>Ga0190306_1000003_pt1 | contig 187180 bp, 176 predicted proteins | sample 48700734_MG_FD_161657 | JGI IMG/M metagenome (GOLD analysis project Ga0190306, IMG submission 161657) | Hydrothermal vent sediment bacterial communities from Southern Trench, Guaymas Basin, Mexico - 4870-07-3-4_MG | ecosystem: Environmental > Aquatic > Marine > Hydrothermal vents > Sediment ... | reverse complement strand
CCTAATTGGCAGTGTACAGATTGGTCTCCTTTGCCCGAAAATGTTTGCGCGGGCGAGAGTTTTACCCAAACCCGAACCTGTACTGATTTAAACAACTGCGGAGTTGGTAACGGCAAGCCAGAGGAAATTAAAAATGCCATCGGAACAAAAGATTGTAGTGGAGCCAGCGGAGGCAGTGGTGGTAGTAGCAATGACAGTGACGCTGGCGATAACAATAACAGCGGGGGAGAAGCAACATCTACTTCAAGCACGACTGCTTCAACCACAGATTCAGCCACAGATTCAACCACTACTTCAACTACTTCAACAGAGCAAACCGAAACATCTTGCGACAATCAACATTTAGATTTGTGCGACAGTGAAACAGATTGCGTTAATGCTGGTGGATATTGGTATGATGATAAATGTAATCCTGAATGCCAAAAACAAATCTTCTATTTAGATTCCGACGGCGACACCTATGGCGATTCTAATACTTCTACCTCAACTTGCCAGCAACCTGCTGGTTATGTGACTGATAACACGGACTGCGACGATACCAATCCTACCATCAACCCCAGCGCCACCGAAATCTGCGATGGCATAGATAACAACTGCGATGGCAATATTGATGAAAACTGTGATTGTGGGATAACCAGTTGTGACCCTGATGGCACGCTTCATTTAGTAGGGGAGTGCCCAAACCCCTGCTTAGGCGCTGATGGCTGTGGCACTTGCACCCCAACTTGCACTTGCCAAGATGGTTATAGTGATTGTGATGACGATCTAAGTAATGGTTGTGAAACACCCAGTTCCACTTGTCCTACCTCTTAACGGAGGTTTTTAAGACAGACGGAAAAAATAGGGACGTGCACATTTTTTAATTCAAAATGCAAAACGATAATGTAAGAAAATAGTTGGGGGAAATTAGAAAATAGTAATAGAAATTGGAAAAATGGAAAATAGTAATGGAAAATGGAAAGTGGAAAATAGTTGTTGGAAATCGGAAATTAGTAATGGAAATTAGAAATTAGAAAATAGAAATGGAAAATGGAAAATAGAAAAAATAAAACAATTAAAACATTTCAGGATTTACAAGTTTACCAGAATCTTTATAGGGCAATGGTATTAGTGTTAACCAAAGTCCTTCCTAAACTTCCTAAAGAAGAAAAGTTTGACCTAAAAGATCAAATGAGAAGGGCGTCTAAAGCAGGACCTGCCTTAATTGCTGAGGGATTTGCCAAAAGATATCAGAAAAAGAATTGGCAGAAGTATATTGATGATACTATCGGAGAATGTAATGAAATGATTCATCATCTTTCCGTCTGTATTGATATCTACTCAAAATTCATCGATGAAAAATTGCGCCATCAGATAATAGATCTTTATGATTGCACCTGTAAGCAATTAACCAACCTTAAGAAGTGTTGGCGTAATTTCCACGAACGAAAATAACCACTTTCCACTTTCCACTTTCCAATTTCCATTACCAATTTCCATTTTCTAAAAACCATTTTCCATTTTCAAAGAAATAATTACCAATTTCCATTTTCTAATAACTAATTTCCATTTTCCAATTTCCATTACCATTTTCCAATTTCTAATAACCGCTTTCTAATTTCCATATGCGAAAGCGCAAACTAACAATTACCACAATTCTAATCGGTATAGTCCTCATTGGCGGGGGAGCAATTTTGGGTTTGAACTCTTATTTCGGAGAAAGTAGTAATGGTTTTTCTTCAAGTTTGTTGCCTGATTGGAAGTATAGGAGACCTATCACAATCAGTGGGCACACTCAAGACCTCACCGACTACCAAGTCAAAATAGAATTGCCTGCCTCTCTGACTTCTTCTTTGGTTTCAGGTAACAAACTTCAATCTGATTTTGATGACATTCGCTTCACTGATGCTGACGACAACCAACTCTTAAATTTCTGGATTGAAACCGCCACTACCACTGCCACCTCAACCATCTGGGTTAAAGTCCCCTCCCTTTCAGCAAACAAAAGTTCTGTGATTTATATGTACTACGGCAATTCCTCTGCCAGTTCTGCCAGCGATGGCGATAGTGTTTTTGAGTTTTTTGATGATTTTGAAGGAACAGGTATAAATACAGCTAAGTGGGATATTTATTTACCTGATCAGTTTACGGTTTCCAATGGGAAGGCTAAATGTGTAGGTGCGGCGGGCTTTCCAAACCTGCAGACTTCTAATTTTCAACGAGAAGCAGAAGAAAGTCTTTCAGTAGAGGTAAAAATAAATGTTACATCCTTGGGCGGCGGAGCTTACTCTGGTTTTGCTCTCGTCTTCACAACTGCAGATCAATCAAATGAGTGGTGGACTGGAGCAAGTGATGGAGTGGGATGGTATGCAGAGGCCAGTTATGATAGATACGTTGTATTTGATGGAAGTGGAAGCTGGAAACCTGGAGATAACAGAGGTCTTGCCACAGGAGAAATTAGAGAGGCCGTTATTATTGATACAGACAAAATTATTCATAGAGCAAGTGGTGCAAGAACATTTGATGATACATTTTCCGGCACTACAAATTCTGTCAATGCGATGCCACTGCGTATTTTTTTTACTTATGGTGGATATACTATTGAATGTGATTGGATTTTAGTCCGCAAATACGCCGACCCAGAGCCAACAGCCACAGTAGGGGATGAAGAAGAAAACATTACCCCAACCGCCCATTGGAGGTTTGATGAAGGAAGCGGGTCAACCGCCTATGATTCAACATCAAACAATAACGATTGTACCTGGTCAGGTTCTGGCTCTCATTGGACAAATCAAGGAAAATTCAATGGAGGAGCAATTTTTAATGGAACTGATGATTATTTGTCTTGCCAAGATGTGGGAAATATCAAGACCATTTCTTTTTGGGTAAAACTCAAAAGTTTAACTCAAAGCATAATAGACCTCAATGGCACCCAAACCATAACCTTATCTAATGGTCAAATCCAAGCCCAAAATTTCACCTCTCCCACCATTTATGTTGATGGTAAAGTTTCTTCAACCCTTCCAGACACTAACTGGCATCATATTGCTATTACTACAGAATCTGCCATTTCTGCCTCAAATGTTTATTTAGGTAAAGTAGGAAGCAATTATTTTGATGGCATTTTAGATGATGTTAGATTGTACAACTATGTTCGCTCACCAGATGAAATAAGGTTAGATTACAATGCAGGTTTAGCTGTCAAACTTGGGGGAAGCCCCTCAACAAAACCTGCCCCTCCTCAAGTTCTCTGGCGCTTTGAAGAAGGAAGCGCAACGACTGTTTGCAACAATCCTGTTTTTTTAGATGGCTATTCCTACGAAAGACCCATCAGTATCTCTGGCTCTTCAGAAAATCTTACTGATTACCAAGTATTGGTGACGATAGACACTGCCAATCTTATCTCTCAAGGAAAACTAAAATCCGATTGCTCAGATCTTAGATTCACTGATTCTTCAGGAGTTAACACTATTCCTTATTGGATAGAATCTGGCTGTAATACCACCTCAACCAAAATTTGGGTCAAAGTCCCTTCAATCCCTACCAATGGAACTACAATTTATCTCTATTATGGCAACCCTTCTGCCAGTTCTGCCAGTGATGGCGATAGTGTTTTTGAGTTTTTTGATGATTTTTCAAATAGTGATGAATGGGAAGTATCAGATGGTATAAGCATAGACACTGCGAACAAAAAACTTGTAGCAACGAATGTCGATAGGAGCGGAGATGATAGAGGGAGTTATAAAAACGACATTGGCATTGATGGCGGTAGCAGTTTCAAGATACATGGAAGCTTTAAGTGGACGGGAAGTGGTGGTAACTGCGCCTTCGCTTGTGGTATAGCATCAGCTAAGGAAAATGCACGCACAGTGGATAATCTCATTGGTTTTTATTTTCACGATGAAGCGGGGGGTAGTGATATGAGTCTCCGTGCAGTAGTAAATGACGTAGGAGCGGGGTCCCCCTTATGGGACAATGAGGACCACTTTAATGTGCTTTATAATTATGTAATCATCAAGAACGGCAACAACTTAGAAGCAAAACTATGGGATTCCTCGCACAGCGAAGAGAATCCAAGCTTTACAGCTTCTCTTACAGATAAGGACTTTTCAGGAATTAATTTTGTAACATGGCAAGCTTCCAATCATAATACTGGTCATTCTGGGAGCGGGTATTACTTTTCAGGAGATTTCTATAATCCAATTTTCGTCCGCAAATACGCCTCCCCAGAGCCAACAGCCACGGTAGGAAGTGAAATCTCAAAATCAGATTATGCCAAAGCGACCATTTCTGGTGCTACTTTTGCAACTGGCAAATTCGGCAAAGCCTTAAAATTTGACGGCGCGAATGATTATCTTGCCACTCAATCTGCTTTAAATTCCCAAAGTCAATTTTCTTATTCTTTATGGTTTCAATCCTCAGATGGAGAATATTCAACCAATGAATATCTTTTCAATCAGGGAACAGATGATCCCTCTGCCTACATTGACAATAATGGAAACCTAAACATTAAAATTAACTCATCTCTCAAATGTCAAATCTCAAATTCAAATCTCAAATCTCAAAAATGGAACCATTTAGAAATCACAGGCGACACCTCAACCTTAAAAGTTTATTTCAATGGCGCTTTGGTTTGCACTGCAAATTACACTGGCTCTACTGCTAACGCTGTCTTATATCTTGGTTCTGCTTCCTCAACTACTGGATTTTTTGGCGGAAAAATAGATGATTTCCGAATTTATCCCTATGCTCGAACACCACAGCAAGTCAAAATTGATTACAACGCTGGCTTTGGGATAAAATTGGGAGGATCGCCCACTAACATCTTTTCTGGCTCAAAACTTTATCCAGAATGGAAATATAGAAAACCCATCAATATTTCTGGCTCTTCAGAAAGTCTCACAGATTACCAAATTTTAATCACTCTTGATACTGCTTCTTTAATCTCTGATGGCAAAATGAAATCTGATTGCTCAGATATCAGATTTGCTGATGCCGATGACAACCAAACCTTACCTTATTGGATAGAAGGACCTTGCAATGACCCCTCCACCAAAATCTGGGTCAAAGTTTCTTCAATACCTACTAATGGAACAACAATTTATCTTTATTATGGCAACCCTTCTGCCGGTTCTGCGAGTGATTCCTCGGTTTGTCCCGGAGGAGTTCATGATGGCTATTGCTGTGAGTTTTTTGATGATTTTGAACCGGATAGCGATAAATGGACAGGGACAGGAACCTATGGGACAACTAATGAAGGCTATGCCTCTGCTTCACAAACAGGTAATGGAACTTCTACTTCCACTCTTCTCTCAAATGTAATTGGCTCAGGAGATTTTAAGGTAACCTTAAAAATTAAATCAACCGGTTCAGCAGAAACGGGATGCAGTTATGAGCATAAGTTGATTCAGGTAAATAGCGCAGGAGAAACAGTACTTGATTCAAATGCTTATGCCGATTATACAGAAAAAACCTACACCCTTTCCGGCTCGGACATAAAACTGAAACTTGATGTTACAGCAGTGGGTTCATCAGGAACAACGACAAATACACTTATTCTAAGACCAAATGGAGCAGGTTCTGAGACCTCAATTTCTTATCAATATCCCAGTTCTGGTTCTCACTATGATAAAGTGGACGAAGGGACCGCTGATGATGACTCAACCTATGTCTGGACAGATACAGCGAGTTGGGAAAGAGACCTTTACGCTTTGGAAGATACCTCTCAAACAGGTGATATAGAAAAAATCAAGGTTTACTGGAGGGTGATATGCTATGGTGCTTTCGACTGTGGTGCTTGTGATGCGACGCAAGCCTCTAAACCGAGTATCAGAACCCATAACACAACCTATGATGGTTCAGAAATACACCATTATGATGCTTGTGAGAATTATTACACCTATTCTCAGGAATGGACAACAAACCCTTATACCGGTAATGCCTGGACTTGGGATGAAATAAATTCTTTGGAAGCAGGGGTTAATCTTTACGCTGAGGGTGAGGATACTGGAAATGTCCACCTCACCCAGGTCTATGTAGAGGTTTATTATAGTGGTAGTTTTAATTATACCGCCACATCTTCAGTTTATGTTGATGATGTCCGTGTCCGCAAATACGCCGATCCAGAGCCAAGTGCCACAGTAGGGGATGAGCAATCTACTTTGATGCCTCAGATTTTGCTTCACTTTGGTGAAGGCTCAGGTTCTACTGCCTATGATGCTACTGCTCATAATAATGATTGTTCTTTATCTGGAACTTCCTTCAAAAAAGGAATTTTAGGAACAGGTTTGTATTTTTCAGGTTCAGCCTCCTCTTCTTGCGGAAACATTGGAAATATCAAAACCTTGTCTTTCTTTGTTAATCCTTTGAGTTTGAACCAGCCAATTTTGGATTTAGATGGTGGCACAAACTATATTGAACTGTCTTCCGGCAAAATCCATTTAGCAGGTAATGGCTGGCAATCTCCAAAATTATATGTTAATGGTAAAAAAATTCCTTTAGATGAAAACAATTATTCAATCAACACCCTTTCCCAAGCCCAATGGTATCATATTGAAATTGTCAACTCTACCTCAACTTCTGCCTCCGCTCTCACTTTAGGCAAAGTAGGCACCTCTTACTTTGTCGGCACCCTTGACGAACTAAGAGCCTACAACTACCAAAGAACCCCAGGCCAAGTCAAAGTTGACTTCAACTCCGGAGTTGGAATCAGATTTAAATAAATCTCAAATCTCAAAATGCAAATCTCAAAATGACAATTCAAAATGCAAAATTTAAAGAAGTTACTGAACTTGCCAACATCTTAGCTTCCGGAATTCTGACTATGAAAGGCAAAAGATAATTTTGAATTTTGAGATGTAATTTTGAGATTTGAGATTTGAATTTTGAGATTTTAAATTATCATTTTGATTTTTGATTTTTGCATTTGGTGTAATATGGTATTGTTTAACCAGGTTAAGCAATAAAGGTGAAAAACTGAAGGAAGAGGGGGTTGACAGGGATTTAATAAAAGGGTAATAATATAAAAAAAGGTCGGCTTAACTTAGTTGTTTTATCAAGGTATGATTCAAAACTGGAGTATAATTACAGTTACTGCCCTGCAGGATGCATGGCACTCGTTTTTGGTTTTTCTTCCGCGGTTGATAGGCGCGGCTATCGTTTTCTTTATTGGGTGGATTATTGCTGTCGGTGTGGGTAGATTGATTGCGGAGATTCTAATTCGGCTGAAGACCAACCAGATTTTTGAAAGAGGCGGATGGAAAGAGGCATTGGAGAAGGCCGAGATAAAGGTTAATCCGGCAGAGTTTATCGGAGCGATTTTCAAGTGGATGTTGGTTATTGTTTTTTTGTCTGCCGCGGTGGATATTCTGAAAATTCCTCAATTTGCCAGTCTCTTAAATCGGCTGATTGGTTGGCTTCCTAATTTGATTGCGGCGATTGCCATTTTTGTTGTCGCTATTATCGTGGCTGATATTATAGAGAAGATTGTTAAGGCGAGTGTCAAGAAGATGGGGTTGGGCTATGTTGAGTTTTTTGGAGTGGTTAGCCGTTGGGGGATATACATCTTTGCCGTTTTAGCCATTTTGCTTCAATTGGGCGTAACAACGGCAATTATTAATACAATTATTGTCGGCTTGGTGGGAATGTTTTCCTTGGCCTTTGGCTTGGCTTTTGGATTGGGAGGCAAGGATGCGGCGGCCGAACTAATCAATACGCTGAAGAAGAAAATTTCAGAGAAATAACCTTCTAAGTTAGAAATGAAAAAAAAGGGAACAGGAGGCTGTTTTGCCTGTTCCCTTTACTTTTTTGGGGCAATAGTGTATACTGTCTATTAAAGGTTCAATAGACAGTAAGTTTCTTATTTTCTTTCTTTCCCCTAGAGAGGGAAGTTAGATAAATAAGATTGGTCGGCTTACTTAGGTATATTTATTTCGTAGTTACTCAAGCCATAATAAAATTTTGGGATTGGGAAATACGAAATATGGAAAATCATGGCAAAAAAATTATTCGTTGGCGGATTGTCTTATGATACCACCGAGGAGACGCTGAAGGACACATTTTCAAAAGCAGGAACCGTTGAGTCAGCCATTATTATCAACGATAAATTCTCCGGCCGTTCCAAGGGCTTTGGCTTTGTTGAAATGTCATCGGAGAAGGAGGCAGAGAAAGCCATTGAAATGTTTAATGGCAAGGAGATTGATGGGCGGAGCGTCACAGTCAATGAGGCACGGCCTATGCAGCCCCGGCCGCAGAGAAATAGGGGCGGATGGAATTCAAACCGTTCCGGCGCTAAGAGAAGGTGGTAACATAACGAAGGAAAAGCCCCCTCTTTTTCAGGAGGGGGCTTTTTATTTATCCCTCTTGATATAAATTTCTTTAACAGATAAAATAGGGGTATACTAGTTTAGGTTTAGCGTAAGCCGCAAAACTCAAAGCGCAAAGCTACAACTTAAAGCGAAAAGCGAAACTTTCTTCTTTTTAGCTTTGAGCTTTACGCTTTGGCTTTACGCTTTGCGCTTTAAGCTTTGAGTTTAAATTGAGATTTGAGATTTGAATTTTGAGACTTAATTGAAGACAGAAGAAATGTTATGGAAAAAGGAAAAGATTTGAAAAATAAATTTCCTTCGGAACTGCGGTTTGATGTTGTCAGTGGTGACTGGGTTTTGATTGCCACAGGAAGGGCAAGAAGGCCTGAGGCGTTTGCTATTGAAAAGAAAAGAAAGATAAAAATCTCCAGAAAAGAATGCCCCTTCTGTCATATTGATAGCCAGGAGAAGCCAATTTTGATTTTTTCAAGGGGTAAGAAGATAGGAAAGGCAGTTAACTGGACAACAATAGTCATTCCCAATAAATACCCTGCCCTTATCCCAGACAAGAGAATTAGAGAAAAGCGAGAGGGCAGTTTTTATCATATTTTAAGCGGCGTCGGGTATTGTGAGTTGGTTGTCTCAAGAGACCATAAAAAAACTTTTCCCGATTTTGAAAGGTGGCAGATAAAGGAATTTTTTGATGCCTATCAATATAGGTATTTGGATTTAATGAAAAGATCCTTTGTAAGATATATCTCAATTTTTCACAATCACGGGGCGGAGGCAGGAGCCTCCCAGTCCCATCCCCACTCTCAGATCATTACCACGCCTTTGGTTGATGTAGATTTAAAAAAGGCACTTTATCACTCCAAAAGATATTTCCGTAAAAACAAGAAGTGCCTTTATTGTCAACTGAATAACTGGGAGAGGAAGGTAAAAAAAAGAATTGTTTTTGAAAACAAGGAATTTTTGGCCCTTTGTCCTTTTGCCTCCAAAGCCGCTTTTGAGGTAATTATTTCTCCAAAATTTCATTCGCCTTACTTTGAGAGAATTACTGAAGAGCAAAAACTAAGTTTAGCCGAAGCGTTTCAGGTTGTTATGGAAAAACTTAAAAGTGCCCTCAAGGATCCACCATATAATTTTTATCTTCATACCGCCCCCTGCGATGGGCAAAATTATCCCTTCTATCATTGGCATTGGACAATTTTGCCTAAAACCTCGATTATGGCTGGTTTTGAACTTGGAACAAGGATTGAGATTTCAACCATTCAGCCGGAGAAAGCGGCGGAATATCTGAGAAAGGTGCCACTAAATTAGCAGCTATGTTAAAACTCCAAGAAGGTTATTTTTACAATCCTACCTGCGGTAATCTAAAGACAGATGAGGCAATTAAGGAGATTTTAAATTATATTTCCGAGAAGCCGGAGAGGTTTTATGATATCATTGTAGGTTGTGATTCTTCTTCTGGTCAGACGCCCAATTTTCCGGTAGTGGTTGTTGTTTTAAGAATTGGGGAGGGCGGAAGGTTTTTTATCAAAAAGGTTGGCTACAAGAACCAAACATTTCCTAATTGGAAGCAGAGAATTTTAGAGGAGGTTCTTTTGTCCTGCGATTTAGCCCTTTTTCTCAAAGAAAAATTATTAAAGCGCCTTAACCAATTACCCTATACCGCAAGGTATCAGTTTCGTTATATTCACGCCGATATCGGAGGCAATGGAGCAACGAAAGATATGATAAAGGAGGTGGTAAATTTAATCAGAGGAAATGGATTTGAGCCGAAAATAAAACCCGATTCATTTGTCGCCTCAACCGTTGCCGACCGATATACCTAATTAAATCTCAAATCTCAAAATGCAAATCTCAAAATGACAATTCAAAATGCAAAATTTAAAGAAGTTGCTGAACTTGCCAACATCTTAGCTTCCGGAATTCTGACTATGAAAGGCAAAAGATAATTTTGAATTTTGAGATGTAATTTTGAGATTTGAGATTTGAATTTTGAGATTTTAGATTTGAATTTTGAATTTGTTTTGGAAAAATGAAGTCAAAGGAATTAAGGGACAATTTCTTGAGTTTTTTTAGGCAAAGGGGGCACCGGATCGTTCCCTCTTCTTCTCTTATTCCAGAAGATAAAAGTGTTCTTTTTACCACTGCCGGAATGCAGCAGTTTAAGCCCTATTACCTGGGTAAGGAGTCGCCTTTAGGCAAAAATGTTGCTTCCTGCCAGAAGTGTTTTCGGACCTCGGACATAGATGAGGTGGGAGACAAAAGACATCTTACATTTTTTGAGATGCTTGGAAATTTTTCGTTCGGGGGATATTTTAAGGAAAAAGCGATAGCCCTTGCCTTTGAATATTTGACTTCCTTTCTTCGCTTTCCTGTTTCCGAACTCAGGGTTACGGTTTTTGAGGGAGACGGGAACATACCTCGTGATAAGCAGTCAGCCGAGATATGGAAAAAATTTGGATTTTCTGAAGAGAAGGGAAATCTTAAATTCTGTTCCCGGGAGGATAATTTTTGGGGGCCTACCGGCAAGGAAGGGCCCTGTGGCCCCACCACTGAGGTATATTACCGAGATATTGAGATTTGGAATTTGGTTTTCAACGAGTACTACCAAGACAAGGACGGTCTTTTTACCCCCTTGGAACAGAAAGGTGTTGACACAGGGATGGGATTGGAGAGATTGACGATGGCTGTTCAGAAAAAATCAAATGTTTTTGAGACAGACCTCTTTTATCCGATTATTAGACAATTAAAAAAGAGCGGCTTTGAAACCGCCGGAAAAGGAGAAAGGATTATCGCTGACCACATTAAGGGTTCTGTTTTCTTGATTTCAGAAGGAGTTTTTCCTTCAAACGTGGGCAGGGGATATGTTTTGAGGCGGCTTTTGAGGAGGGCGATTAGATATGCCAATATTTTGAAACTACCTGAGAGTTCTTTGATTTCAGCGGCCAAGGAGACAATCGGGATTTATAAAGATGTTTATCCGGCTCTTTTGTCAAGAAACGCTGACATTTTAACGGTTATTCAAGAGGAGAGAGAAAAGTTTGAAAAAACATTAAAGAGAGGATTAAAAGAACTGGAACTAAAAATTGAAGAAGCCCAGAGACAGGGAATAAAAAGAATTTCTGGTAAGGCCGCCTTTGATTTATTTCAGAGTTATGGCTTTCCTCTGGAGATCACCGAAGAGATTGTTAAAGAAAGGGGATTCAGCGTAGAAAAAGAGGGCTTTGAGCGGGAATTTAAAAAGCACCAGGAAATTTCAAGAGCAGGGGCAGAAAAGAAATTCGGCGGAGTCGGCAGGGGAGCAGGGGTTGAAGAAAGAAGACTCCACACTGCTACCCATCTGCTTCAGGCCGCTTTGAGGAAGGTTTTAGGCGATGAGGTAAGGCAGATGGGCTCTGACATCAATTCGGAAAGATTAAGGTTTGATTTTTCCTTTCCAAGAAAGATGACCCAAGAAGAAATAAAAAAAGTAGAGGCCTTGGTAAACCAAAAGATTAAGGAAGACATAGAGGTTAGAAGGGAGGTAATGAGTTATGAGGAGGCAGTAAATTCAGGTGCCCTTGCCTTTTTCAAAGAAAAATATCCTCAAGAGGTCAGCGTTTATATCATTGGGGATTTTTCAAAGGAGATATGTGCTGGCCCTCACGCCGAAAGGACATCGGAATTGGGACATTTTAAGATTGTAAAAGAAGAGAGTTCTGGGGCAGGGGTAAGGAGGATTAAAGCAATTTTGACAAAATGAGGCATTGGCTTAATTTTTTTTCCAAAAAAGAAGAACAGACATCTCCAGTTTTAGACATTGGGACCAGTTCGGTAAAGGGGCTGATTCTAAAAAGAGATAAAAAGGGAGGTATTTCTGTTTTGGCTGGTTCTTTGGCATATTACGACCCATTCAGTGTTTTTGCAGGCGGACAATTTGAAAGAGAGGTGGTAAAAAGGGCAGTTTTAAAGGTGGTCTCGGACCTGGAAAAGAAGATTGGACAGAGATTAGAATGGAAAAAAGCGATTGTGGGTTTGCCGGCGGATGTATTTGTTGCCCAGATTGTTAGTCAGACGTATAGGAGAGAAAAAAGAGGTCCAATAAACAAAAGCGAAGCAAAAAAGATTATAGACAAGATTCAAGAGCAGGGAAAAAGAAATGCCTCTCAGACCTATTTTAAGAAAAGAGGCATATTACCTAAGCATCTTAGAGTTGTCGGCTTGAGGATATTGAAAATAAGAGTAGATGGATACCCGGTATCGGATATTATAGGGCTGGAAGGAAAAGAACTGGAATTCTCTCTTTTGATTACTATCTTGCCCAAGCCTTATCTTGAAAAAGAGACAAAGGGTCTTTCTCCGCTTTTGGTGCTGGAAGAGATGGGATTTAAGATTTTACAACTAACTCATGAGGCTGAAGGATTGATAGGGTTTTTATCTCAAAAGCCAGAGGGTCTCTTTCTTGATGTCGGGGGAGAGAAAACCCGGATTTTTTTGGCAAAAAAAGGCGTTCTTGAAAAAATGCAGGAATTTAAGGTAGGAGCAAACAGTTTTTCCCGTCTTCTTTCGGAGGATTTGGGTCTGCTTGAGAACGAGTCAAGGGATTTAATGCATCGCTACGCCACAGGCCAGTTGACTGAACAATCCTCCCAAAGGATAAGAGAATTTTTTGAGGAAGCAAAAAGGAGTTGGTTTTCCCTTTTAAAAGAGAAATTGAAAAAGATGAAGTTTGGGGTTTTTCCGTCAGAAATTCTTATATTTGGCGGAGGGGCTGTCTTGCCGGAAATCAGAAGGGTGTTGGAGAATGGGAACTGGGAAGGGATTTCTTTTGTTGGTCAGCCCAAGATAAGAGTTCTTAGACCAAGCGATTTTATAGGCAGGGAAAGACTTCCTCTGCTTTTGGATGACCCTCAGTATTTCCCGGTTTTGCTGCTGGCAGTTTGATTTAGGGAACAATTGGGTAGTATAATATGTAGTTGCTAACCACTTTTGTAACAAGTAGTCTGCTGAGGCATCTTGCCTCGGGGAGCACGAAGTCGCCGTAAGTGGTAAGAAGAAGTTTATTCCCAGGCGCTTCCAAAATTTGACCGAGCCGTCCATACCTTTTCTAAAACGCAAACCTATTCTGGGGCTCGGCTGCGATATGCACCCCTTAGTCAAGATGCCTCAGCAAGGAAATTACCAAGAATTGTTACTGAACTGAAGTGGTTGGGTAGTATAATTTATTTATGGCAAAAAAATTTTTTGATATCCTGCCGCCGGATGAAAGGACAAGAAATGAACAAAAAAGATTGGTTTTTAGAAGCCAGAGCAAAAGGGCAGGAAGAGGCTTTGGTTTGTTTTGGATTTTATTGATTTTGATTGGGGGAGTATTTTCTCTGTGTTTTTTGTATTCTTTCAGATTTTCCCGGGCAGAGATTGAGATTTTACCCAAAACCGACAGGGTTAGTTTTAATACCGAGGTAAGCATTAGAAAGGATATTGAGGAGGTTTCTCTAACGGAATGGGCTATACCCGGGAGATTTGCAGAGGAAGAAAAGGAGTTGTCAATGGAGTTTCCTTCTTCGGGCAAGGTTTCAAAGAAAAAATACGCCCGGGGTAAAATCCGTGTTTACAACAAATATCATCAATCTGTTAGTCTTAGGAAAAATACCCATTTTCGTTCTGACGAGGGTAAAGAATTTTATACACTGAAACAAATAAAGATTCCGGCTAATGGCTACCTCGACGGGGTTGAGGTTGTCGCTGATGAGCCGGGTCCAGAATACAATATTGGGCCCTCAAAATTTTCAGTTCCCAAACTGAGAAGATATTCCCAGCGGCTTTTTATGGATGTATACGGAGAATCTACCGAGCCAATGAAAGGAGGATTTTTAGGTGAAGTTCCCGAGGTGAAAAAAGAGGATTTGGAAAATGCTGAAAAGATATTATTGGAGAAATTATTTGCTCAGGGAAAGGAATCCCTTAAAGGAAGTCTCCCTCAGGATTATATTTTATTGGACGACCTAATAAAGCAGGAGGTGGTTGAAAAATCGCCTTTAGCAAAAGCCGGCCAGGAGTTGAAATCCTTTGTTTACAAGGCAAGAGTTTCCTCAAGAGGTTTTATTTTCAAAAAGGCGGATTTGGAAGAATTTTCTTATCAGTTTATCCAATCCCAGATAGGAGACAAAAAAATAGTGGAGGGAAGTTTAGACCTAGATTATTCGGTTGAACAAAAGGATCTAAAGGAGGGAAACGTGCTCATTTCTCTCCGGGCTTCTGCCGAAACCTATTCTTTGCCTGATTTTGGGCAGTTAAAAGAAAAGGCAAAAGGGAAATCAGCCACTGAGGCAGAATATCTTTTGGAAAAAGAGGAGGGAATTTCAAGGGCTAAAATAAAACTTTTTCCCTTCTGGTCAAGAATTGTTCCTCAAAAAGAGCAAAAAATAGAGATAATAAATTTACTTCGTTAAAAGTATTTTACCTGACCAGCGTTCCTTTTTAGTAAAGAGGTCTTTCATATCTTTCTTCTATAGTTATTCTTAAAAACTAAATGAGAGAGGTTTGATTTTTTGCCTCCATAATCTTTTTATTCTTTATCTTTGCTTTCCTTGACTAAAGAGAAGGTTATTTTGCTTTTTTATTGAGTATTTTTTGGATTTCTTCCGGGCTTAACGGCCCTTTTAGATTTTTGGAAGTTTTTTTGCTTTTTTTGTTAAGTATTTTTTGGATTTCTTCCGGGGATACTGGATTTTTTTGGCCTTCTGGGGCTTTTCTGTTAAGGATTTCTTGGATTTCTTCAGGGGTAAGACTTTTTTGGGATTGGGGCTTTTGGGGAGGAGGGCTTTTTATTTTCGACATCCATGAAAAATACCAGACAAGAAAAAAGCAGATAAGACAGGCAAGAACAATTATTGCTGCCCATTTTAGATATCTTTTTCTTTTTTCTTGAAAAAGGTTAGACATTATTAAAATTAAACCACAGGTTGGAGGCCTTTGTCAAGCGGAGAGAGGACCGGTCTGAAGGTGTGAATTTGCCTAGAAAGGTTTTTTAAGATTGCCCTTGCCCTTGGGAGAGAATCTTTAGAAACCGCTGTAAAAAGTACACCTTTCTTGACAGCCAAGCCGAAGGAGATTTTTTTCAGGGGTTTTAGGCTGTCAAAAAAGTCTTTTTTGGCAAAATTTATTTTTTGGGAGAACAACTGCGAGCAGGAAAAAAATTTTTCCAGGGAGGGCTGACTGCGAAAATCCTTGAGGAGTTTCAGGCCGAGATTTTTGGTTTCAGGGGTCATTGATTTCAGCATTTCTTTTGTTTCTTTTCTCTTCAGGTCGGCAGTGATAATACGGATGGAGGAGGGAAGAGGATAGGATTTTATTTTTCCTATGCCCGGCCCGCCGGCTTTGGTTCTTATTACCAGTCCTTTTCCAGAGAAGATAGCGCTTACATCTGCCAAGCCAGTCAGAGATTTTACCTCGGCTATATGAGCCAGTTGGGCCGCTTCCAGCGCCGGTTTTTTTAGAAAAGAACAGATAGTCAAGGAAACAGCAAGGGTAGATGCGGCGCTTGTTCCGTATCCAAAGCCAAGGCCGACAGGAGAAAAAAGTTTGATTAAGAACCTTTGTTCAGGCTTGATAAGATTGAATAGTTCTTCTATCGGCGCTATTTTTACCTCTTTTTCGTTGTAGAAAACCTTGTTTTTTCTGGCTTTTTTTAGGAGTTTCCATTTGCATTTAATTCCGGGTTCAATCAGCAACCCTGCTCCTATTGAACCGGAATTAAGCGGTCTTGAGGCAAGTCGAGGAGAAAAAAAGCCAGTAATGTGGAGAGGGACCTCAATCATAGTATCTTTACAAGAAAGAGGTTTTTTTGGTTAAGGATGTACAAACCATTGTTTTCCTGGTTGAAAAAAATTTTTGTTTCTCCCCGAGGAAAATGAAGCAGATGGACAATGTTAAGGTGGTCTCTTGTGTCTGTTTCGCTTATTTTTATATCTTTGCCTACTCTAAATATTATATAATTGGGCGTCAGCCAGAAGACCTGTCCTATTTTTTTTGAGAAGCGGGTTAAAAACGATAGTTCAAATGTTTTTCCCTGGTAGGTTATTTTTGGGGATAAGGATAAAAGATAAATTTCATGGTTTGTCCATAGAACAACCCTTTTTTCATCCGGGGAAATTCTAAAGTTGTTAAATGTTCTTGTGGTTAGTTTTTCCTTATTCTTAAAAAAATATCCATCTTTATCTAGATGATAAAGTGTGTTGTTGATTTTTTGCAAGGAGGATGAGGCGTTTTGAGAGGTGCTTGAAGGGGCTGTAGTTGTCGGTGGGGAAATTAAATCGGGGAAACGGAGAATTCTTTTCTTTTCGTTTTCATCAAAAAGCACAATTCCAGACCCGTCTGAAAGCGGGTGAAAATCTTTTATTCCCTTGGTCAGAAGTTTAGGCTTTGGATTTTTGGGGATAAGGAGAATGTTTTTTGCTTCAGTTACTTCTTTTTCTTTAACCTCTAAATTCTTTTGCCAAGAGAAAAAGCCTGTTTTTTCTACCCTGATTTCGTGGAACCCGGGCATGAGGTTTTTAACAAGGAGTTTACCCGATAAAAAGTTCGTTTTCCCCTTTGGCTTGCCGTCAATAAAAACATTTGCTCCGGCTGGTTTTGTTTTTAAGAAAATCCCTCCTGTCTGGACAAACTTTTTTGTTTTAAAATCAAAGCGGTAGCCCTGAGAATAAGAAACGGAAATCAGCGAGATAATCAAAAAAAGGAATACAGAACTTATAAAGAGGAAGATTCTTGCTCTCTGGGTCATAAAAGTACTTTTCAAAATTCAAAACTCAAAACTCAAATCTCAAATCCAAAACTTTTAAATCCAAATGACAAAATCCAAATAACAAATCAATTTCAAAGCTCAAATGTCAAAATCCAAATGCCGAAACTATTTTGGCCTCCTTTCCTCCAAAGATTATGGCATTTTCTTTATTAATCCCTTCCCAAAATTTAGCAGTTCTTTCTTCTAAATTATACTTTTTGTTATACTTTTTGGATTTTGGATTTTGGGCTTGATTTGTCATTTGAACTTTGGATTTTAGGATTTGGGATTTTTCTCTACTGTATTTATTAGATTTGACATTTGACATATGGATTTAACATTTGACATCTAACATTTGAGATTTATTTAATTTTGCATTTTGAGATTTAAGATTTGATTTAAAGATCGCTCAGCCCGCTTTTGCTTTTATTTTACCCCATTTAAGGTTTTTAGTCCACGCCTTACTACTTGCATTTTTGGGGAAAATTGTTTATCTTAGAAGACAGATAATTATGGCTGACTACAAACAGATTATTGAAGGAGTAAAGCCGGAGATGGACAAGGTTGTTGTTTTTTTAGAAGGGGAATTGGCTAAAATCAGGACCTCGCGGGCAAGCCCTTCTTTAGTTGAGAATATTCAGGTTGAGTGTTTTGGTCAAAAATTTCCCTTAAAGCAGTTGGCTTCTATTTCCGTTCCAGAGCCGAGGCAGATTTTTATTCAACCATGGGACCGCTCCTATATTGAAGGCATTGTCAAGACATTGGAGAAAACGGGTATTGGAGCCAGCCCTGTTGTTGATAAGGATGTCATTCGGTTAAACCTTCCTCCTCTTACTGAGAGCTACCGGCAGGAACTGCTTCGCCTTATTTCCCAAAAACAAGAGGAAGCGAGAAGAGTAATAAGAAGGTGGCGGGAAAAGGCCTGGAATGAAATTCAAGAGGGCTATAGAAATGGAGAAATTAGAGAAGATGACAAATACCGGGCAAAGGATAAACTGCAGGAGGTGGTTGATGATTATCAGAGTAAAATTAGGGAAATGGTTGAAAGGAAGAAGAAAGAGATAATGGGTTAGGAGGTATGAAGGAGAAGAAAAAAATTCTCATAGGGACAACAGGCGGAATTGCCGTCTACAAGATATGCGGCTTGGCGCGGCTTTTTGTCAAAGAGGGATTTTCTGTAAAAGTAATGATGAGTGAGAAGGCGGCAGAATTTGTTTCTCCCAGCGTTTTTCAGGCAATCGTCCATTTTCCGGTTTATGTCTCCGGTCTTCCTTGTAGGGACGAAAACGGTTTAGACCACCTTAATTTGGCCCATTGGCCAGATATTGTTGTCTTGGCTCCGGCTACTGCCAATACCATTGGAAAAATTGCTAACGGTATTGCCGATAATCTTTTGACAACGGTTGTTTTGGCTCTGGCGGAGACGATTCCTTTGGTTGTGGCTCCGTCAATGAATGTGAATATGTGGAGGAATGTTTTTGTTAGAGAAAATATCAAAAGATTGAAGAAGAGAAAAAATTGCTATATTGTTGGACCTGCCGAAGGGTCTTTGGCTGAAGGAAAAAAAGGAAGGGGAAGGATGGTAGAGCCGGAAGAAATTTACAAGACTACCAAGAGGATTTTGAAATCGTGAAAAAACTTAAGGGAAAAAAGATATTGGTTACTGCCGGCCCTGTCTGGGTGCCGATAGACAGAATAAGGGTGATTAGCAACATATTTAGAGGGAGTCTGGGTTTACTGGTTGCCAAAGAAGCGGTAAAAAAGGGTGCTAAAGCAACGCTTCTTCTGGGGCCGGGCAATTTGTCTTTGTTGAAAAGAACGCCTAAAGGCTTAAAAATAATTCATTTCAGGTTTTTCAACGAACTCTTTGACCTGATGAAAAGGGAGATATCCTCCCGAGAATACGATGCTGTTGTTCATTCGGCAGCGGTATCTGACTATCTGCCGGCTAATTTTTATCCCGGTAAAATCAGGTCAGGAAAAAGAGAGATTTTAATTCGCTTAAAACCGACAATTAAGATAATTAACCAGGTTAAAAAGTGGGACCCTGATGTGTTTTTGGTCAAATTCAAGTTGGAGGTGGGAAAAAATAAAAAAGAACTTCTTAAAAAGGGAAAAGAGGCATTGGAAGAATCAAGCGCGGATCTTCTCGTGGCTAATGACCTCAAAGATATTCGCGGAAACAGGCATAGGGCGTTTATTCTGGACAAAAAAGGCGGTGTTATTGTCTGCCAGACCAAACAAGATATAGCCCGAAGCATATTACTAAGATTATCCCAAATGTTAAATTCAAGCGCAAAGCGCAAAAGGCAAAACTAATAAAAAATGCAAAATTCAAATCTCAAAATGCAAATCTCAAAATGACAATTCAAAATGCAAAATGAATTTTTCGCCCGGAATTTAGAGTTTAGGATTTAAAGTATAATTTTGAATTTTGAGATGTAATTTTGAGATTTGAGATTTGAATTTTGAGATATGATTTTAATTTTTGAGACTTGAATTGATTCATCTGTATGTTAACCATACTGATATTTTTTTTAATTTTAAGTTTTCTTGTTCTAACCCATGAGTTTGGCCATTTTATTCTGGCTAAACTTTCGGGGGTCAAGGTGGAGGAATTTGGATTGGGTTATCCTCCGCGCCTTTTCGGGTTTTATCAGGAAAAAGGGAAAAGAAAATGGGTTTTTGGAACAAAGCCTGTAAGAACCGATTCAACCATTTATTCTATTAATCTTGTTCCTTTCGGCGGATTTAATAAAATTTACGGGGAAGAGGTCATTTCTGAAAGGGAATTAAAAGACCCGAGAAGTTTTGCCGCAAAACCCTTAGGCATAAGAGCGGCAATTGTTTCAGGCGGAGTGCTTGTGGGTATTCTTGTAGGGGCGGCTATTTTTTACCTTACCTTGTCTTTTAATCATTTTACCAGTTATCAGTCATTGATGTTCGGATATAGGTTTCCTTTCGGCAGTCAAGAAAACTTCCCGATGGTAACAGGGGTTCTTGACAAATCGCCTGCCCAAAAAGCAGGCATTGTTCCCTATGACCTGATATTGGAGGTAGAAGGAAGGAAAATAACCAGTCCCGAGCAACTTATTGAGGTTATTAAAGAAAGCGATGGCAGGAAAATTTCCCTGAAATTGAAAAACCTGAAAACAAAAGCAACAAGAGAGGTAGCGGTTACCCCGCGGTTTGACCCTGCTGAAAAAAGAGCGGTAATCGGAGTAGGGCTTGCCGAGATAGCCCGCCTCAAGTACCAGGGATTTTCTGATAAGGTCTTGGCTGGATTTTTACATTCGGCGAATTTGTTTCATTATTCTCTTTTTGGATTGTCTCGCCTTCTACTTATTTCTATTTCCCATCATTCACTTTCGCCTCTGGCCAGTCAGACAACCGGGGTGGTGGGGATTTTTGCTATTACAAAATTAACCCTTCAGGAAATGGGAGGACTGGAAGTTTTTAATTTAATAGCCCTCCTTTCCTTGGCTTTGGCTTTTACCAACCTTCTTCCCCTGCCGGCTCTTGATGGTGGACGGCTGGTTCTTTTGGGATACGAAGCGGTTTTTAAGAAAAGATTTCCCCCGGCGCTTGAAAGCAAGATAAACACAATTGGATTTTTTGGCATTATCTTCCTTTCCATTCTTGTTACCTACAAAGACATCTTGCAGTACAAAGATATACTATTTAGGTAGGCAGAGCATTTTTTATTTTTCTTAAAAGGGTGATATAATAAAAAATGCAAAATGCAAATCTCAAAATGCAAAATTAAATAAATCTCAAATGTTAGATGTTAAATGTCAAATCCATATGTCAAATGTCAAATCTAATAAATCTAAAAATAGCGAAGAAATAGATTTAAGATTTGGATTTGAGATTTGACATTTGAGATTTGAGATAAAACTTGTAGATTTAACATTTTATTATTATGTTCAAAAAAATAACCTTAAAGAATGGTTTGAGGATTATACTTGTGCCTCAAAAAAGCAGTCAGACAGTGACGGTTTTGGTTTTAGTAGGCACTGGTTCAAAGTATGAAAAAAAAGACATTTCAGGAATTTCCCATTTTTTAGAGCATATGTTTTTCAAGGGAACAAAGGAAAGACCTTCTCCTCTTGATGTCGCCCAAACATTGGACGAGGTGGGAGGAATGTATAACGCCTTTACCTCCCAAGAATATACCGGTTATTTCGCCAAGGTGGCTTCTGGTCACTTTAATTTGGCTTTGGACTGGGTTTCTGATATTTTTTTGAACTCCACCCTGCCTAAAAAAGAAATTGAAAAGGAAAAGGGAGTGATTATTGAGGAGATAAATATGAATTACGACAATCCAATGAGTTATATTCAGACTCTTTGGCTCCGGTTGTTGTACGGCGACCAACCAGCCGGTTGGGATATAGCCGGGACCAAGGAGGTTGTTTCTAAAATGACGAGAAAAAGGTTGTTGGATTATAGAAAGAGGCAGTATGTGGCTGAAAAGACCGTTGTTGCTGTTGCCGGAAATTTTAGGGAGGAAGTGGCAGAAAGGGCATTGAAGAGATATTTTTCAAGGACCAAAACAGGCAGGCCTATGAAAAAGCCAGAGGTCGTAGAAAAACAAAATTCTCCTAATGTCTTGGTTCATTTTCGCCAAACCGACCAGAGCCACCTATGCCTGGGAGTCAGGGCTTTTAATCTTTTTCATCCAAAAAGATACACTCAAGAGGTGTTAGCAGTGATTTTGGGAGGGATGATGAGTTCAAGATTGTTTCAGAAGATAAGAACAGAATTGGGAATTGCCTACTATATTAATGCCGTTTCAGAAGTTGATCCAGACACCGGGACTCTTTTTACTCAGGCAGGCCTGGACAATAAGAATTTAGAAAAGGGAATTTTAGCCATTTTGGACGAGTATAAGAGAATTTCTCAAGAAAAGGTTCCCCCAAGAGAATTGAAAAGGGCCAAGGAGTATATAAAGGGCAAGACATCCCTTTCACTGGAAGCCTCTGATGCCAGGGCATCTTTTTACGCCGCTCAGGAACTGCTGGAGAATAGAATCTTAACACCTGAAGAAATCTTCAAAAAAATTGATAGGATAAGCCAAGAAGACATATTGGAGTTGGCTTCTGAAATTTTCAAGCCCGAGAGACTGAATTTAGCGCTTATTGGGCCTTTTAAGAACAAGGAAAAGTTCCAAAAATTACTGAAGAGATTATGAGCGAACAAAAGATATTAGATGTTAGTTGGGGCACGATATCTAAATTTGTTTTGATTTTCTTGTTTTTCTATCTCCTTTATTTGACAAAACAGATTTTGGTCTGGATTATTTTTGCTCTGATAATTTCAATTTTGTTCGACCCGGCAATTGAGTTTCTTCACCTAAAGAGTATTCCTCGGCCCCTTGCCGCTATTTTTATTTATTTTGCAATTTTTGGTTTTATTGGCTTTCTTGTTTATTTAACAACACCCTTGCTCTCTCAAGAAATACAGCAGTTTTTGACTACCTTTCCGAAATATTTTGACAAATTCTCTCCCCCTTTAAGGGCCTTGGGCATTACCACCTTTGAGAGTTTTGAGGCATTTACCAAAGGATTACAGAATTGGCTGGTTGGGGCTTCCTCAAACATTTTTTCAGCCATTGTTTCTATTTTTGGAGGGATCTCTTCGGCCTTTTCCATTTTAACTATAGCAATTCTTTTTTCCTTTGAAGAAAACGCCGTGGAGAAAACCCTAAAACTCCTCTTTCCCGTTCGCCACAGAGAATACGCCATTTCTATCTGGAGAAAATCCGAGGCAAAGATATCTGGCTGGTTTGGAACAAGGGTAATATCCTGTATTTTTGTAGGGATTCTTTCCTATATTTCCTTTCTTTTTTTGGGAATAAGGTATCCCTTTATTATTGCATCGCTGGCAGGGATTTTGGAGTTTATTCCTATTATTGGACCTATTTTTGCCGGTGCCTTGGTTTTTCTTGTCGCTCTTCCTGACCTTTTGTCTAAAGCCCTCTTTGGTCTAGCCGCTTTTATTCTTATTCAGGTAATTGAGGGGAATCTTTTGACTCCGATTCTGGCTAAAAAATTTGTGGGGCTTCCTCCTGTTTTGGTTTTTATTTCTCTGCTTATTGGCGGTGAACTTTGGGGGGTTTTAGGAGCAATTCTGGCTATTCCCTTGGCTGGTGTTTTGTTTGAATTTTTTAAGGAATTTCTGGCACGAAAAAGAGAACAAGAGGCAGAACAGGCAGAGGCATAGATTGGTTATTTAGGCTATAATTAAACAAAATTAAACAACGAGACCCGGACTCGTTGACATTTACTCGTTGACATTTTATCATATAGAGGGAAAATGCAGATTTCAAAGCTCTACATTGTCTCAACCCCTATTGGAAATTTTAAGGACATTACCATTAGGGCATTGGATGTTTTGAATGAGGTGGATTTGATTTTGTGCGAGGATACAAGGACGACAAAGAAATTGCTGGCCCATTACCAGATTAAAAAACCGCTTTTAAGTTATCATCACCACTCAAGCCAAAAGAGAATAGATGAAATTTTAACGCTTTTGAGGAAGGGAAAGAACCTGGCTTTGGTTTCTGATGCCGGGACGCCCGGCATATCTGACCCTGGCAACCTACTGATTCAAAAGGTGATTGAACGGTTGGACGACAAGGTGAAGATTGTGTCTGTTCCGGGGCCTTCAGCGGTTATCTGCGCCGCTTCTATTTCTGGATTTCCGATGGATAGATTTCTATTTATGGGCTTTCCCCCGGCAAAGAAAAAAAGAAGGGATTTTTTTAGGGAGATTTCTCAAGCAAGGTATCCCGTAGTTTTTTATGAATCTCCCTACCGGATTTTAAGGACATTGAAGGAATTAAAAAAATTTCTGGATAATTCGGATGTGAGGTATCAATTGGTTGTTTGTCGGGAACTGACAAAGAAATTTGAGACAGTTTACCGGGGAGGGATTGACGAAGTGGTAAAAAAAATTGAAAGTGATAAAATAAAAGGAGAATTTGTGGTAATATGCAGAAAAAATTCTTTCAGGAAATGATTGATGAATATAGGGAATTTTTGACCTTTTTTTTGAAGCATCCCCGAACGAAAATTTTAGGCATTCTTCTACTGGCAGTTGGGTTTGTTGCCGAGAATCTTCTAAGGCGATGGAGCCATCTTTTGGCTGAAGGGCTTCTTTTGATTTTTGGGAGAAATCCCTCGGGAGCCGGAGCGATTGTAGACAAGATATTCAATTCCAGTTCTCCGATTTTGTTTGTTTACATTCCCTTAACAGCAGTCATTTTCTTGATTGTCAGGGACGGCCTTCAGAAGGTTGATTGGGTAACGGCTCCATTTTGCATTGGTGTTTTACTTAAAGCCGCAACCTACGCCGTTGTTTGTTTAAGTTACAAAAGCGGTGAGTTTTGGGAATTGACCCATTATGGCTTGCCTGCTTTTGTAGTTGGGTTTTTCGCCTTTATTTTTCTTTCCGCCGCTGTATTCGGAATAGAGAGGTGGTTTAGAGATGTATCAAAGTGAAATTGGAACCCAAAATTAATGACCAAGACAAAAAGGTTCTATCTTTCAACAGCCCTGCCTTATGTAAACGCCCAGCCCCATATTGGGTTCGCCTTGGAGGCAATTCAGGCCGATGTGGTTGCCCGCTACCATCGTTTTTTAGGAGAAGAGGTTTTCTTTTTGACAGGTACAGACGAAAATTCTCTGAAAAATGTCAAGGCGGCTGAGAAAGCCGGCATATCAGTAAAGGAACTGGTAGATAGAAATGCGGCAGAGTTTTATAAACTCAAACAAGCCTTGAATCTGAGTTTTGACGACTTTATCCGCACCAGCGAAAAAAGACACCGTCTTGGCGTTGAAAGGTTATGGACTGCCTGCCAAAAGGACATTTACAAGAAAAAATACAAGGGCCTCTACTGCGTGGGATGTGAGGAATTTTACAAGGAATCAGAATTAGACAACGGTCTTTGCCCAGAACACAAAAGAAAGCCGGAGGTGGTAGAGGAGGAGAATTTTTTCTTCCGACTCTCAAAGTATCAGGAGAAGTTAAAAGAGATTATTGAAAAGAACAGGATAGAGATTATTCCCCCGGAAAGAAAGAGGGAGATATTGGGCGTTATAAAACAAGGGTTGGAGGATATCTGCATTTCCCGTTCAGTTAAGAGAGCCCATGGCTGGGGAATTAGAACGCCTGGGGATAACAGCCAAATTGTCTGGGTGTGGTTTGACGCCTTGGCAAACTACATTACCGCTTTGGGATACGCTGATGAAGGACCGAGATTTCAAAAGTTTTGGCAGGAAAATGAAAACAAACTCCATATTATTGGAAAGGGTATATCAAGATTTCATTGTCTCTATTGGCCGGCGATTCTTCTTTCAGCGGGGTTATCCTTACCGAAGACAATTTTTATTCACGGCTACATTACAGTTGGAAAAGAAAAGATGTCAAAGAGTTTGGGCAATGTTGTCAGCCCCTTTGACCTGGTTGAAAAATACGGCACAGACCCCGTAAGATACTTTTTCTTAAGAGAAATTCCTCCAAGTGAAGACGGCGATTTTAGCATAGAGAGGTTTGAGAGTCGTTACAATACTGATTTGGCTAACGGCCTGGGCAATTTGACATCAAGGGTGATTGCCTTAAGTAAAAAGTTGAAAATCAACCCTTCTTTGAAAAAAGAATTTGGAAACAAAGAGGTAAGAATAGAGGTAGAGCGGGCTTATCGGAACTCTTTCAAGGCATTGGAGCATTTCTCTTTTAATAAGTCATTGGAAGGAATTTGGTCCTTGATTAACTTTTCTGATAGATACATTGAAAGAGAAAGGCCTTGGGAAACCAAGAACAAACAGGTAATTGGCAATTTATTGTTTATTTTGTCTGAAATTGCTATGATGCTGAAGGTCTTTTTACCAGAGACATCAAAAAGGATATTGAAACAAATAGAAACAGGAGAAAGCAAGCCGCTGTTTCCAAGAATTTAACTATGAGGGCAGTTTTCGTAGGCAGGTTTCAGCCATTTCACAAGGGACATTTGAATGCAATAAAATATATCCTTAAAAAACAAAAAAAGGGGATTTTCATTGTTATTGGGAGCATTGAGAGATTTTTAGAGAGAGACAATCCATTTTTCTTTAAGGAGCGGAAAGAGATGGTCTTAAGGGCGCTTAGAGAGAGCAAAATTAAGAATTTCAAGATTTTTGGTTTGCCGGATTTTTTTGATGACAAAATCTGGGCAAGCAAGGTTTTGGCTGTCACGGGCTTAAAGCCATTAGATACGCTGGTTTTCAGCCGAGACCCTTGGACCATGAAATCGTTTGAGAAAATTGGGGTAAGGGTTCAGCCCCAGCCGTTTTTTTTCAATAAACTTTCAGCCACTCTGGTGAGAAAGAAAATCTGCCGGCAGGAGAAATGGGAACATCTTTTGCCAAAAAGCGTTTCAGCCTACCTTAAAGAAATCAGGGCTGAACAGCGGCTAAAATTTTTAGCCGTACCTCCCGAAAAGAGAATTGTCGGTTTTATAAGAGAAAAGATAAAAGAAGCCGGGGCAAAGGGCGGGATTGTAGGGGTCTCTGGAGGGGTTGATTCTGCTGTGGCTGCTGTTTTAGCAAAACAGGCGTTGGGAAACAGATGCCGTTTTTTGAGCATTAATTTTGACCGGGGCTCTTTGGCTGAAAATATTTCTTTGCTGAACAAGAAATTGGGAGGGAGAATTAAGATTCTTTCTCTGAGGAGTCCGTACGATTGTCTTTTAAGGCGTTTTCCTCCGGGGAATAAAACAGCGAGAGGAAATCTAAAATCAAGATTAATAATGGCAACCCTTTATTATTTTGCTAATTTTTACAACCTCTTGGTCATAGGCACTACCAACAGGTCGGAGGAAGAAGTGGGGTATTTTACCAAATTCGGCGATGGGGCAGTAGACATTGAGCCGATTTCCCATCTTTACAAAACGGACGTTTTAGAAATGGCAAAAAGATTGGGCGTGCCGGAGGAGATTATCAGAGTTAAGCCTTCTGCTGGTTTTTGGCGGGGACAGACAGACGAGGACGAGTTGGGAGTTTCCTATGAACAATTAGACAAGATTTTGAGACTTTTGGTCCAGGGATTTAAGGAAGAGGAGATTTCTTTTTTGACGGATATTTCCAAAAAGAAGGTCAGAGATGTTATTCAACGAAAAAAGAAAAATGCCCATAAACTCTTGCCACCTGCAAGAATTCAGTATGTTAATTGATACCCATGCCCATTTGAATTTCGCTTCTTTCAAGGACGACTTTGACAAAATAATTAGAGAATGCCTGAATCAGCACATTTGGCTTATTAATGTGGGAACAAAGTATACTACCTCAAAGAGGGCGGTAGAGATTGCCCAAAGATATAGAGAAGGGGTTTTTGCGGCTATAGGACTGCATCCAATTCATCTGGAAAGCCGGCGGGTTGATCCTTCGGAATTGGATTTTCAAAAAGGGTTTACCTCGGACAAGGAGGATTTTGATTGTCAGAAATACAGAGAACTGGCTCGGTCAGAGAAGGTTGTGGCAATTGGAGAAATTGGTCTGGACTATTATTGGAAACCGAAGACGAAAACAAGGTTTGAGAAATTCAGAAAAAAACAAATGGAGGTGCTTTTTGAGCAGGTAGGGCTAGCCAAGGAATTGGACCTGCCAGTTATTTTTCATTGCCGAATGGCTCACAGCGACCTGATAGAGTTTTTGAGGTCTCAGGTCTCAGGTTTAGGAATTCGTGGCGTTGTTCACTGTTTTACTGGCACCTGGGGTCAGGCACAGGAGTATTTAGAAATGGGGCTTTATCTTGGTTTTAACGGCATAATTTTCAAAAAGATTGATGGTGTGGATTTTGATGAAATTATTAAAAAGATCCCTCTGGAAAGAATTTTGGTTGAGACCGATTGTCCCTATCTCACTCCCCCTGATTTTCCGGAAAAGAGGAATAATCCCTTAGGTGTAAGTTTGATTTGTCGGCATCTTGCCGAAATCAAGGGAGTTTCTTTTGAGAAAATGGCAATAATTACCACCGAGAACGCCAAAGAATTATTCAAACTTGCCAAACCAATGGACAGGATTCAAGATTCAGAACAATAAGTCATTAAATTCTATGTTTTTTCCCCGTGGAAAAAAAATTTTTGATTTGTATGAAAAATTAGCCAAGAAGATAAAGGAGGCGGTAGCTCTTTTAGAAGAACTTGAAAAGGATTATTCAACTCTTCCAGAGGTTGCTCAAAACCTAGACAGATTAGAAGACGAAGCGGATGAGATTGTTCATAAGGTAATAGAGGAACTGCTTTATGACCATACAAGGGTTACCGAGGAGAAGGGAGATATTAGGTTTTTCGTTTATAATATGGACAATGTTATTGATTCCCTTGAGAAAGTGGTAAATAGATTGAACATCTACAGAATAAAGGATTTACCTCAGCCTCTTATTGATTTTCTTCCATTTTTAAAAGAAGCCGCAAGGCAGATAGAACTTGGGGTTAGTTCATTAAAAGATATTAGAAAAAACGACGATGTTATAGCCAGTTGTTGCGTTAAAATAAATGATTTGGAGAATGAAGCGGACAAGGTTAACCGAAAATGGCTGGGGAAGGTCATTGGGGAGGGTTATTCAGATGTTAATGATTTTAAGAAAATGCTGGCTCTCAAAGAAATTGTTGACACCCTGGAATACACGATGGACCAATGCGAGGATGTAGCCAATATATTAGAAACACTCCGGTTAAAGGGCCAGGCGTAGTATGATTTATCTTGTAATTCTCATTATAATTTTTGCCCTAATCTTTGACTTCTTAAACGGAGCAAACGACCGGGCAAACGCTATCGCTACCACCTGTGCTACAAAAGCCCTTTCACCGCTTCAGGCCTTGGTTATAGCAAGCATTTTTAATATACTTGGCGCTTTCGCTTCAACCAGGGTTGCCCGAACAATTGGTAAGGGAATAATTCCATCTGAAAATATTACCCTTTTAATCTTGCTTGCTGGAATAATGGGAACAGTTGCCTGGGTGTTTTTCTGCACAAAGGTTGGTATCCCCATTAGCGTCAGCCATGCCTTGGTCGGGGGGCTTTTGGGAGCCGGCTTGGCTTCGGGAGGAGCAGGGATTATTAAATGGGGTATTTTGACCAAGAAGGTGTTTTTGGGAATATTTTTAGGCCCGGCAGCCGGATTTTTGGTCGGGGCTGTTTTTTTGATTTTGACAACCTGGATTTTGGAAAAATTTTTTAAACATACTCCCGACCAAAAAACAAATAGATTTTTTCAACTCGGTCAGATTTTTACCACTCCCTTTGTCTCTTTTGCCCATGGAATGAACGATACCCAAAACGCCATGGGACTGATTACCGCCGCTCTTTTGTCCGGAGGGTTTATAGACAGGTTTTGCGTGCCCTGGTGGGTGAAGATAGTCTGCGGAATAACGATGGGTATTGGAACCTTTTTAATGGGCTGGCAGGTGGTTAAGACCTTGGGGTGGAGTTTGACAAAAATTGAACCAAAGCAGGGATTTGTTTCTGAATTTGGAGCGGGAGGGGTGATTGTTTTGCACTCTTTGGTTGGAATGCCGATATCAACGACCCATGTTGTTTGCTCCTCAGTAATTGGAGGAACCGTTTTGCAAAATCCGAGAAGATGTAAGCAGATAGTGGCCGAAAGAATGATTGCTGCCTGGATAATTACCATTCCCTCGGCCGCTTTGCTTTCGGCTTTCATTTATTATTTAATAGATTATTTGTTATAATAGCCTCCTGACTGCTTTGCAACGGGAGAAGAAAAAAATTTGAAGAGATGACAAAAAAACCCAGTAAAATTGTCCAAAACATTGAGGTTTCGGCAATCAAAAGATTTCAGATTTTGATTGAGAAGGAAAAAGGTTCTATTTCTTTGGCTCAGGGAGTCCCTGATTTTGAGACTCCCTCTTTTATTAAAGAAAAGGCAAAGGAAGCAATTGATAAGGGTCTTGCTTCAAGGTATACAAAGGGCTGGGGGATTGAACCATTGAGGCAGGCTATTGCTGAGAAGATAAGGAAAGATAATAAAATTAAGGCGGAAGCGGAAAATGTTCTTGTAACCCACGGCGCCATTGAGGCCTCAATGGCGACCTTTCTGGCTCTTTTAGATCCCGAAGACGAGGTGATTGTTTTGTCTCCCAATTATGTGTCTCACATCACTCAAATCAGGATTGTCAGACAGGGGGCAATACCAAGTTTTGTTTCCTTGGATGAGAAAAAGAACCATTGGCAGTTGAATCCGGAAAAAATTGAATCTGCAATCAGCAAAAGAACAAAAGCCATACTCTTTTCCAATCCCTCCAATCCGTTGGGCAAGGTCTATAGCCGGGAAGAACTAAAGGCAATAGCAAAGATTGCCCTAAAGCATAATCTTTTTATTATCGCTGATGAGGTCTATGAGTATTTTGTTTTTGATAACAGAAAACATATCAGCATTGGCTCTTTTCCCGAAACACAAGATAGGACAATCTCTATTTTTAGTTTATCAAAGAGTTATTCTATGACCGGTTGGCGTATAGGTTATCTGGTCTCTGATAAAAAGATAGTTCAGCAAATTTTCAAGATTCATGACTGTTTGGTCACATGTCCCGTTGCTCTTTCCCAGTATGCCGCTTTGGCGGCAATAAAGGGTGGCTATAAATTTATTGAAGAATTTAAGCAAGACTATGAAAGAAGAAGAAAAATCGCCATAGAAATCTTAAGCCAAACAGACAGACTGACCCTTATTAAGCCAGAGGGCGGTTACTATCTTTTTCCGAAGATAAACCTGAAAATGGATGATTACAATTTTTCCCTGCATCTTCTAAAAGAAGCCAAGGTTGGCGTGGTACCCGGCTCAGCATTTGGCCCGGGAGGTGAGAGGCATATCAGAATCTCTTTTGGAGGCGAAGAAAAGAAATTAAAGGAGGGGCTGGAAAGAATGGTAAATTATGTTAAAAGGTTATAAAAGGACCGCGGGATTGAAAATACAAAATTCAAAACTAAATAAATCTCAAATGTTAGATGTCAAATGTTAAATCCATATCTTAAATGTCAAATCTAATAAATACAGTAGAGAAAAATCCCAAATCCTAAAATCCAAAGTTCAAATGACAAATCAAGTTCAAAATCCAAAATCCAAAAAGTAAAAAGTATAATTTAGAAGAAAGAACTGCTAAACTTGGGGAAGGGATTAATAAAGAAAATGCCATAATCTTTGGAGGAAAGGAGCCCAAAATAGTTTCGGCATTTGGATTTTGACATTTGAGCTTTGAAATTGATTTGTTATTTGGATTTTGTCATTTGGATTTAAAAGTTTTGGATTTGACATTTGACATTTGAATTTTGAGATTTTGGGATTTGAATTTTGGTTTTTTTTATCGCCAAGGGTGGCAATAGGGTATATAATAAAACAATGGTAGATTATTTGGCTGACGGCAAAATTTTTTCGGTTTCTGATTATGTCAAACTTCTTGACGAGGGGTTAAGGGCATTTCGGGCAAGAATTGTTGGAGAGGTAAGCGAGGTTAACCCGGGTCCAACAGGGCATATTTATTTTACCCTAAAAGACGAAAAGGACGAGTACCTGATAAGGTGTGTTATCTGGAGGGGCAGGTATAATTTATATGGGGTAAGGCTGAGAGAAGGAATGAAAATTATTGCTTCAGGAGAGCCCAGTTTGCATCCTAAATATGGGTTTAAGTTTATCGCCGAGGTTATTGAACCTGCCGGAGAGGGTATTTTGAAGAAAGAATACGAGGCATTAAAGAAGAAATTAGAGGCAGAGGGGATATTTTCTCCGGAGCGAAAAAGACCTATTCCAGAATTTCCCCGCCGAGTTGGACTAATTACCTCTTGGAACGGAGCGGCAATTAATGACTTTTTAAACAATCTCGGTAAATACGGATACCAAATAAAATTTATAGATTCCCGGGTAGAAGGACAAGCGGCAGTGCCTGAATTAATTGGGGCGATAGATTATTTTATAGAAAGGGGCCAAATTGATGTCTTGGTGCTCATCAGAGGGGGAGGAAGTTTAGAGAGTTTGCAGGCCTTTAACAATGAGACGCTGGTCAGACGGATTGCCTCCTGCCCCTTTCCCGTTATATGTGGGATTGGTCATGATAAGGATGTTCCTCTTGCTTCTTTGGCTGCGGACAGGGCTGTCTCTACTCCCACTGCCGTTACCAGCGTTTTGAATGAAAGTTGGGACAGGGCGCTGGCTGATTTGTCTATGTTTGAGAAGGAGATTATCTATCGGTATCAGGAAATGTTGAGGAAGGCAGAATTTTCTCTTGAGGATTTTTCAAATAAATTGAGCGGACAGTTTGGTGTCTTTTTTCAAAACCTTGAAAAATTAAGCACCCAACTTAAAGACCGCCTGGCAGAGATTGACTACAGTATTAGAAATATAAAAAGGTCTTTTGTCGTCAATAAAGACCTGCTCTTGAGAGGTTTCAAAAAATGGACAGATAATACGGGAATTTTTTTGGAAGGGGTTGAGAAACAATTGAAGATTTTTAATCCAATTTATCAACTCAGGTTTGGCTACAGTTTGGTTTATTCGCGGAAGAAACTGGTAAGGAGCACCAAGGATGTAGAGGTGGGCGAGCCCCTTGATATTCGGGTCTCCGATGGTAAAATAAACTCAGAGGTTAAGGGAAAAACAAATTATGGGAAAAGAGGAATTTAACATTAAGCAAGCCCTTAAGAAGTTGGAGGGGATTATTAACTGGTTTGAGAACCGGGAGGAGATGGATATTGAGGCCGGTTTAGAAAAGGTTAAAGAAGGAGCGGCTCTTATTAAAAGAAGCCGAAAGGAACTGAAGAAGGTGGAGAATGAATTTGAAAAGATAAAAAGAGAACTTGAAGAGGAAGAAGATGCTTAATTACACCTATAAAAAGGCAGGGGTTGATAGGAAATTAAGAGAAAGAGCCAAGAAGGTTTTGAAGGGGTTTGATTTAACCTTTAGATACAGCAAGGCGGGAAAAATTATCAAGACCCCTTTCAATAATCTCTATCCGGTTGGCAAAGGTATTTATCAGGTAAAGACGGCCGACGGCGTGGGCACGAAGATTCTTTTGGCGGAATTGGCAAATAGCCATGGAACTATTGGAATTGACGCAGTGGCAATGGTTGTTAATGATTGTATAAGATGCGGGGCAGTGCCTTTGGCTCTGACCAATATTATTGATACCAAAAAAACAACCCCTAAACTAATAAGGGAGATTAAGAAGGGACTAATAAAAGGAGCCAAGGAAGCGGGCTGCCCGATTGTGGGAGGAGAGACGGCTGATGTGCCCGAACTCTTAAATTGCCCCTACCAACTTAATTGCGACTGCGTGGGCGAGGTAAAAAAAGAGGATATTATCAGTGGAGAAAAAATAAAACCAGGAGACATTGTTTTGGGTTTTAGGAGCGCAGGGGTTCATTCCAACGGCTTTACCCTTTTAAGGAAGGTTTTATTCAAGAGGTGGTCAGGAAAGTACGATGCCTTTGACAGGCCGGGAGGAATTAAAAGACCCTTGGTTTTAGAATGCCTAAAGCCGACAAGAATTTATGTGAAGCCCTTTTTGAAACTTAGGGAAAAATTTGAGATTTTAGGGGCGGTTCATATTACCGGCGATGCCTACCTAAAATTTAAGAGGTTGAATCCTAAGGTGGGCTTTGAGTTTTTTAATTTTAGGCCCCAGTTGATTTTTGGTCTTATTCAGGAAGCAGGAGGCATCTCAGATAAGGAAATGTTTAAGACATTTAATATGGGCTGGGGGTTTGCCGTGGTTGTAAGGAAAAAAGAAGCGGATAAGATTTTGTCTTTGGCAAGGCACCTTAAACTTGGTTTGGAAATAATCGGACAGGTTATTAAAGAGAGGAAAATCATTATTCGCTATCAAAACAAGAGGATAGTTTTATGAGGCGTCTTGAGGTTGGCTTCAAAAGAGGAGTAAGGGATGTTTTGGGAGAGAAGGTAAAAAAAGAAATAAGGGAGGTTTTAGGCCTTCCTGTTTTGGATGTAAAGATCTCTGATGTTTATACCATCGGAGAAAATCTTCGGCGTAAGGAATTATCCCTTTTGGCAAAGTCCCTCTTTTCCGACCCAGTAATTCAGGAGGCATCTATTGGCTGCCAATTGAGGAAAGATTATGATTGGATGATTGAGATTGGGTTTAAGCCCGGGGTGACGGATAATGTCGGCAAAACAGCGAAGATTGGTATTGAAGAGATTTTGGGGAGAAAATTAAAAGCCGAGGTTTATACCTCAAAGAGGTACTTTATTTACGGAGAGAGGTTGAAAAAAAAGGATGTAGAAAGAATTGCGCGGTATTTGGCAAATGATTTAATTCAAAGATGGCTTATCTTAAAAAGGGGAGAGAAAGAGAAGGGATTGGAGATACCGGAGGTTAAAATTGGCCATCAGCCCCGGGTCTTAAAAATTAGCCTTGATGTTTCTGATGAGGAACTTTTGAAATTGAGTCAGAAGAGAAGTTTGGCTTTGAACCTTGAAGAAATGAAAGCGATAAAGGCCTATTTTTCAAGACCGGAGGTAGTTAAAGAAAGAAAAAAAATTGGGCTGGGCAGGAAGATAACAGATGTGGAATTGGAGAGTGTTGCCCAAACCTGGTCTGAGCACTGCAAGCACAAGATATTCAACGCCAAGATTTCTTACAAAGAAGGCAAAAAAACTGTTCAGATTAATAGTTTGTTTGAGACATTTATTAAAAGAGCCACTGAAAAGATAAAGAGAAAAAAGAATTGGCTTGTCTCTGTTTTTTGGGACAATTCTGGAGTGATAGAACTTGACAAAGAATGGCTTTTTTGCTTCAAGTGCGAGACCCACAATTCTCCCTCAAACGAGGAGCCCTACGGCGGAGCTTTAACTGGCATTGTGGGGGTTTACCGCGACATAATGGGAACAGGCAGGGGCGGCCGTCTAATTTATGGGACCTATGGCTTCTGCGTCGGCAACCCTTTTTATTCAGGAATTCTTAGGCCCAAGTTTCATCCCCGTCGGCTTTTGGAGGGAGTAAGAAAGGGCGTGGAAGACGGGGGAAACAAGTCCGGGGTGCCCACTATTTACGGCTTGACATTTTTTGAGAACGGATACATTGGCAAACCAGCGATTTTTGTGTCAGCCGGAGGCCTGATTCCAAAAAAGATAAAGGGCAGAGATGGGTGGAAAAAGGAAATAAAAAATGGAGACCTTATTGTAATGGCAGGAGGGAGGGTAGGCGCGGACGGCATTCATGGAGCAACCCAGTCCTCATTAGAGGCAGGGGAGTGGATTTCAGCCAGCCATGTTCAACTAGGCGACCCCTTTACCCAAAAGAAACTTCACGACTTTTTAATTGAGGCAAGAGATAGGGGATTATTTTCAGCAATTACTGACAATGGAGCCGGAGGGTTGTCCTCTTCAGTGGGAGAAATGGCAAGGTTGTCAGGCGGATTTGAACTTCACCTTGATAAGGTGCCCTTGAAATATACAGGTCTTGAGCCCTGGCAAATTTTGCTTTCAGAATCTCAGGAGAGAATGACTCTGGCTGTTTCTCCTGAAAATATCAAGGAGTTTAGGCGCTTGGCAAAAAAGCACGATGTTGAAACAACCGTTATTGGCAGGTTTAATAATTCTGGAAAATTTTACTGTATCTATAAAGGAAAAAGCATTGCTCTGTTGGATATGGATTTTGTTCACAAGGGGGTTCCTCAAATGAAATTGGAGGCAGAGTGGAAGGGGCCGGAAGAGAGGGGCTTGAAGGAGCCGGAATTAAAAGAAATTAGAAATCATAATTTGGTTCTTGAAAGAATGCTCTCCCGGCCGAACATTGCCTCAAAGGAATATATAACAAGGCAGTTCGATCATGAGGTTCAGGGAACAAGCGTGATTAAGCCCCTGGTGGGTTGGAAAAGCGATGTTCCCTCTGACGCCGCGGTGATAAAACCGCTTTATCATTCAAATCAGGGATTGGCAGTCTGCGCTGCCTTAAATCCAGATTATGGATTGATTGATACCTATTGGATGGCTGCTTTAACTATTGACGAAGCAATAAGGAGAATTATCTCTGTGGGCGGTTCTCTCCGGCAGATCGCCTTGAACGATAACTTTTGTTGGCCTAGTCCCTTGCCCTCACCTTATAACCCTGAGGCAAGGTACAAATTGGCTCAATTGGTAAGAGCTGTTCGGGCACTTTATGATTTTACATTAGCCTTTGGCACTCCCTGTATTTCAGGAAAGGACTCAATGTTTATGGATGGCTGGGTTAAAACAAAAAAAGGAAAATTAAAGAGAGTTTCAGCCCTTCCCACTCTTCAGATTTCAGCAGTAGGAAAAATAAAAGATATTAGAAGGTGTGTAACAATGGATGTGAAAAAATCAGGGGATTTGCTTTATATTTTAGGACCTACAAAAGATGAATTGGGGGCTTCAGAATATTACAAGGTAAGAAAAAAAATCGGACTGAATGTACCAAAACTTGAACCAAAATTAGCAAAAAAACTCTACAATGCCTTAGAAAAAGCCATTGAAAAAGGATTAGTGAATTCCTGCCATGGAATTTATAGGGGAGGGTTAGCAGTGGCTTTGGCAGAGATTTCTTTTGGAGGAGGTTTTGGCTTAGAAGTTCATTTAGAGAAGGTGCCAGTAAAAGGGAAATTAAAAGAGATAGAAAAAATTTTGTATTCTGAATCTCCAAGTAGGTTTTTGGTGACAATTTCTCCAGAAAATAAGAGAAGGTTTGAAAAGATTTTAAAAGGTAATGTTTTTTCTCAAATAGGGAAGGTAGTAAATGAGAAAAGGCTGAAGGTTTTTTTCAAAAAAAGGTCAATAATTAATGAAGATATTTTCAGATTGAAAAAGTCTTGGCAAAGAACCTTTAAGGATTTTTAATTGAGGCGTATCTGCTAACCACTTTGGTAATAAATTTGCTGAGGCATCTTGCCTCGGGGAGCACGAAGTCGCCGTAAGTGCTAAGAAAAAATTCATCCCCAGGCGCTTCTATATCTCGCCGAGCCTTACAAACCTTTTTCTGAAGCGCAAATCTATTCTGGGGCTCGGCTGCGATATGCTCCCCTTAGTCAAGATACCTCAGCAAGGAAATTATCAGGAATTGTGGCTGAAGTGGTTAGATAGTAAAATAATTAAAAGAAATGAAACCCAAGGTCTTAATATTAGAGGGATTTGGGATAAATTGTGAAAGGGAAACAGAATATGGCTTTTTTTTGGCAGGAGCAAAGCCAGAGAGGGTTCATCTTACCCAATTAATTAAAAAACAAAAGAAACTGAGAGATTATCAAATCTTGGTTTTTCCTGGCGGCTTTTCTTTCGGCGATGATATTTCTGCCGGCAAGGTAATGGCTCTGAAAATAAAGACCCATCTGGAAGGCTCCCTGTCTGATTTTGTTAAAAGGGGAGGGTTGGTTTTGGGTATTTGCAACGGATTTCAGGTTTTGGTCAAAATGGGGCTTTTGCCTGATTTTAACAAAAATGAGCAAGAGGTGTCTTTGACATTTAATCAGTCCGGCAGGTTTGAGGATAGATGGGTCTATCTAAAGGTTAATCCCTCATCTTCTTGTGTTTGGACAAAGGGTATCAGGAGCCTTTATCTGCCTGTAAGGCATGGAGAGGGAAGGTTTGTCTGCCGAGATGAGGCGGTTAGAAAGAGGTTGGTTTCTCAAAATCAGATTGTCCTTCAATATGTGGATGAAAAGGGAAAACCTGCTGGCTATCCCTGGAATCCCAATGGTTCGGAAATGAGCATTGCTGGAATTTGCGACAAGACAGGAAGGATATTTGGTTTGATGCCTCATCCTGAAGGATTCCTTTTTCCTCAAAATCATCCCCGTTGGACTAGAGGAAAGATAAGGGAGGGGCAGGGAATAGAAGTCTTTAAAAATGGAGTAAAATATGGTAAGATGTAGAATGTAGTTGCTAACCACTTTGGTAATAAATTTGCTGAGGCATCTTGCCTCGGGGAGCACGAAGTCGCCGTAAGTGCTAAGAAAAAATTCATCCCCAGGCGCTTCTATATCTCGCCGAGCCTTACAAACCTTTTTCTGAAGCGCAAATCTATTCTGGGGCTCGGCTGCGATATGCTCCCCTTAGTCAAGATGCCTAGCAGAGAAATTATCAAGAATTGTTGCTGAAGTTAGTACACATAATATGAGAGTAAAACCTAAATTTTTGGGTTTTATTTCTATTATTGCCGGTTCAAGGTCGGACGAGAGGGTTGTTAAGGATGTACTTTCTGTTCTTAAGAAAGAAAAGGTCAAAAAAGAGGTAAGGTATATTAGCGCCCATCGCCAGTTGAAGGAACTGGAAAAATATATCAGAGAGGCAGGATCGCGGGTTGATGTATATATCTGTATTGCTGGTCTATCGGCTGCCTTGCCCGGGATTGTTGCTTCTTTGACTGACAAGCCGGTTATCGCTGTTCCGGTTAATGTAAAACTTGAAGGATTGGATGCCTTGCTTTCCTCTTTGGAGATGCCTTCTGGGGTGCCTGTTGCCACAGTGGGAATAGACAACGGAAAAAACGCTGCCTATTTGGCATTGAGGATATTGAGATTAAGGCGCATTAACTCAAATGGCAAAGAAAACAAGAGATAAAAGCAGGGATTATACTGCTAAAGATATTTATGTCTTAGAGGGGCTGGAGCCGGTTCGGCGCCGGCCAGCGATGTATATCGGCTCCACAGGCCCGGATGGGGTTCATCATCTTTTGGTGGAAGCGGTGGCTAACGCTGTTGATGAGGCAATAATGGGCTATTGTGACCAGATTAAGGTATTTCTTTTGCCGGGCAACATGGTAAAGGTTGAGGACAACGGACGAGGGGTGCCGGTGGACATTCATCCTAAAACAGGCAAATCAGCCCTGGAGACAATAATGACCACCCTCCATGCCGGAGGAAAATTTGGAGGAAAGGCATATATTTCAACCGGCGGCCTACATGGGGTTGGAATTTCGGCTGTTTGCGCCCTGTCAGAGTATATGCGGGCTGAGGTTTGCCGAAACGGAGGAAGATACCTTCAAGAGTATAAAAGAGGAAAGCCAAAACAGCCGGTTAAAAGGGTGGGAAAATGCAGTCAGACGGGTACTACTGTTCTTTTTCAGCCCGACGCTCAAATTTTTAAGGGATTTGGCAGGTCGTTCACTTTTAACCGTAAGAAAATCCTTAACCATTTGAGACAGCAGGCATATTTAACCAAAGGACTGAAGATTACCCTAATTGACCAAACCATAAAACCTTCTCAATCATACACCTTTTATTTTGAGGGCGGACTAGTTTCTTATATTAAATATCTAACTCGGGGCGTTGCTTCTCGGAACCCTCATATCTTTTACACCTTTGGCAAAAAGGACGATATTATTGTTGAGGCCGCTTTTCGCTACACTGATGAGTATGAATGTTATGAAGAGAGTTTTGCCAATAATGTTTTTACTCCAGAGGGCGGAACTCATCTGGCTGGTTTTAGAGCCGCTTTGACAAGGAGATTTAATGACTATGCCAGAAGGAACGACCTTTTGAAAGAGAAGGATGAGAATTTGAGCGGGAGCGATATCAGAGAAGGATTGACCGCTGTTGTCTCTATAAAAATAAGGGAGCCCCAGTTTGAGGGTCAAACAAAGGTAAAACTGGGAAATACAGAAGCAAAAACAGCGGTTGAACAGGTTGTTTCTCAGGGGCTGGAAGATTTTCTGGAGCGAAATCCTAGTGATGCCAAGGCGATTATTGAGAAATGTATCCTTTCCCAAAAGGCGAGAAAGGCGGCAAAGGCGGCAAAAGAAACAGTTTTAAGAAAGGGGGTCTTGGAGGGATTGTCTTTGCCCGGTAAGTTGGCTGATTGTTCTTCAAGGAAGCCCGAAGACTCGGAGATATACATCGTGGAGGGTGAATCGGCCGGAGGCAGTGCCAAGCAGGCAAGAGACAGGCGGTTTCAGGCAATACTTCCCCTGCGAGGCAAAATTCTTAATGTGGAAAGAGCCCGCTTGGATAGAATTCTTGCTTCAAAAGAGATAAAGTCTCTTATCATTGCCTTGGGGACCGCCATTGCCGACGATTTTAATTTAGATAAACTCCGATATCACCGCATTATTATAATGACCGACGCGGATAGCATTACAGGCGACACTCCGATTTTTCTTTTCAATAAGGAAAAACAAGAATTTTTCTTAACAGAGGTTGGCGAATTTATTGAAAATTGCGACGATACTACAAAATATCAGGTTTTGACTTTTAATTTAAGAACCAAAAAAAGAGAGTTAAAAGAAATTTATCAGACTATAAGGCATCCCTTGAGAACCCCTCTTTATGAGATAAAAACCTATTGCGGTTATCCGATTAAGGTAACCTCCTGCCACAGCGTCTATGTTTATGAAAATGGAAAGGTTGTTACTAAAAAAGGAAACGAGATTAAACCGGGGGACTTGCTTATTTGTCCTAAATCGTTTCCTTATCAAGATAAGGATTACACAATAGATTTAAGAGATGTAATTTTAAATTCAAATTTCAGAAACATTTCAATAAAGGTTTCTAAAAAACAGATAGAGAAGATACCGGCAAATGCTTGGTGTGAGTTAGGTTTTTCTTGTTGGACTAAACTTCAGCGGCAAAGGGAGTTAGCCGGAATTTCTCGAAGAAGATTGGAGCAATCAATCGGAATATATGACAAGGTTATTCAGCAATGGGAGCAAAAAATTGATAATGTAATGCCAAGATTTTATCAATTAGAAAATTATCTAAACCAGATTGGTATTGATAAGAATATCCCGAATTATAATGTTTATATCCCGATAGAGGAGTGGCGAAAAAATGGATTTTCTAAAGAAGATGTTGAGTTTTACCTTGAAAATCATACCCGAAAGATTAAAACAGAATTTGAGTTGGACCAAGATTTAGGATTTTTAATCGGATTCTTTTTGGGAGATGGTTGTGCTAGTCCGGAAAAAAGAAGCCCCAATAGATTTTCAATCTTTCTTAACAGAGAAAAATCTGCTGAATATATTGAAAAACTTTCCCGGATTGTAAGAGAAAAATTTAATGCCAAGACGGTTTTAGAATACCGAGAAACAGGTATTTCGCTCCATTTTCACTCATTTGAATTTAAACTTCTTTTAACAAAACTTGGACTTCTAGGGAAGAGGGCTTATGAAAAGTTTATTCCGGATATTTTCTTTAATGTAAAAAGGGAGATTCAGGAGGCCTTGATACAAGGATTATTATTTAGTGATGGCTTCATTACTGTTTGGCAGAGCAGGAAGAATGGGAAGAATAAGGCAATTTATGGCTGGCGGGTTTCTTCAAAAAGGTTGGCCGTGGGAATTCTCACTATTTTTAGACAATGGGGAATATTTCCCGCTTATACCATTTCTCAAAACAAAAACCATCTGAGAAAAGACGGAAAAGTTATTCGTTCTAATTTTAAATCTTACGATTTGTCAATTTCTACGGTTGAGTATTTAGCCAAAACAAGAAATGTCTGGAAGGACCACAAAGATGCCTGGAGATTGGAAAATTATTTAAAGAAGGTAGATTGCAAAAGAATTAGAGGGAAAGACATCCAACCAATTTCTTCAGATTTTGTTGCCCTTAGAGTAAAGGAGGTTAAAGAGATTAAAAACCCAAGGGATAAATTTATTTATGATTTTTCGGTTTGGAAGGATCAAAATTTTATAGCCGGTCCCGGAGGAATGTTGCTCCATAACACCGATGGCGCTCATATCAGAACCCTTCTCTTGACCCTCTTTTACCGTTATTTTCAGCCGATAATTGAGAAGGGTTATCTCTATATTGCTCAGCCGCCTCTTTATAAAATTCAGAGCGGAAAGGAGATAAAATATGCCTATAACGAAGAGGAAAAGGCCGCTGTCTTGAAATCAATGAAAAAGAACCCTCCCCCGAATATTCAGCGCTACAAGGGCTTGGGAGAGATGAATCCTGAAGAACTCTGGAAAACAACAATGAATCCTCAAAACAGGGTGCTTCTTCAGGTGAAAATTGAAGACGCTAAGGAGGCGGACAGAATGTTTGATATCTTAATGGGAGATGAGGTTTTGCCTCGGAAGAAGTTTATTCAGACCTACGCCAAAAAGGTGAAGAATCTCGATATCTAGGTTAATGGCTTGCCAAAGGCATCCCAACCTTTATCAAGAAAGGCGGCTCTGGAAGAGGGGGTGGAATTATGTAATAGGGTTGGATGAGGCGGGAAGAGGACCGTTGGCCGGTCCCGTGGTTGCCGCGGCGGTTTGGGTCTCTCCTGAAACCTTAAGATTAAAAGACAAAAAACTAAAACTTCTTTTGGAGGGAGTAAAGGACTCCAAAAAATTAAGTCCCAAGAAACGGGAGGAATTGTGGCAACTTGCTAAGGTTTGTTCTTTTATAAAGTGGAGGACAGCAGCGGTTTCGGAAAAGATAATCGACAAACTTAATATCCTGGAGGCAACCAAACGGGCAATGGCAAGAGCGGTAGGCAAAATAACCTGGCTGAAATCAGTGGGGACTCCGGATAAAAAGCCAGAATTATTTTTATTGATTGACGGAAACATCAGGCTAAATCTGCCTTTCTTTCAAAAGGCGATTATCAGAGGAGACGAGAAGGTCTTTTCAATTTCTCTGGCTTCTATTGTTGCCAAGGTTGTCCGGGACAGAATAATGGGAAGATACCATCAGAAATATCCTCAATACGGATTTGACAGGCACAAGGGATATCCAACAAAACAGCATCTGGAGAAATTAAGGATATACAAACCCTGTCCTATTCATCGGAGAAGCTTTGCTCATGTTGCTTGAACGAAATTTAGTTGCAACCAATTTGGTAACAGATAGGCGTTGTTACAATATTCAATCGCTCGGAAGGATAATTTTTAGGAACCGCTCGCTCGCCCAGCGCGCTCGCTCGCTTATGTCCTCGCCTCGCTCTCTCGCTCGCTACGCTCGCTCGAACCATGCCCGCTCGGCTCCGGAAGTTCCTAAAAATTACCTTCCTCGCTCTTAATCTTTAGATAGTACAGATAAAACAATTTTATACGAGAGGTGGTTTGACAGAAAACTGAGATGATGTATATTGAAGAAGAAAGACTATGGAAATAAAGAATCTTAGAAAATGCGGAGAGAGGATTTTGAGGGCAATAAAAGAAGGAGAGAGAATTGTCCTTTACGGCGACACAGATTTGGACGGGGTCTGCTCGGTTATTGTTTTGAAGGAAACAATTGAGGCGGCAGGAGGAAGCGTGGCCGCTGTTTATTTTCCAGACCGGGAAAAAGAAGGTCATGGATTGACAGAGAAAGGATTAAGATATCTGGCTAGATTTTCCCCTGCTCTTTTGGTGATAATGGACCTTGGAATTACCAGTTTTTCAGAGACAAAGATTGCTCGTTCATTAGGTTTCGAGGTGATAATTATTGACCACCACGAGATAATTGATAAACTGCCCGAAGCCGAAATTATTGTTAACCCCTATCAAGAGGGAGATGAGTATGATTTTAAGGATTTGGCCACGGTGGGGTTGGTATTTAAACTCTCTAAGATTATTTTAGGAGAAAAGATGAAGGGGTCCCTGAAGAAAAAACTGGTGGAGTTGGTTGGGCTTGCCACCATTGCTGATATGGTCTCTCCCATTAGAGAAAATAAAGAATTTATTGAAGAGGGCAAGAAGGCGATGAGAGAAAGCCGGAGACCGGGGATAAGGGCTTTTTTGGAAGCAGAGGAGATTAAAAGTTTGCCCAATCTGGACGAGAAAATCTCAAAACTTATTTCTGCTCTAAATATAAGAGAGGAGGAAAATCACCTTACAGTTTCTTATCTTCTGCTTACCTGCTTATCTTTCGAGGAAGGCAGAGAAATAGTAAAGAAAATTTTGGCGAAATACAAAAAGAGAAAACAGATAATAGAAAAGATAATGAGGGCAATAGAGGAGGGAATTTGCGAGAAAGACCCAATTATTTTTGCCGGGAGTTCTGATTTTGACTTTACCTTGGTTTCTTTGGCTGCTTCAAGGATATGCCAGAAGTACAAAAAACCGACCTTTATTTATAAGAAGTGGGAAAAAGAGGCAGGAGGTTCGGTTAGGACGCCGGAAGGCGTAGATGGCATTTCTTTGATGAAAAAGTGCTCATCCTTTCTTTTAAGGTTTGGAGGCCATTCCCAGGCGGCCGGCTTTAGAATAAAGAATGAGAATTTGGAGAAATTCAAAGAATGTTTGATAAAGAATTTCTCTAAACGGCAGAATTAATAGAAGAATGAAAAAAATAATTATTTACACTGATGGGGGTTCGCGCGGTAATCCCGGACCATCTGCTGTTGGGGTTGTCTTTTGCAATGAGAGGGGGGAAGAAATAAAAAAATATTCCAAATACATTGGCAAGGGTACAAATAATGAGGCAGAATACAAAGCCCTTATCTTTGCCTTGGAAAAATTCAAGCAGGTCTTTGGAAAAAAACTGGCAAAGGCTTCAGAGATTGAGGTAAGGTCGGATTCTGAACTGCTTGTCAGGCAGTTGGAGGGCCAGTACAAGGTTCTTGGCTCCAATGTCCAGCCGCTTTTTATTAAGGCGTGGAATTTGAGATTAGATTTTAAGAAGGTAAAACTTAAATTAATACCCCGCTCAAAGAACAAATTGGCTGATGCTTTGGTAAACCAAGTCCTGGATGCTCAAGAGCGGCAGGGGAGGATTATTTAACAAACGAAAGACGATATAAATAAAATTCAAACTTAAATGTTTTTTGGTCATTCGGTCATTGAGTATTGGAATTTAATTGAAAATTGGAAATTGGAATTTGGAAATTGATTTTTGAGATTTGACATTCGAGATTTGAGGTCCGAAATTAAAACCCAAGAAAACTTTTTAAAAGCAAGAGAGGTTTAGGAGAAAAATTTAAAATCGTTTAAAATATTACAAAGGAGGTTTCCAAAAATAAAAATTATGCCTAACCCAGAAAAATTTAACTCAAAAATTGAAATTGGGCCGGAAGCAGAAGGAGAGAAAGGACCTCTTTATAAGGGACCTTTGACTGAGGAGGAGAGGAAAGAATTTTCTTTTTTCATAGAAGGTATTAAAGGAGAACAGGACAAAGAGAGAAGAGAAAGAAGATTGGAAATGTTAATTCCGCACCTTTTGGGTTATCGGCTTGAAGAGAGGTTAAGAGAAGAAGGAAAAAAAATAATTCAGAGCCCTTACGAAGGAAGGGTTTTGAGAAAAGGCGGCTATGAATGGAAGCGAGGAGAAGAGGAAGAAGAGGAAGAATTAAGAATTTGGAGAATCTACAAAGAAACAGAAAATAGATGGCGCTCTGAAACAATAACCCTTGACAAAAAAGAACTTCAAAGATTTAAGGAGGAATTACTCAAAGAAATTCTTGAATAAGGTGGTTAACAGATGCAGGTTATGTTATAATTTAGGCGGTTCAAGGCAAGCCAGGCAATCGCCCCCTCCTAACTTTGTTCTTTATTGTGTATTTATACATAATTCAGAGTAAAAAAGACTTCTCCTTTTACATTGGTACTACCAATGACCTAGAGAGGAGATTGAAGGAACATAATCAGGGTTTTTCTCCGGTAACAAAATTTAAAAGGCCGTGGATGTTGATTTACTGTGAATGGTATCGATCAAAGAAGGATGCTTTAAAAAGAGAAAAACGACTCAAAAGATATAGAACTGCTTGGAGAAGAATTAAAGAAAGAATCAAATATAGTATTCTTTCAGAACAAAGTTAGGAGGGGGAGGAAAGTCCGAACACCCATTTTCCGAAAATTTTCGGAATCTAAAACGTTCCGGGTAACACCCGGCCGGCGTAAGCCGAGAGGTGCGAACAGAGACGCCGATGCCCGCAAGGGCAGAGGCTCCCGGCCTACTTTGTTTTACAGAGTGGGACGGGAGAGTCCTCGTATAAACTCGGGATTTACCCGAGCGAAGCGAGGAGTGAAACGGCTAAATCCTGACGGGGTGCAAGAACAAGTTAAGGTAGTTCGCTTGAGCCTCTCCAGCAATGGAAAGGCCAGATAGATGATTGCCCACGACAGAATTCGGCTTATTGCTTGCCTTGGACCTTTTTTATGTTTTCTCCAAATCCCGGCAAGAAACTGACAATTGAGGTAAGGGGAGAAAAATGGGCTCGTTATCCCGTTAAGACACATTTTATTACTGAAAGAGACAGCCTGGATGAGGTTTTGGCAAGATATGTCTTGCCATATTTGAGAAAGGGTGATGTTGTTTGTTTTGGAGATAAAATTATTTCAATTTTTCAAAAGAGGATTGTTTACAGAAAAGATTTGAAGGTAGGCTTTTGGGCAAAATTTCTTTCTAAATTTGCGAAGAAAAGCCCCCATGGCTTTTCGGTGGGGAATCCCTTAAAGATGCAGGTGGCTATAAATCAGGCAGGATTGCTGAGGGTGATGATTGCCGGCGTAATTGGCCTTGTTTCAAAACTTTTTGGAATCTCTGGAAATTTCTACCGTCTGGTTGGGCATCAGATAAATCAGTTGGACGGCTTCTATGGGGATGTTTTCCCCCAATATGCCGATATGGGCATGTTGGGTCCGGTAAACTGCGACAATTTTTGCTCTCAATTAAGAAGAAAATACGGTTTCTCTTTCCTTATTGTTGACGCCAATGACCTTGGCCAAAACATTTTAGGAAAAAGTCCTGATTTAAGGGGAAAAGAAAAGATATTTTTGGAAATCTTGAAGGACAACCCCGCTGGTCAGGCGGACGAAATGACTCCCATTTTAATCCTGCGAAAATTAGATGAAACCTGTACTATCTAACCACCTTGGTAACAATTCTTGATGATTTTTTTGCTGAGGTATCTTGTTGAGGGGTGCATATCGCAGCCGAGCCCCAGAATAGGTTTGCGCTTCAGAAAAAGGTTTGTAAGGCTCGGCGAGATATAGAAGCGCTTGGAAATAAATTTCTTCCTACCACTTACCGCGACTTCGTGCTCCCCGAGGCAAGATGCCTCAGCAGATCTGTTACCAAAGCGGTTAACAACTATAGATGAAACCTCTTAAAAGATTTTTTGACCTTCAAACAGAAAGTATTGCCGGAGCAGGTCTTATTTTAACTGGCGCTTCTTTTTTTAGCCTTATTTTAGGCCTGCTCCGCGACCGGCTCTTGGCCGCTCAGTTTGGGCTGGGAGACCAGTTGGATATTTATTACGCCGCTTTTAAGATTCCTGATTTTATCTCAATGACCTTTATCATCGGCGCTATTGGAGCGGCTGTTATTCCCATTTTTAGTCAGTGTTTAGTAAAAAGCAAACAGGATGCCTTTGACTATTTTTCAAATCTTTTAAACCTCTTTTTGTTTTTTCTGGTTTTAATCGGAATAATTTTATTTATTTTTGCCCCTTCTATTGTTCCATTTGTTGCCCCCGGTTTTTCTGAAGAAAAAAGAGACCTGACGGTGCGTTTGACCAGGATTATGCTTTTCAGTCCTGTTTTTCTCGGTTTGGGCAATCTCGTTTCCGGAATTTTGCGGGTTTTCAAAAGATTTCTTATCACCTCCTTGGCTCCTATAATGTATAACCTTGGTATTATTGTCGGTATTTTATTTCTTTATCCATTGTTTGGAATTGAAGGGCTTGCGTGGGGAGTGGTGCTGGGTGGCGCTTTCCACATCTTGATTCAACTGCCTATTTTGATAAAAACGGGATTTAGGCACAAAATGATCTTTTCCCCCTTTGAACCAAACTTTTTGAAAACCCTGAAACTGACCTTTCCTCGCTCTTTGGGTCTGGGGGCCAGCCAAACAAACATAATTGTTTTAACAGCCATTGCCTCTATGTTGGGCTCGGGGAGCATTGCCGCTCTTAATCTTGCCGAGTCCCTTATCAGGCCCTTTCTTACCCTGACCGGAATTTCCTTTTCTACTGCCGCTTTTCCCGCTCTTAGTTTGTCTTTTTCCGAGCAGAGGCCTCAGAAATTCAGAAGCGTTTTTCTTTCCACATTTTATTATATTCTCTTTTTGACCATTCCTTTGAGTATTGCTATTTTTTTGTTCAGAGACGTCTTGGTTAATGTCATTCTCCGGGTGGGCAGATTTGGACTGGTAGACAGCCGATTGACAGCCGCTTGTTTAGGGGTGTTTTCTCTGGGGCTTTTTGCCCAAGGTCTTGTTCTTTTAATTGCCAAGTCATTTTATGCCCGGCAGGACACAAAAACCCCAGCATTGGCAAGCATTATGACAATGTTTGTTAACATTTTCCTTTGTCTTGTTTTTGTCCACCTTTTGTCTTTTCAAAATTCATTTTCCGTTTTCTTAATCCATCTTTTAAATCTTGAGGCAATAAAAGATGTCCGGGTAGTTGGCTTGCCTTTGTCAATTTCTCTTTCATCCATATTTCAGTTTTTCTTTTTGCTTTTCTTCTTTTTGAGAACTGTTAAATCCTACCCCTTGTCATCCGAGCGGTTTGCTGATAAAACCGGATAGAGAAAGAGGTTCTATGTGTAGTTGCTGACCAATTTGGTAATAAATTTGCTGAGGCATTCTTGTCGAGGTGGAGCATATCGCAGCCGAGCCCCAGAATAGGTTTGCGCTTCAGAAAAAGGTTTGTGAGGCTCGGCGAGATATAGAAGCGCCCGGGAATAAATTTTTTCTTACTACTTACGGCGACTTCGTGCTCCCCGAGGCAAGATGCCTCAGCAAAGAAATTATCAAGAGTTGTTACTGAAGTAATTGGATGGTACATTCTATGGAAGACCAATTTCGGATTAGAAATTTTGTGATAATTAGTCATATTGACCACGGCAAGTCTACCTTGGCGGACCGATTTTTGGAAATAACCGGGACTGTGCCCAGAGAGAAAATGAGGCCTCAGTATCTGGATATGATGGCGTTAGAGCAGGAGAGGGGAGTTACTATTAAGATGCAGCCGGTAAGAATGGAGTATAAGAACTATGTTCTAAATCTAATTGACACGCCGGGGCATGCCGATTTTGGTTATGAGGTGTCAAGGAGTTTGGCGGCTGTTGAGGGAGCAATTTTGCTGGTTGACGCGACCAAGGGAATTCAATCTCAGACGCTTGCCAATCTGCAGTTAGCAAGAGAGCAAAAATTGGTCATCATTCCTGTAGTCAACAAGATTGATTTGCCCGAAGCGCGGATTGAAGAAACAAAAACCTCTCTTTCCCAAATATTGGAGTTGCCTAAGGAAGATATACTTTCCATTTCAGGTAAGACAGGAAAAAATGTTGAGCAACTTTTAGAAAGGGTTACAGAAAAGATTCCTTTCCCTAAAGGCAAGAGAGAAAGCCCCCTGCGCGCTCTTATTTTTGACTCAAAATACGATCCCTATAAGGGAGTAATTGCCTATGTTAGGATATTTGACGGAAGCATAAAGAAGGAAGAAGAGATTTATTTGATAGCCGGACGGACAGGCGCCAAGATAAAGGAACTGGGATATTTTAAGCCGCAAATGGTGCCCTGTGACGAGTTAACTGCTGGGGAAATTGGCTATATTGCTACTGGAATTAAGGAGCCGGCAAAGGTGAGGGTGGGAGATACGATAGTAAAGACAGGATCAAAAGGGGGCGGATTAAAAACCGGAAATGTTGAACCTCTGCCTGGATATCGAGAACCGAAGCCTATGGTGTTTGCTTCAATTTATCCCCGGGATCCCGACGACTACGACCTGCTCCGGGATGCCCTGTCTAAATTGAAGTTAAACGATGCTTCGTTAAGTTTTGAACCGGAAACAAAGACATTTTTAGGCCGAGGGTATTTGTGCGGATTTTTGGGAACCTTCCATGCCGAGATTGTTTATGAGAGACTAAAGAGGGAGTTTTCCCTTGATGTGATAATTTCCAGCCCCAGTGTTGGCTATAAGGTGTTAAAGAAAGACGGAAAAGAGGTTTTTGTCAAGTCGCCCAGTTTTTGGCCCAATCCTTCTGAAATCAAAGAAGCAAAACAGCCCTGGGCGGAATTGAAAATTGTTACACCGGTAAGGTATCTAGGCAGGTGTTTAGAGGTCTTGAAAGCGCTTCAGGGAAAATATATTGAGACAAAATACATCAGCCAAACAGAGGCATCCATTCTTTATGAAGTTCCCTTAAAAGAGGTGATGACAGGGCTTTACGACAAACTTAAAAGTCAGAGCCAGGGTTTTGCTTCAATGAATTATACCTTTAAGGGCTGGAAAAAGGGAGATTTGGTGAAATTAGACATTCTTATCAACGGCAAGAAGGAAGAGGCGTTTTCAAGAATTGTTTCCCGGGAAAGGGCTTGTCAGGAGGGAAAGCGATTGCTCAAGCGGTTAAAGGAGGTTTTTCCTAAACAATTGTTTAGCGTTGCCCTTCAGGCGGCTCTTGGAGGAAAAATTATTGCCAGAGAAACGGTAAAGGCAAGAAGAAGAGATGTTATAGCCCCTCTTTACGGCGGCGACTATAGCAGAAAAAAGAAACTGCTGGAAAAGCAAAAAAAGGGTAAAAAGAAATTAAAAGCCAGAGGAAGCATAAACCTCCCTTCACAGGTCTTTTTGGATTTGTTAAAATAAAGAAGCGATTATTAGTAAAAAAGGGGAGCGGCCAGCAAGAGTATTGTGCTTATAGCGACCAAGGAGATTAAAATAATTTTGATTATTTTGAAAAGCGCTTTTCTTTTGACCTTCATACTTTTGATATGATAACATATTCAAGGAGGTTAGTGAAGAGAAAATTGAGAAGAAATGAGCCGCTGCGTCCCGCCTATGTTTTTCTAACCCTTATATTTATATTCTTGTTTGGCTATCTGATTTTTTCTAATTGGAATATATATAAAAAAAGGACCAAATTTAACAGGGGACTTAAACTTTTAGAGGAGAAACTGGAGAAAGCGGAAAAGCGAAATCAGGAATTAAAAAAAGCAATTGCCGCTGTTTCCGACAAGAGTTATATTGAGAAGGTGGCGCGGGAAAAGTTTGGCTTGAAAAAGCCGGGAGAAAAGGTGGTGGTGATTAAGAGAGAAAAGGTAGAATTTCCTCCTAAAGAGGAAGAGACAAAAAGCCAGTCCTTTTTTGGGCGGTGTTTTGAGTCGTTTAAGAGGTTTTGGGAAAGCATTGGGAAATAGGGGACCTCAAATAATAATCTGCGAGTGTGGTATAGTGGTATTACGTAACCTTCCCAAGGTTAAGACGGGGGTTCGATTCCCCTCACTCGCTCAATCCGCCGATCTTTATTATCTCCTGCTCCTTTAATTTAGTGGCAAAGCAATGGCTTTGCCCGATTGTCAGGCTTGCCGCTTTAGCTCAGTGGTAGAGCAACTGTTTCGTAAACAGTAGGTCCTCGGTTCGATCCCGAGAAGCGGCTCAGGAAAGTCGGCTAGGTAAACTATAGAAGCGAGTTTGATTCTGTCTGGCAGGGACTTTTAATATGAAGGGTTGAGGCCAGTCCAATTGGTCTTGACTCAAAAGCAAATCCGGCAGTCGGATTGTTAAAAAGGTCGAAAGAATAATAGGGTAAAATATATAAATAAATTATTATGGCAAAAGAAGGCAGGTTTGTTACAGCGATAAATTGTATGGACGGGAGGGTTCAGTTGCCCCTGATTAATTACCTTAAAAGCAGGTACAGGGCAGATTATGTGGATATGATTACCCTGCCCGGTCCAAACAAAATATTAGCAGAGAAAAAAGACAGATGCGCTCTTAGGTCGGTAAAAAGGTGCATTGGGATATCGGTTAATCTGCACGGCTCAGACCTGATTGTTCTTGCCGGCCACTATGACTGCGGCGGAAATCCGGCCAACAAAAAAATTCAGGAAAAGCAGACCAAAAAAGCGGCAAAACTGATAAGAGGTTGGTTTCCCGATGTCCAGATAATATGCCTCTGGATAAACCGCAACTGGCAGGTCAAAGAAATAAAATAGGGTTTATTTCAAATAAAAATGGCAGAGGGGCCAGCCGATGACAAGAAAGATAACCCCGAGGATAATACAGGCCAAGAAGAAACTGAATATCCTCATCCCTCGTTCTTCAGGCAGTTCCTCTCCCGGCGGCAAACTTAAAAGCCAAATAAATAACAACAGAGACAGATAGCAAAGCGTCCAAGCAAAAAGAAATCCGGTTTCTCCTTTTTTGAAAAGGAAATATACCGAAAGAAAAAAGCCCAAAAGTGCTGAGAAAAAACTGGCTAATATCATTTTCTAAAAAATATATCACAAAAGGTATAAAAGTTGAAGAGCATTTCTATCAAGGTTTGCTTTTTTTGTTTTTTAATGTATAATAAAAACAATGTCTGAAAATAATGACAAAATTCAAGACCTTGAAGGAAGATTCCATCGTTTGATGGACTGTCTTTGACATTGCTGAAAAGAAAGAGAAACTTAAGGCGATGGAAAGGGAAACTGAGAAACCGGGGTTTTGGCAGGATAAGGAGCGGGGGATATGGTTCAGTCAGCAGATAAATCGTTTAAAAAAAGAGATAGAGGAGTTTGAGGAGTTAGAGGTGTATTTTGATTTGGTAAAAGAATCAGGTCAAGAGAAGGATGTGATTGAGTTTGAAAGGATGTTGAGGAGAAAGGAGTTGGAAGTTTTTCTTTCCGGTAGGTATGATAGGGGAAATGCCATCCTGTCAATATTTTCCGGGGCTGGCGGTGAGGATGCTCAAGATTGGGCGACGCTTCTTTTGAGAATGTACGAAAGGTATTGCATCAGAAAGGGATTTCAGGTAAAGGTTCTTCATCAGTCATTTGGCGAAGGGGTTGGGCCTGATGGAAGGATTGGAACAAAGTCAGCGACGTTGGAAATAAAAGGCCCTTTTGCTTTTGGTTTTCTAAAGAGAGAAAACGGCGTCCACCGGTTGGTGAGGATTTCGCCCTTTTCTCCAAAGGCACTAAGGCATACCTCCTTTGCTTTGGTTGAGGTTTTGCCGGAAATTTCTCCATTAGATGAAGCAGGAATAAAAATTAACCCCGCAGATATTAAGATAGAGACATTCAAGGCGTCCGGCCCGGGTGGACAATATGTCAACAAAAGAGAGACGGCTGTAAGAATTATCCATTTGCCGACGGGGATTCGCGTTTCTTGTCAGTCAGAAAGGTCGCTTTTTCAGAATCGGGAAAAGGCGATGAAGATTTTGCTTGCGAAATTATATCAATTAAAGATTAAAGAAAAGAACAAGGAATTGGAGAAGATAAAGGGCAAACCGGTATCTATTGCTTGGGGAAATCAGATTAGGTCTTATGTGTTTCATCCCTATCATCTGGTCAAAGACCTTCGGACAGGGGTTGAGACCACTGATGTAGAAAGGGTTTTAGACGGGGAAATAGATCCCTTTATTGAGGCGGAAATTAGAAAGCAATCTATTTAGGTTAATGATTTCTTTTCGTAATGTAACAAAGGTTTATTCCAATAAGGCCCGAGAAAAGGCGATTGTTGCCCTTAATAACGTTTCTTTTGAGGTTAGGCCTGGTGAATTAGTTTCTATCATCGGAAGGTCGGGCGCGGGAAAGACAACTGTTTTGAAATTGATATTAAGCCAAGAGAAGCCGACCTATGGCGAGATTTTTTTTGACGGAGAGAAATTATCACGACTAAAGGAGTCAAAAATTCCTCTTATCCGTCGAAAGATAGGCACGGTATTTCAGGACTATAAACTTTTGCCTTCAAAGACAACCTATGAAAATGTGGCTTACGCCTTAGAGGTAACAGGAGCGGATGAAGCCCAGATAGCCAGGGATGTGCCTCAACTTTTGGATATTGTGGGACTCGCCTCCCGGGCTGAAAACTTTCCTGAAGAACTTTCTGCCGGAGAGCGCCAGAGGGTGGCTATCGCCCGGGCACTTGTTCATCGGCCCAAGGTAATTTTAGCCGACGAGCCAACAGGGAACCTTGACCCTTACAATACCTTGGATATTTTAAGACTTTTTGTTAAAATCCATGAATTGGGCACTACTGTTATTTTAGCCACCCATGACAAGGAGGTGGTAAAATATCTCGGTCGAAGAGTGATTGTCCTGGAAGAGGGTCGCCTTATCAGAGACGAAAAAAAAGGGAAATTCATTTTATAAGAATTAAATGTTTGCTTCATTCAAAAGAACTATTCGCCTTGGCTGGGAGCATTTTTTTAATCACATAGGCATTTCTTTGGCCACCTGTTTTACCTTGACAATAGCCATTCTTTTTATCAGTTCAATTTTTATCATTAAGGGAGCGGCTCAGCATTTAATTGTTTCACTTCAGGAAAAGGCGGATATTACTGCTTATTTCAAGCAAGAGACCCCGGAGGAGGAAATTTTTAAGGCAAAAGAGGAACTGGCAAAAAATCCAGAGGTAAAAGAGGTAAAATATGTTTCAAGAGAGGACGCTCTAAAGGAGTTTACTGATAGACATCGGGACGACCCCGAGATAATGAATGCTCTTTCCCTTTTTGAAAATCCATTCAGGGCTCACCTAAACATCAATGTTTTTAAGGCAGAGCAATATCCCACGGTGGTTAACTTTCTGAATAATTTCTCCTTTTCCAAGGATATAGAGGAGATTGATTATCAGGAGCGGAAACCGGTCATTGAGCAGATTTTTGCCTTTACAAGAGGGATTGAAAAAGCCGGAATAATAGCGGCGCTCGTTTTGATAATAATAACGGTTTTATTGACCTTCAATACCATTAAACTAGCCATAGTCAACTCCCAAGAGGAAATCAAAATTCAAAAATTGGTAGGGGCGTCAAATTGGTTTATTAGAGGACCGTTTTTATTTCAGGGATTGATTGCCGGTTTCTTTTCCTTTCTTCTTTCTTTTCTTATCACTATTGGCCTTTTATATTTTTTAAGTCCCAAACTGGAGTATTTTCTTTCGGGCTTTAATTTGTTAAACTATGCCCTTGACAATATCAGGATATTGTTTTTAATTCAAGCCGGAGGCGCCGCGGCATTGGCAGTAATTTCCAGTTTTGTCGCTGTTAATAAATACCTGAAGACGTAAGAATGCATATTGCGGGGTCGGCTAACGGTAGGCCCACGGACTCTGGATCCGTTAATCTTGGTTCGAATCCAAGCCCCGCAGCCACCAAAAAAAACCGCCGAAAGGCGGTTTTTTTGCTGCGGGAATTAAGCCCCTGCGAACCTTTTTGTCATTTTGCCTAATTTAACTTATCAGAAAAAATTTTGTTGCTTGCCTGTCATAAGTAATGTACGGAATTTATCCACCCGTCTATTTGGCATAATTAACATGATTTATCATTCCAATTTGGCATATTCTACTATGGAATATATCATTATTAAAAAGCCATTGTCAAGTTATGGATAAAACTATCTACTCAAAAGAACATAGATACCTTGTAAAGCAACTAAAGAAAGGGCGAAAAGAAATGGGCTTATCTCAGGAGCAAGTTGCTAATCTTTTGCATAGAACCCAATCATATGTATCTAAAATTGAATCGGGTCAGCGAAAAATAGATATAGTTCAATTAAAGAAATTTGCCAAAATTTATAAAAAGGATATTAACTTTTTTCTGAAATAAATCTTTATGAATATAAAAGAAGTAAAAACAGCGATAAAAATAGGCGACTTCGTTTTAAGAAATGATAATACGCCAAATAAAATAAACATAGAATACTTACCAAACCTTGGTAAAGATATTTTAGAAGACGATTCTGCAAGAATATATCTTATTGTAGTAGACGGAATTATTAAAAAAATAGGTGGCTCATCTTCTAAGGGAGGTATTAAAGCAACGATGAGTTTCTATGTCAATGCTATGCAAGGAAGTCCTGGCCGGCCAAGGTTTATCATACATTTACTTATTGAAAAAGAATTAAAGAAAGGGTCTAGAGTAGAATTGTATATGATACGTTCCCCTAAAATAAAAGCCAAGATTCCTGGATTATTTAGATATAAAAAAATGGAAATCGGGAGCTACAAAGAAATGGAAGACTTATGTAAATCCGATTATTACTCTAAAGAGGGTAGATATCCCGATTGGAATTTTCAAGAAAACAATGAACCATATCCTTCTAATCTGGCAAAGAAACACGTTCTTTATCATCAAAGAAGACTAAAGAAGAATTTTAAACACGAGGCGGGCAGTAAATAAGTATTTCGTGCGATTCTTTAACATGATTGTTAGTGCCGTTTTTTCTCCTATTCTCTCCAATTCTAGTTTCTCCTTGTCCCATTGTATATTGCCAAGAAGGAAAATATTGTTCGTATTCCTTATACCACTCTCTAATGGTAGTACAATTATTATAAGAAAGAATAAAGCCGCCTTTATGCTGTTTAAGCAGATCTCTTAACTTTTCATGGTCGAAGTTATTGTGATGGATGGGGAAGTTTCTCATAGGGTAAATACCTACAAACATTTTTGAATCTCCGCCAAGATAATAAGGAGGATCGCAATAAAAGAAGTCATTAGGATATTTTTCAAAAGCTTCTTCAAAGCTAGCACATTCCACTTTTAGGTTCGAAACTGAGAAATCACGTACTTTTTCTATCATTGCTCTATATCTTTCTTTATTAAGATAAACTTTTGAGGACCAACCAAGAAAACCGGGTCCATATGAAAGATTATGGTTGAAATAATAATGAGCAGCTAAATCTAAGGGAGGAAGTTTTTTTCGGCTTTCCCAATGGGCTTTAAGTCTTTCCTTAACCTTGTTATAAGTTTCCTTATCTGGACTAAATTTAGATAATTTTTTGAATAATTCTTTTGGTCTCTCTATTTGAATTTTCCAATAATTGACTAGAATATCAAAAATATCATAACCAATCACTTCTAAACCTAAATACTTATTACACGCTATCTCTACCGAACCACCACCAAAGAATGGAGAAATTAGACGTTTTATATTATCAGGCAATAACTCTACAATATAACCAACCGCTAAGCTCTTGCCCCCAGCGTATCTTATAGGCGTCTCAACTACTCTTTTATATTTATTACGGCTATTTGGGTTAGTACTTTTTATTCTATTTAGAAAAACTTTTTTTCTATAAGCTAAAGTATTTTCCGGACTACTTTCTAAATTGCGTATAATTTTTACTACAACTCCTCTTATTTCTACTTCTCTCCGAAAAATAGGCAGCATTTCCTGGTTGGCTGGCTGAAGTCTTATACGATCCTTTTCTTTGTATATTTTCTTCAAGGTTGCTTCATTGTCATCAATAATAGCGACGACTGTTTGTCCGTTATCTGCTGTTGGTTGTTTTCTAATTATTACTATATCTCCATCAAATATACCCTCTTTAATCATACTATTTCCCTTTACTCGTAAAGCATAACATTCTTCTGGATGTTTTATCTCATCTTTTGCGATAGTTATACTTTCCTCGGGTATCTCTATTGCTTCAATGGGTTGACCGGCTGCAATAGTTCCTACTAAAGGAATTTCTATTAAACCAGGAGTTTGTTTTTCTTCGGATAGTTCTATCGCTCGAGCTTGATAATTTAATTTATTCAGATAACCTTTTTGTGTTAATATTTCTATGTAGTAATGGGCAGTTGATCTGGAAGATAACTTAAAATGTCTTCTTATATCCTCTAAAGAAGGGGAATATCCTTTGTCTTGTATAAAGTTTTTTATGTAATCCAAAATCTGCTTTTGCCTCTTAGTGAGCATAAATTCTTGACTTAATTTTTATACTTCCTATTATTATATAGAACATTTATAGAACATGCAAGTATGTCATCTGTGGAAAACTTTAATAGTTTAAAAAATTCGCCTTTTTTGTTTTAAATAGGTTAATATGAAAGAAAAGAATCAACTTTTTATTGTCTATTTTCCATATCTTACTATGGAAGATTTGCCTGAGATTGATTTTGGATTCTTGAAAATATGGAATTTTGACCAATTGAAGGAAAAGTATATTCCTAATGAAAAAATTCGTTCCAAAGTTGGAAAGATACTCGGTATGTATAGAGCCTTTTTTGTTGGTCCGCTTAAAGGTATCGGCATAGTTTCTATTGGAGATACAGATTTTCGTGTTTTTACGGGTAAAGAAAAGGAAAAAATTAGACTGGCAAAATTGATATTATTTTTAAGCTTTCTTTCAAAGAACAATACTATAGAGTTTAATCCGAATACTGGGCATAGAATGGCTACAGCCGAAAATTTTATTCCCGTATATCAAAAATTTAATTTAGAAACTAACTATATGACAGAAATGGATGGGTATATTGTACCTACTATGCATGGAGGATTAGAGATAAATAAAATAAAATACTATCGTCCAGCATTTGTCTTATCTCCAATGAGGTTTGAGATAGATAAAGATTTATTTGATTCATTGCTAGAATTAAAAGATAAAAGACCTCGTGTTTTTAGTAAGATAATAAACGCAACAGAATTGTTTTTTGAAAGCTATCATAATTATCCTTTAATTAGCAAGAACGCGAGGATTCTTTTACAGGCAAGTGCTTTTGAAATCTTACTTGATCTTCCTGAAAGGAAGGAGCGAAAAGTTTTTAAAGAAAAAATAGAAAAAGAAACGGCTTTGCCCGGAGAGAAAAGATATGTCTATTACTCAGAAAGACGGAGAGGTAAAAAAGAAAGGGAATATCTAACATTAAAAGGTATTTGGGCAGATTCTTTTTATACGCTTAGAAATCATATTATCCACGGCGCTTTTCCTTCTGATAAGGAATTTTCCTTTCGAGGAAAGCAGAATCATACATTAATTGCTCTTCTATTTTTTATTTTTTTTGTAAAGAGACAGATAAACAAAAGCTTACGACGGAAAATTTTTACAGATGAGATTATTTGGAAAAAGTGGTATGATGATTTATTCCGACAAAATAGAGAAGAATTTGTTTATAATCCAATTTCTTTTAGAAAAATTTTTGAAAGGTATTTGGGCAAGAAGGTAAAGAGATAGATTTTCAGCAATAAATAAAAACGGGTGGGCAAGCTCTGAAAAGGAGAAAGTTTGCGAGAGCAAATTTTTAGCCAAAGCCAGCAAAAATTTTAATTCCTTTTTAAAAGACAAGAATTTTTGCTGGCTTTGGCAGTTGCCGTTAGGCAACTCCTTTTCGGAGTTGGGAGGGGTCCGCGAAGCGGACTTTGCCAGCCCGCGCAGAGCGCGGGCTGGCAATCAGAAGTCAGCATCAGGATTTTCTTTGAAAAAGGTTCGAATTTTATTCAAGAGATACAGCCACCAAAAAAACCGCCGAAAGGCGGTTTTTTTTAGCGACTCAAGAATTTAATTCCCTTAAACCCGAAGGAGTCGCTTCACGAGCCTATGGGGCAATGCCTTTACCATCATTTTATCCTGTTAGAGATTTTGTAACTTTTGGAGATATTAAATCAGACATTAATCTAATGTATTCTGGCGTTGTTCCACAACAACCCCCAATGATTTTAGGCGAATACTTTAACCACTTCTTTACTTCTTTTAGATATAAAACAGAGTTCATGCTTTTGTTAAATTTCCAACCACTTCCTTCTTCAGGGGCTCCTTCTCCTTGAGCATATGCTCCAATAAATCCTGAATAGATTTCCCTTAATTTTTTTAATCCCTTACTGGCCAGAGAAGGAGAAATACAATTTAATAAAATTACTAAAGGCGAATATTTTTTAATTTCTTCAATAACATTTTCCAATTTTTCACCACTTAAAAGTTCTAAGTTTTTATTGATACAAAAACTTATTAAAGTGGGTTTTTTTGTTTCTTTTGTCAATCTTAAGAGAACCTTTGCTTCTCTTTGACAATTTATTGTTTCAATTAAAAATAAATCTACCCCTAAAGAAGCCAAAAGTTCAATTTGCCTTTTATGTTCTCTTTCTAAAATTTTATTTTCCGGCACTAGATCTGGCCGATAACAATCTTCTAAAGGGGCTAAATCCCCCGCCACAAAAACTTCTCTTTCTGAGCTTTTTTTTACCTTTTTAGCGATTTTTATCGCTGAAATTGTTGCTTTTTCAGCCAATTTTTCTTTCTTTACTTTTTTAAAGGTCCACCTTGTGGTTCTAAAGGTATTGGTAGAAATAATGTCAGCTCCTGCTTTAACATAATCTCTGTGAATTTCTTCTAATAATTTTGGCGCTAATAAAGAGGCCTCTCCTGACCAAAGAGGTAAGGCAGTATTAAATCCTCTTTTCTGAAGTTCTGTTCCAATGGCTCCATCTAGCAAGAGGATTTCTTTTTCTTTTAGAAATTCTTCAAATTTCATCTTGGCGTGGCGGAAATAACATAAATTTTATGAAAAACAGATTCTCCTTTTTTTCTTCTTTCTTCTGCTTGAGTGGCTGAGATTTTGTTTTTTCCTTGTGGGTCTTCAAAAAATTCAAACCTAATAGGGGACTTTTGCTCAGTTTTTGCTAGACTTGAAAGAGATGTGTTCGGGTCTTGGGGGACGATTTCTTCATTAACGACTTGGGGGTGAAAATCATACTTTTTGAATAATTTAAGCAAAGTTTCTTTTGATGGCCTCCCGCCTAAATTTAACACTATACTTCCGTTTTTTGGAAGCAGTCTTTGCTCTCGGATTTGGGCTAAAAAATTGTCAATTAATCCCAACCCAACAATGTTAAGGTCGGAGGGGTACTTTTCTTTGAAATAATAATCAGCGGCCTCCCTTTCTTTCACCTCAAACGGAACCGGAATTTGAGGAAGGCAGGCGACTACCAACTCTATATTTTTAAGACTTTTTATAAAAGAAAATAAATCTCCAACCACAAACTCAAAATCTTTCAAAGCCTCTTTCCCTAAAAGTTTTTCTACATTTCTTTTAGCGGTTAAAGCGGCTATTCTGTTTATATCACTTCCAATAACTCGTTTTGCTCCTAATTCTTTTAAGAGTATAGCGATAACTCCGCTACCAACTCCTATTTCCCAGACATTTTTATTTTTAATCTTTTCTTTATCAATTTTTCTTAGTCCGTCAGCAAAAACTTTAGTCCATGGATCTCTTGGATCAAATACTTCTTCGGGAAGTCTAATTTTTACTTCACTTCTTTTTTTAGAAAGTTCAGGCAAAATTTCACTGACATCAATTTCCTTACTTTCATTTATTTTTTCTTGAATTGCTTCTCTTTCTCTCTTTTCTTGAATTTTTTTTACTTCCCCTCGTTTTTTAAAGATTTCTCCTTTCATTTTCTCGGTATTTTTTTGTTTTACAGCAGGCAATTTCTTTTTTAAAAATAATTCTAAAAACCCTATTCTACTTTCCACATACCATATTTCAATTTACTTGTCAAAATGCACTCATCTTATACATTTTTTTGATTTATGTATAAGATTTGGTAAAATAATAATAGAAGTTTGGGGCCGTTTATGAGATTTGTCTTGAAATAAAATCTGGGCATATAACTATGAGGTGGGTATTAAGGTCAAAGATTCATAAGGCAAGGGTTACCGGTGAAGATTTAAATTATATGGGAAGCATAGGTATAGACGGGGCGCTGATGGAGAAGGCTGGTTTTTTAGCAGGGGAAAGGGTTTTGGTGGCAGACAATACAAATGGGGCAAGGCTGGAAACCTATATAATTGAAGAAGAGGAAAATTCAGGGAAAATAATAATCTACGGAGCCGCCTGCCGCCTTATTAAAAAGGGCGATGAGATTATTGTTATGGGATTTGAGTTGACAGATAAGCCCATTAAGGCAAAGAGCGTTCTGGTTGATGAAAATAACAGATTCGTAAAATTCCTTTAGAATCCAAGCGGCATTCGGCCTCGGAGAAAGCCGACTCCAGTAGTACCGCCCCCCTTGTTTTCTTAAATGAGGGAGCGGTATTCTTACTATATGTTCAAGAAAAAGGCTGTTATTTTTGATTTAGATGGAGTAATTAGCGACACCCAAAGACTTCATTTTGAAGTAGATGTTGAGGTATTGAAAAGGAAAGGAATAGATTTCCCTTTTAAGAGAATGAATAGATATGCCGGCGTTTCCGACAGAGAGTTTTTCCGAGAGTTAGTATTTAAAAAAAAGAAATTTTCCGAGAAGGAAATGGAAAAAATAATAGAGATGAAATATGAGATTTTGTTTAAAAAAATGGAGGGAAATTTAAAGCCCATTAAGGGAGTAATAGAATTAATTAAAAGATTAAAGAGAAATTCCTTTAGATTGGCAGTAGCCTCTTCTTCTCCTAAAAAAGCAGTGAATTTTGTACTTTCTTCTTTTAAAATCAAAAAATACTTTGATGTAATCTTATCAAGAGAGGATGTTATCAAGGCGAAGCCGGACCCCGAGATTTATTTAAAAGCGGCAAAATTATTGAAACTAAAGCCAGAAGATTGTTTGGTAATAGAGGATTCTCCTTCGGGAATAAAGGCTGCCAAATCAGCAGGAATGAAGTGTATTGCTATTGCCACCACCCTCAAAAAGGAGCAATTGAAACAGGCCGATAAAATAATAAACTCTTTTGAGGAACTCTCCTTAAAAGAAATTTGCGGGATTTGACCTACGATGCTAAACAGCCGGACAAGGCGGGGAAATTAGACCTTGTTTTGTTTTTGAGAAGGGATATAATGAGAAAAAAATGGAAAAGGTAGATGAAAAATTTAAAAAATTGAAGGGAATTGCCAAGACTTACCAGATTGCTGACATTTATCTTCTCGGTTCTCGGGTTTCAGACTTTCAGCATCCTGAAAGCGATTTCGATATTGCCGTAAGATTCAAAAAGGGATTGCCAGATTATAAAAAAACAGATTTTAAGAATCAAAAATTGACCTTATCTTTTTAGAGGAGGTTCCTTTGCATTTTCAATTCAAAATTATTAGCGAAGGGAAACTGATTTATTCTCTTGACCTGGATAATTCTTGCAATTTTTAAGGAAAAGGTCATTAGTCTTTACTGCGATTATAAATATTTCATTGACGAGTATTTTCAAGGGCTTTTGGAAGATATTCCCTAAATTTTATGGAACGAAAAGTTCTGATAGATAAAAAAAAGTAAGATTATGCTAAATCCTGAGAAATTTAAGGTAAGAATTCCTGAAAAGAAAGAGGTCGAGAAAGAAGGAGCTAAAGGAAAAGTTCCAGACGAAGTAATGGAAGGAAAAGAAGGAGAAAAAGAGAAAAAGGAAATTAGGTTGATTGAGAAATCACCTTTAGATTATCAAGACAAAAAAGATTTGTTGCTAGCCTATTTTGAAGAAAAACCTGCGAGTTGGTTAGGGGTTGATGCCCGATTTTATAAAAAAGAAGGAGAAAAAAAGAAGGCTGAAATTTTGAGAGAACTAGCTGAGAGAAAAGAAAAAGTGCAAGAACTTTTGGAGAAATTAGGATTTATTTATGAAAAGAGAGATTTTGAGGAAGAAGAACAAAAAACATATGACATTGGCTGCCATTTCTTAGTCAGTAAAAATTCAGAAAACTTATTTCGCCTTAAAAAAGCTCTTGAGGAAAAAAGTGATAAAGAAATCGGTTTATCTTTGGGCTATCCTGAAACAGCAATAGAAGGATTTTTAAATAAGGAGATGCTTGATTACGAAAAATTAAGAGAATCTTTATCCAATAAAGAACTAAAAGAATTACAAAAAGAAGGAGTGTTTAAATTTTTGACCTTCCACCCCTCCAAAGATCATTGGCGAGAAGAACTGGAGGTAATAAGGAGATACCAAAAGTTAATTAGAGAGAAATCTCCCAAAATTTACAAAGAGATAATACAACAAGCCGCCGATCCTTTAACGACTAAATGAGCAGTGAAAGTTAAATTCCAAAGAATTTTTAATATATTAGAACATTATAAAAAAGGATTTAGAAAAGATAAGGATTGGATTTAAAAAACACCATTAAGGTAATTATAGGAAGAAGAGGACCTGCACGATTTGGATCAGTGAATCAGGGCAAAATAACCTTACCTTGCACCTTTCCATTTTTGGAAGTTTTTTTAATTTTGGGGAGTAGGAGAAGGAGGATCTTCCCTTATATACTACAAACCCTTGTTTTGTTTTTGAGAAGGGATATAATAAGAAAAAAGGATTTTTATAGAATATTGCTTAAATTTTATAAAACAGAAAATTCTGATAGGTGAGAGGCAGAACCCCTGCCAGAATTGCAATGGGCATAAAGCAACAGGTTTTAATAATTGGCGGAGGGACGGTGTTTGAAAAATATGAGGACTATTTGGATTACCTGCGTCACTACAAGATTGAGGACTTAAAAGACCTGAAATACCGTGATTGGAAGAGGAATTTAGAAGATAGTTTGGACAATGGATTTGAGGTGATTTATCCGAGTTTTCCCTGTAAGAGAAACGCTAAATATTTAGAATGGAAGATTTGGCTGGAAAAATTTTTTCCATTTTTAAGAGATAACATCATTCTAATTGGTCATTCTTTAGGCGGTGCTTTCTGGCTGAGATATTTGGCTGAAAACGCCTTCCCTGTGAAAATCGCCCAACTTCATTTGGTCGCCGCTCCTTTAAGCGGAGACGAAGAATTTTTGGGAGATTTTACCCCTCCAAAGGATTTGAGCAAGATTGCCGAATTAGCGAAAGAGATTTATCTTTATTATTCTCAAGACGACCCTGTGGTGAGTTTTTCTAATTTGAAGGAAATTTCCTCTAAACTGCCGGGCGCTGAGATAGTTGTCCTGAAGGGATATGGACATTTCAGGGTTGAGCAATTTCCGGAACTTTTAAGTCGATTAAAAAAAAACAAATTAGGAAGGGAAAAGAAGGAAGCTTCTGATTTGTAAAAATAGGGCGGCGATGGTTTATGAAAAAGAAAAAAATTTTGACCAAGATTGAAAGCAGGGTTGGCTGGTGGTCAAAAAGGTTTGGCCCCGGTTTAATTACCGGTGCAGCAGACGATGACCCCTCCGGGATAGTCACCTACTCAAATTTAGGGGCAAAATTCCGCTATGCTCTTTTGTGGATGGCTTTTTATATCTATCCTCTGATGGTGACTGTTCAAGAAATCTGCGCCAGGGTAGGTTGGGTAACTGGCCGAGGTCTATCAGACATAATTAAAAGCAGATTTCCTAAATGGATTTATTTTCCATTAATCTTTGCCTTTGTTGGAGTGAATATTATAAATATCGGAGCCGATTTGTTAGCAATGTCAGATGTCAGTCATTTGTTTTTATCAATCCCCCGAGATTTTTTAATGATTTTTTTTGCTCTGATTATCATTGGTTTAGAGGTTTTTTTGAGTTATAAGACCTATGCTAAATTTTTAAAATTTTCCTGTCTATTTTTGTTGGCTTATCCCCTCTCAGCAGTTCTTGCCCATCCCGAATGGGGTCAGGTTTTAAAATCGTTATTTCTCCCTTGTTTTTCTTTGAAAGCAGAATACCTTTTGGGAATGATTGCTTTTTTCGGGACAACAATTTCTCCTTATTTGTTTTTCTGGCAGTCAGACGAAGAGATAGAAGAGGAAATAGAGAAGAAGAAAATAGGGAAATTTGGCCAGAAGCCAAAGAGGGTAACCAAAAGGGAGATAAGAAAAATCAGTTTGGATACCAGAATAGGGATGATGATTTCGGAATTAATAACTATTTTCGTTATTGTTGCCGCCGGCCGGGTTCTTTTTGAGGCCGGGATAAAAAACATTGAAACGGCCGGTCAGGCCGCCTTGGTTTTGACTCCTTTAATGGGAAAATATGCCAGTTTGTTGTTCAGTTTGGGAATTGTTGGAACCGGGCTTTTGGCTGTTCCGGTTTTAGCCGGGGCTTCTGCCTATGCCTTGAGTGAGGCATTTAATCAAAAAGAGGGCCTTTATCTGAAGTTTAGGGAGGCAAAAACATTTTATTTGATTATAGTTTTTTCAATTTTAGCCGGGGTCTTTGCTCATTATCTTAAGATTCCTTCAATGGTTCTTTTGTATTGGACAGCCATAATTTCTGGTTTTGCCACTCCATTTATTTTAATCTGCTTAATGAAAATTAGTAATGATAAAAGTTTAATGGGACAATATACCAATTCAAAATTATCTAACTTTTTTGGCTGGTTAACGGTTATATTAATGTTTCTGGCAATCGGAGGATTCTTGTTTTTAGGGTAGATAATATACTCAATTATATTTGCTAACCAATTTGGTAACGAAATTACCGGGAGTTGTTGCTAAATTGGCTAGACAGCATTACTTAATGAACATAAAGAGATACATTAGGAGATTAAAGACACTAGTTGAATTTGAGAGAAGGGCTGAGATTGAGGCAATGAAGAAGGAAATTGCTTTGCTTTCCGGCAAAGAAAGAGAAGAAAGGAGGCGGGCAATTTTGGGTTTGCGCGGCTATCCTCAGGGAAAGGAATTCGGCTATCTCTTGGTTAGGTTTTCAAGAGAGAGGCCGATTGACACAGAGATTGGCGTGGGAGACCTGGTGGTAATAAGCAGAGGACAGCCATTAAAGAGCCGCTTTTTTGGGGTAGTAACCGAAAAGGGGAAAAGATATATTGTTGTTGCAGTAGACAACCTGCCTTCCTGGGCCCTGAGGATGGTTAGAATTGACCTTTTTGCCAACGAGATTACTTTCAAGCGGATGATAGCAACGCTGGATAATCTGACCGATAAAGGAGTAAGGGTTTTGCGTTTTGCATTAGGTCAGAAAGAGCCGAAAGAGCCAAAAAGCGTTTCTTTTGAAAAAATTGACAACAAGTTAAATAAGATTCAAGAAAAGGCAGTAGGTCTCGCCTTGGGAACCAGGGACTTTCTTTTAATTCATGGGCCTTTTGGCACGGGCAAAAGCAGGACATTGGCTGAGATTGCCCTTCAGTTTGCCAGGCAGGGCAAAAAGGTTCTGGCCACTGCGGAAACCAATGTTGCCTTAGATAATCTTGTTGCCAGGCTGTTTGGCAGGGCGCGGATTGTGAGATTGGGGCACCCTTCCCGAATTTCCAATGACCTTATAAAGGCCTCCCTTTTTTGGCAGGTGGAAAATTTTCATCGCTACCGGATAGTTAAAAATTTTAGAAATATAATTGATAAACTGATAGGAAAAAGGAACGAATTTCAGAAACCAATCCCTTCCTTAAAAAGAGGACTTTCTGACAAAAAAATTTTAGCACTGGCAAGGAGGGGACAGACGAAAAGGGGAGTGGGGTATCAAACAATAAGGTCAATGGCGGAATGGATAAAGATTCAAACAGAAATTAAGGAGATGATAAAAGAAAGCAAGGCAATAGAAGAGGAAATAGGGCAGGAGATAATAAGTCTCTCGGAAATAATTTTGGCCACCAACTCTTCCGCCGCCTTGGAATTTATTGAAGGTGTGGAATTTGATGTTGCTGTAGTAGACGAAGCCACTCAGGCAACAATTCCCAGTATTTTAATTCCTTTGAACAAAGCAAAGCGTTTTATTCTTGCAGGAGACCACAGACAACTCCCCCCTACCGTTTTATCCGAAAAAGCCCGGGAATTATCTTTGAGTTTGTTTGAGAGACTAATTACCAATTTTCCTCAAAATTCAATTCTTTTGAATATTCAATATAGAATGGCGGAAAAATTGATGGATTTTCCAAACAGGGAATTTTATCAGGGAAAATTAAAGACGGATGACTCCGTTAAAAAAATTGGTTTGGACGATTTGGTAATTAAGAAGAAGAAATTCGGGAATTTATGGGATGATATTTTGGCTTCGGAAAAGCCAATTTGCTTTTTGGATACCTCTTCTTCCGAGAGAAAAGGCGAGGTTCAAAGACCCGGTTCTTTTTCAAAAGAAAATCCTTTTGAAGCGAAATTGGTAAGGGAGGTATTGGATAAACTTTTAGAGATTGGGATTAAAAAAGAGGACCTAGGGGTAATTACACCCTACAAGAATCAAGCTCAGGCTCTGAGAAAAGTCTTGGAAGAGGGTATTGAGGTTGATACGGTAGACGGCTATCAGGGAAGAGAAAAAGAGGTGATTGTAATTTCTTTTGTCAGGAGCAGCAAGGAAAAGGAATTGGGGTTTTTGACCGATTTAAGACGTCTGAACACGGCCCTGACAAGAGCGAAAAGAAAATTGATATGCATTGGAGACAAAAAGACGCTTGCCGCTCACCCCGTTTATGCTCGCCTTTTGGATTTTATCAAAAAAGAAGGAGGTCTTTTTTCTATTGACGAAGTTTGAAATTGACAACCAGATAGCCGACGCCAAAAGGACCCTCGTAAGATAATATCTCTGGCTGCCAGTTGATGCCTGAACCTTCTAAAATTCCCAACAAAAAGCAAAAAGACCTTAGGCCGCATTCCCCGGCCTGGGGATACAGGTTGTCTAAGCGGAAGATTCTTTTAATATCCTTTTTCTTTAATAGTTCAATAAACTCTTTATCATATTTTGGCCCATCGGGATGAAAGCCGTAGGGACCGTCTTCCTTTAGACAATGAGACATATCGCCGCTTGCGATAAGAGCGATTTTTTGTTTTAGGTCTCTGATTTTCAGGTTGTAGATTTCTCTTCCTTTCTCAAAATAAATTTCGGGCTCATCTACACCCATTAGATATCTTTCAATTTCTCCCCTGAAGTCTTTTGCCAAAAAGTATAGAGGAACATTAAATCCCCAGTCAGGATGAGGAGATGAGATGATGATTAAATCAGGATTTTCTTTCTTTAGTTTCTCTCCCAATTTTTCTAGAGAAGAAATTGTATTTTTAACCCTTACTCTATCTTCCGGAGAGCCGACATTAGGCAGGAGTATTGGCGGGTGGGGAGAAAAACAGGCAAAAGAAATCATAATTACTCGATTATGTTAAGAGTTTCTCCGCATTTGGGACAGTGGCCGTTTTTGTCATAACGATTGATAATATAGCCGGTTCGGTCAATACAGAGGGCGTTGCATCTTGGACAGAAGGTGTCTTCTGAGGGCAAGCCAGGCGCATTGCCGGTATAAACATATTTTAAGCCGATTTTTTTCCCTATCTGCCAGGCCCTTTTTATGGTTTCTATTGGTGTATCTGGGGTGTTTTGGAGTTTCCAAGAAATACTGCCTGAAAAGCGGGAAATATGCCAAGGGATGTAGGAGCCTAATTCCTTATATATGAATTTAGCGATTCCTTCAAGAATTCTTTCTGAATCGTTTAATTCGGGAATAACCAGGGTTGTAATTTCTAGCCAAATTCCCTTTTTCTTTATTCTTTTTAGGGTTTCTAGGACCGGTTCAAGTCTACCGCCGCAGTATTTTTGGTAAAATTCATCAGTAAAGCCCTTTAGGTCAATATTTGCCGCATCCAGGTAAGGAGAAATTAAATCAAACAGTTCCTTTGACCAGAACCCGTTGGAAACCCAGCAGTTCTTAATTCCTTGTTCCTTTGCTAATCTCATCGTATCCAGAGCATATTCTGAAAAAACAGTGGGAGAGGTATAGGTATAAGAGATGCTGGGTAGATTATTTTTTTTGGCGATTTTTACAATTTCTTCTGGGGACAGGTCTTCTCCTTTAATTTTTCCGGTTAGACAAGGTATCTGGGAAATATCCCAGTTTTGGCAGGAGTGGCATTTGAAGTTACATCCGGCAGCGGCGATTGAGAGGGAATAACTTCCCGGCAAAAAGTGGAAAAGTGGCTTTTTCTCAATAGGATCAACATTGACAGCAATGGCTTTTCCATAATTTAAGGCATACAACTTGCCATCAATGTTTTCCCTTACACCGCAGATGCCCCGTTTGCCCGGAGGGATAACGCAGTAGTGGGCGCAGTTTTGACACTGAACGCTTTTATCAGATAGTTTTTTATACAATAATGCCTCTTTCATATTTGCAGGCTTGACAGAATTGTCTGCTTTTTATGATAATATTTTATCACTTTTTGAAAAAAAGAAAATAAGCCGTACAGATAAGCAGTTTACAATTCTTTATAAGTTTGTTATTTTATAGTTATTAACTTTTTTAAAAAAATCAGATGAAAAAAGTTATCTTTACCGACCTTGACGGAACCCTGCTTGACCCTGTTACATATTCCTATCAACCAGCCCTGCCTGTTGTCAGAGAGCTGAAGAAGAAAGGGGTTCCTATAATTTTCTGCACTGCTAAGACCAGAGCAGAAAACGAGTATTATCAAGGCAAACTGAAAATCAGGGACCCTTTTATTGCCGAGAACGGCGGGGCTATTTATATTCCCAAAAATTATTTTTCTTTTTCTTTTCCTTTCCAGAAGTCTGATTCGCGGTATTTTATTATTGAACTTGGCGTTGGCTATAAAAAACTTAGGTCAACCCTTCAGAAAATTAGAGAAAAAACCGGGTTCAAGATAATAGGCTTTGGAGATATGACCATTAAGCAGGTAGCCGAAGACAGCGGACTTCCGATTAAACTGGCTAAATTGGCAAAAATGAAGGAATACAACGAAAGTTTCAAATTTCTTGAAGGACCAGAGAAAAAAGGTATTCTTTGCAAAATGGCAGATGAAGCCGGGCTTAAGATAATTTTTGGGGGTAGATATTTTAACATTATCGGAAAGAATAATGGCAAGGGAAGGGCAGTTAAAATTTTAACTCGTCTTTTTAAAAAAGAGTTCGGTAGGGTGCAAACCATTGGGATAGGCGATAATTTAAATGATGTTTCAATGCTGAAAGCGGTAGATATACCTATATTGCTCGGCAAAAACAACAGATGGGATCATAAGGGAAAAAATCTTCCTTTATGGAGGGTAAAAGAAAGGGGGCCAGATGGCTGGGTGAAGGCAATGAGAAAACTTATCCTAAAGAATTTCAATGAAAAAAACTAAAAATACCTATACAATTTATTTGGTGCCGCACACCCATTACGATGCGGTTTGGGTCTTTACCAAAGAGGATTATTTTTATATCAATATCAACCTCATCTTAAAAAAGGCCGTAGAACTTATTGAAAAAACCGATTTCAGATTTCTTATTGAGCAAACCTATTTATTAGAAAGAATAGAAAAAACCAATCCTGTTTTATTTTCTAAAATCAAGAGACTTGTCAAGGAGGGAAAAATAGAAATTGCTGACGGAGAGTATCTAATGGCAGATACCATGCTGCCTTACGGAGAGACCCTAATTAGGGAAATTTTTTTTGGCAAAAGGTATATAAAAGAAAGGTTTGGAATAGAAGTGCCGGTGATGTGGGGCGCTGATAGTTTTGGATACAATGCCCAGTGTCCCCAGATTTATAAAAAATCTGGGTATAAATACTTTGCCTTTAGAAGGGGAGCGGGCAAAGACAGACCTTCCGAGTTTTGGTGGAAGGGTTTGGACGGGACAAAAATTCTTTCACATTGGATGCCCAAGGGGTATCGTGCCGGATTAGATGTTGATAAGATAGAAGAAAATTTTCAACTTTTGAAAAAACTCTCCGCCACCTCCAATATTCTAATGCCTGCCGGCAGTGGGGTGACTATGCCTCAACCTGAGATTATTGGATTTGTTAAGAAATGGAATAAGACGCATCAAGATGTAAAAATAAAATTTGCCAGTTCCCTTGATTTTTTTAGACGGGTAGAAAAGCAATCAAAATATCTAAAAACATATAAAGGCGAACTCTATTCCGGCAGGTTTTCAAAGGTATTTCCAAATACCGCCTCTTCCAGAATCTGGATAAAACAGGGGTTAAGGGAGTCCGAAAATCTGATGCTGATTACTGAAAGATGGTTGGCAATCGCCTGGGTTTCTAATTTGGTCAATTATTATCCCCAGAGGGAACTTAACCTTTATTGGAAAAAAATTTTATTTACGGCTTTTCATGATGTTGCTCCCGGCACCGGGATAGATGCCTGCTATAAAGAGGTAAGGCAGACATTTAATTTTCTTAAATCTAAACTCCTTGTTCATCTTTACAATTCATTGTCAGCATTTTCCCGAAACCTGAAAGAACAAGCGGATGTTTGCGTTTTTAATTCCTTGTCCTGGCCGGTAAAAGATTGGACAGAGGCGGAGTTAAATTTTAAAAAAGGGGAAATAAAAGATATTAAGGGATTAAGAAGCGGCAAGGAAGAAATAGAAGTGGAGGTTTTAGAATCTGTTAGATATCCCGATTCTTCTCTCAAAAAGGCAAGGATTGGCTTTATTGCTTCTGTTCCTGCTTTAGGATATAAAGCGTATGAAATTTTGCAAAGGCCTCCAAAAATAGGCGCTAAAAATCCTCTGAGGGTTAATGGAGAGACGGTAGAGAACAGGTTTTTCAAGACAAAACTTGACCGCGCCTCGGGGCTGATTGATATTTTTTACAATAAAAAATGGCTAGCAAAAGCAAACGAAATAGTTCTAGAGGAGGAAACCGGAGACCTTTATTATCATCAGGAAAATATAGGCAAATTCTTAAAAACAGAGCGAGGGCGGGGTGTGAAATACGGAAGCTTTAAGATAGAGAGAATTAAAAGTAAAAAAACCTCTTTAAGGCAGATATTTGAAATCGATGCAGGTTATTACTCTTTGAGATGGCCCTATCGTTTAACAGAGAAATTAAAACCTCTTTTGTGGAGGCATAAATATATTTCCTTTCGCAAAAAAATAATTATTTACAGAGACCTGGACCGAATTGATTTTGTTACCCAGATTAAAAACCGACATCCTCAGATTAGGATAAGGGTAAGATTTTCCACCGATATTTCTTCCTCAAGATATGAATGCGGTTCTCAGTTTGGCAGGGTTAAAAGGCCCGTTAACCAATATTATTCAGGGTCTAATAAATGGAAAGAAAAACCTAACGGAATATATCCCAGTATAAATTGGATAGATTATTCCGATAAAGAAAGGGGGCTGACTGTTCTGAATAAGGGAATTCCGGCAAACGAGATAAGAGATAGGGATATTTATCTGACCCTATTGCGTAGCGTAAACAGGGTTTCTGACGGGAGAGGAGGACCTGTAATTCCTGTTTTTGACGCTGCCGAATTCAAAGATTATACCTTTAATTATTCTGTTCTTCCGCATGGGAGAAAAGATAAAGAATACGGTCCTTTTAAATCCGGATTTGAATTCAATCAAGGATTGACAGCCGTCCCTGTTTCTTTCAAAAAATCTTCCAAGAACAAATCTTGCCTTTTTCCTTCTCAGTTCTCTTTTGTGGAAATAAAACCGGATTCTTTGATTTTGACATCCTTTAAGAAGGTTGATGGTCAGGAGGCGGTGATTTTAAGATTTTTTGAGTCCAAGGGGGAAAGAACAGCGGCTGAAATAAATTTATTCAAGGAACCAAGAAGGGTGGAAATAACCAACCTATTGGAGGAGCCGGAGAAAGACATAGATTTTGGGGGTAAGAAAATAAAACTTAAAGTTGGCCCTTTTGAAATTGTCAGTTTAAAGTTGTATTTCTAATTAAGGAATCTTTTGCTAATGACCTAAAATGAAACACCGAATTTTCATTGCCGTCAATCTGCCGGAGGGTATTAAAGAGAATCTCGTTTCCTATCAGAAAAAAATTGATGGACTTTTTGCTTTTGATTGGGATGAGGCATCTTTTGTCAAGCCAATTCGTTGGACAAAAAAGGAAAATCTCCACATTACCTTGGTTTTCTTGGGTTATATCAGAGAAGAAGAACTTTTGGACCTTTTTAGAATTGTTAAAGAAGCGGCTTCAAGAAACAAATCATTTGAGGTTCGCTTAAATAAAATTTGCTACGCTCCTCCCAAGAAAATGCCTCCTAGGATGGTTTGGGCAATAGGGGAGAGGTCTTCTGAGTTTACTGCTTTAAGAGATGATTTGGAAAGGTCGTTAGCCGCTTCTGAAAAGGTGCCTTTTGCCCCGGAGAATCGGGCTTTTTCTCCCCATATTACCTTGGGGAGAATTAAACTCTGGCAGTGGCGGCAGATTGAGCCGGAGGAAAGACCGAATATCTCAGAAGACATTTCTCTGAATTTTCGGGTGAATTCTGTTGAGATAATGGAAAGCCGACTGAAAAGAAAGGGACCGGAATATACAGTGCTGAAAAGTTATCCGCTTTCCGACCGAGGTTAGGTAAAGTATCCAATATCCAATATCCAATATCCAATTTCCAATTAATATCCAAATTCCAATGACCAAAACAGAAAAATTCCAAATTCCAATTCCCAAATTCCAATTAATATTCAAATTCCAATGACCAAATTCTCAATTAATAAAATTGTTTCGGTCATTTGGTAATTCGGTAATTGGAATTTAATTGGAAATTGGAAATTGATTTTTGAGATTTGAATTTTGAGATTTAAGAAATGTTATTATGCGGATTTATTTCATCGGTATTGGAGGAATTGGAGTTTCTGCCTTGGCTCAATATTATTTAGCAAAAGGGCATAAGGTAAGTGGTTCTGATTTGGTTTCTTCGGAAATCACTCGATTCCTTCAAGAAAAATCGATAGAGGTAATTATAAGGTCAGGGAAATCCTGCCGGCTGGGCAAAAGTCAAAATTTCATTAAAGGTTCTGACCTGATTATTTACTCCCCGGCAGTTCCCAAAGACCATCCAGAACTGAAGTTAGCCAAAAAATTAAAAATTAGGTGTTTGAGTTATCCCGAAGCCTTGGGAGAACTAACAAAAAAGTATTTTACCATTGCGGTTTGCGGCTCTCACGGCAAGTCAACTACCGCCTCAATGCTTGGTTTGATACTGATAAAAGCAAACCTTGACCCAACAGTAATTGTGGGCACAAGACTGAAAGAATTTGGTAACAGCAATTTCAGACCGGGCAGGGGAAAATATCTGGTTATTGAGGCAGATGAATACAAGGACTCCTTTCTTAATTATTGGCCCAAGATGATTGTTCTTACCAATATTGACAAGGACCACCTTGACTATTTTGGAAGTTTTGAAAATCTAATTCTGTCTTTTGACAAATTTATTGGACATCTGCCTGTTCAGGGCTGGCTGGTCGTTAATAAGGACAATAGGCTGTTTAGGGCTCAGAATTTAAGACCCAAGGTTCAATACTTTTCCTCAAGGCAGAAAAGGGATATTCAGAGGATTGGGAAGGTCTTGAAAATTCCGGGCAGGCATAATATTCTTAATGCTCTGGCGGCTCTAACCGCCGCTCGCCTTTTAGGAGTTTCGGACAAGACCTGCTTTAAGGCACTGGCGGAATATAATGGTTCATGGAGAAGATTTGAGATTTTGAAAGAAAGCCCCTTCGTTTTGGTTTCCGACTATGCCCATCATCCGAGCGAGGTTTTAGCCACCCTAAGGGCGGCAAGGGAGAAGTTTAAAGACAAAGAAATCTGGTGTTTTTTTCAGCCCCATCAATACCAGAGGACCTATTATTTGTGGGATGATTTTGTCAGGAGTTTAAGAGAAGCGCCTGTGGATAGATTATTTGTTACCGATATTTATGATGTTCCTGGCAGGGAGAACAGAAAGATCAAGAAGGCGATTTCCTCAAAGAAGTTGGTCAGAGCGGTGAATAAGGAGGGAGTAATTTATATTAAAGAAAAGGACATCCTGCCTTTTCTGAAGAAGAAATTAAACAGGGGCAAGGTAGTGATGATAATGGGAGCGGGCGATATTTACAACCTGGCAGAAGAGATAAAAAAGTGGTAAGATAGGGTAATGACCAAAAGGGTCCTTCTTATTGAAGACGAAATGCCTGCTGTTGATATTTACGAGAAGGTTTTAAGCAAAGCAGGTTTTAAAACCAAGTCGCTGACAAGCGGAAAAGAGGCCTTGTCGGAATTAAGAAAAATAAAACACCAGGCGGAGGAAAAACCGCACATTATCCTGCTTGATTTAATTCTGCCCGACATAAATGGGATAGAGATTTTAAAAGAGATAAAAAGTGGGCAGGAAACAAGGGATATCCCCGTTGTTATTTTGACCAATTATAGAGATATTGAGACAGAACAGATGGGAGATCAACTAGGGGCTAATGCCTACATAATCAAAACAAATATTACCCCGCAGGAGATAGTGGGCATTGTGAGAAAATATCTGAGCTAATCAATATGAAGCGGACCATTAACATTGAAACAAGCAAATATTTAGGAGAGAAGGTTAAGGTTTGCGGATGGGTTGACAAGATAAGGTCTCACGGAAAACTTATTTTTTTTGACATAAGAGACAGAAGCGGCTTGGTTCAGGTTGTTTTTGGTTCAAAATTAAATCCAGAGGCTTTTAGACTGGCAGAGGAGGTAAGGCCTGAGTGGGTAGTGGAGGTGAAGGGAGAGGTAAAGGAAAGGCCTCAGGGTATGGAAAATGAGAAAATTGCGACAGGAAATGTAGAAATTCAGGCAGAATCTCTTAGAATTTTATCAAGGGCAAAAACCCTGCCCTTTCCTGTTGATACCTCGGGGTATGAGATTAAGGAAGAGATAAGATTGAAATACAGATATTTAGACCTAAGAAGGAAAAGATTGATTAAAAATCTTGAAAAAAGGGCAGGAGTGGTCAGTTTTATGAGGGATTTTTTACAGAAGAGGGGATTTATTGAGGTGGAAACGCCTATTTTAACCAAGTCAACCCCTGAGGGTGCAAGGGACTTTTTGGTGCCATCAAGATTATATCCGAAAAAATTTTATGCCTTGCCCCAAAGCCCCCAACAATACAAGCAACTCTTAATGGTTTCCGGAATTGAAAAATATTTTCAAATTGCCAGATGCCTTCGGGATGAAGACCCAAGGGCTGACCGCCAGCCAGAGCATACCCAGTTGGATATAGAGATGTCATTTGTTGAAAGGGAAGATGTTTTAGAACTTATTGAAAAATTGATTGTCAACTTGGTTAAGGAGTTATTTCCGGAGAAAAAAATTACCGAAATTCCCTTTCCGCGTATTGAGTATAAAAAGGCGATAGAAGAGTATCGGACCGACAGACCTGACCTTCGGAAGAATAAATCCGACTCGAACGAACTGGCATTTTGCTTCATTGTTGATTTTCCTATGTTTGAGTGGGCCAAGAAGGAAAAACGCTGGAAGGCAAATCACCATCCATTTACCCAGCCAAATTTTAGCACATTAGAGAAAGAGGGAAAGACCCTTGATGAGTGTCTCAGGGAGATGAAGACTCACCCTGAGAAGATTTTATCCTATCAATATGACCTGGTCTTAAATGGTGAGGAAATTGGCGGAGGGAGTAAAAGAAATATAAATACAGATGTCTTGCTGGCGGTTTTTGAGGTATTGGGTCATAAAAGGGAGGAAATAAAGAGAAATTTTTGGTATTATTTTGAGGCATTTAGTTACGGGGTGCCTCCCCATGCCGGAATTGCCCTGGGCATTGATAGATTATTAGCCCTTTTTCTGAACGAACCCAGCATTAGGGAGGTCATTGCTTTTCCCAAGACAGGGGACGCCAGAGATTTAATGATGGGCACACCCACTTCTGTTAGTGAAGAGCAACTGAAAGAACTTCATATCCAGATACGAGAGAAAAAGGGGAATTAAATGATGAGGGGTTTTTTATTAAGGTTAGATTTGGTAAAATAAAAATATGAGAGGTTTTTCTGGAGAAAAACTACGCTTTGATTCTCTTCCACCGGAAGAAGGAAAAGTAGAGAAAAAAGAAAAAGGAGAACTCGTTTCTCTTTCTCCTGAAATAGAATATTTTCTTCATAAGACCTCAATAGGAAGACTTCTTTTTTTTATGATAAAGAGGCCGAAAGGGCTTGCCATAAAAGATATAGATATAAAAAAGTTGAGGGGAAAAACATTTCCTCAAGATATGTTAAGACTTAGGGCAGAGGGGTTGATAAAGGCAGATGAAGGAAAATTAAAGCCATCTTTTCAGATAAAAGGCGGAAAGGTTCCTAAATCAGTTTTAGAGAAACTTAAAGAAATCTTTTTCGAAACCCCTGATGGAAAAATTCTAAGAGAGATAGAAAGAAATCCGGGAATTTTGACCCCTGAGTTGGCTTCTAAATTAAGCGTGGAACTGCATTGTTCGGAAGCTTTTATAAAAAGGACACTTAAAGAAATGGGAGATTTTGGATTAATAATAAGAGAAAGGGCAAAGGAAAAGGCAAGAGCAAGAGGAGTGGGAGGACAGAGTTTGGCTAACTTTCCCAAAGAAAGGGAATGGAAAGCCATCCAGAAAGGCGCAGAAGATGAGAGACATAGGTATCACCCCTAAGATGCCAAAATTTGGTAAAATTAAGAGGAGATAATTAACCTATGTATCAATATGAGAGGTTTTTCTGGGGAAAAACTACACTTTGATTCTCTTTCACCGGAAGAAGGAAAAGTAGAGAAAAAAGAAAAAGGAGAACTCGTTTCTCTTTCTCCTGAAATAGAATATTTTCTTCATAAGACCTCAATGGGAAAACTTCTTTCTTCTATAATGAATAAGCCGGAAGGCACTGCCATAAAAGAGATAAATAAAGAATTGAAGGGAAGAACATTTCCTCAAGAGATGTTAAGACTTAGGGCAGAGGGGTTGATAAAGGCAGATGAAGGAAAATTAAAGCCTTCTTTTCAGATAGAAGATGGAAAGGTTCCTAAATCAGTTTTAGAGAAACTTGAAGAAATCTTTTTCAAAATCCCTGATGGAAGAATTTTAAGAGAGATAGAAGAAAACCCGGGAATTTGGACTTCTGATTTGATTTCCAAATTAAGCATGAAATTGAATTGTTCGGAAACTTTTATAGGAAGGAGGGTTAAAGAAATGGGAGATTTTGGATTAATAACAAGAAAAAGGGCAAGAAAAAAAGCAAAAGGAAAGAGAGGTTTGGCTAACTTTCCCAAAGAAAGGGGAACGGAAAGCCATCCAGAAAGTGTAGAAAGTTGACTTATCTGAAGATTCTTGTTATAATCAAAGCCTACGGAATTTTTTTATTTAATGGCAAGGGTGGAGAGAAAATATGGCGTCGTCTTGGAATCCCTGCCCAATCTTCACTTTAGGGTGAGATTGGAATCGGGAGAGGAACTGCTTTGTCATTTAGCGGGCAAGCTTCGGCTTTACCACATTAAGGTTTTGCCCGGTGATAAGGTAAGCGTTGAGGTAAGTCCCTACGACAATAAAAGAGGAAGGATTGTTTACCGGGGAAGATAATAGAAATTTAGTAAAAACTATGAAGGTAAGAGCATCAGTGAAAAAAATTTGCAAGGACTGCAAAATCGTCCGGAGAAAGGGTCGGGTTTATGTTATTTGTAAGAAAAATCCAAAGCACAAACAAAGACAAGGGTAATTCAAAGCCCTAAATCAAAAATCAAATATCAAAGTGCAAAATGAAATAAATTTAATTCAAATCTCAAAATGCAAATTTCAAAATGACAATTCAAAATGCAAAATGAATTTTTCGCCCGGAATTTAGAGTTTAGGATTTAAAATAATAATAATTTTGAATTTTGAGATGTAATTTTGAGATTTGAGATTTGAATTTTGAATTATTTATTATGCCGCGTATTGCCGGAATTAACATACCAGAGAACAAACAAATATTAATTGCCCTTACCTATATCCATGGTATAGGCAGGAGTTTGGCGGGAGAAATTTTAGAAAAGGCGGGAATTAATCCTTCTGTTAAAGCCAAGAGTTTAACGACCGAACAACTGAACCTGCTTAAGGAGATTATTGAGAAAAATTACACCGTTGAAGGAGCGTTGAAGAGGGAGGTAATGATGAATATTAAAAGGTTAAGGGATATTGGCTGCTGGCGGGGTCTGCGTCATATGAGGGGCCTGCCGGTCAGAGGACAAACAACAAGAACCAACTCCAGGACGGTTAGAGGAAATGTCAGAAGGACGGTAACCTCTGGAAAAAAGGCGCCTCCCGCTCCTAAGTAAGGAATTTTAGCAAAAGACAAAAAAGCTTGGTTGACAAATAGATATTATGGGAAAAAAAAGAATTATCAGCAAAACAAAAGAGGATTTGATAAGAGAGAGAGAAACAATAGAAGCCAAGATAGAGAGAAAAACAAAACTGAAATCATCCCAAAAAATAAAAGAGGGAAAACTATATATTTTTTCTTCCTACAACAATACGATTATCTCTCTTACAGATCCTCAGGGCAATGTTTTATTTTGGACATCTGCCGGTAGTTTGGGATTTAAGGGAACAAAAAAAGGAACTCCCTTTGCCGCTTCTAAAACAGCCGAGGTGATGGCTGAGGCAATAAAAAAAATGGGTATTGAAAAGGTCAGCATCTTGGTAAAGGGGATTGGTTCGGGCAGAGAATCAGCGATTAGGAGTTTGGCGGCAAGGGGATTGACGATTTTTTCCATCAAGGATGTTACCCCCATTCCTCATAATGGCTGTCGACCTAGGAAAGCCAGAAGGGTTTAATTAGTTTAATTAATATATGGTTAGTTCTAAATCTAAATGTAAAATTTGTCGCCGTCTGGGAACAAAACTATTTCTTAAGGGAGAAAGGTGTTTTTCTTCAAAATGTGCATTGGTTAAGAGGCCTTATCCTCCCGGCGCAAAAGCAAAGAGAGTAAGGAGGTCGTTTTCTGAATACGGCATGGAATTGAAAGAAAAACAAAAACTAAAGAATCTATATCAGTTGAGAGAAAAGACATTAAAGAGATACGTGACCGAGGCTCTTGCCCAAAAAGAAAAAGGAGGGAATCCCGTGGTGTTATTGTTTAAGAAATTAGAGAGCCGATTGGATAATGTTGTTTTCAGGTTAGGATTTGCTCCTTCTCGCTCTCAGGCGCGGCAGATGGTTTCTCATGGCTTTTTTTTGGTGGATAAAAAACCTATCAATGTACCTTCGTTTTTGGTAAAACTGGGTCAGGAGGTTTCCCTAAAGCCGAATCTAGCCAAAACTCCCCCTTTTCAAAATATAAAAAATGTGTTAAAAAAGCAAAAGGTCCCTAAATGGCTTAAATTAGATATTGACAAATTGTCGGGAAAGGTGATTGGAGAGCCAACATTGGAAGAGATTAATGCTCCAGTGGAGACATTAGCCATATTTGAGTATTATTCAAGATAAAAATATATGATTCCATTACCTTCAGCACCAAAAATTGTTGAAAGCAAAAAGAATAGAGTGGTTTTTGAAATTGAGGGTCTTTATCCCGGCTACGGAGCGACCATTGGAAATAGTTTAAGAAGGGTTTTAATTTCTTCTTTGGAGGGCGCGGCTGTAACCCAGGTAAAAATTAGAGGAGTTAGTCATGAGGTTTCAACAATACCTGGCGTATTGGAGGATGTTATCAACATCATTCTCAACCTAAAGAAATTAAGGTTTAAGATGAGCAGCCGGGAGCCCCAGAAAGGAACCCTTAAGGTTAAGGGAGCAAGAGAGGTAAAGGGCTCGGATTTTCAACTTCCCTCACAGGTGGAGTTGGTTAATAAGACAGCCAAAATTTGCACCATTACAGACAAAAAAAAGGAATTGGAAATGGAAATTCAGATAGAACGCGGAGTGGGGTATGAACCGGTAGAAATGAGAAAGAGGGAGAAATTCGAAATCGGGGTAATACCTATAGACGCGATTTTCACTCCCATAAGAAATGTCAGTTTTAGGGTTGAAAATATGAGGGTAGGAAAGAGGACCGACTTTGACCGGCTTTTTTTAGACATTGAAACCGACGGCACTATTACTCCTCAAGAGGCATTTTCTCAGGCATCTGAAATTTTGGTTAAACATTTTTCTACTTTTTATGAGGAAAAGGGTAAAGGGAAGAAAACTTAGTAGAAAAGAGGGCCAGAGGAAAGCTCTTTTAAGGAGTTTAGCCCGGGCCCTTTTTTTGAAAGAAAAGATTAAAACAACAGAAGCCAAAGCCAAGGAGGTTGCCAGGTTTGTTGAAAAACAAATCAGTATAGCCAAAAGGGGCGATTTGTCTTCTCAGCGGTTATTACTTCGTCATTTCTCAAAAGATGTAGTGAAAAAATTGGTTGAAGAAATTGGAAAAAGATATAAAGAAAGAGAGGGAGGCTATACAAGGATAAGGAAGATAGGGTCAAGAAAGAATGATGGCGCAAAAATGGCCTTAATAGAAATGGTAAAATAAGTCTATGGAGCGTGAGATACATACAATTGATGTAAAGGGAAAGCCCCTGGGTAGGGTGGCGAGCCAGATTGCTGTTTTGCTGATGGGCAAACATAAACCGGATTTTGTTCCAAATCAGGACCGGGGAGATTTTGTTCATGTAAAGAATGTGGAGAAAATCAAACTGACAGGAAAAAAAATTGAGCAAAAAAAATATTACCGACATTCCGGATATCTTGGTCACCTAAAGGAGATTTCTGTGAAGAAGGTGATGTCTCAGAAGCCCGAGGAGGTTTTAAGAAGAGCCGTTTCTGGGATGTTGCCCAAGAATAGATTAAGAAAACAGCGCTTAAAGCGACTAAAATTTATATAGTTTTATGCAAAAAAAGAGCAAAAAAACAGCCAAAGAGACAGACAAAAAACCTGCTGCTAAAAAGAGGGAAGAAAAGACATCTACCAGAAAGGAAGAGAGCAAAATGAAATATTTTGAAGCGGTAGGCAGGCGGAAAACAGCCACGGCAGTTGCCCGTCTTTTTTCCGCCAAAGAACCGGCGTTTATAATCAACAACAAGAAACTTGAAGACTATTTTCCTCTTTCTCAAATGAGGCAAACCGCCCGGAGTCCTTTAGAGGAGGTCAATTGCCTTGATAGATTTAAGGTTTGGGTTAGGGTTAGAGGAGGTGGTTTGAATGCTCAATCAGAAGCCATTCGGCTGTCTATTGCCCGGGCATTATCTTTGTTTAATCCTGCTTTTTCTAGACGCTTGAAAAAGTTGAACTATTTAACCCGCGACCCGAGAATGAAGGAAAGAAAGAAGTTTGGCTTGAAGAGAGCCAGAAGGGCGCCTCAATGGTCCAAGAGGTAATTATGTTGAAGGAGGTCATTACTAAATATTACTCGGACCTGAGAAAGGAGATGGGACAGCACCATTTTTATATTACTGATGCCGGAAAATGCCAGAGGGCGATTTTTTTTAGATTCAAAAAAGCCCCGGCTGAAGCGATGGAACCGCGGCTTTTAATGATATTTGACCATGGAGATCATATCCACCAGATGATAATGAAGGCGTTGTTTGGGGCAAGGAAAATGCATGTAGTAGCCGCTGAGGTCAATATTCCTCCCCAAGAAATAGTTAGCGGACGGGCTGACGCTATCTTAAGTGATGGAAAAGACCTTTATGTTTTAGATATTAAAAGCATCAACGGTCAGATATTCAGAAATTTGTCTTCTCCCAAGTCTGATCATATAAATCAGGTCCAACTTTACCTTCATTTTTTTAAACTAAAAAAGGGCATCCTTCTCTATGTTAACAAGGATACCCAGGAGTTAAAAGAATTTTTAGTGGATTACAATCAACAAATTTGTGAATATCTCCTGAGAGAACTTTCGCTCCTTAGAGACAAAATTGAAAGAAATATTGTTCCCCCACGGATTTCTAATTTATCAGATAAATGGCAGTGTCAGTATTGCCAGTTTAAGGAGATTTGCAGAATTGCCGGTCCAGAAGAGGTTGACTGGAACCTCTTTAAGAAAAAAATTGAGACAATTAGTTCAATGAGGATATCCTAATCAGTCTTTTCTGGACAATGGCGATTATTTCTTTGAGGGTTTTTTTGTTGTTGTAGTTTTTGAGAATAGTTTTTAATTTATTTCTGTTTTTGTTTTTAATTTTTTGAATCATATCAATAAGCAGAGGCATTGCCCTTACGATATTATCGACGATAGTAATGCTGGCTTTTTGGGATGTTCTGGAAAGCGGATTGAGGTCAACTGCCACTACCTTTTTTCCCATTTTAATAAGATTTTCGGTTCTGTCGCCGTCCTCAAGAGGGACAAAGACGACATCTGCCTTGAAAATTCCTTCTTTACTGACCTTTCTTCGTTCGCTTTTTAATCCCGGGATAATCACTTGGGGCGTTTTTTTTACCAGAAACTTCCTTGCCCCTAAAGAAATCAGAAATTTCTCAATTTTTTCCTTTCTTTCTTTTGTCCGATAAAATAAATTTACTTCAATTTTTGCTCCTGTAGCCTTGGCAAGTTTAATAACCTGCTTTCCTGCCAAGGCGGCAGTATTACCATTGACTGAAATTACAGGATATTTCGCCAATAAAAAAAGCGAAGCCGCCGCCTTAATGGCTTTTTTGGCAGGCCTGATTGTTTTTTCCCCTAAAATATAATCAAATGCTTCTGCCCTTCCCTGCGCAATAAGCCCTTGAGGGACGACCATTCCTTTCCTAAATCCTTCAACTATTTTTTCTCTTTGGAGAAGAGAGAAGTATCGGGGATGAGATTTAGGCAAATTATCCATTTTAGAGCGGGTTGAAAAATTTTCAGATATTGGTTAAGATTCTTTTGTATGGGGACCGTGGTGTAATAGCAGCACGGGGACCTGTGGAGTCCTTGGTACGGATGCAAATTCCGTCGGTCCCCCCACGAGAAGATTTATTTTCCGAATCTCCTTTGTTTTTCTAAAAATCTTTTAACTGCTGTTTCAAACTCTTTTGGAGTGAAATCTGGGTAAAGGGTTTTGGTAAAGTAGTATTGAGAATAGGTGGTATGCCACATCATAAATCCTGCTGAGTTGTGAGGGTCGTTTTCGCATCCTGTTCTGATAATAAGGTCAACAGGAGGCAGGTCTTTTGTCCAGAGAAAGTTTTTTACCACCTCATGGGTTATTTTAAGAGCGCTTTTTTTTGCCGCCTTGGCAATTCTTTTTATTGCATCCAACATTTCATCGGTTCCATTATAGGCAAGAAGAAATGTTATGGAAAACAGGTTGTTTTTTTCTGTTTTTTCCATCAGTTTTTCAATTATTTTTACGGTTTTTTTAGGCATAACCTCCCGGAACTTCCCCAAGGTTCGGATTTTAATCTTATTTCTGCTAACCTCGGCGTCTTTAAGCAGTCGCTGGAATTCAGTAGTTGCCAGGGTAACTAAAAACCTTACCTCTTGCCGAGACCTCCGGATGATGTTGTCGTAGGAGGCGGCCCAAAAGGTCAGATAGGGAATTTTCATTTCCAGGGCTTTCTCAAAAATTTTTCGGGTTGTCATCACCCCGGTTATGTGGCCATCCTGACCTCTTATTCCTTTTCTTTCCGCCCACCTTCTATTTCCGTCTGGAATAATAACAACATGTCTAAGCATAGTAGTTAATATTATACCTTACCATTTGGCTTTATGCAAGCCCAAATGATAACCCAACCGATTGACGATTATATGAAGAAAAAAGGTTGAGATAAAGATGGTAATCCAGATTAAAAGAGGAAGTTTCAGAAACGGTTGGGAGATGACAAACGCCCCGATAACATAATTTGTCTGGTCAAAAGGAAGGAAAGCCGCTCCCGGCTTTAGCCCAAGACGCCTTTTAATAAAGGCAAAGGACAGGTCTCCGAGGACAGCGCCAAAGCAAATCAAAAAACCAAAAACCAAGATATTAATTGTGTGGTAGTTGATTAAACTTAATTTTTTAAAAAGGGAGAAGTGATAAAGATAGAACTGCAGGAAAGCGATGACCATTCCAGTAAAAATTCCCAACAGGGCTCCCCGCCAGGTTTTATGGGAGCCCAAAATCGGCTTGCCTCTTATTGTTTTGCCCGAATCAATAGGTTTTGCCAAAGACCTTAAGATGCCTGCCTTTTTTGATAGGGGAGGGGTCATATTGCAAACATAGGCAGGCAGAAAAAAATAGAGGCAGGATAAAAGATATATTAAAACCCGCATACTGCGTTTTTGAAATGAGATATTTCTTTTTTACCCTTTTCTATTCTAATTGTTAAGATATCAATCTGCCACTTAGAATTAAGAGGTATTTTGTTTTCTATCAGCCAGGCCTCTGCTGCCTGCTGAAGTTTTCTTCGTTTGCTGAGGTTTACCTTTGCCTCTGGAGGGATTGCCGAACTTGATTTTTTTGGTTTTATTGTTTTTACCTCAACAAAAGAGATTAAATCTTTTAGTTTGGCTATAATGTCAATTTCGCTCTTTTGGGGATTTCCGGGGATTCTAAAGATAAAATTTCTCTCCAGAATTTTATAACCTCTTTTTTTCAAATAATCTGTGGCGATTTTTTCTCCAATATTTCCTGTTTGTTTTCTAGAAGAAGAATTTTTCAAAACCATTTCCTTCTTATAAAGATGAATACTCCTATTGCCGAGAGAACAAAGGAAATACCAACGACATAGATAAAGGCGTAGGGACTGTATTCAAAGGGCAGTCTTACGTTCATCCCGTATATGCTTGCCACCAGCGTGGGAATCATCAAGATTATGGTGATAGAGGTTAAAGCCTTTACCACCACATTTAGATTGTTTGATATAACAGAAGCGAATGCATCCATCATTCCACTTAAAACCTTGCTGTAGATGTTAGCCATTTCAATGGCTTGCCTATTTTCTATAATTACATCTTCAAACAGGTCTTCGTTGCCCGGGTTTGGTTTAATAATTTCTGTTCTCTGAAGCCGTTCCATCATCAATTCATTTGACCTTAAAGATGTGGTAAAGAAGACCAAACTCTTTTCAATATTCAGCAGTTTTATCAATGCCTCATTCTCAATTGACCTATGAAGTTCTTTTTCAAAAAAGGTTGTTCTTTCGTTGATTTGTTTTAGATATTTTAGGTACCAGCGAGCCGTTTTGAGAAATATCTGGAGGATAAAGCGGTCCTTTTTTCCTGTCTGGAAATTTTTTATTCGTCCCTTAATAAAGTCAGAAATTACCTCACTTTTTTCGGAGCAGAGGGTAATAAATATGTCTTTGTTAAATATTATTCCCAACGGCAGGGTGATGAAGGGAATTTCCTCATTTTTTTTATCAAAGTGGGGGATTCTTAAGACGATTAAAGCAAATCCGTTGTCTATTTCTATTCTTGCTCTTTCATTGATATCCAGCGGGTCAGCCAAGAAATTTAGGGGAATATTCATTCTTTGAGATAATTCTTTTATTTCCTCGCTTGTCGGGCGTGTGAGGTTTATCCAGCAGTTTTCTTCAAATCTGCTGACCTTCTTGGTTTTTCCCTCTTCTGTTTTGAATATTTCAATCATAATTTATTTGAGGCTCTTTTGCTGTTTTGAAGGTAAACCGTTCGGATAGGAAAGGGAATGACGATTTTTTCTTTTTTGTATCTTTTGTGCAGCTTTTTAATGAATTCATGCTTAATCAGGTATTGGTCAACAAATTCCTTGGCTCGCAAAATGACAGTAAAATTTATACTGGATTCTCCAAATGTATGATATCTGATAAATGGCTCAAAGTTGGGCACTCCGCCGGGGATATTTTTCAGCACCTCTTTGGCAACATCAATTGTTACCTTTTCTACCTTTTCCAGGTCGCTGTCATAGGAAACCCCTACCTCTATTTTTACCGCTAGTTCTTTCTCGGGCAGATGATAATTTGTAATGATTGCCGAGGCGAGTTTGGAATTGGGGATAACCACCATATTGTTCGGCAACTGCCGGATGGTAGTATTTCTCCAATTGATATCTGTGACATACCCTTTTTCTCCGGTGCTTAGTTTTACATAATCCCCCGGTCTTATCTGACGAGAGAGAACAATATGCAGTCCGGAGAATAAATTAGCAAGGGTGTCCTGGAGAGCAAGGGCAACCGCCAGTCCGCCGATTCCAAAGGCAGTAAGTAGTGGAGTTATTGATATGCCAAATACCTGAAGAATAAAAAGAATTCCAAAGAAAAGTATCAATCCCTTTGCAAGATTAGCCAATAAGGAGGTGCTGGGAAAGATGCTTTTTACTCTTTCGCTGTAGAGAGAGATAAATCCTCCTGCAATTTCTCCGCAGACAAGGGTTGCTGAAAGGATAAATACGGCTAAAACTGCTTTGCAGAGAATGTTTGAAATAACCAGATCAGGAAAAAGGTAATAAATGCCTACATATAGCCCAGCCAAGGGAAACCACAATGAGAACTTCCGTCGGAGAGATTGAACAATAATTTCGTCTCCTTTCCATTTTGTTCGTTTGGCTATCTTTTTAAATTTTTTGTAGACAAACCTGTCAAAAAAAAGACCAATTAAAAACATTCCGGCTACAATAGCAACCAGCAGTAAATTTAGACGAATAACGTTTGGAATTTCAGTCATAGTGTTATCTATTTACTCTTTTTTAACCTTTTGGACCGATGGGGATTTGAACCCCAGACCCCTGCTATGCGAAAGCAGTGCTCTGCCGCTGAGCTATCGGCCCGCTGGCTATAAAATTCCTTCTATTTCTTTATAGTTCTTTAATTATACAACTTTTCAAGAATTATTCCAACCACATCATTGTAGCAAAATTTTACCTACTGTAGAAAGAAAACAATAATGTCAGGGTAGAGGGAAGTAGAGTTGACATTGTATAAACTCTCTTTTACTTCACTTGCTGGGCTTACCTGCTAATAAAGCAACCGGCAAACCAGCAAGATTTAGAGCGATAAAGTTTTGGTAATCTTATAATAAAAAAGAAGGAGGTTTTCGGGATGCCTCAGCATCAAACCAAGGCTTGGCGCTGGGGCAAGCGCAGAACCCACTCTGCGCCGGCGCAACTCCGCCTGACGGCGGAGAAGCAAAAAGGAAAAATTTTCAACATTTTTTTAATGCGCGCGCCCGACAAAATTTTCTCTATTAAAGAACGAAAATTTTTCCTTTTTGCCTTTCTGCTGATGCAGAAAAGCGCCGTCGCTTCCCGCCCTCTCTGTCCGCCTTCGGCGGACTTTGTTTTGCCAATTTTCGGGAGAGGCGATAAATAAATTACTTCTTATCACTTCCCCCTTTCTTTACTCTCAGAATATTCAATCTTTGGAAATTTTACAATTTTACCTCTGCTTTCTAATATAGCCTCTCTACATTTTTTCGCAAATTTTTTATCATTTTTTTCTTTAATATATTTTACCACTTCAAAAAGATCCGAAGTTCTTATGAGAATAACATTTAATCTTGCGGCATTTTTGATGCATTTTTCTGTAAACTGTTCTTTTCTCTTTTTAGGATCAATCAACCTATAACCATTGCCAAAAAGGATGCCAATGGCTGGCTCTGTTACTTTTTCTCGTTGTAGATCTTCTTGAATATTAGATTCCAGTTGCCTAAATTTATCAATGTTGGTAGGACTATTATCTCTCCCTTCAGATTCTCCAATAAATCTTTTTCCCTCCGGAGAAATAATTACCTGATCTATTTCTAAATTACCATCATCGTATCCTTCTGCTTTATACCCTAATATCTTCAGAGCATCTATTATTGCATTTTCAAGTGGTTTACCTTTTTCAAACAGCAAACCTTTAATAGAAATTTCTCTTTGTAGTCTCTCTAATAGTGCATTTTTTTCAGAAACTAATTTTTCTATTTTTTTAGAGGTACTACTGATTCTTTTCTTTAGTTCTACTTCATCTTTTAGCATATAATCTTTTCGATGTACCCAGTCAGGGGGCGGAGTTGTTTCAATAGATCCACGCAGTGCTCTGTCGATGTCAATTAATACTTGAATCAAACGCTTCCCAAACTTAACAGCTTCTTCCGTCCAATAAGCTTCGTCTTTTTCCTCATCATACCTAGTAAATTTTTCAGGATATCTAATCGGTGGTAACAAAACTAGATTTCCTTTTCCTACACGGAACAGCCCTCCAACCGGTTTATTTCCAGTCTTAGTAAAGAATAAAGGTGCTTCAATCTTCCCGTCAATATACGATTCATATACTATGTATTTTTTAAATTCATTCCAAAAAGCAGAAAAAATCGGGTTATTATCAAATATCAGTTCTTTTCCTTCTTTTGGAACTAATCTTGGGATATCTATAGGTAAAAACTCGTAATTATTATAAGGAGTTACAATATTCGTAATCCTTGCATTTCTTCCGGTGCCCGAATATTGTTTTTCCCCTGTATGTATAAAAACATCTTCGTATTTTCCCATAAAAACAAAAATTGTTTTCCCATCTTGAAGCGCGGTTGATATTTCAGTATGCCAGTGTCTGGTATCTTCTTTCAATCTAAAAGATTCATTTTCATCATAACAAGGTTTGCCTCGATAATATGGATTAAAAGTATCTGTGTGATAAGGAGAGAAATCAGGCTCAAATACAATAATGTCTGCGTCAAGTAGAGATTGCGAAGAGGCGTAAGAATTATAATTTTCGGAATATCCCGGTATGTCGAATCCTATGGTAATTATTTTCTTCATAATAGTTTTTTGTCTAATGGTAATTTATATTGCTTATCGGGTAGAGAGTTTATATCATCGACATCTATATTTTCTAAAATTTTCTTAAAATCTTTGTCTCTCATTGTTCTAATTTGGCCAAGATATATAGAGACATAACAACCCTTTATTTTTGTCTCTCGTGCTTGTTTAAGATTCTTTTCAGAAATCTTTACATACTGAGGATCGATATCAATGCCAATATATTTTCTTCCTAAGTGCTTTGCGGCTACAGCGGTTGTTCCTGTCCCAATAAAGGGATCTAAAACAATATCCCCTTCGTCTGTAGTCATTAAAATAAGTCTTTCTAGCAGGGGCACTGGTAATTGGCATGGGTGTTCATCTCTTCTTTTTTTATGTCTAATTCTGTGAATATCAGACCAAACATCGGAAAGTAGTGGACCAAAAGCATGCGCTTGGTCTTTTTTTCCTCCGTAATCCTTCAAAGGCTCCTTGCAAACACGGCAACGAGGATGAGGGTATCTAATATCATAAAACTTAAATTCCTTATATGATTTTGATTTTGTGTAATATAAAATTCCGTAATGATTGGGGAGTAAAGTTTTTCCCATCGGTGCTCCTCCGGAATCCCACGAAATCCAATGCCTAAAATAGGCAATCTTGTTTAAATATTCCGCAAAATAGGTAAGCCAGCGTGGAATATTATGAACGAAGATAGACCCACTTGGTTTTGTTATTCTCACTATTTCGCCTATCCACTTTTTACACCATTCTAAGTACTCTTCCTTTTCTTTTGTATCCTCATAATGATTGTATTTCTTCTTTAGATTGAAAGGAGGATCAGCAAAAGTCATATCTACAGAACTATCAGGAATTTGTCTCATGACCTCTAAACAGTCACCCAAGATAATTTTATTTTCAAATTTTTTAATACTCTTGGTCATAGTTATTTATTGAAAATTTCTAGCATTAATTCTCTAAAACGATTTAATTCTTCTTTATGAAAGGTAAAGACATCATCATAAGCTCCTACCATTCGTTTAAGGTCATTCTTTCTTACATACCAGCCAATTCCATCTACGAAACCGATAAACAGAGCCTTTGGGTAATATTTTTTGATTAGCCTAGCAACATTTATCTCAGTCTTTGCTTTGTCTCCTTGCCCAGATGAAGTGGTAACAACATAAGATGATTCTGCTATTATTAGCGGATCTTTTTGATCAGGAATAATAAAATCCATTGTTCTCTTTTCTTCGTCAAGCACACCTACTAATCTTTCTAAATCACCTGACACATAAGAAATACCAAGATCATCTAAGATGTTTTCTATAAGGACTTCTGGATTATTTTCTCTCTTGCCGGAATAAGAGCCTTTTTCTTTATATCGGATTAACGTATCAACCAAAGATTCGATTTTAAATTCTAGTTTCTCTACACTCAGCTTTTTAAGCTCAAATAAAGGCAGAGCTTGAGTAAGAACAGGTACAGTAGATCCTTCAAAGAAGATATTAACAATGCCTTCTGCAAAATATCTATTGTTTTTTATAAGATTAGCTATTTTAGAGTCACCCCACTCACTTATCCCGCTTTCACTATCTTTTTCTGTGGTTTCTCGCCATTTATCTTTTAAGGTCAGCTTATTTAATTCCTCATCATCAATTACTCTAATCAAAGTTATTAAGCGTTTTAGATATTCATTTGAGATACCAGTCAGAGCTAATAATGCCCGAAGTCCATTTTTCTTGTTTTGAATTAATTCAACAAAAAACTCTTTTTTTAATCCCTCTGTCGCAATTCTATTTCTCAGAACTAGTAAAGTTTCTTTTATTGAAGAAATATAACCTTCGTATCTTTCTTCAAAATCACGGTCATAAAGATAGAAAGTGTTCTTTTCAATTACTCTTTTAAATTTTAATTCGGTTGTTGGTTTTCTAAGTACAGTCATGGTTTTTATTTGTTATTTTCAAAAACTAATATATATTCTTCTTTCATTGTATTCTGCAATCCCTTAATTGGCTTCAGAATCTCTAAAACAAACTTAAAATTCTGACCTTCTGCTATCTCTTTAATTTTTGATTCTAGTCTTACACCCCTTGTTTGAATATCGTTACTTCCTACTATAAAAATGGTCTTACTTTTTCTTTTAGTCACTCTGGCCAATTCCTTAAATACATTTTGGATCATATTAAAATAAATCTCTAACTTCTCCTTTATTCCTCTTCCTTGTAAACCTATCATTTTTTCTTTTAATTTAGTCGGATTGTATCCAAGATATTCTAGCTGGGGCTTATCATTTTCTACATAATCAATCGCAAATGAGTATGGGGGAGAGGTAATAACACCATCAATACTATCGTTTTCTAGTGGTAGATTGGTGGCATCTCCTTCAATGATTTTAGTTTTTCCTATTTTCACCCCCAACATGTTTCTAGCGTGTTGAAAGTTTTTAATTGTAGTGATATACCGGTTAAGAACTATCGGGAAAAGAGTAGATAATGATTTTGAACTTCTTCTGGCAAAACCAACAGCATCAAGATAAGCTAATAAGGCAATTTCATAATAAGATTTTTCTTCATTACTCTTATCGCTATTTCTAATAAAGTAAGCAGGTACTTTTGATCTATTTAATTTGTTAAATATTTTTTCTTGGCCCTTAACGATTTTATCAAGCCTCGAAGAATCGAGGGATAAACTGAAAGTTTTAACTCTCCCCATTAGACAACAAAAAGGACTTATATCTACCCCAATCGAATCTATACCTAAGAGATTCGCCTCTACCGATAAAGTGCCGCTACCAGACATTGGATCAAGCACAACAGTTCCTGGTTTAACCCGCATCATATTTAACAAAGCTCTGATCATTTGTGGGTGAAACTTTCCTCTATAAGGAAATAAACTGTGAGTGGCATAACCAGTAGAATATTTGCCATTTAAGAAGAAAGCCCTTGTTCTTAGAGAGCTATTACGATGTATCTCTTCTAAATTTTGAAGATTGCAGGTTTGATAGTGAATGGTAGGTTTTCCTTTAACCGATTTGAAATATGCGCTCCTCTCGATTAATTCTTGTTTATTTAGATTCTCATATTCCCAAAGAGCAAAATTTAATTCAAATATTTCGTCAGTTCCATCAATAAGCTTATAAGTATCTGGAAATAATTTGTCTGTAATTGATTTAAAATTTCTCATGGATTTTTTATTTAATTAGGTCATTAACACCTACTCCTAACGCTTTTGCCAACTTCATCAAAGTCTCAATCGTGGGATTTTTATTTACTCCATTTTCAATTTTAACCACAGTATTGAGAGACAGTTCTGCAAGACGAGCAACTTTTTCAAGGGAATATCCCTTTTTAGATCTAAGCCTCTTTAGATTTTCAGCAATTTTGTTTGACATATCACCACTCATTGTTTAACATTAAAGTATATAGAATATAATCTAAACTATTTTGTCTTTCTATTATAATGATAAACAATAAACCAGCAAAAGTAAAGGAAAAGCAAGGGAGCTCTTTCCTGTTGTGTGTGCACGCGTCGGGTAGGGAAGCACAAGTTTCTTTCTTTTCAACATTCAATCCGTCTCGTCTCTCGCGAAAATTTTTAGCAAATTTTTAGCGAAGTAGAGTCATCGAAGGCAAAAAATGATAAAGCAACGAGACTTTTGTTTCCTACAATGCCCAGAATTATATTTGAAGTAGATTTGAATATTGTTCGGTGCTATATTTGGTCGGGGTGCTGGGAGTTGAACCCAGGCCGCAGCGTCCCGAACGCTGTATACTGCCGTTATACTACACCCCGATTTTTTAATTTGGGCATTAAGTAACCCAATACTTTTTTTTGGTCATTTCGTCTCTTTTTATTTCAATTTTTTCCCTCTCTTTGCGGGCTTTTTCAGCCAATGTTTGCAGTTCTTCTTCAGAAAGAGTTCCCAGTTTTTTAATTTCCTTTTCCAAAAATTTTTTGTTGTTGTTCTCCGGCTTTTTTAAGACATATCCCAGAAGGATATCCAATACTTGGCCCACCTTTGGTCCTGGCTTTATATTCAAAATTCTCATTACATCATTGCCGTTTACCCGAAGCATTTTAACAGAAAGAGGGTCTCGGCTGACTTTTTCAATCACATATCTTAGATGTCTCAATTTATAGGGTTCTGCTTTGGGACAGCCAGAGCCAATTCTGTCAGCCATTCTTACCTGAAGTAGTTCCTCTATATTTTCCTGACCAACATTTCTCAACAATCTTCTTACTGAACTTTCTCCCACCTCATCAGGGTTGTAGTAAAAAAGATGAAACCGAACCAGTTTGACAATTTTTTCTTTATCTTTTTTGGAAAACCTCAATCTTTCTAAAATTTTGCTTGTCATTTTTGCTCCAACAATCTCATGATTGTAAAAGGTGGCGTCAGGACCTTCGCCCTTTTTAACCCTGGGCTTTCCCACATCATGGAGCAGGGCGGCAATCCGCACATATTTGTTAAAATTTCTTTTTGCCGCATAATCAAGCGCCTTCAGATTGTGGTGGTAAACATCATAAATATGGTGCTTGTTCTGGCTTACTCCGTAGCCCTCTTCTATTTCCGGAATAATATACTTTAGAAGGGAAAGTCTTCTCAGTTGCTCTATGCCCGAGGCGGCTTCTTTTGACATAATAATTTTTATTAATTCGTCTCTTATCCTTTCCTTTGATATAATGGAAAGCAGGGGAGCGTTTTCTTTAATAGCGGAGGCGGTTTTGTCTTCAATCTTCCAGTTTTTGCCCAATGTTACTGCCAATCTTACGGCTCTGAGCATCCTCAAGGCATCTTCTGAAAATCTTTCTTTTGGATTTCCAACTGCCCGAATAATTTTATCTTTTAGGTCTTTTTCTCCGCCAAACAGGTCAATAAGTTCAACCCTTGGGTTTAGGGTTCGGGAATCTTTGCCTATAGCCAGCGCCATGGCATTTATTGTAAGGTCTCTCCGTGACAGGTCTTCTTCCAAGGTTTTGGCAAATTTTATTTCATCAGGATGTCTCTTGTCTTTATATTTTGCTTCTGAGCGGTATGTGGTAATTTCAATTTCTTTCAATCTGGGGTCCTTGCTGTCTGTTAAGACGGTAACAGTAAAAAACTTATTGTCATAGAAATTTTTAGGAAAGAGAGACTGAATTTCTTCCGGCTTGGCATTGGTGGTTATGTCCCAGTCATTGGGTTCAATACCCCTTAAGATGTCTCTAACGCATCCGCCGACAATGTATGCTTCATAGCCGCTGTTTCTAAGTTTTTTAATGATAAATTGGACCTCTTTAGGTATCCTCATTTTGACATTTGGCTTATTTTATCGCAGAGATGATTGACAAAGTCATTTTATATTAGAACTTGTTTTTTTTCAATGTTTTGATAAAATTTTATTGAAATGCCCCCGTAGTTGAACGGATACAATGCCGCGCTTCGGACGCGGAGGTTGAGGGTTCGAATCCTTCCGGGGGCACCAGGCGGAATTAGCCAAGGAAAGGTAATCGTTACGTTGCCTATCTTAACCTTGTTAATTCTTTTTGAATTTGACTTTGAGTTTTGGGTTGTAAATATGATATCTGAATAGAGAATAGGTTGTTAAAGAAAGCAACGAGGCCGCACAAAAGGTCGAAAAATTAAGTAAAGAATCTTAAAAAAATATGAATAACAAAGCTTTTTCTAAGATTTGGATAGCAGTTATTCTTGTTGTTCTTATTGCTGGAGGATTTTTAACCTGGCAGTATTTAGGTGGCACAAAAGAGAAAGTCGGAGAAAAATCCAAGAGTAAAAGCGGCGAAATAGCGCAAGAGTTGAAATATCCAGAAGAATATCTTATTTACCAAGATTATCTTGGAACAATCGGAGGCGTGCCACGAGTAAGTGATGTTGGAATTATTGAAGGAACAGTAATCTCAATAACAAGGTCTGAAGCATGTCCTTATCCTGAAGAAAAATGTAGGATTGAGCCATACCCAAAAGACATAGGAATAGTGAGAATAGACAAAATTATTGAATATACTTCTTATTCTGAGCAATCTGTAGGGCAGCCCATAGAAGAGCCTCCTGGAGAAGAACCTTCTGGAGAAGAACCGCTTACAGGCGGAGGAAATAAAGGCGAAGAACCTCCTCTTCCTCCTAAACCAATTGAATATGAACGACTGCAGGTAGGGCAAGAGGTTCCAACGAGTTTTCTACTTACTACCAGACCTGTAAAAGTTAGATATGTTTCAATACCTCCAACGGGCGAACCTGAACCTGGTCCGCATGGTGCGTTAGAGTTAGAGACTGGACAATCTGCTGAGGAACCGGTTGCCGAAAAGTCTTCGGTTGAACATCCTCTTGAACCGGGAGAAGAACCTTTGCCGAAAACCTACAAACCAATCCCGCGGGAAGGAAAGTATTTTGTATTTACTACCAAAATTATAGGCTATCCAGAGACGAGTCAAAAAATTCTTCCGGGTCTAGAGATAGGATCTAAATTCCGGGCTAAAATTCATTACGCTGGCTCTTTGTACGTTGAGGAATACGAGATTGTTCCTTAATTTTCCGCATCAGAAAACTTAAAGGCGATTGCTGGTATTGCCCAAGCCCAGCCCTTTGGATGCCAAGATATGCGGTTCTTCACTCAAACAAGGATTTTTGATAAAATAGGGCTGGGCTTGTTGGTGCGTACGAAAATATGCCCCCATAGCTCAATTGGGAGAGCAGTGGCCTCTTAAGCCATTGGTTCCGGGTTCGAGTCCTGGTGGGGGCACAAATATAACTTAGTGGCTCTTTCAGAAGCCAGAAGGCAGATTTTGGCGTAGTTATACAACTCTTTGGACTTATTAAAAGATGAATAAATTTTATGTCGGATTTGATTTTAACTGACCAAAACTTCTCAGAGGAAGTTTTTAAAAGTCCAAAACCTGTTTTGGTTGATTTTTGGGCGGAATGGTGTATGCCTTGCCAAATGATAGCGCCTGTTCTTCAAGAAATCGCCGAAGAATTTGGTGAAAAAATAAAGATAGGCAAACTTAATATTGACGAAAATCCTTTAATTTCTACTACCTTTTCAGTGGAGGCAATTCCCACATTAATTTTATTCAAAAATGGGAAAATAATTCAAAGATTTACTGGAGTTCAACCCAAAGAGGTTATTGTAGAAGTTATTAATTCTGTTATCGAAAAAGAAAAGTAAAAAATAAAAGTAAGGGGCAGGAGGAAATTGGGAACATCCTAGATGAACAAAGAAACAATAAAACAATTTTTGAAGCCGGATTGGAGGAAAATCATTTTAACTGTATTTCTATTATGGCTTCCTTTTTATGAGGAGCAAATACCATTTGGAGGTTATCCAACTTTAGTCTGGTATCATGCTGTTGATAGACTCTTCGGTCTGTTAGCAAGACCTTTATGTTCTATGTTTTATTCCACTGATATCTATTGTTATTTATATTCCACAGGACCTATTCAAACTTTCCACCTACAAATTCCACAATATCACATATTACTACTTCTAACCTTAATTGTAGTTGAAATTATTAGTGTTTATTTATTCACCTGTTTAATAGTCTCCACTTATGATAGATTTAGAAGTAAGAAACAATAACCCCTAAATTGCCTGCGTCATGCGAGCGAGCCGATAGACTAAATTTATATAAAACTTGTAAAATAGTTATGATGGAGGAGTTGACTACAAGAATTAAAAAATATTCTTACAGGGAAACTACAACTGAAGTTTTTTTTCAAGGTTTAGACACAGCTTTTGTTTCCAAAAAACTCTCTGAGATTTTGGAAAATGAAAGTTGCGAAATCATTAAAGAAAAAATAAATAAAAGAGAAGCGCATATAGAGGCAAAATGTTTAGGAGATATGCTTTCTTGGTTTTCATGGCCATTAAAAATTGATATTGAAGAAGACTTAAATGGATGCAGAGTAAGAGTAACTGCTGGAATTCACCAAATCTGGACTTACCCTGCCAAAAGAAGAGTAGATAATATTCTAAATCTTTTGAAGGCATCTATAAAAGGAGAACAACCCGAGCAAAAATTAACATCCTCTTTTTATTTTCAAGCATTATTTCCTGCTTTTCTTATTTTTTTGTTTTATCTTTTCCTAGACTGGATGGCTTTTTCATATTTTGGGGGTTCATCACTGATGAATGTCGCTTTTGGATTATCACTAAAGTTTGGCTTGATAGGATTTCTTTTTATATTTAACTTTTTTGTTTTACTTTCATTTTTAAAGAAAGATCTAAAAAAATTGTGGTTTTTACCTCTCACATATCTTTTATTTTGTATAATAGGGGATTTTCTCCGATACTTTTATTGTTCAGGGTCATGGATAGTAATTTCAATTTATTGGAAAACACTTTTATTTTATTTACTCTCTATTCTTTACTTCTTTGGATTCAGCTTAATTTTGTTTGTGATTTATAAAATAGTGTACCCTTTTTTGCGAAGAAAAATTGGTGTTGTGCTTACTTTTATTGTTTTTTTTGTAGTTATTACTCCCTTCCTTTATTCTTCTGCTGCGCCGGTATATGTGCTTTCTTATTTAATTGACCATACAGGTGGAACAGAAGATAGGGGATTAGTAATTAATTATGAAGGATTAAGGCCTGATGAATATCTTAATATGCCAAACTATGAAGTAAAACTAATTTGCGGAAAGCCAAAGATACCAATCTCGAGAGAATTTCCGCCATCATTGGGTACTTGTGATTATTCTCTGTTTGCAACTGAAAAGGGTACCAAAGCCAATGTTTCATTGATTCATTTTTGTGTAGGTCGTGTCCTAAATGTTCTAGGTTTCTCAGAAAACTCATCAATTGGGATATATTCTAAGTTTATTATAATTGATGTCTGTGATGCATACACAGCTAATAAAATTATTGATAAATATGCTGCATCAGTTCCCTCTGGTGGTATATTGTTTGGTGGTAAATGGAAGAAAATTGATAAAAACCATTATGTTTTTAGATCTGGTACAATGAATGTAAAGTACCCTTCTGAGGTTCACTTTGTTATGAAAAGATGTAGAAATAACAAGGTTGCTGTGTTCCAATCAATAAAATATTATCCTGACCTAATCAAAAGTTTTAGATGTTATTAAAAATAAACTTATGAGGAAAATTATTATGGATTCAAAAATTAAAATTTTGATTGGGGTTTTGGTTGTTGGAGTTGTCTTGATTGCGGGATGGTGGATTCGGAATGGTCAAACTATCAAAAACCCAAGAGGTATTTGTGGCCCAAAAGGAATGGGAATTAATTATGATGTATTATATTGCGATGAAACATGTAATGTAGATGATGATTGCAAGTTTACCTGTGGCTGTGGTGCTATCAATAAAAATGAGATATGCCACGATGAAGGAATTACCTATGATTGTGTTGACCATGAAGTAAAGTGTAAAGAGGGCAGATGTATTATTGGAAAGGAGATATTATTAAAACAAGTAACCCTCACTACAGATAAAACAGACTATGAAGAAGGAGAGGAGATGAAAATAGTGATAAATAATAAAAGAGATAAGCCAATCTATCTTTTGTTAGAGGGAGATATTTATGCAGACCCAATTAAAATAGAAATTGAGAGACATGAAAATGGTTCATGGGTTTCTGCACTTTCTCCTTTTACTCTTTTTTCCAAGAATCAGAAATGCGGCCCATTTGGTCAAGGTCCCAGAATTGGCTGCGAAAAGATAGAACCGCAAGAAAAATTAGAAATAGAAAAATCTCTCTATTACTCAAAATGTGTAGACGGGCAACCGAAACGATTTTCTTTTCCTCCCGGCAGATATCGTTTAAAGATAGGTATTGGAGAAAAATGCTGGGCAGGCACTGCAAAAGAAGCTCCAAATATAATCTACTCCAATGAATTCACGATTAAAGAGAAAATAACTTGTGATTGGTGTGGGCGTGCCTGTGTAAGGTATCCTGTTAGTAAAGAAGATTGCGAAAAGGCCGGAGGTATCTTTTTTAAACAGTGTGCTTGTCCAGAGGTAGCGCCACCAGAAGATTTAATTTGTGTTGAAGAAAATGGAAAGTGTGTACAAAAATCCAAAGTAAAAGGTAAACCACCAATCGTTGGAGGTCCCTGCTCATATGATGAATTTAGAGGTAAATGCAAAATAACTTCTATTTTTAATGAAAATAAAATTAGGTTTAAATTTATACCGACTGAACCTCTAAACTTAGAAAATATAGGTTGGGTGAAAAGCAAGGAGGATATTACAAACAGAGAATATGAAGAGTATGTAGGATACCTTGGTCTAAAATGTTTGGACAAATATCCTATTACAGGGGAAGATTTGGAAAGATGCAATATCAAAGAAAATACTGTTTTTGATTGTGAAATAGGATTAATAACTAAGGGAACTTGTACTCCAATAGTATTTAAATTTTGCGAATAGCAAAAATCAGTCCCGCAACTCTCGTTCCTATCGGTCGCTCGGTGCTATCGCACTTGGACAACAAAGGTTAAACATATTACTCGGCGATTTTTCTTTCAGAAATTTATTTAGAAATGTGATATAATTTGATTATGATGAGTAAAGAAACAATTAAACAATTTTTGAAGCCGGATTGGAGGAAAATCATTCTCTTTTTAATTTTCATGATTGTAAGTGTTTATTTTTGTGCACCTTGTCCCAAACTCGAAAACAGTTCGATCGTCCTTATTAATCCAGGAGCGCCATTGTGTGAGGAACATGGCTTTCCGTTAGGCTATTTTCAAAGAGGACATTCTTATTTAGAAGGATGGTATCAGAGAATAATATGGGTGCCACGTGATGCGTTATTTTCGTTAATGTCTAGAAATAGACCTTTTTATTTTGCCAAATTCACAGTAGATTTAATTTTGTGGTACTTTATTTCTTGTTTGATAATTTTTGTTTTTGATAAATTCAGAACCAAAAAACAATAATCGCAAAATTGCCTGCGTCATAGGCAGTTCCTTCAAAGCCCTAAAAGGCCGGGAGAAGAATAAATTATGATGAACAAAAAAATCTTAATCATCGGAGGGATTGTGATTTTAATCTGTTTGATAGGAGGTATTTTCTTATGGCAACCACAACCCAAACCTCAGCCTATTCAAGAAGCTTATTTTTTAAATGATCCTGAGTTATTTAAAGAATGGGATGTGTCTTCATTGAGTGGCGAAGTATTTTTCCCGAAAGTATTCATGATGAAAGAATTGGGATGTCCCATCGGTGCATCTTGTCTTGAGTGTAAAGAAGGAAAGCAATATACAATGATTTTTAACAGAAAAGGTCCGATAATAGATGCTTGCCTTGATTTTCAAGGAAAGGAGTGTTCTTTTGGTGCTGTTTCGGGAAAGGTAATTAAAGAAAGCTATCGTCCCCCTCTACCTTATTCTGAAGAAAGAGCAATTTATTACGTGGAGGGAAAGGTTGTGAAATGTTTTGAAGAAAATCCCGCTGTGGATATAAAATTGAAAGCACCCTCTGAGGTAATTACAAATCAAACTTTCAAAGCGGAGATAAAAGTAAAAAATAACTGGAGAGTTCCTTTAAAAAATCTTAAATTTGCTTTGGAAAGGGATTCACAATTTGTTTTGATAAATAAAAAAGATGTGGGATGTCTTTCTGCAACTTCTTCTAATTATCAATGTGAGATATCTATGGACGCCCTTTCTCCGGGAGAAATAAGAACTTTTGAATTTGAGATCTTGCCAGAGGTTTGGGTCCCTTCTAACAAATACGCTTCTCCTCAACCTCTTCCAGGTTTTTTTCTCGTCTCTCCAGAATTACCTTTTGGTTCTAAATCATTTTATGTGACAGTTTTGAGAATATCGAAGCCAGAATTAAAAATTTATCCATCTGTTCCTTCAAAAGTAAAAGTGGGGCAATTTTTTAAAGTAAGGGTAAAAATAGCAAATGAGGGTGATGCTATTGCAAAGAATGTTTCAATTAAAATGAGTTTGCCAGATTTTGCAACTACCACTGATGATTTATCTAAAATAATCGGTGATTTAAAGGTAGATGAGGTAAAAGAGATAGAATGGACTGTTACTGCTCTTAAAAATGAAGATTTTTGGATAAATTTCCTTGCACAAGATGAAAGCAAAAAACATGAGGGTGAAGGAACAGAACTTGTAGATGTGGTTGCTCCAGAAATTCAAATTTTTCCTACAACACCTGTAGAAGTTCTTTTAAATAAAGATTTCACTATTTCTGCCATCATCAAAAATGTGGGCGAGCTTGAAACAGGAAATGTAAAAGTGAAATTAAAATCTTCATCAGAATTTATTCCCATTTCAACAACTTCTCTTTCAATTGAAAATATGTCTCCCAACTCACAAAAAGAAATAGAATGGAAAATGAAAGGAGTAAGAGCGGGTCTTGGTGAAATAGAGATAAAGGCAAATGATGTTTCGGTAAAGAGAGATATTACAATATCAAATTTTCCATTAAGGTTAGAGACCGATAAAGATATTTATTTACAAGGAGAAAAAGTAAAAATAAAAACTAATGTTACTAATGAAAATCCCGACGTTTCTTATCTTAATTTAGAAATAAGTATCACAATCCAAGGAGAAAATATCTCTGACTCTTTTTCAAAAGAAATTCCTTATCTTCAAGCTGGAAAAAGTACAGAAGTCATATTTAACTGGGATACAACAGGAAAATCTGAAGGAGATTATTCAATAATTGCAAAACTTAGGTATAAGAAACCAATAGGTACAATAACTTATCTTAATGAAACTTCAACTTCATTCAGAATTTCACCATATAGATGTAACATAGTTCCACCTGCTACAAAACGCTATATTAGAATTGTTTCCCCTAATGGAGGGGAGAAGTGGGAACTTGGAAAGACCTATACTATCAGATGGATTTCTAATGGCATAAACAAAGTGATGATCCGTCTTCAATTTCAATCTCCAGATGGCATTACCTACGGGCTAACAATTGCTCAGAATATTGACGCTTTTCAGGGAAGCTATAGTTTCTATCTTGATCCTTTTGTATATCATTCGAGCGAGAAGGCAAGTATAGAAGTAGTTTCGGAGGAATTAATTGAGGGACTTTATATTATCGGTGATATTATTGACTATAGCGACAATTGTTTTAGCATCATTTCGCCAATTTTGGAACCATACACAAACAAAGACTATGGATTTGAAATAAAACATCCAAGCTATATCTCTTCTACTACTACTCCTAATGACTGGGCTGATGGAATAGTAGATCCTAAAGGAAATGAAAAACTGATTGTCAACCTTATTGCTTGTCAGTTTTCAAAAATACCTCCAAAAGAACCATATCATTCTTTTACTGGTGAAGTTAGAATTAGAGTTAATCTTGCCATTACAGATATAAAAGATTGTTTAAATCTTCCTTTGGAGTTTCCTAATATGAAAGAGGAGAATGCAAATATTAATGGTATAGAGTTTAAAAAATTTTCCAAAATTGAGGATGCTGCTATGGGAAAGAGATTAAGAATGGAGGTTTATAGAACCCTTCATAACAATGCTTGTTTTTCTATAGAGAAAGTAGAACATGGATACTTATTTGATGAATTAGAAGAGCCATCTTCTTCTCACTTTGACCCGGAGTCCACTGAAAAATTTAATTCCTGCCGAAAAATACTTGATCAGATGCTTTCTACTTTTAGGTTTTTGGAGTAAAAATTGGAATTGGCTTAGTTTTTGAATCTTCAAAAATAAATAAACTCGTACGAAAAATCAGGAGGTTTTAACAAAATTGGAGAAACAGGGCGACTTTTAGTGTTTATGGGTTTTTTATAAAAAAGGGAAATTGGGGGCGTGCATATTTTTTGTACAGAAATTTATTTAAAGATGTGATATAATTTGATAGTATGAAAAAGGCATACCTACCTGTCCTGTTATGTGGATTTTTAGTAGTTTATTGGTGGTGGTCAGCCCTTCATCCGTATAGTGAGCTAAATCTTCCCGGGTTTTTTCTTGCCCATTTTCTTCTCGCTCTCAGTATATGGCTTTCAGTTCAAAATGCACACCACAGAGGAAAAGTTTTCATGATATGTGGCTTGTTTTTTGTTATTTATGGCATCTTTATGGCTCATCTAATGATACCGGGCGGGATTGAAGGATGCGGTTATTACGCTTTTGTTATTCCTATTTATTTAGTAATTCTCGGTGGTGTATTTATCATGCTCGCTTATTCGTCGCTAAATTCCGAAAGAAAAAGAGGTATAAAGGCTAAACTTAAATTACTTAAATTTTTGAAACCTGATTGGAGAAAGATCATCATTTTCATTCTCATTTCAGTGTTGTCATTCACTGTATTTTATGTAGGCTATGGAAACAGATGCTCATGCTTCTGTCTATGGACTAAAACCTGTCCTTCCAACTGTTGTTATTGCGATCATCCTTTCCTTTTACTCTTTTGGCTTCCTTACTTTCTAGTCTCAGGAACTCACAGAAACCTTTTGCCTACTCCAGCAAAAATATTTAAGTATATTGACTATATCCCTGAAAGTATAGCTTCTGTTGCTTATTGGTACTTTCTCTCTTGTCTAATAATTCTCGTTTGGGATAAATTCAAAACTAAAAAATAAACCGCAAAGTTACCTGCGTCATACATCGCCTAACAGGAGATTAAGTAGGTTTATTTCGCTTAATCCCGATGCGTTCAACGAAATGCCGGCGAGCCGATTGATTTATAAATAAAAATTTCGCAAAATAACTTACGAGGAAAATTATTATGGATTCAAAAATTAAAATCTTGATTGGGGTTTTGGTTGTTGGACTAATTTTAATTGGTGGAAAACTCATATGGAACCTTTCTACTTGTAGAGATATATGTTATGGAAACAAGGTTCAGCCACAGGTACCTACCGCTTTTGGTTTTGATTGTGCAAGCATAGACATACTTGCTTGCTCTAAGAAATGTGGTGCAGAATGCGAAACTCATAAGGATTGTCCAGAAGGATTTATATGCAACTTCGAAAATTGTAAATGCATTCCGGAGATTCAGTCAGAAGAACAAGTGACCATCGCCACAGATAAAACAGAGTACGAGCAGGGAGAGATTGTGAAGATAATTGTGAAAAATAATATGGATAAACCAATTTGGTACTATGATTGGTGTACGTATAAGTGTGATGATGTATTATGCCTATGTGGTGATTCATTCTTCATTGAGAAGAAAGGAGAGGGAAAATATAAAGCCTATTATTCTTCTGACTCAATTGGGGTTGAACATATGTCAAAACTAATAGAATTAAAACCAGGGTCAAAGAGAATTTATCAATTAGAACTTGTTAAATTTTCAGAGGGAACTTATAGGTTAGGAATGTATTATGGGTTTAGTAAGAATGTTAGTTTTTCTGAAGGAACAATAATCTACTCTAATGAGTTCACAATAGGGAAAGGGGGCAAAGAAGAAACTTCAGACTGGAAGACATACACAAACAAAGACTATGGATTTGAAATAAAGTATCCAAAAGGAAATCAATGTGAATTTTCAGAAATAGAGGAAGGATCATTTTTATTTGGTAGAATTGAATTGAATGTAATAAATTCGAAAGGATTGAATTTGGATGATTACGTTGAGAAGTTTATAGCTGATAATGATTTGATCATTGAAACGAGAGAAACTACTAGCGTTGCCAACAGAGAAGGAATTAAATTAACTTATAGATTTGGCGGAACAAACAGATATGGAGAAGTAACTTTCGTTAAAAATAATGGAAATATTTATGCTATTGGATATACTGGTGGTACCTTTCTTTGCAATGAACCAGAAATTTTTTCGAAGATGCTTTCTACTTTTAGGTTTTTGGAGTAAAAATTGGAGTTGGCTTAGTTTTTGAATCTTCAAAAATAAATAAACTCGTACGAAAAATCAGGAGGTTTTAACAAAATTGGAGAAACAGGGTGACTTTTAGTGTTTATGGGGGCTTTTTATAAAAAGGGAAATTGGGGACGTGCACATTTTGTATAGGAGTTTACTTAGAGAATATGATATAATTTGATTATGATGAACAAAGAAACAATCAAAGAATTTTTGAAGCCAAGTAAGTGGAAAGTTTTGGTATTTCTGATATTTTTGATGTTTATTCTATATGAAGCGTTTTTTGTCGGACTTCCACCTGGCGGATTCTTTACTTCTGTAGAGGGTGTTTGCGATCCAAATGGAGAGCATTGTGTTACGGCTTTTGGATTTAAATTTAATCTTTTTATTACAAGTATATTTTTTTCATATTTAATATCTTGTTTGATAATTTTCATTTACAATAAATTAAAAAGTGAAAAATAATAATCGCAAAATCGCCTGTGTCATAGTTGCCTAACAGCAAATTAAGCGGTTTGACTTCGCTTCGCTCGTCTCATCAAAATCTTACTAGCGCAAAACTTCGTATAACCCGAATATGTTCAATGGAATGCTTCCGAGCCGATTGATATAAATAGAATAATCTTGTAAAATAAATTATGAGGAAAATTATGGATTCAAAAATTAAAATCTTGATTGGGGTTTTGGTTGTTGGAACTTTGTTGGTTGTTGGATGGTGGATTTGGAAAAGTGAAGAATCAACTCCTCAAAATGGAACCCTTTCTGATGAAGAATTGCTCAATTATGCAAAATCTCCTTTTGATAAGGGAAAAATGATGGGTAAAGATTTCATACTTGGTTATCATAACGGAATCCCTGTTAGAGTAAGTTTTCCTTGTTCTGATATATGTCCAGACAATACAATAAGAATTATCAGATATAATGTGAGCTTAAGTGAATGTGAATCGGTTGGGGGAGAAATAAAATCTATTTATGTTCCTGTTGGAATTGGTAGAATGTCTAAGGCGTTTTGTTTCCCCAAAATTATTGTTGAAAATAACATATATGAATTTGTGTCAAATGTGGTAATTTTTACAGACAAAGCAGAATATGAAAAAGGTGAAGAAATTAAAGTAACAGTAATTAACAATTTTGATAAACCAATTTATTATCATGGTTGGAGTAAAAGTTGGAATGAGTGCGGAGGAAGTTCTTTCAAATTAGGAAAAAAGATAAAAGAGGAAGAATTTGATTTCTTTGAAATAGGGCTTGCTGAATGTTTAAAGCCGATAGTGGGTTTAGGGGCGCATACCAAAATAACATACTCATTAGACCCAAAAGGATTGGAAGAAATACCTTCCCGCAGATTAGACGAAGGAACTTACAAATGGGAATTTGCTTTTGGATTTGAAAAAGATCTAAAATCAACTCAAAAAGTTTACTCAAACGAATTTGCAATTAAGGAGAATGAAAATATACTACAAACAAAAGAGAATTATAAAATAATCAATCAATCAGATGGCATTCAGATACAAATTCTCTCAGAGGTTTTACCAGAGAAGTTTCGGGAATTTAAGATTAATGGCTGGATGGGGAGCAATGAAGGTATAACCATAATGCCTCTAAGTAATGGGATTATTGTACACTCTCAATCTTGTTGCCAAGGCAATTATCAGATATTTCCATATTTCATATACATTACCAATCCTGATAAGAAACTGAGTGATTATATACCAATTCCACCAAATATTCAGAAATGTAATATGCAGACAAATGAAAGAGAATTAATAAAAAAACCAGACCTGGATTTGTTAGAAGAAGGTGAAAATTACAAAGTTTATTCTTATAAAAGTACCTATTCTTTGAATTGTGCGACTGCGTCAACACTTGATGGAAAAATTATTATATGGTATGAAAAAGATAAAGATTTTTTAATTTCTTGGGGGAAAGAAAGCGGGATTACAGGAAGCCCTACTGTGATTCATGAGTATTTTGATCAATTATAACAAAAGCCTTGTGGATTTCCATTCCTTTCAGTTGCTTTGGTACTATCGCACATAGACAACAAGGGTTAGGCAACATATTACTCAGCGATTTCGCTTTTAGAAATTTATTTAGAAATGTGATATAATTTCATTATGATGAGTAAAGAAACAATTAAGAGGTTTTTCAAGCCAGACAAATGGAAGGTTCTGGTATTTATGTTTTTCCTTCTAATGAATATTGTTCTAATTTATCTTCATATTTCAAATCCTCTATCTTTTACGCTCCCGGAGCCCGGGCAGTATATTGAAGAATACGGATTGCCATTCGTTTTTCTTACTGTAATAACTGAAGGAGTTACTTCCATTCTTCCTGAAATTTCTGAAACTATCTCGATGAATTATTATGGTTTATTTATAGATGTTCTTGTATGGTGGCTTCTTTCCTGTTTGATTATTTTTATTTATAACAAATTCAAATATAAGAAAAAATAATATCTGCAAGATCGCCTGCATCATAGACAGTTACCTCGAAACTTCAAAGATTGAAAAAAGCTTATAATTAAAAAGGAGAGTAAATTATGACGAACAGAAAAATTTTAATCATAAGTTTGGTTGTATTTTTCATCTGTCTTATAGGTAAAATCCTTTTGTGGGAGAAACTATCTGAACCTCCTATTCTCCCGGCGACTTCAGAAATCTCCAGAGAGGAAGCTCTGAGATTAGCAAACCAAGTTCTGGAGAAAGAGTGCAATCTCAGCTTTTCTCAGATTGAAAGAATAAAATGGACTAAGGGGCCAGACGTTGAGAACCTAAAAAGAAAGATTTGTCCAGCAATAAATGAGTATAAAGAGAACAAAATATGGAGAGCAGAAAAACCACTAAATGAAAACATAGACGTTATTGGTTTAGTAGGAATTTATGGAAAATTTGTATGTCTCTATGGTTTGGATAAGAGAGCGGCACCCGGGATAATATCAGTAGATAAAGCTTGTGAGCAAAGGGAAGGAGTTATCATTACTACTGACAAAACAAAGTATGTTAAGGTGATTTTTCCAAATGGAAAAGAAAAATTGGTAGTTGGTAATTCTTATTCTATCAAATGGGAGGCTGGGAATATAGATAAAGTAGAAATTTCTATCTGGGATACCAGTGTTAAATCTTATGGGTGGCCTCCGGATTCTTCTATAGTTATTGCAGAAGTTCCAGCTGATGAAAAAGAATATTCTTGGACCATTAGCCCTACTCTTTTTAAAGGTCCCGGAGGACGGCCTAAAGAATTTATAGTTCCGGGGCATTACTACAAAATACTAATTACAGATAGTAAGAATTACAGTATATATGATGAAAGCGATGAATGTTTTAGTATCATTCCCACCGCTAATTGGAAAACATACACAAACAAAGAGCATGGGTTTGAGATAAAATATCCTCAAAATTGGAATGTTGTTGCTCCTTATGTTGGTGGAGTTGGGCTTTTTAGTATCGCTTTTTATCCTTCTGATAAGATGTATTCTCCGTATGGCATATTTTTTGATTTAGTTCCTGCTCCTAAGGAAGGTGATTTTCAAGATTTTCGAGAAATTCAAAAAAAATGGGAAACCGAGATGGAGAAAGAAAGAGAAAAGTTTTTACAATCTAATTTTGAAAAGAAAGTTATAGCTGAGAATACAGTTCTATTCAAAATTTCAGGAATTATGAAAGGAGAAAAAACATTATTAGGTGTTGTTGCAGAAGGTTATATTATTCATCAAACAAATGATTTCTATTATGTTTTTTCCTTTCATACTCTAGGCGGAAAAGAAACTGTAGATATATTAGAGCAAATGCTCTCTACTTTTAGATTTTTTGAGCAAGACGAAACCGCCAATTGGAAAATATATTCAAATCCAGAGGCTAATTTTATTTTTAAATATCCAAATAATTGGGAGATTAAAAAAGATTATGAATATAAAAGTGCAGCCTGTCAGGTAGATCCAAAATGCAAGGGAGTTAGAGTAGTTGATTTGGGTAAGATGGGAGATTCTAAAATACTTATTTCAATAAACAGACCTCAATGTAGTGGGATTAAACACGATATGCTTCCGGGAAATAGCTGGATTTGTGTTTTTGATGAGAATTTAGAAATATTAAATGTTTATGAGAAAATCAAAGATTCTTTTCAGGTCGTCTCTAATAATCAGGAAATTTTATTTCTTTCTCCTAAAAAAGGAGAAAAATGGAAAATAGGAGAAACGCACACAATTGAAATTAGTCAACCTATTGAATATTTTTACCCTTTTACTCATTTGACATTGAATAAACCGAACGGTGAAGAGGTTGGTATTATCTGGTGTAAGATTGGAAGAAGAGAGGGAGAGGAAGGAAAGGTCATTTTTAATTGGGATACTGCTACCTTACTAAAGTTTTGCGGTGCTGGTTCAAAAGAGAAAATTAAAGAAGTCAAACCTGGTACCTATATGATATCTATTACTAAAGATGTGGAAGGACGCCCCATTATAGCCTCGAGTGAATTATTTTCAATTGTTGGGGAGTAAAGCAAGTTTTTTACTTTAGGAATTCATTTAAAGATGTGATATAATTTGATTATGATGAACAAAGAAACAATTAAACAATTTTTGAAGCCGGATTGGAGGAAAATTTTGATGTTTGTGATTTTGATAGTCGCAGATATTTTCATTTCTTTGATTTATTCATTTCCATTCAGTATTCTAGAACTTAAATCTATATATCCTCCGGACGGAGCAGGTTGGATAACGGAACCTACAATTGTTTATTAAAATATTCTTCTTAAAAAGTAGAAAATAAAACCGCAAAATTGCCTGCGTTATGCGCTCGCCTAACAGCAAATTAAGCGGTTTGACTTCGCTTCGCTCGTTTCGCCCAAATCCATTGGCGACTTCGCTTAATCTCAATACCTTCTTGTAATTTATCTTCGCCCGCCTTAAATCAAAAGGCATTGGACGGCGATTAAGGCGGCTTTGTTGTCTTGGAGATTCTTCTGCCTATTAGGCATCATCCGAAGAGAAAATTTTTTACTATCTTTTAATAATCAATTAATTTAAAGGTCAGAAGCTATAAATTTGCAGACATCATAATTTATATAAAATTATGGAAAAAGTTAATCTTCCAACAAAGACAAAAATTGCAGCATGGATGATTATATTGATTGGAGGAATTTTAGGTCCTTTTTTAGGAATTTCTCTTTTTAAAATGGCAGGAAATGAAGCGTGGAGTCTTTTTGCTGTTCTGTTAGGGTGGCCTACTTCTGTTGGAACTTCCCTTTTTTATTTCATTCCAGGCCTTTTTCTCTTTTTTAAAAGAAAAAAGTGGGCATATTGGGTTTCTCTTTTTTCTACACCATTGGCAGGGTTCAGTGGAACATGGGTTGCAGGTGTGTTTTTTGGGAGTGACTTTCCTCCCGGTTCCGGTTCCCTGGCTATGGCCACTTCAATAGTTTATTTTTTGGCGATTTTTATCCTTCTTCTTTTAGATCGCAAAAATTTCTATAAAGTCGCTTCTTAGAAGTATAATTAGCTCTCACTCAAGGCAAAACTAATTGGAAGTATATTTTGACTGTAATGATCTTAGCTGTATTAGTCGGTGGAGAGATTTTGATTTGGCAATATAAGCAATAGTCCACTAACCTTTCATTTTGCTTAGATTTTAGAATGTTAAATATGCCTTTCTTTTCTCTCTCAAGAATTTTTGATAAAATAACTTTGGACTGGGTTGGATAACACAGATTAAAAGGAATGACTTTGGATTTATCAAAATTGAACAAAGAACAGCGGGAGGCGGTGGTCCATGGACAGGGACCGCTTTTGATTGTGGCTGGAGCGGGCACAGGAAAGACCACGGTTATTACTCAACGGCTTGTCTATCTTGTTGAAAAAGGACTGGCAAAACCCGAGGAGATATTGGCGGTGACCTTTACGGATAAAGCGGCTAATGAAATGGAAGAGAGGGTTGATAGACTTTTGCCTTATGGGTATGTTGATCTTTGGATATCAACATTCCATTCTTTCTCAGAGAGGGTTTTGCGAGACAACGCCTTGGACATTGGCCTGCCTTCTGATTTTAAGATTTTGGATGAAACCGCTGCGTGGCTCCTCGTTTATCGCAATCTTGAAAAATTTAAACTCAATTACTACAAACCATTGGGCAACCCGACAAAATTCATTCAGGCGATGATTTCCCATTTTTCTCACTGCAAGGACGAAGCGATATACCCGGAGGACTATTTGTCTTATGTGGATAGATTAAAAACAAACCTGACAGAACTGCCCGAGAAGGAGGAAATTGAACGGCTTAAAGAGATCTCAGAGGCCTTTCATCTTTATCAGCAACTTTTGCTGGAAAATAGTGCTTTAGATTTTGGCGATTTGATAAATTTCACTCTGAGGTTGTTCAAAAAAAGGCCGCAGATTTTGAAGAGATACCGGGAGAAGTTCAAATACATATTGGTTGATGAATTTCAGGATACAAACTGGGCCCAGTATGAATTGGTAAAACTCTTAGCCGCGCCCAAAAACAATCTTACCGTTTGTGCTGATGACGACCAGATGATATATCTCTGGAGGTCGGCTTCTTTCAACAACATTATTCAGTTTGGGAAGGATTTTCCTAATGCCAAAAAGGTCTCCCTTATCAGAAACTACCGCTCTCCCCAAAATATATTGGACAAAGCCTACAGGTTTATAAAAGCCAACGATCCTGACCGTCTGGAATGCGTCAACAATATCAACAAACACTTGGTTTCTCAAAAACGGGAGAAGGGGATTATTGAACATCTCCACGCCCGAACATCAGAAGAAGAGGTAGAAATGGTAATAAAGAAAATAGTGGATATCTTAAGGGAGGATAAAGAAGCCGGGTATAGCGATTTTGCCATTTTGGTAAGGGCAAATAATGCCGCCTTGCCTTTTGTCAAGGGGCTTGAAAAAGCAGGATTGCCTTATCAGTTTTTGGCTTCCCGCGGGCTTTATACCAAACCCCTTATTTTGGACATTATTTCTTATTTTAAGGTATTAAACAATTATTATGAAAGTTCACCTGTTTTTCGGATACTTAATCTACCTTTCTTGAAAATCTCATACGAAGATATAGTTAAATTAACAGGATACGCCTCCCAAAAAGCCAAGTCCCTTTTTGAGGCAATGGAGGAGCTTTCTTTGATTCCTGGGATTTCAGAAAGGGGACAGGAAAAAATTTCATTTATCTTATCTCTTATCAAAAAACATTCTAATCTTGCCCGGCAGAAGCCGGTTTCCGAACTACTTGCCGCTTTCTTAGAGGACTCCGGCTATCTAAGATATTTAGCCCAAAAAGACAACAGGCAGGAGATTGGTTTGTTGAATCAATTTTACAGGAGGGTGAAGGACTTTGAGGAATCAGCGATAGAGCCGACCCTGAACAACTTTATAACAGAGATTGATATGGAGATAGAGTCCGGGGGAGCAGGAAAGATTGCCTTTGACCCGGAAGAAGGTCCGGACGTAATAAAGGTAATGACCATCCATTCAGCCAAGGGGCTTGAGTTTAAATATGTTTTTTTGGTCAATATGGTGGATAAAAGATTTCCCAGTATTGAAAGAAAAGACCCGATTGAACTGCCCGATGAGTTAAGAAAGGACATTAAACCATCAGGAGACGCTCATCTTCAGGAAGAAAGGCGGCTTTGCTATGTGGCAATGACCCGGGCAAAAAAAGGACTCTATTTTACTTCGGCTGAGAACTACGGTGGTATGAGGAAAAAAAGATTGTCGCGGTTTTTAATCGAAATGGGATATGGTAAAAAAAATCATCTTTCTGAAGACAAAGCAGAAATCAGAAATCAAAAATTTGATAGAACAAAAGAAAGGGAATCAGGTTTGTTGGTTAGAAATAAGTTAAAGAAGGAATATTTACCTCCTCACTTTTCTTACTCTCAATTGGCGGCTTTTGAGAAGTGTCCTCTTCAGTATAAACTTGCCTTTGTTTTGAAGATTCCGAGAAGAGGCAGGGCGGTTTATTCTTTCGGCAAGACAATTCATAAGACCCTCTACGATTTTTTGAGAGAGATGACAATTAAAGGCAGGCAGAAGGATTTGTTTGGCTTAAAGGCAGGCAATCTTCCCGAAAACAAAGACAGTTCTTGTGAATTCAAACATCTATTGGAGATTTACAATCGGAACTGGATTGATAAGTGGTATGAAAGCAAGGGGCAAAAGGATGAGTATTACAGGCTGGGAAAAAAGATAATAAAAAATTTCTATCAGATGTATTGCAAAGAAAAGCCTGAGATCTTAAGTGTCAACGGAACACCCGCCTTGGAGATTCCTTTCAGTTTAAAACTTCAGGGGAATATTATAAAAGGACAGATAGATAGGATTGACAAAGTAGGGGAGGAGGTGGTAATAATTGACTATAAAACCGGTAACCCGAAGAAAAAATTGGCCCGGGAGGATAAAGAGCAATTGTTGATTTATCAGTTGGCAGTGGAGGAGGTTTTCAAAATGAAACCGAGGGCATTGGTTTACTATTATTTGAATGAGGGAAGTAAGATTTCCTTTTTGGCAGATGAGAAAGAAAAGAATGAGATGAAGGAGAAGATAATAAAAGAAATTGAGGAAATAAGAAACAGCGATTTTGAAGCCAGGCCTGGCAGACACTGTGCATTTTGTGATTTTAGGGACATCTGTGAGAAAGCCCAAAATTATGTTTGAGAAATTTAGACAGTTGGCAAAATTAAAACAAATCCAAGACTCTCTTTTAAGAGAGAAAATTGAGGTTGAAAAAGAGGGTGTAAAAGTTGTTCTGAACGGAAAAATGGAACTTGAGAAAGTTGAACTTAATTCCGAATTGCCGAGGGAAAGACAGGAAATAATTTTGAAGGACTGCTTTAATGAAGCATTGAGTAAACTGAGAAGGGTTTTAGCCCAAAAATTTTCTCAAGAGGTGGGTTTGTAAAATTTACCCTCTGATGGTAAAATAACAGAAACAGCCGTTAGGGGGAAACCCGGTCGGACTAACGGAATTTTATAAGGTTCAGAGGATATCTTTATGCCAAAAGAAAAGGTAGTTTTGGCTTATAGCGGAGGACTGGACACCTCGGTTATTCTCCACTGGCTGGTTCAGAAGGGTTATGATGTTATTGCCTTTGTTGCTGACCTGGGCCAGAAGGCAGATTTTAAGGCAATAGAAGAAAAAGCCCTAAAATGCGGCGCTTCAAAGGTTTATATTGAAGACCTAAAAGAGGAATTCATTAAGGATTATATCTTTCCGGCAATTAGGGCGAATGCTGTTTATGAGGGGAGATATCTTTTGGGGACATCTTTGGCTCGGCCCTTGACCGCCAAGGCCCAGGTTGAGGTGGCTAAAAAGGAGGGGGCAACGGTCCTTGCCCATGGGGCTACGGGCAAAGGAAACGACCAGGTAAGATTTGAATTGGTTTATTACAGCCTTCTTCCCGGAGTAAAAGTTATTGCTCCTTGGAAGGAAAAGGACTTTTTGGAGAAATTTCAGGGCAGGTCAGACGAAATTGAATACGCCAATAAGCATAATATTCCAGTAGACAAGACGAAAGAGGATCCTTGGAGCACCGATGACAATATTATGCATATTAGTTATGAGGCTGGCGAACTGGAAGATCCTGATAGAAGACCACAGGAGAGGATGTTTCAAATGACTGTCTCTCCGAAAGAAGCCCCGGATGAGGAAACCCTTATTGAGATTGACTTTGAAAAGGGCAATCCTGTCAGGGTGAAAAATGTAAATGACGGAACAGTAAAGGAGGGAGCCCTTGCTCTTTACCGCTACCTTAACGAGTTGGGAGGCAGAAACGGTATCGGCAGGGTGGATATGGTGGAGAATAGGTTTGTAGGAATAAAATCGCGGGGTGTCTATGAAACCCCTGCAGGCACAATTTTGCTGGCTGCCCACCGGGATCTGGAGGGACTAACAATGGACAGAGAGGTGATGCATTTAAGGGACGGACTCATACCAAGGTTTGCTGAATTGGTTTATTATGGACTTTGGTTTTCTCCGGAGATGGAGGTTCTAAGGGCACTTTTTGATAAAACGCAGGAGTATGTGACAGGCAGGGTAAGACTTGCTCTTTACAAAGGCAATATTATAATGGCTGGAAGGACCTCCCCTTTTTCTTTGTATGACCAAGCCCAGTCAAGCATGGAGGTCCAGGGTGGCTATGAGCCAGAAAACGCCATTGGCTTTATCAAAATAAACGCCATTCGGCTGATTAATAATACATTGAGAAAAAGAAGGTCTGTTTGAAATTAGTTTTTTGGCTATATAAGAATAGACCATTAAAAGGTGGCCAAACTTTGGAATGGAAAAAAATTAAATAAAGAGATTGAGAACTTTACTGTCGGCAATGACTATATTTTAGACCAACGCCTGGTAAGGTATGATTGCTTGGCTTCAATTGCCCATGCCAGGATGCTGGGGAAGATAGGGATATTGAATCCCAATGAGGTAAAAAAATTGGTCAAGGGATTGAATGAGATAATTAATCTGGACAAAGCGGGTAGATTTAAAATCAAAAAGGAAGACGAGGACTGTCATACCGCTATTGAAAATTACCTGACAAGAAAACTGGGGGATTTGGGAAAGAAGGTTCATACAGGAAGGTCAAGAAACGATCAGGCGCTTGTTGCCTTAAGATTATATTTCAAAAACGAATTAAAGGAGGTAAAGAATCTTGTTAAAGACCTGGTAAAGGCAATTAAAAGGTTTAGCAGAAAATATGGACGAATAGAAATTCCGGGCTATACCCATTCCCGAAAGGCGACCCCCTCTACAATTGCCAATTGGGCCGGCGCTTTTCAGGAGTCAATGGAGGATAATCTAAAATTGTTAGAGGCTATTTTTGAACTAATAGACCAATCGCCTCTGGGCAGTGTTGTTGGCTATACTTCTCCTTTGAAATTAGACAGAAAATACACGGCCAAACTACTTGGGTTTAGCAAGGTTCAAAACAATCCTCTTTATGCCCAGAATAGCCGGGGTAAGTTTGAGTCATTGGTTATTCATCTTCTTTCAATGATAATGTTTGATTTAAACAAAATATCCTCTGACCTGATTTTGTTTACGATGTCTGAGTTTGGCTATTTTGAACTGTCTTTTGACTTCTGTACCGGCAGTTCAATTATGCCCCAAAAGAAGAATCCTGATGTTTTGGAGATTCTTAAAGGAAATTATTACCTTGTTTTGGGATTTGAATTTCAGGTAAAAGGTCTAATCGGAAATCTGATATCTGGTTATAGCCGGGAATTTCAACTTACCAAAGAACCTGTAATGAGGTCTTTTGATATAACAAAGTCTTCTCTTTCTGTGATGAGGTTGGTTTTGGAAAATCTAAAGGTAAATGCCAAAAGGTGCCGAGAGGGACTTACCAAAGAGGTTTATGCTACTGAAGAGGTTTATAGGTTCGTTAAAAAGGGAGTTCCGTTCCGCGACGCCTACAAAAAGGTTTCAAAGCAATATGAATAAAATATATGAATAAAAAGCGATTAAAATTTGGTTTTCCTTTAGGGGTCTGGTATGAGGACACAATTGAACTTTTTAGGGCGGCTGGTTACGAGGTTTGTCTTGACAAAAAATTTCAAAAAATTGTTTTAGATGACCCGGAGATTCAGTGCATTCCTGCTCGGCCCATACCTATGGCTTCCTTTATTGAAAAGGGCTTTTTAGACGCCGGAATATCAACCGAGGCGTCTCTTTTAGAGTCAAGGGCAAAACTTAGACGGATTTGCGACCTTGAATTTATTCGCCCTCTTCCCAGCAAAACAAAGGTGGTTTTGGCTGTTCCTAAAAATTCAAATATCCGGAGTATCAGCGACCTTCAGGGAAAAAAGATTATTACAAAAATTCCCAATATCGCCAAAGATTTCTTAAAAAGAAAAAAGGTTTCTGCCAAAATTATTTATTCAGATGCTCTTCTTAATGAGCCATTGGTGGGTTTGGTGGTTGATGCAATTATTGACTTTGCCAAAACAGGGGACTATCTAAAGGCGTACCGCTTAAGGGTTTTGCATACTTTGTTGGAAAGTTCAGTAGTTCTTGTCGCTAATAAAAAATGCCTAAAAGATAGATGGAAAAGAGAGAAGATTGAGGGTTTGGGTTATCTTCTTAAGGGAGCAAGATTGGGACAGGAAATGGTAGGATTGATGCTTCAGGCCTCTGATAAAATGATGGAAAAGGTCCTTCGTATTGTTCCTTCCTTGAAAAAGCCCACTGTTACCCAACTGCGGGGTGAGAATTGGTTTGATGTCTTAACAGTGGTACCTAAGAAGGAAATACGAGAAATAGTTCCTAAACTTAAAAGAAATGGCTGTAGGGCAATTATTGAATTTCCCCTAAATAAGGTTGTCTTATAATATGTTTAATTCAAAAGATAAGACAAATAATGGGAAAGAGACCTTAGAAGGAGTAAATCTGATGATGCATGCCTTGCCCGAGAAATTGCCTTATGTTCTTAAACTTTTACCTAAAACAAAACCTGCCCGTATTAAGAAGATAGCCGGAAAGAAGTGGTATAATATTTTGACATTTTGCACCAAAAAAGAGGCAAGGCGTTTAATTCCCAAATTGAAGAATGTGGGGTGCGAGGATATTGTTGAATTCCCGGCTATTTTTTTCTTTTAGTTGAGACAAAAAATGGATAGAAAGAATATTTTGGTTTTTATTTTGGTTTTCCTTGTTGGAGTTGAAACAGGGATATTTTTATTTGGTAATGTTTTCCCCAAACTTGAATTATTATTTTTGAGGTCTCAAAAGCCGATTTTGTCTTATAGTCCGCTTTTGGAAAAGAAAGCGCCGATTTCTTGTCAAAAAATCAAAGAAGGAAAAGGAATTGAGGTCAATATAGACAAGCAAACCCTGCGGCTTTGTGAGAACGGAGAGGCAAAGGAAGAATTTTTGGTCTCAACCGGTAAGAAGGAAACCCCAACCCCTGAAGGTAGGTTTAGGGTAATTAGAAAGTCGCCGATGATTCACTCCAAAATAGCCAGTTGCTGGTTGCCTTTTTGGGTTGGTTTTTACGATGATTTTGGCTTTCACGAGTTGCCCATTAGCGACAGCGGTCAGAGGATAGGCGAAGAAGAAATAGGGAAGCCGGCTTCATTGGGGTGTGTGCGTTTGAACCCGGGTGATGCTGAGAAGTTATATAAATTTTCAGAAATTGGGATGAAGGTAGTTATATTTAAAGAGCCAGAGGAGAAATGAACATTTTAACCTTTTTTACCTTCAGTGTAATAAGAATTTTAGTGATTTCTTCGTTAGCGGTTTTTATTTCTCTGCTGATTGCTCCTTTTCTTATAAAAGTTTTAAATAATCTAAAATTTTGGAAAAAACAGGCAAGAGAAAAGACAATTACTGGTGAAAGGGCAAGTGTTTTTTACTCCCTTCATAATAAAAGAGAGGTAAGCGTGCCTCGGGGAGGAGGGGTGTTGGTTTGGCTGTCTGTTCTAATTATTACATCTTTTTTTTATTTTCTTTCTTTTGTTCCTCATCCCTGGTGGCTGAAAAAGTTTAATTTTCTTTCACGGGGTCAAACATGGCTGCCGCTTTTTACATTGATTGTTGCCTCTCTTGTTGGTTTAATTGATGACCTTCTGACGGTTTATGGAAGAGGAAGGTATGTCGGCGGGGGAATGAGTTTTTGGAGGCGGCTTATTATTGTTGTTTTGATTGGTCTAACCGGCGGGCTGTGGTTTTACTATAAGTTGGGCTGGACAACCATCTATGTTCCATTTCTGAATCTCCCACGGGGCGGTGAGGTTTTAATTGGTTTCTGGTATGTTCCATTATTTATTTTGGTAATGGTGGCTTCATGGGCAGGAGGAGTAATTGATGGATTGGATGGTCTATCAGGAGGGGTTTTTGCTTCAATTTTTGGTGCCTTTTCAATTATTGCCTTTTCTCAAGGAAAGATAGACCTGGCGACATTATCTGCTGTGATAACAGGCACCCTCTTTGCTTTTCTTTGGTATAATATTCCCCCTGCTAAATTCTATATGGGAGAAACTGGAATTTTGGGACTGACCTCAACAATGGCGGTTGTTGCTTTTTTGACCGACTCGGTTTTGGTTTTGCCTCTTATTGCCGGAATAATGGTGATTGAGGTTGGTTCAATAATTTTACAATTATTATCAAAAAGGTTTCGTCACAAAAAAATCTGGCTTTCTACTCCTATTCATCATCATTTTGAAGCCAAGGGCTGGCCCTCCTATCAGGTGACGATGCGTTTTTGGATTATCTCTGTAGTTTTTGCCACATTGGGAGTAGCCCTGCGTCTTTTGGGATAGACCGGAATCTAGAATCTAGAATCTAGAATTTAGATATGGACTATAAAGGATTAAGAAAGAAGTATCCTAAATTTGTTTACCAAAATTATTCTTGGCGAGTTGGAAAAGAAGGGTTAGGGATATCTTTTGATTTCAGGACCGAACCGGATATTTGCTTTAGGTCAAACCTACTGATAGAGGGGGTAAAAAATTGGCAGACAAAAAGGGTAGGGAAGAGGGTATTGGATAATCTGATTTTTCACTTGGGAATGATTGAGGGGATAAATTATTGGAAGGCGACCTGTTCTCCGACAATTGAGATAAGAACGGGCTATCTAAATTACCAACAGAGAAGGTGGTGGAAGAAATTGATATTTAAGGGAATGGGCCAGTATTTTTACGAGAACAAAATTAACTTTTTGGAAGGTAATTTTTTGAAGATAAATTGCCTATCTCGACAAGGAAAAAGGACAGGTTGCCTTTTTTCTTCTAGATTAAAGCCCAGATTTTTGGTAGCAATGGGCGGTGGAAAGGACTCGGTTATAACCCTGGAACTGTTAAAAGAACTTAAAAGGGACCTGCGCTGTTTTTCCTTGAATCCTGTCAAACCTGCAAGAAGGATAATTGCCTCAAGTGGCTGCAAAAAGCCAATTTTCGTCAAAAGAGAAATTGACCCGCTCTTGCTGAAACTGAACCAAAAGGGATTTCTAAATGGCCATACGCCCTTTTCTGCCTTTCTGGCTTTTTTGGGTGTTCTTTTGGGGGTGCTCTTTGATTACAAATTTGTTGTTTTTTCAAACGAAAGAAGCGCTGAGGAAGGAAATCTGATTTATCTTGGTAAGGCAATCAACCACCAATGGTCAAAGACCTTGGAATTTGAGGAATGTTTTAGAAAATACTCCAAAAGATACCTTGCCAAATCTGCCGAATATTTCAGTATTCTTCGCCCTTTATATGAGATTCAGATAGGTAAGATGTTTTCTTGTTATCCTAAATATTTTCCTTTATTTTTAAGTTGCAATGTGGCTTTTCAGACAGACTCCGGGAGAAAGAAAGCAGTGGGGAGGTGGTGTGGAAATTGCCCTAAGTGTTTGTTTGTTTTTGCTATTTTATATCCATTTTTAGAAAGAAGGGAACTGATCAAAATTTTTGGAGAGGACCTTTTTAAGAAAAAGAAATTATTGCCCCTAATGAAGAAATTGGTGGGTAAAAAGGAACCCAAGCCATTTGAATGTGTGGGAACAAAAAAGGAAGCGCTTGTGGCGTTTTATTTGGCTTGCAAAAAGAGTAAAAAGAAACTGCCTTCTCTTTTAAGGTGTTTCAAGAAAAGTATTTTGCCCCAATATTCTGATTTAGAAAAGGTTTCCAAAAAAATAATGTCCTCTTGGTCAAATCAAAACAATCTTCCTAAGTGTCTTGAAAAAGCGGTAAAAAGCGCTATAAAAAAGTTGTTGAGAACAAACCAATGAAAATAGAAGTTTTGAAAAATAAAAGAATTTTAATTTTAGGAATGGGAAGAGAAGGGAAGGCGGTTTTTGAGTTTTTAAGGAAAAGTTTTCCAAAGAAAACCTTGGGAATAGGGGATAGAGAAAAGAAAATCAAAAATCAAATATCAGGAATCAAAAATGTTAACTGTCATCTAGGAAGCAATTATCTTAAGGCGCTAGAAAGGTATGATGTTATCATTAAGTCGCCGGGAATTCCCATTCATCTACCGGAAATTGAAAAGGCATTTAGGATGGGTAAAATTACCTCTCAAACAGATATTTTTTTGGAAAACTACCCGGGGAAGGTTATTGGAATAACCGGTACCAAGGGCAAGAGCACCACCGCTACCTTAATTTACAGAATTTTAAAAGAAGCGGGTTTTAGGGTGCATCTAGGAGGAAACATTGGAAAACCAGCCATATCTTTTCTAAAAAGAGGTAAAAAAGATGATGTTTTTGTATACGAATTATCTTGCCATCAACTGTATAACCTAAAGAAATCGCCAGAAATTGCCATTTTATTAAATGTATATCCCGAGCATTTGGATTATTACAGAGATTTCAAGGAGTATGTCAAAGCAAAGTCAAATATCACCAGATGGCAAGGAAAAAATGATATTTTAATCTATAATCCAAAAGACAGAATCGTAAGAGAAATAGCAAAAAAATCAAGGGCCCAAAGAATTAAAATTGAACCTGAAAAATATTCTGATATTCTTAAGAATATAAGAATAAAGTTTGTTCCAGAGGTAAATTCAGCAGCGGCTATTGAGACAGCACGGCTGTTTGGTATCTCAAGAGAGGTTGTCAAAAAGGCAGTTAAAAAATTTAAAACCCTGCCCCATAGATTGGAGTTTGTCGGAGAGTTTAGAGGAATAAAATTTTACAACGATTCTTTGTCCACTATTCCTGAAGCAACAATTTTCGCCTTAAATCAATTAAAAGACAAGGTAGAGACCCTTATTTTAGGAGGTCAGGATAGACAAGTGGACTTTGAAGAATTGGCAAAAAGAATTTTGAAAAGCCAAATAAAAAATTTGCTTTTATTTCCTCCAAGTGGAGAAAGAATCTGGAGGGAGTTTTTCTCTTCAAAGAAAAACAATCGTTTTAAGGCGTTTCTGGTTCAGAATATGAAGGATGCGGTTGAGTTGGGTTTTCGGTACACCAGGAAAGGGAAGGTTTGTCTTCTTTCCCCGGCCTCTCCCAGTTTTGGCATTTTTAAGGACTATAAGGAGAGGGGAAATCTATTTAAAAAACATATCAAGGGATATGCTGAAAAATAAGGGCCATATAGATTATCTTTTGGTTTCCACTATTTTTATTTTGGTCCTTTTTGGAATCTTGATATTATTCAGCACCTCTGCTCCTCTTTCCGAAAAGAGATTCGGGGATCCCTATTATTTTTTTAGACATCAATTGTTGTTTGGGCTTATACCCGGTTTGATTCTTGGTTTTTTTGCTTTTATTATCCCTTTGTCATTTTTTAAAAAATGGGCGCCGGTTTTGTTTCTAATAAATCTTGTCTTAACGGCAATGGTTTTTTTGCCTCATATTGGGATAGCAAGCGGGGGGAGCAGGAGGTGGCTCAATTTTGGGCTTTTCTCTATTCAGCCGTCAGAGTTTTTAAAGATTACCTTTGTTTTTTATTTGGCTGCCTGGTTGAGCAATAAAAATAATAGCCGACGGTTCAAAAGAGGTTTTAAAAGGGAAAATATTCTTCAAGGTCAGTCGGGGCACTTTTTAGGGTTTCTTATATTGATTTCCCTTGTGGCTCTGCTTCTGATTTTACAGCCAGACATTAGCACCATGTTGATAATTCTTTCTACCGCCGTAGGAATCTATTTTCTGTCGGGCGCTCCTATTTGGCAGATGGCTTTGATGTTCTCTATGGGTATAATCTCTCTTTTTCCCCTTATAAAAATTGCCCCTTATCGAATGGCTCGTATTTTGGTTTTCCTAAAGCCAAATACAGACATTTTAGGAATGGGTTATCATTTAAATCAGGCATTGATTACCTTGGGTTCAGGAGGGCTCTTTGGATTGGGTATGGGTATGTCACACCAGAAATTTGGCTTTTTGCCCCAGACAATGACTGATTCTATTTTTGCTGTTTTTTCAGAGGAAGCAGGATTTGTCGGCGGTTGTATTTTGGTACTGCTTTTTTTGTTTTTTCTTTGGCGCGGCTTTAGCATTGCCCTTCGGAGTCAAGACAAGTTTTGCCAACTGACGGCTTTCGGGATTACCTTTTGGATTACATTTCAGGCATTTTTCAATATCGGTTCCATAAGCGGCATTCTGCCCTTGGCCGGAATACCTCTGCCCTTTATTAGTTATGGAGGGTCAGGTTTGATTTCGGCCCTTATCGGGGCAGGAGTACTTTTGAATATCTCACGGAGTTAATAATTATGCGCATATTATTTACCGGCGGGGGAACAGGAGGGCATATTTTCCCCATAGTGGCAATAATTAGAAAGATAAAGGAGATTTGTCCTAAAAAAGGGATAGAGTTTTTCTATGTGGGGCCAGATGATGAATTTGGAAAAAAATTTTTTCCTAAAGAAGGGGTAAAAACAAAGACAGTTCTTACAGGCAAGTTTCGCAGATATTTTAATCTCAGGAGTTTTTTTGAAAATTTATTTGATTTGGTCAAAATTCCCTTAGGAACAGTTCAGGCATTTTTATTTCTTATTTCTATTAGGCCAAGGGTTATCTTTTCAAAAGGCGGTTTTGGTTCTTTGCCGGTTGTTTTTGCCGCCTGGCCGCTTGGTATTCCAATTTTTCTTCATGAATCGGATGCGGCACCGGGACTGTCAAACAAGATTTTAAGCAGGTTTGCCCTGAAGATTTTTGTTTCCTTTCCAGAGACAGAATATTTTAATCCATCAAAAACTATTTTGGCTGGCAATCCTGTTAGAGAAAATCTCCTTTTGAATCTTGAAAAAAAAGAAATAGCCCGAAAATATTTCGGGTTAATAGGGGATAAACCTATAATATTGGTTCTTGGGGGCTCTCAGGGTTCTCAAAGGATTAATGAGAAGATTCTTGAGGCCTTGTCGGAGATTTTGAAAAACTTTGGGGTTATACATCAATGCGGGAGAGAAAATTTTGAAGAAATGAAGAAAAGAATTAACTGGGAAAAAGAAGAAATTAAAAGAAACTATCGGCTTTTTGCCTTTTTGAAAGAAAAAGAGCTGTCTCGTGCCTATTCTGCCTGCGATTTGGTGATTTCAAGAGCGGGCTCGGGGACTATTTTTGAGATTGCTGCTTTCTCCAAGCCGTCTATTCTGATTCCTTTGCCCGAGTCGGCCCAAAACCATCAATTAAAAAACGCCCTGTCTTTTGCTAAAAACGGAGCTGCTCTTGTGCTTGAGGAAAAGAGGTTCCAATTGAGGTCTTTTTTGGATATGTTAACATCTCTATTTTCTCGACCGGAGAGATTAAAAAGGATGTCAGAAGCAAGCTCAAGATTCTCAAAACCGGACGCCGCCGGAACGATTGCCCGTTACATCTTAAATTTTTTGGATTTGACCAGATAGATAAGATGTGGCAAAATAAAAACAAATGACCCAAAGTAAAACTGAATTCAGGTTTATAAAACCTGGGGAGGTGAGGGTAAGGTTTGCTCCATCTCCAACCGGCTTCCTGCATCTTGGCTTGGCAAGAACAGCCCTTGTTAATTATATTTTTGCCAGAAAGAATGAGGGGAAGTTTATTTTAAGGATTGAGGATACAGATATTGAGAGGTCAAGGGAGATTTTTGAGAAGGACATTCTTGAAGGTCTAAAATGGCTGGGCATTAAATGGGATGAAGGACCTGATATCGGCGGCAACTACGGCCCCTATCGACAATCACAAAGAAAGGCAATTTATAGAAAATATTTGGAAAAACTACTAAAAGAAGGAAGGGCGTATCATTGCTTTTGTTCGAAAGAGGAGTTAGAAGCGGAAAGACAGTACCAAATGAGCATTGGCCAGCCTCCCCATTATTCGGGAAGATGCGCCTCCCTTTCAAAAGAAGAGGTGGAAAGAAGACTATCAGAAGGCAGACCGTCAGTGATTAGATTCAGAATGCCTTCAAAAAAGGTAGTTTTTAATGATCTTATACGCGGCAGGGTTGAGTTTGATACCTCTCTGATAGGAGATATTGTTATCGCTAAAGACCTTGATGATCCGTTATATAATTTCAGCGTAGTAGTTGACGATTATGAGATGAAGATTACCCACGTGATTAGAGGGGAAGATCATATTTCCAATACCCCAAAACAGATTCTCATTCAGGAGGCACTTGGATTTTCTCATCCCGCCTATGCCCATCTTCCTCTTATTTTGGGACCTGATAGGACAAAGTTAAGCAAGCGGCACGGAGCAGTGGCAATTGCTGAGTACAGAAAAAAAGGCTACCTGCCTCAGGCCTTAATCAATTTTATGGCTTTTTTAGGCTGGAATCCTGGGACCGAGAGAGAAATCTATTCTCTAAATTCTTTGATAAAAGATTTCTCTCTGGATAAAATTCAGAAAAGCGGAGCAGTTTTTAATATCAAGCGACTGGATTTCCTAAATGGTTTTTATATTAGGCAGACACCGGTCGAAAAGTTGACCGAGCTTTGCATTCCATATTTAGTTGAACAAAAATTGATTGAGCCGGTCTGGAATAGCGAGAAATTGTATGTAGAAGGTTATAAGATTGTAGCCACTGGCAAGACAATAAGTTTTAACTATCTTACAAAAATTATCTCAATTTACCAAGAACGGCTGAAAAAATTGTCTGAAATTGCGGAGTTGACTGATTTCTTTTTTAAGGAGAAATTGAATTATGAAAAACAATTATTGAAATGGAGGGAAATGTCTGAACGGGAGATAAAATATGCACTTGCCCGCGCAGAAAAACAATTGACAAAAATAAAGGAAGAGGATTGGGAGAGGGAAAAACTGCAGGAAATTTTGGCAAGAGAGGCAGAAAAGGTGGCAGAAAAGTTGAAGAAGGAGGGAAGGGGATACCTTCTTTGGCCTGTCAGGGTGGCTCTAACAGGAAAAGCGACATCAGCCAGTCCCTTTGAGGTGGCTGAGGTTCTTGGAAAAGAAAAGACATTAAGACGATTAAAACAAGCAATAGAAATGATATGAGAAAATTTTTGTTTGTTTTTTTTCTCATTGTTTTTCTTTCGTGGGGATTGGTGTTTGCCCAAGAGACAGTTCAAAAGCGAACAACTTCTCCTCCCAAAGACTTTCAGGAAGCAAAAGAAATGGGAAAAAATGCCTTAATAGCGGCTAAAGAGAAATTGCCGACCATTATGAGGCAGGTGTGGGAAGAGCAGATTGTTCCTTTCTGGAAAAAAATAGGTATTTGGCTTCAGGACAATATTTTGTCCAAAATGGAGCGCAATTATAACAAGGTTAATTCCGAGGCAAATTATAACAAGGTTAATTCCGAGGCAAGGGAAAAAATTAAAAAACAGGAACCTTTGCTTAAAAAGGAGGCAAAGGAAAAAATACAAACAAGCAAAGATTCATTTTGGACAAGGTTAAGGACCTTTATTGAAAGTAAATTTGGCTGGGTTTTTCGTTGAGAGAGGGGATTATCTTTTGACATTTAGGAGGTAAAGTGTTATTATATAAAATGTCGTGTAATGTAGGTTAAGCGAAATTTAGTATATGTCTTTTGAGAACCTAAAGCCTATTCCTCAATACCTCAATGATTTTCTTGACTGGCTGGATATTGAAAAGGGTCTGTCTAACGAAACCCAGAAGAATTACGCACGATTTTTAAAAAGGTTCTGGGATTGGCTAAAGATAAACAATTTGGAAAATCTCAAGCCTCCTCAATTAACCACAGAACATATCTGGAGATATAAGTTATTTATTTCCAGGGGGTACTTCCAAAAAAACAAAAAGCCCCTAAAAAGAACAACCCAAAATTATTACCTCATTGCCCTCCGTCAGCTTTTGGTCTATTTTACAGAAAAGGACATTCCTTCGCTTCCCCCGGAGAAGATAAAATTAGCCAAAGAAAGAGCAGAAAAGTCGCTGAATTTTTTGAAACTGGAGCAGGTTAAAAAACTTTTAGAAGCCCCTGATACATCAAACATTACTGGCCTTCGGGATAAAGCAATTTTAGAGACATTTTTTTCCAGTGGAATGCGGGTGGCTGAATTGGTATCCCTTAACAGAGAGCAGATTAAAATAGGTCCTAATACAAAGGACCTGGAGATTTCAATAATTGGAAAAGGAGGCCGCTTAAGGACGGTTTATTTGTCTGAAAGGGCGGTAAAATGGCTGAAAAGGTATTTAGAAACCAGAAGCGACAAACAAAAGCCCCTTTTCATAAATTACCGGGGAAAGAAAAAAGGCAGCCGTCTGAGTATTAGAAGTATGGAAAGGATAGTCAAAAGGTATGCTCTTTTGGCCGGACTACCTTTGACCACCAGTTGTCATACCCTTCGCCATACCTTTGCTACCGACCTGTTAATGAAGGGGGTTGATTTAAGAATAGTGCAGGAATTTCTTGGCCACCGAAACATAGGGACAACCCAGATATACACCCATATTACCAGTCCTCAGTTAAGGAAGATACATCGAAAATTTCACGGAATCAATCACAAGGAGAAGTAGGTTTTTTATTTTCCATATCTTCTTTCCCTTTTGCTGAAGGCTAGCAGGGCATTGTCTAAATCCTTTTCATTGATTTCGGGCCAATATTTTTTGCAAAAATAGAGTTCCGAATAAGCCGACTGCCATAACAAAAAGTTGGACAACCGCTGTTCCTTGCCGGTTCTGATAATCAGATCAACGTCAGATGTCCATAAATTTTCATTAATTGCCTTTTCATCAATTTTTTCTGGAGGCACCTTCTTTTTGATAAGATTTTTAACCGCCTCAACAATCTCCGCTCTTCCTCCATAACTAAGGGCTAAATTCAGAACCATTGCTTTGTTCTTTTTTGTCAATTCTTGGACGGAGGTAATTTGCTCCCTGAGGGATTTTGGCAATTTTGTCTTCTCCCCTATTATTCTGACCCTGATTCTATTTTTGTCTATCTCTTTTAAACCATTATTAATGGCAGAACCTGCCAACTTCATTAAAAAATCTATTTCTTTTCTTTTGCGTTTCCAGTTTTCAGTTGAAAAAATAAAAAGGGTCAGGGTTTTTATTCCCTTTTTTTGGGCCCAGTTAATGGTTTTTCTTGCTGTTTCCACTCCCCTTCTATGGCCTTCCCAGACTGCCAGACCCTTTTCTTTTGCCCATCTTCGGTTTCCATCAAGAATAATCCCTAAGTGTTTTGGTATTTTCATAATATCAAATGCAAAAATGACATCTCAAAATATTATACTTTAAATCCTAAATTCTAAATTCTAAACAGAATCGAATAAAAAATCAAAATTCAAAAATCAAAATGCAAAATGATAAATCAAAATTCAAAGAGAATTTTAAGCGTTGCTTACCCTGGGTAAGCAATACTTGTCCAACTGCCACTTCTGAAACCAACTAATAATTTTGCATTTTGGATTATCATTTTGATTTTTGAGATTTGCATTTTGCATTTAATTTGGAACATTAGAATTTAGAATTTCGTTTAGGATTTCGGATTTAGAATTTCGGATTTTTAAGGTATTGTTTAGGATTTCGGATTTTTAAAATTTATCTTATACCAAAAAATCACTCTCAATTTTTAGTTTTTTAGGAAAAATCCAGGGAAGCCTAAAGCCGAAAAAATAAACCAGGTTGTTTGCTATTTTTGAGAAAAAAATTTTTGGAAGGAAAAATTGTTTCACCATTTTTCTGTACCTTTCAAAATCAGGAAAACTTTCCAAAAGCATATCAGCCGCTGTTAGCCCCCATATTACCCCTCCCCCACTCCAGGGCTTGGTCAGTCCTGCGGCTTCGCCGCAGAGGGTTATCTTTTGACTACAAGGAAGGGCAAGGCCCTGAGAAACAAAAGACGATTTTTTTTCCTTCAGACAGATGTTGTTTTTTTCAAGAAAGGCCTCAAACATTGGTTGCGCTCGGTCTTTAGGACCAATTATTCCGTATTCTATTTCTTCTCCCCTGGGGATTTTCCATATAAATCCCTCTTTTACCGGCCAGGCCTCAACATAATCTGATTTTGAGACCGAAGGAGTAAATCCAAGCAAAGCCAAACGACGCTTTCCCTGACTAAGATTTTGGCTTTTTCTAACAATAGAAAATGAACCTTCGCTACCAATAATTTTATCAAAGTTTTTCTGAATTTCAACAAGGTCTTTGATTTTTATATTGCGGTTTAGCACAATTTTCGCTCCGGCCTCTTGTGCCTTTCTGTAAATCAGGTTGTCCAATTCAAAATGGCTCATCACAAAAAAATTTTTGGAGAAGTCAACCCTAACCTCCTTCTTAGGAAAATGGATAAGGACATACCTGATATTGTTTTGGATTAATTTTTCGCTCTGGGGAAAAAAATCCAGAATTCTTTTAGAAAAAAGGCCTGAACAGACCTCTTTTCCAATTTCTCTTTTTCTTTCAAAGACTGTTACCTTATGAGCCATCTCCGACAACTTCCAGGCAAGATATAATCCGCAGGTTCCTCCTCCAATAATGGCTATCTTCATAGGTTTGTTTTGCTTTTCTTGATTCATTCTTTTTTTCGTTACCTACAATATAACCCACAGCAAAAGAAAGCAAAGAAATTAAAACCACCCCAATAAACAAAACAATATCCTCTTGATATTTTTTGACAAATCCTTTTATTTTTGTTAAGATTAAGAAAAAATAATTTTCCATTATGGCTAAAACAAAATCAGCAGGTTCAACCCGTCTGGGAAGAGATTCTCAGCCAAAATATCTTGGAGTGAAGTTATTCGGCGGTCAGAAGGTCAGAACAGGCCAGGTTTTGGTTCGTCAAAGAGGAACAAGATTTCTTGCTGGAAAAAATGTCAAGCGGGGCCGAGATGACACTCTATATGCTGTTAAGAGTGGAACCGTTCAATTTGTTACCAAGCGGAAAAAGGGATTTAACGGTGCTCAAAAAGTTGTTAAGGTTGTAAATGTGGAGTGAATTTATTTTTTGATACATCTTTTGACAAATTCTCTAAACAAGGGATGGGGCCGAAGAGGTCTTGATTTGAATTCAGGGTGAAACTGGGTTCCAACAAAAAAAGGATGGTCCTTTGTTTCTATAATTTCAACCAGATTTCTTTCGGGATTGATTCCCGAAAAGACCAATCCCTTCTTCTCTAATATTTTCCTAAATTTATTATTTAGTTCGTAGCGATGGCGATGGCGTTCTGAAACAATATATTTTTTCTTCAGATTTACCTTTTTTGTTAAGGGATTAGAAGATAGATATGCCCTCCAGCTCCTGCTTCCTGTTTTCAGTTCGCATCTGTAGGCGCCCAAGCGCATCGTTGCGCCATATTTTTTTTCCCTCAAGAATTTTTTTTGTTCGGGAATAATATCTATTACCGGATATTTGGTCTTTGGATTAAACTCTGTGGAATTGGCATTTCTGAGTCCGCAGACATTTCTGGCAAATTCAATAGTTGCCAACTGCATCCCCAAACACAGTCCAAGAAAAGGAAGTTTATTTTCCCGGCAGAAGCCAATGGCTCTTATTTTTCCCTCAACTCCTCGTTTACCAAAGCCTCCGGGCACAATGATGCCGTCATATTTCTTTAGTTCCTTTAGTCGTCTGGAAGATAAGCGTCCCTCGTAATTTTCTGCTGAAATCCAATAAATCTTCGGTTTTCTCTTTAGCGACCAGGCAGCGTGTTTTATTGCTTCAATTACCGAGATGTAGGAATCTGTAAGGGTGAAGTTTCCACTTCCGAAGTATTTTCCCACTATGCCAATTTTTACCTGTTTTTTGCTCTTTTTAATAGTTTCCACCAGTTTTTTCCAGTCGGTTAAATTCTTTTTTCTTGCCTTAAGCCCTAATTTTTTTAGTATCCTTTGTCCTAAATTCTCTTTTTCAAAATTAAGCGGAATTTCATAGATTGAATCAACGTCTGGAGCCGAGATGACATCTTCTCTTTGGACGTTGCAAAAGGTTGAAATTTTCCTTTTTCTTGGTTCGTCCAATGGAAGCCGGGACCTTGCCAGAATAATGTCGGGCTGGATGCCTGCCTCATTTAGCAATCTTACTGCGGTTTGAGTGGGTTTTGTTTTCATCTCGCCGATTTTTTGGGGAATTGGAAGATAAGAAACCAAAATAAAAAGGACATTTTGATTTTTTTTCAGCCGCATCATTCGCGCCGCCTCTAAAAATAAAAGATTCTGATACTCCCCTACCGTTCCTCCGATTTCTATTAAGATAAAGTCTGCTTTGCTCTTTTTCGCTACTTTTTCTATGCGGTAGATTACCTCATTGGGGATATCAGGGACCACCTCAACACACCTTCCTCCGTATTCCATATTTCTTTCCTTCCTAATTACTGCCTGATATACTCGTCCAGTAGTAATATAATTGTCACTTGACAGATTTTCGTCTAAAAATCTTTCGTAGTTTCCCACGTCCTGGTCGCATTCAGTTCCGTCATCGGTGACAAAAATCTCTCCGTGTTCAATGGGATTCATCGTTCCGGCGTCAACATTAATATAGGGGTCAATTTTCACCGCTTGTACCTTAAACCCTTTTGATTGTAAAATTTTTCCAACAGAAGAAACGGCCGTTCCTTTCCCAATACCCGACATTACACCGCCGGCGACAAAAATGTATTTTGGCATACAAGATTATTTTTCTTCAGTTACAATTACCTTGATCTCGGCCTCTAATCCGTGTTCAAAATTGATTTTTACCGGATACTCCCCTATCTCCTTAATTGGTTTTGATATTTCAATTTGAGATTTTTTGATATTAAAGCCCATCTGGGCCAATTTTTTGCTGATCATTTGGCTAGTGACTGATTCAAAGAGTTGCCCCTTTTCTCCTGTTTTTAGAGGAATCGTTATTTCTTGTCCTTCAATCTTTGCCACTATCTTCTGAACATTCTTTAACTGCTCTTCTGCCTTTCTTAACTCCTCTTCTTTTTTAATTTTCGCCATTTTTATGTTTTTTGCTGTAGCCAATTTTGCTAATCCCTTTGGAATCAGAAAATTTCTGGCGTAGCCGTCAGCGACCTCCTTTATTTCATATTTCTTGCCTAGTTTGTCTATGTCTTCAAGAAGAACGATTTTCATAGGTTGGTTGTTTTATTTTTTCACAAATTTTTTATTATTTCAAGCGCTTTTTCCAACTGAGGGTCTTTTCCCTCTTCATAATCTTTTTCAGTCATTTTTACTTCTATATCGGGCTTTAGTCCCTTTTCGTTAATGCAGTTTCCCTTTGGAGTCAACCACTTGGCAACTGTTACCTTTAGGGAAGAGTTATTTTTCAGTCCTTCTATCAATTCTTGGACTGACCCTTTACCAAATGATGTTTCTCCAATTAATTTTACTTTGCGGTTGTCCCGTAAAGCGCCAGCCAGAATTTCGGAAGCCGATGCAGAACCGCTATTAATCAAAACCACAACCGGATAATTGGCAAATACACTGGGACCCTCTGACATATAAACTTTCTGTTTTTTCTTTCCTCCAAAATCTTCAATTACTACAATCTCGCCCTTTTTCAAAAACCAGCCGGCTATTTGTTGTGAAACAACCAAGTAGCCACCGGGATTATTTCTCAGGTCCAAAATGATTTTTTTTGCTGAACTTTTTAAGATTTTATCAGCGGCCTTGCTGAAGTCTTCTTCTGTTCTTTCAGAAAACTGATAAATCTTGATATAAGCAACTTTTTCGCCCTTTACATCCTTTATTTCCAGTTTCAGGGAAGGAATTTTAATTACGTCTCTTACTATACGGATCTTTTTTGGTTTTTCCCAATTTTTCCTTAAAATGGTTAATTCTACCTCTGTACCCTTTGGCCCCCTGATAAGGTCTGCCGCCTGGTCAATAGTGAGATCAGAAGTGGATGTCCCATTTATTTCTAAAATTTTATCCCCGGCCCTTAATCCTGCCTTCTGGGCAGGGGTTCCTTCCAGAGGGGCAATGACCTGGAGTTGGTTCTTTTTTATCCCAATTTCCATTCCTACGCCTTCAAAAGAGCCCTTTACATTTTCCTCAAAATGTTTGGTTTCTTTGGGCGTAAAGAAAACAGTATAGGGGTCACCTATGGATTTGACCATTCCTGCAGCCGCTCCGTAAATCATCTTTTGCTTATCAATCTTTGCTTTATCAACAAATTTTTCCTCTAATCTGTGGTAGACATCACAAAGAAGGGCCATATCGGTGTTTGAGGAAAAGCAGGGTTCTAATTTGTATTTTCCGAAATATATTTTTCCAAAATAAACCCCTAAGGCAAAACTGCCTACTATGCTGAAGGCGGTGAATAAGGAAAAAATGAAGAAAACTCTAGATCTGCCCTTCATCTTTATCAATTTTTTTCAACAGACAAACGGGGAAAATGAAATTTGACCAGGCGGTCCTTTGTTTATTTCTTCCCTAAAATTTTGAACATCTTTGTTCCGCAAACAGGACAGACTCCGGTTACTGCTTTTCTTGTGGTTCCTCCCTTGCCTTTCATTGTGATTTCTTTCTCATCTTTCATTTCCTGCTTTTTTTTGCATTTTACACAATAAGCAATAGTTCCCATAGTAGTTTAATTAAACATTTTTCAAAATCTGTCGACCTTTTTTATTACCCGCCATGGTTTTGGCGGGAGGTTTTATTATTAGAATTGCCAATTATTTTTCCATTGTCCACTTTCTTTAATCAATTTTTTTGGATTCAAATATATTTTTTCCTTCAGTTGTTTTTTTGTCAAGACTCCCCTTATAACCAAACCAAAGCAGAGAGGAAGGAATGCTCTAAATCCGGCAATGCCTGTCACTCGAGGTAAGGGGGCATAATCGGAGGCGATAATATCAATTGTTCCATCAGCCAAGCCCTTGCGTATGGCAATAACATCTTTCTCTTCAGCCAAGGGTGGATTTACCCTTGTTTCAAGGTCAAACCTCGTGTAGGTAAAATAGTGAGGACAGGTTTCGCAGGTGATTCTTAAGCCAGACCTCTTTGCTTTTCTTATAAGTTCAACACTTTGTCTTTTTGAGACATGCTGAATGTGCAGCCTCCCCTTTTTTACCTTTTTAAGGAGATTAATATACCTTTCAATGTATTCTGTTTCTCTTTCCGGGTGCCTTACTCCTTCTTCATAATCGGGAGAGCAATGAGCCATAACAAGAACATTTCTCTCCAAAACTTCTCTTAGCAAATTCAGATCTCTTAGATATTTTCCGTCATCACTAAATCCTACCACATAGGGCTTAATTTTATCAACATCAACCAATTCTTTTCCTTTTAACCCTTTTGTTATAGCCGAAACTGGAAGCGCTTTACAATATCTTTTTTTTCTCAGGGAGGACTTTATTCTTTCCAAGGTATCATTGGGAGGGTGAGAGTTTGCCATATAGACAACCATGTCTATCCCATTTTCTTTAGCAACCTTGGTATGGAGAGGGATATTTTCTCTCAGGTGTGTATGGAAGTCAATAACTGGAAAGTCAATTTTCATAGTTGGTATAATTGAAAATTTTGGGACTTTTTAATTATAGCACAATTATCTCTTCTCTTTTAGGGCCAGTGGAAATGAATTTAATGGGAACCCTTACCAATTCTTCAACTTTCTTTACATAAAGGCGGGATTCTTTTGGCAGGTCAGAAAATTTCCGGCAACCCTTAGGGAAGTTATTCCATCCCGGCACCTCAATATAAACTGGCTGGACATCAGATAATCGGGAGATAGAAAATTCCGTTTTGTACCTGACACAGATATTAATTTTTTCTATCCCAGTTAAACTATCAAGCCGCGTAAGGGCTAAAGATGTAAAACCGTTTATTTTCGCTGCGTATCTTAACAAAACAGTATCCAGCCATCCACACCTTCTTGGCCTTCCTGTTGTTGTTCCATATTCCTGGTTTCTATCTCTGAAATCGGAAACAAATTTTCCCTTCATCTCCGTTGGAAAAGGCTGTCTTCCTCCTCCTACTCGGGTGGTGTATGCTTTAACTACCCCTATTACCTGATTAATTTCCATTGGCGGAATTCCACTTCCTTGGGAAGCGCTTGCCGCTATGCAACCAGATGAGGTAACATCAGGATAGGTTCCGAAATCAATATCTAAAAGGGTTCCCTGCGCTCCTTCCAACAAAATGTTTTTCTTTTTTGCTATTGCCTCCCAAAGTATAAATTCTGTTTGACTGATATAGGGCCGCAGGAAAGAACCAAAGGAAAGCATTTTTTTTAGCAAGACACCCGGAGAGAGATTAAGTTTTTTTCCCAGCAACTCCTTTTCTCGCTGATAGACGAAGGAAAATTTTTCTTTAAAATTCCGCTTATCTAAAAAATCCCCCATTCTTAAACCAAACCTTCCTGTCTTATCAGAAAAAGCCGGTCCTATTCCCCTTTTGGTTGTTCCGATTTCATTTGCTCCCCTTTTTTTCTCTTCAAGTTCGTCTCGCAGTATATGCCAAGGCAAAATCAGATGTGCCTTGTCAGATAGTTTTAAATTATTGCAGGAAATTCCCCTTTCTTTTAGATATTTTATTTCTTTGATTAAAATTTCTGGGTCAACAGCAACTCCGTTGCCAATAATTGAAACAGTACTTTTGTTAAAAATTCCCGAAGGTACCAAATGAAGCCGGAATTTGCCGTATTTATTGACAACCGTGTGTCCGGCATTGGGACCCCCATTGAACCTTACAACGAAGTCCATTTTTTGGGAGAGATAGTCAACAATTTTTCCCTTTCCCTCATCTCCCCATTGGGCACCGATAACAACATTAACTGGCATATCAAGATTTTTTAACCTTAGGAGGAATAGAATCTGGTTTAAACTCCTTTCTTTCGGCAAATTCCTGCTGTTTGCCAAAATTGAATTGCTGCACTGGACGAAGATATCCTACCACCCTTGTATAAACCTCGCATTCTCTTTTGCAAATGGGGCATTTAAAGTGCTCCCCGGCAATGTATCCATGAACAGGACAAATGGAAAATGTAGGAGTTATCGTAATATAGGGAAGTTTGAAGTTTTCAAAAACCCTTCTTACCAATTTTTTTACCATTTCTCCATTTGGAAGTCGTTCACCTAAAAAGATATGAAAAACACTTCCCCCTGTGTATTTGCATTGAAGTTCATCTTGAAGCTTGAGGGCTTCAAAAATGTCATCTGTGTAGTTTACAGGCAGTTGGCTTGAATTTGTATAATAAGGCCTTTCCTTTGTTCCAGCAGTGATGATATCTGGATATTTCTTTTTATCCTTTAGGGCGAGGCGAAAACTGGTTGCCTCTGCTGGTGATTGTTCTAAATTGTAGATATTTCCTGTATCTTCCTGATATTCTACCAATTGAGTTCGCATAAAATCCATTACCTCCAGGGCAAATTCTCTTCCTTCTTTTGTGGCGATATCTTTTCCGATGAAATTCAGGCAGGCCTCATTTAAGCCAACCAGCCCAATAGTATTAAAGTGATTGGCATAGTATTTCCCTCTTGTTTCTTTTATTCCCGAGAGATAGAATCGCGAATAGGGATAAAGCCCTTTTTCCATAAAGTTTTCAATCGTTTTTCTTTTTATTTCCAAACTTTCTTTTGCTAGGTCCATCAATCTCTTCAGATGTTGGAAAAATTCCCCTTTGGCCTTTGAAAGATATCCGATGCGGGGCATATTGATTGTGCATACGCCGATACTGCCTGTGAGAGCACCACTGCCAAACAATCCTCCCCCGCCTCGGTTGTAAAGTTCGGTCAGGTCAAGTCGGAGCCGACAACACATTGAACGCACATCCTCAGGCCTCATTTCTGAGTTTATGTAGTTGGCAAAGTAGTTAATCCCGTATTTTGCTGAGGCATCAAAAATACCATTAAACGCCGGTTCCTCCCAGGGAAAATCTTTTGTAATGTTAATTGTGGGAATGGGAAAGGAAAATGGCCTGCCGTTCTTATCTCCTTCCATATACACCTCGTAAAGAGCCTTATCTAAAATCTTCATTTCTTCTCCAAATTCTTTGTAGGTTTCTTTTTGGGGTCTGCCGCCGATAATCACTGGCTGGTCTTTAAAAACTGGAGAGGGTCTTAGATCTAAGGTAATATTAGAAAAAGGTGTCTGAAATCCCACCCGCGTCGGCACTGCCATATTAAATAAAAATTCCTGGAGACACTGCTTTACCTGTTTGTAATCCAAACTATCATATTTAATAAAAGGAGCAAGAAGGGTGTCAAAGTTTGAGAAGGCAACCGCCCCGGCGCATTCTCCCTGGAGCGTATAAAGAAAATTCACCACCTGTCCCAGGGCAGTTCTAAAGTGCTTGGGCGGTTTTGATTGAATCTTTCCCTGCACCCCGCCAAATCCCTTTATCAATAGGTCGTAAAGGTCCCATCCCATACAATAGGGGCCTAGGGTGTCTAGGTTGTGGAGATGAAAATCGCCTGATTCGTTTGCCTCTCTTATTTCCTTGGGGTAAATTTTATTCAGCCAATATTTTTTGCTGATGTAGGAGGTGCAGTAGTGGTTTAATCCTTGTAGAGAAAAAGCCATATTGGCATTTTCCTGAACCTCCCAGTCTAATTTGTCTAAATATTGGTCTACCTTCTCTACTGCTTCTTCAGATGCTTTCACCGCCTCCCGTACCTGTCTTCTTTGTTCACGGTATAAGATGTAAGCCTTTGCTGTTTCAGCCAGATTTTCTGAAATCAAAACCTCTTCAACAATGTCCTGAATTTGTTCAACCGTTGGAATCTCCTCTTTTTTAAATCGCCGGTTTAATATTTTGACAACCTTGTCTGAAAGTTCCTTTGCTCTTTCTCCTTGTGTTTCGCCTGTGGCTGTAATTGCCTTAAAAATTGCCTTGGTAATCTTTTCCTCTTCAAAGTCAACTATTCTTCCATCCCTTTTTTGAATCTTTTTTATCTGATTTTCAGACATTGGATTATTCTAATATGTGTACTATCCAACTACTTTAGTAATAATCCTTGATAATTTCTTTGCTGAGGCATTCTTGTCGAGGTGGAGCATATCGCAGCCGAGCCCCAGAATAAGTTTGTGCTTCAGAAAAAGGTTTGTGAGGCTCGGCGAGATATAGAAGCGCCTGGGAATAAACTTCTTCTTACCACTTACGGCGACTTCGTGCTCCCCGAGGCAAGATGCCTCAGCAAATTTGTTACCAAATTGGTCAGCAACCACATTCTAACACTGGATTAGGTTTCTGTCAAATTTTCGGGTAAAAAATTAAGGAAGTTGCCTTTCTTGTAGCAGTTGGTTAAGTTTTGTTCTAATTCCCCTTCCTACAAATCCGGTGCATCTTACCCTGTATCCAGCGTATTGAGATATCTCTTCTTTGTACTTTTGGCAGAAACATTTTACTCCTTCCAGTGTCTGCTTATCAAAATAGGGATTTTCTATACTGTCTACAAAACAGCCCTGACCTATCAACGCCTTTTTTAGGTAAATCAAAGTATAATCTGACATTCCCAGGGATAAATTCTTCCTAAATCTAAAACCAGCGGGAATCTCCTTTATTTTTTCGGCTGAAAGTTGATTGATTTTTGCCTGAAGTTGGGCAATTTTTTCTTTAAGTTCTTTTATCTGAATCAGAAGTTTTTCTTTTAGTTTTTCTTGGGCAGATTTCTTTTTTAAACTGATGGAAAGAGAGAAAGAATAAAATGGCTCGTCATTGGAAAAGTTTGATTTCTTTTCTTCGATTAGGGGAATCATTGTTAGGGAGGCAAAGTTTTTGGAAAAATCAGGAATCAAAACCTCGCCTCTTTGGCTTTTGTCCAGTTTAAAGAAATTTACCTGACATTGCCCGCTTTTTTCACAAAGGGCATAAGGAATGTTAAAGTTCGTATTGTCCTGCCCGTCAAAGATTAATTTAAGGTCTCCCCTGCCTCCGATAACCCTGTACCAGTGGCCTGCCCACTGTTTAATTGAATAATCTAAAGAAAGGTTTGTTTTTTTTGTTGATGGTAAAAAAATAAGTGAAGGAGTAATCCTGATATTTTTGAGATTCTCGTTTTTATAGCAGTAGTTTTCGCCAACGCTGCAGTCATTTAACAAGACAGTTATTGTCCAATCACTGAAAATTTGAGAAAAGTTTTTTTCAAAACCATTTTTTATTAATGCCTCATTTATTGAAGCAATTCCCGTCTTTTTGGAATGCATAGAATCAGACAAAATTTCTATTCCATAGTGGTCAACCAGATAATGAGTAAAAAGACTAACTACTCCGTAATCGGCTTTTTGGTTTTGCCACTCGGTTAAGGAGTCAGATGGTGAATTAATAAACTCCTTTATTCTTTGCTGAAGGTTGCTTCCGGGATATTGCTTGTTATAGCCAAGATATGTTGGAGAATATTCTGCCCGCGCCTCATTAAGCCATATATCTTCACTGACCCCTCTTAAGCGGTTTTTCTGGTTGAATGTGATAAGATGAGTGAATTCATGGGCTAAATAACTTTTAAGATTTTCAGACGATAAATTGTCGGTATTGAGATAGACCATTTCCCTTTTATTGGACCGGGGGTTTTCAGCCCTGGAGTATTCATCGCCATTATTGAAATAGCCTCCCACTCCTTTTTTCATCCGGTGAAATAAAATTGTTATCCGAGGATTATTATCAATTCCCGGCTCCCAGGGAGGACCGTAAAGTTCTGTTAATTTTGGATAGATGGTTTTATCGAATTCCTGAGCCAGATTCTTTAGGTTTTCATTTACTTTTTTTCTCTCTTCTTCTTTTAGACCGGAGTACCATTCGCTTTCAATGTAAAAATATCCCTTTTGAGAAATTATTTTTAAGAAGGCAGAAACAGTTTTTTTGCCGTTGAGTTCATATTTTGAATCAACAAAAAAATCATTCTTTTCTCCAAGAAAGTCAGCCCTAACCAAAGAAAACCTGTCTGGAAGCAGGCAAAATAAACTAAAAAAAATCAGCCCCCAAAAAACTGCCCTTGACCTCCTTATGCCAAGCATATTTAATTACTGCAATTTTTCATTTTTTTTCTTGACAAGATTAACAATTGTTCTGCCAAATTCTTCTGCCGCCTCGGGACCGTTTGCGGTAATAATATCTCCGTCAATTACTACCGGGTCCTTTTCGTAAATAGCACCGTTATTTTTTAGGTCTAAAATGGGATTTTTATAGAAAGAAGAACTCCAAACAGTGGCTCTTTTTCCCTTCAAAACTCCTGCCTTTGCCAGAATTACCGGCGAGATGCAGATTGAAGCCAAGATTTTGTTTTTCGATACCGCTTCTTTGGCTATTCGGTAGGATTCTTCATTATCCAGATGCTCCAGGCATCCCGGACCTCCAACAAAAACAACAACATCAAAGTCGTCCACTGCAACCTCTTTTAACAATAAATCCACCTTTGCTTCTCCGCCCTCGGCTCCTATGGCAATACCTGATTTGTCTGAGGCGGTTTTTACCTCAAACCCGGCTTTTTCTAAAATCGTTTTGGGAATAAAATATTCCGGGTCTCTAAAATCCCTAAAAGCCACAACTATTACCGCCTTTTTTCCTTTTAAGAGGTCTTCCGGCATATTTTCCTCTTTTATAACTTAGGTTTCTTTGCTAGGTTTGTAAAAATAAAGACACTTGCTATCACAACTATTATAATGGATACCAAAACAGCAGTCAATCTTTTCATAGATTTACTCAACAGTTGAGGTTGGAGATGTTGAGTAAGGAATTATTGCCTGGTCAATTTCTTTGACCTCAGAGAAAGCAGTATAAACAGCAGAAGTGGTTGCGGATAATGTATGGTTTGTAACCTTATCCTCGGCCGAAATTTCAGCCGGAGAAATTACAAGTGACGGTTCTGTTGATTGGCTTTTTGAGATAAAAACTACCTGAAAGGCCAATTGAAAGTTTTGATAAGGAGCCAATTGTCCGATTTGCCAGATAATTTCCCTGCTTTTGGAATCAAAGGTAAAGGAGTCTGTTGCCGGCGAGGTAGTGCCGGTGGGTTTTACCCCAGGGGCAAGGCTTGCCTTTATTTTAACATTATCCAAGGCGTTAAAAGAGTTTTTTCCCGTCCAGACAATGGTAAAATAACTCTTTTGATTGGGAGATGGAGGAAGAGGGCCAAGGGAGTTGAAAAACGGGTCATTGATATATCCTTTTTGGCTGAAGGAAATTGCTGAATTAATCTTATTGGCAAATTCCTTTTTTGTCTTGCCAAGAAAGGTTACCTCATTGCTGAAGACCGGGGACTTGTCAGGTGGCCCTTGATAATTTTCTTTTAGTTTGACCCAGAATTCAGCCTTCCCCTCTTCTCCGGGATTCAAGAATTTGAGTTCTGGCACCTTGGTCCAATCCCAAATAATGGCATTGTCTCCCGGACTATTTTCCCCTGTCTCTGTTTTAATTGAGGAAAGGTCAAACATATCTCCTTCTAATCGGGTTATTAGAGACAATTTCTCAAATGGTTTTTCTCCTATATTGCGGAAATAAATTTCGTAGTGAAGCAATTCCCCTAAATTGGCCGCGTAGTTGGGGCTGCCATTTATAAGTTGGGAGATGTAAAGAGATGGTTCAGCAATTGTTACTCCCCTGGCTATCTCTTTTAGGGGTACAAACTCTCCGTTTCTCCAAACTCCGAAAACGGCTCTGAACACCTTTTGTTCTCCAATTTCTCCCTGAAGTTCACCCCTTATTTTTATCCTTCCTCCTTCTCTTGGATTTAAGGACTGAATGTTAAAGTCGGTTTTTTCCATTGCTTTGGGCTGGCTGTTGGTAAACCTAAATCCCTCCGGGTAGGTTGTTTTTACAGTAATGTCGTTTAGGGGATAGTTTAGATTTGAGAAATAATTTATGGAAAAATCCAGCGTCTTGCCTGAGCCGATGCTAGATGGAAGGTCAAATTCAAAATTAAGAGGCACATTATTAATGTGTAAACTATAGGTGGTGGAGACCTGATAGGTGGCTTTTATATTTTTGGGACGATAAAAAATCCATGCCTTAGCCGTCTTTATTTCTCCTTTTTTACCCAAAAGCCGCGCCTTGAAGGTGATCGTTTTTTCTTGTCCGGGATAGATGGTTCCCAAAAAGACCTCTTTTCTTAAGAGATCTTCTTCTCCACTGGATTTTTTATCGTCTGACAGAGAACATTCCAAGGAATTTTTTGGACACTCAAAAGAAAGTTTGGCGTCTTTTAGATTGAAGTTGCCGTTATTTTTGTATCTAACTGTATACGTGATTTCTTGGAGCACTGTTGTTTCCGATGGTCCTAAAATTTCTAGTTTTAGAACCCCCTTTGTATAGGAGTTCCGAAAGTTCCAATAGGTAATACCTCCCAGAATAGTTAATAAGATAATAAATAAAATAATAGTGATTTTTTTCATCTTTTTAGTTTTTTAACCATTAATCGGAGGGAGTTTCCATCAATTTTTACTTCTCTATCCGCTCGGTCTTCTCTTTTTATTTCCTTACCCAGAGTGGCTTCTAAAATTCTTTTTTGATTTTTTAAAATAATCTGTTCCAATTGTCTTTGTCCCTGAAAAGCAATCAGAATAGTGTCCTTTGGACCCAGACCTGCTTTTTTCCTGAGGTCTTGGATATTTCTTATTATCTCTCTTAGAATTCCTTCTTCCTTAAGTTGGGCAGTTATTTTTGTATCTAATTCTACCTCTTTTTTAAGGTTTTTGTCAAAAACAACTTCTTTGACATTAACCTCTTCTTTTATCAAATCAATTAGTTCTTTTTCAATTTTTAGCCCTCTTTTCTTAATTTTTAGTTTATTCAACGGCTGTCTGGTTTTTATTTTCGCTTTCGCTCTTTCAGCCAGCGCCGCTTTTACGATGTTTCTTACCTTTTTCATCTTTTCCTCTAGGTTTTTGTCAATTAATTTTTCCCTTACCTTGGGCCAATTTTCAAGATGAACCGACTCACAGCTTTTAGATAGAGAGCGATAGATTTTTTCGCTCAAGAACGGAATAAAGGGAGCAGTCAGCCGGCTGAGGGTCAGAAGAACAAAACCAAGGGTTTGACTGGCCTCTTTTATCTCCTTTTTATTTTCCGGCCTTTGAAATCTTTTCCTTGACCTTCTTACATACCAAAGGGAGAGGTCGTTAACAACAAAGTTCTCAATTGCTCTGGCTGCTCCTGTTATGTCATACCTATCTAAGGCATTTTTTGTTTGAGAAATCAAGTTGTTTAGTTTAGAGATAATCCATCTGTCCAGCATCTTTGACTTTCTCTTTCCCGCATTTCCAGAAATTGTTTGAGAGGGTGAGTAGGTGGCAAAAAAACTGTAGCAGTTCCAAAATGTTAAAATAAACTTCCTTAAGACAGTTTGGACGTCTTTCTTGGAAAAAGGTTTGGGATTCCCTGGTTGATTAACGGTGTAGAAATACCAACGGACAGCGTCGGCTCCGTACTCCTCAATGACCTCACCTGGGTCAATCACATTTCCTTTTGATTTTGACATCTTTTCTCCTTTTTCATCCAAAACATGCCCCAAGGAAATTGCATTTTTATAGGGAGGACCAAAGCCCAGGGCAGTTGATATAGCCAAAAGCGTGTAAAACCAGCCGCGGGTTTGGTCAATTCCTTCACAGATATAGTCGGCTGGAAACAATCTTGGCGGCTTTAATTTTTGGGATTTGGTTAGTTTCTTTTTTTTGTCAAAGGGCCAATGGTATTGGGCAAATGGCATTGAGCCGGAATCAAACCAGCAGTCGGCAACCTCTGGCACCCGTTCCATTAATTTGCCGCAGGAGGGACAAAAAAATTTTATCTGGTCAATATAGGGTCGATGAAGATCAATCTCTCCCTTGGGGTTAAGGGGCAGTTTTCTAAATTTAACCTTTCTCCATTCTCCTGTTTTGATTAGTTCTTTTCTTTTTTCTCTCCGAAAAGCGATAATATCTTCAATGCTCATTCCTTCTAATGTTTTTTCCAGAACAGTCAAGGGAAACTCATGAGAAACAATGACGATATTCTTTCCCTGATATTTTTGGTCAATATCTTTTATTAGGCTATAGACCCTTTTTCTGACATCGTTCAGGGATTCGCCTTGGGGAACCCTTGCCCAATAGGGATTTTTTTTATTTGAAAGAAACTTCCAGAACTCTTGAGGGTTTTTTCCATTAAATATCCCTCCGTTTAATTCCCTTAATCTTTTGTCAAATATTATTTTTGCTCCTGTTTCCTTGGCTATAATCTGGCTTGTTTGTTTGGTTCTTAAGATATCGGAGGAAAAAATAAGGTGGATATTTTCTTTTTTTAATTTTCTTGCTCCTCTTAAAACCTGTTTTCTTCCCTTTTCTGTTAAGGGAAAGGGCTTCTTTTCCGGCCAGCAGTTGATAAGATTTGTTATCTGTCTTAGAGAGTGTCCATGCCGAAAAAGAAAATAATTATTGGTAGAAAACTTTTGCTTTAGCAGGTCCTCTAAAGAACCTATAACCTCTATGCGGTTGCACTTTTTGCAGCGCCAAACAGGCAAAGGCGTCCCCCAATACCTTTCCCGAGAAAGACCCCATTCTCGTATTTCCTTTAACCACTGGCCGAATCTCCCTTGTTTGATGTGTTCTGGTACCCAGTTTATTTTTTGATTATTTTCTATCAGGTTCTTTTTTACCTCTGTCATTCTGATAAACCAACTCCTTTTTGCAAAATAAAGAAGGGGTGTATGGCATCTCCAGCAAAAGGGATAGTCATGTTCATACAACTCCTTTTTAAATAAGAAATTTCTTTCTTTTAGGTTCTCAATAATCAATGGGTCTGCCTTTTTTACAAACAATCCATTCCATTTATAACCAGGCGTTTTCATTCTTCCCTCTTCGTCCACAGTTAAAAGAATCGGAAATCCTTTCTTGCCTTGGCTTTGAATCTTTTGGTTTTGGCTTTTTATTGCTTCAATGTCATCTTCGCCAAAGGCAGGAGCGATATGAACCAGACCGGTTCCTTCATCTGTGGAAACAAAATCAGCCGGAATTACCTCATAGGTCCTTCCGGAAATTTTTTGGGCATATAAGGGCAGGTATTTCAGTCCACTTAATTCTTCTCCCTTTAACTCTTTAACAATCTCATAATCTTTTCCTAAAACGTCCAGTTTCTTTTTGGCTAAAATGTAGGCCTCTTTCTCGGTTTTTACTAAAACATAATTTATTTTAGGATTTACTGCTATGGCTACATTTCCCGGCAGGGTCCAGGGCGTGGTTGTCCAGACCAGAAGGTATGTTGGAAAAGAATCGGCATGAAGCCCAGAATCTTTAACCACTTGAAATTTTACATAAATGGCCGGTTCTTTTATCCTTTTATACCCTTGAGCCAATTCATGGCTGGAAAGAATTGTCTGACAGCGGGGACAATATGGAGAGACGCGAAAATCGTTATAGAGCAGTCCTCTTTCCCAGATTTTCTTCAGAATAAACCAAAGGGTTTCTATATAGTCGGTTTGATAGGTAATATAGGGATGCTCTAGGTCAAGCCAATAGCCACTTCTTTTTGTAAATTTATCCCACTCCTTCTTGTATTCCCAGACCGAGTTTTTACAGAGACGGTTAAATTTAGCAATGCCAAATTTTTCTATTTCTTTTTTTTCTCTAATACCCAGTTTTTTCTCTACCTCCAACTCCACTGGCAAACCATGGGTATCCCAGCCGGCTTTTCTTTCTACCTTAAATCCCTGCATTGTTTTGTATCTGCAGATAATATCCTTAAAGACCCTGCTCAAAAGATGATGAATTCCAGGCTTTCCATTGGCAGTAGGAGGACCTTCGTAGAAGACAAAATCCTTCTTTTTCCTTCTTTTTTTGATGCTTTTTTCAAAAATTCTCTCCTTTTCCCAAAACCTCAAAATTTCTTTTTCTGCTTTTGGAAAATCAATTTTGGCCATATTGTAATAAAAATTCAAAATGCAAAAATCAAAAATCAAAATGATAATTAAATCTCAAAATTCAAACCTCAAATCTCAAAATTACATCTCAAAATTCAAAATTATTATTTTATTTTAAATCCTAAACTCTAAATTCCGGGCGAAAAATTCATTTTGCATTTTGAATTGTCATTTTGAGATTTGCATTTTGAGATTTGCATTTTGCATTTTTTATTAGTTTTGCGCTTTGCGTTTTGAGCTTTGCGCTTGAATTTGTTTAGGATTTAATAAATTATACTACAAAGCAAAAGAAATTTCACCAGTTTACATTCTTTCAGGAACAGAGATGCCCAGGAGATTTAGTCCGGTTCTGACAATTTTTTCTGTGGCAAGGGTTAAAGTTAGTCTGAATCTCTTTTTATCCGGATCTTTTACCTTAAGAATTGGATGAAGGTCATAAAAAAGATTGTATTTCTGGGACAACTGAAAAATGAAGTTGCAGATGATATTGGGCGAGAATTCCTCTGCTGATTCCTGGATTATTTCTGGGAATTTGTAGATTTCTCTCAAAATATCCTTTTCTTCTTCGTTTAGTGGCACTATTTTTATTTTCCTTAGGTCCATTTTTGTTTTGGCTTTTTTCAAAACGCTTTGGCACCGCACGCAGGTGTACTGAAGATAGGGACCAGAATTTCCTTTTAGGTTTAGGATTTTCTCCCAATCAAAAACAATATCTTTTGAGGGCCGTTCTGAAAGGTCATTATATTTTACCGCTCCAATTCCTACTATTCTGGCTATTTTTTCTTTTTCCTTTAGGGTTTCCTTTGATCCTTCAATAATCTTTTTTGCCCTTAAGATCGCTTCATTTAACACCTCTTCCAGATGAATTGTTCCTCCTTTTCGGGTTGAAAATTTTCCTGTTTTTGTTCGATATAGGCCATGAGCGACATGGATTAGTTTTATTCTTTTGGATTTTAACCAACCCAACATTTCTACAGCCCTAAATAATTGCCTAAAATGAAGTTTTTGTTCTGCCCCTACCTCGTAAATGATAAGGCAAGGCTTGTACCTTTTTAGCCGGTATTTAATTGCGGCCAGGTCTCGGGTAAAATAGGTGGTTGTTCCATCTGATTTCAAAAGCATTGCCGGCGGAAGTTGATTTTTTGGATATTCAAAAATCAATGCGCCTTGGCTCTTTTTGGCAAACCCCTTGCTTTTGGCCTCTTTAATTATCTGTGGAAGAAATGGCTCATAGAAACTTTCACCCAAGGTTTGGTCAATTTTAACCCCCAAAAGTTTATAGATTTTTTTGAACTCTCTCAAACTTATTTTAATGCAAGCCTGCCATATCCGCCTTGCCTCCCTGTCTCCTTCTTCCAATTTCCTAAACCATATTCTGCCTTCCTCTATCAAATGAGGATTTTTTTCTGCCTCTTTATGGAATTTTATATACAATTTTTCCAACTGTTCAATTGAAAGGTCTGTCTTTCCTTTTTTCCATCTTTTAATCGCTGCAATCAGTTTGCCAAACTGACTTCCCCAGTCGCCTAAATGATTATCACCGATTGTTTTATATCCCAAAAACCGATAGATATTATATAGAGCCTGTCCAATAATGGTTGACCTTAAATGTCCAATGCCAAAGGGTTTGGCAATATTCGGGCTTGAGTAATCAACAATTACCTTTCTCCCCTTCCCCATTTTGCTTGAGCCGTATTCTTCCTTTGTAGCCTTTTTTAATTGTCTAATAAGCGTCTTTTCTGAGAGAAAAAGATTGATAAATCCTGGAGGGACGACTTCTATTTTTTCAAATAAATCAGGTTTTAGTTTTAGAATTTGGGATTTGAGATTTTCTCCGATTTTCAGAGGAGATTTATTTGTTTGTTTTGAGACAAGCATGGCGATATTGGTTGCATAATCGCCATGGTTTTTTTCCCTAGGATGCTCAATTTTAATTTTCGGTAGGTTGGTCTTGGAGATTTTTTTCTGGTCTTGAAGTTCTTCTACAGCCCTACGTATTAAGTTTTCAATTTTTACTTTAAGCATATCACTTTATTTTATCTTATTTTTTGCTAAAATTAAAGGATGAAGGTATTAGCCGAGAATAAAAGAGCCTTTCATAATTATGAAATTTTGGAAAGGTTTACTGCCGGAATTTCTTTGCTTGGTCAAGAGGTAAAGTCAATAAGAACCCGGGGGGTAGGATTGGCAGGAAGTTATGTAATAATAAGACAAAATGAGGTATTTTGGGTAGGGGCAAAAATCTCTCCTTATCAGCCCAAAAATGCCCCTCCAGATTATAATCCAGAAAGGTCAAGAAAACTGCTTCTGAATAAGTCGGAGATTAAATATCTAATTGGCAAAAGCAGACAAAGGGGGTTGACTTTACTCCCCTTAAAGGTGTATACTAAAGGGAGTAAAATAAAACTGGAAGTTGGTTTGGCAAGAGGAAGAAGAAAAGTAGACAAGAGAGAACGAATCAAAAGAAGAGAATTTGAGAGAAAAAGGAAGATATTGTTAAAAATAAGGGGACGAACGGCTTGATGGAAAACGTACCGAATAATGCAGGCGAGCATTATAGTTGTCTCGTAAAACCACCTATAAAAACAAATAAGTGCCAACTTATTTGAAAAAGCCAAGGGAGCGTTAGCCCAGGTTTTCCAGGGCTTTCAGCCCTTGGTTCCTGCTTACGCCTAATTCGTAAGCCATCCTTTCTGCTGACTTCCGCTAGGCAGAAAAGGGTGTTATATCAGCGGGATAGATAATTCTTTTTGCGGTTCAAAAAAGAATTATCGAAACCTTAAAAGAACCGGGTTCCGAAAATTTTGTCCATTTTTTATTTCGGGACTTATTAAGAAATGGACTAACCTGTAGAAATTATTCGGGAAGTTTTTCAGACGAGGGTTCAATCCCCTCCGTCTCCACCTTCAATTTGAGAAAACCATTGTTCAACAACAGAATAAGGGCTGAAAAGGTACGACTTATTGATTCTACCGGGAAGCAAATAGGTATTGTCAATTTAGAAGAAGCGCTCCGTCTTGCCAAGGAGCGTGGTTTAGACCTAGTTCAGGTTTCAGAAAAAACCGAGCCTCCTGTTTGCAAAATAATGGATTACGGAAAGTATCTTTATTCCCGGCAGAAAAAAGGCAAGGCAAAAAAGGCAGGTCAACTTAAAACCATTCGCTTGACCTTTAACATCTCGGAGCATGATTTGAATACAAAGGTTAAGCAAGCCTTGGGTTTTTTGGAGAAAGGAAATAAAATAAGGGCGGAAATGGTTTTAAGGGGAAGGCAAAAAGCCTTGAGTGACTTTGCTAAAGGAAAACTGAAGCAGTTTTTAGAAACCCTGAATGAAAAACTCCCAATTAAAATTGAACGGCAGTTAAAAAAGGAGGCAAGAGGGTTGACAATAATTATATCAAAGAAGTAATTTGTCAGGTGCTATGAAAACTCGTAAATCAATTACAAAAAGATTCAAGTTTACAAAGACAGGCAAGATTTTGAGAAGGCCGACAGGCCTTGACCATTATCGGGCAAAGAAATCAGGAAAAAAGGTTAGAGAGGGCCGAAAATGGGTTAGATTATCAAAGCCCGAGGAAAAGAAAATTAAAAAGTTATTGAGGCAATAGATTGATTCAAAAAGTAAAATCCTAAATCCTAAACAAAATTAAATCAAAAATCAAATCTCAAAATGCAAAATGAAATAAATTTAATTCAAATCTCAAAATGCAAATCTCAAAATGACAATTCAAAATGCAAAATGAATTTTTCGCCCGGAATTTATTTAGAGTTTAGGATTTAAAATAATAATTTTGAATTTTGAGATGCAATTTTGAGATTTGAGATTTGAATTTTGAATTTATTTATTATGGTGAGAGTAAAAAGAGGAAAAACTAGCCACAAAAGGCGGAAAAAGGTACTTAAGGAAACAAAGGGGTTTAGATGGGGAAGAAAATCAAAGTATAAACTGGCAAAAAATGCCCTCCAGCATGCCTTGCTTCACTCCTATAGAGATAGAAAAAGAAAAAAGAGAGAATTTAGGCGGCTTTGGCAGGTTCAAATAAACGCTGCCTGCCGGAAATTTGGTCTTGCTTATAATAAATTTATTCACGGTCTAAAAGAGAAAAACATTCAACTTGACAGGAAAATTTTAGCCCAACTTGCAAGAAATCATCTTCAGATTTTTGAGAAGGTTGTCGAAAAGTTAAAAGAGTAGATTTTTAAATGGGTCTAATATCGGCTTCTTTTTGAAACTCTTTGATGTTTCTAAAGCCCTGTTTTTGCAAACTCTGCTTTACTCCGGCAATTAGTTGGGGAATAAAATCATAGCCAGAACCTCGGTAGGGAATTTTTATCACTTTACCCTCAGGGATTTTTATCTTGGTTTTATCCATAGCGTATCTTACTGCTGCTCTTTTTTCCATTGCTTCAAACGAACCCATCCCGCGGTATTTCTTTATCATTTTGTTTTCTTTATAATCAAATTCTTTTTCCCCGGGGGCTTCATCCAAGCCGGCAAGTAGACTCCCCATCATTACTGTTTGCGCTCCCAACGCTAGGGCTTTTGAAATGTCACCCGGCTTTTTAATTTCCGCTTTATCTTTTATATTTTTGTATTTCTTATAAAAAGGCATATCAGGAATCTTTATTCCACCATCAGCAATAATTGGACAAAAGATCTCTTTTCCCATTTTTTTTGCCAGTTTCTGCATTGTTTGAGCGCAGTCCCAAACAGCCGAGGCCTGTGCCCTTCCTGTTCCCAATTCTTGCTGGGTAATGCAGGCCGCTCCGGGACCGATACCTACCCTTAATCCATCGCAATACCTACCTCCTTCCTTTATTACCTTTTTTACCATTTCTCCCGAATCAATACTTCCCAGAACTACATCTAAATGGGGATATTTCTTCTTGGTCCATTTGGCAATTTCAATTTGTTCTTTATAAAGCACGCCGGCATCAACGACTATACCGTCAATTCCCACCTCTACTCCCTTTTTAATTCTCTCCTTTGCCAGTTTTAAACGTGATTCAACAGCAATAAAAACCCTTAAACGTTTATTTTCATCAAAAGTGGCTAAAGGAAATTTTTCCTGCTTCCTGATATCAGAATCAGTAACCAAGGCGATTACCCTGTCTTTTTTGTCAATAATGGGCAGGGTGTCCAAATTGTTTTTTCTTAAAATTTCTCTCGCTAATTTCAGATTGTTTTTGTCAACCGTTTTTGACTTTGGGGCGCAAATCAGTTTTTTTCTGGGCGTCATTACCTTTTTTAGTCTTGTGTTTAGGTCCTGTCTGTATCTGATATCCCGATGGGTTACAATGCCTACTAATTTTGAATCTAGGGTTCCCTTTTCGGTAATGGGGACGCTAAAAAAGCCAAACCTCTTGTTAATATCAAAAACATCGCCAATGGTATGCTCAGGAGAAAGAACTACCGGATTAAAAACAAAACCAGCCATAAATTTCTTTACCTTTTCTGCCTCTTCTATCTGTTCTTCAATAGTTGAGAAGTTGTAATGTATCACTCCTATCCCTCCAAACAGAGCCATTAAAATTGCCATTTTTGATTCAGTGACTGTATCCATCGGCGAGGAAACAAAGGGCGTTTTTAAGATTATTCTTTTAGTAAAATTCGTGGTCAGGTCAACCTCGTCTCTTTCAAAATCAGGCAGGCGGTTGGGGATCAGGGTGATGTCCTTGTACCAAAATTCCTTATTTTTTAATGACCAGTGAAGTTTTGCCATAAAATTAATTAAATTTGTAAATTAATTTAATATTACCACGAATCCTTTAAAAATGAAAGTCCCCTTACTTCCGGGTTTCAGGAGGGACGGGGTACTTTCCGCTAAAGCAGGCAGTGCAAAAGTCCTCTTTTTTTAGAGGTTCTCCGGGGGTTTCAATTACCGCCTTAATTAAAGAATTCAGGCTTAAATAACAGACGGATTTTGCACCCAATTCTTTGGCAATCTCTTTTGTGTTTCTTTTTTTTGTTCGGGCAATTAATTCCTTTTTAACCCGGTAGGTGTCAATTCCGTAATAGCAGGGATAGTAATAAGGAGGAGAAAAAATCCGGCTGTGAACTTCTTTCGCGCCGGCTTTTTTGAAGAGATTAATCAAACGCTTTTGGGTTGTGCCTCGGACAATGGAGTCATCAATTATTACAATTTTTTTTCCTTTTACCTCCTCACTTATTACCACAAACTTTAGTTCTACTCCCCTATTTCTTAACCTTTGAATCGGTTCAATAAACGTTCGAGACACCAAATGCGTCCTTAAAATTGCCTCTTCTCCATTTTTAAGACCCGATTCTTCAATAAACCCCAATCCGCCATACTTTCCCGAATCAGGGATATAGACTGCTATATCTGCCTGTTTTGCTGGGCACTCCCTTGCTAAATATTTTCCCATATTTTTCTGGACATTTTTGACCCTTCGTCCAAACATTACGCTGTCAGGCCTCAAAAAGTAAATAAATTCAAAAATGCAAAACTTTCTTTTGTTTATCTTTGGCTTCTTAATCTCTCTGGCTCCTGATTTGTCAATAACCAAAATCTCCCCCGGACTTAGCTCTTTAATAAAATCTGCGCCCAGATGGCCAAGGGCGCAGGTTTCGGAGGCGAGAACAAAAAACCTATTTCCTTTTCCCAAACAAAGCGGCCGAATGCCTAGGGGATCTTTGGCAGCAATAATTTTTGACCCGAATAAAACAAGCAAACTATAAGCCCCTCTTAATTTTGACAAAACCTCTTTGACTGCTTTTTCAAATGAAGAAGCAGAAGATAGAGAAATAAGAGCGGCAATTACACCCGTATCAGAGGTATTCTGAAATTGAAATCCCTTTCTTATGCATTCCCTTCGCAGTTTTTCTGCGTTAACCAGATTTCCGTTATGAGCAATCCAGAATTCCCTTCCCTTCCATAAACCTCTTATTGGTTGAATATTGGCTGAGTTGTTTTTACCAGCGGTTCCATAGCGATTGTGGCCAATCCCTGTTTTTCCTTTTAGCCCGTTTAAGGCACCGCCGTTTCTAAAAACCAAAGCAATTTCTCCTTTCCCTAAACGGGAATAGTATTTTTTTCCATCGAAGGTAACGATCCCAGCCGATTCCTTGCCTCTGTGTTGAAGGCCGTATAAACCGCAATAGAGGTCATGAGCGACCTCCTCCTCTTTACTGGCAATCCCTATAATTCCGCACATAAATGATAAATAATGTCAAATGATGTCAAACCGCTTTAGTTATTATAGGGAAATTGTTTTTAATTCAGAAAACGATTAAAAAGGAATAATTTCTTTCCACCAAGGAAGTTTCGAGCCAACATAGAATGTCTTTGTGGTAGTGCAGGTATAACCGTGACTGTCTGTAACCCTCAAACTGGCGGTTTTATATCCCGAGGAACTATAGGTAGTAGTAGGATTTCCTGATGTAGTAGAGGTCATACCATTTCCGAAGTCCCAGAAATAACTGCTGCAACCGGCTGAACAAGATGAATTGTTATTGAAGGTAACTGTCATATCGACTTTTGGTTTTGACGGAGTGATAGTAAAGTCAGGATAGGGATAACAATTTGCTTTGGTAATAAAGGTGTTCGTTGCCCAAGTTGAAGTGCCGTTATTGTCATGAACTCGCACCCGCCAGTGATAGGTTCCACCGCCAAATGAAATATTATTGTAAGGAGGAATATCGCAGCAGTAATTGCATGGGGGTGTCCAGCTATTGTTGCTACCAAAAACATTAGTTACCTTCTCGTCTATAATAAGCGGAGCAAAAGTAGGAGAGGCTGCTATTTGAATTTGGTAATCGTGAGGGTCTTTAGCATTTGTAGTCCAAGACAAAGTGGGAATTCGAGATTGAAGGCAGGGATTTGGGAAGCTATAAGAAAGACCAGCAACAGTTGGAGGACTTGATATACTAAGACTAGTTTTTACACTATAAGAAGAGGTGGGGCACCAAGATTCATTCTTGCAGTTAAAACTAATCCAGCCGATAACCGCGGTGGAGGTTGAGTCATCCCAGCCGGCGGCCAAGCCTTCAAATTCTTTTGTAGCCGGATTTAAGGAAATGCCGTAAGGCGTCCCGTCAGTGGCGGTTCCCTTCAACCTTATCCAGCCGTCCCAGTCGCCGGGACTGCTGGTAGCGACTAAGGCTCTTGCCCAACCGCAGACATCGTATTGTTTTCCGCAATAAGTGCCTCCGGCAGTAAGGTCAAGCCGGGCCTCGCAAGGAGGCAAAGGACAGCCGGTAAGGTCGCTTGAATTAAAACTAATCCAACCAATTGTTGCCGTAGCATTGCCGCCCATTTCTCCCCCTCCTGCCCAGGCATAGCCGGAAAAGAGTCCGGTTGACGGGTTAATGCTGACCCCGTAATTCACAGCCGCACCTGTATTTGTAGAATTAAAAGAAATCCAACCGATGTTTTCTGACCAGGCCCAGCCAAAAACATTATCGGTTGAGCCCGCCTTGACAATCTCTGGATAAGAAGGCTTATTCAAAAAATAAGCCAATCCAATAAAGACAACTGCTGCAATAAGTAGTACCCATTTCCTTTTCATAAATCAATAAAAATTCAAAAATCAAAATTAAATAAATCTCAAATGTTAGATGTCAAATGTCAAATCCATATCTTAAATGTCAAATCTAATAAATCTAAAAATAGCAAAAAATAGATTTAAGATTTGAGATTTGGATTTGAGATTTGACATTTGAGATTTTAAATTATCATTATAAATATTATCCCTTTTCTGATAGCTTTGTCAAGGGAGTTTTGTTAGAACAAAAGGACCCTTTTTGGTTATTGCTATCATATGTTCAAAATGAGCGGACAGGGAGCCATCACTTGTTTCAAAGGAAAAGCCGTCTTTTCCTTTTTTTATTCGGTAGTCCCCCATTGTCACCATAGGTTCAAGGCAGAAAACCATTCCTTCTTTTATTTTTGGTCCCTTATGCCTTTTTCCGTAATTGGGAATCTGGGGGTCTTCGTGGAGTTTTCTGCCAATACCATGCCCGCATAAATCACGGACCACATTAAATCCTTGACTTTCCACATATCTCTGGATTGTTTCTCCAATATCGCCAAATGTATTGCCAACCTTAGATTTTTTTATTCCCCGGCTCAGGGCTTTTTTCGTTACCCTTAACAGCCGCTGAGCCTCAAAGGATATTTTTCCCACTGGCAGGGTGATTGCCATATCGGTATGAAAGCCCTTCCAGAGCAGTCCCAAGTCCAAACTTAAGATATCTCCCTCTTTCAAAACCCTTTCAGAGGGCACAGCATGGACAATTTCTTCGTTCACGGAGGTGCAAATGCAGGCTGGAAAGTTATCTTCTCCTTTGAAGTTGCATTTTCCTCCTGATTTTAAGATAAGAGATTCTGCTAATTTATCCAATTGCTTGGTAGTAATTCCTGGCTTTACCCGTTTTTTTAGTTTTTCCACTATTTCTGCCAGTATCCTTGCGCCCTCAGCCATTACCTTAATCTCTTTTTCTGTTTTTATTGTTATCATTGGTTGCGCTTGCTAGCTACCTTGGTAATAAACTTGCTGAGGCATCTTGCCTCGGGGAGCACGGAGTCGCCGTAAGTGGTAAGAAAGAATTTATTTCCAGGCGCTCCCAAAATCTGACCGAGCCTCACAAACCTTTTTCTGAAACGCAAACCTATTCTGGGGCTCGGCTGCGATATGCTCCACCTCGACAAGAATGCCTCAGCAGGGAAATTATCAAGATTTATTACCGAAGCGGTTAGCAACTACAATTGGTCTATAGAGATTTCAGGATGTTTTTGAAAACATCAGCCGGCGGAAGGGAACCGTTGATCTTCTTTATTTTAAGATTTTCTTCTCGGAAATAATCAAGCAATGGCAGAGTCCTTTCTTGATATTCTTTAATTCTTACCTTGATAACCTTGGGATCGTCCAGTCCTTTTCTTTTGAGTAGTTTTGAGCCGTCCAGAGGGCATTTCTTCAGTTTTTTTGTCTCTTCCGAATAAAGAATAGGATGGCGCATTAGTTGGCAGATTCTTCTGTGGGAATTTCTAAAAATTGTCTCTTTGGCGCTGATATGAAGAAGAATTATCTTTATATTTTTCCTTCCGTATAATTTTTTTAATAGAGGCATTACCTTCTTTCCCTCATAAAGGGTTCTCGGCGAGCCGGCAAAAACTAATCCCTTTTTTTCTTTTGACAACTCTTTTATCTTTTCTTTGACCCAAAAAGAAACAACCTCGGGGGTGCAGAGTTTTCCCGTTTTCCAGAGCCTTTTTTCTTTTGCAAGAGGAAATTTGTTTCCTTTGATGCTAATAAATTCCCCCTTTTTCGCGTTCATTACATTCGCCTCAATAATTTTGCTTGTTTCAATGTAATATAGATTCAATTTTTCCGAAAGAAGAATGGCTTGGGTCCCCTTTCCGGATCCCGGGGGGCCTAATAATATGATTACCTTAGAACTTTTCATACTCATGCATCTCTAATTGGGCGTTGACTTGCCGCCAGGTTTCTAAAACCACGGCTACCACAATTAACAGGGAGGTTCCTCCAATGAGGAAGTCAAAGTTACGAACGCCGGTTAAGGCGCCGGCAATTTGGGGCATAATTGCAATAACTCCCAAAAACAATCCTCCTAGAAGCAGAACCCGATTAAGGATATAGTTAAGAAAATCAGATGTGCTCTTGCCTGGTCTAATACCGGGAATAAAGCCGCCCATTTTTTGGAGGTTGGTGGATATGGCTTTGGGGTCAAATGTTACCGCTGTATAAAAATAGGTAAAAAGAAAAACCAAGACAAAATAGGAAACTCCATGGACCCAAGGATTTTGAAAAAAATCTTTTACTTGAATGGCTATACTTCCTATAGTTCCACCTTTTCCTGCCAGGAAACTGGCTATCATTGAAGGGAAAAGCAGAATTGAGAGGGCGAAAATTATAGGCATTACCCCTGCCGGATTAACATTGAGGGGAAGATAGGTAGATGTGCCGCCATACATTTTCTGGCCTCTTACCCTCTTGGCGTAAGAAACAGGAATGTTTCTGCGCGCTTCGTTCACCAAGGTTACTCCGGCAATGACAGCAATTGCCATAACAAAAAACAGAATGTAGGAAGGAATTTGAGAGGGGTCATAATTAAGTATAAACTTTCCTACATTATTGGGAAAAGCAGATATAATTCCAGCAAAAATCAAAAGAGAGACGCCATTGCCGATTCCTTTCTCTGTAATTAATTCTCCCAACCACATTAAAGCCATAGCCCCTGCTGTGATAGTGGCAATGGAGGCAAAAAGGACAAGCCCAGACATAGGTTCAAGCACTCCCTCATGCTGAAACAGGGTTAACATTCCATAGCCCTGAATGGCAGCCAAAGGGGCAGTAGCAATTCGGCAGTACTGGTTAAATTTTTGTCGGCCTGCCTCTCCTTCTTCTTTATACAATTTCTCTAAAGATGGGAAAATCATTGTTAGCAACTGAAAGATAATAACAGCGGTGATATAAGGACCCAATCCCAACATCACAATAGATAATTTATCAAGGGCGCCGCCAGTGAATACATTCAGAAGGCCAAACATCTGGAATTGATTAAAGAATTTCTCCAAATTCTCAAAGTTAATTCCTGGGATAGGAATGTTAGCCATTACCCTGAACAGAGCAAGAATAGAAAGGACGAAGAATATCTTCTTTCTTATATCAGGAATTTTGAAAGTCTGGATGATTTTTTGGTACCACATAACCTCTTATTTATCTTATTGTTCCTCCGCATTTTTTAATTTTCTCTCTTGCTCCCTTTGAAAGAAGGCAGTTTTCAATAACCAGTTTTTTGTTAATTTTTCCTCTCCCCAGAATTTTTACCTCTGGTATTTTTCCTCCTATTTTGTCAACGACTCTTTTTTCAACCAGAGAGGTCGGAGAGACCGTTTCGTTTTCTTTAAATTTTTTCTCCAATGTCGCTAGGTTTACAATTTTTATTTTTAACCTCTCTCTTGCCTTAAATTTATATCCTCTTAATTTCGGATATCTTTTTATCAATTCTCTGATAATAGGTTTAAGTTTTGCCCCTGCTCTGGCATTTTGTCCTTTTATTCCCCTACCGCAGTAATTTCCCCGTTTTCCTCCCCGTCCCACCCTTTTTTTTCTTTTTGGTTTATGAATTGGACGAAGTTGGTGTATTTGCATATTTATTTTTGCTTAATTTTAATTTTTCTAAAGCCTTTATGGTTGCCATTGCATTGTTAAGTTTGTTTTTTGTTTTGCCTAAAATCTTTGAAGAGATATTTTTTATTCCCGCTAAATGGCAAATTATTCTAACCGTCCCTCCTGCTGTCAGTCCCCTTCCCTTTCCCTGGGGTTTAAGCAAGACACGGGCGGCTCCGAACTTTGCTTCTGTTTCGTAGGGAATTGTTTCAGAAACAAGGGGAACCTCAATTATATTCTTCTTTGCCTGATAGGTTGCTTTTTCTATTGCCTGGGCAACGTCCTGACCTGAGGATACACCTATTCCTACCTTTCCGGCTCTGTTTCCGATTACCATCACAGCCCTGAATCTTAATTTTTTCCCTCCAGCCCTCACATGGATGACCCTTCTCAGGTCAAGCATCCTTGACTCAAATCCCTCAATATCTTTATTTTTTGGTATTCTTTTTTGACCTCCCATCGTATTAAAGTATTAAAATCTCAACCCCTCTTTTCTTGCGCCCTCAGCCAATGCTTTTACCCGACCGTGGTATTTATATCCTGCCCTATCAAAAACTATTCTTTCAATCTTTTTTTTCTTGGCTTTTTGGGCAATTAGTTTTCCCGTTTCAAAAGCCAATTCCATCTTTCTTTTTTTAGAACCTTTGTCCTTTTTTATTTCTTTATCAGAGGCGGCGCTGATAACCACTCCTCTTTGATCATCAATTAACTGGGCGTAGATATGATTATTTGACCTGAAAACACATAATCGGGGAACTTCAGATGTTCCGATGACCTTAGCCCTTATCCTTTTATGACGCCTATATCTTTTTTCTCTTTTATCTTTCTTATTTTCACTCATAACCGGCTTTTATTTTGTTGTTGCTGTTGCCTTCTTTCCAACCTTTTTTCTAACCTCTTCCCCGAAATATCTTATACCTTTTCCTTTATATGGTTCTGGAGGACGAATCTTTCTTATTTTAGCAGCAGTCTGGCCTACTAGTTCTTTATCAATTCCGGAAACGCTGATAATATTTTTTTCAACCGAAAGTTTTATTCCCTCCGGCGCTCTAATTCTTACCGGATGACTAAATCCCAACTGCAAAACCAAATCATTCCCTTCCATTTTTGCCTGATAGCCCACTCCTTTTATTTCTAATTTTTTTTCAAAACCAGTCTTTACCCCTTTTACAAGATTAGCCAGTAGCGCTCGGCTTAATCCCCAAAAGGCTTTTGCTCTTTTGGTCTTATTTTTCGGTGAAAGCAGAATTTTTTTGCCTTCTTGAACAATTTTAATTTCAGGCAGAATCTCTCTTGAGATTTCTCCCTTTGGACCTTTTATCCGAATCTTCTGTTCTTTGATTTCAATTTCAACATCATCCGGTATTTCTATTGGTTTTTTGCCTATTCGTGACATATTACCATATTTCGCAGATTATTTCTCCCCCTAACTTTCGTTTTCTGGCTTCCCTATCAGTCATTAGCCCCCTTGAGGTAGAAATAACCGCTATTCCGTAACCGGCTTTTACTCTTTTTATTTTTGTATAAGGAAGGTAGATTCTTTGTCCCGGTTTTGAAATTCGCTTTATCCCCTGAATGGCAGGTCCTTCCTGAGAGTATTTTAAGGTAATTTCAATAAATACCCTTTTTTTGCCTTTTTTCTTTACCTTCCCAACAAATCCTTCTTTTTCCAAAAGTTTGGCAATCTCGTATTTTAGTTTAGAAAAAGGAACAAAGACAGTGTTTTTTTTCACTGCTATAGCGTTCCTTATTGATGTTAGCATATCAGAGATAGGGTCCATAATATTAAAAGACTTTTTACCAGGAGGATTTTCTTACTCCCGGTATCAGCCCCTTATTTGCTGCTTCCCTAAAACAAATTCTGCACAGCCCGAATTTTCTCAGATATCCCCTTTTTCTTCCACAGCGAAAACAACGCCTGACAATGCGGGTTTTAAATTTCGGCTTTTTTAATGATTTTACTATCTGCGACTTTTTTGGCATAAGTCTAAAATTTGATTGGAAATCCTGTTAACCTAAATAATTCGACTGCCTCTTCCCTTTTTGAAGCATTTGTTACCACAGATACCTCCAATCCAAATATTCCTTTTGTCTTTTCCGGAGAAATCTCGGGAAAGGCAATGCTTTCCCTAATTCCTATGGTTAGATTTCCTAAATTAATTGACCTTTCAGGTATACCCTTAAAATCACGAGAACGGGGAAGGACGATATTTATCAACCTTTCTAAAAAGTCCCACATTCTCTGGCCTCTCAGGGTCACCATTGCCCCTACTGGGGTTCCCTTTTTGATTTTAAATCCGGCAATGGACTTTTTTGCCTTGGTCAATATCGGTCTTTGACCTGTAATTAAAGACAATTGTTCTAACATTGTTTCCAAAAACTTCTTTCGCTCAGCAGGATTTTTTTCAACTACCTGTCTTCCGAAGCCAGCATTGACCACCACCTTCTCAAAGCGAGGGACTGCCATCTTATTTCGGTAACCAAATTTTTTCATCATTGCTGGAATTACCTCTTTTTGGTATTTTTCTTTTAATCGCATCATACTATTTAAGCACTTCGGTGGCAATTCTTGATAATTTCTTTGCTGAGGCATCTTGACTGAGGGGTGCATATCGCAGCCGAGCCCCAAGAATAAGTTTGCGTTTCAAAAAAGGTTTGTGAGGCTCGGCGAGATATAGGAGCGCCTGGAGATAAACTCACTTTTATACCACTTACGGCGACTCCGTGCTCCCCGAGGCAAGATGCCTCAGCAAATCTGCTACCAAAGCGGTTAGCAATTACATTTATGATAATTCTTGGCCGCACTTTTTGCAAATCCTTGTTTTCATCTTTTGCTTTTTATCTTTTAAAATAATTTTATAGCCAATTCTTGATGCCTTGCCGCAGTTGGGACAGATAATTTTAACATTGGAAGCATCAATTGGCTTAGGAAGTTGAATAACCTGTCCCTTTTCTCCCTCTCTTTTCGGCTTTTGATGCTTTTTAACTATATTTACACCCTCAACCAAAATCCTTCCCTCTTTAGGGAAAACCCTTAAAACCTTTCCGGTTTTTCCTCTGTCCTTTCCCGAGATTATTAATACCTTGTCGTTCTTTTTTATTTTCATTAAATCAGTTCTTCAGCCATTGTGGCTATTTTTTCAAATCCCTTTTCTCTAACCTCCATCGCTACCGGGCCAAAAATTCGATTTCCCTTTGGTTCCTTTGTTTTTCCGTCTAAAATCACGCAGGCATTATCATCAAAACGGATATATGTTCCATCTTTTCTTCTTAATTCTTTTTTTTGCCTTACTATCACTGCTCTTACCACATCGTGCTTCTTTATTTCCCTGCGTGGTTCAGCAACCTTTACCGTGCCTACGATAACATCTCCCAGCCGAGCATATCTTTTACCACTTCCTCCCGGTATATGAATACACTGAACAATTTTTGCTCCGCTATTATCAATGACCTTTAACATTGTTCGTGGTTGAATCATATTTTGCTTAAATCTTCTTTATTACCTTCCATCTCTTTTCTTTGCTCATCGGCCGACACTCCTCAATTACAACCTTGTCTCCGATTTTAAGGTCTGATTTTTCGTTATGGGCTTTATATTTTTTATGAAAACGATATCTTCTCTTATATAAGGGATGCTTTCTAATTTCTTCTACCTGAACAACAACTGTCTTTTCCATCTTGTTTGAAATTACCATTCCGGTTAACCTTTTTTTGGGCATATTATTTTTCTTTGTTTTTATGTTGTTTCTCTGCAAGTATGGTCAGGGTTCTTGCTATTTCCTTTCTGGTTTTTCTGATTTCCCTTACATTTTTGACCTTACCTGAAACCAAATCAAACCGCAGTTCCTGAAGTTTCCTTTTTAAATCATTGACTATCTCTTTCAACTCCTCTTTTGACCTTTGCCGCAATTCGTTTGCTTTCATAGTTTATTTCCTTGTTATAAATTTGGTTTTTATTGGCAGTTTGTCGCTTGCCATCTTAAGCGCTTCTCGAGCCGTCTTTTCGCTTATCCCGTCCAATTCAAAAATTACCCGCCCTGGCTTTACTGGAAAGGCATAAAATTCAACCGACCCTTTTCCTCCGCCCATAGGGACCTCCACCCCCTTTCTGGTAATTGGCTTTTGAGGAAAAATTCTTATCCAAAACTTTCCTCCCTTTCTTAGGTATCTTAGAATTACCCTTCTTGCTGCTTCAATCTGCCGCGAAGAAATCCATTTGGTCTCCAGAGATTTTATGCCAAAACTGCCGAAGTTTAGTTCGGTCCCCCGGCTTTCAATTCCCTTGCTTCGTCCCTTCTGCCATTTTCTATATTTTACTTTTTTTGGAAACAGCATAGGTTCAAAACTTTTCTCCCTTATAAATCCAGACCTTTATTCCTATTGTTCCGTAGGTACAATATGCCTCTCCCTGAGCATAGTCAATATCAGCCCTGATGGTCTGACGAGGCATTTCGCCCTTTTTTAACCACTCTGTTCTGGCAATTTCTATTCCATCCAACCTCCCAGAAACCTGAACCCGGGCTCCCTTAACCTCTTTATTTGCCATAATTTTATCCAGCGCTTGCTTCAAGACCCGGCGATATCTAACCCTTTTTTCAATTTGTTCAGCCATCCATAAAACAGCCAGACGGGCTGAGGTCCATGGCTTCCTGACTTCTCTTATTTCCAATTTTAACTCTGGCTTAGGCTTGCCCTGTAAAAATTTCTCAATCTCTTTTTTTAGCCGCTCTACCTCCTCTCCTTTTCTGCCGATAATCAAGCCGGGCCGAGAAGTTGAAATAATAACATTTATTTTTGAAGGAAATCTTTCAATTTCAATGTTTTCCAACCCAAGGCGTCCGATTTTTTGTTTTAGAAATCGGCGAATCTTAAAATCTTCCTCTAAGTAAGAAGGAAAATTCTTTTGATAAAAACCGCGTGAATCCCAGTCAGTGGTTTTCTTTATTCTGAATATCTTTGGATGGACTCTGTGAGCCATAAGTTTTTATTTATTGTTTTTTTGTTGCGTTTTTGTTTCTGCTTTGCTTTTAATTTCATCTAAAATAATTGTTATATGAGATGTTTTTTTCTGGATTTCGTCTGCCTTTCCTCTTGCCCGAGGAAGCCATCTTTTCATTTTTGGACCCTCATCTACCAAAATCCTTTGAATATAAAGATTATCTTTCTCCATCTTAAAATTATTTTTAGCATTGGCTACGGCTGAATTCAAAAGCTTCAAAAAGGCCGGAGCGGCTCTCTTGACGGTAAATTTTAATATATTCTCCGCTTCAACAACTGGTTTTCTTCTTATCAGGTCAGCAACCATTCTAACCTTTCTGGGTGCTATTCTTAAATTTCTTAATTTGGCTGTCACTGGCATAAATTAATATTATTTATTTCCTTTTTGGCCTGCTTTTGCTTCTAATTCTCTCTGCATCTTTCCTCCATGTTTATAAAACTTGGTTGTAGGAGAAAATTCGCCCAGTTTGTGGCCAACCATATTCTCTTCAACCTTTACAGAAATGAATTCCTTTCCATTGTGAACGAGGAAGGTAAAACCAACCATTTCCGGCGAAATTGTGCAGGCCCTACTCCAGGTTTTTATAGGGATATCTTTTCCTTCTGCCTTCAATTTCTGGACCTTTTTCAGTAATTTCTTGTCTATATATGGACCCTTTTTAAGCGAACGTGCCATATTTTCTAAAAATCCTAAATCCTATTGATTTTTTGAATTTGACCTCTGAATTATTTACCTTCTTTTTATAATGTATTTATCTGTCCATTTTCTTTTCCTTGTCTTTATTCCTCGGGTTGGCTTGCCCCAAATGCTTTTCGGCGGCATTCCCTTTGCCCTTCCATGTCCTCCACCGTGCGGATGGTCGCATGGATTCATTGCAATTCCTCTGACCACTGGCTTCCATCCCTTTCGCCGCCTGCTTCCCGCCTTGCCAATTTTTTCAAACCGCTTTTCCGGATGGGAAACCTGTCCCACGGTGGCAAAGCAATCCCAAGAAAATTTCCTTATTTCTTTGGAAGGCATCACCAGATGGGAAAAGCCATCCTCATGAGCTAAAACCCGGGCAGCAGTACCAGCCGACCTTACAAGTTTTCCTCCCTTTTTCGGTTCTAATTCAATGTTAAAAACCTCGGTTCCTATGTGTATATTTTTCAGGCGCATCCGGTTGCCTATCTTTATCTCTGCTTTTTCATCACAGATAATCTCATCTCCTATCTTAATTTGATAAGGCGCCAAAACATATCTTTTTTCACCATCCTTGTATTCAACCAAGGCTAAATAAGCGGTTCGGTTGGGGTCATATTCCAGAGCGATAACCTTGCCTGGGATTCCCATTTTTTCTTCCCCAAAATCAACTATTCGGTAGAATCGCTTTACCCTTCCTCCCCGATGGCGAACAGTAATTCTACCAGAAGAATTTCTTCCTCCTTTTTCTTTCAGTGCTACAATTAATTTTTTCTCCGGCTCTTTTTTCGTTAATATTTCTTGACTCTCTTTTTTCTTTGTTTTTTTCATTTTACCTTGGTATTATCTCAATTTTTTGACCCTTCTTTATTTTGACAATTGCTTTTTTATATCCCTTTCTCCACCCGGTGATTCTACCTAATCTTCTTCTGCGTTTAGGGATATTGATAACTTTGACTGATAACACATCTACTCCGTAAAGTCCCTCAATTGCCTTTTTAATTTCAGTTTTGTTTGCTTGTTTGTAAACATTAAAAACATATTGGTTTTCTTTGGCTAATTTTGTTGCCTTTTCTGAAATATGGGGAAAACGCAAGACATTCCATACTGTTGTCTTTTTCTCTTTTTGTTTTGCCTGAGAATAAACACGACTTTTCTTTCTTTTCTTTTCTTCCTTTCCTTTGTTTCCTTTTCTTCCTTTCTCTTCTTTCTTTCCTTTCCTTTCTTTCTTTTTCTCCTCTTTTTTCTTTCTGAAAATATCTTTTAGTCCCATAATATAATAATAAATCTAAAAAATTAAAGGAATGTTTCTTTTATCACCTTTATTGAATCTTTTAACATAATCAGATATTTGAAAGAAAGCAAATCAAGTGCAGTTATATCCTTTGCCTGAATGCTTTGGACATTCGGCAGATTATTTAAAGATAAAATCAAATTTCTGTCTACAGAAGGCAGAGCAACCAAGGCACTTTGATTGTTTATGGAAAGTTTTTTCAAGACCTCTCTGGCTAATTTTGTCTTGGGCTCTTTAATATTTAACTTGTCCAATAAAATCAAGCAATTATTCCTTGCTTTTTCGCTTAAGACCATAAAAAGGGCTTTTCTCTTCATCTTCTTGGGAATTTTTTTCTTAAACACCTTCTCTTTTCTTGGACCGAAGGTTATTCCTCCATGTCGCCAAAGGGGAGAACGGATTGACCCATGTCTTGCTCGTCCCAGTCCCTTTTGCCTCCAGGGCTTTCTGCCTCCTCCTGAAACCTCTCCCCTATCTTTGGTATGGGCAATTACCTTGCGTCTGTTTGCCATTTGGGAAACAACCACCTGATGAACCAAATCAGGATTAAATCTTACATTAAAGATTTCATCCGGCAGTTCAATTTCCTCTATCTTTTCTCCGTTCTGGTTGTAAGCAGGAAGTTTCATAAACCTTTGATTTCCAACAATGTTCCCGGCTTGCCGGGCACTGCTCCTTTTATTGCCAAGATATTCTTTTCTTTATCAACTCTAACTATCTTTAACCCCTTGACGGTTATTCTTTTTCCTCCCATTCTTCCCGGCATTTTTTTCCCTTTTATAACCCGTGAAGGAGTCATTGCTCCCACTGAACCCAAGGTTCTTACCTCGTGTTTTGTCCCGTGGCTTGTATTTTTCCCGGCAAATCCCCAACGTTTTACTGCTCCAGCAAAGCCCTTTCCTTTGGATGTCCCGGAAACCAGAATTTTGTCGCCCTCCTTAAAGACTGACACATCAATTTCTTGTTGGGGCTGATAATTTTCGATGTCTAGGTCCTTGCCTCTAAATTCTTTCAGAACCTTAGGTTTGAGTCCAACAAATTCCACCTGCACTGCCTCGTAGCCGTCTTTTTCTTTTTTCTTAATCTGGGTTACTTTACATGGACCGGCTTTGACCAAGGTGACCGGAATAACTCTTCCTTCTTCGTCAAAAATCTGACTCATCTTCATTTTTAGACCCAAAATGAATTTCATTTCAGTAACAATTCTTGACAATTTTCTTGCTGAGGTATCTTGTTGAGGGGTGCATATCGCAGCCGAGCCCCAGAATAGGTTTGTGCTTCAGAAAAAGGTTTGTGAGGCTCGGTCAGATTTTGGAAGCGCCTGGGAATAAATTTCTTCTTACCACTTACGGCGACTTCGTGCTCCCCGAGGCAAGATGCCTCAGCAAATTTTGTTACCAAGGTGGTTAGCAACTACAACTACTCTAATAAAAAACTGGGTGCTTGCCCAGTTTTTTAAGGCAATGCATCCTTGGATTTCTTCTAGATTTTGAGACCCTCAAAGAAATTTAACATATTACCAGGACCTTTTTATGTCTTAATTTCAATATTTACCCCTGCCGGGAGGTTAAGGTCTCTTAACGACTCGATAACCTTAGGATTGGGGTTAAAGATATCTATTAACCGTTTATGAATTCTGATTTCAAACTGTTCTCGGGAATCTTTATGGATAAACGAGGAACGATTTACAGTATACCTCTGAATTTCAGTGGGTAAAGGAACAGGCCCGGCTGTTCCCAGGTTATATCTTGAAATTATTTTCATTATTTCCCTTGTTGAATTATCAATCACCTTATTGTCGTAGGCGCTCAGTTTTATCCTAATTCTTGGTTTAGCAACTGAAGATTTTGTTTCTGTTTTTTTCTTTCCCATCTTAGAATATCACTATGATGCTTGTATGTATAGCATCACTTTATAATTTTTGTTACCACTCCCGCGCCCACTGTTTTTCCGCCTTCTCTGATAGCAAACCTTTGCTGTTCCTCCATTGCTACAGGATAAATCAACTTTACCTTTAATTTCACCGTGTCGCCGGGCATAACCATTTCTGTTCCTTCAGGCAGAGTTGCCTCTCCCGTAACATCGGTTGTTCTAAAATAAAACTGGGGTTTGTATCCGGAAAAAAACGGCGTATGCCTGCCTCCTTCCTCTTTTGTCAAGACATAAACCTCTGCCTCAAATTCGCTGTGAGGAGTAAGCGTTCCCGGTTTTGCCAATACCTGACCCCTTACTATATCTTCCTTTTTCAATCCTCTTAGTAAAATACCCACGTTATCTCCGGCTATGGCTTTATCCATTGTCTTCCTGAACATCTCAATTGAAACTGCTGTTGTTTTCCGGGTAGGCTTAATCCCTACTATCTCCACCTCCTCATTTGGAGTGATTTGTCCTCTTTCAATTCTTCCGGTTGCCACTGTTCCCCTTCCCTCAATTGTCATCACATCTTCAATTGCCATTAAGAATGGTTTATCTACCTCCCTTTTGGGTTCAGGAATATAATCATCTACCGCCTTCAGAAGGTCAAAGACAGGTTTAACCGCTTCATCTTCCGGAGAATTGGCGTTCAATGCCTTTAAAGCAGAACCCCTGATAAAGGGAATTTCATCGCCCGGGAATTTATATTTTTTCAGAAGTTCTTTTAGTTCTGATTCCACCAGGTCGATCATTTCAGGGTCATCAACCATGTCGCATTTGTTGATAAAAACAACCATTGCCGGAAGCCCCACCTGCTTTGCCAAAAGGATGTGCTCCCGCGTCTGGGGCATCGCTCCGTCAACAGCAGAAACCACCAGTATGGCTCCGTCCATTTGAGCGGCGCCAGTAATCATATTCTTGATATAGTCAGCATGACCCGGACAATCAATTAAGGCATAATGCCGTTTTTCTGTCTCAAACTCAGAATGAGAGATGGAAATAGTCAAGCCCCTGGCTTTTTCTTCAGGAGCAGAATCAATCTCCTCAACCGATTTCTTGTCACCCTTTAACCCCTTCATATTAATGGCCTTCAAAATAGCGGCGGTCAGGGTTGTTTTGCCGTGGTCAACATGACCAATGGTCCCGATGTTAAGGTGCGGTTTTGTTCTTTGGTATTTTTCTTTTTCTGCCATAATTTTTAATGTTTTTTAATTACTCTTCTATTATACTCGACCTTTAGATTTTAATCAAGTAAGTGTTTTATACCAAAAAAACCAAAAAAAGTCAAGGCAAGCATTACGAAACAATGGCTTTTATTATGGCGGGAATAACCTTTGATAATAGAACCAAAAACAGGGCAATGATTCCGTATAAAACAAATGCCTTTCCCTGTTCAATTTTATTCGGGTTTCCACCAGAAAAGAGGAAAAGATAACCGGCAATCCCGAAGATAATCAAACTAAGAGCCATAAAAATGGTTATTAGCCAATCGGAAGCAGTATAAATAGAATCCAAAAAACAGCAGGTTGCCCAATCTTCAACGAATTTTGGGTTTCCTTCGGTTCCTATTAGGCTTCCTGTCATTCTTTCATCGCCGTCGACATCGCACCATTTGGGATTATCGGCTCCGATTATCTGCCCCTCGTTTCCGCAACCGGTAATTTCATGGTTCAATTTGCAGCACTCATTGGGTCCGTGAACAGCCGCTGTGACAAAAAAGGAAACAAAAAATAAAAGAGATAATAAAAATAAGAAACAAAAAACAAATCTTTTCATACTATTGATTTGATAACAAAAACGATGGTTTTTGCCAATACTACTATAAAAACTCCAATCAAGGCGTAAAGTATCAATCTTTTAACCTCCTCCAGTTTATTGGCATCGCCCCCGGAGGTCATAAACTGAAAGGCAGCGTAAAGAAAAATCAGCAAGGCAACAGGCATAATCAACAAAGCCATTGTATCAGAGGTTTTATACAAAGAATTTAAAAAACAACACACACCCCATTTGATAGTTCTTACACCGGAAACAGCGGGAGCGGTTGGAGGAACAACCTTATTGCCCCGAGCGCAGTGGCTGTCAACATTAGTGAAATTATACTTTAATTCGCAGGATTCAATCGCTTTAGAATATCTAAGCGCCTCAACTTGTTTTATTGTTCCAAAAAATAAAAATAAAAGCAGAAGAAAAAAAATTACCTTTCTCATTTTTTTAGGAAACAAGTCTTTTGATAATGCTTGGGATAATTCTTGCCATTAAAGCCAGGATTAGACCAATTATACCGTAAAAGACAAATCTCTTGGACTGGGTTATCTTGGTTGTGTCTCCGCCGGCAGTAATAAAGAAGAAGCCGGCGAGGATAAATAAAATGGCGATTCCAGCCATAAGGACATAAAACAGCCAGTCGGTAAAATTGTAGATGGAATCAACAAGACAACACAATCCCCATTTTTTAGTAGCGGCATTGGGTGATTCGTTAACGCCATCACCGTTAGTGTCGCACCAATTTTTAGAGTAATCCCAATTTGGAGGACCTACCTTAGCGCCCTGAGCGCACCGATTATCGATCTCCCTCAAATCATGATTCAAAACACAGCACTGATTTGGTCCCCCGTCTGCCAGAACTAAACGAGAGAAAAGCAAAAAAATAAGAAATAAACCAAGCAGCCAAATTTTTTTATCTTTTTCCATTTTAGATATGAAGAATGGCTGTTATAATAGCACCCAGCGCCTTGGATAAAAGAAGGATTGCCAAGCCCAGCAGCGTATAAAAAAGGATTTTCTTGGCATTGCCAACCTGCTGAACATCGCCGGCGGCTGTAAAAAAGTAAAAAGCGCTTACAACTATTCCTAAGGGCACAAGAGCCATGCCAATATAAAAAACAAAATTAATTACATCATTAATTACTGCTTCAAAACTGGTTGCATTCAAGGGGTTGTTAAGTCTTATTACTCCAAAGCCGGCAATTGGAATCAAGAACAATCCAGCCAGCAAAGCGAAAAAAATTATTTTTCTCATTGTTTTATTTTACTCAACTGTCACTGATTTTGCAAGGTTCTTTGGTTTGTCAATATCCCTGCCCAAAAAATCAGCAACATAATAAGCCAAAAGTTGAAGGGGAACTACTGAAAGCAGAGGGGTAAGCATCTCCAGGGTTTTGGGAATAAAAACAACATCGTCAGCAATTTCTTTTATCTCTCTGTTTTTTTCTGTGGCAATGGCAATTATCTTTCCTTGTCGCGCTTTTATTTCTTGGATATTTGAGACCATTTTATCATAAACCGAGTCGCTTGGGCAAATGGCAATGGTGGGAAACTTTTTATCTATCAAAGCCAAAGGTCCGTGCTTCAGTTCTCCTCCGGCTGTTCCCTCGGCATGAAGATATGAGATTTCTTTTAGTTTCAGAGCCCCTTCCAAGGCAACCGGATAATTGTACTTTCTGCCGATAAACCAGATGTTTTGATACCATTTGTATTTTTTTGCCAGTTTTTTAATCTCTGGAGCCCGTTTTAGGATTTTTCTGACAAGACGGGGCGTTTTTGACAGTTCAGAAACAATCCTTTTTCCTGTTACCAACGACATATTTCTTTGTCTTCCCAAAAAAACCGTTAGCATTGCCAAAACCGCTAATTGGCCAAGAAACGCTTTTGTAGAAGCAACAGAAATCTCTGGCCCCGAGCGAGTATAGACCCCGGCATCTGTTTCTCTGGCTTGGCTTGAGCCAACTACATTGGTAATGCCGATGGTTAAAATTCCCTTTTTTTTCAATTCCCGGAGAACGGCCAGGGTGTCGGCTGTTTCCCCGGATTGTGAAATAAAGACCGCTGCTGTCTTGTTGTCTAAAAATGGCTTGCGGTACCGCAGTTCCGAGGCAACATCCGCCTCGCAGGGCATATTGGCGTATTCCTCTATCATATATTTTCCTATCTTAGCCGCATGAAAAGCAGTGCCGCAGCCCACCAAAAGCAGACGGTTTATTTTTTTTAGTTTTTCAGAAACCTGCTCTAATCCGCCCAACCTTACTGTTCCTTCTTCAGGAACCAAGCGCCCCCTGATGGCGTTTTCAATCGTCTCAGGCTCCTCCATTATTTCCTTCAGCATAAAATGGGAATAAGAACCCTTTTCTGACTTCTTAACATCAAAATCCAAAAACTGAACCCTTCTCTCTTTGACAATAAGAAGTGAATCGCCGGGATTAACGCTGGCTATTTCATAATCATTAAGATTAATCACCTTCTTTGTATATGGAGCAATGGCTGTTGGGTCTGAAGCCAGAATATACTCCCCTTCTCTTGCACCTATACCAATCAGGAGGGGCGAGGAAAGCCGCGCGGCTACAATTTTTTGGGGTTCCTCTTTGGAAATAACCAACAAGCCGTAGGTCCCCCTTATCTCCCTCAGGGCTTTTTTTACCGCTTCTTCCAAACTGCCTTGGAAATAATCTTCAATCAAATGGCAGAGAATCTCGCTGTCGGTTTCAGAAGTAAATCGGTGTCCTTTTTTCAGTAGTTTCCTTTTTAGTTTTCCCCAGTTTTCAATAATTCCATTGTGAACCAAATAAATCTTCTTTTGACAGTCGGAAAAGGGATGGGCATTTGCTAAAGAGACCTTTCCATGGGAAGCCCATCTGATATGACCTATTCCCCAGTTTCCTTTTGGTTTCTTTTTTTCCAATTTCTTCTCCAGGTTTTCCAGTTTCCCTACTGATTTGACGCAGGTGAGATTTTTTTCATTTCCAACTACAATACCAGCGGAATCGTATCCGCCGTAACTCTGTCGGCTCAAACTATCAATAATTACGCCCACTGCTTCTTTTTCACCAATATAACCCGCTAATCTACACATATGTTATCTAACACTTCAGTAATAATTTTCTTTGCTGAGGCATCTTGACTAAGGGGAGCATATCGCAGCCGAGCCCAAGTAGAGGATTGCGTCTCAGAAAAGGTATGGACGGCTCGGCGAGATATAGAAGCGCCTGGGAATAAATTTTTTTTTCTACTACTTACCGCGACTTCGTGCTCCCCGAGGCAAGATGCCTCAGCAGATTTATTCCCTATTTTTCTACTACTATGTTAACTAATTTATTCGGCACAAAAATTATCTTTTTAATCTTTTTCCCCTCTATATGTCTTTTTATTTTTTCTCTTCCTAATGCCAAATTTTCTGCCTTTTCTCTTGAAATATCTGAAAAAACCTCCACCTTGTCTCTCACCTTTCCGTTGACCTGCAGGACCAGGGTTATTGTTTTTCGGATTGTCCATTTTGCTTTGTATTGCGGCCATTTTTGATTATGAACTGAAAACTCCTTGATGTTATGAGCCAAACAGGCAGGAATGCATTTTTGCCACAACTCCTCGGCCAAGTGAGGGGCGAATGGGGCAAGCAATTTAATCAAGATTTTTAGATGTTTAAGGTCTATTGACGGCTGCTTTTCCAATTCATTTAAGAAAACCATCAAGGAAGAAATAGCAGTATTAAATCTAAATCTCTCAATATCTTCACTAACCTTCTTTATTGTTATATGGACGATGCTTTCCAGTTTTGGATTTGTTTTTGTATCTTCAGAAATCGGTTTTTCATTTGCCAAACGGTACACCCTTTTCAAAAACCTGACACAGCCCATAATTCCCTTTGTGTCCCAGGGAGAGGTCGCCTCAAACGGGCCCATAAACATTTCATAAAGGCGAAGGGCGTCTACGCCATATTTTTCTATTGTCTTATCAACCGGGATAACATTGCCCCGTGACTTTGACATTTTCTGGTTGTCTGGTCCGAGAATCGTTCCCTGATGGCGCAGTTTTAGAAATGGTTCTCGGAAATCAAGGTAGCCCAAAGACCTTAAAACCTTGGTGAAGAATCTGGCGTAGAGAAGATGCATTACTGCATGTTCTGCTCCGCCGACATAAAGATCTACTGGTAGCCATTCTTTTAAGGCGTCTTTTGAGGCAAATTCTTTTTCATTTTTTGGGTCGGCGTATCTTAAATAATACCAAGAAGAACAAATAAATGTATCCATCGTGTCTGTTTCCCTGCGCGCTTTTCCTCCGCATTTTGGGCAACGTGTCTCAACAAATTTTTTTGACCTTTCCAGGGGAGAGGTACCCCTACCGGTGGGTCTGAAATCATTAATTCTCGGCAGAAGAACAGGCAGGTCCTTTTCGGGCACAGGTTGCCAGTGGCATTTTGGACAATAAATCATTGGAATGGGGCACCCCCAATATCTCTGACGGGAAATCAACCAGTCTCGTAGTTTGTAATATATTCGGAATTTCGCCAATTTTTTGCCTGCCAGGTATTTGCCAATCGCCTCTCTTGCTCTTTTTGAGTTCATCCCGTTAAATCTCCCTGAATTTACCAAATATCCATCTCCTTCGTAGGCCCTTTCAAATCCTCCTCCAGATGTTGCAAATAATCGGTCTGAGGCGCTCTCAACCGGCCTTATTACCTCAATCATTGGAAGATTGTATTTCTTGGCGAAATCAAAATCTCTTTGGTCGTGGCAAGGCACAGCCATAATAGCCCCGGTCCCATAATGCTTCAAGACATAGTCAGCCACAAACACAGGAATCTCACGATTGTTAATTGGATTAACCGCCCTTATTCCCTTTAACTCTACACCTGTTTTTTCTTTAACCTTGGAAATTCTCTCCCGCTCAGTTTTTTTTCTTGCCCTTTCAATATAATTCTTGACAAGTCTGTAGTTTGTGATATATCCCTTCAGTTTTTCAATGATGGGGTGCTCGGGCGCTATAACCAGATAGGTTGCTCCAAAAAGGGTATCTGCCCGGGTAGTGAAAACCTTAATTGTTTCGGGCTTATCTTTCTTTTGTATCTGATTTGTTTCCGGTATTGGCAATGCCTTGATTTTAAAGACAATTTCATACCCCTCACTTTTTCCAATCCAATTCTTTTGCATTTCTTTGGTTCTTTCAGGCCAGTCCAGTTGGTCTAAATCTTTCAGCAGTTCTTCGGCATAGTCAGTAATCTTAAAGAGCCATTGTTCAATTTCCTTTTGGACTACTTCGCTTTTGCACCTCTCGCATCTTCCTTCAATAACCTGCTCATTTGCCAATACGGTTTTACAGGAGGGACACCAGTTGGCAGGCACCTTTGCCCGGTAGGCAAGTCCGGCTTTATAAAACTGCAAAAACATCCATTGTGTCCATTTATAGTATGAGGGCTCGCAGGTAATAACCTCTCTCTCCCAATCATAACAGGCGCCAAGAGAGGCCAGTTGCTTTCTAATTTTTTTGATATTCCTGTAGGTCCAGGTTTTGGGGTGAATTTTCCGCTTGATAGCCGCATTTTCTGCCGGCAAGCCAAAGGCATCAAAACCCATCGGATGAAGGACATTAAACCCTTTCATTCTAAGGTAGCGGCTGACAATATCAGAGCCGATATAGCCGTGCAGATGGCCTACATGGAGTCCCTCGCCCGAAGGATAGGGAAACATATCAAGGCAGTAGAAATTTTTCTTTCCCTTTACCTTATCTGGCGTCCTATAAATATTATTCTTCTTCCAAATCCTCTGCCATTTTTTTTCAATCTTTTGTGGCTCGTAAGACATAATATGTTTGCGTGACCTATTTTATCACAAAAAAGAGATTATTGCTAATCTGATTCAACTCAGATGTTAAATCTCAAATGTCAAAACTCAAATCCAAATCTTAAATCTCAGATAAGTCCGAATCTCGAATATCGAAATCCGAAACAAATTCGAATGTTCAAATGCTCAAATTTTTAGAATTTCCAATTTCCAAATTCCAATTTCCAATTAAATTCCAATTACCGAATTACCAAATGACCGAAACAATTTTATTTATTAATTGAGAATTTGGTCATTGGAATTTGAATATTAATTGGAATTTGGGTATTGGATATTGGATATTGGAATTTTAGTTAATTTTGGTCATTGTTTCGAAATTCGGATTTCGGATTTCGGATTTATTATTGGGAATTGGATATTGGAATTTTTCACTTATAAGTTCTCTGACTGGCTTCTCTAAGTGCCTGAAGGCCGGGCAGGTTTTCTTCTTCCAAAAATGCCAGCATTGCCCCTCCCCCGGTTGAGACAAAATCAAACTCCTTTATCAGATTATATTTTTTCAGAAGAGTAGAAGTATCTCCTCCTCCTACTATAGAGAAAGCCCGACTTCTGATAATGGCATGGGCTATTGCCAGCGAACCCTTAGCAAACCTTTCATCCTCAAATTTTCCCAATGGTCCGTTCCAAATTACACTTTTTGCCTTGCTTATTACATCGGTAAAAACCTTGATTGTCTCAGGGCCAATATCAAGAATCTCTTCTTCTTTTCTCAATTGACCCAGCGAGGCGCTGCGGAAATATCCCTCGGTTCCATTTTTCAAAAGTATATCAGCGTCTATCGGCAAATGAAGTTTTGGATTGGCAATATCAATGCTCCGAATCATCTGAAAAACCTCTTCTTCATAGACCAGTCCATGAAGACAAACTCCTTTGACGCGCAGGATTTTATAAGCGATTTTTCCTCCCAAAATCACATGGTCAGCCCTTTGAAGTAATTTTTTTATCAGTTTAACCTTTGTTTCAAGTTTTACCCCTCCGATAATTGCCACCAAAGGAGGAAACCGCTTTTTTACTGCGCCGGACAATGTTTTCACCTCTTCTTCAAGCAAAAGACCCATTGCTGAAGGAAGAAACTTGGGTACTCCTACAATTGAGGCATGTGCCCTATGGATTACTCCAAAGCCGTCGTTAATATAAAATTCGCCCAAGCGTGAGAGCGCTTGAGCAAATTTTGGGTCGTTTTCTTCTTCCTCTTTGTGAAATCTTAGATTTTCCAAAAGAACAATTTCACCGGGTTTCATTTTTTGGACTGTTGCTTCTACCTTTGGGCCGACGCAATCAGGAAGAAATTTTATTGGTCTTTTTAGTTCTTTCTCTAAACTTTTGGCAATAGGCTTCAAACTTAACGACTCTACCCTCTTTCCTTTAGGCCTGCCTAAATGACTCATCAGGATTATTTTGGCTCTTTTCTCAAGCAGGTAGTTTATTGTCGGAATTGTTCTGTCAATTTTATATCCATCTAAAATTTCTCCCTTTTGACCGATATCTACATTGAAATCGCAACGCACCAAAACCTTTTTTTGACTGAGGTCAAAATCTCTTATTGTTTTCATCATATTTTTTTAATCAATTTCTGCGAGGAGCGCCTTGAATAAAATTTGGCTGACTCCTTTTCTGAAATTGATTATCAAAATATAAATTTTAAAACCCGGTCCATTTGCCGAGTTTTTCTTCAATGACCTTTTTGGGTACAGCGTATCTCTCCCTTGATACGCTTATAATCTTTTTTCTATAACTTCTTTCTGGTTTTGGAACGGGCGGAAGGGTCACCCCTGAAAACGGCCGGGTAACAACCCCGTCAACCATCAATTTTAAATAAATATGGAATTTTGCCAAATTGACAAAATCTTCTGCAGAAAATTCTGGAGAAAACTCCTTGGCTAAATACTCGGCATCTTCTGCTCCCAGACGAAAAGAAATAATCGTCCCTACATTACCCAAAACAGCATCTTTTACCTGTCCCAGTTGTTTTAGATATTGATTTGCCAAGATCAGACATAATCTATATTTTGCGGCTTCCGAAAGAAGGCTTATAAACGCCTTGCTAGCGAAATTTTGGAATTCGTCCAGATATAAGTAAAAATCCCTTCTTTGAAAAGCAGGGATATCAATTCTGGAAAGAAGGGCTAAATAGATTTTTGTGGAAAGAAAAAGACCCAGAATTGCGGAATTGTCTTCACCAAGGCGAGCCCGGGAAAGATTGGCGATAAAAACCTTCTGCCCATTTATAATCTCCTTAAAATCAATTTTTGATTTGGTTTGTCCTAAAATGTTTCTTAATAAGGGATTATGAATAATCTTGCTAATTTTATTCTTAATCAGTGTCACCGCTTCTGCTTCCGGGCTATGGGAAAATTGGGGAAACTCCTGTGTCCAAAAAATTTTAACCATCGGGTCGGTTATCTTATCAATTACTGCTTTCCGATAAGAAGAATCAACCAAAAGACGATAGATGCCCAAAATTGTGGAATTGGGATAGTCCAAAAGAGCCAAAATGCAGTTCTCAAGGATATACTCTATTTTTGCCGACCAGACATCTGTCCAAATCTTTCTAAAGACGTTAAGCAAATTCAAAGAAGCCGAATAACGATAAACCGGTTTTACTCTTTCGAAAATATTGAAGGGAATAGGAAAATTCTCGTCAGCCGGGTTAAAATAAACAACCTCATTAATTCTTCTTTTCGGCACAAGGTCAAGCAGTCTTTCAGCCGACTCGCCATAGGGATCAAAAAAGCCTATTCCATATCCCCGTTTAATATCCTGAAAAGCCAAATTTATTAAAAGTTCACTTTTTCCTGTTCCTGTCTTTCCAATAATATAAATATGCCGGCGCCGGTCCTCGTTTTTTATACCAAACCTTTTTCTTTCGTTTCTAAAAGTTGTCTCTCCCAAAAATGTAATATCATCATCTGGCATATTATTTTGGAGGTCGTTAGAGAGAAATTGAAATTCCTTTTCGTTATTTTATCTCAATCTATATTACTCCATGGGTACCTCTGGCGGTGCTTCTGCTTTTTTTATTCCCACTCTTTTTATTCCAGGAGAAGGCGCTGTTATTCTGCTGGGGAAGTGGAAAACGCTGGCTAACTCCTCTGAACTCAAAACGAAGTACCCCCATTTATAGTCTCCACTAAAAGGATATTTTGGCTCATATCTATTCTGATAAAGCCGAATTATCCTCCTTTTCCGAACATAAACCCGTCTTCTGTCAAAAAGATTAAGAGGAGGCGGGTTTACCAGTTTGGTGTAGGTATGAACGAGGTTTTTGAATTCGTTCATATCTTCCTCGCAGAAACTTCCCATAAATTCAAGAATCCGTCGCCAGCGGTGATAATTGTAAACCTCTTTTCTTGCCATATAAATAAATCTAATGCTTGAAATCAAAAAAAGGCACTTTGACGCCTTTCTTTCAATAGCGGCGCATATTTCCCTCTCTCGGGGGGTCATTCTTAATTCAGGGGCTTCCAATTCTATCTTTCCTGTTCCTTCTCCTTCTTTCTTTTTTGGTCCTGTAATTAATGTATCTATCACTTCAATAAATGATGAGAAAAATGATTTCGGTTTCTCCGGTGCCTTTCTTTGGGCGATTTGGTTTTTTGCCCTTTTTGCCTGTTCAACATATGGCTTGGCATGTTTTCCGCTTATAGGAAAGGGTTTAATCTGACACCAAATAATTTCTCCCGGCCTTAGGTCAGACATTGCCTCAATAAGGCTTGCCATCGGGTCTATCCGTTTTTCTTCTTTGGTCATTGCTTCGGCTTGTTTTTCCCATCTCTTATAAGTAGCAATAGGATAAAAATCGGGTTTTGCCAAGGTAAAATCACCAGCCCTTACCTCCCAGTTCTTATTTGGGATATCAGCCGGGATTGCCCGGGAATAGTCCTCAACCTCCCGCATTTCTATTCCAGGATATTGTGAATAAATCGCTGATTTCAAAACATCAATCTTATATCCCAAATAAGTCCTTAGGTAAAAATGGATTTTGCCTCCGTCTGAAACCATCTCAAATTGGAAATCAAAAACATCAGGTTTTCCCTTCCACCAACGCTCCCAGAACCAAGCCGGTTCCCAAAACCCCTTGTGTATATTCTCCAGAACCATTTCCATCGCCTCACTGGGTTTGACAATCTCCTTAGGTAGAATAATCTCAATGTATTTTGGCGTCTGAAGCATTTGCCAACGGGTTTGATATCTCCACCAAAACCACCATCTCCAAAAAGAATAAGGACGAGAAGAGGGTGACCAAAATAAAATCAAAAACAAAAAAAGCCAATACCACGCTACTAAATAATGCCAAAAGTAAAACCAAACAAGATGAAGATAAAGGGGAAACTCAATAAGCATAATGGCGAATTCGAAAATTAATTCAAAATGCAAAAATCAAAAATTAAAACTACAATTCAATCTCAAATCTCAAATCTCAAATCTCAAAATTACATCTCAAAATTCAAAATTATACTTTAAATCCTAAACTCTAAATAAATTCCGGGCGAAAAATTCATTTTGCATTTTGAATTGTCATTTTGAGATTTGCATTTTGAGATTTGCATTTTGCATTTTTTATTACTTTTGCGTTTTGCGCTTTGAGCTTTGAATTTAACATTTGACATTTATTTAATTCTGAATTTTGACATCTAACATATTATATCAAACTTCCCTTTTCTTCTTTAGCCATGTTACCAGGATTGGACTGGCTAAAAAAATGGAAGAGTAGGTTCCGCAACCAATTCCTATTATCAAGGTTAAAGAAAAATATCTTAGGGTCTCTCCGCCAAAAAAGAAGATGGCAAACAGAACAAGCAGAGTGGTAAAAGAGGTATTAAAAGAACGGGTCAGGGTCTGGTTTAAACTTTTATTTACTGTTTCTTCAAATGTTTGCCCTCTTGTTGTTAAAAGATTTTCTCTTATTCTGTCAAAAACGACTACTGAATCATTAATAGAATAGCCAAAAACAGTAAGAAGAGCGGTAACTATTGGGATGGTAAAGGGTACTCCATAGAATTTCCCCAATAAAGAAAAAACCCCTGTAGGGATTAAAACATCGTGGAAAAGAGCCAAAATAGCCGCTAAGGCATACTGCCAGGATCTTATAGGATAGGTAAGTTTTCTAAAGGCATAGGTGATATATAAGAGTATGGCAAATAGAGCCAAAGCAGTAACCACCCATGTCTTTTCTCTTAATTCTCTGCTGATAGACGGACCCACTGTCCTTGATTTAAATTGCTTTTCATCCAGTTTCCATTTTTTCTTCAATGTTTGAATTATCTTTTGACTCATATCCTGGGAGAGGTTTCCTGTTCTTATCAACATTCCTTTTTCTCCGCTCGGCTGGATAATTACCTCCCCTAGGTTGAGACCGGAAAGAGATTGTTTAATTTCCGAAACCTGAGGTCTGTTGTCTGTAAATTGAACTTCCAAAACAGTCCCTCCTGTAAAGTCAATGCCAAATTTTAGCCCAAAAAAAGCCAAACAAAACAAACTCCCAATGACCAAAAAAGCGGAAAAAATAAAATAAATTTTGCGGTATTTAATAAAGTCAATCATATTATCCCCTCCAGGGCAATCTTGCCTTTTCTAATCTTGTTCCCAAAAAGACATTCAAAAAACTCCTGGTAATGACAATGGCGGAAAACATTGAAACCAAAATTCCCAAACCCAAGGTAAGGGCAAATCCCTTAACAAAACTGGTTCCAAATTCAAACAAAATTATAGCCACAATAAGAGTGGTAAGATTTCCATCCCGAATTGAGGGCCAGGCACGCCTAAATGCCTCTTTAAGGGCAAAAGGGAAATCCTTCCCTTGTCTTAATTCTTCTCTTAATCGTTCAAAAATAAGAACATTGGCGTCAACTGCCATACCCACAGATAAGATAAACCCGCCTATCCCGGCAAGGGTCAAGGTTACAGGGATTAATTTAAACAAAGAAAGAACAATGCCCGTGTAGATGGCTAAGGCGACAGAGGCAATAAGTCCAGGCAGGCGGTAAAAAAGAATCATAAACAAAATGACCGCTAATATGCCAAAGGCACCGGCCTTCAAGGACTTCTGAAGGGAAATTTTTCCCAAACTGGGACCAACGCTGTTTTGAGAAATCAAATGAATAGGAGCCGGCAGTGCGCCGGCGCTCAGGTTTCTGGCTAATTCCTTTGCCTCTTTTACAGTAAAGTGGCCTGTAATCCTTGCCCTTCCCCCGGAAATTCTTTCCTGAACCCGAGGAGTAGAGATAGGGATACCATCAATATAAATCGCCAAAATTTTTCCTACATTTTTAGCCGTAAGGTCTTCAAAAATCTTTGCTCCCTCACTGTTAAACTCCAGAGAAACAAAGGGCTCTGATGTATTTGGGTCAAAATCTAAACGTGCTTTTTTCAAATATCTTCCGTTAAGACCGGTTGGCTTAAAGGGCTCTTCAATCTGGGCTCTAAGTTGGTCGGTGTTCTCTCCTCTTTCTTCCATTTCCTTTATTTTTTCTAAAATCTGCTGGTTTTTCTTTTTAATTTCCTCAAAGTTTTCCTTCTGCTCCCTAAACTCCAAAACCGGCGTTTTTCCTATTTCCTTGATTGCCTCCCCCGGGTCAATGTCGCCTGACAATTCCACAATCAGCCGCTCTCCCTGAACCTGAACCAATGGTTCTCTTACTCCAAAGGTGTTTACCCTTCTTTCAATTACATCCCTTAATCCGCTCATTACCTCGGCTTTATCTCTGTCAGAGATTTTGGATAAATCGGCCTGATAAACCAGGTGCACTCCTCCCTGAAGGTCCAGACCCAACTTAAATGGCACATAATCCACGCAACTAAAAACAATGGCAAGTCCCCCTATGGCAAGAATAAGCAAGACAAGGATATAATTTTTTCTTTCTAGCATTTGAACGATATTTTACCAGATTTTTTCCCTAAAATCCAGTCAATAATGAGGAGATAATCCCCACCAAAAATATCCCGTCAAAGACACCGGCTCCTCCGATAGAAATAAGCCCCGGATATCTTGCCGCTTTCTTTATATTTAAAAGGTCAGCGCCAATCAGGGTGCCCAGAACCCCGGCAATAAAGGCACAAGCAGCAGCATATTTTGGAGCCAAAATTAAAGCAAAAATGGCTGAAAACAAGGGAGGAATAAGGGGAGGAAGAGAAATTCCTCTTTCGGGGACAACTTTTGCCAGGGATTTGGAAATAAAAATTATTAAAAGAGTGACAAGAAAAACTGGCAAGAGCGAAAAACCCTTTTGCCGAAGAAGAAACAAAAAATAAAAGGAAAGCAAAACAGGAATCACTGCGCCGCCCAAATTTATAGCCACTCCCTGTTGCACAAGGCGTCTTGTTTGAAATAGGCCAAAAAATCGTGATTCAGTCCTATAAATCCATTTTCTTCTGCCTATAGGAATGTTAATGCCCGAGCCGAGCAGAATAAGAAAGAGCAAGAATATGGTTGCCTGAGGAGAAATTCCCAGGTTCTCAAAGCCCAGGGTAAGAATGTGAAAATAAGCCAAAACAAACAAAACAGGCAGAAACAGAATAAAAAGAAAAAAAATCAAAAATGTAACCGGAAGAAAAAACATATTTCAATCTCAAATCTCAAAATTCAAATCTCAAAATTACATCTCAAAATTCAAAATTATTTTTAAACTTAAAACGCAAAGCGTAAAGCGCAAAGCCAAAGCGTAAAGCTCAAAGCTATAAAAGAAAGGTTTCGCTTTTCGCTTTAAGTTGTAGTTTTGCCTTTTGCGCTTTGAGCTTTGCGCTTGGATTTTGCTCTTGGATTTTGTTCAAGAATTCATTGGCTTTTTTAAGGACCTCCTTTGCGTTTTTGAATTTTAAGCGCTCAAGGGCATTTTTATAATCAAGCCATTGATAGCCATTGTGTTCAAAGGAAATTTTTATTTCTTTTGTTTTGGTCTCAACTAAAAAGAAGGTAACAAACTTTAAAATATTTTTCCCCTGAAATCTGAAGAAATACCTTATTGTCTCCTTAAATCCCTTAATAAATTTTATATCTTCCAGCCCCGTTTCTTCCTTCACCTCCCGTCTTACCGTCTCTTCCAGTTTTTCGCCTTTTTCAATGTGTCCCTTGGGAAAATCCCAATAACTTTTCTCCGCCCTGTGGGAAAGAGCCGGGTAGTGTAAAAGAAGAAAAAGAATCTGCCCTTTTTCCTTTCTAAAAATTACTGCGCCTGCTGATTTTTCAACCATAATCTAAAATCTCAAAATTCAAATCTCAAATCTCAAAATTACATCTCAAAATTCAAAATTATACTTTAAATCCTAAACTCTAAATTCTGGGCGAAAAATTCATTTTGCATTTTGAATTGTCATTTTGAGACTTGCATTTTGTATTTTTTATTAACCTTTAAAGAACCTAAGCAATTGCTCTAATGGTTGGGTATTGATTATGTCTTTTTTTTCTGCCCAGCCCCGGCGGGCTTGAGCAATTCCGTACTCTATATAACGCATCTGGTCTTTATGGTGGGCATCGGTATTAATTACCATTTTTACACCCAGTTCCTTTGCCAATTTGATATGCCTGTCCGACAAATCTAATCTTTCCGGATATGAATTTATTTCCAAAATGGTGTTGGTCTGTTTTGCCGCTCTTAAAACTTTTCCTATATCCAATAAATAACTCTCTCTTTTTTTGATTACTCTTCCTGTAGGATGGGCAATAATATCCACATGGGGATTTTTCATTGCCGAAATAAGCCGTTCTGTCATTTTCTTTTTTGCCATCTTGAAATTGGAATGAATTCCGGCAATCACAAAGTCCAATTTTTTAAGAGTTTTGTCGTTGATGTCAAGCCGGCCGTCATTTAATATGTTGGCTTCGCAGCCCTTCAATATCCGAAATTTTATCTTCTGCCTCTTAAATTCTGAATTTATTTTGTCTATTTTTTTGTTCCTTTGTTCCAACTGCTTCTCATTCAACCCGTGTTCAATTTTCAAAAACTTTGTGTGTGAAGCAATGCCCAAATATTCATAACCCATTTCTTGGGCCCTTTCTGCCATCTGTTCAATCGTATTGGCTCCGCCGTCCCATTTTCCTTGCCATTTTATATGGCAATGAAGGTCTCCCCTAATGTCGTTGTAATTGAGAATTTGAGGAAGTTTATGGCTCAGCGCCCTTTCAATCTCTCCTCTGTTTTCCCTAAGTTCCGGAGGAATCCAATCCATTCCCAATTTTTCATAAATTTCTTTTTCCTCTCTCCCGGCAATCATTTTATTCCCCTGAAACAAGCCATATTCTGAAAGTTTCATTTTCTTTGAGATGGCAATCTTCCGAAGGACAATGTTGTGTTCTTTTGAGCCGGTAAAATATTGAAGTCCTGCTCCGTAGGAAGAGCGAGGCAAAACCCGAAGGTCAACATCAAATCCCTGCTTTAATCTTACCGACGACTTGGTAGGTCCTCTGCCCCAGATTTTAACAACCCCCGGGAGGGAGACAAATCGTTCCATTATCTTTTCCGGAGTTCTTGATACAACCAAAAAATCAACATCGCCGATTGTTTCCTTCCTCCGCCTTAACGAACCAGCAATATCAATTTTTTCCACCTCTTTCATTTTGCTAAACTTTTCCTTAACCTCCTGAGCCCAAGGCAGAATTTCTCCAAGCAAAAACCTCCCTTTGCTTCTTTTTACAAATTCAAGCCCCTCAAGAATGTTCTTTTCCGTCTTTTCTCCGAAGCCAAAAATAGGCGCAATCTTATGGGCTCTTGCCGCTTTTTCCAAATCTTTCAAACTTCTTACTCCCAACTTCTCATAGAGTATCTTCGCCTTCCTTGGGCCTATTCCTTCTATTTGCACCAATTCTTCCAAATTGCAAGGCAGTTTCTTTTTCAGTTCATCATAGTATTTAATTCTGCCCGTTTTCAAATACTCCTCAATTTTCAAGGCAATGCTCTCCCCCACTCCAGGAATATCTTCCAGCGCCTTTATCCCTCCCTTTTCATAAATTTCTTTCACATCGTCTTTCAGGTTCTGGAGGGTAATGCCTGCCTTTCTATAAGCAAACGGCTTGAAAGAAACATTTTCCGCTTTTAGAAAATCGGCGATTTCAAAAAAAATTTTTGCCAGTTCTTTATTTACCTGCATACAAAAAGTTTCTTCTTAAGGCAAAGATTGTCAGAGAACCGCTTAAGCCAAAAATCCCGGCTAGAAAAAAAACCAGATTAAATCCAAAGTTCGCTGCTAGGGCTCCTCCAATTGCTGCGGTAAGTCCTGTTGCTATACCAACTGCGCTTGCGTCTATTCCCCACTCAGTTGCTTTTTCCTTGTGGTCAATATGGGTGGTAAAAACAGACATATAACCGGCATAAGCGGTGGCAATGGATATTCCTTGTATTGCCTGCAGGATATAAACCTGCCATGGAAATCGGCAAAAGATGTAGCCAAAGGGAACAAAGGACCAGACAAGAAACCCCAGAAACATTGCCCAAAACTCGTCACCTTCTCCCTCTTTTCCGTCTAAATAAACAGCAACAGGGACCCGAACCAAGGAAAACAAAAACAGATAAATTGCCTGAGCAAGCCCGGCTGTAAAACTCGTGCCTCCAACAATTCGCTCGATAATGAAAATAGCAAAAATTGGAGATATCAAGCCAAAAGCCCCTTCCACTATAAGGTCGCCAAGAATAAGATATCTGATAATACGATTAACCCTAATGTTAACTGAACCAATCTTCATTTTTCAAAATGACATCTCAAAATTCAAATCTCAAATCTCAAAATTACATCTCAAAATTCAAAATTATACTTTAAATCCTAAACTCTAAATTCTGGGCGAAAAATTCATTTTGCATTTTGAATTGTCATTTTGAGATTTGCATTTTGAGATTTGCATTTTGCATTTTTGGAATCTATTTATTTTACTCCTACCTAAGATACTTTTTCAATATGCCAATGCCCAATTGAAACAGAGCCGCCGTTCCTATCAGAGCCACCAAAATATCAGCCGCCCTGATAATCATTGTAAAGGCAGTGGCGGCGGGAGCGCCCAGACCCAGGGACCCAAAGGCAAATACCTGAATTGCCTCATGAGAACCGAGAACCGCTGGAATGGGAATCATTGCCGCCAGATATGTAAAACTGAGTATAGGAAGGGCAAAAAGACAGGAAAGATTTTTCCCTAAAAATAAAATCAAAAACCAGGCCCTGAAATACATTATCAGGGCCTTCAAAAAAGAGAAGAAAAAGGTTTTCCACATTGTTATGTTTTCAAGGCGGAAAAAATCAAAAATTTCCCTTTCAAATTTTAAGACTGAGTTGCCCGAATTAAAACGCTCCAATCCGAAAAGTTTCAAGAAAAAACCCACTATGCTTTCCCTTTTAATGGTCTTGAAATAAAAATAGAAGATAAGGGAAAAAAAGAAAAGAAAGGCGGCTCCGAAGATTATTGCCAAATGTATTGGAGGTCTGCCAATCCTGTAAAGAAAAAAGAAACCGCCCAAAAAAATAACAATAAGATTAACTGTCCACTCAGAAATCCTGTCTATGAGAACCGAGAAAACACCCTTTGACCAAGACACAGACATTTTTTCCTTCAAAAAATATGCCCTTATCATTTCTCCGGCAAGAAAGAAAATCGGAGCAAAAAACATTATGGCAAAGCCGGCTAAATACGGCTTTAACAATTCCCAAAAAGAGAGATTTGTTCCTTCTCCTCTTAAAATCTCTTCCCACTTTTTTGTTCCCGCTGCCGCAGCAAGCAGAGTGAGACCGAGTATTATAAGCCCCTGCCAGCCGCTGAAAACAGAAAAGGCATTTCTTATCTCCTGCCAGCCGACAAATCTTCCAATCCAAATAAAAATCCCTATCCCTGCAGACAGAGAAATTAAAAAAAGCAGCGCCTTTTTCATGCCTTTATTATATCAAAAAACAATATCCATACCAACTCAATCTTAAATCTCAAAATTCAAATCTCAAATCTCAAAATTACATCTCAAAATTCAAAATTATAGTTTAAATCCTAAATTCCAGGTGAAAAATTCATTTTGCATTTTGAATTGTCATTTTGAGATTTGCATTTTGAGATTTGAATTAAATTTATGTCATTTTGCATTTTGAGATTTGCATTTTGCATTGTTTTTTTTAAATATGTCAATCGATAAAAAATCAATAATCTTCACCTCCCTGATGTTTTCAGAAAATTTGCAAAATACTATTTAGAATTTTTAGAAAAACAAAAATAAACGGCCAAGAGCGGTCGAGGTCAAACCTCGACAGGTTGCTACAACAGACGAGTGCAGGGCTTGTAAAACAGAACCTCTTATGAGAAAATGATAACTACCATCCTGCCAACCTGCCTGCCGGCAGGCAGGTATGACTAATTTTTGGAAAGGACATGGTGAAACCTAACAAATAGTCCATTAATCTCTCATTTCATTTTAAACGACTTAATAAGAAAAATTTGACACTGAATGAAAAATTTATTAAGGTGAAAGTATATGAGAAAAA
>Ga0190306_1000002_pt1 | contig 231307 bp, 221 predicted proteins | sample 48700734_MG_FD_161657 | JGI IMG/M metagenome (GOLD analysis project Ga0190306, IMG submission 161657) | Hydrothermal vent sediment bacterial communities from Southern Trench, Guaymas Basin, Mexico - 4870-07-3-4_MG | ecosystem: Environmental > Aquatic > Marine > Hydrothermal vents > Sediment ... | reverse complement strand
GTTGATGATCGGTGTTGTGACGATGGCCGTCGGAATGGGAACGTACGCATACTTCTCGGACACCGAGACAAGTGCGGACAACACGTTCACGGCCGGGACGCTTGATCTGACAGTGAATAACGAAAATCCTTTAACTAGCAAACTATTCGATTTTTCGAATGTCAAGCCTGGTGACAACGGTTCAATTACTGTCAATGTCTGCAACAATGGAACTATAGATGGCGGGCTTGTAATGTGCATTAAGAATCTAACGAACTATGAAAACGGATGTACTGAGCCAGAAGGTTTAATAGATACTACATGCGATAATCCAGGTCCAGGTCAAGGTGAACTCGGAGCTAATTTGGTTGTAAACATTACTTGGGATGGATGTCCTACACACACTGAAACTCTGGATAGTTGGAGTAGTGGCTCGTGGCATTGCATTGACGGTATTGATGTAGATGCTGGTACCTGCCGATATCTTTGTACGATAGATTGGGAGGTACCATCAGACGTAGACAATATAATCCAAAGCGACAGCGTGGAGTTCGATCTAGAGTTCGTTCTTAAGCAAGAATTAGCTGGCTAAGCAACGAAAACCTGAAAACAAAACACCCTTGCAAAACTCGGGCGGTTTGATTTTTTTGCCGCCCCTCTATTTCTAAAATCTAAAGGAGGTGATAAAAGAGAGAAAAAATGGGAAAAGGATATGCAATAACCCGAATAGAGGTGTCTTTGCCATCGGGCATGTTGAGCAGGTTCGACGGAATAATAAATGGCAGGGGGTATTCATCGAGATCTGAGGGAGTGCGAGATGCGATCAGAGCTTATATAACAGAGTATGAGCAAATGGAGCGCCGCGAGGCTGGTGAGAAGATAGGAATTATAACTTATCTATATGACCACGACCAAAGGGGATTAGGCGACGAGCTAATAGAGGTGCGCCATCGTTTTAGAGATGTGATATTGTCAGTGCATAAACATCCCGGTAAAATGGACTGCATTGATACAGTAATAGTAAAAGGAGAAGCAGAGAAGATAAAGGATTTGGCAGGAGAGATAATGAGTTTAAAGGGAGTTAATCGCGTGCTTGTGAGTATGTCGAAAATTGCAAGTGAGGTGAAAACGACTGCCATGGAGATGTGATAAGAATAAAATGGAACCGTTGTTTTTATTTTTGGTCGTGATATATGCACTAATTCTGGTGATGGTCGCGATGGCGGGGATTGGAATAGCGATCGCTGTTTCAAAACTTCTGAGCTCATTGATGAAGGCGAAAAAAAAGAATAAGGAATTTGTAGGTGAAAGGAAAAAATGAAAATCGAGACGGTGAACCAACTGGCTCTTTTTCATTTAGAGAATAACGTACTCATAAAAAGCGTGACAGTACTGATAAAGGCGGGAAAACAAATGAGACGAGTTAAAATTGAGGACCCGGTGATAGATATCGTTAAAGGACGGGGGTCAGTCAGATACGGAGCGAGGACTTACAAAGGCAATACGAGAGTTATTGACATCGAATACGAGTGGCAACCGATAAATGGAACAAGATGCGAAAAAAATAAAAAGCAAAATTTTTGACGGTTTTCTTTTTTTGCCGTCAATTTATTTTTTCTGATCCTTGGCTGAAAGGTCAGATGGGAGGTGATAAAAGAAAAAATGAACGCAAATATAGACGAAAATAAAAGAATAGAACAAATAGGACTATTGGTTGCAATAATAGGACTAATGGTTACAGCGGTCATAGCGACCGGGTTGATACTGACGTTATTACTTATACAACAATCGAAAACAAATGAAATCTTGACCATTGAAGGTAAGGTCATGATAGCTCAAACCGAAGAAGATAGTTACGATTTCGATAAACTTCATTTCGTTGAGCTCAACGAAGGGGTCGCAATCAAGGCAGACATTTGCTATAGTGAATTAGACCCAGATCAATGGGAAAACAACTACTCACGAGTTCGATGCTTTGCTCTGGTAACGATAGTGGGCCGCGATGGATATTCATTCAAATTTGAACGAGATTCAAACAGTAACTATAAAATTGATTACAATATTTACACGGACCCCGATCGGTTACAACCGATAGAAGAAGTAAACAGAACGTTGACCACACAAATCCCAGCAGGTACTGTTGAAAACAACATAACGGGACCGACTTTTTATCTGGTGTTAACGGAGTAAAACATTGAAAAAATCGTGTTTCATACCGGAAAAGTGCTGGCGCATGAAACCCTAACGGGTGGAGTATAGTTGTAAAAAAGTGAAGAGTTTAGGTTAGGGGAGGTGTGAAAGAGAGAAAAAAATGAACAAAATAATTCCTGCGTTGGATGTCAGCAAAGAAGATGCCTTGGCCCTCATTGAGAAACTGAAACCAGTAGAAAATCTCTTGGCCGGTTATAAAGTAGGTTCGCTGTTGGTATATGCGCACGGCATCAATGTATTGAAAGAGATAAAGAACAAGACGGACGTGCCTATTATCTATGATGGGCAAAAGTTAGGAACAGATATTCCAGATATCGTAAGGGACCAAGTAAAGTTGCTGGCCACGGCCGATGTGGATCAACTTATAGTATGCCCGATGGGTAGTGGCCGCGAGACGTTGAAAGTTTTTGCGGAGACATGTATAATTCAAAAGAAGAAAATTGAACCGATTTGCGTTGTGAAAATGACACACCCAGGAGCGGATGATTTTTTACTGAGACGGTCGCATGTAGGCATATTCTACGCTGCGAAATACTTTGGAATTAGAAAGTTTATTTTTCCGGCAACGCACCCCGAAGTATTCGGAGATATTTATTTCGACGGGAGTGAAACAATAATGGCAACCGGATTTAAGGTTCAGGGAGGTAAAGCAGAACTATTAAGGAAACTCGGTGTGACAGAGTTCATCGTCGGGAGAGCAATCTACCAAGCAGATGATCCTGTGCAGGCAGTAAAGGATTTCTCGAAAGAGATAAATAGATAGATCAAGCGAAAGACAATAGACATGAAAGATTTTTCCGTCGGGTTTCTTTTTTCCCGACGACCCTATTTTTGAAAGATTTGCGGAGGTGAAAGAAAGAAAAAATGGAATATGAAAAAAAGGTGGTAATAGGTATAGCGATTTCCGTCGTGATACTTTCAGCGATAGCGATAGAAATAATATTGAAAACAACATCAGATCTGGGCATGGTTTATGTGATAATCGTTGAGGCAACGGTCATCATAGAGCTGTTAGTCATAGCATACTTCGTGCTGAAAAGAAGATTATAAGACACCACCTTTTTTTATTTTTTCCAAAAAAATTTATCAAAGAATATAACAGTGTTATAATTATATTATCCTACATCCTGAAATTTTTGAGCAGTTTTTCAAAACCTTTCATCCCCAACTTCAATCCCCTGAATTTGCCCGGCTTTAGCATTCTTATCATTTTTCTGACCTTTTTGTAGCTTGCCACCAGCTCCCTGACGTCTGCCTCGCTGGAGCCGGACCCCCTCGCTATTCTCGCTATTCTCGACGCGTTTATTATGTCTGGCTCGCTTCTTTCTTGTTTTGTCATGGAGTTTACAATATGTTTCCATTTCTTCATTTTTTCTTCCTGAACCCCGAGCACGTCTTTCGGTATTTTTGCGCTGGAGAGTCCCATCATGTCAAGAATCTTATCCATTGTGCCGACTTTTTGCATGGACTCTATCTGTTCGCAGAAATCGTTCATGTCAAACTTCTCGCCGATTATCTTCTCGGCAATGTCAGGCTTGACGACCTCCTTCGCCTTTTCGAGCAGCGACTCAAGGTCTCCGAACCCCATGAGCCTTGATACAAATCTTTTGGGATCGTATACTTCAAGGTCTTCGAGCTTCTCCCCGGTCCCGATGAACTTGACTGTCGCGCCGCTCGCCGCGCATGCCGTGAGTGCGCCGCCTCCCTTTGCGGTAGCATCGAGCTTCGTGACAATTACGCCTGTGATGTTCAGCGCGTCCTGGAACGCCCTTGCCTGTTGCGATGCCGCTTGTCCTATATCGGCTGGTATCACGAGGATTTTTTCATCTGGATTTAAAGCATTGGAAATATCCTTTATTTCTTTTATCATATCATTATTCAGTGCATCTCTTCCGGAAGAGTCGACGATAACGATGTCATAGTTCTTTAAGTTGCATTGGTTTATAATTTTATCCGGCTCTTTTATTTTCGCGTCTCCATAAAAAGGAACGTTTATTTTTTTTGCCAGTTGTTCCAGTTGCTCGTAGGCGGCTGGCCTGAACGTGTCGCAACATACCAGCAACGGCTTCAAACCCTTTTTCTGATAAAATCTTGCCAGCTTCGCCGCTACCGTGGTCTTTCCGCTGCCGAACAAACCCACGAGCAAAATCCTTTTTGGCACGCCTATTTCAGGTTCTTTGCCCATGATGTTTGTAAGCTCTTCGTAGAGAATTTTTATGACGTGCTCCTTTCTCGTCAATCCCTTCGGTATCTGCTCAAATGCCCTTTTTCTGATTTTCTCGCACAACTCAAAAACTAGCTTTACGTCGACATCGCCGCTCAGCAGGGTTCTCTGAATGTCTCTTAGCATCTCGTCAACGACTTCTTTGTCAACGAGCGTGGTTCTCGTTAATTTCTCTATGCAACTCCTGAGACCTGACGATAGTTTTTCAAGCACGATAAACACCGGTATTTATAATTCTCATAAATAAACTTAAAAAATTTAGAAGATGTGCAAACAATCGGTTGGTGCGCCCAACGGCTTTCCAACGCACGCGCTCCGGTTTTCAAATCGAAGCTCGCGGCGATGGAACTTGCCATACGCCCGGCCGCCGGTCAAACAGACATGCGGAATTCCTTATTCAAAAAGGTCATTCCCCGCTTACCGTGACCACAATCCTTCTCGTTCTTGGCTCCACATCAAACTCCATGAGCATGATGCTCTGCCATGTCCCAAGCACGAGTTCGCCGTCTCTTACCGGAATCGTCAGTTCTTTGTCGCACAGGTTTGCTCTCATATGCGAGAACGCATTTGATGGATGATGGTATATGCGCTCCTCGTTTATGATGTCCCTGAAAAACTTTTTTATATCTTCCTGAAGCATTCTCTCATTCTCGTTTATGACAAGGCATGCCGTGGTCGCGGTCAGAAATATGTTGCACAATCCCGTGGAGATTTTCGCATTTTTTAATACATCTTTTATGCCCTGCGTTATGTCAATTACATCGATCCCTTTTTTTGTTTTGATCTCAAATACTTCCTGATATGTCATAGAACAACCTTAATCATATTTTTAGATTTCTTTTTAAAATGTTTTTTGTCATATTTTATATATAAACCAGACAAATATATATTCATGAAAAACGCATTTGCCGAAAATCAAAAAGGAATTTCTCTGCTTATATCAAGCGTTTTGCTGGTGATGATAGCGATCGTCGCCGCTCTTATAGTCGGTTCGTTCATGTCAACCACGGCAACAACGTCATCGGAAACGGTTGAAAACCAGACAAAGCAGAGGTTGGAATGCTCATATGCCGGATTGTACATAGTCAATGCCACTTACGACTGCAACTCCGATTGTGCCGCCGGGACAAATCACACGATAAATGTTACCGTAAAGAATTCCGGTCAGGTAAAGTTGAGCGTTGAGCATATTTATATACAGAACACGAGCGGTCACGTATTCTCATTCGGTTGCGCCAGAAATATCAGCACGGGAGAAAGGGTTACTCTGACAAATACGAGCGATTCTGCGTGCACGGGCATAAACGGCTCAATTTCAAAGATTTATATCACGTCAACAAACTGCCCTTTCGATGCAACGGACCAGATCGAAGGAGATGACCCCAATCTTTATAGTGTAAATTGTTAGGAATCATGATTAGTTAGGTCAGGCGCGACGTGACCTGATCGGGCAAAGCAACTTTTTGAAATTTTTTTCTCATAAGATTTCATCTTAATTGTGTTCAACATCTTCTTGATACAAATCTCATAAATCGTTTCCAGTTTTTCTGGAATTCGAGATAAGCGTTTCCAGTAGCTTCCGCTCTTTTCTTAGATTCTTCTAATATTTCGGTGGCATTTTTCAGGTATTCTTTGGCGTCGTGAAGTTTGTTTCTTTCCAGACAATCTTTAACATAGTTTACAGACGTGGTTATAATGCGGTTTTCTAAATCTTCTCTCAAAAAGACCGATGGATAGGGGTCAAAATCGGTCACATCCAAATGAAAATATCTGAGTTTTTCTCTTAAATATATAAACCTGTATATATCCTGCCTGAATTTTGCCCAGTATGCCAACATACTTTTTGGAGGAAGGTGCTTTACTTTCAATTCATTATCCAAAAAGAAGTTATATCCAAAGTATCTGCAATTGATTAGGTAATCAACATCCTCTCCCCTGGTGTTAAAAGGGTCGTAAGGAATTTTCATAAATAAGTTTTTATGAACAACCATGTTGCCCCCCAAAGCAATGGTAGTTTTTGTCAATCTTTTCTTTGATTCAATGCACGGCTGTAATGCTTTATTGATGTATGTTTCTTTCAGCCAGAATTTTCTTATTTCCGGATTAATCTGGCGCATCTTCCATCTTCCGCTTTTGTTTACATAATATCCGGTTTTTGCCCATAAGCGTTTTCCAGACACCTTTTCTCCGATAAATTCGAGGGCTTTTTCAATGAAATTCTTATCTTCTACGATTTCGTCGTCATCGATTTGTATTACCGCATCGGCCTTTCTCAAAGCGGCCATTACAAAGCCCATATTGCGTATGCTCGGGTATGCGTTCATGTTGAAATGTCTGATAAATTGTTCAGAGAATTTCTTTTTATGCAGCAAATCTTGTATGAATTTTAAGTCTTCCTCCCTAAACATGCATATATTGAGCTTTGGGAATTTAGAAATGATTTTATGAACTTTTCTTTCTATGATGCGGTGCGTGGGAGCTGGAAAAACCATTATGTCTTCTTGCACTCCCAAATCTTCCAGACTTCTCAAGCATCTCGCCAGAGTACCTCTTTTTCTGTAAAGGATTGGATGGTCAAAAACAGATTCTTCTAACTCTTTCAGGAAAGTCCAATACGTTGGTATAATTATTAGCGGCTTCATTCAAATCTCGCAAAATGATTTTTTAATTCTTTAGAGGTCTCGATAAAATTCATAAGATTAACCCATTGCTTCTGAAACTCAAAGTAACGTGGTGCATTGATGGCGGCATGCATTTTGGCATCTTTGTAAAGTATTTCAACGTTTCGAAAACTCTCTTTATAAAAAGAATAGTTTTTTCTTTTTAAAGCGCGCTGCGCATAGTTAATCGAGGTTATCACTGCCCGATATTCCAAGTCGTCTTTTAAAAATATGGCTGGGTAAGGTTCCAGAGATTTCAAATCTATTTTATTAAAATATTTTAGTTTTTCTCTTTCGTAAATGAAACGAAAAATATCCTGTCTCAATTTATACCAGTACTTTATGTGTTTTTTTGGAGGAAGGTGCTTTATTTTCAATTCCTTGTCTAATAGAAATTGAAAGCCAAATTGTCTTGCGTTTATTACGTAGTCAACATCCTCACCTTTCGTTATGTTCGGATCAAACGGAACCTTGGAAAATAATTTCTCGTGCAACACCATAATGCCACCGAGACCAATGGTCGTTTTATTTAATCTCGTTTTTTTAGTAATAGAAGATTTTATGGCTTCGTTTATATACGTTTCTTTCAGCCAGAGTTTTCTCTTCTTTGGGCTTTGTTGAATCATGTATGGTGAACCATTTTCATTAATGTAGTATCCAGTTTTGCCATAGAGTTTTTGTCCCATTACTTTTTTGCCGATAAATTCTCTCGCCTTTTTTACTAAGTTTTTATCTTCAACGACTTCGTCGTCGTCTATCATTAAAACAATTTTTACACCCAAACATTTCGCGACCAATAGCATAATATTGCGTGAATTGGCAAACTCTTTGAGACCGATATGATCAACGATGCCGCCGAACCCGTTTTTTATCAATACATCACGCAAAAGATCGATGTCATATTGTGTGATTTGGATTATGGGCGAGTGCTTCCTAAAATTGGCTATTACCTTGTTAATACTTTCCGTGACTTCTGAATCGTAGGGGACATTTACATTTACAACCAAAACGCGAAACTGTTTTTTTGGCAGGATAAGCAGACTGTTGAGTAATCTGCCGAGAATCAACTGCCTTCTAATTCTTTTTCCATAGGTTGGGATACAGATGAGAAAATCTCGTGACATTTTAGATCAGCGATCTTTTCTATTAAATAATTTTAGGCGTTCAAACTAAAAAGATTTTTGTCGCAAATCGCATAATTTTTATCAAGCAATACTGAGCAAATCACTAATAATTATTGGGAAGAAAACTTTTATATCTCCGCGACGCTTGATACCCCGGCTTTTTTTTCCACCCTGAAGATGTGGTCAACAAAGCTTTCAAGTTCTTTTTCATGCGAAACGATTATCACCTGGTCGCATTTCAGCTCGTTCAGAACGTCCCTAACCCTTGACATCTGCTCCCTGCTGAACCCGTCCGTCGGCTCGTCCAATATCAAAAGGTTGGACTTCATCGATGTGCATACCTCTCTTACCAACAGGTTTAGTGCCAACCTGTAAGACAATGCGACAGACGTCTTTTCCCCGCCGCTCAGCGAGTTGATGTCCATTTCGTAGCCGTTCTGCTCAATCAACGGCGTGAAGTTTTCATCTATTCTGACATTTATATCTGACCCCTCCATGAGCATGTCAAACCATTTCTGGAAAAGCGAGTTAAACTCGTTGTTTATGCTTACAAGAACATGTTTCTCTATGCTGGTGACCGACGGCATAAAATGATCGGAAAGCCACGCGCTGTATTGCTCGAGCTCTCTTTTTTCATCTTTTTTCCTCTTTTTATTTTCTATTTCTTCATGCAGTTTTTTTCTCAGATTTTCCAGCGTTTTTATTTCTCCCGTCAAAGACCCCGTTTCCCGTATGAGAAATTCCATCTTTTCATCTATTTCTCTTTTCTCTTTTTCAAGTTTTTCTATGTTCTCGAACACATCCCTGTTTTTTTCGATCTTTGATTTTTTCAATGATATTTCATTTTCAAGTTGATTTATCCTGTTTTTAAGTTCGGCGAGTTTGAGAGAATTCTGCTCCAGCTCTTTTTTCAGTTTTTCCAGCTCCTCTATCATTCTTTCCTTTTCTTCTCTGGTTTTTTCATACTCTTCAAGTTCTTCCAAAACATCTTTGGTTTCTTTTATTTGTATTTTCAGGTTTTCCATCTCTTGCTCGGCACCGGCTAGGCGTGATTTTGCCCGTTCCAATCTCTCGTTAAATTCTCCGGGCTCAACGGGCCTGTCACACGTTGGGCACACTTTTTCTTTCAAAAGTTTTTCAAAATTTTCAATCCGCGCTTCAATTTTTGTAATTTCTTTTATTTTTTTCTCCTTGGTCTCGTTCAGCGAATCCATCTTTTTTAGCAACTCATCCTTGGTTTTGTCAGTGGGCCGCTCTATATGAATTTTGTTTATCTCAGTTTCTTTGGCTTCAATCTGACTTTTTATGCCGTTGTTTTTTTCCAAAAGCTCGTTTATTTGTCTTTTTTTCTCGTCGTATTCTTTTTCAAGAAGAGGAAGCTCCGAATTAAGTTTTTCAATTTCTGTTTTAACGGACTCCAATTCTTTTAAATCTTTTCTAATGGAATCCAGCTTCCCTGACAAAAGATTTTTTTTATTTTCAAGGGCGGCGAGTTTTTTGTTGTAAATATCAAGCGACTTTTCCGTATCTTCTTTTTCGCTCAATAACTTGTCAAGCCCTTCCAGCTCGGTGTTAACGACCCTTATTCTAGTCTTTATTTCATCATTAACGAGTTTTGAGTTATCTTTTGCGATTTTATAATCCTCTATGCCGAATGCTTTTCTAAGAGTCTGGAGCCTGTCCTCCGGCTTTAATCTCAGAATCTCTTTCATCTCTTCTTGGGGAGTAAATATGGCATACCTGAAAATCACGGAGCTTGACCTCGTTCTCACGTTCTCCCTGAAATCGAGGATTTCAAGAATGCGAGCCCTCATATCACTCGGCGATAAATATTCTTTTTTTCCGTCATGCAATATGTATCCCTCATCCTGAACTATGCCGCGGTTCTTTTTTGTTAATGACCTGTATATTTCGTATTCTTTGCCCTGTATATCAAATGTCAGGCGCGCGGAGCATTTATTCTTTCCGGCACTTAACAGGGTTTCGCCTCTCATGTCGCCGAGCCCGAACAACGCAAATTCTATCGCATAAAGGATCGACGACTTACCGGAACCTATGTCACCTTCAAAAAGAATCGTATTGGTTGGAAATTCTATTACCTCTTCTCTGTAGCTTCGAAAATTTTTCAATTCCAATTTTTTGATTATCATTTTACAAAAACACCCTTTATGCCGAACGACTTGTAAGACGCGCCGTTTATCATCCCGCGCTCAAATCGAGCCAATGTGATTCGCAACTTAACGCTGCGGGTGCTCGGAGCGACCTGTTCATGATCGGCTGGAGCGTTTATGTCGGTGAGTATGAAATCTAGCGCTCTCTACAAACCCAATACCTTCATGCCCTTTTCCACCATTTTTTTATCGTAATCTGTTTTTTTGCCGCCCAAATTTTCCTCTTTCATTGCACTTAATAAATTTAAGGAAAGGTTCACCCCGTTCTCCCCCCTTAGTTTTTCATTTTCGATTTTGATTTTTTTAATGCTCTCTTCAAATATCCTCGATTCAATTTCTTCTTTTGTCTCGCCGACAACCTTTATTTCTTCGTGGTCTTTTGCGGTGAGATTATTCCTGCTCATATAAACCGTTAACGCATTATTCTCAAGAATATAATTCTTTAATCTGCTAAAATCTATGTCAGAGGGCTTTCCGGCAGAAAGTTCGCCTTCGACCTTGAAAAGCACTATTTTATTTTGAAAATCCACCTTTTTTATCATGTCTTCCATTTCCTCGCTCGCCTTCGATGCCGGCTTATCGTTTGCATCGTATTCTAAAAGGATTATCTCCGGGTGTTCTATTTCCACAAACCTGTGGCTGCTAACGGAGTGATTAAATTCTACTATAAAGAATCCCCTTTTCTCGCCTTTAGCAGAATTTTCCAAATCTCTGTAGTCGTATCCAAATAATGGCCCGGGGTAAGCAATTGTTCCATTCTTTTTTTCCACCCTTTTAAGATGGACGTGACCGCCAGCATAATACGCAAAATTTTTTGGCAAATAAGAAAGCGGTATTGCTTCCAAAAACGAAAGCGAATTTGGTTTAAGTTCTTCTATCGTTGAATGAAACATGAATATCTTAAAGCCGCCTTCATTTTCTAAATTTGACATATCCAACGACTCGTAAAGATTTTTTTCCATCCCCTTTTTCTGGGCAGAGAGTCCAGATATTTTTGCTCCGGTTTTTTTGTCAACAACGAATTCAAGGGTTCGTTTATTGTCAATCTCTCTTACGTTACCGACTTTGGTAAAAAGCCCGGCGCTGTTCAGAACGTCTATCATGGATGTTTTACTGATGCTGTAGTCATGAGAACCGTAAATGGCATAAATTTCTATTCCATTGTCCCTGACTTGCTTCATCTTTCTTACGGCAGAATTCAGCACCGCCGTATCTGGAAGATTGTTGTCAAACAAATCGCCCGAAATGACTATGAAATCTACGCGCTCTTCGATGCATTTATCCATGGCCCAGTTAAAGGCATCGAGATTGAGATTTCTGAGAACAGAATCGCGGAACGCGCCGAGATGGCAGTCGGCAAGATGAGCAAACTTGTACATGAAAATAATCTAATATAAAAAAATTAAAAAAGTTTGAGAGGCAATAGAAATACGAGCACTTTTAATAAAGTTCGGCAGAGGTAGCCAAGTGGTCAAAGGCGATGGACTCAAGTAAAGAGCTTGAGTTTTGAGTATCAACGATGAAAAAGAAATCCATTCCCTTAGTGGGTTCGCCGGTTCGAAATACCTTTCTCTCTTAAAAAGAGAGAAAGACTATCGGAAAGAGAGAAATTCAGGCTCGCTTCGCTCGCATATATTATTGAGAGAAAGACTATCGGAATCGCGGGAGGTTTTCGCCAATTATAAATAATATAAAAAGCGAAAACCGACGAGAACGGAGCAGGAGGTTTTCGCCAATTATAAATAAATCTTTTTTTCCGCAAGTCTTTTTCAAAACTGAAAGAGAAAGGTATAACGAAAATCCGGCCCTCTGCATTTTAAATATTTAAATATAATACATTACAATTATTATCTTATGTCAAAATTTATTTTACCGTTTTCTGAAATAAGAAGAAAAGATATTCCGCTGGTTGGAGGGAAGACCGCATCCCTGGGCGAGTTAATGCACATAGGCATGCCAGTTCCCAACGGGTTTGCGATAACATCAAAAGCATATGAATATTTTATCAAAGAAAACAAGCTCGAGAAAAAAATCAGAAACCTGCTGAAAAATCTTGACACAAAAAACATAAATCAGCTCCAGATGGTAGGAGAACGGATAAGGAAACTGATAAAAAATTCCGAATTTCCAGACGATTTGAAGAATGAGATTTTGAAAGCGTTCAAAAAACTTGGCTCCGAGTTTGTTGCAGTCAGAAGCTCTGCCACGGCAGAGGATCTTCCCGACGCGAGTTTTGCTGGTCAGCAGGAAACATTTCTAAATGTAAACGAAAAGAATTTGCTGGCTTGCGTTAAGGAATGCTTCGCTTCCTTGTTTACGGACAGGGCAATATCATACCGCGAGGATAAGCACTTTGACCATTTCCGGGTTGCGTTGTCGGTCGCCGTACAGCATCAGATTTTTTCGGAGTCAAGCGGAGTCATGTTTACCATAGACCCGGACTCCGGGCACGAGAATTTTATCGTAATCAATTCCGGCTTTGGTCTCGGCGACTACATCGTCCAGGGCAGGATAACCCCGGATGAAATTTGGGTCTTCAAAAAGACATGCAAAGTCATTGACAAAAAACTCGGCAAGAAAGACGTTATGGAAATAAGGTCAAAAACGGGTGTTAAGGAAAAACGCGTGCCAAAAGAGATTCAGAACAAATTCTCAATCACGGATAAAGACGCGGAACGACTTGCAAATTATGCGTTGTCGATTGAGAAACATTATAAATGCCCGATGGATATCGAGTGGGCAAAAGAAAGGGGAAAATTATATATTCTTCAGGCAAGACCGGAGACCGTGCACTCTGGTAAAAAAAATGTTCACAGAGAATACAAATTGAAACAAAAGGGTAAAATAATTGCTACGGGAATGGCGATAGGAAGAAAAATCTCCTCCGGGCGTGTAAATATTGTAAAGAGCCCAAAGGGCATTAAAAATTTCAAAAAGGGCCAGATACTTGTAACGAGAAAGACGGACCCCGACTGGGAGCCGATAATGAAAATCGCGAGCGGGATAGTAACGGAAGAGGGTGGCAGGACATCTCACTGTGCCATCGTGAGCAGGGAACTTGGCGTTCCAGCCGTTATCGGAGTCGAAAACGCGATGCAAATACTTAAGAACGGCGAAAGTGTTACGATAGACTGCTCGCATGAAAACGGAAAAATATGGAAAGGCGAGCTTAAGTTTTCCGTGATTGAGCGAGCAAATAAAATACCGAAAACGAGAACAAAGGTTTACGTGAACATCGGCGAGCCGGATAACGCGGTTGATGTTTCGCTGTTGCCGGTCGACGGCGTCGGATTGGCAAGAGAGGAGTTCATCATAACTTCGTCAATAGGAACGCATCCTCTCGAGATGATAAGGAGAGGAAGACAAAAAGAGTTTGTAGAAAAGCTCGCATACGGAATCGCGAAGATTGCCGCATCATTCTACCCGAGACCGGTTATCGTCAGGTTGAGCGACTTCAAGACAAACGAATACAGAAACATGGAAGGCGGAGAAAAATATGAGCCGGTCGAGGACAACCCGATGATAGGGTGGCGCGGCGCATCGCGCTATATAGACGAGCAATTCAAGCCCGCGTTCAAAATGGAACTGAAAGCCATGAAAAAAACAGAGGAAATGGGCCTTGACAATGTTAAAATAATGATTCCGTTCTGCAGAACAATTGAAGAAGCAAAGCGTGTATTGAAAATAATCAGAAGCGAGAAAATAAGAAACGAGGTTTATGTAATGGCAGAGATTCCGAGCAATGTAATACTTGCCGATGAGTTCTCGAAATTGTTCAACGGCTTTTCAATCGGCTCAAATGACCTAACCCAGCTTACTTTAGGCATTGACAGGGACAACAAAATGCTTGCAAAGGAGTTCGACGAAAGAAACGAGGCGGTGAAGAGAATGATAAGCCAACTGATTAGCGTCGCGCACAAATATGGAAGAAGTGTGGGGATTTGCGGAGATGCTCCGTCTACCCACGAGGATTATGCGGAGTTTTTGGTCGAACGTGGAATAGACTCCATTTCAGTCATGCCGGACGTTGCGATAAAGACAAAACTAAAGGTGGCGAAATTTGAAAAGAAACTTAAAAAACGATGATTCAGAATTCGTTCAACCAGTTTCTTAATTTTTCCCTGCTCAATAAAAGATAGTCCCTGTCCGGCGTAAACACCTCCAAGGTTATCGTCCCGTTAAATCCGAACTTTTTTATTGTCTTGACGACCCTTTCCCATTCTATGTATCCGCATCCGAGCGGGATATGGTCGTCGTGCATTCCCTTGTTATCGGAAAAATGGAGATGAACTATTTTGTTTCCAAATTTCCTGAAAAACGCCTCTGTCAAATTTTTATCCTGATTTATGTTTGCGTGACCAACATCCAAATGAACTTTTAAACCATGGACCTCTTTGAGTATTCTCGCGAAAATCTCTGGAGAATCAAACGGCTTGATGTAGTTTTCAAGCATTAAGGTAATTCCTCTTGATTTGCAAAGTTTGTTTACCTGCTTAAGAAAATTAATATTTGCCTTTATTTTATCTTCATCCGAAAGCATCGGCGCGTCATAGAATGGATGTATGTTCATCAATTTGACGCCGAGTTTGCTGAAGATATTGACATACTTACCGAATTCGTTCAGGCAAACTTTTCTTATCGACTGAATCGGAAAAATAGAAGGTAAGAACGGGTTCGTATGACCTATTACCTCTAACCCATAATCTTTCAAAGCCCTCTTAACTTTATTGACGTCAAAGTCGTATGCCCCAAACGGCTCTATCGTCAGGTCTATGAAGTCGAAGTCATGCTCGGCTATCCATTTTATCTCGTCTATTATATCGCATATCGGAGAATTCATCGCGCCGATTTTCATAACAATGTATTGGATGTCGTTTTATTTATAGGTTTTGGGTTGCGTGTACGACAGAAACTACCAACTTATCTTTTTGCTAATTATATCTGGCTTATAATTTCATTTAATAAGTGTTAAGTCCGATGGATGACCTTGGAAATTATTTCCAATCTAATCTATATTGATATATAATTCTTTTCCACCTTTTTATTGCGGAATTCTTAACCCCATTGGTTCTCATTAATTCAAAATATTCTTTTTTCTTTTTTGAAAAAGTATTTTTTAATTTTTTAATATTCTTATAGTGTCCAAACTCATCCTTATAATATCCAAACCAAAAACGACGTGTTTTATTATGCATAATATTATTGAGATGAAATAACAAAATTAGATGGATGAAAAATAAGTCTATGGTATACTTTATATCTGAAATAAATTCTGTATTTATAACAAATCTTGGTGGCTGTTGTGCAAATGGTGTAGCGTGTGTAAATTTACAAAGTTCTTTTTTCCATAAGTTAATCAATTCATCTACTTTTTTGTTTTTACTTTTAAGTTCATTTAATATTCTACCAGCAGTTGATGCTTCCCCCATTTTCCAAGATTTTCTTTCATTTGCATATAATTCACAGTATTTTCCTAATACAAGCATTTCAAAGCTTTGTCTTAACAAAACTCTCGCTGAACCATAATAACCTTTTTTTAACAATTCAAAAATTGAAAGAGATAAATAGATATGATTTATTAATACATTGTTCAAAACAATATTTTCATCATATTTTAATCCAAGTTTTTTTATAACTTCTGAATGAACGTAAAAATAACTATTTAATTCAGCATGTAAAGAAATTACTTTTTCTATTATTTTTAATTCTTTTGTAAATTTCTTTCTAATAAAATTAATTAAATAGTTTTGTTCTTTTTGTATTTTTTTAATACAGAAAATATTTTCTTTTTCATTGACTTTTGCGTCCATAATAAATTATTGTATATTAAAATAATTATAATGTTTTCTCGATTGACCACTTTTTCACTTTGCTTCACAAAGCTTGACATTCACTTTGTTCAGGGACTCGAAACGATTATACAAACCTTAATAATTTCACGCCTCTTCCAGCAACTTTCTGACCTTGTCTTTGCCGATTGCAAATATGAACGGAGCGAGTCGCGGTCCCTGTTCCCTGTTTATTAAAATTTTGTATACGAGCGTGAAAAATCTTTTCGCGTCAAGACCCGACGACTCGCATATGTTATAAAATTCGTTATATAATTCTGTTTCCGTTTTAACCTTTCCAAGAACTTTCTTGAGCATTTCCAGTGCTTTGATTTCTTTTTCTGCCAGCGCGAGTTTTGGCGGCTTTTCATTTACGGTAATCTTTTCTTCTTGCGCGTACTTGTCGAGCCATCTCTTTGTCAAGGTGATTCTCCTGCAAATTCTTTTCCTGTCCTCATCGCCAACATCGCCTTTTACCAGTTCAGACGATTTCATGAGCTCTATTGCCTTGTCAATTATAAATTCCCTGTCATACAAATTGTTCTGATAAACGTTAACGATCAAAGAGCAAAGCCTGTACGGAATTCTCACCGGAAGATGTTCTGGTATTTTCGTCATCGACAATTCGTACATTCTCGTCAGGTTGGCTCTTTCTCTCTCGTCCGCCTTTTCAACTCCGAAGTAAACCCTCTCTGCGAAATCAAAGTCGTTCACCAGCCTGTTTATGTGCTTGATGTCAAGGTCTCTCTGCTTCTTTGATTTTTTCGTGTAAAAAAACCTGAAAACCTCCGGCTCGATTATCTCAAGCATCTGCTGGGTTATGTAGACATTTCCCAGCGATCCGGCCATCTTCTTTCCGTCAATAAGCAGGAATTCGTAGACGTGCGGTATCGGCGGCTCTATATTGTAAATCTCTTTTGCTATTGCTTGTCCCGACCGCCAGCTTCCCTCCGCATGCTCTTTTCCAAACGGCTCAAATGTCGTTGCGAACATCGCCCATTGGGCCGGCCATTCAAAGCGCCACGTAAGTTTTCCGTTGTCTAAACTCGTCTCGCCCTTTTTGCCGCATCCATTTACCTTGTATTTTCCAGACAAAGTTTTTTCCCCGCACACATATTTTATTGTCCAGTTTTTCAGGTCAAAGGAAATCGGCGTCGTCGTTATTCTTCCGCAATTCTCGCAAATTGGACTGAACGGAATAAAATCATTTTTAATATTTTTCTGAAATCTTTTCATAACCTCTACAGACTTTTCCAGTTTCTCCAGCGCAATCTTAATATAAGGCCTGAATTTTCCGTCGATGTACAAAGAATTGTTATTATAAATTTCAATATCTGTTATGCCGAGCGCCGCTATTCCGTCCGTCCATACCCTGTTAAAATGCTCTGCCCACGAGCTGCAGCAACCGAAAGGGTCGGGAACATCGAAGTATGGAAAGCCGATGTAATGCTCAAACTTTTCTTTTTCTGTTTTGTCGAGCTCGTGAAGCTTGCCGTCGAGCCCGGCGAGCCTGTCCGGAATCTTTCTCAGAGGGTCCCTGTCGTCGCTTGTCAAAACCATTCTCGCCTTGTAACCCTGCCTTAGCACCGCCTTGTATACGAAATACGATTTTAAAACATCGAACATGTTTCCGATGTGTTTTGCGCCAGACGGCGATGCGCCAGACCTGCACGTGACGATGCGCCCCTCCCTTTTCGCTCTTTCAATTGCCTGCGCGGCGAGCTGGTCGGCCCAAAAAACATTTTGCATAATAATAATTGATTGGAAAGATTAAAAATGAATCGCCAACTTTAAAAGCGCGTAATCTTTTACAAAACAAACTTCATAATTTACAACCATTTTATTTTTTTCAGAAATGCATAACCAATCAAGGATATAACAGCTATAAAAGCAAAAATAATGAAGAAACTGCATTTATCCGATGCAAGTGGCAGGTAAGCGAGATTCATGCCATACGCTCCCGTTATGGCCGTTGCTACCATTAGCAAGACGCCGATGCTCGCTATCTTTTTCATGATTTCATTTAATCGTTTTGACACGAGCATGTTCTGCGCCGCGAGCAGGGTGTCGATTACCTCTTTGTGAAGCTTGCTCATGCTTAAAACCTCCATCACGTCGTTGTAAATGGGATCAAATAACATATCAATATCTTTAAATGGCTTTATGTAACCCTTTCTCAATTTTCTTATAACATCCAAGTTATAAGACAACGCCCTGCGGTACTGCATCAAACTAAGCTGCATGGCGTATACATTGAATATGTCTTTATCGTTTACATTGCCGTATGAGAGCGATTCTTCAATCACATCAACTCTTTTCCCGATTAAATTAATTTCGTTCAGATACTCGTCATTTATTTTATCTGCTATCCCCGTAAGCATAGAGGTATGGCCTTTCTTGAATAAAAACTTTCCTTTTCTCCTGTCAAGCATGTTTTTTATTCCAGTAATGCACGCTATTTCAGGCCTATATATGACAAGCAAAACGTTTTTTATAAAAACAAAAAGAACGGGCGATACGATTTCGTGCTTGGACGGCGCCAGATATTTAACTATCGTGCAATACCTTTTTTGTATTATCGTCGGCAACTCTTCTGGTTCGAGCGCTTCTTTTATGTATTCCGGTTCCAGTCCAGTAAGTTTGAAGACGAGTTCAAGTTCGTCATCTGTCGGGTCTTGAAAGAAGGCTATGAAATAATTATTTGGTTTGATAACCTCGAGTCTTTTGCGCTCCTTTATATCATTTCTATTTTTTCGAAATTCGTAAATTTTTAACATATAACTATAAGTGTGCGAAAAAGATTTAAAAAGGATTAAAACCATAAGCATAGAAAATTATATTCAGTGTTGATAAAATTTCGATAAACTTCTCCAAATCTCGGAAACGCGCTCCAGCGTTTCCAATTGCTACCACGTCGCATGTTTAATTTTCTCGTGCCATTCTTTATTTGTGGAAATCCCATGTTCTGGACTTTAGCTGGCACGGCACATAAATGCCATTCCCGGCTTTTTATTCATCAGTAAAATTTTGGATTGGTCATAAATAAGTTTTTATTTTTTATTTCACCAAAATAAGTTAACAAACCGAAGAAAATAACTATAAAAAATAAAAATGGATAGCGAGAATTCGGACGGTTTAAAAAATATGAATCGCAACCATTATAAACTCAGATGCAACGCAAGAATGCTTTATGCCAAATAGCGGGATAGAGCAGCCTGGAGTGCTCGCTGGGCCCATAACCCAGAGGTCAGTGGTTCAAATCCACTTCCCGCTATTTTAATTTTTAAAGCAATTGAAAATAAGTGATGAGAATGGGTATGAAAGAAAATCTGAAAAAGCTGAGCAACTGCCTATGGGAAGTGCCAAAGTCTGGTAAGATGAAGGTTCCAGCGTGGCTCTTTTTGTCCGAACGCCTGTTAAAAGATGTTGAAGACGGGGCAATCCAGCAGGCGGCGAATGTCGCCACAATGCCGGGAATTTACAAACATGCGCTTGCAATGCCGGACATGCATTTCGGATACGGCTTTCCAATCGGCGGCGTTGCGGCTCTTGATTGCAAGGAAGGCGGACTGTCTCCAGGCGGAATCGGTTTTGACATCAACTGCCTTAGTGGAGATACTAAAATCCTTTCACAACACGGATACTATAAAACTATTGCGGAGATGGAAAAGACTTGGAATAAAGAAACTCTCAAATGTATGGAACTAAGTAAAAATTATGAGCAAAAAACGGAAGTAGAAAGATTTATAAAAATAAAGCCACACACAAATGTATTTAAAATTACGACTTCTTCTGGTTATGAAATTATCGCGACTGCTGACCATCCGATATGGACTCCAAGCGGTATGACTCTTGTCAAAGAATTAAGAACAGGAGATAAGATAGCAATATATCCATTTAAAGGAATTGAGTATGAAGAACCGAAAAATGAAGTCGTAATAGATGAGAAAAAAATAATAGAACTGGATATTCCATGGAATAAAAAACATATTATATCAGAACTTAAGAAAAGGGATCTACTTCCCCTGTATTTAAATTCTCATCAAATGCCATACTTACTTAAAATTCTTGGATATGTTATAGGTGATGGTTCTCTTATCATTGCTGGAGAAAAAAATAAAGGATTTGTATGGTTTTGGGGTAAGAAAGAAGATTTAGAATTAATAAGAGAAGATATTAAAAGATTAAATTATACACCATCAAAAATTTATAAAAGAGAAAGAAGTCACTCAATAGATACCAAATACGGTAATGTAAAATTTACTGCTACAGAGTATAGCATGAGAGTCAGCTCAAGAAGTTTTTTAGTTCTACTAAATCTGCTGGGTTCTCCAATAGGAAACAAAACAAAACAAGATTATTGCATTCCAGAATGGTTAATGAAAGCACCTTTATGGTATAAAAGATTATTTTTAGCATCATTTTTTGGAGCTGAAATGTCTTCACCAAAAACAATGACATCTCATGGATATAATTTTTATATGCCAACAATTTCAATGAATAAAAATTATAAATTGATTGAGAGTGGTAAGAAATTTTTTAATCAGATCGCTTCTATGCTCATGGAATTTGGAATAAATTCTATGATAACAGAAGAAAAATTCGAATATATAAATAAAGACGGTGAGGTTTCTTATAAGATTAGATTACTTATTAATGGCGATAATAGAAATTTGATTACTCTATATGAAAAAATAGGTTTTGAATATAACAAAGAAAAAAGCTATTTAGCGAATGCATCCGTTGTTTATCTGAAATTAAAAAATGATGTTATTCAACAAAGAAATAAAACACAAAAAATTGCTATTAGTTTTTATACTAATGGAACCACACCAAAAGAAATATATCAATCTCTCGGTTCTGACTTCATAAATAAAAGGTTTATAGAAAGGTCTCTATTTGAAGGTAGAAAAACCAGTTCTCGGATATCGTCTAATTTTTTAACATTCGATAAATTCTTAGAAAATTCGACCGAAGGTCTGGGAAAGAGTGGAATGATATGGGATAGTATAAAAAGCAAGAATAAGATTAAGTATGATGATTATGTTTATGATTTTACAGTCAAACATGATGACCACAATTTTATTGCAAACTCGTTTGTCGTCTCAAACTGCGGAGTCCGCGTTCTGAGAACGAACCTGACGGCAAATGATGTCAGGCCGAAAATCTCCCGGCTATTGGAATCTATTTTCAGAAATGTGCCGTCTGGCGTGGGAAGGGGCGGCAAACTTAAGCTGAGCCGCGGACAGATAGATGAGGTGCTGGAACTTGGCGTGGAATGGGCACTGGAAAATAATTATGCAAATAAAAATGACTTAAAGCATATAGAAGAGAACGGCTCCATGAAACAAGCGGATGCGAGCAAGGTATCCGACAAGGCAAAAAAGAGGGGAGCCCCGCAATTGGGGACACTTGGCGCCGGAAATCATTTTCTTGAGATTCAAAGAGTCGACAAAATTTATTTGCCAGATGTCGCAAAGGAGTTCGGCATTGATAACGAAGACCAAATTTGCGTAATGATTCACACGGGCTCGCGCGGTCTCGGTCACCAGGTCTGCACGGACTATCTTCAAATCCTTGAAAAAGCGTTTCACGACGAAATACAGAAACTTCCGGACAGAGAGCTAGTTTACGCTCCGGCCGGAACCCAGGAATGCGAAGACTATTTCAGGGCAATGTGCTCCGCGGCAAACTACGCATGGACTAACCGCCAGTTAATCACTCACTGGACAAGAGAAAGTATTGTTAAAACACTTGGAATGAAAGAAGAAGACATTGGATTAGAGCTTGTTTACGACGTCGCCCATAACATGGGAAAAATCGAAAACTATAAGATTAACGGAAAGATGAAAAAAGTTTATGTTCATAGAAAAGGGGCAACGAGAGCATTCCCTCCCGGAAGCCCGGACATTCCAAGCGACTACCAAAGGGTTGGCCAGCCCGTTTTAATTCCGGGAAGCATGGGCACCGCAAGCTATATTCTGGTTGGCGCCGAAACCGCGGAAGAAACATTTTTTTCCACTGCTCACGGCGCTGGCAGGGTTTATTCGAGGTCAAAGATGCTGAAAACTACACGAGGAGAAAACGTTTCCAGAGAGCTTGCCAAGAAAGGTATTGTTGCAAAATCGGCTTCGTGGAAAGTTCTGGCAGAAGAGGCGCCGTCCGCTTACAAGAACATTGACGAAGTGGCAAGAGTTACGCAGGAAGCTGGAATAAGCAAGATAGTTGCGCGACTTGTTCCTCTTGGCGTCGTGAAAGGATAATTATAGTCAAAACTTTCGCACTTTTTAATTTTTGCCATTATATTTTTACTATGAACGATTGCAACAAGATTCCAACGAACTCTCCTTTGGACAAGCTTCTGAAAGGCGGAATAGAGTCGGACGCGGTCACAAATATTTATGGAGAGGCCGGAAGCGGGAAAACAAACATTGCATTGCTTTGCGCAATTTCTGTAATAAACGGCAACAAAAAAGTTGTTTTCATCGACACGGAAGGCGGATTGTCGTTTGAAAGGTTGAATCAATTGGCAAACGGCAACGGCAGCCATTATCTGAAAGACATATTATTATTTGAGCCGAAAACGTGGCAAGAGCAGTGCAAAAGGGTTAAAAAACTAAACGACCTTGTCGAGCAAGAGAACGTCGGCCTGATAATCATAGATTCGATGGTGTCTCTTTATAGATTAGAACTCACCAACGATAATTTTTCTCAGATAAATCGCGATCTTTCAAAGCAGTACTCCACGCTGTCTAATATTTGCAGGTCAAAAAACATTCCGGTTCTTGTTACGAATCAGGTCTACTCTATCGCCGGAAAAATTGAACTTACGTCAAAAACGATTGGCAGGTACTGGGCAAAAACCCTGATACGGCTTGAAAAGCTCGAGAAGCCGGGGCATCGCGTGGCAACAATTGTAAAGCACAGGTCTCTGCCCGAAGAAAAGCACGTCGAGTTTGTAATCGTCGAGAACGGGTTGAAGGAAGTCGGAAAGTTTTCCATATTTTGATGGGTCTTTGTTTCTAAAATTCTGGGCGCGATTTTATATCGAACTCCGCGCCTATTTATTTTCTTTATGCCAACGCTTGAAGATGATGAAAGCGCTCCCGTCTTTGCAAAACCTCAACTATGAGCGCTTCGGATGGGCGCGATGCCTTCGTGCGAAGCTCCATAAAAATTAAGATAGGTCAGAATCTCTTATTTGCACCCAAAAATCCGCTGACGATCAGGTCTATAGCTTCTCTCTCTGTTAATCCTCTCGTTCTGAGATAATCCATTTGCTCATCGTTTACCCTTCCTATTGACGCTTCGTGAGTTATTGACGCGCCTTTATTTTTGCTTATTAATTCTGGCGTTAGTTTGATAGACGAATTATCATCAACCAGCAGGCCCTGGCAATCCAGGTGTCCGTTTCCAGCGGCTTCTGCCGTAATACTGCTTTTCGCATTTATGCGACTATCTTTTCTTCCAACCAATCTAAGTCTGACAATTCCGCTGGCATTCTCCCCTTTCAGAAAGACATTATCTCTTATCCGAATCTTTGAATTTGCACCGTTAATGACGAGGCTTAGATTTGCGGACGAGTTACTTTTGGAATATACGTCTGTCTTTAGCGAAAGGTTTTTTGGAGTAAATAAATTCTCGTAACTGTATTTCAGCATGGCATTTCTTCCCAGCATAAACTCGTAATCGGCGCCGACAAAGTCTCCCTCCCCCCATTTATGGAAGTGATTATACTCCATACGCGCGTTATCCTTTAGGACGAGTTTGCCGCATGCTTCGTGCCTCCCGCATAAATCGTTTCTGACTGCGTTGCAAACGACATTTGCTTTAATTTTTATATTTTTTTCAACAATTAGCAGATTTGTAAGATTTTGAGATACTTTTGGCGATGCTATAGTTGTGCATGTTGTTAATGGAAAATCTATTTGTTTTTTCACCCATATGAAATATCCTTGTTCCGGCTTTCTGACAAACCATTTTCTGCTCCACCCGAATTTTTCCCACGCTTCACGGCTGGATAAAACGATGACCCCGCTTCTTTCAACTATTTGTTTGATCTCGTTATCAACCTGCAGATAATCTGCGTTTTTCACATTCTTTGCATTTTTCATATCCATGCCTCTTGATAGTTTTCCATACCTTTTTCCAGTCATTTGACGAGCCGATTAATTTTCCGTTCAGCAAAACATGAATAATATCGGGCTTAAGAAACTCCAGCGCCGTTGCGTTGTGCGTCACCATAAGGGCGGCTCTGTCTCGCGAAAGCCAATCTTTTATTATTCCGGTTATTTGTTCCAATCTTTTGACATCTACTCCGGAATCGATTTCGTCAAATATTATAAGTTTTGGATTAAGCGCGAGAACCTGAACCAGTTCTGAAAACTTTTGCTCTCCGCCGGAGAAATTGACATTTATTTCTCTCTCTAAAAGCTGCGAAGAAACGTATTTTTTATGCTCGCATCCATTGCCAATTCTTCTTAAAAAATCCGATAATTTCACTCCTTTTATTGCGGGTGGATGCTGAAATGTTAAGGCGATGCCAAGCTTTGCTCTTTGTTCTGGTTTCAATCCCGTTATTTCCTTTCCATTAAAATATATTCCGCCTCTTTTTATTTTGTACTCTCGCAGTCCCATAATTGTTTTGGCGAGAGTCGTCTTCCCCGAAGCGTTTGGACCGACGATAGCATGAGTTTCGCCCTTTCTGATTCGAAGGGAAATGTCGCTCAAAATTTCTTTGCCGCCAACCTCCACGCACAAATTACTTATTTTTAGCATAAGTATCACTACTTTAGACGCCAGCAAATTTAAAAATCTTCAAATTCGTTTTTCAAAATCATCGTTGCCGAAAATTTCTCGGCAATTTCTTCATCACGCTTTTTTTCTCAATAATCAACGCTCCCACATATCCGCAAGACCTGCACTGCCAAAGCATGCCGCACTCGAACCCAACATAAGGTATTACATCAGTCGAATTGCAAACGGGGCATGTTCTGATCGATTTTTCGACACTTTTTCTTTTTCGTTTCATGACCAATATCTTTAATAACCCTTTTCGTTAATAAATATTTATGTCATTCATTTCATCATTGAAAAAACTCTTCGGTGGTCGTAAAGAAGAAATAAAAGAAGAGACGGTTTCGCTTGATAATCTGATAAATTTCATGAAGGAAAAAAATCGGGAAGAAATAAAGGAAATAGAAGACGAGTCAAAAAGATTCAGGGAAAAAATACGCTCAGGCTTTAAAGAACTTTCTAAAATGCTCGATGACTTCAAAAAAATCGAGGCTCGGGACGATTTGTCAAAAGCGTCTGTCGCCGCAAAAAACAATTTCTGCGACAGGGCAATAAACATTCTATCAAAACTGCCACCCGTTACATCCGACGAGTTCGTCGGCGAGGCATACAAAATTATAGACGAAATAAACAACACGACACCGAGACAGATGATGCACATGGACTTTTTCTTTAGGGATAATGTTGAAAAAATTGTCAGTAAAATAAAGGAGATAAAACAGACGGTTGATGAGTATCAGGAGTTTTTGTCAACGAACATATTATCCGACATTGAAAAACTAAGGCATGAAATCTCGTCGGTGAAAAAAAGCGAGAGTAAAATCGGATATATAGAGATGAATATAAAAAACATTGAGAACGATTTAAACGGACTGAAAGAGCAAGAGCAAAAACAGTCAGAAAATATCCCATATGTTGACAGGGAAAAAATCAACGAGTTGAAAAGAGAATTGAACGAGATTAACAAATCAAAAAAAGAGCTTGAGCAAAGAATTGAGACATCATTTGGCGGAATCAAGAAACTGCTGAAAAAATTCGCATACGATGTTAAAGACAAGCACAAACAAAACCTTATTAATAATTATATAGCATCCTCTTCGAACAGTTTTTTCGTAAAGGACAAAGGTCTCGAAATAAAAGAAATACTCAAAGAAATAAAATCATTGATAGAAGACAAGAAAATTGAAGCGGATGAAAAGCGGTACGAAAGGGTATGCTTAATATTGAACGATTTTCCTTTTTTTGAAAAACTGAAAAACGATTATTACATGACAAATGAGAAAATCGCAGCAAAAGAAAGGGAAATAAAAAAAGAGGAAAAATTCATGGAGCGGGTCAAAAAATCAAAGGCGGAGCTGAAATCGATTAGGGACAAAATCGCGGAATTAAAAAAGATGAAATCGCAGCTTGAAGAAAGTAAGTCAAAAGTTATAAATGAAATCAAAGATAAAAAGAAAGAAATCGAGTTTATGGTTTCCGGGATTCTTGACAGCAAAATAAGGATATCATGAGGCAGGTAAATTTATATAAAAAAGTATACGACATGCTGAGACAAATTCCGAAAGGAAAAGTGACTACATACAAGGCATTGGCGGTAGCGCTTGGAGATGAGAACGCGGCGAGAGCGATCGGAAGAATATTGCATAACAATAAAAATTTGGTTAAGTTCCCGTGCTACAAAGTGGTTGAAAGCGATGGAGGTCTTGGCGGATACTCCCTCGGGGCGGGTCAAAAAATCAAAAGACTGAAAAATGACGGCATAGAAATTAAAAACAAAAAAATTCAGAACTTTGAAAAGATTTTATTCAGAGATTTCAAAACAGATTTTCCGTTGAAAAAATTGAGGCAAGAACAGTTGAGGCTAAGAAACAAAATTATAATTGAAAAGCCGGAATTGCCGAAGGAGTTAAAAGTTGCTGGCATCGACGTATCTTATCGCAACAATCGCGGGAAATGCGCCTATGTTTTGATGAACAAAAATTTTGAAGTTTTGGAAGAAAAAACAACGTGCATGGAAATCAATTTTCCATATATCTCCACGTACCTGTCGTACCGCGAATTGCCAATAATTTTGAAATTAATGAAATCTGTGAAGAAAATGCCCGATGTTTTGTTGATCGATGGAAACGGTTTGCTCCACCCAAGAAGCATGGGCATAGCCACGCACGCCGGGATTCTGCTAAATATGAGAACGGTCGGCGTTGCGAAGTCGCTGCTGTTTGGAAAAATTGAAAACGGTTTTGTGAAATACGAAAATAAAATTCTCGCCAAGGTTTTACAATTCAACGGAAAGCCCGTCTATGTTTCGGTTGGACATAAAATTGACTTGAAAACAAGCATTGAAATAGTAAAGCTCTTTACAAACTCGCGAATTCCAGAACCGCTGAAAATGGCAGATAGGCTGTCTAGATTATAAAAGATTCTTAAGCTTTAACATAATATCTAAATTATGCGGATGCCGGTTGCGCACGGTTTTTACCCGTCAAAACCAGAAGTATTGAGAGACCGTGTAAATGAACTGCTGAATCAGGGACTGAAAAAGGAAAAGGCGTTTGGAGCAATTGTCCCGCATGCCGGCTATGAATACTCCGGCGGGGTTGCCGGAGCGACCTATTCGTCTGTTGAAACGGAAAAAAGAAGATTCATGATTTTCTGTCCCAACCACACCGGATACGGGCTTCCGGTCTCGCTCAGCCAGGAGAACTGGCAGACCCCGTTGGGCGTCGTCGAGGTCGATAAAAGCTTTGGAGAAAAAATCCCTGTAAACGAGGACGCCCACCGATACGAGCATTCGCTTGAAGTCCAGCTGCCGTTTCTTCAGGTTTTATTTGGCGATTTCAAATTAATTCCGATTTGTCTTTCTCATTTGTCATTGGATAAAATTGAAGAACTTTCCAAGCAACTCGTAGACAAAGATATTTTTTACATCGCGTCGAGCGATTTTACTCATTTCGGTCCAATGTATGGCTATATGCCAGTCAATCGGGGAGATGAGGAAAACCTGAAATACGTAGAAAGTATGGACAGAAGAGCAATTGACCTAATCTGCAAAATCCGGCCCGAAAAGTTTTATGAAATGGTTACAAAAGAGGGTCTGACGATATGCGGGTTCGTTCCAATCACGCTGATGCTTTTTATTTCCAGAGAGCTTGGAGCAAAAAAAGGAAAGCTGATAAAATATTCGACATCTTATGAAACAAACCCGAACTCAAACTTCGTGAGCTATGCCGGGATTTTGATAGAATAAATTGGATTCGACTTTTGATGCCCGCGTATTCTTTAGTATGTGCAATATTACTCGGGCTCGGGCGACAACTTTTATACTGAAGAGAGAATATTAATATTATGCCAAAAAGAAGAATCAAAGGGGGAATTTTAGCAACAATTGGTTATATTCTATCACCATTATCTTGGTGGAATGACCTTTTCATAAATATCCCATTAGCTTATGTATTTGCATTACCATTTGGTTTTGTTTCCAAAAATTTGTTTCTTCCTGCAATGATTGTCGGTTACTGGATTACCAACATAATTGGTTTCATCTTAATGCATCATGGAGTTGTTGGTTTGCTTTCCAAAGAAACAAAAAAATATACCAGAAAGGAATTGATGAAAGATATTATTGTTTCTATAATTTACACAATAATTGTAGCCATTTTTGTTTTAATGGGATGGCTAAAATTCCCCACAGAATATTTTTCATAGAACATTTTTAATAAGCCCGCCTGCGTCATACTGTCGGTCGCTTCGCTTGGAACTTCGTTTATACGCAAAACATTTTAATTACCCTTCAAATTCTCTTTTAACTAATCCAGCATAGCAGAAATATAAGATAATCGAAAGCGGGATATAGATTATAATGCTTCTTGAATAAATGAAAATTCAAAACTTTTTTGTAATGCAGTTGTAATTGTAGTTAAGTTTTTAAGGTTTGATTTATAAAAAATAAGTAATGATTAAAATGCCTAAAAAATTAAAAGATGCGCCGGGAATTGTTCCTGCAATGGACATGCCTTTGGGAAGAGCATTAATAGAAATGGATAAATTAAAAGAACTTAAAGATGAGATAACCGGATTCAAAATTGGAAGCGAGATAAGAGATATGAACGGTTATCCAACCATGCGAAGACTTTTTGATGACATAGGAATTGAAATACCAACGATCATGGATGGACAAAAAGATGGAACAGACATTCCGGATTTAATAACAGGTCAAGTTGAAAGAGCAGCAAAAATTGGTAGGTTTGATGCATATATAGGAAGTCCTCTTGGTTCTGGTTCTAACATAGGTTCAGAAAAAAAAGGCTCACTAGAGGCATTTGTTGACGCGTGTTATGAACAAGAGATTGTTCCAATAATTGTTCTCGAGATGACACAACCCGGATCAACAAGGTACTCTGAACTTGAAAAATGTGAGTTATTGGCGAGGGATGCAAAAGATTTAGGGGTTATGTATTTCGTGGCACCGGCAAATAGACCAGAAAGACTAAAGGTTTACAAGAGAATTATTGGCGACGGTGAAATAATTTCTCCTGGATCAGGACCGCAAAAGACGGGAAATGTAATAGAAGACGCGACCAATGCTGTAAAATACGGAGCAGACCATCTTGTAATTGGAAGAGGAATTTTTAAATCTGAAAATCCAAAACAAAAAACAGAAGAAATTTACGAAAAAATATCAGAAGCGTATGAGAAAAGGTGAAAAATGTGGAAGAATACAAAAAAGAATTTATTGATTTCTTGTTAGATAAGGAAGCTCTGAAAATTGGAAAATTTATATTAAGGAGTAAAAGAGAATCTCCATATTTTGTAAATACTGCTGTATTTAATGACGGAGAGAGTATTACAGAACTGGGATATTTTTATGCAAGTAAAATAAATGATACCTTTAAACCAGAAGAATATGATATTGTATTCGGACCGGCATACAAAGGTATTCCATTATCAGTAGCCACTGTAATTGGTTTACTTGGCTATTTTGATATAAATAAAGCTTTTTCATTTAATAGAAAAGAACCGAAAGGTCACGGCGAAGCCACAACACAGGACAGACAGAAAAATTGGATTGTTGGGCATGAAATTAATGACGGTGCTAAAATTCTAATGGTGGATGATGTGTTTACAACAGGAGATACAAAATATGAGTCCATTGACTTATTAAACAGCGTTGCCGACAATCTCACGTTTGCCGGTCTGGTTATTGCCGTCGACAGGCAAGAAGTTGGAACAGACGGAAAAGACGCGATAAAACAATTTGAAGAAAAAACAAAAATACCTGTTGAGTCGATTGCAAATATAACAGAAATAAAAAATTATTTATTTGACAATGAAAAAATTTCTGAACAAGATTTACGGAGAATTGAGAGGTATTTAGAAAAATACGGGACTGAAGAAGCAAAGAAAAGTTTATGAAAATTGCATGATCAACAAATTTATAAATAAAACTCAAACGCAGCCATCAAACGATATAAGGTCCTATTATATTGAAGATGAGAGCGAGGCCCACGATAATAGAGACGAGATTCGCTATCTTGGTTCCGCTTTTCTTCTTTGAAAATTTTTGTACAACCGCCTCTAAAATCAACCCTCCGTCAAACGGCTTTATTGGAAGGAGATTGACCACGCCTATTCCAATGCTCAATATGAAAACCCAGGTCAGCAACGACATCAAAAAGTTCAGACCACCCGCAAAGTTAGTCACCATAGGATTTGGCTCATAATATGTCTTATATGGCTGCGTAATCCCGATAAATGCGCCGGGCTTTCCATCGGGCCTTTTTGTCGCGGTAAGATTGTAAACCCCATTCGTCGTTTCTATTCTTATATTTGTATTTGGTTCTATATCGCGCAATACGTCACCCAATTTGTCCGCCGAGTTGATTGGGATTCCATTGATTGATTTTATCGCTCCGGTCATGTTTGCACGATATGCCGGATAGTCCTTTATAACACCACCGTAAATCAGGCCAGATGCCTGAAAACACGAAGCTATTATCAAGTAACTCAGCAAAAAGGCGGACGCGCCCACGATAAAATTTGCAAATGAGCCGGCCGAATAAACGCTTATTTTGGTTTTGGTGCTTGATTTTTTTAGCTGTTTTTCATCAGGCTCGCAGAACGCGCCTGGCAAAAAAAGAAGCAACAGCCAGCCAAGAGATTTTATTTTTATGTTTTCAAGCCTTGCCATGATTCCGTGCGAAAACTCGTGAGGTATCATTACGGCGAAAATTCCGATTACCCAGAACCACCACGGCATGATGAGCATGCCCGGGCGTACCTGGACAGTACTGACTGGTCCGGGAAGAACAAGCATCACGCCCTCTTCTGAAACGCCATGAACAATATTGAATGCGTTGTTTACCAGAAACCATGTGCCAAAGAGCATTACCGGAAATGACACTATAATTGATATGACGGAAAGAATTCTGAAAAACCTGGCGTGTTTTTTTGCAAGTTTTTCAATAAATCTTTTACCTTTCTTTGTCCTCCTGATTATAATAATGCCCTCAAGCTTGATGTTTTTTCTGTCCTTTAAAATAAGCAGGACGATTATACAGATGAAAATCAGGAATGAAATCGATTCAATCATAGACATTATTTCTTGCGGCAAGTATTTATTGCTTTTGTTTCGCAAGGCTCACGGTTTTGGCCATGAAACAATGCGAGAATGCGGTGCGCACCTCCGAAAAGGCGTGGAATTCGTTTTTATAAAAAATAAGAAAAAAAAATATGAAAAATTATTCGCATGCAACTGAATGTTCATTTCCCGGTCCAACCACCTTCACAACACTACCAGAGCATGAAGCTGCGAGAACACACGTCTTTGTCGTCTGCGGTGCGATGCTTCCCGACCATGTGCAATCTTTTTTAACACCGTCTACATATACACTTATCTGCCCAACATCTATGCTTTCCGACCCTATGTTTCTGATCGTAACATTCGCGCCTTTCGCATTTTCTATTTTTATCGTTTTTACCAATTGTTTCGTCACCACATTTATTTGTTCTTGACTCGCCGCTCCAGACGTGCCCACGAGGCTGCTGATGTAAATTGACGCGGTTGCCGTGATGCCAATAGCCACCAACAATAGAAGAGCTATTGTTATGATTGGTGTTATTCCTTTATTGTTCATTGTATGCACCTCATTATAATTATTAGCAAGATCCATACTTAAAGATTTTTTTCTCAAGTACGCGAAGCAAAATTAACTCGCATGCGGTTGAACAAATTATGCCGCATTCCCGCGCAGAGCGTCGGTATCGATCCGGTCGTTTCGGAACATTTATAAATTTTAGTGCCGATACTTAAAGAGGGTTCGTTTGAAGGCGGCATTAATTTTGAGCGACGGTTCAACATTCTTTGGCAGCGGCTTTGGTTATCCGTGCGAGGTTTTCGGCGAGGTCGTCTTTAACACGGGAATGACCGGTTATTGCGAATCTCTCACTGACCCTTCTTATTCTAACCAGATTTTGGTTCAAACCTATCCGCTGATTGGAAACTACGGAGTCTCGTCATATTTGATCACGGACAAATTTGGCATGCCATTGCATTTTGAGTCAAATAAAATTCAAGTTAAGGGGTACGTTATTTCTTCGCTTTCTCAACCAAGTCATTGGTCGTGTGATAAAAATTTGGATGAATGGTTATATGAACAAAAAATCCCAGGGATTCAAGAAATAGATACCAGAGAAATAACAAAAAGATTAAGAAAGAGGGGGACGATGCCGGGGATACTAAAAATTTCTGATGATATTGATATTGAGAATTTAAAGGAAAAGTTAACAAAAATAGAAGATTCCAATGAAAAGAATCTTGTAGAAGATGTGAGCATAGAAGAACCGATGATATATAATCGCGGTGACCCAAATATCGTTTTAATTGATTGTGGCGTTAAGTTTGGAATTTTAAGGAATTTGTTGGCGAGAAATGTTAGCGTTATAAGAGTTCCATATAATTATTCTGTTGAAAGGATTCTGAATTTCAATCCCGCGGGCGTTTTAATTTCAAACGGCCCGGGAGACCCAAAAAAATGCGGCAGAACGATAAAAACCGTTGGAGAACTTCTAAAAACCGGTTTGCCGATTATGGGAATTTGCCTTGGAAGTCAGATCTTGGCTCTGAGTGCCGGTGCCGATACTTACAAATTAAAATTTGGTCACAGGGGGCAGAACCACCCAGTAACCGATTTGAAAACGAAAAGATGTTACATAACAAGCCAGAACCATGGATATGCCATTGATCCAAAAACGATAAACGAGGATTTTGAAGTAAGTTTTATTAACGCGAATGACAAAACGGTGGAAGGTATAAGACATAAAAAAAGACCCGTGTTTGGAGTGCAGTGGCACCCCGAAGGTCCGGGTCCTTATGAAACGGGTTTTTTATTTGACGAATTTGTGAGAGAGGTGAATAAATATGCCCATAAATAAGCACATTAAAAGCGTCCTGATATTGGGAAGCGGAGCGATAAAGATAGGCGAGGCCGGGGAGTTCGACTACTCCGGTGCCCAGGCAATCAAGGCATTGAAAGAAGAGGGGATAAGAACCATACTCGTAAATCCGAACATCGCCACGATTCAGACAGACAAAAAATTTGCCGACGAGGTCTATCTGCTGCCAGTAAAGGGAGAGTTCGTGTCAAAGGTCATTGAAAAAGAAAGGCCGGACGGCATATTGTTGGGTTTCGGAGGCCAGACAGCACTGAACTGCGGATGCGAGCTTTATGAGACCGGGGTTTTGGAAAAGTATGGGGTAGAAATTTTGGGAACCGGCATCGAATCGATCAAAAAAGCCACGGACAGAGAAAAATTCAGAAAAACCATGCTAAATAACGATATACCGATCCCAAAAAGCGAAACGGCAAACACGATAGAACGGGCAATTGACGAAGCGGATAAAATCGGCTATCCAGTTATGATAAGGGTTGCGTACACTCTCGGAGGGCAGGGTTCCGGCGTTGCCCATAATCGCGACGAACTAAAGAGAATCGCTTCCGTCGGGTTGGCGCACAGCAGGGTTAGACAGGTCTTGATAGAAGAATATCTCGAAAAATGGAAAGAAATCGAATACGAGGTAATGAGAGACGAGAATGACAACTGCATCATAATTTGCAATATGGAAAATTTCGATCCCATGGGAATCCATACGGGCGACTCTATCGTCGTCGCGCCGAGCCAGACCCTGACCAACAGGGAATATCACATGTTAAGGGAAACGAGTTTTAAGGTGATAAGGGCATTGGGCATTGTTGGTGAGTGCAACATCCAATACGCGTTGAATCCGGTCAGCGAAGAGTTCAGGGTTATAGAGGTGAACTCGAGATTATCGAGAAGTTCTGCCCTGGCATCAAAGGCAACCGGCTATCCGATCGCCTATATCGCCGCAAAGTTGTCCATCGGCTACACGCTGCCGGAGTTGATAAACAAGGTTACCTCGGTCACGACCGCGTGCTTTGAGCCGTCCCTTGATTATGTCGTTGTCAAAATTCCAAGATGGGATTTTCAGAAATTCAGACTGGTTTCAAAAAGGATCGGAACCCAGATGAAGAGCGTTGGCGAGGTAATGGGAATTGGAAGAAAATTTGAAGAGGCGTTGCAAAAGGGAATAAGGATGCTTGACAAAGGGAGAGAACTGACAGACGTCGATGATATCGATATTAACGAAATTAAAAACGAACTTGAGAACCCGACAGACGAAAGAATATTTTATATCGTCAAGGCGTTGAAAATTGGCATGGATATAAATGAAATCCATAAATTAACCGGAATTGATGCATGGTTCTTGCATAAAATTAAAAATATAGTCGAGATCGAAAACGAGCTGAAAGATTTGAGTCCGAAAAATCTTGCCAAAGCAAAAAAGTTCGGTTTCTCGGACAAAAGGCTCGCTCGGATATTTGGAAAGAAAGAATCCGAAATACGAAGAATCAGAAAGGGTTTGAACATCACCCCGGTTGTAAAGCAGATTGACACAACTGGAGCGGAATGGCCCGCCACTACAAATTATCTTTACATGACTTATAACGGCGATTTCGATGACATGAAGCGAACGGCAAACAAAAAGATTATAGTTCTCGGTTCGGGTTGTTACAGAATCGGCTCGAGCGTGGAGTTTGACTGGTGCTGCGTGAACATGGCGTGGGCTTTGAAGAAGAAAACGGACGAGGTTATAATGATAAACTATAACCCGGAAACGGTCAGCACGGATTACGATATTTTGGATAAACTGTACTTCGAGGAATTGACGCTTGAAAGGATTTTGGACATAGTTGAAAAGGAGAAACCGGAGGGGGTAATCGTGAGCGTTGGCGGGCAAATACCGAACAATCTGGCAAAAAAACTTTCGGAAAACGGGGTTAACATTTTGGGGACGTCAGCCTCTGATATTGACAGAGCCGAGGACAGGTCGAAATTTTCCGCATTGCTTGAAGAATTGAAAGTAAAGCAGCCGAGTTGGAGCAAATTGGAATCGATCGAAAAGGCAAAGGAATTTGCCGATAAAATAGGGTATCCCGTTTTGATAAGGCCTTCCTATGTTTTGTCCGGCGCGGCGATGAACGTCGCATTCGATGAAAATCAGTTAGAAGACTATTTGAAACGGGCGGCAAATGTTTCAAAGGAGCATCCCGTGGTAATTTCAAAGTTTCTGAGAAACGCGAAAGAGGTTGAGGTCGATGCGGTTTCCGACGGAAGCAACGTCTTTATCGGAGCCATCGTTGAGCACGTCGAGTTTGCCGGAACTCATTCCGGGGATGCGACCATGTCCATACCGACGCTGACCATTTCAAATGCCAACAAAGAAGTGATAAGACGGTACACGAGAAAAATAGCAAAACATTTAAAAATCAGGGGCCCGTTCAACATTCAATATTTGGTAAAGGGCGGTGAAATACTGGTTATCGAGTGTAACCTGAGGGCATCGAGAAGCATGCCGTTCGTTTCCAAGACGATAGGGGCGAATCTAATGGAAATCGGCGGAGATGCGATAACGGGTGAAAATATCGTGGATGGTGAAGGCGTTCCGAAAAACTTCGGCGTTAAATCCCCGCAATTTTCTTTCATGAGGCTGGAGAATGCGGACCCGATATCCGGAGTTGAAATGGTTTCCACCGGCGAGGTGGCATGCCTCGGCGAGTCCTTCGGAGAGGCATTTTTGAAGTCATTGATCGCGAGCGGCCTGAGGATACCAAAGATCGGCGAGGGAATTTTAATAACGGTTGAAGATAAGAAAAAGATAGTTCCGGTTGCAAAAACATTGGCAAAAAGATTTAAAATATACGCGACAGAACATACGGCAAGGGAGCTGATAAAAAACGATATTAAATGCAAGGTTTTGTATAAAATAAGTGAAAACAAAAAACCGAATATAATCGATTACCTGATGAACGGGATGGTCAGATTAGTAATTAATATACCGGATACGAATATTAATCAAAGGGACGAATATCTGATAAGAAGAAAAGCCGTTGAATTCGGCATCCCGGTCATAACAAATTTTGAATTGGCAAATGCCTTGGCAAACGCGCTCATGGTGACGGAAGCATGGACGATTTGATTTCAATAAGAGATTTGAAAAAGGAAGACGTTGAATTGATATTAAATACGGCGGATGAGATGGAAGTTGCATTGAGAAGCGGCAAAATAAATACCGAAATGAAGGGAAGGATTCTGGCAAATCTGTTTTTTGAACCGAGCACGAGAACGAGATTTTCGTTTGAGACCGCGATGTTAAAATTGGGAGGAAGCGTAATTGGGTTTGACGACCCGAAAATTACTTCTCTTGAAAAGGGCGAAACCTTGAGCGATACGATAAAAACGGTTGAGAAATACTGCGACCTGATTGTAATAAGACATCCGAAAGAGGGGGCGCCGAGGCTGGCGGCATCGGTTTCGTCCAAGCCCGTGATAAATGCCGGCGACGGTTCCAATCAACACCCAACCCAGGCATTGTTGGATTTATACGCGATTAAAAAATTGAAGGGAAAGATCAGAAACCTTAATATCGCGCTGCTCGGCGATTTAAGGCACGCGAGGGTCATAAAGAGTTTGATTTATTGCCTGGCGATGTTTGACGCAAACTTAATTCTCATTTCTCCGATGGGTCTGGAAATAGAAAAAGAGATAGTGCAAGAGGTTAAAGAAAAATTTAATAACGAAATCTTCCAAACGAACGACATCTATGCCGGCTTAAGAACGGCAGATGTTTTATATGTTTGCAGATTGCAAAAAGAGAGATTTTCAGACCCATACGAAGCAAAAAAACTTGAAAACGCATATAAAATAACGCCGGATTTGTTAAAGCAAGCAAAGGACGATTTAATAATTTTACATTCCCTGCCAAGACTCGGGGAGCTCGACCGTCGCATCGACGATACCAAGCATGCCAAATATTTTGACCAGATTCAGTTTGGCGTTCCCGTGAGAATGGCGATTATACACCAGATGATGAGATGAGCCGCCAAATTATACAGTTTGCGTGATGAGAATGGAAGAGGACAAATTGCTTGTAAGGAAGATTAAAAACGGAAGCGTGATAGACCATATAAAGGCCGGAAACGGTTTAAAGGTTCTGGACGTTCTCAAAATAACTCCCGACAATACGGCCGTAGTTATGCTGAACGTTCAGAGCAAAAGATTTGGAAAAAAGGATATTGTAAAAATCGAAAATAAAGAACTAAACAATTTTGAAATAAATAAAATCGCGATACTCGCTCCGAATGCAACGTTGAACATAATAAAAGATTGGAAGGTCGTCGATAAGAAAAAGATCATGATGCCCAAAATTGTCGAGGGAATTTTGAAATGCCCCAATTCAAATTGCATAACAAATTACGAGCCGGTAAAAACGAGGTTTTGCGTTGAAGAAAGGGGATTGAGATGCTGGTACTGCGAAAGGATTTTTCGGGTGAACGAAGTAATTTAAAATATTATTTCTATAATCTTTGAATATGAACTATAAAATGAGCGTGAGGGAATTTATAGAAAATTCAAAATCGGGCTGTATCGATTATCTGGATTTCATCCAAAGGTTTTTCGAACAACTGAAAAAAATAAATAAAAAATACGATTATCTTATTACAATAGCGGAGTCAGAAATAGAAAATCCAAAGGAAAATTTATTCGGTCTTCCGGTTTCTGTCAAGGACAATATCTGCACAAAGGGGTTATTATCAACTGCCGGCTCGAAAATTTTAGAAAATTATGTACCGATTTTTGATGCAACCGCTGTTGACAGAATCAAAAAACAAAACGGAGCAATAGTTGGCAAAACGACCATGGACGAGTTTGGGTTTGGAACGTTTTCAACCAATTGCGCTTACGGCATACCAAAAAACCCTTATGATAGGAGAAGAAGTTGCGGAGGCTCGTCCGGCGGCGCTGCCGGCTTGACGGCCGCCATGGATTTTCCCCACGCGGCCCTTGCCGAATCAACCGGAGGGTCGATATCGTGCCCGGCATCATTTTGCGGGGTCGTTGGTCTGACACCGACTTACGGCCTGGTCAGCCGTTACGGACTGATAGACTATGCCAACTCGCTCGACAAGATAGGGTGCATTGGAAAAACGGTTTGGGATGTCGCATTCCTGCTTTCAATGATTGCCGGGCATGATGACATGGACTCGACGTCGTTGAACGAAAAACCAAGGGATTACACAAGAAATATAGAAAAAAAGCCAAAGAAAATTAAGATTGGAATACCAAAGGAATATTTTAAAAACATTGACGAGCGGGTTGAAAAGGTCGTATGGCATGCGATAAAAAAAATTGAAAAACACGGCTTCGAGTATGAGATGATTTCTCTCTCCCACACAAAGCATGCGCTGTCATCGTATTACATCATAGCGTGCGCGGAGGCGTCAACTAATCTGGCAAAGTTCTGCGGACTGCGTTACGGATTGCACGAAAAGCTGGAAGGAAATTTTAATGAATACTTTTCAGATGTTCGCAGTCATGGATTTGGCACGGAGGCAAAGCGAAGAATTATGCTCGGCACGTTTGCGAGAATGGCCGGGTACAGAAACAAATATTATCTCAAGGCATTGAAAGTGAGAACCCTTATAATAAATGAGTTCAAGAGGGCGTTCAAAAAATTTGACTGCTTGATAGCTCCGACCATGCCGATAACCGCGCCAAAGTTTTCTGAAATTAAAAAACTCGCGCCCATAGAGAATTACCGGCTCGATGTGCTGACGGTCCCGGCGAACCTGGCCGGCATTCCTCAATTGTCAATACCCTGCGGGTTCGGCAACGGGTTGCCGGTCGGCTTGCACATACTTGGGGATTACTTGCGCGAAGAAAAGATTTTGCGGATTGGAAACGAAATAGAAAAAATTTTGAAGGTGAGAAAAACATGACGAAGGTTAAAATCGGTCTCGAAGTTCATGCGGAACTGACGACAAAGACAAAGCTGTTCTGCGGTTGCTCATCGGCATGGCAGGGCAAACGACCCAACACGAACTGCTGTCCAACGTGCTTGGGGCTTCCCGGCTCAAAACCGAGAGTAAACGAAAAGGCGATCGAGTACGGAATAAAGATCGGTCTTGCGCTGAACTGCAGGTTTCCGAAAGAAACATTTTTTTCAAGAAAATCTTATTTCTATCCAGACATGTCAAAAAATTTCCAGATAACCCAGTATGAGATTCCGTTGGCAATGAAAGGATACGTCATGCTCGATAAAAAGAAAATCGGGATAAGGAGAATACATTTGGAGGAAGACCCGGCCAGGCTTGTTCACAGCGGAGGTTCTATCGCAGGTGCGAGATACGTTTTGATTGACTATAACAGGTCCGGTGTTCCGCTATGCGAGATCGTGACAGAACCCGATTTTGAATCTCCGAAAGAGGCGAGAATGTTTCTGCAAAAACTTTCCTCGATCCTCGAATATCTTAATGTGTACGACTCTTTATTGGAGGGTTCGATGCGGGTCGACGCAAACATATCGATTGACGGAGGCGAGCGCGTGGAGATAAAAAACATCTCTGGATTTAAGCATGTTGAAAAAGCATTGACGTACGAAATCATAAGGCAGGTCAACATGAAAAAAAGGGGCAGAAAGATCGTTCAGGAAACGCGCGGTTTTGACCCGGTGGCAAACGTTACTATTTTACAGCGCACGAAAGAATTTGAATCAGAGTACGGCTATATCTTTGAGCCAGATTTAACGAGAATTGAAATAAAGAACTTAAACAAAATCAAAAAAGAGTTGCCAGAACTCCCGGACAAAAAACTAAAGCGATATTCTAAAATAGTCAAAAAAGAAATTGCCGAATCCCTGATAAGCGACCCGCAGATAGCCGACATGTTCGATGTCTTGTCAAAGAGATTTGACCCCCATCTCGTGGGGATATGGCTTTCGGGTCCTCTGAAAAAAACATTGAATTACAATAACCTAAGGCTAAAGGATACGAAAATTAAAACAGAGCACATGGAAAGATTTTTCAGGGCAATAGAAGAAAAGAAAATTACAGATATGATGGGCGAGATGATATTGAGAGAGATGGTCAAAAGTCCGAAAAAAATAGAGGAGTTGGGAACCGATTTTACGAGAATAGATGACGAGGAGTCAATAAAAGAGTTCGTGAGGACCGCGTTGGCTGAAAATCCAAAGGCAGTGCTGGAATACAAATCCGGTAAGGTAGAAGTGTTCGAATTTCTGGTCGGCCAGGCAATGAAAAAAAGCAAAGGCAGAGCTGACCCAAAAATAATAAGAAAGGTTTTAGAGGAGATGATTTAAAGTAAAGGATTATGCTATGTCGGTTGACAATTAAGTTTTTATTTCTTTTATCATAACTCATTAATATTCAAAACCGAATAATATGGCAAAAGAGTTGTGGGTCGGTGGTCTAGTGGCTATGACGCCAAGCCGATTATGCGCGGAACGCTTACAACGTGGAGGTCGCCAGTTCGAAAGACCTTTTCTTTTTAGAAAAAAGAAAAGACTATCGGAATCGCAGGAGGAGTTCAACAAAAGAAAGATAAAATAATTGAACTCTGACGAGAAGAGAAAAAATTCAGGCGAAACTTCGTTTCGCATATATTATTAAGGAGAGAAAGACTATCGGAAGCGCAGTTTTTGCTAAATAGAAAATAAAATATGCGAATGAAATGAACCAAGGTCTTTCTTTTTCCGCAGGTCTTTTTCTTTCTCTGAAAGAGAAAGGTTGAACGAGAATCTGGCCCGACCCATGCCCCGTTAGTCTAGTCCGGTCAATCTTTGCCGAAAGGATATCGGCCTTTCGAGCCGAGGACCCGGGTTCAAATCCCGGACGGGGTATTGCACATTTTTGCGACTCCCTGTCTCATTCTTTTCTCTACCCAAAATTCTCTCTGGAATGCGTCCCTTCATTCCACACCTGAAGTTAGTTGCAATCCGTCGCCTCGCCTTTTATTTTAGTGGTGCCCCTCAATTTTCTTTATCCAGTAATTTCAAACTTAATTCACAATTAGTTTCTTTCAGAAATCGCATCATAAGTTTATCTTCTTGGATTTTCTTAATAATTCTTTTTTCAAATGACAATAAAATAAATATGATAGCATCCATAACACTGTTTGAAAAAACATAACATTTATCAAATAATTCTTTATCGTATGTAAAAATAATAGACGTATCAATTTTTCCTTCTTTTATAGGCGATTTTAAACTTTCATACGAAGAATGAATATATTTAGAAAGTTCTGAATACAACTTCTTCAACTTTTTCTTATTTTCCAAATCCGTGCTGTCTATTAATTTACTCCCAAAAATCAATTTATCGATTTCTTTTATAATCTCTAATTTGCATTCTATTTCACTATCTGGATGTCCTTTATCAATATAATAAGCCTGAATAAATGATTCAAAAACAAATCTGAGTTCCCGAATTGCTGTATGATACACTCCAGAATGGACACATTTACAAATCCATAATAATCGTTTGTTCAGTTCTAGAAACCTATAAAGAAAAAGTGATTTATATCTTTGTTCTTTTGTTAGCTTATCTACCCACTTGAATAAATCAATCCAGTTGCTATACCATTCTGTCCAAAGATAATATCTATTCTTTTCTTCTTTTTGTTTTGTTTCTTTTTCAACATCAACAAAAAGTTTGTCAAAATCATCAAAAATTAATTTTTCAGCCATAATAATTATTCACCTTTTTTAGTTTTAGTGATTTTATTGGCTTCTTTGTTTTTGTAATTAACAAATTTTTTTGTTTGTCCTCTCTCTAAATATGAAAGTAGTTTCACCGCTTCTTCAAATTTTCCTTTTTTTCTTGCTAGTCTAAATAAATCTTCGGGACTCTTTGGCTTCTTTTTTAAACCAATCTTATCAGCTATAATTAAAGAATAAAACAAAGCAATATTTTCAGTTTCTTTTTTACCTTTTCTATACCAATATTCAATTTCACTTAATACTTTTGCCGTTTTATTTACTTTTTTAGCTAAGTCCAAAAGTTCTTCTCTATTTTTTGGGTTACCGTTTAAACCTACTTTTTCTTTTACATAGTCTATCATCATTTTTTCGTTTGATTTCTCCTCTTGTAATCTCTTTTGAGTGTGTCCTTCCAACAAACCAGCTATCAAACAGCCAAAAGCAAGAGCAAAACATATCCATTCTGCAGGGAAGAAAATATAAGTTGCTGGAATAAATGGATTATAAAGAATTCCAAATAGAATAAATAGTGCAAAAAAGACAGCTGTAAAGATGTACCATTGATTTTCTCTCATAATAAATTAGATTTATTTGAATTTTAAATATATTTCTATTTCGTGGTACCAAATCTTATTTTTCGGCTCGGCAACGGACTTCTTCGCAAATCAAAGATTTGCTCGACCCTCGTTTTACCCGGGCAACTAACAGCGATTTAACGGTTCGCTCGGTTGCACCTCGCTCCATCCAAATCCTCTAACGAGGACTTCGTTAAATCGCAAAATGTTAACTTGTTGGCATAACCTGCGGGCAAAGGATAGAGGACCGGCTAATTATGAACAAAAAAAGAAGTTGAAAGAACATTCATCTATTTTTCATTTGCCAAACTCAAAAGCTTTTCCCATTCCTTGTCAACATGTTCCTGTATTTTGCCTATGACCTCTTTATTCTCGTCTCTGAATAAATGCCTAAACCTTTTCTGCGGTTTCAGGAATTCTTCTACCGGCAGTTTCTTGTTTGGCTTGTAGTTCAGTTTGTATTCACCGTTTTCTATCTCGTACAACGGCCAGAAGCACGTGTCTGCGGCAAGCCTCGATATATGGATTGTCATGTCGGTAGGAAAGCCCCAGTTTGTCGGGCATGGCTGAAGGACAACGATGACGGCTGGCGTATTTGCGAACGCCTTTTTTACTTTTTCGGTGAGGTCGGAATAAGCGTGTACAGAGGACTGCGCAACATAGGGTATGTCATGCGCCGCGCAGATTTTTGTCAGATTTTTTCTGAACTGCTCCTTGCCTATCTTAACCGTTCCCGGAGGAGAGGTCGTTGCCCACGCCCCGTAGGGTGTTGCGGAGCTTCTCTGCGAGCCCGTATTTTGATACGCCTCGTTGTCGTACGCGATATAGACAAAGTCATGACCCCTTTCAAGAGCTCCGGACAGGCTTTGAAGCCCGATATCATAAGAAGCCCCGTCTCCGCCGATTGCAAGAAATTTTATATTATCTTTAATTTTGCCCTTTTTCTTTAAAGCCCTGTACGCCGCCTCAACCCCGGAAATCGTGGTGGGCGAGTTCTCAAAGGCGTTGTGAATAAACGGAACCCTCCACGAACTGAACGGGTAAATCGTGGACGCCACCTCAAGGCATCCAGTGGCGCAAGAGACAACGACATCTCCATCTATTGCCGACAGTATCTGTTTCATAATTATAGGTATGCCGCACCCGGAACACATCCTGTGACCGCTGACAAACCTGCTCTCTTTGGCCACGATTTCCTTCGGATTCATAATATTTCTATTGCATGTTAATATTTTTAAACTAAATCCGATTCCACACGTTAAAAAAGGTTTTTATTTTTCACCGTCAGTTCCTCATGATTAGTGTCTTTGATTTCGCGTGGGGTAAAGCTTAAATATCTTTACTTATTAGTAATAATAAGCGAATCGCAACGAAAGAAGACCTTATGCGTCTGTTTCCGCACCAAAATCGTTGCGAATTAGCAAATAAAACCAAAAGATTTTATATTATTTACAATAAAGAATCAACTAAGACTGGTGATATCATTGATAATGAAAAAAACGGTAAAAAGATATTACAAGTCGGGTCTCGAGGACCGGTTTGACGAGGATGCCGGTATCCGCGAAGACGAACTCGGCAAGGTTTACAGGGCATTGGAGATGGAAGAGTTGCAAAAACCGGAAATCGAAAGGCGCGCGGAGCATCAGGGAACCAGAATAGAAGAGATCAGAACGAAAATCAGGGAATCCATGCCCGGAATGGAGAAGGAGACCGACGAGCCGTTAAAGTTGGCTGGCAGCAAGGTCATCGGCAATTTATTTGACAGAATCGATTTTCTGAGGCAAAGGATAGATGAGATGAACGGCGCGATAGAAACGAGAAAAAATCTTCACGAGGAAATAATAGCCGAGATAGACGCTGACATAGAGGACAAAACGAGGAGTTTGTCAACTCTAACAGATACGGATGACATAAGGGATTTCAAGCTGGACATCTCTCTTTTAAGAGCGGAGAAAAGAAAGGAGAATCTTAAATTCTGGAAAGATTTGTTGGAACTTCGGTCAGAACTCAGAAAACTGAAAGAAGAGTATGAGACCGAGGGCAAAATAGCCGAATTGTTTAAGGACGCCAACATTTAATGAGGGGACTAAGATGGAAAATCAAATCGACATAGTTGACGAGATTAAAAAACTCGTTCCCGTGTTGGGCAAGGAAAACGCGTCCAGGGTTGAGAGGGCATATCTGCTCGGGGAAGAGGAAACGAAAAAAAGAATAGTTGAAATGATCGACACGCTCAAGGCAAGCATTTCCTCTGACCCAGAGCTGAAGGACGCGGTGTTGATGGAGCCTTTGCCAAAGACGATAGCGACGAAGGGAGATTTAGAGATTGGAACCGTGCTCTACGGAAGAAAGAAGCTGTACCCGCTGAGAATTGATAAAAAAATTTTGTTGACCCATGTCGGCATTTTCGGCTCGAGCGGATACGGCAAGACAAACATCGTCTATCGCATAATTGAAAATCTAAGCAGACAAAAGATTCCGGTCCTGATATTTGACTTCCAGAAAAGAAACTACAGGGACCTGTTGCAACTGCCCGAATTAAAAGACATGGTAAAAATATACACGGCGGGAAGAGAGATTTCTCCTTTCAGGTTCAATCCTTTAAAACCGCCGGAAGGGATTCAAATATCGCAATGGGCAAAGGAGTTTGCCGAGGTCTTTGACCACGCATACTGGATGCTCGGCGGCGGCAGGCACGTCATGTTAAAGGCGCTGGACGATGTTTATAAACTGAAAAAAAACCCGAGAATAAGGGATTTGAAGGACTGGCTGAGCGAGTACGGAATAACGAAAATCTCCGCAAGAGAAAGAAACTGGATAGCCACGGCGGAAAGGCCGTTGGAGTCGCTCTGCTTCAGGGATACTGCCAAGGTGTTTGACTGCGACAAAGGAATAGAGCCGTGTTCTTTTTTTGAAAACGGCAAAATCACGGTTCTGGAGCTCGATGCCTTGGCAACGAACGACAGGACATTTTTGATCGAGATCATACTGCAGTGGATAAGAGACTGGCAGTTGATACATGGAAAAAAAGAAGAGTTGGCCGGCGTTATTATTCTGGAAGAGGCGCATCATGTTCTTAACAGGGAAATCGGCAAAAGAATGGGAATGGAGTCTGTTATTGACCTGATATTCAGGGAAATAAGGGAACTTGGAATCGGCATGATTTATATTGACCAGCACCCGTCTTTGATAAGCTATCCGGCGCTCGGCAACACGAGCACGCATATTTACATGAATCTTGGCCTGGACACGCAACACTCTTCTGACATTTTGGATGCGAGCAACATGCTCGGCCTGGATTACAATGAAGAGGGCGAATACCTGAGAAAACTGCCTGTTGGACACGCGTTCATGTTATGCAGAAGGTTAAGCTTTCCGCACCCGTTCCTCGTAGAGTTCCCTTTAGTGCCGATAAAAAAGGGTTTGATAAAAGACGAGATGATTTCGTCTGCAAAGAAAGAGGAAACCGCGACCGATAAAAAGCCGGACATGCCAAGCCAGGTTGAAAAAACAGTTGAAATCGGCGAGGTGGGGCAAAAAATCATTAACGCGCTTGGAAATGGAGACGCGTGCGCAACATCGGAAATTTATACCGAAATAAGGGTATCCGGCAGCGCGTTTAAGAGAGAGGTCGAGAAATTGATTGAGATGGGCTTGGTTGGAAGCAAAGAAGCCAAGGTCTACAAGCAGAACGCGGTATGTTACTACCTCACCGATAGGGGTTACGATATGTTTGAAAAGAGATTTGAGATGAAATACGAGGCGAATAAACTCGATATAAACGAGGTGAAAGAATTTTTCAAAATCGGCGGATGGGAGTGTCACGAGGGAGACGGTTTCATCGCCGTAAGAAAGCCGGATCATATTTCAGAACAGATTACGATAAATCTGGGGACGAATCTTGACAGAAATGAAATCTACGATAAAATACGCAAAGCCCGCGAACCGTTTATTTACTTTCTTTGCGGGTCCGAGAGAATCTTGAGCATGGTCGTTCAGCAGTGCGCCAAATACAGCGCGGAACACAAAAAAAGCATCACGCTTTTCATCGCGGTATTTAACAAACTCGGAGAAGAAAACAGGTTTAAAAAAATAGAGTTTAAAGCATAAATTAGTTGCGTGTAAACTGAACTACCCCTCGCTAAAAAGAAGCGCCGGCCTTATTTTATTAATCGATTTGTTCCATCAATCCAACTTTTATCTAATTCCGGTTTTCCTTCTTCTTTGATATTTATTGCCCAGCAACTGTAACCTGTTCTTCCTTCAACTCTATGACCAATCAAAATATGACCTTCTAATACTCTTTCTTGATTATCTTCCAAAATAAATATGGCAGTTTCAACATTCTCCAAAATTCTGTATCCATGTTCATCAACTGGAATATGGTATCTTTCTTCTGGCTCAGTCCATTGAGAAATTGTAATATCTACGGGTTTCTTGAAAATTAACTCTGCAACTCTGTCTTTTTGCTTTATTTCCCGAATATCTTCTTCGCTAAAAACACATGTTGCTTGTAAATTAAGTTCATGAAGTTTGCGAGTAAGTAAACTTGCTATTCCTTTTCCGTTTTCGGATTTTGGGTCTATAATTTCTTGTTTGCCATCTTCATAAAAGACAATACTTTCAACCATTTCTTTAGTTGGTTCCATTTTCGTAATTTGCCAGTTGGTTGAAGTGTTGCCTTGGGTAAGACCTTCATAAACTGCTAATTGTGGTTTAAGAAAATAATGATAGCCAATCAAACCTATACCTACGCCAATCAAAAGACAAATCACAGCCAATGCCGTCCATTTTTTGTTTTTTACCTTCATCATAAATTTAGTATTAATGAACCAACTAACTAATAAACTTGAAACCAAGTAAGCTACTAATATGCTTAATGGCCAAAAATAAAAATAAGTAAATTCTCCACATCTCGGAGTCATTAAACCAGTTTGGAATAATAGACCCTCAAAACCAAGATGGACTTTATATTCAACCGAACAAGGAGACTCTAAACAACAACTCCAATAAGCGAAATTAGGGAGTATCAAAACCAATAAAATTGTCAATAATACCTTTCCAAAAGTTGGTTTGAAAATTTCTTTGTAGTTCATCATAAATCAATTAGTTTAAATTCTTTAAAAAGCTTTCGATTTTGTTCGGTTTTTACCGAACCTTTAGGAAAGTTTTTTAAGAACCGTAAATAAATATTTTCAAGAGGTTGATTGCAATCGAGAATAAAATAATTTTGGATAGGAAAACATTCAAGGCATTGGCTTCGGACACAAGAGTGAAAATATTAAAGCATCTGAATGCGAAAAGGATGACCCTATCGGAGCTTTCAAAGAGTCTTGACATGTCGGTTTCAACCATCAAAGAACATCTTGATAGCCTTTCTTCGGTGGAATTGGTAGAACAGAGGGATGAAGGAAGAAAGTGGAAATATTATGAATTGACGAGAAAGGGTAAAAATATCGTAAATCCAGTTGAGACGAAAGTTTTTATCATCTTGAGTCTTTCTATTTTGGCTATGTTTGTTAGCGTTTATAGGTTGATTAATAAACTACTTCTGAGACCGCTGGAAGTTACGGGTGAGAAAGCTCAGCTTCCGGCTCTTGGTCCTATTCCATATTTGGAAATCACACTCGTTGTATTGTCTGTATTGGTAGTTGGTATTTGTTTGAGGTATTTACTCACCAAAAGGAAGATTGTTGATTTGAGAATGTAAACATCTTTCAAAACTGTTCAATTTCTCCGAACAACTATTTCAACAAAACAATATTTCCCATTCCTCGTTTTCTTTTCTCAATTAAACCTCTACTTTCTAACAAATCCAGAGCTCTGCTAACACTTGCTTTTGAAATTCCCGTCTTTTCTGGAAGTTCGCTTTGTTCAATAATTCCATCTGAATCAATTATTGCCTTATAGATTTTCTGTTGATCCTCCTTCAATGTTTTTACTGTTTGTTCCCATCTCTTTTTTCTTTCTTCAAGTACCAATTCACCAGCAGGTTTTTCAACTGAATCAAAGAATAGCAAATACATTCCAGTAATAGCAAGAATGATTGATGCTACAATTAGAATTATCACATCCAAAAATGTGAAAAATCCTGGAATTTGGGTAATTGCTGTATTCTGACCCTCTATAAAAATCTGTACTGGAGTAGGATTCAGCAATTTTATTCCGAGCACAAATACAGAAGCTATAAATAAAACTGCCATGAATATTGTTCTTCCGTGAATTTTGTTTTCCATTTTTTTCACCTTCCTAAAAACATAAAAAAGAAAAGAAAAAATATGTTTACATCCTTTACCTTGGAGCGTGTGGTCCATGCAATGGCAACTTGCTGCAATCTATTGGTCCTTCTGGTCCGTAACAGTTTCTTATCACTGCAGAACTTTGTTCTTCTATTAATTTCACTGTTTCACTGTTCAGACTTATTGTAATCTTGTAGTATTTGTCTTCAATTTTTAGTGTTAGGATTACTTCATCCTCACTGCCTGTTATTGCATTGACTACATCTTTAGCCTGTATGCCTTCTCCATTAGTTAATTCTTGGATTCTACTGTCTTTATTGGCTATTTCAATCCACTTTTTCATTTCTTTTTCGTGTTCTGCCTGCGCTTTTTCAATCTCTTCTGATGTCATCTTCTGAAATACTATTTTATGTCCTGATGTTTCTATAGTATATTCTCCTTCTGGCAATGTAACTTCCTTCACCAATTTGCCGTCTTCATATATTTTTAACTGGTCATTCATTGCCACTGCACTAATCTCTTTCCCTGCAAATTTCAGCAGATTTCCCGCTCCTAATGCTGTTCCTACTCCTGCCATTAACAACCCTGCTACTAACAGGGTGCTAAGCAGAGCCAGCCTGTTTTTCATTTTACTCACCATACTTTAAGTAGGATGAAACACCTTAAACATTATCTATGTGAAACTAGTTTCCAACTAATTTAATAGTACTTTTGGTTGGAGATTCTTAATTTTTAAATATTCGGGTGGGCACTTCTTAATTATTAAAAAACGCTCGGGAGCAAACTCCTCGGAAAGCTTCGCTTTCACTCAAACTTCGCATATTTGCATATGTTCAACGCAATCCACTCCAGCCCGCCTTTTCAATAAATTTATAAATTGTTTTGAATTCACTTATTATTATGAAACTCGTAATTTGTGCCAGTTTAGAATTTACCTATCAAATAAAAGAAATTGCTGAACAACTAATTAAATTAGGACATGAAGTTGTGATACCTAAAACCTCTGAAATGATTTTGAATGGGGAGGTAACATTAGAGCAGATTAAACAAGAAAAAGAAGATGGTGAAATTTCAAATAGAGCAAAGAAATATGATGTTATAAGATATTATTTTGAAAAGATTAAGAACGCTGATGCAATTCTTGTTTTGAATTATGATAAAAGAGGAGTTAAAAATTACATTGGCGGGAACGTTTTTCTTGAAATGGGATTTGCACATGTATTGGGCAAAAAAATATTCTTACTAAATGAAATTCCCGATATTTTTTACAAAGACGAAATTGAATCTATGAGTCCAATGATATTAAAAGGGAATTTAAATGAAATCAAATAGGCAAGCTATTGCAGACTTCTTCCGAAAGCTTCGCTTAATGTCATGCCTATAATTCTATGAAAACTAATGAAATTGATTGGGTCGCTAATCAATAAAAACCCCGAGCAAAAAGGAGATTGAGAAAAAGGTTATGGAAGGGTAAAGAAAGCGGCATGTTGGCTCTTGACATATATGAAATAATTGTTTACGGCATTAACCTTTCCGGCGCTCTTGGAAACGGTGTTGCCTCTCTGATGTTTTCAAGGTCCAGCAATTTTTGTGTCAGTCTTTCGATGCCGAGATTGAAACCGCCCATTGGAGGCGCCCCGTATCTGAAGAATTTTGTAAACCAGTGTATGTTTTTTAAATCGAGCTTTTTTTCTTTTGCCTGCTCTATTATCTTTTCATACCTGTGTTCTCTTTGCCCGCCCGAACTCATTTCAAGACCTTTGAACATGAGGTCAACGCTTCTTGCCCATTGAGGATTTTCGTCAACCCGCATGACATAAAACGGTTTGGCCTTGAATGGAAATCTGTTCACAAAAAAGAAGTCGTGTTTATATTTTTCTTTGACATACTCGCTCAATAATTTTTCAGATTCCCTGTCATAATCTTCACCGAATTCTATCTCTTTTCCCATTTTCTTTAAAATATCGTAAATATCGGGAAATCTCAATTCCGGGAACGGCGTTCTCGGGATTTTCACGTCTTTTTCTAGCAATTCCAGCTCTTCTTTGCAATCGTTTTTTACCCTTTTAAACGCGGAAATAATCAACTGCTCTTCAAGCCGCATCGTGTCCGTTTCATCCTTAATGAACGCGACTTCAACCGCGCATCCTCTGTGCTCGCAAAGATGCCGGGGTGTATGACTCGGCTCCGCTCTCCAGTTTGGTCCCAAATCAAATATCTTGTCGAACCCGGAAGATATTAACAACTCCCTGTGCAGTTGCGGGTCCTGTCTCAGAAAAGCTTCTTTGTCAAAATAGATTACTGGAAAAACCTCTGCCCCTCCCTCTGATGCGGTCCCTATCAGGCATGGCGTGAAAACCCGAATAAACTTTTCTTTTCTCAGATATTCTTCCATCCCCTCCACAAGTTTTGACTGAATTTTAAAGACTGCCATTATCTCGGGTTTTCGCAAATCAAGCACGCGCCAATCCAATCTCTTGTCCAAGCCCGATTTTATCTTTGGGTCCAGAGGCAGCGGGACATCCGCCTTGCTTAAAAGTTCAATTCCGATTGGAACGATTTCCCTCCCGCCAGGGGCCTGTTTGTTCAATTTTACCGTACCTTCTACGAGAACAAAAGATTGTTTTGTCATGGAATTTATTTGCTCGCCAATTTTTTCATCTTTTGTCGTTATCTGTATTTTTCCTTCTTTGTCGCGAATAATCATGAATTTTACCTTTCCGATATCGCGTACGCTTTCTATGTACCCGGCGACCCTTATCTTCTCGCCTTCCCTTTCAGGAACATCTTTGCTGTAGTGCGTGCGGAGCATAATTATTACCGTTTTTTGTATAAAACTTATTGGAAGAATATATTTATAAAATTACGGACTATTTTTATAATATGGAGGAATGTATTTTTTGCAAAATAGCTGGGGGAGAAATGGATGCCGCAAAGATATGGGAAGACCATGAATTTTTGGCCATTCTTGACATGAACCCAAACACAAAGGGAATGACGTTGGTTTTAACAAAAAAGCATTTCGACTCCTACGCCTTTGATATGCCAGACGACGTTTACCAGAGATTTGCGCTTGCGGCAAAAAAAGTTGCGAAGATTCTTGAGCGAAAACTTGGCGTTAAAAGAGTGGCAATGGTCATGGAGGGCATGGGAATCAACCACGCTCATATCAAATTATATCCATTGCACGGGCTTGATGAAAAATTTAAAAAAATGGAAGGAGACGAAAAAGTATTTTTTGACAAGTATAAGGGATACATCACAACCCAATTGGGCCCCACCGTCAAAATAGAGGAGCTCAAAAAACTTGCAGAAAAAATAAAAGATTGAACGGAATTCTCGCCATCAAAGATTATATAAATTTTTCCTTAATAACTAATTTGTATGCGTCGATAGTCTAATGGCAGGACCACAGCCCTCCAAGCTGTTGATCCGGGTTCGAAATACCTTTCTCTCTTAAAAAGAGAGAAAGACTATCGGAAAGAGAGAAATTTGGGCGAAACTTCGTTTCGCATATATTATTAAGGAGAGAAAGACTATCGGAATCACAGGAGGTTTTTGCTAAATAGAAAATAAAATAACAGAAGCCGACGAGAATCGCAGGAGGTTTTCGTCAAATTTACAAATAATATAAAATCGAAAACCGACGAGAACAGAGAGCAGGAGGAGTTCAACAAATTATAAATAAATCTTTCTTTTTCCGCAAGTCTTTTTCTTTCTCTGAAAGAAAAAGGTTGAACGGAAATCCCGGTCGACGCATAACTAAATATCAGGATTCGGTCTTTATGAGTTCCTCGGGAAAACCCGCTTACCAGAAAGCCATCGCAAAAGAGCGAATCAACATTTTGTTTAAAGAAGCGGAAAAGGCAGCGAAGCAGAAGAAGTTAAATCTCGCAAACAGGTATGTTGAATTGGCAAGAAAAATCGGAATGAGATACAATGTAAGAATACCGAGAGAATTTAAAAGAAAATTTTGCAGATATTGTCACGCGTATATGAGACCCGGTGTTTCATGCTCTGTCGAGATTGACCCAAAGAAAAAGTTAATAAATGTTAAATGTTTAAGTTGTCATAGGATAATTCATTATCCATATAAAGGCGGGAAAAATGGAAAACATAAATTTTAAAGAATTTCAAAAGCTTGATATAAGAACGGGTAAAATAATCGAAGTTCATAAGATCGAAAATTCCGACAAGTTGCTGAAACTCGTTGTGGATATCGGAAGCGAGAAAAGACAGCTCGTGGCTGGCATTGCCAAGTTTTATGGCGAAAAAGAACTCATGAATAAAAATGTTGTTGTCCTTACAAATCTTGAACCGAAAACATTTTGCGGCGTCGTGTCCGAGGGCATGATGCTTGCGGCAGATGATGAAAAACCAGTATTGCTCGTTCCGGAAAAAGATGTTCCGGCTGGAACAAAAATAAGGTGATTATGTGAGATGCATAAAAGATGTTGATTCGACCGCGTTGATTAAGAATCTTGCCGAGACGTTGAAAAATGAAAAAATCCTTGAAATGCCGGACTGGGCTCATTACGTCAAGACAGGCGTGAGCAGGGAAAGGCCTCCGGAAGACCCAAATTGGTGGTACATGAGAGGGGCCAGTATTTTAAGGAGGATATATCTTGACGGGCCCATCGGCACCCAAAGACTGAGAACATATTATGGCGGAAGAAAGAATTATGGTCACGGTCCAAGTCATTTTGGAAAAGGCGGAGGAAAGATTATCAGAACAATTTTGCGGCAACTTGAAAAAGCCGAACTTATAAAGCAATCTGAAACCAAAAAGAAGGGGAGAGTAATAAGTCCTAAGGGCCAGAAATTTCTGGACAATGCCATAATGGATATTGTCGGGGGTAAAGAAAAGGTAACTGGAAATGTCTCAAAAAAAGGAGAAGGTTTTTGAAGTAAAGAATTTCACCAACCGTTTTGTTTGGAGTAAATGCGTGTTGCCTTATGAACGGAGATTATGACCAACTGGCGCAACAACGTCAGTTGCAGGAAGAGTTAAAAATTGTTCACGAGGCTGTCAGCAAGATAATGGATAAAAAGGCGCGCGAGAGGCTGGCAAATGTGAAAATGGTAAAGCCGGAGATGGCGATGCAGCTTGAACTCTATTTATATCAGCTTCTCCAGTCGGGACAGTTGACTCATATCAGCGATGAGCAGTTGATAAAAATACTTTCGGAACTGACAAAAAAGAGGGAAATAAGAATCAAAAGAAAATAAATGCGCGCGCCAAGCGAGATTGAATTTTGAAAGATGAAAACAGGTGTTTATAAGATGGCATCGAGAAAACCTGCGGGAAAAAAAGTAAAGCTGATCGCGGCTAAGAAGAAAAGAGCGCCCAGATGGTGTGATATAAAAAAATTCGGCCTGAAAAGAGCGAGGACCAGAAGAATTGCCGCAACCATAAAGCATTGGCGCAGGGGAAGAAACAAGGTGTGATTATGACCGAAAATAAAGAAGAGAATGTTTCTAAAATCGATGAAAAGAGACCGGGGACAACGGACGCGCCAAAGCCGTTGGAATCGGAAACTGGAGGAGAGCCGGAAAAGAAGATTGAAAAAAAAGAAGCGGATGAAAAAGAGAAAAAAGAACCCGAAAAGAAAGAGCAAATTAAAGAAGCGGCGGCAGAGAAAAAAGAGGAACCAAAAAAAGAGGTTAAGCCGATCGACGTGAAAGTATTTACGATTCCGCTGAGAAAGGCTTTCAGAAAGTCCAGGGGAAAGCGCACTTCATATGCCGTCAAACTGATAAAAGAGTTTCTGCGAAGACATTTGAAGATAAAGCCAAAAGACGATAAAACCATTAAACTCGGAAAATACCTGAATGAAAAACTCTGGGAAAGGGGCATTAAAAAACCGCCGAGAAGAGTCAGAGTAAACGTCGCGCTCGTTGACAATGAGTATAGGGTTGAGCTGGTCGGCAAGAAATACGAAGAGTTCAGGGCAAAGCCGGGCAAAAAGAGGGAAGGCATGGCAGAAAAACTGGCGGCGAGGCTAGGAGGCAAGGCACTGCAAAAGGAGGCGGAAAAAAAGATGATCGAGGGCAAAAAAGATAAACAGAAAAAGGGCATAGATACCGTCTCTACTGAAAAAAATAATGGATAGCAATAATAATTTTGGTAAATTTAATTTAACAGGCAATTAAGATTTTTACACGAACTTGCATATAATTTCTCCAGAACGGGTTAATTTTATTCTCACTTCTTTCTTCAAATCCTTTCGGATTAACTTCGCATAACTCCAATGCATTATGTCTAATTGTTTGGCTTTAAGACGTAGAAATTGTATTTTTTGCGAGAGAAGTTAAAAAACATTTAAATACTTTTAGTTTAAAATATATAAGACTATGTATCGAATCGATATATTAGAAAATTTGAATAAAAAACAAATCTTGCAGATTTCAGTAGTGATATTAATCACCATGTTTGGATTGATTGGTATAAGTTTTGCTGATTCTTACGTTTATAATTCCGCTATTCTAAAAATTCAGGAGTTAAAGTATAAACCATATCCGGCGGAAGCGGGTAAATATATGGATTTATGGATAAAGATTGAAAACATTGGAACAGAAGAAGCCGATAATGTTACATGCGTGCTTTTGCCAGAATATCCTTTCTCTTTGGACCCCAACGAGAATGCAACGAGACATATTGGAAAATTGCCCGGAACAGAAGAAGTCATATTGCAGTACAAATTGAGAGTTGATTCGAATGCGGTGGAAGGATGGAATGAAATGAAAATAAAATGTCAAACAGAAAATTCGGATACATGGATAATTCACGAATTTGATATTTATGTTGAATCAAAAATTCCAGAATTTGCAGTAGGTTCTATAGTATCGGAGCCATCAAAACTCTTTCCTGATTCGGAAGAGAATAAACTTTTAATAGAAATTCAAAACATAGGCACGGGTGATGCGGAACTCATAACATCAGAACTTATATTGCCCAAAGGCATCACTTCCAGCGAAAGCTATTCAAATATAGCAAATCTCGGGATAATTAAAGAGGGAGAAAGCAAAACAGCAGAATTTTATATAGATATTGATAAAAACACGACTCCCGGAAATTACAGGGCAAAACTTATCATAAAATACAAAGATTCCAATAACAATAGAGAAGAATACAAGAATCAAACATTGGATATTGATATTGTCGTAAAATCTTTGCCGTTATTCGAGATTGAAAATGCAACAACAAGTCCCGGTAAAATCTCTCAGGGAGATAAAGTAACATTGAGATTAACAATAAAAAACGTCGGCTTTGAGGATGCGAAAACCGTTTCTGTCAAGATTTACAAGCAAAGCGACCAGCCGTTTGATTTTGATGAAAAATATGATTATATCGGAAATCTTAAACCCAATCAAAGCGGAGAGGTTGTTTTCAGATTCGATGTGGACAATGACGCCAATCTAAAGACCTATCTCTTAAAGGCGGAGATAAGATACCTCATCGATGACGATGTTAAAATTGTTGAAAAACACATACCTATCAAAGTTGAAATGGAGAAAAAGGATTCGAAATTGTTTTTCTCAGTGATTCTTTTCATCGCTTTTGTGATATTATTTGGTGTATACTATGGGTGGAAAAGGATTGGGAAATAATTTGACTCAGATTGTACCGAGAGGGTTTTTAGAGTCATATATTTTGTTGCTTCTGAAAGAGGAATCATTGCACGGGTACAAAATCATGGAAAAAATTAAAGAAAAAACAAAATTCTGGAAGCCTTCCCCCGGGACAATATATCCAACTTTGCATTCTTTGACGAGAAAGGGTTTCATAAAAGAAATTGATGATGGAAGAAAAAAGAAATATGTGTTGACCAAGAAAGGATTGAAAATCTCCGAAGAAATCAAAAGTTTTGAACGGGCAATGAAAGACAAAATGAGCAAGATACTTGGAGATATTTTAAATATAGATAAATCGGAGCTTGAAAAATTTTTTGAAGATGTTAAGAAAAGGCATAAAACAAGTCCCTTGAATATTCATATACACAATATGTTTAATCTGCTTGTTAAAATTTCGGACAAACCTGAAAAATGTTTGAAAGCGATAAAAATTCTGAAAGAAGCAAACTGCAAGTTGAGAAAAATAGTAAAAATGGAGATGTGAGGATGAACATTCTAAAAAATCTTGCCGGGTTTCAGTATAAATATTCATCCCTAATTTTCGCGATAACCGTACTTTTAACAATGGCAATGGGATTGGGCATCCAAAACATACATTTGCAAACTGATATAAGCAAAGAGTTGCCTCAGAATTTGGATGTAATAAAACTTCAGAATAAGATTTCTGATAAGTTTGGAGGAGCAGATACTGTAATGGTTCTGATAAAATTAGATGAGAATTGCGAGCTTGAGAACGCGCCTAAAGATATAAGGGACCCAAAAGTAATAAGGATGCTTGTTTCTCTTGAGAATGAAATAAAAAAGGAATCTTATGTAAGCTCGGTTCAATCTGCCGGCTCTTTTTTCATATATACCGAAAACGTTCCTGATAATATAAAATTGATAAAACAAATTCTCGCAAAAATACCGAACGGTGAGATGTTTTTCAATAAGGATTATTCTGCAACTTTAATGATAATTTCCGCTGATTTGGGGAAGAGTGACAAAAAAATTAACCGCTTCGTTTCGAAAATCAGGGGAGATATAAAAAGTGTGGAAAAGCCGGCATGTGTTGATATCACAGTCACGGGAAATCCTCCAATAAGGGTTGTTTTAATGAAAATGCTTGAACATGATATGGTTTTCACCATGGGCATCGCCGCAATTATAATTTTGTTATTGCTTATTTTAGTAAAAAGATCTATTACAAGAGGCATTCTCGTCTTCACTCCTTTGATTTTAGGTCTTACATGGACCTTTGGACTTATGGGGTGGTTTAACATTCCATTGTCAGTGGCAACAGTTGGCATAGGAGCAATGATTTTGGGTTTGGGAACAGAATATGGAATTTTCTTGGTGGAAAGGTATGAAGAAGAAAGAGAAAAAGGTAAAAATCAAAAAGAGGCATTAATTGTCGCATTGCCTTCTGTTGGTTCGGGAATTACGGGTTCTGGAACAACTACCATGGTTGGTTTTCTTGCCTTATTGCTATCTTCCATGCCCATGATTCAGCATCTCGGGGAAACGCTCGCTTTAGGAATTTTCTGCATTTTATTCGCGACTATAGTCATATCTCCATCTCTTATATTGATTGAGGAAAGATTTATCGAGAAAGCAGAAAAACTTGAATTAAAATTTCTCAAAAGAGGTTTGAAGCATGAAAAAAATAATTGAAAGGTATGCCGGGTTCGTGGCAAAAAAACCTCAGATAATTTTTGGAGTCGTAATAGTATTTACCCTGATTTCATTTGTGGGAGTGAGTTTTAGTAAAACGGAAAGCATGTCGTATAGAGACATGGTTCCTGAGAATATAGATGAGATAAATGCAATCTATTATATTGGTGATGAATTCGGGACTTCGGGAGAATCGGTAATGATTATTGCTGAGATAAATCCGAGATACGCAAATTCCAACGAGGTAAGAGACATTCGCGACCCAGAAGTTATTGAGTATCTTGATATTTTAGAACAAAAAATAAGAAAAATGCGAGGCATCGCTTCTATAACAGGGGTTTCTGATATTCTGAAGGAGATGAACTCGGGACATTTGCCGAAAACAAAATCAAAAATCATTGAACTCATGAATAAAGAAATTGTCATAAATCAATCTTCTTTGAATCTGCCAGAAACGCTATCTCAATTCTCTGAAGGATTGGAAGGTGTAGAAAAAGGTATGACGGCAGAAGGGCAAATTATAGATGGTATAACCTATGGCCTGAACGGTTCATCATTGGCTTTGAAACAAATCCAATATGCTCTCTCCTCAATAGCAGAAGGTATGAATCAGGAACAGGACATAAGCAAGATGACTCAAATTATTTCTTTGATTAATCAAACAGAAAGTTTGGTGCAACAATCAAATGCCACAGAATCTGAAAAAATGGAAATAATCGGTTATTTGGAAGGATTAAAACAAGGTATGAATACAATGATTGTTCAAACAACGGAAGCGCAGGAAGGGATGCAACAATTATCGATATCGTTAAATGGAATGGCAAATGCTCTTGAGAATATCTCTTCTGGACTTGAAGAAATGAAAAATGCAAGTTTGTTGCTCGAAAATCTCAGTTCCAACATGAAAGAAGGCGTTTCTAAAATAAGTTCTGGTTTAGATGATATCAGCAAATATCTGGAATTGTATGAGGGTAATGAGAAGAATGAGAAACCGGTAAAGTTAAACCGGTTCAAATACTATGTAAGCGATGACTGTGCAACAAGTATTATAAGAATAAATCTGGCAGAAATGAATGAAGAACAAAAGAAGGATTTTATTGATGAACTTAAACATATAATTAGTGAAACAGAAAAACCCGCTGGATTGAATATCGGGCTAACCGGAGATCCGGTAGTATCAGAAGAGTTGAAAAACCAAATAATGCCAACCATGCAGACGACTTCAATGTTTTCTTTAATAGGAATTTTTATAGTCGTGTGTTTGCTTTTCCTTTCTTTAAGATATGGTATAATTTCTTTGCTTGCAATCGGATTCGGAATGATATGGGTTTACGGAACCTTGGGTTTATTTGGAATATACATAAATCCTACGATGTCCGGCGGCATGTCAATGATTATGGGCATAGGAATAGATTTCGGAATTCAGGTTGTAAACAGATTCAGACAGGAAATAAAAAAACATAAAACGGAAAAAGCGATGAAAGTAACACTTTCAAATGTATTTGTGCCAATGCTTATAACAACATTGGCTGCTTTGATAGGTTTCAGAGCCATGTCTTTGGGTCAACTGACATTGTTAGCGGATTTGGGAAATATGATGTCTTTCGGTGTTTTGTTTTGCTTTATCGCAGCGATTACCGCAGTACCTTCCGTATTAGTTATTAATGAGAAATTTAAACAAAAACTAAAAAATAACTATGAAGAGTAATAATTATGAATAGTAAATATCTAATGGGAGCTAAGGTAAATATACTTTTATTGGGCATCGTCAGTTTTCTGAATGACCTGAGCAGTGAGATGATAATGCCGATTTTGCCAATGTTCATTACAGCATTGGGTGGCACTGGATTAATTGTTGGATTGATTGGTGGATTGAGAGATAGCATTTCAAGTATTCTAAAAGTTTTTGCCGGCTATTGGTCAGATAAATCCGGAAAAAGGAAAATTTTTGTTTTCTCCGGCTATCTGACTTCAGCAGTTTTCAAATTATTTTTGGCGTTTTCTAAAATATGGCAACATGTTCTAATTTTCGCCGGTTTGGAACGGATTGGCAAAGGATTGAGGACGGCAGCCCGGGATGCCATTATTGCAGATTCCGTGCCAAAGGAGAGAGGCAAGGGGTTCGGAATTCATAGGGCAATGGATACTTCAGGAGCAATTGGAGGGTCGGTTATTGTTTTTCTTTTGTTTTGGTTTTTCGGATATAATTTCAAGTCAATTATATTCATAGCAGCGATTTTAGCGTTTCTTTCTTTAATTCCTTTATATTTTGTAAAGGAGAGAAAGAGAGAACCGCAAGATATAAATTTAAAAATCGGTTTGAAAAATCTTTCACGACCGCTTAAATTATTTATTTTGGTCTCTGGGATATTTGCTTTGGCAAATTTCAGTTATATGTTTTTTATCCTCAGAGCGCAAGAGCTCTTTACGGGTAAATTATCGGTAGGCGCGCCAATCCTTTTGTATATTCTCTTCAATGCTTTCTATGCCGTGTTTGCTGTTCCCTTCGGTGAACTCTCCGATAAAATAGGGAGGAAAAAAGTCATCACCTTTGGTTATCTACTATTTTCGTTAATCTCTCTTGGATTTGCATTTTTCAACTCATTGACGGCTTTTATAGTTTTATTCGCTCTTTACGGCATAGTTTATGCCATAGTGGACGGCAATCAAAGGGCTTATGTTTCTGATTTGTCTTCGGAAGAATTGAGGGCTACGGCATTGGGAACATTTCATACCGCAATGGGTTTAATGGCGCTGCCGGCAAGTTTAATAGCAGGGTTTCTATGGCAAATTAATTCAAGCATGCCCTTTGTCTATGGCGCGGCAGTTAGCATTATTTCGGTTGTTTTATTCATTGTTTTTAGGAATTATTTTAGAAAGTAAACTACTCCCCGCTTACGCACGGAGCTTTATAGGTCATAAGACCTAAAGGGTGGTTTACGCACCCTCTGGCATCAGGGAGCGTTGCCCTAATACCAATGTTGCAGATGCATTAAAATCTGCGTTATGGGCGTGATACTTTAGCAACTTGCATAGTTATATATTGCAGAAACAAATATTTAAATATTACCGCAATTCCTCTCCGCGCTTTTGCGTGGAGTCTCCTTGAGGTGTTTAAGATGAAAATATTTTAGGCAGAAATGCGCAAATTCTATAAATGCGATATGCGGCGTTGTTTCTATAAGATGGTTCATACGTATGAAAATTTATATATCATTATGTTCATATCAATAATCATGGCTAAAAGAAACTACATTGTGGATATAGAAAGGATACTTAAAGGAAGAAAAAAACCAATAGAACTATTAAATGTTATACTCGGATTTCTCAACTTCAAACCAATAGAAATTAAAATTTACAACATCTTATTGAAATCTTCGTTGACCATAAAACAGATGGAAAAGCAACTAAACCTTTCGGAGCGGACAATACGAAAATATATTAAAAGACTGGAACAAGAAGAATTCATAAATAAAAGAGTTGAGCAGGGAAAAAGGCTTAAGTATATTTATAATGCCGTTCCGATTCGGGAAGCATGGAAAAATGTTAGAAATAAAATACAGAAAATTTTAGAAGAAATCACGAAAACCTTGGAGAGGAAAGCTATGTTTTTTTAGCTTACCAATATGCATCTTCCAAAGTTCCGACCCCCTTGCCCGTGTCGTCTAAGGTAATTGTTCTGTCTTTGGTTCTCAGCTTGAATTCTTTGGGTATAACCGCATATTCAATGTAAACCTGCGAACCGCCGCCTTTCATAACATATCGCTTTGTTGCATAAGTTTCCAGAACCATTTTAAGAGTTTTGTCGATGTCGCCACCCTCAACAATCCAGTTATTTCCCATTTTTAATATTTTCAATTTTGGATTATCAAATCTGATAATTCTCTTATTTTCAATGTCGTGAAAGATTAAAGATCTGCGAAAATATGTTTTCGAATTCCTGCCTGTTTTAAGGCAGAAAAATGAAGTTGAAGAACCGTTTTGAAAAACAAGTCTTCCCCAATGAAACGGTCCGAATATCGTAACCCCAAAAACTTTCTGCAAGTGTCCAGTTCCTTTAAATTTTTTTCCTAGTACAATACCTTCAACGCTTGAAAAAATATCGATCCACGACATACCAAATGGTGGCAAAAATACGCCACTTGCGGCATTGTCTTCAAGACAATCCCCCTTTGTTATTTTCAAATTAATCAAATTTCCAACAGTCAATTCATAATTTGGAAAACCTCCGCCAAGCGTCATTTTTTGACCAGAAATCTCAGAAACAATCTTTTTGCCCAGAATTTCTACAATAGCATTTGTATCCCCCAAGTTACAGAGTTTTTTTCCGTCATATATCCAACCGCTAGTAACGGCCTGGAGTTTATTTTTCTCCACTTCTCTAAGTGCCATTTCTTTATCATTAAATAACATTTTCTTTCCATGCTTTCTGAAGATAAGCAACATGAGTTGCATCGGTCTTTTTCCATTTCTGCCAAAGAAAAGAAACCACCAGTATTCCTTTCCTAAAGGCGGCAAACCCTCAAATTTGTACATGACACGGTCCAACAATGTTTTGCTTGCATTTGAACCATTTATAGAAGATAGTTTCCGCATAAGACCGTATGTCCTCCAGATTCGCCAAATCTTATAAAACACCATTTTTAATCGCACTCCGTTTGTTTTCAAGATAAGAAAAAGTCAAATCAGTTGTCAACGCAAAACACAATCTAAGCACATTCAAAACACCTTTAATATTCCGTGCACGTTTCAATAAAGAAATATAATTCAATAGGTTAAGTGGCGAATAACCATTAAACGAATCAATAATCTCGCCCAAATCAATATCAATATCTATAGTTGCATCGCTCTGCTTTCCAGAAATAGTTTTCACATATTCCACATTTTTGCTCGTAGTTTTTATAACATAACTCACTTTTTGACCGTCACATATCAAAGTGATTTGTATGATTTGCGACCCTAAAATCTTTAAAAATCTCGACATTTCTATAATGTCATGCATGAATATTTTTCTTTCATTTTCTTCTATTTCAGCATCTTTGATCGCATGTAAAACAACCTCAGCGTGTTTTTTGATTTTACCGCCCCTCAAATCATAACCAGCATTTCTGGCAAATTTCACTTTTGCGATCATCTCATATATGAAATCTTTTAACGGTAATTTTTTGCCAGTCCTTTTTTGTGAAACCCCGTTCCTGTCCAGCAGGGTATTCAATGTCCAAAATCTCGCCATGCAATAACTTTCCAATTCTTCCAGTTTATCAGAACTCAAAGGATTTAACTTAAACACAGAATGCATCTCATCATATTTTGTCCAATCACGCTCAAAGATTAGATTATTTTTCTCCAACTTTTCATAAAATTCTGTCCCAGGAAATGGAGTTGCAATACCAAATGCGCAGTTCATCAGACCAATTTTTTTGGCATATGATGGAAATTGCTTTATCTCCTCTTCGCTTTGACCAGGTAAACCAATAACAAAAGTCCCGGATACATTCGCACAATTATCCCTTAATATTTTCACAGCCTTTTCCTGCATATCAAGCGTTATACCTTTCTTAACATTATTCAAATCTTTCTGATTTGGGCTTTCAAAACCCAACTCATAACTAAGAATGCCGCTATCGCACATTTTCTTGACGAGTTCGGGATATCTAACAATGCTGTCAACTCTTGTCATAACAGAAAATGTTATATCCAATTTATGTTTTTGCAATAAATCACATAATCGATCTATTCTCTTAGGATCACCCATGAAATGTGGATCTGTTACAAGAATTTGTAATGACTTTCCTTTATGAAAAGATACGATTTCGAACAATTCTTTCATTATATTTTCAGGTGACCTAAATCGCATTCGGCTCTTGCTCATGTAAGGTTCGCAACAAAAACTACATCTTCCCCAGCAACCGCGTGACATTGTAATCACATCCAATTCTTTTCCACCCTTGTTCATATGGTCTTTGTATTTATGTCTTCTGAGATGTCTTGCCGGAAAAGGCAGGGAATCCAAATCTTCTATCAATGGTCGGTCGGGATTGTGAATTATTTTCCCGCCGTTTTTGAATGAAACTCCGAGAATATTTTCAGGCGAACCTTTTTTTACAAATTCTTTCATTGTGAGTTCGCCCTCACCTCTAACAATGGTATCAATTTGTGGATATGAAAGCAATTCATCTGGTATAGCAGTTGGATGATAACCGCCCAATACAGATGTAATGCCATTATCTTTGGCGATTTTAGCAAGACGCAGGCCTTCATTGTGATCCGTTGCTGACATTGTAATTCCAACCAAATCCGGATGAAGTGTGTCAAGAAAGTCTTGGAATGGACGCTTTTCAAATTCCATATCAATTATCCAGACTTTATCAACTTCTTTTTCTATTGATGCGGCGATATACTCCAACCCTATTGGAATTACGTCTGCTGAAAAGCCCAAACCTTTTCTTCCCTTTGGTTTTACCAATAAAACTCTTCTGAATGACAATTTAACCATCACCAAATGCCTGTCCTGTGCTCAGTGTTTCCTAATCCAAAAATTTTCCTAAAAGAAAGGTTTTTTACATCAAAATTTTTTTGAATAATTTTATTCTAATTCATATTACCAACTCCTTTGCTCTAATCAGGTTTGATATATCTTTTTGAAAAGTCCGTTATACCATTCCATTTCCCTCTAATATCACAATAATAATCTAATGTTCCAAGAACTCCCAATCTTTCTAATCTTCTCGAAGAAGTTATCGCATAAAAATTCATGAAGTATTTAGTTCTGCCTAATTTATTAAGCTTATCGAAGAGGTTGGCATCTTCAAGAAATGTATTTTCAAAACCACCAACTTTTTCAAAAACAGATTTTGGAACGCAAAAAGCAAAACCTGGAATATTAGTTCTTCCACATAAATGAGATAGAAAAAAGTAAAAATTGACGCCGCTTCCAATTATTTTATACTTTAAAGATTTATTTGAGAATTTAAAACCACCGCAAAATCCAACATACTTGTCTTGTTTGAAAATATCATAAACCTTTTTCAAATAACCATCACACAAAACCGTATCTGCATCAAGAAAAATTAAATATTTCCCTTTGGCATGCTTTGCACCAGTATTCCTTGCAGAGGCAGTTGATTTAATCTTGCTGAATACAATTTTATCTGCATATTTTTCTGCTATTTTAACAGTATTATCATTACTGAAACAATCTGCAACAATGACTTCATAATCTTCAAAATCTTGATTTTTGATTGATTTAAGCGTTTCTCCGATATATCTTTCTTCATTATATGTAGGGATGATAATTGAAATTGAGACCATTTCACTCACCTTTGCATTTTTAACTTAAAACCTTTTTCTTTTTTCCTTGCCATTCCACAATTTTTACAAATAAAAAATAAAGAGGCTTTATGAATTGGTCTGTCAAACTCTTGCTGAAATAAATTTTTTCAATTTTCTTTGCCCAATAAATATCATGTTGCAGGCATTTTATCATTAATTCTTTTTGCAAATCACTCATTTGTTCCTTTTTGAACCAATCCTTCTCTTTTAATTTACCCATTGGAACAAAAAATAATGGAACGATCAATGACGGAAAATCTTTCAATTCATCCATCAATTCGATTGTTTTTATTACATCATTATCTGTTTCTTCTGGCAATCCTGTTACCAACGTGCAAGCAGGAATTAGATGATTATCTTTCATGATTCCCGCTCCCCGGATAACAACTTCAGGCCATTCCTCGGTTTTAAACGGCTTTGCCTTAGCCGGCATTATTTTCTTTGCCAATCTAACCGAACCGGTTTCTATTCCCATCTCAGCTCCCCACCAAGATTGGTTTTCATCGCAGATGATTTCAGAACATTTTTTGATTAACTTGGGTTTTGCTGCCACAGCCGCAAAAGATGCGTGGCTCCAACCCAATGTTTTATAATACTTTTTTGTCAATTTATTCAATTTCAAAACCTTTTCCTCGTCTGGTACAACATATTTTTGCCCGTATAGAAGAACATCCTCTGCATGAATGACCCCGCCAGTAATTCCAGCATTTGTATTCACTCTGAGCTCTTTTTCAATTTTTTCATACGAATACCATCTCAACTGACGCTGCGTAACAGAACAAAACTTGCACCCACGAGGACAACCCCTTCCAACTTCAATCAATCCATTTACCGAAGGATTCTTTATTTCAGAAATTTCATCTAGTATTGGGCATTCACATGCTTTCAATTCAACGAATCTTGGCAATTCTTTTCCTCTCAAAGCGTCTCTAAAAATCTCAATAGTCTTTTCATGCTCTCCTTCCCCATCGATAACGCAGTCTATTCCATATTTATCCATGAATCTCTGATTCAATTTAAACTGCCATACCCCAGGACCGCCGACAATAGTTTTCGCTCTCTTTTCCTTGGCTTTTTTGTATGAATTACTTTCGAATAATAATCTGAAATATTTTGCCAGATAAGGCTCTCCTGTTTGCATTATTCCAGTGAATGTTGTTGAAGAAGGGCCCCATCCAAACGGATCCATCGCATAGATGCCGATAACTTTCGGGTTGAATCTATCAATATAATCTGGATAAACTGTTTTCACATCAAAACCTAAATCAATCAACTTTGCCTCTATTTTTCTCAATCCGTATGGAGCCTCTATTGGCAAGCCATTGATTGTCTTTATTTTTGGAAAAAATAAAAAGCGAAACAGCCTCTCTGGTAACCAATTTGGTGGTGCAGATGTCCCAAACCCCAAAAATTCTTTATGATGATGGTTTGACATTAAAGTTTTGTCAGCAGTTAAAACAATGTCTGCCATACTAATCAATCCTCATTTTTGTTATTAATGCATCCTGGATCTGGAGCCTTATAGTCTCCGAAGTAATTGTAAGCTCTTGCCCTGCAACCACCGCAATAATAGCGATAATCGCATTTTCCGCAGTTCGGCTTCAACAAATCTTTATTTCTCAAGTCCTTGAAAATTTTATTGTTGTTCCACAACTCTTCAAAATCGTCATTTTTAATGTTCCCGACAGTCAAAGGAAAGAACACGCACGGCTCTATATTTCCCTGCGGCCTTATCGCGCAGTAGAATCTCCCTGCGCCGCATCCGCCAATGAACTCTGCCAGATTTATTAGTTTCCCCTTCAGTTTTAGCGTATAAAAGTGCGTTGGAATGGTTTTCTCGTCTCCAAATTCTCTTTGCAGGGCGACCCTGGAGAATTGCGGAGCCGTCGTTAAAACATTAACCTTGCTGCTCTTCAATTTTTCCCACAACATCTTCAGCAGTTCTTCTCTTTCTTCCGGAGTCAAGTCGCTTTTTTTGATGAAGTCCCCCCTTCCAACCGGAACAAAATTATATGCCATGAACCAATTCACTCCCAATTCCTCGCAAAGGTCTATTATTTTTGGAATTTGCCCGTAATTGTAATGCGTGACCGTTGTCGAAATATTTACAAAAAAATCCCGTTCCACGCAGTTTTTTATCCCTTTAATCGTTCTCTCAAACGCTCCTGTAACGCCCCTAAATCCGTCATGGGTTTTTGCGTCTGCGCCATCTAAAGAAATTTGAACGAATTGTATTCCCGCTTTTTTCATTTTTTCAGCCATTTCTTTCGTTATCAAAGTCCCGTTTGTAGCCATTGCAACGTAAATTCCTTTATCTGTCGCATATCTGGATAATTCGAATATGTCCGGCCTGACCAAAGGCTCCCCTCCAGAAAAAGCGATTATCGGCACTCCGGCTTTATCCAACTTATCTATCGCTTTTTTCACTTCTTCGGTGGTGAGTTCGTCAGGCAACGATTTTCCAGCCGTGGCATAGCAATGCTTACATTTCAAATTGCAAGCGTAGGTAATATCCCACACGACCAAAAACGGGGCACCGGGAACGAACGGGCGCTGAATTCCGAATTTGGCTATTCCTCGCAAAACATTTGCCAGTCCCTTCCTCCACGAAGGGTCACTAAATTTTTTTCGCATTTCTTTCTCAGAAACTCCAAATGCCTTCCCCCCAAATTTAAGGATTTTAGCCAATCCTTTTTCAGCCGCTTTGCATTTCCAGCAGGCATCCTTCCTTTGTTCGGTCCACAATTCCAGCGCAACCTCCAATCTATTCTTTTGGTCTTTCTCGCACCAATTTGAAACCGAAGAAATCAACTCTCTCGCAACGGGATTTCCAATCGCAGATTTCAAAATCTGAATCGTGGTTATCGTTCCCATCCCTTTATCTTCCATATTCGATCACCATAATAATATGAACATAATTTTACATATATATGAATTATTTATAACATATATAACTTAAATAACTTGCGGACAATCGTTACTCGCCGTTCGCCACGCGAAATCCGAACTCGATACGTTCCGTCCCGGGCACCAGAAGAAAATATCGCGAAAATCGGGAAAAGATAAGGGAGGGTAGGCGCGAGCATTGAAAACACATTATTGAATTTTTGATAATGATTTTCGGAGAATTAATGCGTCGGAAGTTTTTTCAAATTGCATTGCCAATCTCTTACTTAATTCGTAATTGGAACTCCGGCAAACTTCACTGGCGATTTTCGTAAGGAAGAAGAAGTACCAAGCGTAACTATTAAAAATTGGCTTGAAAGATTTTTAAATATGCGCGCATCTAAGCTAGATTAATGCTTTCATTATTGAATATTTATTGAGTAGTATGGCAAAAACTATCACAACAAGCTTTATGGGCGACGCGAATCTCGGATTGTTCGGCTTTGCAACAGATAGATATTGCGTCGTGGGGGCAAGCCCAAAAAACCCGAAAAAGGTTAAGGAAGCATTGAAAGTGCCGATAATAAAATCATCGATGCTCGGCACCGATTTGACCGGGGTCTTTTCAACCGGAAACTCCGACGGGATTATAGTTGCTGACATGCTGAGCGATTACGAAATAGAAAAACTTAAGGAAAAAGTGAACGTGCTCGTGCTCGATACGAGATACACTGCCATCGGAAATCTTGTTTTAATGAACGATTACGGTTGCATTATTTCAAAACTTATAAAGAAAGAGAAAAATAGAATAGAAAGGTTTTTTGGATTGGATTGCGCGATTTCAAATTTAAAATTAAATGTAATAGGCTCGTTGGCAATCGCCACGAATAGGGGATGCCTCGTTTATCCGGAAATAAAAGAAAACTACGCAAAGGAGATTGAAAGGGCGTTGAAAGTGAAAGTTGACATAGGGACTGCAAATTTCGGTTCCATGTTTGTCGGCTCATGCCTTATTGCAAACTCATACGGGTTGCTCGTCTCAAATCGGGCAACCGGCGTGGAGGTGGCGAGAATAGAGGAGACGCTTTTTGGCAATAAGATTAAATAACTTCAAATTTAGTGAGATTTATGGATGAAATAAAAAAAGAACTGGAGAAAGAATACGTTAAACTGAATGCGATGAAAAACCAGTTGAATGAACTCGTCGTGCAGAAAAAAATTCTCGAGTCAAAAATGAATGAAGTCTCAGAAACCATTGAAACGATAGATGGCGTAAAGAATATGAAGCGGGGCGCCGATATGTGGGCGTCCATAGGCTCCGGCGTATTTGTTTTAACGAGCATGAAAACTCCAGACAAAGTGATAGTAGATGTTGGTGCCGGAGCATTGATAGAAAAAAATATAGAAGAGGCGAAAGAATTTTTGAATAAAAAGATGGACGAACTGAAGGCTCTTTATCAACAATTAAGCCAGAATATATTGCAATACACCGAAGAGGCGAAAAAATCAGAGGACAGAATCTTGGAACTTAGCAATAAGAAATTGTAATAATTCTTTCCAAAAGAATTGTCGCTTTGGCAACCGTCCATGTTCTGATTCCAGTTTCGCGAAACTGCCGTTAGTTTCAATTTACCCCCTCACTAAAAAATTAAAATTACGAATTAAAATTACGGGAAGCACCGCCCTGTACATTTGGCATATGTAAACATGTCTAACGAAATAACAAAATGATCCCTATTATAATCAACAGAATTTGAATAAACCAAGATGCAAAACTGAGAATATTTAATGCTGAAGTTGTATTCTGAGCAATACTCTCTGCTTCTGGATTATCCAAACTTTCAGAAACAGAGTTAATTATTAATTTTCCTAAGTCAGTTTCACTTGGTACCCCTGTAAAAGTTAGAATTAAATTTGAAAGAAGTAATATTATTCCAGTTATTATTAAACCAACAGCGACTTTTGACATTTTATCTTACGCATACATTGGTATAATCTTTTTCACTTCATCAAACGTAAAGTGATGTTTCAATAGAATTAAAGCAGCAAAAAACTTTGCTCTTCCTGCACCTTTTGATGTTGGAGTCCCTCTTCTCGTTAATAGAACATATCTAACAGGAGAATCTACATCTTTCCAACTTAATTTATAATTAAAATCTTCTTGTATCCAAATCCACTTTAAAACTAATAAGAATAATCTTGAATCTATGCCTTTTGTTTCTGGCGGTTCTGTTTTAATATCATTGTTGTAATAGATTTCTTCAATACATTTCCAAAATTCCTCATTATCTCTTTTATTTTCTTCAAAATCTCTTAATATCTTTTCAAAAGTAAAATCTTGTTCTTTAATTTCCTTGCCATCTTTATATGGGATTACAAGAAAATCAAACAGATTTCCCCATTCAGCAGAATTCGCTCTTTTTGTTTTTAATTCTCGTTTAACAACTTTTCTTCCAGGATATCTTATTCCAATTATTGGTTTTTCTTTTGTGCCTTCCACTATAAACTCAACTGAACAGGTTGGTTTTTCTCTATATAGAACTAATGCTACAGCCAATTCATGATAAATATTCTTTGGATCCTTTATTTTCAATTCAATAACTTCTACCATTACTTACATGTTATTTTCCTTAGATTTTATAATTAGTTACATATTTTTGTAACTAAATTTAAATAAAACTGTAATTACTAATTATTGTATGGATTGGAATTTAGTTAGTTTTGTAACTAGCAGTAAGCTCAGGTTTAAGATACTTATAGAACTTAATAAAAGCAAAAAAACACCTTCAGAATTAGCACATCTTACAAAATCTTCTATTAGTCATGTTAGCTCAACTATGAAAGAACTTGAAGAAAAGAATTTAATCGAATGCCTTACTCCTGAACGCAGAAAAAACAAATTTTATGAGACCACAGAGTTTGGGAAAGAGTTATTAGATTTTGTTAGTAAAGAAACAAGGAGATCAAGATGAAAGGTAGAAATCTTGAAAATAAAATCTATAGCATCTTTAAAAACGCGGATTTTAAAACAGATTCTAATCTTAGGATTCTAATCGATGAAGAAGAGCAGGAATTGGATGTTTGCTGTCTTCATGATGATAAATTAATCTGGATAGATTGTAAAGGAGGAAAACAGAAACAGAAGTATAAAGATAGATTGAAATCTATAAAGAAAATTGCTGAGGAAATAGAGAATAGTAACAATGTTCAGATTCTTGGTTCTAAATATAATTTAATAAGGACAAAAGACGTGAAAGATAAAAAAGTAAAAATTATACTTGCATGGCCAAAAATAACTAAAAATAAATTGAAAATAGCTCAAAAATATAATTTTACTATCTTAAAAAAGGATGATATAACCTACTTTGACAAGGTTTCAAGTGTTTTAAAAGGTTGGGCAAAATATGAATTGTTAAGAGAATTAGAAATAGAAAAGATGAGTAGAAAAAGAACAGAAGAAGTTTCTGCAATAGAAATAAAGCAACCTGGTGGTAAGTTTTACTTCCTTTCTTTAGATCCAGCAACACTTCTTCAGATTGCATATGTTTATAGGAGAGATTCTAGAAAGGAATTAGCTTATCAGAGACTACCGAATCCGAAGAGACTTGATGAAATTTCTCAATTCTTAACTAAACCAAATGCTATCATTCCCAACAATATAATTATTTGTTTTGATGATAAGGAATATATTCAGAAGAAAATTGAATATAAAGATGGTGAACTAGAATTCCCCCTCTTTTATTGTTCTGCGTGGGTGATTGATGGGCAACATAGACTTTTCGGATTTACAAGAACAAAAAAATTCTTGAAAGAACATTCGTCAAGAAAATTCCAATTACCTGTAATAGCTTTCAGAAAGATGAAGGAAGTATCCCAAGCTCTTTTATTTGTAGATATAAATAGAAATCAAGTTAAAATAAACCCTAACATAGTCTGCGATATTCTTGCTATAACAAAAAATATAACTCACCCATTGGGTTGGCCTAGTTTACTAGTTAAACAATTGAATCAAGGCGATGTATGGAATGATAAAATAAAAATTTATGAATTGTATGATGATAATAGAAAAAGAACAATAAGTTTATCAAGTTTTGTACAGTTCCCTCTCTTAAGAAATTTATTAGGATTCAAAAAAAGAAAAGGTAAAATTATCCATAATGGAATTTTATATAATTATGCACCATTTGATATCAAAAAAAGCTTCCATAATAAAGGAAATAAAAATGCCTTTGAAAAGCAGTACCGATTATTAAATGAATTTTTTAAAATTGTAAAGGACGTGAAAAAGGATGAATGGAATAATACGAAGAAATACGCTATAACCGGAACAACATCTACAAATGCTCTTTTGCTCGTGTTAGAACATTTAATGAGGGAGGCAAAAAGTAATAATAAATTCACAGAGAAAAAAATTATTAAGTTTATAAAGCCAAAAATAACTAAAGCTTTAAGTAAAGTCACTTTTGAAAAGAATTTTATAAAGACGTTCGGAACTGGTTGGCAAGGTTTTACTGGTCTTGCAGATGAAATTAAAAAATATTTATAATTATTATATTTTTTCTAATATTAACACACTTTCCTTCTTAATATTCCCAACACTTGTTTTTTGTAATTCTCTTTTTATGATAATATCTTCTTTAAATCCTATTTTTTTGCCAATTTCTAAAATGACTTCATCGTTAGGTATTTCCACATATTTGTTATGTACCATAAAATGATTATTCCCGATAATTATAGCACATTTTGATTCCTTTTTCATTACTCTGTACATCTCTTGTAAAGTATGTAGCATATCTATAAAGAATTTATAAACCCTCAATCCTGCATCTTGTCTCCCATTATTTAACAATAGAGAAACATATCTATGGGCAAGAGCAGAAATGTTTGATGGATCTCTATCTTTATCATCAACTAACTTTAACAATTCTTTTTTATCATAATTTATTCTTGGATTACCCATCATATCTTTTTCTAGTTTTTCCATAGAATCAACAAGTTTTAAAATAACTAATTGAGGATAATCATTTTTGATATAATCTAATGCTGTGGAATATGGCGGAGAATTAACAATTCCATCAACAGAATCTGATTTTATAACCTTCATATCCCTTGTATCTGCCACATATGTTTTAGCACTTCCGACTTTGATTTTAAGAACCTTATTAAGTTTGTGAAATAAATAAATCCTCAGGTACAAATCATTTAATCTATCTCTTAAAACTTTTTCAAATTCGTTCTTTGTTCTCCTTGCTATGTCGCTTATTGCTCCACTTAAAGATAATGATAAGAACTCATTGATTTTTTCATCCTTAAAGAATTTTAATAATTCCCTTGCAATTATTATTTTTTGAACAACGAATTCCTTATTCTTAAATCCATTCATTCTTTCAATCTCTTTCAATACCATTCGCGCTTCTTCTTTAATCTTTGCAGGATCCAAACTATTCTTGATTAAAAGCTTTTGACCATTATTAGAACTAACAAAATAATTAACTTCATTTTCAACCATTTTTACATACTCTTCAATTGCTTTCTTTAGTTTATCTAGCTGGATTGTTATGGAATGACATTTTACATTACTCATTAAAACAGAAAGAGGATTAATTTCCACACCTAAACAATCTAAGCCTAAATACCCAGCTTCAACTAATAATGTTCCACTTCCAGCGAAATTATCTAAAACAACTCCTTTTGATTTTGGATACACATAGTTCAATAAAGCTCTAACCATTTTTGGATGGAATTTACCTTTATACGGATGCATGTAATGGTTTAGGTATAATGATGGTTCTTCTCGTATGGCAAAATAATCTTCTAATCTTTTTCCTATAGCCATTGTTGAAGAAGCAGGGATTCTATAATTATTCTTAATCAAATGAGAAAATAATATTTCAACATTTCTGTTTATTTCTTCTTCGTTCCTACTTAGTTTAGATATGTATTCTGACTTTTCTAAAAAATATTGATTTGTAATGAATCTAAAAAGAATCATTCCTTTTTTTTCAAAGAATTGAACATTTTTGTCAACTATACCATCAGGAAATATTTGTTTCAAAATTTTTTCTGGTTTATCCTTACTTTCAATAATCAAAAATATTTCTCTAATATAAGCCAACCTTTTAACCAACTGCGTAATATCAACTAAATCCTGTTTTTTTCCGTAATAACCCTGGATTTTTCCATATGGAAGTTCATTTGTTATAATGTCTTGTATTCTTATTGGTTCAGAAGTAAAAGATTTTAATGGCTCTTCTAGAAGTTTGTCAAAAAAATTATGAATTGGTCTCACATCTCCGAATAACCCAAGAAGTTCTAATTTAGCAAAATCATTAGCTTCGTGTTCGCTTTTTATGTTGTTAAATATTTTAAAATAAAAATGTGCTGTCATTTATTCTCCCTCTTTTTGTTTAGTTCATTTTTCATGAACATCTCCACTCTCTTAGATAATATTAATCCATTCTCTTCGCAATATTTTTTATACTCCTCGTAAGTTTTCTCAGCAATGCTTAAAGTAACAGTTTTTTTGTTATTCATCTTAAAGCACCATAAATATAGATATTTATGTTTATTTATAAATTTTTATCTTATTAAAACTATTGTTTCAGATTAAAATATATATTGTAGTATATAATCTTGGGCGGGGCATATGATTATCGCTCCAAATATATAGAGAATTTACCGATTTTTTTGGGCGTTCACATCTTGTTAAGAAATCAAACATTCTTTATCTTCACTTCAAAATCCTTTAAGTAAAATGCGCCATCATCAACCGACTTTATTCTTACTATATTATAACCTGGTGTGCAGTGCGTGTTGTTAAATGAATATGTGAGATTGCCTTCTCTTATTGCATCGTAAACCAGTTGGTGAACAACTCCTTCGGCATCTTGAATTGTCAAAGAAAATCCGCCGTCTGTCAAAATGTTTGTTATATTGAATGTCACGCTTGCCGGCTCATTTTCCAGATCGTCGTACTCATCGTTGCTCAACGAAAATGCCTTCTCTGCAACATTTTCACGCGTCGTGTTGTAATAGAAAATAAGCCTCGCGTCACCTTGGAAAAGAGAATCAACTTCTGATACGAATTCAATCGTGTTGTCTCCCATCTTCAGGTAGCGCTGATCAAAATGAATGGTGTCATAAGCTTTTGTCGGCCCGTGAAATATCTCATGCCCGTTGAGATTTATTCTGAGTTCTCCCTTATGCTCTGTCAAGTCGAGAACGAGCCTCCCTTCGTTTCCAGCCAAATTATTGAATTCGTTTTCGTATATAGTGAAGGAGAACTTGCTTGATTTGGAATGAAGACCCTGACAGACAAATTCAACATCTTTCAGGTCGTAAACAGTCGGTGCCCATATCTTCCACGAAGACGACGCCGGAATGAACTCTATTTTGTTGCTTCTCTTTACAAGCGACTTGTTCACGAGCATCTTATGTCTGCCCGTTGAAAACCTGCTGACATTGATCACATTTCCGTTAAGTTTTATGCAGAGCGTTCCGTAATTGTTGGTCTTCTCAACATCGAAGCTTATGTAGCACCCCACGAGATTTTTTGTGTCAACATTGGAACTCATCTCAAGTTTGTTTGAGCCGAACATGAGACCGTTGAACAGGTGTTTCTCCGCCACGCTCTCTTTTACCTCATTGGATGCATAACTCACATTCAATTCTCCTACCTCAACGCTTCTCCATATTGTAATGTCCTGTGGTCCCACAAAAAATATATGCTGCTCGGGAATAGTCGGAATCGTTGTAGTTGTGGTTGTCGCATTTCCCGTGTCAGTTGGAAATTGAAGGGGTTGACCAAAAAAGAATAATGCCACTGCAATGATGCACAATCCAACTATTAACCATCCAAAAAACTCATCCATACAACAAAGCACCGGGCATTTCTATAAATAAGTTATTAACACTGACAGATTTAAAAATCTTTCATCTTAACAAACCTCAAGGAGACGGCATTCGAAAGGTGGAGAGGAATTGAGTTAAACATTTAAAATATTTTTTTGTAAACTTATTATGCTTAGTCGGAAGGTTTCTGGCAATGAGGCTTTTTTTGAGGCCGGATAGCTTTGAGGCCATGGCCCCGAAGACCGTTGGCTGCGGTGAACGACCTTTGTCAGAGTCCCAAGCACGACGAAGGCACAGAGCTCTTTGCGAAAGCCGGAAGTGGTTCGCGCATGACCAACTGCTAATATTTAAAAATGGGCGGGTAGCTTAGCCTGGTGGAGCGCTCGGCTGATAATTATATCAGATACCGAGAGGTCGGGAGTTCAAATCTCCCCTCGCCCATCAATCCAAAAACTTTTCTCTGAATTTTTTGTAGCAATCGCCCTCAAGTGTTATAATTTTTACCGGCTCTCCTTTCTCAATTATGAAGTTTCTGCCCGCAAACGGCTTTTTCCAGAAACCGTCCACAATAACAACCCCGGAACTTACCTTGACGGCAATCTTTTTGTCGCTCGGGACTATCATCGTCCTTATTTTTGAGTTGAACGGCGCCACGGGAACGATGCAGATAACATCCGCATCCCAGCCAATGAATGGCCCGCCAAGCGACATGGCATGACCGGTTGAGCCAAGCGGCGTTGAAAAGATTATCCCGTCTCCAATGAATCCAAACTCTGTTTTGTCAACGGTAAATCTTATGTGGGTGATTTTTCTGTCGTTTGCTATGAAGATTTCGTTTATCGCTCTCGGCGCCTTGATGCCGTTTTTTATAGAAAGCGTGCTTACTTTCGTAATCTCGTAATCGTCAAATTTTTTTATATTTTTTTTAACAAATTCATCAAAGCTTGTTGAACATAAATATCCAACCCCTTCCGCTCTTATTGGCAGGATTGGCACATGCGTTTGATGCGCAACTCTAAGAAATGTTCCGTCACCCCCGATCGTTATGGCAATATCGCCGTCAAACCTTTCTATTTCTTCTGAAGTTTTGCTCAATGCTTTTCCCGTTTGAATATCAAACACGATTTCATGTTTTCTCAGTTTCTTTGAAAGTTTGTCTGCATAGTTCAGGCATTTTTTGTTTTGTTTTGAAGCGATGAGGATTTTCATATTATCATCTCCGGTATTATTTTAAGCGAACCGCTCCCGGCTAACTCAAGTAGCTTCCCATTTCAACGACTGAACTTGCGGGTATATACTTTTTCTGTTAGTCGCCTCTCGTCTTCACTCTTTCGGAAGGAGACTTCCCGACGACGAAGTTAAAATGGACCGGCCGAGAATCGAACTCGGAATCTCTGCCTGTTTCGGAAAAATGCGAAGGCAGCGTCTTGCCGTTCGACTACCGGCCCGGATTAACTTGGCTTGTATTTCTTTCGCGCGAGGTCGAGTAAAATTTTTTTCTCAATTCTTAGCACAAGATTATTGAAATTTTGCGTCATGCTGCTTTTGACAACCAGGCCGTCTGTCCCGGAGAGTATAAGTTTTTCTACCACATCTTCCAAGGGAATCTCCTTTGAAATAAAATTGCTGCAATACACTCTTAAACCATAATTTTTGCACTTTCTTATCGTACGATAAACCTGTCTTAAAATTGTGTTGTCGATTCTCGCATGCTCTGCATTTGTCATCAACCTCGCTATATTGGCGATATCAAAGAATATAACATCGGCATTCTGATAAAATTCTTCAATTCTCAACATATCATAAGGAGTTTTTATTATAATTCCGGTTTTCGTGCTGTTCTGTTTCAGTGTTTTTATTTTTTCTGTGTTAATTTCTTCAAACAATAAGCAAATCTTTCGCCGTTGATTTAAACCTTCCGGTATTTCAAAGTATTCGTTTCTTGCTATATAAAATACTGGTTTTTGGAAGGTTTCGGGTATTTTGTCGATCAAATCTTTTTCTGAAATTATTATTTCATCCGAGTTTACTTGTTCGAGTTCATTTACAGAGTATACCACCGAACTTATTTTAGTGACTCTAATGTTTTCGTCTTGCATACTCTCAAAAGATTCACCTATAGATATCTTTCCGTTCTCAACAGATATGAATTGATTCTCATCCAGCACCGCATCGTTGGAAATAATAAACGGAGTGCCGGTCTCCCTGCAGAGAAACGCGATCCTTGACGAATACGAACACTTATTTGCAACGACTCCCGATATCTTGTCAAGAAACGGCAAAATATTTGCCTGGCCGTTTTTTATCAATAACACGCTTCGTTTTGCCGGCTCTTTTTCGTCGTGCTTTTTCACATACCCCTCAAAACTATTCTTGAGTTGTTTCAATGGTTTTGCACCGAGTATGTACAGTCTGTTTCTCAATATGCACCATTCAATCAGAAGTTTCTCGTTAAAATATTCGCCAACTCTTTCAGCGGAACTTATAATTTTATCGATTTCGTATTTTCCAAGTATGTTTGAATTGGTGAAGCTCTTTATGTTTTTCGAATATTTGTCTATTATCAACTGATGCGGTATGTCGTGCCCGAACACCAACGTGTTAAACCAGTTCTCGTTCTGATACGAGGATTCGACGAGCCAGTCCCCGGAAAACGGGGATATCGTGCCGAACTTTTCGGCATTTATAAACTTCTGGACTATGATCGACGGCTTGAACAAAATATCATCTGGTAATTTCATATGCTTTTTATATAATAGCGTATACGAAGAAAACAATCTTGCTATCGCTTTTTTTATCGCAAACATTAACTGTCTGTTTCCGCGTATATTAAATGACCCGAAAACGGTTGGGATTTCCGCTTCGGTGGATACCCTTACGATAACATTTGATTTATCACTCCCGGCCATCAGAAATCTTGCCGTCTCTCTCGGAATCTCCGAAATGGATTCCATCGAGTTGTAGTTTTTTATTATTTCATTGTTTGTCTGTTCAGAAAATTTTGAATTAAAAATTGAATTTTGAATTCTTGAAGACGTTTCATTTATATCATCCGTTAGATTTTCATTTTTAACGTTGTTTAAAAAATCCTCAAAAATATTCGATGCGATGACAAAACCGGTCGGCACAGAAAAACCGAATTTGGTCAACTGACCGAGATATCGTGCCTTGACGCCGACGCACGGTGTGCTTCTGTCCACGTCCTTCAGGTTAAAAATCATATAATTGAATTATTTTGAAAAATTAAAAAGGTTAAAGCCGTTCAATTCTGTTAATCTATTGTTCCGACGTATGCCTTAAAAGCCGTCGGCTCCGAATAAAGTTGCCGAAGGCGATTTGGGCGAGGCGTGGCGAAGCATTTTATCCGCCGTTAGGGCGATAGCGAGAATGAAAACGGATTTTTAATCTTAATTTACGAAAAATCGGCTAACAAAAACTTTATAAATGGTTCTTTCATATATAAGTAATAGTAACTTCAGGTGTTAAAATGGTAGCATTTCCTATAGCAACCGTATTGGAGAACTTTGGGATGGCAGTGGTGAACTATATACCGAACGTAGTGAGCGCAATAATTTTGCTGGTGATAGGCCTTATAGTGGGCAAAGTGGTTGGCAAAATCGTAAAAGAGGTTTTGGTCAAATTAAAAATTGACCAATATGTCACAGAAGGTAAAAAACAAGTGATAAGCATAAGCAACATATTTGCAATAATAGCAAGATGGTGGATTTATCTTGCATTTATTGCTGCGGCATTGTCAGAAGACATACTCGGTGTTCCAACGATAGCAAACTGGATGAACTCCATAGTGGGTTTCATACCAAATGTTGTGGGAGCGGCGCTGATAATTATAGTCGGTTACATACTCGGTGAATTCATAAACGACCAGATAAAGAAAACCGGAACGGTTTACGGCAGCATAGTGGGTAAAATAACAATGTTCTTTGTCGTCTATGTAGCAGTTGCGATGGCATTGCCCATATTGGGAATATCGGCTGCGCTGGTGAACAGTATTCTACTTGTGATAATAGGTTCGCTTGGACTGGGAGTGGCAATAGCAATCGGTCTTGGTTTAAAAGGGCCTGTGGAAACGATTACAAAAAAGTATCTCCAGAAATCAAAGTATCTTAAATAAATTTCTATGTTTTTATTTTTTTTATTTTTCTTTTGATTATTTAACTCTATCGGCGGGAAGTCTCCTTCCTTCAGGCATGAGATGAGAGCCGAAATATTTATAATGCTTTCTTTCCACATTATCACTTAGGTAGGTGTAGCGGAGCTGAAATTGCTCTGCGTAGACATTTTGCCGAAGGTTTCCATACAACAGACCCCGTATGGCGTAAAACCGAAGGTGCATTATTTGGCGATAAGCCGTAGGGCAGGGACTGCCCGAACTGAAGCCTGTGGAGAGTGTAACCTCGCTCTGCGAAGCAAGAAGCCCTATCCTTTAGGTTAGGGTAGTTCACTTGTTAGCGCGACCTGCAGATTATTATTTTGTCATATGAAATCCGCCGCTTTAAGAAGGAAAGGTATCATAAACTTATTGAATGGAGAAATGACTATTGAAAGTAAACTACTCCCCGCTTACGCACGGAGTCTCCTTGAGGTGTTTAAGATGAATATAGCGTCTCTCTTTTCGGGTGCAAAGGATTCGACATTTGCGACTTATTTGTCTTCAATTCGACATAAAACCAGATTTTTAGTCACGATAATCAGTGAAAATCCAGAAAGTTACATGTTCCACACTTCCAATATAAGTTTGACAAAATTACAGGCAAACGCGATGCAGATCCCCCTGGTTACCAGAAAAACAAAGGGAATGAAAGAAACTGAACTCAATGACCTAAAGAATGTCCTGAAAGAATTGAAAGCAGAAGGCATAGAGGGCGTCGTATCCGGAGGGGTGATGAGCAATTACCAAAAATCGAGAATAGACAAAATATGCAAAGACCTTGGACTGAAGCACATGGCGCCGCTATGGCACAAAGACCCGGTTGAAATATTAAGAAATATGATAAAAGATGGATTTGAAATCATCATGACTGTCGTTGGAGCACCGCCGTTAGATGAGGCGTGGCTCGGCAGGAAAATAGATAATAAGTGCGTAAACGATTTGATAGAACTGAATAAAAAGTATGGAATCAACATTTTGGGCGAGGGCGGGGAATTCGAAACATTTGTTCTTAACTGCCCGATGTTTAAAAAAAAGATTGAAATTTTAGACAACATTAAACATTGGGATGTTAAAACACAATCCGGGTGGCTGGAAATTAGAAAGGCTGAATTGGTTGCCATCTAATTGTCAACTGCCGACAAACCCAAGTATTCGATTCGATGCCGGTGCTTTGCTCACTTCTCTTGGCAATCTTTTTTAAATTTTTCATACGACTTTTTATAATATGAAAGGAAAAAAAGAAAAACAAATACAACAGCCCGTTATTCGAAAACCAAAGCCGGCTTTGTTTTTGGAGAATGGCGTTGTCGTGGCAAACGATTCAAACAGCATAAACGCTCTTGAGCAGGGATTTTATGGAGAAAGAGAAAACGGCAAACTAAAATTGAGCCCGATCGAGGCGCTGTATCTCGTCAACATAAGAAAGTGCCCGTGCGCGCAACAGGGCAAAAATATTGTTTTTTCTGATTTAATAAATATTTTTTCAGGCGAGTCGAGAATATTTGCGAGATACAACTTATATCGCGACTGGCGGGACAGGGGACTTATTCCGCAATTTCCAGAAAGAATGGAGCTTAAAAATTTCGGCAGGAGCCCGGTTGTTAAATATCCTTCCGGGAAGTTTGCGTTGCCGCCATTGGATACCGAGCTGCTCTATTTGCCAGAAGATATGGTTTCGATAGCGAGATGCGATGAGAGAACAAAACAATTGTTTGAAAGATTTTGGCTCGGCCAGTTGGGCGTATACAAACAACAACACCGCGACAATATCCTTAAATTCGACTTCATGGAAACGCTTTTATTGGCAAAAAACGGCTTTGCCGTTAAAAATAATAAGAATGAAAAAATCATGGGCTTTGAAGAGCTCATGGACTTGATAAAAGAATATCAAAAAAATGTTAATGCGTTGTTCGATGTTTATGAGGACTGGAGAGCAAGGGGTTATATCATAAAGACGGGTTTTAAGTTCGGCACCCATTTCAGGCTGTATTTTCCAGGCGCCTCTCCAAATCGTGAAAAGTCGAAGTGGATCCACTCCAAGCACGTGATCCATGTTTTTCCAAAAAACGTGAGCATGATTATGAGCGAGTGGGCGCGGGTTGTTCGAGTTGCGCATTCCGTCCGCAAGACCTTTATCATGGCAATCCCCGGCATGAAAGAATCAGATTATATCAAAGAGGAGAAACTTATAGATTTTATCGGTTACCATAGAAAGAAAATCGGGCTTGAAAAGCCAGGTGAAAGCAACCCGAAATTTGCCATAATCTCGTTTACAGAGGATGAAAAGCTTGGTGGAAAGGAGTTGGCATCTGCATTGAGCAAGGCCGACGAACTCGGGCTGAGATTGATGATCGGAATTTCTGACCGCGAAACATCGGTAACATACTATGTTGCAAAGCGAATAGACCTGCCGGGCTCGAGAAATAAATATTATGAAATAGAATGGAACCAACCGTGAGAAATATTTTAAAATTTTCAAAACTTTAATGAATTATTATTTGAGATTGTTTGCGAAGTCAACTGTCACTAAACGAGTTGGGTGTTTGCCGCAAACGAGCAAGAGCGTGATCAATGCCTCATTTCCACCAACTCATTGGAATGGGCGGTCCGTTTGTGGCGGCGATGACACGGAGACCGAATATGAAATCAATATATTATGACCCAGAAATTACGCGCGCCGACATCGATTACATGAAAGCTCAGCTAGACACTTTAGAGAAAGAGCTAAGACGCCAGCCAAATTATCAAAGGCTTCTTCGGGACATTATAGACAGAAGACCGCACATCACGCTAAAACTGCCGAAAGATTGCAAGTCGGATGCGTTAGATGATGAAATTGCCGTAAAATACGATGAAACTGAATTAATCGGGCACGTAATCCACGATGATATAAGAAAGCCCGAATTGACGATAGAAAACCCGACCATACACCTCTACGGTGCCGGGAGATCCGGGCTGGAAGAGGAGAGTTTTGCAATGAGGTTGGGTCATCTTGGTTTTTCCGTTTCAGAGTTCGGCACGAAGCTGGCAAGGCCTGTAAAACCCGATGACCTCGCGATCCTATTTTCCGGCAGCTGGGAAACATTGAGCACCACCAATTATGCAAATGCCGCGAAATTAAAGGGCGCGATCGTCGTTGGCGTGACGTCATATCCAGAAATAGCAAAAAGGGATTGCAGTTATTGCATAGAAATAGGCGGAAGGGAGCGAATGGGCGAGATAAGAGATTATTACATTGACCAAATAAAAGACAAGTGTTCAACAACATTAGACCTGATGGGAACGGTGTTTGAAAGAAAGGTCGCCGTTTTCGCTGACATAACGATACATCATCTGTCAGATACGCTGGGCGAGATGGAAGAGAAAATGAAAAAAAGGCACGCGAACGTCGAATAATTCAAAAACAACCGCCTCGTTAACAAAGCGTATCGCAAATATGCGAAGTCACCGATATGCGATTTGAGGAAATCAAGTGTAGCGAAGATTTCCCGCATATTTGCTGTTAGTTGCCCACAAGTGACGAGGCTTACGAAGTAAGCAGAAGAGTGCCTGATGCCGCCTATTTGAAAAAATATTAAAATCAAAAATTGATTCTTCAAATTATGGGAAAATGGTTATATCATGCTGTATTTATCCCAGCAATAATTGCAGGTTTATTTATGGGAATTTATCTTAAAACTGGAGTAGATATTAATCCAACAAATATAGCTATGAATATTTCTGAAACAGTTGTAAATAAAGTTGGTGGAGAGAGTATAACTTTTTGGAATTCTTTTAAGACGTGGTTCTTGTTAATTAGCGTCTTTTCGACTATTATAGATATTGTTATGATTATCATGGCCGGGTGGCCGAGTATTATTTCCGCATTTGGAGGTTATTTTGGAATGTTATTAATCATTACAAGTTTCCTACCACCATTAGGAATTTTATTATTAATCATAGGAGAAGTTGTAAGTTTACTTGCTCCTGAATAATTTTTTATTTCTTTTTGTTATTTCTATGCAAAAGAGCATCTATTTACCATCTATATTTGCTATTTTAACATCGAGTCGGTGTAAATGATTTTCTATTTTCTCTAACCTCTTGTTTCTTGATTTAAACCAATCCCTTACAATAGGAATCATTGAAATTATAAAAAACACTATAAAACTCAATGTTGCAATGATATCATCATAAGTTAAATTTGATTGTACTAACAAATCATCTAAAATAAAAGCAATTACTATTCCCTCTAGGAAAGCTAGTATTGGTGTAGGACCATATCTCTTTAATTGGGATGTGTTTTGAATGATTAATGCTATTAAACCTCCAAGAAAGAGAATACATACGGATGTAAGATGTAAAATACCTAACATTTTACCACATTTCTCATAATAAACAAATACTTAAATCCTCTCAAATAGAAATTATATTTTAAAGCTCTTTGTTCCCAAATTTTTGTGTTTGACCTTTGGTTCCTTCTTACCACACAAATAACATCAACAGGCTCAAAATATTTCTCTAACATTTGATAAATTTTGAAACCAACAGGAATGAACCCAGATTTCTTTCTCCAATGATCGCCAATTAACCAGCCAACAATTTTTCCTGGTTTTAAAATTCTATGTATCTCTTTGGCAACTTTCTTTAATTCTTGATAAAATTCCTCTTTTTCAGCAGAAATTTTTCCTATACAATCAGGATGATCAGAATATTTCACATTATCTCCATACGGAGAATCAATAAAAACCATATCAACAGAATTATCTGGTAGAGGAATCTTTCTGGCATCATTCTGAATTATGTCTGGTCTCGTCGGTGTTATATCATAGCCAATAACTCTTCTTCCTTCCTCTTTGCAAACATCAATTGTTGTTCCGCTCCCACACATCGGATCAACCACTAAATCTCCCGGATTTGTATATCTCATAATTAAATTGTAAATTACACCGGCAGGAGTGACACCATTAAATCTCCAATCTCCTTTTGGTGTTTTGCCATAACTTTGTTTGGGGAAATCCCATAGAGTTGTTGGGTGTAAAACAGGTTTATCTTCTCCCATTTGCCAGCCTCTTTAAGTCCTCAATAAACTTATCAAACCCCTTCACTTTATCACTTTCTTCAACTTCTTCCTCACTCATTACATAACTTCCATCTGTATCAACTTCAACTATTGCTCTACCTTTCTTTGCAGGTTTTTTAGTTTTCAGAGTTCCGTCTTCATCAGGTGTTATAAAGAATACTTTAATATGCTTAGTAACTTCATCTTGCATTAATTTCAGTTTCCAATAACCTGTTTGTGCAATTCTTTCCCTTAATGTGATTTTGCTTGAAATAACAGCGATTATCTTTAGTGTTTCGGGATCATATATGATTATATCAACATCTGGCAAATGAGAACCAAATTCTCCATAATCAATCAGAAGGTTTCTTTTTACTTGGCTTAATTCTTTTGATAAATTCTTGCTATTTGTTCTTTCCAGTGTGTTCCCATCAACTACTTTTAATCCTAAACTTTCAACTTCATCTTTTATTATGTGAATTATCAGCTTCTCAAAATTTTTTCCTTTAAATGCTCTCCAAGATTGTTCATGGTCTTTATTCGGTGTTGGCTTCTTTAACCAATCTTTTTTATGTAATTCCTTGGCCTCTTTTAATAACTCAGATATATGCTTATATGTCTCAGCTCCATACCTCTTTTTCTTTTCTTCATACAGCCTTACTAAGTCTTCAAGCTTCATTTTGATCCCATCCTGCTTCTTAGCCATTTAATGGCATATTTAGTTGTATACACTTTTTCTTCATCTAAGCTTCTTGCATGCATAACAGAGCGACGACCTAAATTGTTCAATATTCGTAGTTGGGAGGATAACATCTCTTTATCTTTAAAATAACCGTTAAAGATGTTATTCCAAAATTTTAAAATAATTTGTAGATAATCAGAAAAATCTGCATAATTTATTAATTCTCTTTCTGGTTTTACAGCATTTTTTATGTCATCTTCCTTTCGCTGTTCCCACATTTCTACCATACTTATCGTAATTCTAAATTTCTCTATATTTTTGAACCAACGTTCTTCTCCGAACCTCTCTTTTAATTTTCTTTTTATTTCATTCCAGAAATTCGTTCTGATTTTAATTTTCCTTATTTCTTCCAACCATGAGTCTCCATATTTTTCTTTTAAGTTTCGTTTGATGAATTCTCTTAGTTCAATTTCGAATTTACTTATTTCTATAAATAAATCAACCAGTTCAGAACGAGGTACCCCATACCTCTTTTCTAAAGCTTCATATTTTTTAACTCCTACACTATCAGTAATTTTTATAGATTCCCTTATTATGACACTCTTTTTCTTTGGGGCTTTAAACAGTTGTTCAATTAAGGGAGTTGGTATATTCTTTTTTAAATATATTTGATATTGTGTTAGATTTTTAATAAGAAATGGTGGTTTTTCTTCCGGGGATAATAATTCTGTATACTCTGTAGTTATATTTTTTCTAGACATTTCATTTATAATTTCTTTTATTCTGTTTTCCTCATCAATTAGATTAGTTTCCTCCAGCTGATTCCAATATTCCTTCCGCATGTCTTCTACATTCATATTTTCTGAACTTAGAATATGCTCAATATTCCTAAGAAAGTAATAGATTTTACAGATAATTTTATTTTCTTCAGATAATCCACCCCTTCTAGCAGTAGATGTTTGCAAAACATTTGTGAGTTCTGGAGGAATCACATAATACATTCCTCTGTACTCTCCACCTCTTGTAGATACATAATACTCTGTCTCTACACATAATCCAAGAGATTTTAAGAATTCGAAAAGGTCATTTTTAATCCTTTGTATCCGAATGTCATTTAACAGAACATCTTTCCAATCAAATAAATATTCATAGTCTCTCTTTTTTGGAAATGTTAAATTCTCCCCTATATAATCAAAAATTAAGAATCCAAAAATTTCTGGATATGAGTTATAAATTTCTACACATTTATTTACTATTTTATTGTGTTCCTTTCTAATTTTCTCTTCGATTAATATTTTGGCTACTTTGAAACCTTTTTCTGTTGTTCTATACAATTCGCATATCTTAAAAGGTTTCCAGCGAATCTGTTCGATGAGTTTTAATGATTTTAGAATGTTTATTTCATCTGAAAAATTTGTAAAATGTTTATCAATCTGAAGTATTCCTGGATCTCTTATATTTTGTCCTATGTAAATATATCTAAGAATTTCAAAGCATTTGTGAATCTTAAAATTGTCCAGCCCTTTTTTATTCAGGTGTTCTTGTAACTCATTTATAATATTCATCCTAACACTTCATAACTTTTCCATAACTAAAATATATTCATACGCATAGGCTAATCTATCTGCCTTATGATTTGATGTGAATCTTCCTGTTTTCGAATCTCTGGTCGAGGGTAATATTTTTGATGGAATCCTTCTTTTGATTATCTCGTGAATTCTGAAGCCAATGTTTAGCATAATCTCAACAAATACTTCAGCATTCAAAATCTTTACTTTTTTTAATTCTGTATTCCCTATCACAATACAGGCTTTCCCTTCAGATTTTAGAACCCTGTGCATTTCCTCAAAACATTGTTGCATTTCAAAGAAATAATCTCTCACCGCTTCTGTTTCTCTTTTTGATTTTTTTTCTAATTCTTCAATTTCTTTTTTAGCAATCTCGCTTTTTATTCCATCATGAAAAGAGGTTCTTTTATATATTGAACCAATAAATCCTTCCCTAAATTCCGCAACATTTTTAGCATATCCCAGCCAGAGAGCAGTTAACTGATGTAAGTCAGCATATTCATAAGAAGTAACATAAGGTGGAGAGGTAACGATCAAACTTACAGAATTAGATTTGCAAGGCAAATCTCTCGCATCTCCTCTTTCAGCGATTAAATATTTGTCCAAATTTCGCTTTACATGTTCTGGCATCAGTTTAAATAATTCCTCATTTCCTCTCATCATATAATTTATATGTTTCTTAAAAGCCTGGAATGGATCAGCAGGTTTCTTTTTCAAGTCTCTTGTCGGTTTAACACTCTTCATCAACCATACGGAACAATTCTTCAGAATTTGGGAAAAAGCACATAAACAGAAATTTCTAATGTCCTCTTCTCTTATTTTGTTGATTCTCCCAAGAATTATTCCTAACTCCTCTCTTATGTGACTATGTGGAAACCAATATTTTATTCTTTCGTTATCTGGAATCACTGGTTCTATATCTATCTCTGTTAGTGGTTTTATTTTATTCCTTCTAAACTCTATAAAAGCTAAAATATCAGATAATATTTTATTAATTTCTTTTCTTAATTTTTTAGGTTCTATTGGAACGGTTTTGACCTTTGTGATTAACCATGCTACAGGGTTTATATCAACACCAACAGCTTTTCTTCCCGATATTAATGCTTCAACCAAAGTTGTACCACAACCCATAAAAGGATCGCATATAATTTCATCTTTAGTTGAGTGTTCCTCGATGCATCTTCTTGCTAATTGGGGAATAAATTTGGCTGGATATCTATGATAGCCATGCGTAGCATATGAAGTTTCTTTTCTAGACAGATTTTCAAATGACCATGAAGGATCTTCTGCAAGATTATTGAATATCACGAGAATCTCGTTTTGTAAGCATGTGGTTTGAGTTATATGTAAATTGCTAGATACTTTATTTAGCAAAAACGAATTGTTCTTTTTTACCATCTCTTCAAATAGCATTGCCATATTAACTGACCTCTTTTTGATTTTTCTTTAACTCATTTTCCATAAAAATTTCAAATCTTTTTGATAATATCAAACCATTCTTCTCGCAATATTGTTTATATTTCTCATAAATCTCAGAATCTACAAATAACGTAACTCTTTTCTTCCCCATTTTAACATCATTCATAATTATTATTTACGTTTATTTAAAGTTATTTACTATAATTTAAAAAGTTTTCTTTTTAAGAATGCGGCGTCTGGCATTGCAACTAACGTTGATTTTAGAAACAAAAACCGAAAACTATTTAAATATTCCGCGTTCTTTTATCTTGATGGAAGCCGATGAATTATATAATTGCCCGTTTTGCAATGGGCGCGCAAAAAATGTCAGAAAGGGTGTCTTTGAGCTAAGCGTATACAGTTGCGAGGAGTGCAAAAAAGAATTTCTTGGATATTAATCGATCCACAAGTTCTGCATGCGCGGAGATCGTCGTCGGGCATCGCAATTTGAAATATGTGCAGAAATCGGATTGTCACGCTTTTACGGGATACTTAAACCACTGTCGGCAAGCCGAACGCGCGCCGCGAAATTCGCCGTGAACCGCCGGGCTATAAAGTCGAAGAATCCGGTGCTCTTGAAAACATTTAAAAGTTTTCGCACGATAAGTTAGAAATAATTACGATTCTTGTTGTGCGGGTAAATGCCATGGTTACCGTTGACAAGGCGGTTATCGCTAAAATTGAAAAAAATGGAAAAATCTTTGAAATATTAGTTGATCCAGAACTCGCTTACGCTTTCAGGGACGGCAAAGCGGTTAGCATAGCAAATATGCTCGCCGTTGATGATGTGTTCAAAGACAGCAAGAAGGGCATGCCGGCAGCAAGGCGGGATGTTATCGATTGTTTCGGAACGGATAACATAGAAGATGTGGCAAAGGAAATCCTGAAAAAGGGCGACATTCAGCTAACAACCGAGTTCAGGAAAAAAAAGCTTGAAGAAAAGAAAAAACAGATCGCGGATTTCATTTCAAAAAATGTGTTGGACCCAAAAACCAAAAAACCGCACCCGCAGCAGAGAATACTTAACGCTATGGACCGGGCAAAGGTTCATGTTGATGTTTTCAAAAACGTAAACGAGCAGATAAATGATGTCATAAAAGCAATAAGAGAAGTTATACCGATATCATTTGAGAAAATCAGGCTCGATATAAAGGTTCCGCCCAAATGGGCTGGAAAGTGTTACGGAGTTATCAAGTCATTTGGGACAGAACCGCAATGGCTCAAAGACGGCTCATTGTCCGCGAGCATGGAAATCTCCCCAGGACTTAAGCAGGAGATTTTTAATAAGCTTAACAACATAACTTATGGTGAAGTTAAGATAAGCGAAAAGTGAATGAAATGGAAGAAAATGTAAAAGAAGAAGTACGGGAAGTTAAAACCCGGGTTGAAACCGAGGAAGATAAAATAAAGAGGATAAAGGAATACGAAGAGCACGCGAGGACAAGAAGGCTCGTATTGCCGGGCGAAGAGGTTGGCACGGGCAGAGCCGGAAGCGGAACGTACATTGACCGCGGAAAGATAGTGTCAAAGGTCGTCGGCTTGGCGGACAGCAAAAACGGCGTGCATTTTGTAATTCCGTTAAACGGCGTCTACAACCCCAAGAAAGGTGACGGTGTTATAGGCGTGATAACGGACATCAACATATCTAGATGGACCGTTGACATAAGTTCCCCCTATCCCGCCTCTTTGTCTCTGAGCGAGGCGGTTGAAGAATATGTTGACCTTACAAAAAACGACTTGACAAAATATTTTAATTACGGCGACATTATTTTTGCAAAGATTTCAAGCGTTACAAAATCAAAAAAGATAGACCTATCCATGAGAGATAAGAGGTGCAGAAAGCTGTACGGGGGAAGAATCGTAAAAATCACGCCGTCAAAGGTCCCGAGAGTAATCGGAAAAAACGGGTCCATGGTAGAATTGATAAAGAAAAAGACGGGATGCCAGATCGTCATCGGCCAGAACGGTCTTATATGGGTAAGGGGCGATAAAAAGGATCTTGCCGTCGAGGCAATTTTGAAGATCGAGGAATATGCTCACACGGTCGGGCTGACAAACAAGATAGAAGAGCTTTTGAATACCGAGACAAAAGAAAAAATTGAAAGTTTTGAAAATAAAACAGAAAATGTTAAATTTGCCGGTGAATGATTATGAACGAGTTAAAGCTTATAGTCGATGGAAAAAGATTGGATGGAAGGAGACCAGAAGACATGAGACCGATAGTCGCGAGAGCGGGCATACTTAAAAAAGCAGAGGGCTCCGGATATTTTTCATTCGGCTCCACATCGGCTATCGCCGGCGTGTACGGACCAAACCCGGTTTACCCGAGATTTAAAGAAGAGCAGGAAAAGGCGATATTGAGAGTTATCTACAGCATGGCCCCGTTCTCCACTACAACGAGGGTAAGGCCGGGAATAAGCAGGAGGGGAACGGAAATATCATTGGTCATAAAGAAAGCGTTTGAATCCGTCTTGTTTTTAGAGGAGTTTCCAAAGACCATGATAGAAATTTATGTTGAGATTTTGGAGGCAAATGCATCCACAAGGTGCGCGGCAATAAACGCGGTTTCGCTCGCGCTTGCCGACGCCGGCATTCCAATGAGAGATTTGATAGCAAGTTGCTCAGTTGGCAAGATAGACGGGCAGATCGCGATCGACATCGCTGGCAAGGAAGACGAAAAGGGAGAGGTGGATATACCGGTGGCGTATTATCCCAGAAAAGATTTTGTAACGCTCCTGCAAATGGACGGAATAATGTCAAAAGAAGATTTTAAAAAAGCGGTCGGCATGGCCATAGACGGCTGCAAAAAGATACATGCCGAACAAAAAAATGCCCTTAGAAGCAAATACACCGAAATGGATCTGAATGATGTCACCGCCGGTCTATAGATAATCTGTCTGTATAATATTCTCAGATCGTAAATTATTTTTATAAAAACTATAAAAAGAATCAACGAAAAAATCACGAGGGTTTATATGATCGAATTCGCGCTTGTCGTGGCGCTGGCAGGTTCATTGGTTGCCGGACTGTGGGATTTGAAAACCACGGAAATACCCGACGAGATACCAACATTAATGGCGGCCATTGGAATATTCGCATGGTTTCTTTTTATGCTCACGACCGGGAGTTATTTCCCGCTTTTATTATCGTTAGCCGCCGGCACGATATATCTGGCTTTCGGTTGGTCGATGTACAAGCTTGGGCAGTGGGGAGGAGGTGATGCGAAGCTCATGGCGGCAGTCGGATATTTAATCCCGTATCTGCCAGGGGTTATTTTCTTTCAGTTCGCTTTTTTTGTCAACATATTCTTTGTCGGAGCTGCGTATATTTTCGTCTACGCACTAATACTTGGTCTGAATCGCAGGGTTCCAAAACTCTTTTTAAATGATTTGAGAAAAAACCTGAAAACGGTGCTTGGCGTTCCGTTATTATTTCTCGCGTCTTTCTTCGGATTCATGCACTATCTGGGCTACATGCAACCGATGCTTTTGTTATATTCATTTTTCATAATCCTGTTTCTGGTATTGTTTTACAGGTATGGGAGGGTTATTGAAAATCATGTATTTAAAAAAACGATTCCAGCATCAAAGCTAAGGGTCGGCGATGTTATCCTTGATTCAAAGATATGGGACGGGCTGACAGAAGAGCAGGTCAGGGAAATAAAGAAAAAAAGAAAGCGGGTGACAATAAAAGAGGGCGTCAGGTTCGGGCCCGTGTTCTTCCTTTCTTTGATTATTACTTTGCTATACGGGAATCTTTTATTTTTGTTTGTCTGAAACATTTATGAAATCAACTGTTGTTTTATATTAGCTATTGGAGAAAGATTTAAACTTAAATTATATACAACCGATAAACATTTGAAAACGGTTGCAAAGAAGATAAATATTTTATGCGATTGTCTTCCGATCAATCAAATAGATGATAAAATATGATAATAAACTTCCCATATAAAATTCTGATCGAGAGGTCGGTGGACGATGAGATAGAAGCCTTATTAAAAGAAATGAGACTCGGCAAAAAAATTGCGATGATTTGCAATGAAAACGTCGGAAGGGTAATCGGTTTTAAAATCAAAGATATTCTTTCAAACTCATTTGACGTGGAAATCATAAAGCCGGAATCGATAGAAAAAAAATATCTGGAACGATTGTCGGAAAAAATAAAACGATTTGATTTCACGATCGGGCTCGGCGGCGGGAGGAGCATTGACGTGGCAAAGTATTCATCGTTTCTGGCGAAAAAGCCGTGGATAGCATTTCCGACGGCGTTGTCCCATGACGGCGTCGTCTCTTCGCGCGCGAGCATAACTTCAAACGGGTTCAAGACGTCTGTCGATGCAACAGAGCCGATAGCAATAATAGGCGATTTGGATACGATAAAAAAGGCGCCTTACAGACTGATAGCGTCCGGAGCCGGAGATCTGATTTCCAATATCTCGGCGGTGGAGGACTGGAAACTCGCGGCAGAGAAGGGAAAGGAAAAGTATCATACATTAATGGCGGAGTTGGCGTTGTTGTCAAGCAGGGGAGTGATAAACCATATAGATGACATAAGAGAAAAGAATTATCACGGCCTGGAAATTTTGCTCTGGAGTTTGATATGCTCTGGTTTTGCAATGAACATATACGGCTCTTCCAGACCATGCTCCGGAAGCGAACACAACTTTTCCCACGCACTCGACTCGCTCGGTGCAAATGCCCTGCACGGCGAGCAGTGCGCGCTTGGGACTATTGTCATGACTTATTTGCAAGGTCAACGAAAGGCGTGCAAGACTACTGAGGGCGAAGAGCGGGACGGACCAACGCCCGTTCGCGATTTGCGTGGCGACGTATGGCAAAAAGTCAGGGACATGATGATAAGGCTTGGGTTGCCGACGAATTCAAAAGAGATAGGAATAAAAGAAGATATTTTAATAGATGCCCTGGTAAATGCAAGACGAGTCAGGGAAAGATATACGGTCTTAAACGAAATAAACATTACGAGAGCGGAAGCCGAAAAAATACTGGAAGCGGTGAAAATTATATAAGTATTACGGATATTGAGAAACTCGGCAATTTCAATTGCGATGCGGTTTTTGAAAAACCAGGTTCGAAGATTTTTAAATTTGCTGGCGTCTATAATTAAAATTAAAAGATAATAGATTAACGGAGCGGTGCGCCAAATAGTTATGTACCAAGATTCGCTTCATCATTCACCGTTGTGCATTGGGCCGATTGGGTCCGTGGTCTAGTGGCTATGACGTTGCCTTGACGTGGCAAAGGTCGGGAGTTCGAAATACCTTTCTCTCTTAAAATCCGCAAAATACAAAGTATTTTGGGAATTTGAAAACCAAAGGTTTTCAAATAGAGAGAAAGACTCTCGGAAAATCGCAGGAGGAGTTCAACAAAAGAAAGATAAAATAATTGAACTCCGACGAGAAGAGAAAAAATTCAGGCGAAAAATCAAAGATTTTTCGCATATATTATTAAGGAGAGAAAGACTATCGGAATCGTAGGAAGAGTTCACCAATTATAAATAATATAAAAGTGAACTCTGACGAGAACGGAGCAGGAGGTTTTCGCCAATTATAAATAAAATAATATAAAATCGAAAACCGACGAGAATCGCAGGAGGTTTTTGCTAAATAGAAAATAAAATAACAGAAACCGACGAGAACGGAGAGAAATTCAGGCGAAACTTCGTTCGCATATATTATTGAGAAAAAGACCAAAGGAAAAAAATATCTTGTTATAATAATAAAAATAAAATAATATATGCAAATGAAATGAGCCAGAGTCTTTTTTTCTTTCAGGGAAAGAAAAAGGTTGAACGAAAATCTCCCCGGACCCATTTATCAGGGTTTTTGGTATGGAACCAAAACTAAAAAGAGAGCTAAGTTTATGGCAGATAACGCTCATTGGCGTCGGCATAATAGTTGGCGCCGGTATATATGTGCTTATAGGCGAGGCAGCCGGTATGGCCGGCAATGCCGTCTGGCTCTCTTTTATACTCGCAGCCATCGTTGCCGCGTTCACCGGATTATCCTATGCCGAGCTTTCTTCTGTTTTTCCAAAAGCCGGAGCCGAATATGTTTACATCGACAAGACGCTGGGAAAGAAATTGGCGTGGATTGTGGGATGGTTGATAATAATCAGTTCAATTATCAGTTCATCGGCCGTATCAATAGGGTTTGCCAATTATTTTTCGTCTCTGTTCAGCACTCCGATAATTTTAACAGCTTTGACCGTAATTCTGCTATGCGGCGTTATTTTGATTGCTGGAATTAAGGAATCGGCATTTTTAACGATTTTATGCACGTGCATAGAGTTGATCGGGCTGGCAATAATAATTTTTATCGGACTGCCTCATATTGGTTCGGTGAATTACCTCGAGATGGCAAGCGGTTTATCTGGAATTTTCAGGGCATCGTCTCTGGTATTTTTTGCATATATAGGATTTGAATCCATTACAAGGCTTGCAGAAGAAACGAAAAATCCATCTAAGATTATACCGAAAGCAGTTTTGTTGTCTATAGCCATCACAACAATAATATATGTGTTAGTTGCGATTTCATCGGTTTCTGTCTTGGGATGGAATGGTTTATCGTCTTCGTCCGCGCCTCTCGCATTCGTTGCTTCTCATTTATTTGGAGACAGGGCGTTTCTCGTCTTATCCGTTATAGCATTATTTTCAACATTCAACACAGTTTTGGTTGTAATGCTCGGGGCATCGAGACTGATATATGGCATTGCCGAATTTAGAATACTTCCGCGGGTGTTCTTATCTATTTCCAGAAAGACGCACACGCCATGGGTCGCGATAGTAACGACAACGCTTTTGGGAATGTTTTTTGTCTTATTTTTTGGAAATATAAAAATAGTTGCAAATCTCACGAACTTCGCTATTTTCATGACATTTATTTTCGTCAACGCGGCCGTGATATGGATGAGGTATAAAAAGCCCGATAAAAAAAGAGGCTTCACAACGCCATTATCCATCGGCAAGATGCCCGTTTTGCCCGTGTTGGGAATAATAACATGTTTGTTTATGCTTGCCAATATTGAAATTGAGGTTTTGGCGTATGGCGTCGCTCTCGTTATAATCGGGTTCTTAATTTATGAACTCGGAGAAGTTGCGGTTGATCACAAAAAGGTTTTATAGAATATTTTTATTTCAATCAATTTTGTGATTAAAATGCATCAAGCGGGAGTCGAACCCGCATAATCAGCTTGGGAAGCTGATATCATACCGTTAGATCATTGATGCGTCCAAAATATATGTTTATCAATTATATTTTTTTATTTTTCATGTTGTTAATAATACGAAAAATAAAATAATTTAAAGTTTTACTCTAAGTATTATTCTTATAACAACTGGTAATTCACAACTTCTTTCTCTTTTCATCTCCCTTTAACAAGAAGTTGTGAATACGGCAAATGCCAGTTTGTTCATCCATTAAAGGTGAAAAAAATGACTGATGAAGAAAATAAAATAGAAGAACAGCCTAAAGAAGAAGAGAAACAAGAGGAAGTATCAGAAGAACAGTCGGAAGAGAAGCAGCCAGAAGAAGAGAAGAAAGAAGAAACAGAAGAGCAACCAAAGGAAGAGGGAACGGAAGAGAAACAGGAGGAACAGCCAGAAGAAGAGAAGAAAGAAGAAGCAACAGAAGGGAGCTCGGAAGAAAAACAAGAGTAATTTTTTCTTTTTTTCTTTTTTATTTTTTTGTGAATTGTATTTGCATTTATTATTCATATCGCTATAAATAACACTAAGATCCATGTACCTTATTCATATGTGTCAAGACAGTTATATATTCCCGAAAAGGTCGCGCACGTTTATAACTGGCTTGTCAAACACGTTTTCAACTATTCTCGGGCATGCCGTATTTATAAAATAGTCAATCTTTAGCCCGGTTAGTTTTTCATTTGTTATGTTATCCATAACTAAGACATATACTTTTTTATTCATTTTTTTCAACCTATTTTTTAATTTTTCAATTCTATTTAAATCAAAGAATTGACCTTTTTTTGTTGAAATCAAGATTCCAACTTTTTTTGCATCATCTAATTTTGCCAAATTAGCATGCAATATTTTCAATCTTTTCATTTTATTTATTAACCTAACTTTATTTTTTTCCAAATCAAAAATATAAACGGGCTTTTCCGTTACAAGTCCTGACGCATGGAACTCCCCGCTACCAACAAATAGAAAACAGTCGACGTTTTTTTCTATTTTAGACGCGTTTTTTGTGTAGCAGCCAAGTATCTCACCGCCGATTACAGAACTCTTGCCAATATTTTTCAAATCCCTTGAAATGTCTTTTAACGTTTCAACATGCTGGATCGTGGATATAAGACCTATTTTTTTGTATGAAATTTTTTTAAGTTCAACCGGATTATATTTTACACTCAATTTTATTGGGAAGTAAATTACTGGAACAATTGTCTTAAATTTCTTATAGAATTTCTTATGCCCAAGATGAAGAATAAGATCGCAGCCCATTTTTTTTGCTTCATAGTCCTTTATATCACAAGCTCCGTAGCATGGCTCGGCTGACAAAACCACGTCATGACCCAACCTTTTCAGATTATCTATTATTTCAATGGCATTGTATTTTAGCCCTTCGGGTATCTGCAATAATATCTTTGATTTATGTTTAGACCGTTTGCTTACAATATTAATAAGCTCTCTGAGATTTTCAGAATCCATTAACATGCAAGTCCCTTCGGTTTAGAAAATAAGTGGGCCCGACGGGATTCTCGTCATACCTTTCTCTTTCAGTTTTGAAAAAGACCTGCGGAAAAAAGATTTATTTATAATTGGCGAAAACCTCCTGCTCCGTTCTCGTCAGAGTTCACTTTTATATTATTTATAATTGGTGAACTCTTCCTGCGATTCTCGTCGGTTTCTGTTATTTTATTTTCTATTTAGCAAAAACCTCCTGCGATTCCGATAGTCTTTTTCTCAATAATATATGCGAAAAATTTGATTTTTCGCCCGATTTTTTTCTTTTCCGAGAGTCTTTTCTTTTTTCTAAAAAGAAAAGGTCTTTCGAACCCGCGACTCCCGGCTTAAAAGGCCGGAGCTCTACCAGACTGAGCTACGGGCCCACACGCCTCAGCCGGGATTTGAACCCGGGTCAGAGCCTTTCCGTCTAACCATTTTCTTTGGGCGAACCGCAGACCTTTCTTTTAAAAATGGGTGGACGACAGGGCTCTATGCTAAGCCACTACACCACCGAGGCAATGATTAATTTAATATTCTTTATAGTTAAATTATTTAAACGATAAATTGTTGTTCTTTTTATGGTTGAAAAATTTTATTTTTGTTCTATCGTCTTGACGGCAATATGTGTCGTTGTTTATATTCTTGAGCTTTTATCGCCCGCTTTTATGCTGAATAATTTTGCACTGGTTTCTTCAGAAGTGATTACAAAACCATGGACAATGATAACACATATTTTTTTGCACAGCACGCGCGGTTTACAGCATATATTTTATAACATGTTTGCATTGGTTTTGTTCGGTTCAATTCTGGAAAAAATAATCGGGTCGCGAAAATTTTTATTGGTTTTCTTTGTTAGCGGGGTTGCCTCCGCGTTTGGCGGCATCTTGTTTTATAATGTGGTGATTGGAGCAAGCGGCGCTATTTTCGGGATTCTCGGCACTTTAGGGATTTTGAGACCAAAAATGCTTGTGTGGGTTCTCGGAGTCCCGGTTCCCATAGTCATCGCTCTGGGTATGTGGGCTCTTCTTGACTTGATAGGATTCTTCGCCCCGGATAATGTTGCACACGCCGCGCATCTGTTCGGTATGATAGCCGGGATTGCTTGTGGTTTAAGATTGAGAAACAAGTATAAAGAGAAAAGAAAGTTGAAAGAAATTGTTGTGGATGAAGGCGATATCGATAAATGGGAAGAGAAATGGAAAGAAATGGTGAAATAAGTTGGTTAACAACGTCCTGGATTTCCCGTTTCCAGTACTCTCCATATCGCTGGGTTGCTTAACTTCGGAGTTCGGAATGGGTTCCGGTGTACCCAACCCGCTTTGGTCGTTAACCAAAAATACATTAGGAGGAAAATATTTAAATACAATGATATTATGGTTTATTATGCTCTAATTTCTCTAATTTTTTACATCATCGGTTTAGTATTTACGATATTAACTATTTATAGGCGAAGAAAAAACAACCATCTAAAAAAATTGTTACAAATCAGTATTATTGCCATAGTTTATTTTTATACTTTTTATGCTCATAGCAATTATTACCCAAGACCCAATACCATACTGGAGTTTTATTATTGGCTCCGGTGTCCTATATTTTGGTTTTATATTTCCTATTTATTACCCCGAATATGTATTGTAAATCCCGCGAGTGAGATTTGAACTCACAACCTTCCGGTTTCCGAGCGTTGCTGAATATCTAACACTTCGAGTGCTAAACTACAGCCGGACGCTCTACCACTGAGCTATCGCGGGCTAATTTATAATTTATTATCTAAAAGAATTAAAACATTAAATAGACTACCATCGCGCAAGCCAGCCAAATTATTATTACGCCGTTTTCGTATAGCGATTTTTATTTGCATTAATAGGGGCGGAGATACGATAAAGAGGAACGACTGCTTATTGATTAGTTATATGTCTGAAACGAAATATAGCATTTGCAAAGAAATTATCAATTTATTGGTTTCCAATCTTACAAAGGCCGGATTTTTTAACGAATAAGTTATCCATAACCTTGTAAAAAATCTTTGCTTTCGGCAGCTGTACCGAGCCGTCGATTCCGATCACCGGGCTAATTTTATAACTGAAAATTCTTTCTTCATCGGACTTTATTTTTCTTATTCTCCAAATAATTTCCGTTCCGTCATCAACCTTTTTAGTTACGGGCTTCAACCCCGTAAATGATTTGACTTTGAATATCATGGGAACGAAATCCTTTATCACTACCGAATTTGCATCCTTTCCAAGCCTGTTTTTGATATCAAGACTGACTGTAAATTCTGTGCCGTTCTTCATTTCCTTTGTTTGTATTACTTGTTTTTTTATATCTATTATTCTTACTTTGAACAGTACAAACCATGCCGCAAGACCTACTATTACAATTATCACTATAAGTGGTAAGTAATTTATCTGAAACTCTATTATAACACTCTCTCCGGGCTCGAGTTCATTTATTATCCATTCTACGCAATCGTCTTTAATAATTGCCATCGGTCCCGAAACATGGTAATAAAATTTTGAGTTGAAGTGGCCCAGCGTTTTGTTAATGCGAATGTTTTTTCCAATCAGATTACCGTTGTTTTTCACTTCAATCTTTATATCTCGTCCAACAAATGCCAAGCCGTATGTCGTGTTCGTTTCTATTACTGGCGTCGATATGATATTAAAATACTGCTTTTTGGAACTGAGTAGCCTGCCATTATAAAATATTTCCGCAACAACTTCGTATCTTTCGGCGTCGATCAACGGCTTAAAAGATATGCTTTTTTCAACTATTTTCGTGTCACCGGGGTCCAGTCGTTCTATCGTTTCACCAAACGTATCTATTGTGGCATTTAACGAATTAACAGAAAATTTGAGTAATATATTCTGCAAAGAAACGGTGCCGAAGTTCTTTATTTCAATTCTAATATCGGCGTGACCGGTTGGTTTTAATGAACCCGTTACATAAATCTTATTTATAGCAGATGAAATATTTTTAATAACGGTAATAAAAACATCCCTGCTCTTGCTTTCTCCGGTATATATAGACTCCAAGTTTATAGAAACCTTGTAAAGCCCGGCTTTTGTCGTGTAAAACGGCGAAGCATATAGTTTGATTGTTTTTGTTTCTCCCGCCTTAATACTTCCAACATTTTCCAGGGTCATCCATGGCAGCAATCCATTCGTGTGCATGACAAACCTGTCATCTTTATCACTGCTTATTGTCAGATTAAAACATGCGGTTTCACCGCTATTAACTTTTGCCGTGACAGGCGTTACGTTAAATGTAAATGCATATGAAAGATTGGCAATACTAACCAAGAACAATGCAAAAATAAGAGCATACGCATATATTTTCATTCACACACCCATATTTCTTATATATTTTCATTACTATTTAAATTTTAGTAAAAGAGAAAAATAAGAGGAGTTGCACCGAGCAAATTTGATGCGAATCCGTATAAGTGGTTAAAGGCGCATCAGAAATATGTTTGCACTTGCCGAAATTGTCGTCTGCAGGGGTAGCCAAGTCTGGTCAAAGGCGCAAGGTTGAGGACTAAAATGGCAAATGCCTTGTTCCTTAGTGGATGCGCGAGTTCAAATCTCGTCCCCTGCATACGTATGAAAGTGCGATGCACAGGCGTTCACTAAGCTACCGAACGTCGCTTTTATATCTGATATAGATGAATCCCTCTGGATTATAATTTGGGGCTGACCGGCCTTGCAGTTAGATGCAATCACAGGCGTAAATGATCGCTCGATAATGAACAGCGCATCAAATTACGAATGTCTTGACCCGAGCGTGATAGAGAACCAATAAAGGCCTCAAGTCGTTTGGTAGGTTTATTTAATTGAAAAACATAGGAGCGGCGATTCGTCCACGAGCGAGCGGCCTTCTCGCTATGCATATAAAAAACTAACTATTTAAAATATTACAAGCTAAGTGATTTTATGGTATCTCGATATGGAAAAAAGGGAAGGGAAAAGAAAAAAGAAATAATTAAAAAAAGTAAAAAAAAATATATGTGCCCGATATGTAATAGAAAAAAGGTGCGTCGCGTGGCGAATGGCATTTGGATGTGCGAAAAATGTAAGACAAAATTTGCGTCTGATGCGTACGAATTTAATGCGTGATAAATATGATGTATCAATGTTTAAATTGTAAGAAGAGGTTTGAAATAAAAGATAAAGTGCAATGCCCTTCTTGTGGGTTTAGAATAGCAAAAAAAATAAGGCCAAACATTGTAAAAAGAGTTGATGCCAAGTAATGTGGTGATGAGAATGCCAGAACTTAATAACGAGGCAAAGCAGTTGCTGGTCCAGTTCCAGATACAAAGCCAGCGACTGGAAAATATAATTAACCAGAAACAAACTATTATATTTCAAAAAAACGAAATAGAGAATGCACTCGAAGAATTGAACAAACATGGCGAAAATTTTTACAAAATTGTCGGTCCATTAGTTGTAAAGAGCAGCAAAGATGATTTGAAAAAGGAACTGGAAAATAAAAAAGAGGAAAACGAATTAAAGATAAAATCGCTTGAGAAAAGTGAAAAAGAAATGAAAAAAATAATAGATAGTAACAGGGAAAAACTCCGGAGAATTCTGCCAACAATAGAAGCCATGTAACATTATGAGATAAAATCGGTGCATTATCTGGCGATATCGCTCTAATCAAAGATTTATATATTTAATAAAATAAATTAAAGCTATGGTAAGAAAATCTTACGGCATCAAAAGAGGCACGCGAAAAAAATTGAAAAAAAGAAGGAAAGACTCTATAAATATAAACAGATTCATGCAAAGGTTTCGCAATGGCGACATCGTTCATATCGACATTTACCCATCATTGCAAAAATTTCCACACCCAAAGTTTCACGGAAAAACCGGTTGTGTTATTGGGAAGCGCGGAAATGCTTATATAGTAGAGGTCGGGGATTTAAATGCAAAAAAGCATGTCATAGTTAAGCCGGAATATTTACAACTTCATAAAAGCACTTCAACTTAAATATCAAATCGCTGAAAGGTGCGTATTCAATGGAGGTAATAAAAGAAAAGGTAATATCAACGTCTGAGGCAAAGCAAATACTCAATGAAATAAAGGGAAAAGGCAATGTTTATGAGCAAAAGATATGCATAGAATATCTTGAAAAGATACCGCATTTAAATAAAATAAGAACAGGTAAGATTAAAGAAGAGCTTAGCCAGATAAAGGAATTGAAACCTAGACAAATATCCTCTATCATCAGCATTCTGCCCGATACGATAGACGAGGTAAATATGCTTTTTGACAAAGAACAGATGAAAAAAGATGAAAAAGAGAAAATTATTGAAATAGTAAAAAAGTATAAATCGAGTAAAATTGAAAAAAAATAAAATTATGTTTAGATGTCGAGTTTATCGTTTTCGTTCTCCGTCCAATCAATTAGTTTCATTTTCACTTATACTCAAAGACATAAATAATCCCTTAATCATAAAGCATCTCCGCCAAATACTTACTATATAATTATTATGAATGCATTGGGCTTAATTTGAGCGTGATGGTGAGCCGATAAATGGTGCATCTTATAAGTCGTTTGGTATAGTTGAATTATAAAAGATTTTAGAGAAGAGCGGTTCGCAAACGTTTAATTATCATTTTGCTTCTGATCTTTTTTATCTTAATATTTGATACCATCAATATCGAACAAATCATCGAAACAAAAATTATAACAACCGGATTTAAAATTTTCAGAAAATAAAGAGCGGGAAAAATAATGTTAAGAGTTGTTATGGGCAATCCGATATACTCGTCCTTAATAGATAAAATATTATATCTCGCCAGTCTTAGAACACCGCACAATAATAAAAGTCCGCCAATTGAAAAACCGATCCAACCTCCAATGATTTTATAGCATAAACATGCCGAAACGGCACCAAAACTTATAATATCGGATAACGAATCGATGTTCTTTCCAAATTCGCTTTCATTTTTCATCACTCTCGATATTTTTCCATCAAGCGTGTCCAAGAAAAGTGAAATTAGCATTGTAAAAATTGCGATATAAATTTTATTGTTTAGTATCAATAATATGCCGAGAAACCCGAATAAAGCATTGAGCAGCGATACTAAATCCGCGGTTTTTATTAATTTCAGCATATTCATTTAAATAACTTTTATCTTATATATTTATAATTATGTTGGAATATCTCGATAAAAAATATGGTATAAGAGAAAGGTTTTTGGTAATCCCGTTTTGGTTAAATCCCGATTTGGTATCGTTTTTCGGTCTAATTTCTGCCATTGTTGCCGGGGCTCTTTTTTATTTCGGTTCTTTTATGCTCGCGGGCATATTTGTTGGGTTGAACGGATTTTTCGATATACTGGACGGGTACATGGCAAAAAAACGAAATAGAACAAAATTGGGGGATTTTTTGGACCACATGTTTGACAGGATTTCAGATGTATTTATTTTGTTGGGTATAGCCATGAGTTCTGCTGTCCCGCTCATGCTGGGCATGGTCACTGTAATCGTTGTTCTGTTGGTGTCATATCTTGGCACGCAATTCCAGGCCGTAACAAATAAGAGATTATACACCGGGATCTTTTGCAGGGCCGACAGAATTTTATTATTAATGTTCGCGGGACTTTTAACACCTTTTTTTGAAAGCATTATGTATTACTGCATCCTAATCATATTAATTTTGTCAATCATTACATTTGTTCAAAGATTCGCGTTGACTTATAAAAAAATAAGGAGGCGTTGAAAATTATAGCAGAACGCATGCTCTGTCGGTCAAAGATAAGAGCAGACACATTTTGAAAACTTCAAAAGTTGTCCATGATATTGATGAAACTTTTGGTTTTCAAAACGGAAATTGGTGAGATGTTTTGAAAATTAAAGTCGTCATGTTTTCTTCCTTGCCTCCCGTAATAAGCGGAATATCAACCCACACGCTCAATTTGTCGAGAGAATTATCAAAAATCGGGGTTGAAGTGGATATAATAAGTTTTCTTAACAATCAAAACGAAAAAAGCCTGAAAATGGGTCCAAAAATAAATGCATTCGGACTAAATCAATATTCTTATTTCGATGTGGCTGGATTGTATTCCATATTAAAGCCGTCCGCGACTAAAAAAGCAATTGAAATGTTAAATGACATTAAACCAGATTTGGCTCATTTTCATCACAGAACCTCGTCAATTGAATTTTCAATGGAAAAGATAAAGAAGGAAACGAAACTTAATTTTGTCAACACTTTCCACTCTTCATGCGGTTCATTGAGGTTTAACATACGCGATGTGATTCACTATCTTCACTTTAAAAATTTCTGCAAGATTCTCAAAAAAACATCGGATAAAATAATAACGGTCAGCGAATTTAATAAAAATAAATTGATTGAAAACGGACTGAGAAATGTAAGCGTTATAAGCAACGGTGTAAATGTAAGCGAATTTGACTCGATTGGCGGTGAAAAGGCGCGAAACGAACTTGGATACAAAAATAAGGACATCGTAATCTTATTTGTTGGCAGGCATTCATCAGAAAAGGGTCTTCACTACTTATTATTGGCGTTTAACAAATTATCAAAAAAATATTCCAATATAAAGTTGGTGACAATTGGCGACGGGCCATTGTTATCAACTTATAAATTTCTTTTTAATAATAAAAGAACCATGTTTTTAGGCAAAGTTGACAAAAAAACTTTGATAAAGCACTATAAAGCATCTGACATTTTCGTCCTTCCGTCCACATGGCCAGAACCAAATCCGGTTGTATTGTTTGAAGCGATGGCATCAAAATTGCCAATCATATGCTTTAATGTCGGCGGGGCACCGGAAGTTATAAACAATTGCAAATCCGGTTCAATCATAAATGTGTCGGTAACTCAGCTCGAAAAAGAGATTGAAAAATTTATAAACGATGAAAGATTGCGGTCGGCATACGGAAAAAAAGGATATAAAAATGTTAAGAAGTATACGTGGAAAAATATCGCAAAAAAGGTTAAGGGCATCTACAAATCTGTATTATACTCAAAGACGTAAATTTATTGAATCAGATTCTTCTCAACCCACGCATGATAAATGAAAATCCGAGTATGAGCTATATGACGATTCCAGCGAATAAAGAATGGTAACGAAAACTTGAATACGTGACGGCGTCGGAAATTTAAATTTTTGATAAAAATCGCGTAGGTTTGCGGTTCGTTCGTCGCGCGGATATTGAACGCGGTCATTAAATCAAAACATTGAAAAGAATTTATAGTTTATAATAAAAAAATAATTTTATGGCATCGATTATAATACCGGCAAAAAACGAAAAGGAGAATATAGGTCTGGTTTTGTCAAACATACCGAAAAAGCATCAGATAATAGTAGTGGATGACGGCTCGACAGACAATACAAGCGATGTTGTCAGGGCATTCGGTTATGAGCCGATAAGAATAGAAAAAAATCTCGGAAAGGGCAATGCATGCAGAGTGGGGGTCGAGTATGCAAAAAATGAGAACATCGTTTTCATGGACGGCGATTTTCAGCACGACCCAAAAGACATAGCAAAGATTTTAAAGGAGCTTCGCAAAAACGATTTGGTTATTGGATATAGGGACTTTAATAAAATACCGTGGTACAGAAACATGTCAAACAGATTCGCAACAAAGCTTGTGAACTATATAACAAAAAAGAATTTCAGGGACGTGCAATGCGGGTTCAGGGGAATAAAAAAATCAAAGTTTCGGAAACTTAAACTGAAAGAAAACGGGTATGAATTTGAGAACGAAATGATTATAAATGCCGTGAAAAATAGATTAAAAATAAAAGAGATTCCGATAAAAACAAAATATCATAATATTTCATATACGGGGAAAATACGGATTGGTTCAAGAATGCCGATGCTCAAATCTTTTAAATTGTTTCTTTATTTGATAGGATGCGCGTTTAAAAGGCGATGAAGATGAATAACATAAAGCAGGTTATAGTAATAAGAAAAGACATAAAAATGTCAAAAGGCAAGACCGCTGCCCAGTGCTGCCACGCGTGTCTGGAGTCATACAAAAAAGCCAGTCCGTATATTCGAAAGATGTGGAAAAAACAGTGCCAGAAAAAGGTTATTCTTGGTGCGAAAAACCTTAAACAACTTATTGAGATAAAACAAAAAGCATCTAAAATGAGAATTGCATGCTCGCTTATAACGGACGCGGGAAGAACAGAACTAAAATCCGGGACTGTCACATGCCTTGGGATAGGTCCGGACCTGGAGAAAAAAATAGACAAGATTACGGGGTCATTGCCATTAGTCAAATAGTTTTAAATAAGAGGGGCATTTGCCGACAAAATTAGGTTTTTGGCAGGAAAGGGGTTTGAGCTTCTTTTCCCTCCAACAAAGTGATGGACTTTGGGATTTAAAATAGATTTGAGTTGAAGAAAATTTAAATAATAACAAATCAAAATATTAAACAGTATTTTAGATTATTCGCGTCCGGATATGAGTTATCTGAAAGGATGCTGTTAGTGAAAATTGGCAGATGCATATGTCTGTTGAACAAATGATTTGGGAGTTTTTTAGAATATCGCCGACCATGCTCAGCGGCGTTTTCCTGAATGACATCGTCAATTTCATACTGCTCCCAAGCGTTGTGCTGCTTGTGTTTTTGGGCATGGCCGCCGATATGTTCCTGCATAATGTGGGAACAAAATGGAAAGGATTAATATCAATGGTTTTTTACCTGGTAATAATTGTCCAGGGATGGTACGGCCCATTTGCAATGTTTGCCAAAAGTTATATAATTTTATTTTTAATTGCAGCTGGAACACTATTCTTTATAACGAGATTTGCCATGCCAGAGCATGGTGAAAGGAGTGGTAGGGCTGTCGGTGGGATTGCCGGCAAAGCGCTTAGATTAAGGAAATTGTATAAAGAAAAGAAATTTTGCGAGGATGAGATACGAAAAGTGAATGACATTCTTAGTGAACTTGAAAAAAATAAAAGATATCAGGATAGAGAAGATATTAAGGATTATAAAAGAAAGAAGGCTAATTATGAAATGAGATTAAAAGAAATAGAATTGGAAATAGATAGAATAAAACGTTTCTATTAATTCATTTTTACTAAATTGATGACAATCGTGTATATCTTGCTCCAATCCAATAAAACTCAATAAAACCGCTCAAACCAAATTTTTTTGGGCAAAATTCTCGTTTCCACATTTTTAAGAATATTAGACCGTTAAGGCGGTTCAGACGCAAAGCATCGAAGTTAGGTTTGGGGCAGAATTTATATAGCCGCAGATTTAATATATATTTTTCACTACCGAAAAGTATTTAAATACCTTTTTACATATTAGTTACATCAGAATACTATTTTTAATACTAAATAGTGATACAAATGACTGAAAGAAATCATAATGAAGGTCTGGGAAATGACGACCCATTATTGAAGACATGGGGCTGCGAAACCGAATATCCGAACCAATCGGCAATGTGGAACTATATAAACGGGAAGAAAGTGCCGACTGGCGGAGAGATAATGCCTTCCATTTCAATTGGTTCCATGGCTTTTGGTATATGGGATTCATTGGTTGGCGGGTTCTTGCATGGTTATAAAAGAGGGCTTAAAGATGTTATCGGAGAATATCAGAGAGAACATCCCGAAGTTATAGAAGGCCCTCCGGGACCGCCAGGCCCACAAGGCCCAAAAGGTGAAAAAGGTGAGAAGGGAGACAAAGGTGAACCCGGACCGCCAGGCCCACAAGGACCGATTGGACCAATAGGTCCCCCGGGACCTAAAGGTGAGAAAGGAGACAAAGGTGAACCTGGACCAACCGGCCCACAAGGCCCAAAAGGTGAACCGGGAAGTATAGAAGAACTAATTAAATATGGATACAGATTAATACCCGAAGGTTATATTGATGCAAACATGGCTAAAGCATATACTAAGACGGTAAAGGACTTTGTGGAAATGAAGTATGATTTAACTACTATAACTTTGGATGACTACAGAAAATTACAAGAGTCTGTAAACAGACTTTCGGACATAAATGACGACCAAAAGAAATATTTGTCAATGGTTTTGGAAATGTTATTTAAAAAAATGACTGAGACCGAGGACTTCAATGAGGTACAGTCTGAAAAAGGTGATGAAAATGGAAAATGAAGATTTTGCATATACTAAGGTAACCAAAGATGCAGAACAACAAAAAGGAGACCTTATTGAAAAGGGATTGAACATAGAAACGGTGAGCAAAGCGGGAATGGATAACCTTGAAAACAGATATAAAGGTCACTTAGAGCAGTTCAAAGGAAAACTAGAAGGAGGTGAAAATGGAAAGTCGGTGTTCACACCCAATGAAATATACCTTATTTTAAAAGGAGATACAGATGCGCTCAGACACCAAGTAGATGCGACAATTAGTGAAGCTGCAGACAAGCTAAAAGCTGTGGGTAAGGTATACGATACAGTACTCGAAAGAGATATAGACTTATTTTATGCAACAAAAGGTATAACAAGTCATAAAGAATCAGAATAAAAAATTTAAATTTTATTTTGGCTATCGTTTTTTGATAGCCAAGTTTTTTCTTTTTTCTGATCGATTCTAAACTAAGGAAATATTTTGCGCGTCATAAAACCATAAAAATGATAAATTCTAATGTATTAATATTTGGAATACAATAATTTAATAAATGCCTTATTATGAAATACAATTGTACACGGACGATAAATTATGAGAAGTCACGGAGGTGATATTTGTGAGAGAAGAATATGCAATAATATTAGATTTTTTAGCAAGCGGATATTCTATATCGCGACATCGGGAGCCCGTGGCCCAGGCCATAGGCGAGCGTTTCTTTTCCCTACTTGAAGTGCTGCCAAAAGAGGGGGTGATTCTAAAGCAGGAAGAACGCGTTTACATAGGACACGGAAAGAGGGACAAAATAAAGCTCATAAAGAGAAGGCTGAAATTGAGCGAACTGACAAATGTCGCGTCTACAAATCTGGATTATATACTCGAAGATCTTATCAGGAAAAATGAGAAAAAAATTGTAGAATTCTTCAATACATCGGCAATGTTAACACCGCGCATGCACCGGTTAGAGCTGTTGCCCGGCATTGGAAAGAAATACGTCGAAACGATTATAAAAAACAGGCCGTACAGTTCATTTGACGACATTGCAAAAAAAACCGAGTTATCCGACATAATCAAAATGGTAAAAACAAGGATATTAAGCGAGCTTGGTGGCGATGAAAAATATTATATATTTACGATGCCAATGAAAAGGTCTTGACCCGATGGGCGCAATTCCAACGTCTTGTCGCTTATGTGTTCTTCAAGCTATAGCTTCATTACAATGAAAGCTCATGGCGTCATGAAAAACAAAACGAATAAACGGTAAGTCATAAAAATTCTCTAGAACCATTTTCTTTTTTTCTTCATTTCTTCTTTTTTTCGCCTTTTTTCAAGCATTTTAATTGTCTTTTCTACCTCTTTTAAAGATTTTTTGTCGTTTCCGATGCCGCACGAGTTGCCAACGCCAACGACGATTATGGCTCCTTTCCGCTTTGTTCTTTTAATTGAATTTTTTATCGCCTCGACAACTTTAGGAAGCGCGTTTTTTATTTCCATTTTCATGGGGATTATAGCTTCTTCCTGGCCAACTTTGACCACTATGCTGTCGAGTGGTATCTTCTTTGGCAGTAAAATATTTTCAATAATTTCTCTTTCTGCTCCGCCGCCCATGGCAAAGCCCACTCCCTCCGCAACGCTTCCGGTCTTCTCTCCTTCCAGTTTTCCGGCGGCGTCAATCGTTATAACCTTTGCGACCTTGTTTCTTTTTATAATTTTTTCTATCGCTTCGTCAATCCTGCCAAGATGCGGCTCGGGTCCGCTTGCCTTTAAGATGAACAATTTTCTCCCGTAAGCCCTCGTCTCGTCGCAAACAACATCCTCCGCTATTTCTTTTCCCTTGCTCATCATGGACGCCGCAACCATCGGCCCTATCGAGTCGCCAACCGGCCATCCGTTGATAAATGCTTCCGTGCCTTTAAACTCGCTTTGCGCGATTTTTTCTATCATGGGCAGTTGCATTTGCAGAATCAATGCGATCTGGAGATTCTTGTATTTTTTTGCCATCTCAACGTAATGCCTCACTATCTTCGCTATCGTGTTGACACGAATTGCGGCGCGGAGCCCGTAGTTTATTCTCTGCATATCGGTCTTTGACTTTTTTCCGGCTATTTCTTTGACAAACTCCGTGAAGCGGGATTCAACATTTCTCGTCAGCTGATCTATTTTTCTGACGATTCCGAACGGGTCAAGCGATGACGGTTCGATGGCAATAAAGTCCTGGAAGTCTTTTATTTTTGCGTCAATTTCTTTGGATTTATTGCCGGTTTTTTTTCTGATGAGCGTTCTTGCCTTTACAGAAAGTGCTTCCATTTTCAATGCCGATTGCTCAAGTTTCATTATCAATTGCGACAGCATCAATTTTGGATATAAAAAGATGAATACCATGAAAATCAAGAACCATAAAAACGTTCCAAGAGGTCCGCTATCCATGAACATGAAAATCACCAAAGGTGTTTTGCTGGTCGATTCATAATCGAAGTCAGGTGTGTAATATCCTTGTTTAATAACCTTTTTATAATAATAGATATAAAAAGTATTTATAGATAACATTATTATTAAAGATTTTTTGATTATGTTATAATTTGAAGATGGTAGAACATGCGTTCTTCCTATTTCACAAACAGAAATTTATGTGATGCTATGAAAAATAATAAAAATAATAATATATGCGAAACGAAGTTTTGCCTGAATTTTTCTCTTCGTTCTCGTCGAAGTTCAATTATTTTATCTTCTTTTGTTGAACTCCTCCTGCGATTTTCCGATAGTCTTTTTCTCAATAATATATGCGAAAAATCTTTTGATTTTTCGCCCGAATTTTTCTTTTTCGGATACTCTTTTTCTTTTTTAAAAAGAAAAAGGTATGATGAGGTGTTTGTAAAATGGCAGATACAAAAATCGTGGCAGGGATTTTTATCGCGTTGCTCGTTGTTATAGCCGGATTCGTCAGCACACTTCTAAACAATATCGGCGGTGACGTGTTCAACACCGGCAATTTTTTAGACAAAATGCGCGGCAAAATCTCTCATATATTTTTCACAAAACCTTCCGTGGGCGATGCAAAATTCTTCTTGCAGATAGACGACAAAAGATTGTTGATATCGCCGGTCGAGCCGGTGGACATTTATATAGAACCCTCCGAATCATTTTCCGTTGATACGGACGGATTGGTATTAAACGATATAGACGATAATGTTAAAATTGTTGGGTTTAAAGGCGACATAAAATTCGGTGAGAGGTTATCGCTAAAAGGTAGGTTTAATGAGATGCATTTGAAAGGCATGAACATAACGCAAAAACTCGGAAAAATGAGAATAGATAATCTAAGCGCAAATGATGTTGAAATCGAAAATGTTATTGTAAACGAGATAAAAACATCTAATGTTACCGGTTCATTGACTTTGCCGGACCTGAAAATCGATATAAATAACAAGCCGATTACTATATCGGGATTCTCCGGCAATGTAACGATATCAACAAATCTTGAATTTGAAGGATATTACGGAAAAATCAGGATAGGAGACGAGGTTATCGCTTCTTGACTTTAGGCCAACCATCCCAATCCAAAGAGTATGGCTGGCCTTAGATTAACGATGCCGTCAACCCTTTTTGCAGATAGTCAAAAAATCTATTTTTTCTTTTTATGCCTCATTTTCTTTCTTCTTTTCTTCATCTTATGATATTTGACGCGTTTTTTCTTTCTTTTTCTCCCGCACGGCATAACATCACCGATTATTGTATACACATAAATTAATATAAAATTTTGATAATTATGTGCGCTTTGCCTCTAACGTTATTAATCAATAAACCATAATTCATCATTGTTCTCGTCTTCCCCCGATTTTTATTTGAGCCGTGATTTGACGGTCGCCAAAATTTATTTGTGCGCGAAAACAACGACGATCCCCTTTCCCGTTTCGTCAACCCTTCCGAACCCAAATCTCTCCATTTGTATTATGTCACCGACTTTCAGTTTTTCCATGCTTTTTTCGCCATATCCCTTTATTGTTTTGTCGGGCATTATCACGGCAACGTTTGTTTTTTCGTCCGCTGGAACCCATTGAATCTTTGGGATGCTTTTCAGTTCATATCCGGTAAGTTCGGACACTTTCCCTAATTTTATGTTGCACAAATCCTTTAGCCGCACCTCCTTTCCCTTGAATTTTTTGAAATCGTTTTTCTCAATAAAGAAATATTTCCCGAGTTTGAAGTTTCTGAACCCCCTTTCGATCGTCGGATGAAGTTTTATCTTTTTTTGCTTTATATCCAGATTTTTAATCTTAATTTTGAGCGGCTCTGACACGAAAAAATATCGATTTGCTATTGGGTCAATGATTTTTTTATTGTATCCAGCGAGATTTTCCTGAGTTATTGTAATATCGTTTGGTTTCAATCCAATATCGATTATCAGTTTTCTTATCGCCTTTGCCTGAAAGCCCCTCCTTCTCAGCGCTCTCAGAGTTCCGAGTTTTGGGTCATCCCAGCCGCTGAACTCTTTTTCGGCTATCCCGCGCCTTGATTTGCTTTTGCTCAGCACCATGTCCATGAGAGAGAATCGCCCGAGCAACGCAACGACCGGATACTTCCAGCCAAAATAATCGTAAATATATCTTTGCTTGACCTCATTGGTCGAGTGCTCCTGCCCGCGCAGGATGTGTGTGACGCCAAGCGCGTGGTCGTCTATGGCAGAAGCGAAATTATACAACGGCCACAGCTTCGCCTTTACAAGAGGGTGTCGCGGTTTGTCAACGATTCGCATCGCGGGAAAGTCGCGGACCGCGAGGTTTGGGTGTTTCACGTCGGTCTTTATTCTAAGGACCGCCATGCCTTCCTTAAATTCGTTAGACAGCATTTTTTTCCATCTTTGCACATGCTTTTTTGCGGGCAGGTCTCTGCACCGGCATGGTTTTCCGCTGTCTCTCATTTTTTTCCATTTTTCGCCGTTACACGTGCATACATAAGCATTTCCGGATTTGACGAGTTTTTCAGCATATCTGTAATAAATATCAAGCCGGGCAGAAGAAATAATCTCTTTGTTTATATTTATGCCAAGCCATTTCAAGTCCTCTCTTATCCAATCGTAAAATCTTTTTTCTGGCACCTTGACCTTCGGGTCGGTATCGTCAAAGCGGAGAATAAATTTTCCTTTATACCGCTTTGCGTACTCATCGCACAGGATGGCGGGTCTGGCATTGCCGAGCGTTAACGCGCCGTCTGGGTTTGGAGCAAATCTTACTACAAATTTCTTTCCAACATTTGGCAGGTCCTTTAGTTCACATCGTTCTTTTTTCTCGGTTTTTTCATAACCTAGTTTTTCCAGCATTTCTTTTTGCGTGTTCTGTGAAAGCCTGTTAATTTTTTTTATTTCCTTTTCAATCAATTGTTTTGTTCCGTGAACATCCTTTCTCAATTCGGGATATTCCGCCATGACCCTGCCGAGAACGGGACCGACCGCGGCCTTGCCGTCATGCTCAACCGCATTTATCAATATGTGTTTTGTTATGCCATCTTTCAGATTTTTTATTTTTGGCATAATAATTATTATGTTAACACGTATTTATTAGAAAAATTAATGCAAGATAGAATCGGTTATTCCGCTTATTTTCCCACAATTATTTTATTTTTTCCTTTAAAGCTCGTGCCTATTTTAGTTCTTTTTGGCACAAACCCTTTCTCAAGAAGCTTGATATCGCGAGCCGCCTTTTTCACGGCTTTTTGCTTTTCTTTGATTTTTTTGCTCTTGGACCTCTTCATAATTATAAATTCAACGGAAAGATATTAAAAGTTGCCGGCAAAATAAAATAGCATGGAAAAAGAGATTCTTGAAAACTATATAAAAGCCGGGAAGATAGCCGCCCAAGTGAGGGAAGAGTCAAGAAGCCGCGCAAAGGTTGGCGCAAAACTTTTTGACCTCGCGGAGTGGATTGAAAATCGCATAAAAGAGCTCGGCGCCGACATAGGCTTTCCAGTCAACATTTCTGTTAATAACATTGCCGCTCATTTTACCCCGTCAAAGGACGATGAGACAACTTTTAAACCGGGCGATGTTATCAAGATCGATATTGGCACGCACGTCAACGGATATATAGGCGACACGGCAACAACGGTCTCTCTCGGCGGAAACGAAGATTTGCTCAAGGCAAGCCGCGAAGCATTGAACGAGGCGATAAAGATTGCAAAGCCGGGAACAAAGCTCGGCGAAATAGGGACGGTTATTGAGCAAACCATAAAAAAATACGGATTCAAGCCAATCTCCAATTTAACCGGTCATGGATTAGATAAGTATGATTTGCATGCGGAGCCGCAGATACCGAACATCACAAACGACATCGAGTATGAATTGAAAGAAGGCCAGGCCATTGCCATAGAGCCGTTTGCGACAACCGGTTCTGGCCGGGTAAATGAGAGCGGGGACGTCATGATTTTCATGCTCGTCGAGCCGCAGCCGGTCAGAAATTTTGACGCGCGCAGGATCATAAGCTTTGCGCAAAAGCGGAATGGCCTGCCGTTCGCAAAGCGGTGGGTGCTGTCCGATTTGGGCATGTCCGACATAAGATTCAGGCTCGCCTTAAGGGAGCTGAGCACGAAAAATGTTTTGCACGAGTATCATGTATTGAAGGATGTCGACGACTGCAAAATAAGCCAGTTTGAGCACACCCTAATCGTCGGGGACAAGCCGATCGTCACGACGAGATATGAAGAATAAAAAGCGCGGACATGAAAAAGGCAAAATAATCATAATTTAATAACCTTCGTAACGATAATACAAAACCAAATCCTCGTTCTTATCTCTTAAAAACAGGGCATCGCCGTTCTCATTGTTCCATATCGGTGTTTTACTTTTCCAGTAAAGTTTTGATTCCCCGTCATCGCCGGAGCCCGTGCAAATCGTTACATTTTCGTTTTCGCCTAAAACAAATTCCGGAAACGCGTACGTGTGCAGAGCCTCGTCTCTGATTGACCAATTGGTTAAGTTGCATGAAAAATTGCACTCATTTTCAATGGTTACATATTCGTCATTTAGATTTTTTCTGTCATCGCCTTCCGCGTTCCAGTGAAAATAAGAAACGGCTATGCAGTCGGCACATGCGTCTGCAGAACGCTTCCATATGCCGAGACCTTCATTTTTTGCCAAGCTTTCCGCCATTCTCAACTCTTTTTCGTATCTATTGTCAGGCTCTATTATGAAAACGTTTGCAAGCCCGTCTCTGACAATTTTCACGTTTACATTTTCATTATTGACAAAAACGTATCTTAACAATCTTCCATGCCCGTCTTTGTCTGTGATGTCCCTTTCCAGTTGAACCTCTTTTCCCAGCACCAGCTCTTTCAGTCTGTCGGTTGCTTCGCCGCAATGCCTTTGCCCGTCTTCTGGCGCGTTAATTCCAAGCAGCCTGACCTTTTCACCCGTTGTTAATTCTACCGTGTCCCCGTCCACTACTCTTGAGACCACGGCAGTTTCCAATTCTCTAATCGTCGTGGTCGTTGATTGAAAAAAATTTGCATCCCGACCTATTACGCGCGGTGCCGGCGAGTTTATGCAGCCGCTGACGAGAATCGCAATGATTATCAATAAAGACAAAACAAATCTCATGCTGATTTATTAAGCTCAAAAACTTATAAACGGTGATTGGGCGCGAAAAATAAAAAATGTTGAAATTTGCTAAAAATCTATAACAAATTTAAATTATGCGCTCCACTAAACAATATATCAATGGTTTTGAAAATGACAACCTATGCGGAGGCCGGTGTTGACAGGGAAGCGAGGGCGGAGGCAAAGAAAAAATTGGACGGACTCGAATCAACATACAGGTTCAGCAAGCACGGCAAAATAATCAAAACGCCTTTTAACGCACTTTATCCCATCGATGAAAACAGGTATCAGGTCAAAACATGCGACGGCGTCGGGACAAAGGTTCTGCTCGCCCAACTTGCGGACAAGCACGACACAATAGGGATAGATGCCGTTGCCATGGTTGTGAATGACTGCATAAGATGCGGGGCTCGGCCAATCGCAATTACGGACGTAATTGACATTAAAAAATCGGAGCCTGGGCTGTTGATGGAAATACAGAAAGGACTGAACAAGGGAGCGACAGAATCGGAGTGCCCTTTGACGGCCGGTGAAACGGCAGACGTGCCAGAGCTGATGAAAGCAACGTATCATATAAACTGCGACTGCGTTGGCGAAGTTGAGAAAGACAAAATCATAACAGGAGAAAGTATTGAAGCCGGAAATGTAATCATAGGGTTAAGAAGCTCTGGAATCCATTCAAATGGCGTCAGCCTTGTCAGAAGAGTTTTATTTAAAGCGTGGGGAGGCGAGTTCGAAGCTTTTGAAAAAATAGACGGCCTGGAAAAAGAACTGATTTTTGAGGTTCTTGAACCAACGAGAATATATGTAAAGCCGTTTCTGAAAGTTTTCAAAGAATACGGAATAAAGGCGGCGGTACACATAACGGGCGATGCGTACCTGAAGTTTGGCAAACTGATTGGAGCAAATAATATCGGATTTGAATTCGATAACTTCAAGCCGCAGCCAATCTTTGACATCGTGCAAAAAACAGGCAATGTTGAAGCGAGCGAGATGTTCAAAACATTTAACATGGGATGGGGATTTGCCTTGATAGTCGATGACGGCGATGCCGACGATATTTTAGATTTATTTGAAAAAAATAAAATAGAATCCGAAGTAATTGGTAAAGTTGTTGAAAAAAGATGCATTACAATTAGATATAAAGGAGAGAATATTGAGATTATGAATTAACGGAGTTTCTTAATAAGATGTTCAATATTTTTTGGGATATTTCATAAAGCATAATGATATAGTTCTTAGCCATGCTTGAGCAGCCATAGTCCGGCTTTTGTAAAATCATTCAGAAAGACAAAAAGATACAACCCAAAAAGAAAAACGGACAAGACGAGCGCGTATTTCGGTTTTCTTGTTCTCAGATACAGGTAGCCCACGACCCAGATTGTTGTCAGAATAGCAATGACTGGATAACCCACTTCTGGATTTGCGAGGCAGAAACGCATGAGCGGGTTGCCCTCTATCTCCGGACCCTTTGCTTCTATGCCTTTTATGGTTATGAACAGGGTTGAAAAGAATAATATCATAGCCAAAAGCATCAAAATATCGGACAGGTGAAGAGACATAACTGATAGTAAAGCTCTGATATTTTAATATTTGCACATACTTTGCTTATACTTTGTTGGTAAACCTCATTAACAATGTTTATACTTTTCAATTTATGAAAAAAGATAATGAAATATGGGATGACTACAGTTTTGTTATAAGAGCAAAGAATAGAAAATCAGTTCTAAAAGCACTTGTTACTCCTCAAACACCATCATCAATACAAAGGGCTAACAAAATAAGTCTCAATGTAACGTCAAGAGCATTGCGGGAGTTATCCAGAAAGAAACTTATAATCTGTAAGACTCCAAAACTAAAGGTTGGTCGCGTCTATGTTCTGACAAGAAAGGGTAAGAAAGTGCTTGAAATGCTTAGGAAATAAAATCTATTGTTATTAATTGTAACTTTGACTTATCAAAAGGTGCTACAATAGCTTTCTTGAATATCCCTTTCTCCATCAAAAAATTGCTCAGTTCTTTAATCATCTTCTTCCAATTACTATCTTTCTTGTATTGCCTCCAAATTCTTCTTAATACCCGCAGTCTTTTCTTGGTTTGAGGGATAGATATAATTTTATTCTTTACTGGTTCCCAAAACTTCTCCATTGAATCATCATCAGGAAACTCATTTAAGTAAGAGTCTATTTGTAACTCTATTTCTGTAATCATATTCTTTACAAATTTTGTACTTCTTGATTTACTCAATTCTCTTAGTTTTGAGTCTTGTGTTTGACTTAGTTCAATTTCCTTGTAAGTTCTTTCTATGTCCTCAACTATTATTTTATTGACCTCATATATCTTCTCAAAGAAATTGGGTATAGATCTCTCTTTATTTGGTTTGCACGATATAAAGTCAATTATCTCAGTTTTATTAGTGATTATTGAGCCTGTGTTTACATCATACAAATACCAGAAGTGAAAGTCATTGCCATACTTATAATAGAAAAATATACCTGAAATCTTGCCTTTTTTCAACCCACTATAAACTCCATATGGTATTTTTTCTAACTCATCTAAAGCTTTCTTCTTCAAAAAGTCTTTTAATGGCTGATAAAATTTCTCTCCACCGCCAAAAGCATCCTGTTCTAATTCTGCAAATACTTTAGAGTCTTTTCCTTTAATTTTTCTGATAATCCCAAAAACTTTAGGATGTATTTCTTCTCCTAAAATAGTCTGGTCTAAACCTACTGATTTATCAATATCTATAATTTTATTCTGCAAGATTTCGACCAGTTTTAATAGTTCTTCTAGTTCGTCTTCTGGGAAGAAGTTGTAAACAAATATCTTCTTGTAAGGAGAGCCAATTCTGTCTATTCTTCCCGCTCTCTGAATCATTCTTGTTGGATTCCAGTGCAGGTCATAGTTAATTAAGTATTTAGCTGTCTGAAGATTTTGCCCTTCAGATAAAACATCTGTACTCATTAGGATATCAATTTCCTTCCTGAAAAATTTCTCTACTATCTTCTCTCTTTGTAGCGGATTTTTCTTCGTCAGACCAGAACTTGAGATCGCCTCAATCTTAAGTTTTGAAAATCTCTCGTCTTTCATTATTTCATTGTAAATATAATTCAAAGTATCTGCATAATAAGTAAATAAAACAATTTGACCATCTTTTGATAATTTTAATAATCTTTCTTTTAGAACCTTTAATTTTGCATCATCTTCTGGTTTAATTGTTTTTACTTTTTCAAGAATTTTGCTCAGTAGTTTAATGTCTTTGTCTATGTCTTTAAATAGTTCCTCTGTGTTATATTTTCTTAAATCAAATTTTTCCAATACATTTTTCAATTCTTCTTCATCTATTTCTTCGTCAATACTCATCAAATATTTGAAAAATATTTGTTTTGTAAGAAGTTTTCCAGACTTTAAGTATGATTTTAGTTTCTTTAAGAATCTTATATGATTAAAGATAGTCTTTCTAAAAGCATCAACACTACTTTCCAACCTTTTAAGTAGAATAGTTCTGAAAATTCCACCAATAGCAATCATACGGCCTAGTGCAAGCCTTTCTTCCTCTGTTTTTAATCCTTCTTTTCTATACTCTAATATTTTATAATAAGCCATTGTTAGTTTATCTGTAATAGTGTCTGAAATTTCCTTATACATGCCCTTGTAAGCTTTATCTAATTCGTAGTTTATGTTTTCCAGAACTCTTTCCGGGAAGATTATTTTTTGTTCTTTTAGTTCTCCATTAGGAAGTTCAATAAGAATGTAAGCGTCAGGATAATTTTCAATGATATAATCTCTCGTTCTTCTTATTGAAATTTCATTTAACAAATCATTTAGCAATGAAGGGTTATCCTTTGCATGTTTAAAGAACTTAAACAAATCAGGTATATTTTCTTTAATAAATGCTCTTCTATCCATAAGCATTAACAACATTATTTGCCAATACAAATCCCAAGGAGTATTATTTATCGGAGTAGCGGTTAGGAAAAGCATGTAAGGTCTTTTACCTTTCTTTGCAATATGGTCATTAACTAAGGTAAAGAAATTTTCCCACCTATTTGATAATGGGTTTCTGAAGTTATGGCTTTCATCAACAACTATTAATTCTACATTGTCAAATCTTCCGCCAAGCGTCTTTCTTGCCTTTTCCAAGAAATTTTTTGATGCCAAATCTTCCTGTGACAAAATATTTTCTTTCACATCTATTTTTTTTAATTCTCTTCTCCACATATCTCTTAATTGGGCGGGACATATTACTAGGATGTTTTTCCTTTCATAATATCCTATTTTTTCAAGAATCTTTTTTGCAATCCATGTTTTTCCTAATCCAACAGAATCAGCAACAATGCAACCATTATATTTCTTTAATCTAGTCCAGATTCTTGCGATAGCATCCTCTTGGAATTGAGCCAGGTTCACTTTGGTTTCTGGAAGACCTTTTGGTTTTTCCCCTTTTTGTTTTTCTTTTATATCTTCTTTTTGCAGTTCATATAGTGTTTTAATATAAATTTCATAAGGTGAGTATTCCTTGCTTCCAAATCTTGAATGTTCTAAAAGCTCTACTAATTCATTCTTGAAGTCTCTTGCTTCTGACCAGAATTTTTCAAACCACTCCCTTTTTGTATATTCTGCCTGAGACTTTAAGTGCCATGTATTTAGTTCGCCATATCTTGTTAATCCAGCAGCGGTAAAGTTGGATGAACCAATAACTATTCTATCGTCAAAGATATATGCTTTTCCATGAAGAAATTTCTCAAATAATCTGATTTCAACATTTTCCCTTTTTAAGAATTTAATAAACAATTTTATTGTTTCGTCCTGTTCCTTTGTTAAATCCAAACTCTCAATCTCTTTTCTTATTTCCTTTAAGAGAACATCTCCAAGTGTTTTCTCATTCTGGATTTCCGGGGCTTTGCCAAGCAAAAGCCTGAATCTTTTTACACCATTCAAATTGTCTTTAATCATGGCGAAGGCTTGAATATTAAAAAAAGCGGTTGCTATATCAAAGTTTGTACTTGGATTCTCTTTTAAAACATTGTTCAGAAAGCTAATTAATTTGTTTCCTTCGCTATTGTCTATGATTTCTTTTGGTATCATTTGAATTTCTCCTCAGACTCACGCTTTTAATAATCTCCAATATTTGCCTTTTTTCCATTTTTATAAATTACTATTAAAATTATTAATAGTAAAATGATAGTATTTATAAGTCTTCTAATGAAAAGTTCGCCATCATTAAACTATCAGTAATCTTAATAGTAAAATGATAGTAATTGATAGTTATGATTAGTAGTAATTAGGAGTGAGTTGTGATTTCTTTTTATCATAGGATTATTTCTACTTTTTAAACAAATTTTTAATTTCATCATTTCCAATAAGTTGTATACATTTAAAGTAACTTGGAAATTCTTCTTTAGCTAAACATAAAAGATAGTTATACATGTACCAATAAACTCCCTGATTTTCATATCTTGCATTGGCTATATGGATATAGTTGTTCCTCATTTCTCTTATTACATTTAGGCAATTGTGTTTATTGAGATTATCAAATTTTTTGAGATATCTTTTGCCTTTAGAGTCTGTTAATTGGTATTTTTTATCGATTTTATATCTTTTCACATAGTATAAAAATTTTTTATGATAGGTTGAATTTGATTTCAGAAGTAATTTAATGCAATCGAAGAATTTTAAAGTTTCGGAAGAGAAATTACAACCAATATCTTTTTTTGCTTCTAAATAAATTTTATTTATCTCTTTTTGTGAAGGATTAATTATTTTATTAAATTTTTTCAGTTTTTTCATAAAATCATCTGAAAATTTATTATTCATAGAATTAGTATAGCCTTGACAATTGTCTGTTTTATTTATAATAAAGCCTCTTTTTAGTAGAATTATTTTAGTTAGATGTTCCGCTATAGATCCTAAAAGTATCATAACTTGGAGATGTTTAGCCCTAGCTTTGTAGAGAATCTCTTTTTTATTTGGATCATAAGGTTGTAGATATTTTTGTTTTTGATTTAACAATCTTCTGATTAAGCTTAAATTTTCCTTGATGAAATACAAGTAAGTATTGATCACGTTCTGTTGATAAATTAATATATCAAATTTATCTTTAGATATCTGATTACCATTTAATGTCATCTTATCTACCTTTCAAACTCCTCGCCTTTTCTAACCTTTGTTTAACCAACTCAGCCACGGCCCAGTAAACCTCTTTCCTCTCTTCTTCTGTTAAGCCAAGCTCATCAAAAATAATCTTGTCAAGCTCTGCCCTGTCAGGAAGAGGCTTTGGTTCCTGCTCACGGATTGGTTTTGAGGGGTCTAAGCCGAGTTCTTCAAAGATTGGTTTTATTTCGCGATTTAAAAAGGAATCAAACTTTTCAGTATCTATTTTAATTTTCTGTGGATTAATTACTAAGAACTCTCCTATAGTGTAGGTTCCATGAGCTAATACACCCCCTCCAAGACTTGGATTACGAAATATTTCTAATGAGAGAGAATTAAATGTAGAATTCAAAAGCAAAACTAGTTGTTTAATATCAATTTTTTTATCATTTGGGTGTAATCTGAAAAATCTATGAGAAATTATTTCTTGAGGGTTATAATAAATGATATGGCTTGCTCCATGGTAACATGCGATAATTATTTTTCCACCATTATATGCTTGCTTAGGTAAACTTGTTTTGAATCCTTTTCTTTTTCCAAATTTTATGTATTCATATGCTTTTGTTTTCTTTATTTCACTAGTATTTTTATTAGGAGGGATTCTAAATAGCTTTGTCTTAAACTTGCCTTTTACTACAATTGATTTTAATTCTTTTGGGGTTTCTATGAAATCCACTATAAATTCTTTTTCTATATCAAATTTTTTATTCTCAATTCTACTTTGTATTGTTCTTATCTTCCCTTTATTCTTTAAAACTGAAACAAAGAAAAAGTTATCAGAACCTAAAGTATTAAGGTACGTTTCTACATTTATAACATTATTTAACCTCTCCAATTTATTAGAACATTTATTCTCTATATCTAAAAAAATGTCTGGACTTCTTAAGTATCTACCGCCCCACATTGTACCTCTATAAACTCCTTTATCATTTAAACCTGTGTCATATAATTCTTTTTGTGAGATTGGGTAAACTCTAAAATCCTCATTTTTAATTAGTGTATTTGCGTTCTCTATAATTTTCAGATTCTTTGAATTGATTACTTCCTCAAAGGGTTTCTTAAACATCACAAATTTTGCTATATGGTTTAACATAGGCCAATTATTTTCGTTTCCTGAAACTTTTAACCCAGCTATTGTTTTTTCTTCCACAAACCTTGGAGCACCGAAAAGAGCAATGATTGTATTAACATCTGCATGGGCAAAACTTTTTTTTGCAGAGTTATCATATATTGCATAGACGGGTACATATTTTAGTACGAATTCCTGTAAAGATTTTCCATATTCAACATCAAGCCAAGAATTAGAAGTAATAAAGCAAAATGTTCCATTTTCATTCAATAATCCTAAACCATGAAAATAGAAATATAAATAATAATCACTCTTCTTATCAACTTTTTGAATAATAGGGAATATTGTTTGTATTGATCTAACTAATTTTTCTTTATACTCTTTTTTTTCTAAAGAAGTTATTTCTGCCTTTAATTTGTTTGGCGGGGATATTTTCTGATATCTAACATAAGGCGGATTACCAATCACAACATCAAAACCGCCTTTGTCTGAAAAAACTTCAGCAAAGTCAATATCCCAGACAAACGGTTTCTTTTCAGGGTCTTTTAGAAGTTCTTTGATTTTCTTTAGTTTTTCAATTTCTTTTTCATTTCTCTCAATGCTTGCTTCGTTCTCTTTTACTTTCTTCTCATCAACATTACATTCTCCCGTTAAGGTTCTCTGAGATTTTGCTTTTTTTATTTCATTCTCATAAACTTCAATGTCTGTTTCCAAGCTTTCAATCCTTTCATCAATGATCTCTTCAAAAAGTCTGATTTCTTCAACTTTTACCTCTTCAGGAGTTTTGAATTTGGCTGTAGGAGAATTCTCAAAATATTTTCTTTTTTCCTGTTTTAAATTATCCAGTTTTTTCTTTAGATGAGGCTTCAAGTCATTAGTTCTTATGTTAAAACTTATCCCACCGATTTCTTGAACAAGAGAATCCCCAATCCTTAGATTAAGATTCAAATTAGGAAGCAATGGATGTTTTCTTAATTCTTCTTTCTTGAATTCTGTTTCAACAATTAACTGTAACCACAATCTTAGTTCTGCCGCATGAATGGCCCAAGGCATTACATCAACGCCATAAAGAGAATATTGGATAATTTTGTTTTTCAACTCAAAATCTGTTAGGTTCCTTTTTATGTGCTTATACACCATCCTATAAAGTTCAGCAAGAACATTCAATAAACCAACTAAAAATGCACCAGAACCACAAGCAGGATCTACGGCAGATAAGTTGTCCAAAACCTCTTCTAGTTTATACCATAATCCTTCTTTATCAAACCACTTCTCAATCTTCTCTTTTTCTTCAGGCAAATCAAAGACTAGATGATAAATCTTATCTTTCGGTACTTTTGTCAAATGTTTTGACAAATACTCAACTACTGCTCTTCTGCACATAAAATCCACTTCAACTCTTGGTGTGTAAAATATGCCCAAATCATTTCTGTCATATATCTCTTCAGCCACATTTGCCAATGATTCGTAAACATAACCAATCATCTGAGGATCAACCGCTACTTCTTGGTCGAGAGGCATATCTTCCTTGATTGTGAAGTTGTATTTTTCAAAAAAGTCAAAAACTTTCTGGAACAATTTATCATTTATTTTTATTTTCAAATCATCTAAGTCATTCTCCCTAAACAAACCGCCATTTAGATAAGGAGAGTTAGATATTACTCTTTTGACTTCTTCTGGCAAACCAGTTATTTCATTTGAACGGTTGTTAAATGCCTTGAAGAAGATTTCCTTTAGCCAGACATCATAAAATGCATCTTCTCTTTTGAAAATGCCTTTTTTCTTATTTTTGTCTTTTTTGTATTCCGTCCAGAACCACTCCATAAATTTGGCATTACCGAGCCAACTTTTCTTTGATATAAAGTAAATAAACATTATTCTGTTTAGAAATTGCAAAGTAAACTCATGAGCTTCTTTTCTTGGTATTTTCTGCCTGTTCAATTCCTTTCTTAAGGTAAAGAATATGTTTTTGTAATCTTCAAAAAAAGCCTCCGTTACTCTTTCAACACTAAATGCTTTCTTCCATTTTCTCCAGACATCACGCCAATTGCTTTCTTTTTCAAAATAGATGTTTGATAAAGTCTCGATGACTGTATAATGTTCTTTTTTATCAATTATCTCTTCCTTATTTATTATGAGTTTTGTTAGTTTAAGTTTGTGTTTTCCCGCTTCAGCTTTTTCACGTTTTGGAAATACAAATATTACTTCTGAATAATCTACTGAAAAGATTAATAAAAAATATAGATATTGTTTATCAAAAGTTGTCGTAACCGATCTAATAAAAGAAGGAGTTAATGTCTTTGCTTCAATCAAGAAAACAGGCAGTTCTTCATCAAAACTGAGAATAGCATATATTTCTTTAATTCTTTGAACATCTTCCTTTTTAAAATCAAAATTTTCTTTTTTTCTTTTAGATGAAACATCAAACAAAACCTTGTCAGGATAATTCAACAGTTTAAATAGATTAAAAATATCTTCTGGGCATTTAATCTTACTAATATATCCTTGAAGCTGTTTTCTAAATTCAACATTACTTTTCATTTTCCCTACCTTTAGTAATATGAATGTACGATATTAATTATAATTTGTAGTAGAAACTTAAAAAATACTTACTTATTTAAAAAGAATTAATTCGTTAATATTTTTATGGGAGGCAAGTCAATAGCTCACATGGCTCGCAGTCGGGAAGCAAGATTCAGAATGAATAAACTGAAGATGGCTGATATTTTTAACCCAAAAATCACACTTGAAAAATACCCAAAGTGTGCCGGTTCAATGAAAGACTGCCCTGAAAATATACAAGACCTGAAAAACCCTCCCGAGCAGTGCAGGAAGTGTCCGCAGTTTATGGAAAGCAAATACGCCAAAGAATTGTTAGCAGACAGGCAGGTTAAAAGAGCGAAAGAGTTGGCTGAACTCTTTGGTAGCATAAAAAAGAATTAAAAAAGTCCCATAGACTCGTTATAAATAACAACTAATCAAAGACATGATGGAATTCTTTAGCTTTTAATGATATACGGCACCTATAACTCCTCCTATTAAACAAACTATTAGTATTATTAAACCAATAGGAGGGGTTATAAGTGCCAAGTTAAACGCAGAGTACGTGTTGTCCATTGTCGTGTTGATCGCCGTCTGCGCGTCGGTCGAGTAGTCACTTACGTTTATGCTGTCGTGGAACTCTGAAACCGCTATCAGTCCCGCAATTATGAGTATCGGGACGATAATTATTGGAAGGAGCTGACTGACCAAAGCCAATCCTTTCATGTCTTTTATTCACCTTTTTTGTCATGATGTCCGTCATTGAAAGGCTCTCGGGCTCATCATTCTATAAAAAATAGAAAAAAATTTGTTTATATATCTATGTCCGACACTTTTTTCGCCCTTTTAATGATTTCTCAAGCAACGTCTCAATTATTCCCGTTCTTGTTCTCATGTTTATGTCTATTTGTTTGTCTATTTTTCTCAAAAGATTTTCATCTATCCGCATAGTAATATGCTTTTTCATTAGTGTATCACCCGATTTTTTATTGAAAAAATTTGCTTTTATATCTATGTGCCACAAATTTTTCGCCTTTTAAGCGAATTTGGTGTTATATATACAAGAGTTCAAAAAAGATGCTTGAAAATCTCTTGATTTTCCCGAATAATGCAAACTACCGATTTTATATACTCTTCTTTTCAATAGAAAATTAGTGAGAAAACATGAAATTATTCAAAAACAGAAAAGGAAGTCTAAGTGGCAAGACATTAGAAAACTATTATAGCAATAGTTGTTTTAGGTATAGGGCTATACATGATAAAAGTATTGGTATCATTATTCTGAAGAGTGGCTTTACAGAAGAAGCAGAAGCCCCTAACGATAGAGTAATTATAAAACAGAGATTTCCTTAATAAATAAACCTCGCTACATGGCGGGGTTTCCTTTTGATTTTTTTGATTCAGTTTTTTTAAGAGTAATAAAATTATTTTGAGAAAAAATACACTTTACATAAAGTTGAAAAGATTTTTAATCCCAAGTTTGACACTTTTGAACCCTCTCCTCTAAACCCTAATAAAACCCAGCCTAAACCAATTTTTTAAAGGCGAAAATTATGTCGCAGCGCTTTATTCGCCGGAATCGCCTCGTGCGAATGTCGTTGCCCCGGTTTTCATTTATTTAAAAAATTTATTGCCAAAACAAAATTATGAGCTCCGTTGCCGTGATTCTTGGCTCACCTTCTGACAGGCACGTATTTGAAAAATGCAAAAAAGTATTTGAAGAATTTGACGTCGAGTATGACATTAGAATAATTTCTGCTCACAGGACACCCGAAAAACTGGAACGGTTCGTAAAAGAATCCGATTCCGACGTTTTTATAGCGATCGCGGGCATGTCGGCGGCGCTGCCCGGCGTGATTGCCTCAAAGACAACGAAACCGGTCATAGGCGTTCCGGTGGAGTCAAAGCTTGACGGTCTGGATGCTCTTTTATCGGTTGTGCAAATGCCCCCTGGAATCCCGGTGGGTTGCGTTGGAGTGGATCGGGGAGAGAATGCCGCATTGCTGGCGATAGAAATACTTGCAATAAACAACGATGAACTAAAAGCAAAATTAGAAAATTACAGGCGAAAGATGAAAGAAAAAATAGAGAAAGATGATATCGAAGCGCAACGATGGAAGTGACTGGCGGCAGAAAGTTTATGTTTCCAAATGATGATATCGAAGCGCGACAATGGAAATGACAGGAAAAATCTGGAATATTGCGCACAACCTAAAAATAAAGTGGTAGCGTGATTCATCCAATAGATTACAGATACGGCTCAAAGGAGATGCGGGATATTTTTGACGAGGAAAAAAAGCTCGAATACCAGCTAATGGTAGAGGCCGCGTTGGCCGACGCCCTCGCCGATTTGAACAAAATACCGAAATCGGCGGCGGTGGAGATAAAGCAAAAAGCCAACACCAACTTCGTGAAACTTGAGAGGGTAAAGGAAATAGAAAAGGAGACGAGGCATGACGTGATGGCTCTTGTCATGGCATTGACAGAGGTTTGCGGCAGTTCGGGAAAGTATGTTCACCTGACGGCAACGAGCTATGATATCGTGGACACCGCCCAGGCATTGCAGATAAGAGAAGCGATGAAAATTCTTTTGGCAAAGGGAAACGAGTTGTTGAGGACATGCTTGACCGTTTCTGAAAAATACGAGAACCTGGTTATGGTTGGGAGAACGCACGGGCAGCACGCCACGCCAATTACTTTAGGATTCAAGTTTGCAAATTACGCCGACAAGCTCGGAGAAGATTTGAAAAGACTGAAAGGGGATGAAAAATATATTTGCGGAAAATTTTCAGGCGCCGTGGGAAATTATGCGGCACAGAAAATTTACGGATTGGGCGACGAGCTGGAGAAAAAAATTATGGAAAATCTCGGAATAAGGCCGGCGGACATAAGCACGCAGGTTGTTCCGAGAGAAAATCTCGCGAGAATCATCTCCGACATAACAATATTAGCGTGCACGGTTGAGCAGATGGCAAAAGAGGTAAGGAATCTCCAGAGAACAGAAATTTTCGAACTGTCAGAACCGTTTGGAGAAAAACAGGTCGGCTCATCCGCAATGGCTCATAAAAGAAATCCGGTGAACGCGGAAAACATATGCAGCAATGTCAGGGTCATCAGGTCATGCGTTTATCCGGCGCTTGAAAACATCGCTCTGGAGCATGAGAGAGACCTGACAAACTCGGCGTGCGAGAGGTCGGTCATTCCAACCGTCTTTATTCTAACGGACGAAATCCTGACGAGAATGAACAAGATTTTGAGCAATATCACGGTTTTTCCAGAAAACATGAAAAAGAACCTTGGACTGACAAAGGGCGCCATCATGGCGGAATCCGTTATGACAGAGCTTGTAAAAAAGGGCATGGGAAGACAGGAAGCACACGAAATACTGAGACAAAGCTCTTTGAAGGCGCTTTCTTCCGGCTCCCGTCTTAAAGAAATTCTTCTGCAAAACAAAGAAATTACTAAATATCTGAATAAAAATCAAATAGAAGATGCGATGAATTATAGTGATTATATCGGATTGTCTGTTGAGAAAACAGAAAGAATAATTCAGAAGTGGAAAGACGTGGAATTATAGTAGAATATTTGTTGCCGGTGATCGCTACGAAACGCCCGTTGAAAGTTAATGCGGCAAAATACGTGCAAATACGAAAACTTAATATTGCAAATTATTCAAATCTCTCATTCAAAGAAACTTTTTAACCTAGCGCGTTTTATTTATTTCAAGGAGATAATTTATGATGGCGATAAGGGTTCACGAGGGGTCGGCGAAAAATACTCTGATATTTAAAGAGGCGACCAAAGATTCTCTTGGCCTTGGCGCGTTCGAATTTTTGGATTATTTCTCGGTCTTTGATTGGGGGAGATTTCTGAACAGCCCGATTAAATTTAAGGGGGTTGCCATGGCAGCCGTGGCAAAAAAATATTTTGAGTTGTTGGACAAATCTGGAATTAAAACACATTATCTTGGAATGAAAGATTCAACCAAAATGAGCATTTCGCTGGTCAACATACCCGAGGCTTATAAAAGCGTTCCTTTAAATTCGAAAAATTACCTTCTTCCGATAGAGATAATCTTCAGAATCTACACTCATCCGGAGAGTTCTGATTTAAGAAAAATAAAACGAGGGGAAAAAACTTATCGTGAATTGGGTTACGAAACGATGCCGGAACCGAACAAAAAACTGCCTTCGGTAAAAATCAGTTACTCAACCAAACTGGAAGCGAGGGACAGGGTAATAACGAAAGAAGAGGCGAGGGCGCTGTCCGGCCTGACCTCAACCGAGATGGACGAGTTGGAAGAATTGGCATTAAAAGTTAACAAAATAATCACAAATCATTGCGAGAAAGCGGGATTAATACATTATGACGGAAAAATAGAGGTTGCAAAAGATGTTGAAGGCGAATTTATGATAGTAGACGTGGTCGGCACTTTAGACGAGGACCGATTCATGGTAAAAATAGGAAAAGATAAGTACGTTGACTTTAGTAAGCAGTTTTTGAGAAACTGGTATATTGCCAACGGTTGGAAAGCAATCGTCAATGAAGCAAAGGAGAAGGCGGAAGAAAGAGGAGTTAAGAACTGGAAAAGCTTCTGTTCAGAACCGCCGAAGTTGCCGGAAAAAATAAGTAAATTGGTGAGCGAAATGTATCTGACCGACGCCGAGGCAAGAACCGGAGAAAAAATCGGCGAGAGGCTGGGCGTTAAACTTCGCCCATTAAAACAAGTGGCAAAAGAGATGTACGACATCCAAGAAGCATATAAAAAACAGAATGATTGAAAGAGGGAAAGATTTAACGTGGTGCACAAATGCCGCATAGAATTGAAGTCGGATTTAAACCCGGGATAAAAGATTCGTTGGGCGAAAGCATCAAGAAAAGGATAATCGAAGACCTGAATATTCCAGTCGATGACGTGAAAACGATAGACGTCTATACCATCGATGCGGACCTGTCCGAAGAGCAGTTGAAAATTCTCGGAGAAAATCTGTTTGCCGACCCAGTGACGCAAGTTTTTGATTTTGACAATCCGCTGGCAAAGGATTTCGACTGGCTGATAGAGGTTGGTTTCAGGCCCGGCGTCACCGACAATGTCGGAAAAACCTCAAAAGAGGCGATAGAGGATATACTGAATATCAAGGCGAATGTTTACTGCTCAAGGCAATATCTGATTAAGGGGAATTTAAAAAGGGAGTTGGTTGAAGACATCGCATCGAAATTGCTCGCAAATCCGCTGATCGAAACGTGGAAAATTAAAAGCGTCGGCGACAAAGAAATCGAAATCGCGATACCGGAAGTAAAATCGGGACATGAGGCAGAAGTTAGGGAAATAGACCTCGATGTCGATGACGAAGGGCTTATGAAGATAAGCAGAGACCGCGTTCTCGCATTAAGCTTGGAAGAGATGAAAACGATAAGAAACTATTTCAAGGACCCTAAGGTGATTGAAGAGCGAAAAAAATTCGGACTCGGCGGCAATCCGACAGATGTTGAGCTGGAATCCTTGGCGCAGACGTGGAGCGAGCATTGCAAACACAAAATTTTCAACGCGTTGATAGAGTACGAAGATGGCGGGAAAAAAGAAATCATAGATTCGCTTTTTAAAACATATATAAAAAAATCCACGGATGAAATAGGGAAACGCGTTGACTGGCTCGTTTCGGTTTTCAATGACAACGCGGGCGTTATAAAATTCAATGACAAATGGAATCTGGTCATGAAGGTTGAGACGCACAACTCCCCCTCTGCTCTCGACCCCTATGGTGGCGCGCTCACCGGCATAGTAGGCGTTAACAGGGACCCGTTCGGGACCGGCATGGGAGCGAGGTTAATTTTCAACACTGACGTGTTTTGCTTCGCTTCGCCGTTTTACAAAAAGGAACTGCCTCCGAGGTTGATGCATCCTAAAAGGATTTTTGAGGGCGTGAGAAAGGGAGTTGAGCACGGCGGCAACAAGTCTGGAATACCGACAGTAAACGGCAGCATCGTGTTTGACGACCGCTATTTAGGGAAGCCGTTGGTTTACTGCGGCACCGGTGGAATCATGCCGTCAGAGATTAACGGAAAGCCGTCTCATATAAAAGAAATTGCGAACGGTGACCTGGCAGTGATGTGCGGAGGCAGGATAGGCAAAGACGGCATACACGGCGCCACGTTCTCGTCAGAGGAGCTCAATGAAAACTCTCCGGCGACAGCGGTTCAGATAGGCGACCCCATAACGCAAAAGAAGATGTTCGATTTTTTATTGGAAGCGAGGGATTTGGGATTGTATAAAACGCTGACGGACAACGGAGCTGGCGGACTCTCATCTTCCATAGGCGAGTTGGCGCAAATCAGCGGAGGATGCGAAATCTATTTGGACAAATGCCCGTTAAAATACGCGGGACTTGACCCGTGGGAAATTTTGTTATCCGAGGCACAGGAAAGAATGACCGTTGTGGTGAGCCCGGAAAAGTTGAAAGAATTTCTGGAATTGGCAAAAGCGAGAGGCGTGGAGTCAACCGTAGTGGGCAAGTTTACAGACAGAAAAAAGTTTCACGTGTTTTACAAAAATAAAACGGTTGCGTATATTGACATGAATTTTCTGCACGGCGGCATGAGTCAAATGAGATTGAGAGCGGTGTGGAATGCCCCAAAACGCGAAGAGCCGGCGATAGAGTGCCCCGAAGATTTGACAGAAGATTTGAAAAAGATACTTTCGAGATTGAACGTCTGCTCAAAGGAGTATGTCGTCAGGCAATATGACCACGAGGTTCAGGGAGGCTCTGTCATAAAGCCGTTGGTCGGGGCTCAAAACGACGGGCCAAGCGACGCCGCGGTTATAAGGCCGTTGCTGGACTCGAATGAAGGCGTTGTGGTCGCTCACGGAATTTGCCCCAAGTACGGTGACATCGACACATATAACATGGCCGCGTGCGCGATAGACGAGGCAGTGAGAAATGCCGTAGCGGTCGGGGGCTCGTTGGAACACATGGCGGGCCTTGACAATTTCTGCTGGTGCGACCCGGTAAAATCCGAAAAGACCCCGGATGGAGAATATAAATTAGCCCAGTTGGTGAGGGCGAACAAGGCTCTTTACGATTGCACGACCGCTTTTGGCGTCCCGTGCATTTCTGGAAAGGATTCGATGAAAAATGATTATCAGATCGGAGATACGAAGATTTCAATTCCGCCCACGCTTTTATTTTCTGTTATTGGCAAGATCGAAAATGTAGAAAAAGTTGTGACCATGGATGTCAAAAATCCCGGGGATTTGGTGTATGTTCTTGGAATAACAAAGAACGAACTCGGAGGTTCCGAGTACTACGCCATGCGCGGTTTCGTCGGGAACACCGCGCCAACCGTTGACGCAAAGGGCGCGGCCAAGATGTACAATGCTCTGAGCGAGGCGATGAAAAAAGGGCTCGTGAAATCCTGCCACGATTGCTCAGACGGTGGGTTGGGCGTTGCTCTCGCCGAGTCGGCGTTTGCCGGAGGTTTTGGCATGGACATAGAATTGAAAAAAGTTCCGGTTGAAAACGTTGAGCGCGACGATGCGGTTTTATTTTCAGAATCCCAGTCAAGATTCGTCGCAACGGTCTCGCCCGAAAACAAAGATGAATTTGAAAACGTTATGAATGGAAATGTTTACGCCCGAATAGGAAGGGTGAGAAACGATAAAGAGTTCGTGGTGAAGGGCCTGAAAGATAACGTCGTTGTCAAAGCGAGTATAGATGAACTGAAAGAGGCGTGGCAAAAGACTTTAAGATGGTGATATGCGGATGAATCCAAGGGTTTTGGTTTTGACCGGTTATGGAATAAACTGCGACATAGAAACGCAGTTTGCATTTAATCTTGCCGGCGGGGACGCGAAAAGGGTTCATCTGAATGACATCATATACGGAAAAGAGAGCCTTGACGATTTTCAGATTTTAGCCATTCCGGGCGGGTTTTCCTTTGGCGACGACATAGCAAGCGGCAGGGTGCTTGCAAACAAATTCAAATACAACCTTCGCGAGTCCCTGCAAAGTTTTATCGACGAGGAAAAATTGATCCTGGGAATTTGCAACGGCTTTCAGGTCATGGCGAAACTCGGCATATTGCCGGGATTTGACAAAAATTACAGAAAGCAAGAAGTTACGCTGACATTCAATGACTCCGGAAGATTTGAAGACAGGTGGGTGCATCTCAAAGTTAACCCAGAATCCAAATGCATTTTCACGAGGGGAATTGAAAAACTGTACCTGCCGGTAAGGCACGGGGAAGGTAAATTTGTTTCAAAAGACAAGGAAATAAGAAATAGATTAATTCAACAAAATCATGTAGTTGTTCAATATGTTGATGAGAATGGAAAATTTGCCGGTTATCCGTGGAATCCCAACGGTTCAGAAGATAACATCGCCGGGATTTGCGATGAAACCGGCAGAATCTTTGGCATGATGCCTCACCCGGAAGCTTTTTGCCACTTTACGAACCACCCAAGATGGACGCGGGAAAAATTGGAAGGAGAAGGCGATGGATTAGCTGTTTTCAGGAACGCCGTGCAATGGGTGAAAGAGAAATTTTAGTCGGTTGGTTGTATGAATTTTAACCCGAAGAAAAAAGACGTTATCGGTGTCGGTGACATCTGCATAGATTTATTGGTCAGATTAAATAAATTGCCGAAACAGGAGGGGGACATCGAATCAAATTTTCAAATGCATCCGGGCGGAAACACGGCCAATTTTATAGTCGGTTGCTCCAAACTCGGTTTAAGCGCAAGCTTCGTTGGAAAGGTCGGGAACGATGTTTTTGGAAAATATTTAATCGAATTTTTAAGAAAAAATAATATCGATTATAAAATTAATTATGGAAAATCAACCGGTTTAACGATTTCTTTAATGTTTTCCAAAGGTAAAAGAAGCTTTATTTTTGATTCCGGCTCTAATAATGAATTTGGCACGGAAGACATGAATATTGATTATCTTTTTTCCCACAGATGTTTGTATTGCGGTGGTTTTTTTCATTTGAAAAAATTAAGAACTCAAAATCTTGCCAACATTTTCAATGTCGCCCAAAAAAACGGGTCGATGACTTTATTTGACCCCGGCTGGGACCATGCCAATCTGTGGTTAAAAGACATAAATGATATTTTGAAACATACTTCGGTTTTGTTTGTTAATAAAAAGGAGGCTGAAAAAATTGCTGGAAAAAGGGATTTAAAATTAATTGCAAAAGTTTTATCAAAGATATGCCCCGGAATAATCGTTATAAAACTGGGGGAGCGAGGATGTTTCATACATTCGGAAAAGGATTTTTTGCAGCCCGGCTTCAAGGTTGAGAGCATTGACGGCACGGGAGCCGGCGATATGTTTGACGCCGGTTTCGTTTTTGGTCTTTTGAGGAAATGGGATTTGGAGAAAACGGCAAAATTTGCAAATGCCGTTGGTGCATTGACGACAACAAAAATCGGTGCATACGCGCCAACTAATGATGAAATATTTGAATTGATGAGAAATGGAGACAATATACAGAATTGACGAATTAAATTTTGAGCCGGTACCGGACATACGAGAAGTGGAGATAGATTTTGACGGCTGTCTTTCACCGGATGATGCGGCCGAGAATTTTCTTAAAAAATTTTATAGAGAATTTGATTTCCCGGACCAAGAATCGGCGTCAACTTATTTTTGGAGCATTCTAAAGCCGTTTTACATTGAAAGAATAAGAAACGGGAAATCAACGAGATATCCGTATAGGGGAGTTGAACTAGAAAAATTCTACGAAGAGTTCCTTGAAGGAAGAGAGGCTGAAAAAGTTTTAAAAGAAATGGAAGAAGTCGGGAAAGAATTGAGAATAGGGAAGGGCGTGAATGAAACCATCAGAACACTTAAAGAAGATGGAAAATATATTTCAATTGTTTCAGCAACCTTTTCCGAGTTTATAAGGCCATGCATAAATTCGATTCAAATATTTGCAAAAGATTTAAATATCGAGAATGGATATGTTGGCCCGTTAAAGGGAAGGATGATCGGGGGTCCTGAAAAGGTGAAAGTAACAAAGAAGAGAATAAAAGAGTTGGATTTGAAACCGGAGCAGATTTTATGTATCGATGACGGAACAACGGGCGTTGATTGGTTTCTCGATTCAGAAAAAGTTGGCTATAATGCGCTTGCGTTTAATCCAAATTCTGTTCTTCTTTATGAGATTTCAAATAATCCGGTTGGTTGTTACATCGTAATTTCGGATAATTTCAAAGGAATTTTACCGGTATTGGGTTATGATGAAAATACCGGCGGCATGATACTGCAAAAGAATCGTGGAACAATAATCGACCAAGAACTGAGCGGGGTTGGAGATTATTCAAAAGAAACCGGAAAACCGGTTGAATTTGACGGCGACAATTTGTTAAATCTTTCAAAAGACGCCATAATGAGGTACAAACTAAATATGTAGTCAAAGACCCCGCAAAATTTACTATATGGCTTCTATTGTTGAGGGCGGTTTCTTGGTTATGTTATAGGTAACGCTTACGACGTTCGGCACTTCATTTGCCAACCTTTCTGCTAATCTGTCCAAAGTTTCATAAGGAAGTCTTGTTGGAGATGCCGTTGTTGCATCTTTGCTGTCCCAACACCTTACTTCTATTTGCAATCCGTAATCTCTTTTCCCTTCTTTTATCCCAGTAACTCTGTCTTCGTGCAAAATAGCCAGATATTGAAATGCCTCGGTATCAGATAATTCGTCTTCAACAATTTTCGTCGCTTTTCTCACGATTTCTACCCTTTCTGGAGTAACTTCTCCTATTACTCTCGTTGCCAATGCTGGACCCGGAAAAGGAGGTCTATTATATATTTCTTCGGGTAAGCCAAGAGCCTTCGCAACTTTTCTTATTGCCAGCTTTCTTAGTTGAATTACGGGCTCTATAATTCCGTAGCCGTAAGTTTCTTCTGTATTAATTCCAAGCTGTTCAAGTATATTATGCTGTCTTTTAATTCCAGCAACGGTTTCTTCCACATCCGTATAATTTGTGCCTTGGAGCAAATATTTTGCACCGCTTTTTCTTACGAGCGGGCCGAAAACATCTTTGTAAAATGCCCGGGTAATTGCCTCCCTTTTCTCTTCCGGATCTTTAAGGCCTTTTAGCCTTTCAAAGAAGATATTCTTTGCATCTATGAGCTCAATATTCACTCCCAAATCCTCAAACAATGAAGCAATGTGTTCTGGTTCATTTTCTCTCATTAACCCATTGTCGATAAAAAATGTTTCGAGCTTGTCACCCAAAGCTCTGTGCCCCAACATCGTAACGGTCGAAGAATCAACGCCGCCGGATAAGGCATTAATAGCTAAGTCATCGCCAACAACCGAAGAAATATACCGGACCTTTTCTTCAATAAACTTTTCTGGATTTAATTCTTCCAGTGTTATTTCTTTGATTTCCATATGATTTACTAAAATTAAAATCTTTTTAAATTTTTGTTTTTAAAGGGCTTCGATTGTATTCAATATCCGCATGATAAACGAATCGCAAACCTCTCCGAAATTTTTATCAAAAAATTAATCGGGTTTGATATTTCATGATTCCTCTTTGGATATGCAAATCCCTTAAAATCAGAATCCCTTGCTTGGCAACCACATCTCTTGCAGATATAATTTTGCACCATTTTATTTATCATACATGGGTTGAAAAGAATCACGGGCTTCGGCATTTTGTATAACACAATGAGATGAAAACACTTCAGGCAAATCTATAAACACTTGGTTTCCCGCCATCGGCAAGATATTTTAACTGCTCATAATCTATCATTTCTTCACCCGAACATAATTCCGCCCCATCGCCGACGACATTTTTTAAATCTTCTCCGCGATTAGAATGATGCTCCGGGATCGTCAATATCAGAGCCATCGATGGTTTCCCATCCCAGTCAATGCCAACCGCTTTAGTTACTCCAACATAAACCGGTTTTTCGTCGTTCCCCAATTGATAAATTTTCAGACCAGTTGCAAAGCCTGCCCGAGAAAGGTGATCAAAAACTGTTCTTAAATGCCTGCCGTTCGAGATAAGATATTTTTCTACATTTCTTTCCGTCTCTTCAAGAGCCGACATCTCAGATGCGTCAGACATTTTAAATCTTCTGCTGCGTATCTCCATTCTTTTCACCTTATTAACAATAATCATTAAAAATTTTTAATCTTAACTCCGCCGATTTTTTAGAAGAAACCACATCATAGCTGACTTATTTGCAAGAATTCATTTCGGAGAAAAATTGGGAACGGGATTTGAGAGAATCAGAGAGATATGTAAGAAGGAAAACGCTTCTTTTCCTGATATAGAATTTGATGAAAATTATTTTTATGTTATATTTAGGCAAAGTAGAGAGTACCTAAAATTAGCTTCCAAAGAGGTCACCGAAAAGGTCACCGCAAGGGTCACCGAAAACCAGCTTAGAATTTTGGAGGAAATACGGAAAAACGGGTATGTTTCGGTGAAGTTCTACCCTTTAATTCACCAAAAATTTGGAGAAGAAGCAAATTATATATAAGGAATGCTAATATAATTATGTGCGGAATGGAACTCAATAAAACTGATTTTCTGGAGAATGTAACTGATATTTCAACATGGCCCGACGGGACTTATTATGACTTATTATGAGAATTGCACGGTTACGGATAGTGGATGAGAGTATGAAGTATTGTATTAAACCTTGTAAACTTTTTATATACCAAAATCCATATTTTCATTAAAAATACAAATGTATATAATTAAAAAGGTGTAGTTTTATGAAAAGCGAAAAAGAAATCGAAGAAAAAGTAATTGATTATCTGAAAAAAAGAAAATATGAAGATATTAGACAACGAGTTAAGATTAGAGGTAAAGTTGCGGATATAATTGCTTTGAAAAATAATGAAATAACAGTAGTTGAAGTAAAGGGGGAGAAAGGAGATATTTTAAGAGGGGTGGAGCAAGCAATCCACTATAGCAGATGTTGTAATTATTCTTATCTTGCAATCCTCAAGGAAAAGGCAGATAAAGAAATAAAGACCATTTGCAAAAATGTTGGAATCGGTTTACTGGCAGTTAACAAAAATGTAAAAGAAGTGTTAAAGCCTAAACGAAGGAAATCACTTGAATCCGTTAAATCAAAGATTTTAAAACTGAAAGCAAAAAACATAATTAGAAAAAAACCAAGAAAGAGTTTATTAGAAAATCTTTTTCCGTCAAGAGTAAGGATTAACATTTTAGAACTGTTAATTTTTAATTCTGATAAAGAATTTCATTTAAGAGAGCTTGCAAGAAAAATAGATTCCAATCCAACATATGTTAAAAAAGAACTGCAAAATCTCAAAGAGCTAAATCTTGTGTCAGAATCAAAAAAAGGAAATCTGAGTTTATTCAAAATAAACAGAAATTCACCGATATTCACTGAGCTTAAAAATATATTTATGAAAACAGAATACTTCGGGGAGTTAATAAAAAAATCTTTAAAGAAATTGAAGATTGATTTTGCTTTTATCTTTGGCTCTTTCGCAAAAGATACTGAAAGCGGGGAAAGTGATATTGATTTGTTTGTCGTTGGGGATGTTAAGGAAGACGAGTTATTAAAGATCATTCAAAAAATTGAAATGCAAAGCGGGAGAGAAATCAATTACATTTTATGGAAAAAATCTTTGTTTATGAAGAGGGCAAAAAAACACCACTTGCTTAATGAAATCGCTAAAAATCCCGTGATAATGCTTGTTGGGGACGAAGATGAACTCAGAAAGATCATCGGATGATATGTGGGAAAAAATAGAGATTAACAAGGAACTTGTAAAGAATGCATTATCATTAGCCAAAAGAGACCTGAAAACTGCGAAAAATGTTTTTGAAGATAAAGATTATGATTGGTGTTTATCCATCGCTTATAATGCGATGTTGCAGGCTGGTAGGGCTTTAATGTTTTCAAAAGGATACAGGCCAAAAGGAAAATACAAACATGTTGCAGTTGTAGAATTTGTGAGGTCCGGATTTGGCAGAGAATTTTCAGACCCAATGTTGTTTATTTTTAACAAAACAAGAAAGAAAAGGCACATGGCAGTTTATGAGCAGGTTAATATTGTTAGTGAGGAAGAAGCAAAAAATGCAATAAACTGGGCAGAAAGATTTGTTAAGAGGGTTGAAGAGATATTGTTTAGAGTATGATTTTTATTGCCGATTTTGGTTGTGTCTTTGGTTTGGATGAGAGTTTTGGAGCAATTCTGGAAATCACAGGTAATGGATTCTGGACAAAAAACCCCATGATTCTGTTTCCATATCAAGTCCTAAATCCTGGATGCGGGTTTTTGAGTTTGCAGATGAAAAATAAGGAAAGTTGGAATTCAAAAATTATATATATGAAGCATGCTAATATAATTATACGCGGAGTGGAACCTACTATGAAAACTGCACTATTACGGATAGTGAGTGAGGGTATGAAAACAAAAACCATGAACAATAAAATCATGAAAACGAAAAATATTGAGGAAGGCGGAGAAAAAGAACATAGCCTACATGGTCACTTATTTTCTGGAGTGAGCTTGACAGTTATCTGTTTTGTGCTGTTATTTGCTGGGGTAGGTGTGGCGTTTGGTGGAATTCCAACACCAAACCAACCGCCTGACCAGCCAACCCTAAACTACCCAGCAGACAACTCAACTGATATAGAACTTACGCCAATTCTTAACATAACTGTAACCGACCCCGACGGAGATACGATGAATGTCACATTTTACAACGCAACCTCTGACGCCGCAATCTGCACGAACACCTCGATAGCAAACGGTTCTGCAGTCGCATGCAAGTGGACAACAGCAAACTCTTATGATACCACTTATGAATGGTATGTGAATGTTACGGACGGGACGGATACAACCACCTCACCGACATGGAATTTCACGACAAAATCAAGCCCAACCTTTTCTTTCATATATCTTAATCCAGTCGATAATACAGCTACTAACAACACTACCCCTGATTTCAACTTCACGGTTTCAGGAACAGAAACCTCCTACTCTTGCGAATTATTTTTGAATGATACAGGATACGGAACTGCAACGGCGAACAACAATACCCCAACCATAATCACGGCAAATTCTTCTTTGAGTGATGGAACTTACAACTGGTATATCAATTGCACTGCTGGAGGAGTTACTAATCAGAGTGAGGTGAGAAAGATTACAATAGACACAACTCCTCCGACAATTTCAATTACATCTCCAGGTAATAATGACTATTTAAATTCAACTCTTATCACAATAAACTTGACGGCAACGGACACAAATCTGAATTACACAAACATCTCAATTTACAATTCAACGGGAGATTTGGTAAATTCAACAACAGATTCAACAAACGGAAGTTATTCCATAACTCTATCAGTCCCGACAGACGGTGTTTATAACATAACTGCAACGGCTTACGACAATGCAGGAAATTCAAATTCAACAACAGTAACGAATGTTACAATAGACACAACAAATCCAACAACAACAGATGACGCACCTTCGGGATGGCAAAGTTCTGCCTTTAACATTACTTTAACTTGTTCTGATAGTGGTAGTGGCTGCAACTTAACCCAATACAGAATAGACGGAGGAAGCTGGCAAAATGGAACCACGGTGGAGATAACCACAGACGGAAATCACACAGTAGAATATAATTCCACAGACAATGTGGGAAACACAGAAACAACAAATACAGTTTATGCAGCTCTTGACACCACTCCTCCAACTATAAGCTTTACTACTCCAACTACACAAACAGGAAATTACTCTCAAAACTGGATTGCAGCAAATGTTACTGCTTCTGATTCTAGTAGCGGAATGGACAAAATCACCGTATATCTTTACAACTCAACGGGTTTAGTGCAATCAAACACTTCCTCATCACCTTTCTTCATTAACTTCACAGATTTACAAAATGGAGCCTATTATCTAAATGCAACCGCAAATGATACTGCAAGTAATCTAAATGCAACAGAGACAAGAACTATTTTGCTTGACACAACCCCTCCAACAGCTTATATTAATATTAGCAATAATGATACTTATACAAATACAAGTTTAGTTACATTGTATTTAAATTATAGTGATGCAACTTCCGGATTTGATAAATGTAGATATTCAAATAATGGTGAAAACTGGACTGATTGGGAAAATTGTACAACAACAAAATCTAATTGGAATTTAACAAATCCAACTTATGGTGGGAACTCAAGCGAAGGAACAAAAATTGTTTGGTATCAAGTAAGGGATAAAGCAAACAATACAAATACCACTTTTGATACAATTATCTTAGATACAACAAAACCTTCAATAACAATTAACTCTCCAGATTCAGATACAGTATTAAACTCAACCATGATAGCAATAAACCTCACATCCACAGACGCGAACCTAAATTACACAAATATTTCAATAATAAATGCAACAGGTTCACTAGTAAACTCAATAATAAATGAGACAAATGGAACTTATGTTGTACTCTTGTCGGTTCCAATAGAAGGAGTTTACAACATAACAGCAACAACCTATGATAGGGCAGGAAATTCAAACACAACAACAATTACAAATATAACAATTGATATAACCCCTCCAGCAATAATAATAACCTCTCCAACAAACATGACTCCAACATATAAACAACCGGGAATGAATTTAACGGTTTATTACACTTACACCGAATTTAATCCGAAGAACTTAACTTTATATCTTTTGAACCAGTCAAATTCAGTTATTGGAATCATGATTCTTGATGAATCTAATTTAAATGGAGGAGATAATCAGTCTGGAAATACTTATATAACAATCCCAAGCAATGCAACCCCTGGCCTTTATCATGTTCAAGCAGTAATGTATGATTTAGCAGGAAATAATAATTTCACGGAGCAATCTAATTCTGTTATTGTTACAAACCAAACCTTCGATTTCTATGGAACCACACATTATCAGAATGCTACCGAAATGAACGGAACAAATGTTACAATAGAAGTTTATCAGATGGCTCCAAATCAACCGCCTTCTTTGGTTGATTCTTTTACCGATATCAGTGATGAAAACGGAACATTTAATGTGACAAATATAACATATTACCATACTCTATTTTACAAGCCAATAGTAAGACACTTTAGTGGAACTCTACTTGATTACATAGGTCCTTCTCTTCCAATGCTACCAGCTATGGAATTCCATAATTTAGGCTCGGTAAATTTCTACTTGAAAGAAGGGGCAACTTTGAACATAACTGCTGTCAATGCAACAGGAAGCCCAAAAAGATTCAACTACATGATAAAAGATACAAAGTTAGGTTATCCAATTGCAGAGCATTTTGTCTCAAACCCAAATCTTGCCGTAAATCAAACAATTGTTTATGTCCCCGCAGACAGAAATTATTCAATTATGATTTATCCTTTTGACAGTTTCCCGATGACTTATGATTTGAACAACCTTTCTAACTATACTGCGCCGAAAAAAGTTGATATTCAGTTTAACTGCTCACAAGAATGGAAATGGGTCTCTGGGTACGCAAAATATAATGGAAGCGCAAACTTTACGAATTTAACAATTATCACCTATCTATTTGAACCAGGAAATATGATTTCCAAAGATCATCCTTTACCTCTAAGCATGGGTCTCTGGAGAGGACCTCCAACAAATGATACAATTAATGCAACAACAGGGTTCTTTAACATAACCTTGCCGGCAACTCCAAGCGGAATGAAATTATTGCTCTTTGCAAATGCCGAAAAGAACGGAAGTTATTATGGAAATTTCAGGAATATAACCCTAACAATGGGAGGAAACGATACAACAAATTTCAACTTCACTTTGCATGAATTGATCGGAAACAATTCTACTTTAAGTGTTGAAAAAGCAGGTCAGGAAAAGGAGACACTAAATGTAAACACAAAGGAATCTTCATTTAAATTAACAAACGGAACAATTCCTGTGAAGAATGCGCACATTGAAGTTAGGTTAGATTATACCGATATTAACGGCTCTGAATTTACATTTATGGCAGATGTTTCACCAGATAGCAACGGAACATTCAAGTTGCCTCTTCTAAATCACTCTATTGATAGGATAAACATCTTTTCACCAGATTTCGCTCCTAAAAAACAATCTTTAGAGGCAAGCGATTTGGCAAATCAACCAGTAACTATAACATTGAAAACATTCAGGCCGGAAGGAATTGGTAATCAAACATTTGAAGATATTTATATTAATATGATTAGAAATACTCCTGAATGTGATGTTCCTTATCCGAATGAAAATTGTTCGCTAATGCCAGAGAAAAATATAAGTGAGTTCAATCCTTTAGGTGTTGTGATGAGCGGAGCTAAGATGAGCTTCAGAATGAAAAAAGTTAGCAATAACATAACTGTTCACTATGTGAATGTTGATTTATTTGCCTCTGGTCCTCCGGATGCAGTTTTTGACAGCAATTCAAGCGATACAAAAGGAGATACTTTTGCCCAAGCTTGGAGATTTGGAAGCCAGGGTCCAGAGATTTATGAGTATGTTATAATCGGCATACCTTATAAGGAGGCAAGCCAATCGCAAACAGGATTCAACGAGAGCGCAGATATTAATTTGAGCATACCTTATCTATATGATGATAACTGGGATGTGATTTGGAATCAGTCTGCTGGAGACAATACAACAGATATATCTAACAATGATACCCTAAAAGATTTCAGGGATTATCTTAACTCAGAATATGAAGCTTATTTGAACGGAACTAAGGTAACATGTAATGAAAGCGATGTGAATTTAACAGGACTTTGTTACAAAGATACAACAAACAATATGCTCTGGTTCAGAATTCCACATTTCTCTGGCATAGGTCCTGAAAATGAGGGAGATATATTAAAGGTAAATTTAGAATCCTGCGACTCATCTTCTGAATGTGTTGGTGGGTATTGTGTGCATGGATATTGTTGGAATGCTGCAACAAGATGCGGAGATGGTTATTGCGATTCTGGAGAAACCCATGCGGACTGTCCATCAGATTGTCCTTCTACAAGTACAGGAGTAGCTGGAGAGATCTACATACCACCAGTAAAGCAAGTCCACAGTTGGACAAAAATAACGCCCGGAGTTGCAACGATAATGAAGATAACACACAGGGAATTAGGATTAAAACAAATACAGCTTGAGGTTAAGAGTCATGCAAACAATGTTAAAATTACAGTTACAAAATTGGGTGGAAAGCCGGATTCTGTTACACAGAAAATTTCCGGAAAAACCTACAAATATCTGGAAATTAATGCAGAGAATCTGAATGAAACCAATTTGGAAAAATCAAAAATCAGGTTTGAAGTTAACAAGACATGGATAACCGAAAACAATCTGGATAAAAATAAAATTTACCTGTTACGATATACAACAGAATGGGAAAAATTGAAAACAATATTAATCAATGAAACAGACAATTACATAAACTATGAAGCAGATACCCCGGGATTCAGTTACTTCGCGATTGCGGGTGAAGAAAAGATTTGTTCAGAAGGAGAAAAGAGATGTTCAGATAACAACCTAGAACAATGCATAAACAACTCCTGGCAGTTAACAAAAACCTGCGAATTTGGGTGTAATGAAACAACATTAGAATGCAATCCAAAACCAGCAGAAGAGATAGAGAAAATCTGCGAGGAAGGAGCAAAAAGATGTTTCAACAGCGAACTTCAAATCTGCGGAAACAACAACTGGCAAACAATAAAAATCTGCGATTACGGTTGCAATGAAACAGCATTAGAGTGTAATCAGCCGGCAAAACCTGAAAAAAGAAACTATTTGATTTACATTTTAATTCTTCCGGTGATTATTGGAGGAGTTCTATCTTATCTGTACAGAGACAAAATAAAAGAAACGGGGAAAAAATTTGAAAAGATACGAGTGAAATCGAGAAAGAGAATTAAAAATTGTAAAAGAAGATCTTGATTTTGGATCGTCTGTTTTAGTTAAGGATAGAGCTGTCATGGAATATGAACCAAACTATCTGAAATTATACGAGAGCGGGGAATTAGACGAAAGAATAGAAAAACTTTATAAAATGCTCGAGTCCTGCAAACTTTGTCCAAGAAAATGCGGAAAAAACAGATTAAACGGAGAAATCGGCTATTGCAAATCTGGGAAAGATATCATCGTTTCTGCCGCTCATCCGCATTTTGGAGAAGAAGGACCATTGGTCGGCATTGGAGGATCCGGAACAATATTTTTGACGAATTGCAACTTGGGTTGCGTTTATTGCCAAAATTATGAGATAAGTCACATGAGCATTGGCAATAAAATGACGGAAAAAGAGCTGGCAAAAAATATGGTCAGATTACAGAATATGGGTTGCCATAACATAAACTGGGTTACTCCGACTCACTTTACCCCGCAACTGATCAAAGCAATCAAATATGCAATTGAAAAGGGGTTACATATACCCATAGTTTATAACTGCGGTGGTTATGAAAATAAGGAAACAATAAAGCTGCTTGACGGCATCGTTGACATTTACATGCCCGATATAAAGTATGGTAAAAGCGAGCCCGCAGAAAGATATTCAAACGCTCCGGATTATTTTGACAGGTGTAAAGAAGCTGTTAAGGAGATGCATCGCCAAGTCGGTGATTTGAAGCTTGACAACAAAGGAACGGCATACAGAGGCTTGCTCATAAGACATCTCGTATTGCCAAATGACCTCGCTGGCAGCGAAGATGTCTTAAAATTTGTCGCAGAAAATATCTCGGTCAACAGCTATGTGAATATAATGCCTCAATACAGACCGATGGGGGAGGCACGCAGATATAAAGAATTGAACAGACCAATAACCAAACTGGAATTCGGTCGAGCAACGGACATTGCGAAGTCGCTTGGCTTAACGCGAGGCATCGGCGAGCGTGAAAGGTTTTAAAATCAAAGTGAACTTAGAATTAATAGAAATGTGATTTTATGAGTATAGAAAAAATTTTATCGGAAAAAAAACCTCTGATCGACGAAGTCATTGAAAAATATATACCCAGAAAACTTGATAACCGGTCAATGGAATTCATTTGCGGAAAAACCAAGTATGACTATAATATAGAAGCCTGCCAGAAGACGATAGCCGACCCCATATGGGAATTGCTCGACAGAGGCGGCAAGAGATGGAGACCGACATTATTCCTGCTCGTGGCTGAGGCTCTCAAAGGCGATATGAAAAAGATACGCGACTTTCTAATAATTCCAGAAGTAGTTCATGAAGGAACATTAATGATAGATGATATTGAAGATTCATCGGAGCTTAGAAGAGGAAAACCGTGCACGCACAAGATATTCGGCGAAGACATAGCAATAAATGCCGGGAACGCGATGTATTATTTGCCGCTGCTCCCATTTATTAAAAACAAAGACAAAATTGACTCGGAGACATTGGCAAAAGCCTATAATGTATATGCTCAGGAAATGATAAACATCAGTTTTGGCCAGGGAATGGACATAGCGTGGCATCGCGGGCTGGCAGACGCCGATAACATAACAGAAAAAGAGTACATGCAGATGTGCGCATTCAAGACCGGGACCCTGGCGAGAATGAGCGCGAAGCTCGCGGCGGTTTTAAGCAACGCGGACAACGACATTACGGAAAAACTCGGCGAGTTTGCCGAGTCGATCGGGATCGCATTCCAGATTCGGGACGACATCCTCGACATTAGCGCGCCAGAGAACATAGGCAAGGAATTCGGGAACGACATCAAAGAGGGCAAGAGAACTTTAATGGTTATACATACGCTGCAGAATGCGAATGAAAACGACAAAAAAAGGCTCGTCGAAATTTTGAACAAGCACACCGATAATATTGAAGAGAGAAAAGAGGCGATCGACATCATCAAAAGATATAACTCCGTTGAATACGCAAAAGAGATTGCAAAAAAAATCGTAAATGAAAGCTGGAACAAAATTGACAAAATTCTTCCCGACTCGGATGCGAAGAGAAATTTGAAGGCGTTTGCAAACTTCGTAATTGAGAGGGAGTTTTGAGAATCATCTTCATCTTGCGGAATTCCAAGCATCTTCGACGATATCCTTAATCACTCTTCTCACGGCCTGCTCCGAACCGTATTTTGGTTTCTGCCCCAATTTTTTAATTTTGGATATGTCCAATAGCATTAGCGGGACGTCGCCTTTCCAACCCCTGTTGCCGCCGGTGAATCTGAATTTTGGTTTTAGTTTCGTCTCTTCGCATAAAATTTCGGCAATTCTTTTAACAGAAACCCAGTCCTCGTTGCCGATGTTGAAAATATTTATTTTGTCATCGCTCTTTTCCCTCGCCAATAGCATCGCATCGATGCAATCATCCACCAAGAGATATGATTTTTTCTGGTTGCCGTCTCCAAGAATTTCTAACTCGCTCGGATTCGTTCTCAGTTTGTCGGTGAAATCGTGAATCACTCCATGAGTCGATTTGGACCCGATGATATTTGCAAGTCTGAATATCCAAGACTGAAAATCAAATGTTTGGCAGCATGCCATAATCAACGCTTCTGCCCCGAGTTTTGCCGCGCCGTATAAGGATATTGGCATGGTGGGATGTGTTTCCGGAGTTGGCTTTAAATGATCTTCGGATATCGCCTCGCCATAAACGGTTGATGTTGATGTAAAGATTATCTTTTTGACATCGCTTTTTCCCATCGCATCCAAAACATTTTTCGTTGCCAATATATTTTGTTCAAAATGAATATTTATGTCATCGATTCTGACATCGGGATTTGCCGCCAGATGCCACACCTCATCCGCATCTTTGAAATATTTGCAGATTTCATCCTTTAACAAATCAACTTTATGAAATTCGAAGTTCGGGTTTTCGAGATGCCGTTTTATAAATTCCAATTTACCGGAGCTCAGATTATCCAAAACGATTATTTTATTATTCTTTATTAACTCGTCGACTAAATGGGAGCCGATAAAGCCGGCCCCGCCGGTTATGAGGATTTGAGACATAAGTAAATAATTATGAGCAAAAGTTTTTAAAAAACATTGATTATAAATAACTTTATGAAACCGAGTATTTCTGTCGTAATACCTACTTACAATGAAGAAAAGTATATAGAGAGGTGCTTAAAATCTCTACTAAATCAAACCATACCAAGAAAAAATTATGAAATAATAGTCGTTGACGGACAAAGTACAGACAAAACAGTAAAACTTGCTAAAAAGTTTGCGGATAAAGTAATTCAACAAAAAAGCGAGGGTGTCGGGGGAGCAAGAAATGATGGCGTAAAGATTGCAAAATGCGATATCGTTGCAACGACGGACGCTGATTGTATTGTTCCCAAGAATTGGTTGGAAGATATTTTAATGGCTTTTAAGCGCGATAAAAACCTCGTTGCCGTTTATGGCGTTGATAATCCCATCGAAAAAACATTGAAAAGCAAATTAACTTATAAATTTATAAGGATTATATTCAAGTTTGGGGCAATTTTTAATTTTCATACATTAATAGGGACTAACTCATCTTTTAGAAAAGATGTGTTTCAAAAAATCGGCGGATATAATAATTTACCATATCTTGATGATACGGAAATATCATTTAGAATTAAAAAAGAGGGTAAAATTAAATGTCTTAAAAGCTTGTGTGTCCAAACTTCTAATAGGCGATTAGAAAAAAACGGGTATTTATCTACATTGCTGATCTGGAGTAAAGGAGCTATACAATTATTGCTTGGTTTGCCCCTCTCAAATATAAAATACAACAAACAAAATTATTGAGTGGTTCTATGAGAATTGCGTTTTTTTCAGATACTTTCTTACCTCAAATTAACGGTGTGGTAACCACTGTTATTAATTATTCCAAATTTTTAGCAAGTCGCGGACATAAGATAATTATTATTGCGCCAAAACCAAAAATCAAGAAAAATATAAATTTGGGCTCTAACATAATAATAAAATATATAACCTCAATTGATTTCCCGACATATAAAGAATATAGAATTGCAATTCCGACCTTTATTTCAATATTACAGTCATTGTATAAATTTAAACCGGATATAATTCATATCCATTCGCCCTTTTCAATAGGATGGCAGGGTATTGTTTCATCTAAAGTTTTTAATTTACCTTTAATTGGAACTTACCATACAATATTTCCAGAGTTTTTAGAATATATACCAGTTCGTACAATTAAAAAAAAGGATTCTGTTGAAAAAATCGTATGGAGAACAACAAATTTTATATATAATAATTGTGATTTAATAACTTCCCCTTCCGTTGCAGTTAAGAATTTATTAATAAAAAACGGTATTAAAAAACCTGTTAAAGTAATCTCTAATGGAATTGATTTATCAAAGTATCAAACAAAAAAAATATCCAAAGAAACTAAAAATATAATAAACAAAAAATTTACAAATATTATTTATTTTGGTAGAATTAGTTATGAAAAGAATATTGGCATTTTACTAAAAGCAATGAAATTAGTTTTAAATAAACAAAAAAAAGTAAAGTTAATAATTGTCGGGAGTGGCCCGCAGTTGCATGAATTAATAAAAAAATCAAAAGAATTAAAAATATCAAATAATGTCATTTTTACCGGTTTCGTCAAAGATAAAATATTATTTGAGTTACTTTCTTCTGCCGATATATTTACAACGGCAAGTACGAGCGAGAATCAAAGCCTTACAATTTTAGAGGCAATGGCATCTGGTTTACCGCTTATAGGAGCAAATAGTTTAGGAATTCCAGAATTAATATGTAATGGTAAAAACGGTTATCTTTTCGAGCCAAATAACTACGAAGAATTAGCGAATAAATTACTAAAATTAATTCAAAATGAAAAATTAAGAAATCGTTTTGGCAATAATTCACGAAAATTTGTTAAAAAATACTCATTGGATAATGTAATCATTAAATTAGAAAAGCTTTACACTAAAGAAATTAATCGATACTCAAATTCTTAAATTTATGGCTTATAAATTTTAGTGATGAAAGTAGGAATATTGGGTGCCGGATTAACGGGATTAACATTGGGCTACTTATTAAAAGAAAGGGGAGTTGACTTCGAAATATTAGAAAAAGATATTGAATGTGGCGGTTTGTGTAAAACAATACAAGAACAGGGTTTTACATTTGATATAGCGGGGGGTCATATAATTTTTTCCAAGGATAAAAAAGTTCTAAACTTCATGCTTAATCTTTTGGGTGATAACAAGATTCGACATAGAAGGAATGCAAAGATTCTTTACAATGATTATGTTATTAAATATCCCTTTGAAAATGGGTTGGCAGACCTGCCACCAAAAGAAAATTTTGAATGCTTAAATGAGTTCATAAAAACATTAAATCAGAATCATGAAAAACCGAAACATTTTGGCGAATGGATTTATCAAACATTTGGAAAGGGTATTGCAGAAAAATATATGATACCTTACAATGAAAAAATATGGAATTTTAAAACGCAAGACATGGCAACATTCTGGGTCGATGGCAGAGTACCGAAACCGCCATCAGAAGACATAATAAAATCGTCTTTGGGAATTGGGACAGAAGGTTATATACATCAACTTTATTTTTATTATCCAAAACGCGGTGGCATTCAATCACTAATAAAATCGATGGAAGAAAAAATTAAATATAGCATAACAAAAAATTTTGAAATCAAGTCAATTAAAAGAGAGAATAATAAATGGATAATTTTCAACGGCAAAGAGAAAAAAGAAGTTGACAAAATTATATCAACGATACCGATTTTTGATTTAATAAAAATATTGGATGATGTACCAAAGCATGTTATTAATGCGATTAATAATCTAAAATATAATTCATTAATAACCGTAATGCTTGGACTGGATGTAAATAAACTAAATGACTTCCACTGGCTTTATATACCAGACAAAAACATTCTAACGCATAGAGTTATTTTTCCTAAAAATCATAGTAAATATATGACACCGAAGGGAAAGTCTTCGGTTGTAGCAGAAATAACTTATAATGAAGGCGATGCTATTTCAAAAATCAGAAATAAAGGAATTATAGAACATACCGTAAACGGTCTCCATAAAAGAAAAATAATAGATAAAGATACGGTATGCTATACCAAGATTATTAAGTCAAAATATGCTTATGTCGTTTATGATTTAAACTATCAAAAAAATATTAAAATTATTAATGATTTTTTCAAAGATTTGGGTATTGAATTGTGCGGAAGGTTTTCAGAATTTAAGTATTTGAATATGGATGCATGCATTAGAAGCGCGATGAATTGTATAAAAAATTTAAAGTAAAGAATTCCACTGCATTATTAATTGGCAGCGATTTATAAATAAATGGGTCTGCCCGGATTTTCATGCGGCGTTTTTCTCTGCGATTCTCGCCGGTCTTTTTCTCATAAATTATGCGACGGATTTCTCCCAATTTTTCTCTTTTACGATACCTTTTCTTTTAATAATATATGCGAAACGAAGTTTCGCCCGAATTTCTCTCTTTCCGATAGTCTTTCTCTCTTTTTAAGAGAGAAAGGTATTTTGAACCGGGGTCACAGGCTTTTTCTCAATGCAAACGTCCCGAAGCCTGGATCCTAACCAAACTAGACTACAGACCCAAATACCGCCGACAAGCCCTGAGCGAGGTTTGAACTCGCGACCTTTACCTTACCAAGGTAACGCTCTGCCAACTGAGCTACCAGGGCAAATACAATAACAAAAATTTCAGACAAACAATTATTTTTCTGCAACAAATTTAATGTCCCTTTCTTTTACCGTTCTTCGCTCGGCGTGATTTGAAATTCGCACCGCCTTTAGGGCTATGTTGAAGCCGTATTCCTCTACGATGTCTCTCAACTCTTCTATGGCATCCTTTGAAATTCTCTTTATTTTCGACTTCTTTGCAATTCTTTCGAATGCCAACAGCGATAGCGCCATAAAATTCACTTATATTTTAATCTTTTTAATCCATACTATGCACATACCGATCACTAAAACCAACCAGAAACATATTATCCTGTCCACGAAGATGACCGCCCCGGCAACGGATTTCATAACGCCAAGCAACATAAATGCGTATGTTCCGCCCGCCTCGACGAGGCCGAGCCCGCCGGGGAGCCACGGCACCACGCCGATCAATAGGGTCAGCGCCCACGCAAATATTATTGTTGAAAACGATATCTCATAAGAGAATGCATTGAAAATGAAATATATTCTCAAAAACTCCAAAATTCTCAATAAAAAAGAGAGTGAGTAGGTTTTTATCATGAGTTTTTTTTCATTCATAAGTATTCCAAAGGCGGTGTGAAACATTTTCGCATAATCCTTTTTCAAGTCAATGCTCGTTTTAGAAAATTTATTCACGAGCATTGAAATCTTTCGAATCGTCCATTCCGTTATTCTTCTGAGCATTTTATAATTAAAGCACAGAAATAAAAATCCACATAAAAGAAGAGAGGATATCAACAGCAATATTAAAAATGGGAGCAATTTTGCAAAAGGCAAAACACCGGCAATCAGCATAATTAAAATTATCGGGAAAATCAGCAGGTAATATGTTGAAAATTCAGCAAACGAGTCAACGGCAACGATTGCAGTCGAGGTCGTTGCTTTTATGTTTTTTCTTTTAAGCATGTATATTTTTGCAGGTTCTCCGCCAAGCTTTACGATCGGAGTAACAAAATTTACAGCCATGCCTATGACCACGACTTTTATTACGTCGAGGAAGGAGAATCCCCTGTGCGTGCCAGAGCTCCATCCGCCTTTTTTCAGTTCCAGCCCGCCCTGGGTATTAATTATTATCGACATCCTTAAACTCAAAACCAGGATTATGGAAACCTGGGTGAAAAAAGCCAAAAATAACATAACGGGATTTGAAGTTAAAATTATTGAAAAAATATCTTCGAGCCCCAAAAATGAAAAGAACCCGATCACAAGCATTAGTCCAATGAATAACAGCAACATCTTTGCACGCTTCATATATTATTTTTACCATTGAAAACAAATAAATAACTTGATTTGCATTTTAAGTCGGGTAGAGCACGCGTTTTGTTATGTTCTCTTAGTGAACTACCCTAACCTAAAGGACAGGGCTTCCAACTTCAATGGTTTTTTCAACCATATCATTGTTAGTTACGGCTGGTTCACGACAGCCCACAGGCATTAAGGAATCTGCCCCAATGCCCTATATTTTCGGCTCTCATCCCCGACTGAAGGAAGGGGACTTCTCGCCGATAAAGTTAAAATGTTAGCAAGAAATCCGTAAACTTCAGTTCATGAACGAATTGCTATATACATTATTATATGCCCTATGAAATCTGCGAACTTCGGCCGCAGTTCGCATAGATATACTTTATAAAATATATAAATTGCAATAGAAAACTTTAAATATGGTTTACGCATAAGTTTATAAGTGGAAATTTTCACTATTTGGGAGTAATTTTATTGTCGAATAAAAATAGTGGCGAACCACCGCCGAATAAAAATATTTTATGGCAGATATTCGCATCGTGATCGATGTCATTAATAATGGAGTTTGGCGGCATGGAGCAAACGGCTTCGGAGATTAAAAAAGTCATTTACCTGTGTAAGAAACATGATCATATATTTTCTTACACTGTATTTTTGCTCTGTAATATCGCAAAACTGATGAAAACGTAAAAGGTGTTGAAAATGCCGAGAACAAAAAAAGCCAAAGAGCAGATGAAATGTCCGGAATGCGGGTCAACTAAGTTTTATGAGGACGCAAATAAAGCAGAGGTTATCTGCGCGAAATGCGGAACCGTTATTCAGGAGGGCATGATCGATACGACGCAGGACTGGAGAGCGTTTGACCACGACCAGCAATCGAGAAGGTCGAGAACGGGCGCTCCTTTGACTCACAAAAGGCACGACAAAGGACTTACCACGGAAATTGGCAAGGGAGTTACCGAACTCTTTAAAGTGCCCGCCAAGAGACGCAGCCAGTACTTTAGACTAAGAAAATGGCAAAAGAGGTTGGTAACGTCAAAGGACAGAAATTTATCGTTTGCTTTGGGAGAGCTTGAGCGTCTCGTTTCTTTTCTCGGGCTTCCGAAAACATTGCACGAAGAGGTCGCCGAACTTTACGAAAAGGCTTTGCTAAAAGGTCTTGTCAGGGGCCGTTCGATAGAGTCCATCATCGCGTCTCTGGTTTACTCGTTGGCAAGGGAGTATAAAAGCCCGAGAACGCTGGCAGAAATCGCGCAGGCGTCGGGCATACCGAGACGTGAGCTCGGAAGAACGTATCGCTACATATCAAGAAAGCTCAACATGAGAATACTCCCAGCCACGGCCGAGAGCTATATTCCAAGATTTTCTTCAATGCTGAAACTCAAGGACAAAACAGAGGTCAGGGCGCTCAAGATTCTGAGAAAGGCGATGGAGAAGGATGTCATCTCCGGCAAGGGTCCGTGCGGATGCGCGGCCGCGGCTATTTATATCGCGTCCGTGCTTGAACACGAGCATAGAACACAGAGAGAGGTTGCCGATGTCGTCGGGGTTACAGAGGTCACGATCCGCAACCGCTACAAGGAAATTGCCCGCGCGCTCAACATAGAGAAAAAAGTAGACGCGATGGCAAAGGAAATGGAAGAAAAAAATAAATGATCGCGCAGGCGAACTTCTCGAGAACCCGGACTCTGGAAAACGGAATTGACAAAAATAAAAACATATTGCTCATTTCTAAGGGAATAAGATATGCGAAATTTTTGGCGGCGGCTTATCGAAAGTTATTTAATCATGCTTTAATTTTATATTAACCATGACTAACATTTTTGTTATTCATGGTGCATATGGAGACCCTGAAGAAAATTGGTTTCCTTGGCTTAAATCTGAACTTGAAAAATTAGGATGTAAAGTTTTCGTTCCAAAATTTCCAACTCCAGAGAATCAATCGCTTGAAAATTGGCTGAAAGTGTTTGAAGATTATAAACAATACTTAGATGAAAACTCTATTGTTGTTGGTCATAGTTTAGGACCTGCATTTTTGTTAAATATTCTTGAAAAATTAGACAAGCCAATCAAAGCGGCTTTTTTTGTTTCTGGTTTTGTCGGTCTGTTAGGAAATCCAGATTTCGATAATATCAATAAATCTTTTGTAGATAAAAGCTTTAATTGGCAAAAGATTAAACAAAATTGTAAGAAATTTTATATTTTTCATTCTGATAATGATCCTTATGTTCCATTAGAAAAAGCAAAAGAACTTGCAAAGAATTTAGATGTTGATGTAATTCTTGTCAAAAATGCGGGACACTTTAATGAAAAAGCAGGATATACTAAATTTGAATTATTACTTAAAAAAATAAAGAATGAACTGTAACGCCGCCGCTAAAAACTTCTTCGCTCACTATCGTTCGCTCGACCACGTTGCATTCTCGTTCCGCTTCGCTCCACTCGGGCACATAACAGCGGATAAATGCTCACTTCGTTACACTCGTTCGCCAAAATTTCTTTCGTTCTGCTCAAGAAACTTCGTTTATCCACAATAAGATATGCGAAATTGGGTTGTCAAAAAAGGCCGTGCCTCCATTGCCGCATAAAAAAGAATTTAAAGAGAAAAAATCATATTCCTCAATCTCTATGGCGTTTTCTTCGGCGTGGCTACATGTAAAGGTTTATTGTCTCCGATGTTATGGAACAAATTCTGTAAAGCCGGGTGCCGCAATTTATCCAATTAACTTTATCGGCGGAAGAACCAAAAAAGATTACGGTTAAAAACTTTACAGCGCCGGGAGAGGGATTTGAACCCCCACACCCAGAAGGGAACCAGCTCTCCGGGCTGGCGCCATGCCAGATTAGGCGATCCCGGCATTCAAAGCCCTGAATGAGATTCGAACTCATGACCTGCTGTTTACGAGACAGCCGCTCTGCCAGACTGAGCTATCAGGGCATACGACAATTCTTAAATTCTTTTTTAAAATTTTTATACTCTTAATAAGTTAATATTGATTGGTATGAAAAAAGAAATGTTTGAGGTCATGTTCTATGGTCGCGGTGGCCAGGGGGCAAAAACATCAGCGCATCTGCTGGCAGAGGCGTGCGTGGGCCAGGATAAGTTTGTTCAGGCGTGGCCGGAATTCGGTCCGGAAAGGAGGGGGGCTCCAATAAAGGCATTTGCACGGGTTTCCGACGAGTATATAGACACTCACGAAGACGTGACGTCTCCAGATGCGCTGGTTGTTCTCGACGAAACCCTGATTGCCAACATAACGGAAAACGTTGAGCGCACCGCGATAATAATAAATTCTGGCAAAAAACCGGAAAATATAAAGGCCGGTTTCAAATCCGCGGAAAAGATTTGCACGGTAAATGCAACTCGTATATCATTGGACTCGATAGGAAAGGATATTCCAAACACGCCCATGCTCGGAGCATTGGTAAAGGTCACGAACATCATTTCTCTAGATGCGATAGTAAAAAAGATTGAGGACGCGTTTCTGGAAAAGATGGGCGAGAAGGCAACGAAGGCGAACGTGGAAATGGTTAAAAGAGCGTATAACGAGGTGAGGTGCAACGACTGAAAAATTTCCAACAGAAGAAGATATAAAGAAAAAGCCGGGATGGAAAGACATTCCAAAGGCGGGGACCATTACCCGACCGGGCTCGTCTTTGCTCAACAAGACTGGCTCGTGGCGAAGCATGAGGCCGGTCTGGGACAAAAACAAGTGCGTTCACTGCGGGCTTTGCGCCGTTTACTGCCCGGACAACGCGATTCCAGTAAAAGACGGGAAGCGGTTAGAAACGAATTTTGATTATTGCAAGGGGTGCGGAATTTGCGCGAGAGAGTGTCCGGTCAAGGCAATTGAAATGGTTGAGGAAAAGGGTGATGAAAGTGAATGAGAAGGTTATATGGAGCCTCGATGACGACATTACATGGATAGATAGAAGGGCTATAGAGGACTTTATTGATAAGTATGTATCAAGAATTCGCCCATTGCCAGAAGGTATTTTTGAATTTCTTGGAACTTTTGGCGGACCGGAGGGAAAGGAAAAAATTAAACAACCCGTATATAAAGAATTTTTTAAGTCCTATATTGAAAGGTTCATAAAATGGAGATTTAAAGAAGAACCCACATCTCAGAGTGCTTTGCCCATAAATTTACCGGCAAAATACGAAGGGATATTGCCAAAATTTGAAAGATATGTGATAGATACGGATTGCTATGAACCGGATAAGTCGGCGGACCTGATTATAAAGGGCGTATATAATGGCGAAGAATATCCTTTAGGTTATCTTTTTTGCATAAAAAGAAAAGAAAAAACAGATATGCACTTTTGCCCGTTGTCGAGTGATTCTGCGATGCCTTTATATTTTCCGGACGGACCATCGCATTTGCATATCGATATAGATCATTTCACGGGATTGACCAATCCTTTAGGTCAAATATTTCTTTCGGGGACAGGAGGAGAGATTTTAGATCGCACATCAGAAAAGTCAAGAGGTGATGAAAACGAATGAACCGAAGGTTACGGTTTGTGCGATAATAGAAAAAGATGGAAAAGTGTTATTGACAAAAAGAAACGTAGAACCCTTTAAAGATTGCTGGTGCCTTCCAGGCGGACACATAGATTTTGGCGAAACGGCAGAAGATGCGGTTATAAGAGAGGTGAAGGAAGAGACCGGAACGGAGTTCGTCCCGGAATTTTTTGATTATTTTGATGAAATAATTGAAAAACTTAACTGGCATGCGGTCGTTCTGGCATTCGGCGGAAGCGCGGAAGGTGAAATAAAAAAAGGCGAGAAGGAAGTGTCCGACATTAAATGGTTTTCAGTTGACGATGCGGTTAAAATGGATTTGGCATTTATACATAATTTTATTTTAGAGAGGTGGACTAAAAGTTCAAAAAATGAGTGATGAGAAAAATGGAAAACAAAAATTATAAAATACGTTCCCTGACCGGGAATTTTGCCACGGCAGAGGCAATGAGACAGATAGACCCCGATGTCGTTGCCGCGTACCCCATCACGCCGCAGAGCGGGATCGTTGAAAGGTTTTCGGAGTTCGTCGCGGACGGCAAGGTCAATACGGAGTTCATACCGGTCGAGAGCGAACACTCGGCAATGTCGGCATGCGTTGGCGCATCATCTGCCGGGGCAAGGGTTATGACCGCGACATCGAGCCAGGGCTTGGCGCTTATGTGGGAGATCGTCAGCGTGGCTTCCGGGTTGAGGCTGCCCATCGTCATGGCGGTCGTGGACCGCGCCTTGTCTGCGCCCATAAACATTCACTGCGACCATTCCGACTGCATGGGCGCGCGCGATCTCGGATGGATTCAGATATTTTCCGAGAATCCACAGGAGGCATACGAAAACGTCTTTCTTGCGCTTCGCCTGGCAGAGTCCGTGAGCCTTCCAGTAATGGTCATGCAGGACGGCTACGTGACGAGCCATTGCGTTGAAAGGGTTAAAGTTTATGACGACGAAGCGGTCAGAAATTTTATCGGCGAGAGAAAACCCGAACATCCTTTGCTGGACATAAAAAATCCCGTGACGTTGGGACCTTTGCAATTGCAGGATTATTTCTTTGAGACGAAGAGGCAGGAAGCCGAGGCGATGGAACTTGCAAAGCGGGAATATATCAAGATTGGGAATGAACTATCAAAAATGACCGGAAACAAATACGATTGCCTCGACGCTTACATGGTTGATGATGCGGACGCCGTTATCGTTACGATGTCGTCAACGGCTGGTACAACGAGAGCCGTCGTGAAAAAGATGAGAGAGCGGGGAAAGAAGGTCGGGCTGTTGAAAATAAGATTATACAGGCCGTTCATGTACGAACGGGTCGCCGGGGTTTTGAAGGGAAAAACGGTCGGCGTGCTCGACAGGTCACTGAGCTTTGGCGCATTGCCCCCGTTGTTCGCCGACATCAAAAACTCGTTGCCGAATGAAAAGATGCAGTCTTATGTGTTTGGTCTCGGCGGCAGAAACATCTTTGAAAGCGATATTGAAAAGGTTTTCGACGAATTGCTAAAAGGCAAAACAGAAAACGAGATAAAATACATTGGGTTGAGAGAATAGCCTTTTGCATCGTCGTCTTTAATTTATAACCTTTCTCACCCGATTGGTATGCGGATTTGACATGTGAAAATTGAGAAATACGGTTTCGCGGCTAGAAATTTCTAAGACTTTTTAGCAGTCTTTCCCTGTCGTCGTCGCTTCTTTTAATTAAGCCGCCCAGAATATATTCTATTCTTTTTAGCCTCTGGTCTATTTTATTCATTTGTTTTTGCGCTTCAATCAGAGAACACCACAACTGCGCAATTTTAACGTCATCCGCATTTTTGTATGCCCCGCGATGCTTTGCCGTGTTTGCGATGATGTCATTCAGCATCGCTTCGTCATCGACCCCCAAAAATTTTTTCCAGTTTTTTGTCGTATTGAATATCATTCCATACACCACATTAATAATTACTATTAAGTGAAAAGATTTAAAAGCCTTTCGGTGATAAAAATTAAAGCTTGAAACGAGAACAATATGAATGGGTAATTCGTATGCAAAAGGGAGATTTTGTCCGAATCGATTATGTCGGAAAGGTAAAAGACACGAACGAAATATTTGATCTGACAAACGAAGAGATCGCGAAAAAAGAGAATGTTTTTATAAAAGGCAGAAAATATAAGCCGATACCAATAATAGTCGGTGAAGGGTTTGTACTAAAAGGGCTGGACGAGCAAATAATGAAAATGAATGTCGGAGAAAGAAAAACCGTAACGATAAATCCGGAGAACGGTTTTGGAGAAAGAAAAGCCGAACTTATAAAAGTTTTGCCAATGTCATTTTTCAAAAAACAGAAAGTCACTCCGGCGCCCGGCCTGGTTATCAATGTCTCTGGCATGAGGGGAAGAATCCAATCGGTTAATTCCGGGCGCGTCAGAATCGATTTCAACAACCCACTTGCCGGAAAAACGCTTGAATATGATATCGAAATAAAAGAAAAGATTGACGACCCAAAAAATAAAATTGAGTCGCTGTTTGAATTTTTTGGAATTGACATTAAAGCAGAAATCAAAGATGGTGTTGCCGAAATTGAATCGGAAAAGTCAAAAATTACGCCGGAACTAAAAGAAAAGACATTCTCGCTTATAACGAAATATCTTAAAATTGAAAGGGTAAGATTTATTGAAGTTTTTGATAAAACAAAAACACCGAATAAGTAAACTCCGTTGCAAAATGCTCATCTTCTTGAATTGAAAACAGAAACATTTCCCCGGAAAATTAATTTTTTCATGCGATATTTTGATAAATCAATCCTTCTTCAAAACGATCGGTTTATAGTAATATGTGGAGCACTTGCAATAAGGACAGCTCACGGGAATTTTATCCTTTCTCGTCTGCCAAATGTGCCCGCAATGAGTACATTTTAATTTCATATCGATCATTCCGGTTCTTTAGACCGGCAACAGCCCCCGGGTTTTTAGGCAAGGCGATGCATTATGCCGCACTCAAAAAAATTAGGCGATTATGTAAGTTCACCCCCTAACATATAATTGACTAATAAGTCATATAAATTTTATTTCCCAATTTAAAATATTCATGGTATTATTTATTATCATCAAACCCTAAAATATTTAGGGGCGGTTTTAAGCAATCACCTAAAATTATATTCATTCCTACTACTATGCATACTACTACTATTATTCAATTTTAAATTTTAAAACTTTAAATAGTTTATTATCAATAGAAAAATAGAAAATCAAAAAATAAGTATTTAAAACTTACCGTTAATTTATAAGCAAGGTTGATTCAATGGCCGTGTCTGCTAGAAGAGCTATAAAACAAGACGACGAAGCGCTGAAAAAGATTCTGGAAACGCGAAAAGCTCAAATAAAAGTCATAGGAACCGGGGGAGCCGGTAATAACACGATAACAAGACTTATGCAGGTTGGGATAGTCGGTTCTGAAACAATAGCTATAAATACAGATGCGCAGGACCTTTTATATACGGATGCGGACACCAAAGTTTTGATTGGAAAAGAAATCACTGGCGGTCTCGGAGCCGGTTCTGACCCAAAGGTTGGCGAGGAATCGGCAAAAGAAAGCAAGGAAGAGATCAAAAAAACGTTGCAAAATACCGATATGACATTTATAACATGCGGTTTGGGCGGCGGTACCGGAACCGGTTCTGCTCCGATAATTGCAGACATAGCCAAAAAACTCGGTATCTTGACTGTCGGTGTCGTTACGTTGCCATTCACAATGGAAGGACAGCAAAGAATGGAAAACGCTAAGAACGGGCTTGAAAAATTAGAGAGCATCGTTGATACGTTAATTGTAATACCAAATGATAAATTATTGGAAATTGTTCCAGATGTTTCAGTTTCAACCGCCTTTAAGGTAGCGGACGAAATTTTGGTTAATGCCGTTAAAGGAATAGCCGAGCTTGTGACAAAGCCGGGACTGGTAAACTTGGATTTTGCTGACATAAGAACGATAATGGATGACGGCGGACTTGCAATGATAGGTTTGGGCGACAGCGACACAGAAAGCCGCGCAATGGAGGCGGTGGAAAGGGCGTTAAACAACCCGCTGCTCGATGTTGATATAGACAATGCAAAGGGCGCTTTAATTAATGTTTCCGGCGGTGCAGACGTAACCATAAAAGAGTGTCAGCAGATCGTCGAGGCCGTTTCATCGAGAATGAATTCCGATGCAAAGATTATATGGGGCGCACAGATCGACAAGGATTTGGGAGACGCCATAAAAGCCATGCTTATCATAACCGGCGTCAAATCACCGCAAATATACGGACCGGAGAAAAAGTTTAGCACGGAACAGAAAAAAGAGATTGAAAAGGCATTGGGAATCGACTTTATATAATCCTCGGCATTGCATTCAATTTGCGCGTGATAAATAAGACATGAACTGTGCGGCGATTTATGGAATAAAGTTAGTGGCGCAGTTTCGGGTTCTCTTGAGTTTTAAATAAAATCAATTTTGATAAAAATTGGACGAGCCACCCTGTATGGAAAACCTTTAAAAATGTTTCTTTTTATATAAATATTAATGAAAAATTTTATGTTCAATATGAATTTGATTTCTATTTATTTTAGAACGCGGCACAATAATTCCCGCTTTGGCATGGACGTACCTTTTGCGTTTGAAAACTTTGAGTTTCGAAAGGGCGCCGGACTTTTAAGCGGTTATCCACTGAGTGAGTGTCATGGCTATAATTAAAAAATACGAATTAAAGCAAATGAGCAAAAAAGATTTGGAAAAAAAGCTGGATGAATTGAGATTGGAACTCGCCAAGCAAAAGGCGTCTGCCGCCGTGGGCGGGACGGTAAAAAGCCCTGGAAAAATAAAGCAAATTAGAAAAACGATAGCGAGAATTATAAATATTCAGAAATCAAGAAAATGATCAATTATCAAGTGTTTATGAAATGACCGAAATATGCTCTAAATGCGGGCTGCCGAAGGAGCTTTGCATATGCGAAAAGATAGCGAAAGAACGGCAAAAGATAAGCGTGTTTCTTGTTCAAAAGAGATATAAAAAGTTTATGACCGTGATACAGGGCATTGATTCCAAAACGATTGACATAAAAAAACTGACAAAAGAATTGAAGAACAAGCTCGCATGCGGTGGAACATACAAAAACAATGAGATAGAGTTGCAGGGAGACCATAAAAATAAAATAAAAGATATTTTAATTTCTAAAGGATTTCCCGAAGATATAATCGACGTTAAATGAGGTTCGTGGTTTTTAGATGCGAATGCCAAAGAATATATTAAGACATGAACTCATCGGATTGGAATGCGAGGTTGCGGACGCCAGCAATAAATGCCAGATCGGTTTGAAGGGCAAAATAGTGGACGAAACGAGAAAGACCATTACGCTCGAGACGACGAAGGGCTATAAAAAGATAGCAAAGCAAAACACCACGTTCAGATTGAAGCTCAATAAACATACGGTTGAAATAAGTGGAAATGATATAATTGCGAGGCCGGAAGACAGGATAAAAAAGAAATTCAAGAAATGGTAGTCGGTTTTATTCGGATTATTGTTTTGATTCATCTCGCGTCAGAAATTTCTCTAAATTCTCTTGACCAGCCTTTGGCGGTTGCCGTTCAACCGCTTTTTCGTTATCGTTCAAAATGGGCTCTCCGTAAACCCCGTCATACCCCGGCCTGATTTTTATCTTTTCTTCCCTGTTCTTTATTATAATCCCGGCGATTTTATCATCTATTTTTGCCAATTCGCTTTCATCCGCCTCCAACAGGACATTCAGTTCATTTCCGAATTTTTCTATAAACGCCCTTTCCATTTCAAATACCTTTTTTGAAAGCGGGCCGGTTCCGTATTTGTTGGCGATCAGTTCTGCCAGGGGCAAAAGCCTTTTAAACGGTATCGCGCCTTTTGGCACAAAGCCCTCCGGCCTGTCTGCGAGCTCTTCAACCCTGTGAAGAACGCCTATCGTCAACGGCCTCTTGCAAACCGGGCATATATCATTATATCTTTTCGCTTCTTTTGGCTCCAACGAGATGTTGCAGTTCCTGTGGCCGTCAAAATGATATTTTCCATAAGCCGGGTCAACCTCGATCGTATATAAGAATTTGCTCCCGTCCCTATCTTTTATCGCGTTTATCAGGGTCGTGTACGTCAATTTTTCTAAATTGAAAACGTTGCACTCCCTGCCTATTCTGGAAGGCCACGGAGAGTGGGCGTCGGAGTTCGAGACGAGAGCGTATTTGTCCAGAGAGGATATTCTCCACAGCATTTCCGGGTCCGCGCTCAAACCGGTTTCTATCGCGCGTATATGTTTTGTCTGGTCTTGGAAGCATTCCTCAACAGAATCAAACCCGGACTTGGAGCCAAAAATGCCAAACCACGGCGTCATGCAATGAGCCGGTATTATGAAATTGTCCTTCGATATGCGCATAATGTTTTCCGCGAATTCTGGGCACGTCATGCCAAACGTCGGCCTGCCGTCATAATCTAGCCTGCCCTTTGTCAGCAACCACTCCCGTATCTGTTCTACTATTTCAAAGCTTGGCGAAAGCGTGACGAGATGAATCTTTCTTACTTTCTTGCCTTGCAGATACGTTAGGGATATCTCGGACGATAAAACAAAATTCATGCCATTAAATTCGTATATTCCGTTCTCAACCATGTTCAGTTTTTCCTTCAATTCTTTGAACCACAGCGGGTGAGTGAAGTCGCCCGTGCCGAGAAGATTTAACCCCTTTAGCTTGGCATAATGCGACAGCTCTTCTATGTTCATTTTCCCGGATGTAGCTCTCGAATAATGAGAATGTATATGCAGGTCCGCGATGATTTTCATGACTTTCACTAAATAACTTACGAACTGAAAGAATTTATAGGCAGAGGTTTATAATTTTTGCTCGGTTCGTCGATTTCGGGGATTCTGTTCAAAATTTTACTGATGATTAAAAGCCTAACAATATTCGTATGGTGTGACGACATGAAAAAATGCTGCCCGAATGTGACTTCCACTAATAAAGAATGATACAAAAACTTAAATATGGAACCACCAAATCGGCGGAAAATTTAAATTTTTGATAAAAATTTCGGAGATTTTTGCGATTCGTTTATCATGCGGATATTGAACACGATCTTTTCTTGATTCAAATATTAGAAATTTAAAGAATGACGTACTCAATATAAGACCGTCAAGCATAAAATGTAAAGTTTAGTTTTGTACCACCTTGTAACTTAAAATTCTAACAGCTTCTTTATTCTTTCAACAAACTTCTTTGCAGAGTTTAAAGCATTCTCTGCTTCATCTTCTGTTGCAATAAAAGAAGTACTATATTGATCACCATGTCTTGTGTAATGATCTAACAATTCTATCCATTCATTTTCGAGCATGCCCTTCTTTACATAAAACTCTTCCAAGAATCTTGCGACGGCAAAATGAGATTTTTCTCTAAAACCATTCACAAATAAACATGCTCTTGCCGAGTGAAACATAGCTAAATAACTTGAAAGAATACAAGACCTAAAAGCTTTACTTCTTAAATTATTTTCAGCTTCCCTAAGCCAAGATTTTGCTGTGCTTATGCTTTCTTTAGCTTTTTTCATTGATTTTGGTATCTTTCTAAGCAGATTTAATTCTTCCAGTTTTTTAATATCATATCTCACCTTCTTCACCATAAACCAGTACTGAGCCAAAATATAGAGAATAATAAAATAAAGGATCTTCTTTTTTTAATATTTCCATCTTTTTATCATCGAGCAATAGAATTTTAATGTTTTTAACTTTTCTCCTTAGTTCTGAAGTTAACTTTGGAATAAATTTCTGTTTTAAGTTCTCTACTTTTATCCATACATCCACATCAGAACTTTCCGTGTTTGTTCCATTAGTACAACTTCCATAAATTCCTATTGCTTTAACAAATTTATATTTTCTAAATATCTTTGGGTCAATTCTTGCTAGGTTAAACATAATTTTCAAACTTTTGACAAATATATTTTTCTGAACGTAATACTTTCTTTTTTTCTTTCCAAGAATTTTTTCTTTAACAAGTATTTCAAAATATTTTGAGATGAGACCTTTGCTCAATTTTACTTCATTTGCTATTTCATTAACCCCAAACCCCCCTTCTTTAAATATTATGCTTTCCAAAATTTTGACCCTTTCTTTTGTAGATAATATCTTATCAAAGTTCATAATATATAAATTATTTGTTCATAATATATAAACTTTTCGTTCACGATTAGGAAACTTTTTGATTAAAAACTAAAATCTCTTCAAGATTTGCTTTTTCTGGAGATATAAAAACAGATAAAGAGTTCATTCGCTCTGGTTATTTTATATAAATACAATATTTATCCGTAAAACTTTCTTTTCCTTTAAAACAACTTATTTTGAAAAATTCAACAACATTGGTGCAAAATTATATCTGCAAGAGATGCGGTTGCCAAGCAAGGATTATTTTAAGGGATTTACATATCCGAGAAAGAGGAATTATGAAATATTAAACCCGATTAAATTTTTGATAAAAATTTCGGAGAGGTTTGCAATTCGTTTATCATGCGGATATTGAATACGATCGCGTGAACGGTGAAACAAAAATTTTAAATACATCCTTAACCTATATTTAGTGTTATGACGGTCAAGGAAAAGGATTACAACATATATCTGGTTCCTCACACGCACTATGACAGCGTGTGGGTTTTCACAGAGGAAGATTACTATTATATAAATATTGACCTAATTCTGAAGAAAGTCGTTGAGTTGCTTGAAAAAACCGATGATTACAAGTTTACGATAGAGCAGACGTATTTGCTCGAGGAAGTGGAAAAAAGGTTTCCAGAACTTTTTATGAAAATTAAGAAATACGTTAAAGAGGGAAGAATAGAAATCGCCGACGGAGAATACCTGATGGCGGACACGATGCTTCCACAGGAGGAGACCCTGATCAGGGAGATACTCGTCGGCAAAAAATACGTCGAAGACAAATTCGGGGTAGATGTTCCGGTGATGTGGCAGGCTGACAGCTTCGGGCTGAATGCCCAGCTCCCGCAGATATACAAAAAATCAGGATACAAGTATGTCGCGTTCAGGAGAGGGTGCCCGGATAAAAAGAACTCCGAGTTTCTATGGGAAGGTCTCGACGGGACGAGAATAATATCCCATTTCATGCCGCTTGGATACAGGGCGGGCCTGGACTTGACAAAACTCGAGCAGAGTTATCGAGAACTGAAACCGCTCGCCTCTTCAAATCATATTTTAATGCCGTCCGGAAGCGGTGTCATGATGCCTCAGCCAGAGACTTCCTGGGCAGTAAAAAAATGGAACGAAAAGCACAAATCGAAGATGAAAATAGCGACTCCGTCGGAATTTTTCAACGCCATAGAAAAGTACAATAAAAAACTGCCGGTAAAAAGGGGTGAAATGTATTCTGGGAGGTTTTCCGAGGTGTTTCCGGATTGCTGCTCAAGCAGGATATGGATCAAAATGAATCTCAGAAAATATGAAAACCTGTTATTGGCGTTTGAGAGATTTTTAAGCGCGTTGTTTGTTGTAAACCGCGGCCATGCCGAGCAGTACATGGAAGAACTGAATTATTTATGGAAAAAGATTCTGTTCCTCGGCTTTCACGATGTTGTTCCCGGCACGGGCATGGACAGAAGTTATGACGAAACGAGAAGTTATTTGGAATTTTTGGAAACAAAACTTTCATATCTGATGCCAAGGGTTCTCTGCAAATTAATGGAGTGCGACTCCGGTAAAAAGATGGATTGCGGAGATATCGTGGTTTTCAATCCCTTCTCCGGAGATGTGTCAAACTGGGTTGAAATTGATTTGAATTTTGAGCATGGAAAAATAAGAAAAATCGCCGGGTTGAGAAACGGGAACGAAGAAATAGATGTTGAGGTCTTGAGGTTCGCGCGATATGAGGACGAGTTCCTGAAGTCGGCGAGAATAGGCTTCGTCGCAAACGTTCCGGCGATGGGATATAAAATCTATAAAATCATAGAAAGAAAGCCGAAAACCAGAAACAAGGATTTCATTAGAATAAGGGGCAACACGATAGAAACGAGGTTTTTGAAGGTCAGGTTTTATCCGGACACGGGTCTGGTGGACATAATAAAGAACGGGAAAAAAATTTGCAAGGCAAACGAATTAATAATAGAAGAGGAGATCGGGGATTTGTATTTTCATAAGGAGAATCACGGAAACCTGATAAAAACCGAGAGCGGGGATGGAATAAAATACGGCTCTTTCAGGGTTAAAAACTTCCGGATAGACAAATCGCCGCTCAGAAGGGTTATAAATGTTGAAACGGACTACTTCTCTCTGAGATGGCCCTACAGGCTCACGGACAAACTAAAGCCAATGATATGGAGGCACAACTTTCTGAGCATCTCCAAAAAAATAATAGTTTATAAAAATTTGCCGAGAGTGGATTTCATAACCACGGTTAAAAACAATCACCCGCGAATAAGGCTGAGGGTGAAGTTTTCAACGGACATAAAAAGCCAGAACTATCATTGCGAAACGCAGTTCGGCACGGTTTCCAGACAAACCGACCAGTACTATTCGAATCAGGAGGGCTGGTATGAAAAACCCTCGGGAATTTTTCCTTCATTGAGGTGGATAGATTACAACAACGGAAAAGTCGGGCTGACAATTATCAACAAAGGGACCCCGGAAAATGAAGTGAGAGACGGGAATATTTATATTACTCTTCTTAGAGCCGTTGACATGCTTTCATGCGACGGAAAAGCCGGACCACTGATACCGGTTCCAGATGCGAGGGAGACGAAAAGATACGTATTTAATTATTCCGCCTACCCTCACGAAGGCGGGTGGGAAAAGGCAAAATCATATGTGCAGGGTTACGGATTCAACTTCGGCATAATTCCGCTGCAAATACCCAGGGCAAAAAAATTTAATGTAAAAAGATCTTTCATAAAATTAGAGCCAGAAAACATAGTGTCCACGGCTTTCAAACCCTCCGAAGACGGGAAAAGCGTTGTTTTAAGATTTTACGAGGCATCCGGAAAAAAGACCACCGCCAAAATAACCTTTTTCAGAGAACTCGAAAGAGCGGTAAAAACCAATTTGCTTGAGGAGGAGCTGGAAGAGGTGCCCGTAAATAAAAACTGCATCAAACTCAATATTAAACCGTTTGAAATCGTCACGCTTAAGTTATTTTGCAAAGTGCTGTGAAATGAGCCAAAAACGGAAAATTATTTTTACCGACCTTGACGGAACCATGATAGACGCGTACACCGGCTCGTATAAAAAGTCTTTGCCCGGAATTAAACTGGTTAAAAAGAAAAAGATTCCTATAGTGTTCTGCTCATCAAAGACCAGGGTTGAGCAGGAGGTTCTGAGAAAAGAGACCGGGATAAACGACCCGTTTATAGTTGAGAACGGCTCCGCTATATGCGTCCCAAAAGGTTATTTTTCATTTTCGGCCGGTGAGCCAAAAAACGGTTATGAGGTAATCGAGCTCGGGGTTTCTTATGAAAAAATAAAAAACAGAATCAATGAACTTAGGAAAAGATATGAAATCGTGGGATACGCGATTTTAAGCGCCGAAGAGGTCGCAAAGATAACCGGGCTTGGCATCGAACTTGCGAAACTTGCCAAGCGAAGAGAATACACCGAGACTTTGACAGAGGTCTCGACAGAAGCGGTGGAAGAGCTGAAAAAGAATTTTAATGTGGTGTTCGGGGGACGGTTTATTGAGGTCATGGGAAAAAACGCGGACAAGGGAAAAGCGGTCAGAATTTTGACCGAACTGTTTAAAAGAGAATTCGGCGAAGTTGAAACATATGGAATAGGGAATTCAAAAAATGACGGGCCGATGCTCAGAGCCGTTGACCACGCGTACCTTGTAAAAAATCCGGACGGGAGTTGGGAAGATGGCGACGCAAAAAAGATCGACGGCATCGGACCGGAAGGATGGAAAATGGCAATAAAAGAGATATGCTCGTGAACCGCCATTAGCCGACGCAGGGGCTCCGGACTTCGAATGGAAACTTCTCATCGTTACCGCATTCATTGTCGGTCGCTTTTCGCAACGGCCCGCTGGCATGGGAATTGTGCCAATGCCTATATTTATATACGATGAACGTCATTAGATTAATATGGAAAAAATAAAAAATCTCGTATTGAGAAAAATAAAGCCAACGCGCAAAGAAAGCGAGAAAATGAAAGATTTTGTCATCGAGCTGCTGCGGGTCGCCGAAACCGTTACAAAAACCCGGCCCATAATAACCGGGTCCATTGGAAAGGGCACGTGGCTGAAAGGCGACTGCGACATTGACCTGTTTCTAATGTTCCCGAAATCCGTTTCGCGAAAAAATCTGGAAAAACGCGGAATCGAATACGGCGAAAAAATCACTTATGCGCTGAAGGGTCGGTGCAAAATAAGATACGCTGAGCACCCTTACGTTCGCGCGATCGTTAACGGCATAAAAATCGATATAGTCCCGTGCTACAAAATCGGCAAGGGGGACAAAATAATTTCTGCCGTTGACCGCTCTCCGTTGCACATCGCTTACATATTAGAAAAACTCGACCCGGAATTTAGAGACGACGTGAGATTATTGAAACAATTCTGCAAGGGAATCGGGATATACGGAAGCGACGCAAAGAATCTCGGTATCAGCGGATATATATGCGAGCTGCTGGTCATAAAATACGGCAGGTTCGAGAACGTGCTGAAAGCCGTTTCAAAGCTTAATCCGGGCCACATCATCGATATTGAAAATCTCTGGTTCAGGGACTTAACGAAAATCGATAAATCAAGGGAAGAAATAAAAAATAAATTCAGGGGCGAGCCGCTTATAATCATCGACCCGGTAGACAAAAACAGGAATGCTGCCGCGGCATTGTCATGCGAAAATTTTATAAGGTTCGTCAACAAGGCGAGGGAGTTTCTGAAAAATCCGAGCATGAATTTCTTTTTTCCGGTTAAAAAGGAATTGAACAAGAAGGAGATAAAGGCATTGCAGCAAAGAAAAACAAAATTTTTGGGCATACTGTTCGACAAGCCGGATGTTATGGACGACATTTTATATCCGCAACTCAGAAAAGCATCAGAAAGACTGGCAAGTCTCATGGCTTATCACGAATTCAAGGTATTGAGAAAATATGAATTTGTAACCGGGAAAAAGGTCGCGTTGATTTTTGAAATGGAGACGTGGCTGCTTCCGTTCATAGAAAAGATGGTCGGGCCTCCTATTTTTGCGATTAAAAACGCCAGGGACTTTCTGAAAAAATATAAAAATTGTTTGTACGGCCCTTACATAGAAAAACAGAACTGGGTCATTGAAAAGCAAAGAAAATTCAAGATGGCCCACTTATTGCTGAGACACTTTTTGTCTGACTGCCCGGAAAATTTGCAAAAGAACGGTGTGCCAAATCACATAGCAAAGCCGATTTCAAACGCGAAAATTCTCCAGCACGACGAGTTCTGGGAATTTGTAAAAAAGAACAAGGAGTTCTCGACCTTTTTGAGAGAAAAATATTTTGAAAATCAAAGCGCTTCGCAAAACTGAGAACAAAAATATCTTGATTACCAACTCTTGAGCTCAATTTCTTCACTTCCGAATCTTCCAGAGAAAATACGATTATCCCAAATACTCTTTCGCGAATTCCTCGAGCAGTTTCGCCCCTTTGATCAGGTCGTTTATCTTCACGTATTCGTCTGTCGCATGCGCCTGATTATATGCCCCGAAACCCGTTGTTACCGCCGGTATGTTTTTATCCTGAAAAAATGTCATGACCGTGGCGCCGCAACTTCCTTTGATGTTTGGTCTTATGTTAAGTTTTCTTGCGCACATCACCAATGTTTTCACGAGCTCATGGTCTTTGCTTATTTCGTATGGCTTTTGAGCATCCTCAATTTCTATTTTATATTTTTTTGCTCTTCTTTCAACAATTTTTTTAATTTCATTTAATATTAATTTTGGATTCATGCCAGGCGGGTATCTAAGGTCTGCCTCAAATTCGCAATTGTCGGCAACGATATTAACTTTATCACCGCCTTTTATGGTCCCTATGTTAATTGTGACGCCCTTTTTAATCAATCGGTTTCTCTTGCACGCGAACGCGTGTTTTTTCATGTCGGAGATGATTTTCGATGCCGTTTCAATTGCGTTCACGCCCCTCCAGCAATACGCGCCGTGCGCCTTCTTGCCAAAAATCACGAGTTTGAAATGTATCAGGCCCTTTTGCGCAATTACGATGTCAAAGTTTGCCGCGTCCACAACGAGCGCGGCATCGCATCTCGGCAGTTTTTTTAAGAGCGGTATCAAACCGCATTTGCTTCCAGCCTCTTCGTCAACCGTAACTGCAATTACAACATCTCCGCTTAATTTTGCTTTATCTTCTTTCAGACTTCTGACCGCTTCAAGACAGGCGGCAACATTCCCCTTGCAATCGCTCGAACCCCTGCCGTATATTCTTCCGTTTTTAATTTCGGCGCCAAACGGCTCATGCCTCCAGCCCTTTCCGGCCGGGACCACGTCTATGTGCGGGGTCAGGAGCAGGGACTTTTTTCCGGCTCCTCTCAAAATCCCGACAACGTTTGGCCTGCGTTTGGCAAATTCGTAGACCTTAACGTCCATGCCGATGTCTTCCATTTCTCTTTTTACGAGCATGGCGGACTCGAATTCATTGCCGGGCGGATTTTCCGACGGCAATCGTATCAGGTTTTGAGCCAGTTTAGTCAATCTTCTTTCATTTATCATACTGCATCACGTTTCAGCTCTTCCAGGTTTGGCAAGCCCAGCCTCGCCCCCCTTTTCCGAATGCAAAAAGACGCGACTTTGTTTCCAAGCCTTCCGCAATCTTTTAGATTCTTGTTATTAATCAGGCCATAAAGAAATCCGGCATCGAACGCGTCGCCGGCACCGGTCGTGTCGGCAACATCTGTTTTGTAGGCCGGGATATCGAATTCGTTTTTGCCGTCGCTCACGAAACAACCTTTCCGGCCGCGCTTGACTGCAACGACCTTTGCGCCCTCGCTCAATAACAATTCGGCGCCTTGCCTGAAATCCAGCCCGGTAATAAGCTTTATTTCGTTTTCGCTTGGTAAAATCGCATACGAATTTTCAATAATTTCTCTGAGCTCGTCCATTCCTTTTTCGGCATACAACTGGCCCGGGTCAAAAGTTATCTTCACTCCCATTTCAGCCAATTTTTTTGCCAACCTCTTCTGCGTTTCGAATGACTGCCGCGACTCTTTGCAGATAAATGAGGTGAGGTGAAGAAATTTTGCCTTTGCGACATAGTCGATGTTTATGTCGTCCATGGATATGCTGTCGTTTACTCCCGGGTCAACCAGCAACGCCCTGTTTCCGTTTTCGTCAACGAGCGCGATGCAGACTCCGCTCTTACCTTCGCATACCTTTATGTTTTTTATGTCAACGCCGTGATAAATCATGCTCTCTATTAAAGAAGTTCCTTCCTCGTCGCTTCCGACCTTGCCTATGTAACCGGTCTTTAGCCCGAGCTTTGCAAGGCCGGCTATCGTGTTCGCTGCGGAACCTCCCGGAAACGTCTGGATAGATTTTATGCCGCACTCTTCGTCCGGTTTTGGTATTTTATCCACGTAAATTATTTTATCGAGATTCAGGGCACCGAAACCTATCGCATCCATATTTATAATTAAAAATGAAATTTATTAAATAAGTTTTTGTTTTGCCAACCGCGGTCGCGTTCGATACCCGCGACGAACGAAACCGCATCGCGCGCGGGTTGAAAAGAATCGCTCACGAAAATGGCGGAAATTCGCGAACAAACTGGGCTGGGAAAGAAAGTTCACGCCGCGGTCATTGCGCAGGATAAGTGAATCTTGTTTTTGTGGCACGGTCGCAAATCGTTACGTATTTATATTTTCGGCGCGACAATATTTTTATATTCTTTTTTTCCTTTGGCATTGAAGTAAACTGCCCCGGCCTTCGCATGGAGCTTTATGCCTTCATCACGACTGGAAATCCGGCAAGGACTGATTAAGATGAAAACCCTCACGCAGTTCATAGTTTACATGGTCAAGTGGATTCTGGCACCGGTGACAATAACATACATATACCTGCACGACATGGTGAAATGGGACATACTCCCGGCATTTCTCGTGGCGAACGTCTTCTGGGGCGTGATATATTTTTTCATAGACAAATATTATTTATTCGGGCGTGAGAGACCATAAGCAAAATGGAGTGGATAATTTCCCGAAATCAAAACGGAAATTGGTGATGTATTATGAAAACTTCAAAAGTTGTCCATGATATTGATGAAACTTTTGGTTTTCAAAACGGTAGTTGGTGATATGTTATGAAAATTACGGAAGAACATGCGTTCTTCCTATTTCACAAACAGAAATTTATGAGGTGTTTGTAAAATGAAGACAAAGAAGAGGTTTGTTTTTCTGGTTATTTTAATCGCTGGCGTTTTGTTGATTGTGCCGAGCATTGAAAAAACGGTAAAAGAACGCGCGGTGCTTGAAATAGCGGACGGGGAGGCAAAAGCATTTATTGAAAAAAATCCCGGCTATGAAAGAACCATTGAGTTTATCAATGAAAGCGCAACGAAAGATCTCTCCGCCAAGTATCCCGTTGTTTTCGGTGGGTTGGGTTCGTGCTATAAAATCACGTATTCGCGCGGCAGCGCGGGATTTCTGGTTATCGTCGATGCCGATGACTTCGGCAACGTAAGGGTTTTCAATTTCCGGTCCGCCAACCTGTTTGGGTGAAAAACTTTTCCGGAATTTTCGGGGTTCGGAAAAAATATTTTAAGACAGAAAGTTAATTATTATTATGAAATTTATTGCGAAATCTCTTTGTTTCATGGTTTTTCTGTCCGTTCTTTCAGGCGCGGCGTTTGCCGTCAGCCAGAGCGGTTCGCATTTTAACGTTACTTATTATGTCATGCCAAACGTCTCTGCCGTCAGGGAAACGGATACGGACCTTGCGATCGACGCAAACGTTTACAAGGGCGGTTTGGGTAAAATGAGCAGAGGAAACCACTTCGTTTTGTCGGTCTACCCGTGGGATTACCACTTCGCTAAACTGCTGTTCCCTACCATGTCCGTCGGCGACAACACCTCGTCGTTGACATTCAGCGGAAAGGTAAAGTACGGCGACGGCACTTATGCCGTCGGCTCGTTCTGCAACCTGTCGACCGGTTCAAATTTCATAGCAGGAACAACGGGCAATGGTCTCTTCGTAAACGGGACCGGCGATTACAAATACTCGTTCACGGACCCAAATCTTGTCTGGGGCAACAACTCCATTTCTTTGAATTGTTCCTACACCGCGCCGAACGGTGAATCAACTTTCAGAAACATCAGCTCGTCTTTTATCGTGAACACGAGCCAGGCGACGTGCCAGTGGCTTAAATCCGGGGGCGATGATTTGGTTTTGAGATTGGACATGAACGAAAATGACGGAAATACCGTTTACGATTCCTCTGGTTATGGAAACAACGGAACAATTCACGGAGCAACCTGGACAACCGGAAAGTTCGGCTCCGCTCTGAGCTTTGACGGAGAGAATGATTATGTGGATTGCGGGAATGATTCTTCTTTGGATATTACTGATGCGATTACGATTGAGGCGTGGGTGTATGACCCTCCGCCGGAGAAATCAGAATCAAAAGGACAGGTGGAAATTTCCAATCTTGAGGAACTAAAGATAAAACAAATTAAGCCAGATAAGTTCGCCTTTAAATCTCTATCAGGAGACCTTATAGAAATTGGAGAACAAAGACACTCACCTCCGCAACCATATCTGAAATTAAACAAATGGAATGGAGAGGTTTTTCTAAAGGTGGATGTTCCTTATGGTAGAGACGCTGTAAAGATTCTTGAACAAAATAATCTGAAGTATGTCAACCATAAATACGATGTGGAGTTTTATCCCAAAGAGCCGGAAAAAATCACTGAAAAAATTGCAGGCAAAAACTATTCTTTTACCATAAACTCGGAGGGAGGGGTTGAGTTTGATGTTATCTTAAAAGAAAAACCTGATTCAAATGTCTTTGAGTTTCCAATTGAGACACAGGGTTTAAAGTTTTACTACCAGCCGCCTTTGCATCCAGAGCATCCTACCTGGGCTGATACGAATGGAGATGGAAAAGCAGATACCTTCAGGCCGGAAAATGTGGTTGGTTCTTATGCGGTTTATCATGCTACCAAGAAGGATCACATTATAGGACAAAAGAATTATCGAGCGGGTAAAGCATTCCACATTTACAGGCCAAAGATAATTGACGCTAAGGGGAACTGGGTTTGGGGAAAATTGAATGTAGATGTCGGGAAAAAACTTTTAACAATAGAAATACCCAAGGAATTTTTAGATAATGCAGTTTATCCAATAAGAATTGACCCGGTTTTTGGGTATACAAGTATAGGTAGCTCACAAACTACCCCCACTTCAGACATTATGTATGGCTCTCTGTTTACCTCGCCTGCTGATGCGGCTTCTGCTGATAGCATTTCAGTTTATACAACCACTTTTGGAACCGGAGATGAGAGGTTTAAAGGGATTATTGTTTTGCATAGCAGTATGAATATAATTACTGATGGAATAGGCGACCCATCGCCAACTATTACTAATTATCCAAATGCTGGTTGGTTTACAAGCAATTTTTCAACCCCTCCGTCATTATCCCCAAATACTGAATATGTATTAATGGAGGTTATAAATACTAATAATGTCCATTTTGCATATTATGACACTGGCGATACGAATCAAGGATATTGGGACCACACTAACTCTTATGCGTCCCCGCAAGACCCAACTGACGCTGGTCACAATAGTAATAAATACTCCATCTACTGCACTTATACGGCAGCTACACCAGAAGATAAAATAATCATCGGTAAAGGGGAAGATGCTTATGAGATACAGATAGATGATAGTTTAAATCTTACTGGATATATAAACAATTCTGTTGTTTCAACAACAATAACCAAGGCATGGCATCACATTGCCTTAACCTATAATGGCTCTGAGCAGAGATTGTATGTAGACGGGATTTTAAGGGATAATAAATCATTGTCTGGCTCTATTAACACAACTGCGAACAACCTCACTATTGGGAAAAATGTCAACGGCACCATCGACGAAGTCCGCATCTACAACAGGGCTTTGAGCGAAAGCGAAATCCTTCAACACTACCTGAGCACGGCACCCCTCTACTTTGACCTGAGCGACGGCGACCAGCTGTGCGTGGAGATGAACGTCACAAACACAGGCAACATCTCATTGCTCGGCGACGTGTTCGGCGGCCAAGTCCAGGTTTACAACGGCTCGTCAAACCTTACCTTGAAAAACGAGACGACCGACCTCGGGCTTTCGGCAAGCCATTCGTGGTCCGGGTGCATGAACATACTGAGCAACTTTTCGTGCGGATGGCACGACATATACTGCTCTCCGTATCATGACGTTGACCGCGACGGCGCGTGGACCCTAACAAACTATAACTGGCAGACGGACAAGATATTCGTTGACGAAATAAATTACCAGGCCGTGTCCGCGGTAACGAACTCGAGCACTGGAAACGTAAATCTCACCGCAAACATCACGTTCCAGTTAAAGCACTGCGCAGACACGTCTTCAACCGTTGCCGTTAACTGCTCTCTGGACTGCAACCCGTGCACGGAGTCCTGCGATTTGCACTCAACGGCACTGACCGACCTCGGCAGCTCGTACACCGCGGGGAGCATCCAATGGTTCAACGAAACAGGCTCCAACTCTCCGCACACGCTCTACTGCCACGGTTACGACACATCGCACACGAATATCGATTCATGCTTCTCCGTGAATGTGCCGACGGTCAAAAACATTTACACCAAAACAGACGACGCCATGCCGGACAACAGGCAGACCAGGGGCTACGCGATAAAAATATTCTGCAACGCGTCGGACAAGACAAAGGCAGAGAGCGATCTCACCGCAAAGATATACATTAAAAAGGACGGGGAATCAAGCTGGCTCGTTGACGGCCAGTCCATGTCATGGGACGCGGATTCCGGCGACTGGCTGTACACGTGGGATATTCCAGATGACACAGAGGTCGGATGGTATACGGTCATGTGCTCTGTCAATAACGGAGTTGGCACAAACAAGCTGACAAATGAAACCCAGTTTATGGTCTCGTCAATACCCGGAATCTACGGCGCCTCGCTGCTAACGTCCGGAGGCAGTCACGACACCGGAGGCTGGGGAGAGTCATTCAACTTCACCGTTAATGTAACGGAGCCGGACGGCGACACGGTCAATGTTTCATTGTGGTTGAATATGAGTGGTTGGTTCCTTGAAAACTCGACAACGACGACCGCGGAAACAAGCAAAGAGATTTCGTTTGTAAAGAACGACTTCACATGCGATAACATGACCATGTGGCATTACAAGTTCACGGTGAGCGATGGGTTGGACACCTCTGTTCACGGAATCAACGAAACATCTCCGAAGGCTTTCACGGTCGAGCAAGACGACATAACGGCAACGGTCTGTGAGAGCAGCAGAGGGCAGACGGTCCAGACGAGGGGCCTGACAAAGATCAATTTAACGGTCAGGATTTACGATGCAGACAGGGACGTTTATCTTGACGGCGTGAACGGGACGATATGGGTCAGCATGAACAACACTGCCTCGAGCTGGGACGGTGGCCACGCCTGCGTGACGACAAACGGCAACTGCACGATAGAGTTTGACCCGGACTGTGATTACAAGAGAGGCACCCAGTATTTCATCGGAGGCACGACCGGCAATACGTGTTACAAAAACGCTAACACAACGCTTGACACGAGCCTTGACTGGATTATAATAGATGCCACGCCGGAATGCGCGTACACGGTTGAGATTCAATTGGGATTCAACATATCCGGACCGGACTCGGACATAGCGGTCGTCGGAGGAAAGACCGGCGAGGGAATCTACTACAGCGATAACATCACAAGGTATTATGTTTGCTCCTATGACACGGACATACCGGGCAGTCCCGCATTCGGCCTCGTGTTCAGCGGCGGAAAGTTCTACTATATAGAGCTCGAAAACCAGACAACGCAATATCTCATGAAAATGAGCCAAGAGCTGGCGGGCAACAAGTTCATAGTCCCGATTACCCCGGGGACGTGCTCACGTATCGAGAGCAAGATGAACCTTACCCCGGATTTCATCTCCGGCCCGTTCTCGGCGTTTGCAGAGCAAAAGGCGTATCCGGTTCTCGTTACGCTTTCTTATCCCGGTATCGACATAGTCGGCGACGAGGAGTTTGGCCAGGGACAGTTCAGCATAGTTCTTGAAAAGAATGAGACCGGCAACATAACGCAGATAATCGTGAAGAGAAAGTGACGAACTCAATCACCGAAGCGGTCGGCATGCCCTTGCGCGGGTATGACGCGATAGAGGCGCTGATATGAAGAAAAAGACGAAACTAAAATTGAATAAAAGATGGATGAGCAAACCATTGCACCACATTGACGCTAATTTACTATTGGGGGAGTTGTTTCCAGATAATGAAAGGTTTAGAATCGCTTGTAAAAATTATCTTGATAAAATAAGTTTTAATTATCGTTGTGAAATTTCAACTTTATCTTTGGGCGAGGTCTATAAAAAATCTATAAATCTTTAAGTGATAAAAATGCAAGAGATAATGCAACAAATTTTTTGGATGATTTTATTATAAAACGAAAAGTAAAAATAATTTCTGTTAAAGATATTGATGTTAAATTATTTTTAGAATTAAGAATTATGGACTATAAGGTTGATGCACCAGAATTATTATCTCTTACCATAGCAATAAGAAAAAAAGCGAGCGTATTTATGACAGCAGATAAAAACATGGAAAAAAGTGAAAAATTAAAACATTATGTTAAACGATAATATAAAAATTGAGAAACAATGATATCTAATCAAGTTTAATTTTACAACCACTTTCTTTTATTGATTTTATCGTTTTTTGATACAGTGCCTCTAATTCAGGCTCTCTAAACGGTCTTTCTTTCATCTTTCCAATTCCTTCCCTTATTTCTTTCATGTCCTCACCGCCGATAATCTTTATAAACAAAAATTATAAATAATAATTAGGTTATAAGCTATTTAAAGTTTTAACTGGTGTAACAAATGAACAAGCAATATCTAATATTTTTACTGCCTTTATTACTCGTATTGCTTAATTCTTCTCTATCTTCTGCCTACGGCCTCAACACATCTTACCTGGGCAAGGATGTCTACTACCACGGGTCCAACGCGTCGCTTCTCGACGAGCCGGCCGTAACAGACGGTCTGGTCGCCTACTGGGCGTTTGACGAAGGTTCGGGAACCACCGCCCACGACACATCCGGCAATGATAACGACGGCACCATTAATGGGGCAAATTGGACAACTGGAAAATTCGGCTCCGCTCTGAGCTTTGACGGAGTGGATGATTATGTGGATTGCGGCACAAATTGGAATTCGTTGCTTAATGGAGGGATATCTGATTTCACAATAGAAGCTTGGGTAAAATATCCATCACAAGGACAACATGTAGGTATTGTAGGTGACTATGTAGATAATCTTGATGTAGGCGTATGGCTTGGCAGTATTTATGAAAAAATTACTTTGAGGATGAAAGCCGAGGGGACTCCTTCAGGAAGTTTACAGTTTAGTACTGACGAATCTTATAATGATAATACATGGCATCATATTGTCTTTGTAGCTGATAGAGATGATTTAGGTTCCATATATGTGGACGGTACTTTCAGAAAATCAACAGATATATCTGCCCATAATGCTTCTTTGGGAACAGAAACAATTAAAATAGGTTATATATATAGACATTTCAATGGCACCATCGACGAAGTCCGCATCTACAACAGGGCTTTGAGCCCTGAGGAAATCAGGGAGCAGTACCGCCGGGGATACTCGCGCCTGAGCGACGCGGAGGTCAGGAACGCCTCGCTGACCGGGTACAACGGCACCGAACTCTATCTCTACCTTGACAATGACAACGTGTCGTCGCAGAGCGGCCAGTTCAAAATCTCGAACTGGGTGAACGCGGCAATTTTCTACAACTCGTCGGCAGGGACGTGGAGAAATATCAGCGAACTCGCCGATATAGGCATGGGCTACTGGAACTACATCACAAACGTGTCAACCTTTGTCAACTACACGCTAGCCGGGGCTGACGGGTACGAGCACGGCTTGAGGGACGAGATGGACTATGGCAACGCGAGCTGGAGCATCGGTTCAACGTGGCTGAATAAGAGCGGCTCGTCGTTGGACGAAGGGCTCGTCCTGGACCTTCACTTTGAGGAGAACTCCGGAAACACAACCTACGACGCGTCCGGCCATGGGAACGACGGCACCCTCTACAACGGCTCTGTTTCGTGTTACAACGGTGACTGCCCGACTTGGACAACAGGAAAATTCGGCTCCGCCCTGAGTTTTGACGGAGAGAATGATTATGTGGACTGCGGGAACGACACGAGTTTGGATATTACCGATGAGATTACGATTGAGGCGTGGGTATATCCATTACGAACGGGTATAAATGAAGATTTTGTTACGAAAAGGGTTGCGGATTCAGATGCAGCATATAGGTCATATTCTTTATTACAAAGAACTACGAATGACTTTCAGTTCAGAATCGGGACAGAAACAACCTGGGGATATGCTAGCACCAGTGCCGTAAAGAACCAGTGGGTACATCTGGTAGGTACATATGATGGAAGCCAAATAATTATTTATAAGAACGGAATAGCCAGTACACCAACATCTTTCTCAGGGGATATCAAAGTGGACACAAGTCCATTATATATTGCTACCCTTGACACTAGTCTTGCTATGTTCAACGGCACCATCGACGAGGTCCGCATCTACAACAGGGCTTTGAGCGCCGAGGAGATTAAGCAAAGGTACGAGCAAACCCGCTTAAAGTATGAAAACGATTTCCTGACCGCGAGAATCACCGAGGACTCGCTGAACGTCAGCGACTATGAGGGCAACGCGCTCTACGAGCTGTTCGTGCCGTCCATTGAATACGACAACAAGCCGCTCTACTACACCTACCCGAAGCCGAACCGGGCTTTGTACTACTATGACTGGTCGGACCAGGAATACAAAATCCTCAGGCAGGGCGGGGAGGAACAGCACCGCGACGGCCTGGTGCTGGAGCTGAAAATGAACGAGAACTCCGGCAACACGACCTACGACTCGTCGATATACTCTAACAACGGCACCTGCCACAACATGAACGGCGGAACCGGCGTAACGGACTGCGACTGGACGGTAGGCAGGACCGGGTACGGGATCGAGTTTGACGGAAGCGATGACTACATAGACTGCGGGAACGACACGAGTTTGGACATCACCGATGAGATTACGGTTGAGGCGTGGGTGAAACCTGAAGCAGGGCTAACAAATAGTTACTTTGTCTTAAAAGATGATCAAGTTTCAAAAAGATGCTGGGGTTTAAAAATTGGTAATGATTCGAAATTTGGGTGGTTTGTTTGGGATAGTGATTCGGTTGTGAAGAGTTGTTATGCTGACAATATTCTATCATACGATAAGTGGTACCATGTTGTTGGTACTTATGATGGTTCTATGCAAAAAATTTATGTGGATGGTATCTTACAGACCAATACAAGTTCGTGGAGCGGTACTATTAAAAGTGAGCCGACTCAACCTGTAGCTATAAGTGGTGATTCTTTAAAGAAACCATCTGATAATTTGAGGCGTTCGAATGATACTGAGATATGGGATTGGTGCTCGACATCATGGGGCAAAAGAAAAACAATTACCTTTTCGAATGGTATTAAAGGAACACTTCGTGTAAAGTTTGATATGCTGACAAGTGCTGATAATCCACTTGGTTGGGGACGAGTCTATAAAAATGGGGTTCCCATAGGCACAACTCAACAAAATACAATAGATGACACATGGGAAACTTTTAGTGAGGATATAGATTTTGGGACATTAGATCCTGGCGATACAATTGAATTGTGGGGAAAAGGAAATGCAGGAGGATGTGTTGCGTTTAGAAACTTCCGCATCTACTACGATAACGATACTAATTATTTCAACGGCACCATCGACGAAGTCCGGATTTACAGCAGAGCCCTGACAGAAGACGAAATACGCGCCCACTATGTGAACGGCGCGGCAAGGCATGGTCGCCCGGACTGGAACGACCCGAGATACAGGCAGGAATTGAAAATCAGGCAACAGTTCAAAAAGGACTTTTACCCGGAGATAAACCTGACCTATCTCCTGACATCCCACGACCCGTATGTGCGCGTGTTCGTGGACACGAGCCAGAAGTCAGGCGAACTGACTTCTGATGAAATCAGCGCCGACTCCTCGCTGGTCGGGTACTGGAAGCTGAACTCCGTGAACTCAACCAACTGGACGCTTGACGAGACAGCGAACGCAAACCACGGCGAGGTCCACACGAACGGCACGCCATCCGACCCGGGCGACAGTTTCGTGTCCGCAAAGTTCGGCAAGGGCATGCAATTCGACGGCGTTGACGACTATGTGGATTGCGGGAACGACACTTCTTTAGACATCACCGATGAGATTACGATTGAGGCGTGGGTGAAATTTGATTTTGTTAACTCAACAATAAACACACCAATTGTTGTGAACCGTGCAGGTTATGAAGTTTTCTTATTTTTGCAAGGTGGTGAGGGTACTTTCCAGTTCACGATTTGGGGTAATCCTTCGGGACAATACAACGCTCCAACTACAATCACACCTACTATTGATACATGGTATCATGTGGTTGGAACGTTTGATGGCACAAATTTAAAAATATATATAAATGGAAGGGAAGAAGGTAATGGAGACATCGTTAACCCGTGGAAGGGGGTTGACACTGGCTTTACTATAGGGTATACGCCTCAGCAAGGCATATATCTCAACGGCACCATCGACGAGGTCCGCATCTACAACAGGGCTTTGAGCGCCGAGGAGATCGCGGAGCACTACTACCGCGGGGCTGGCTCTCACAATCTGTCCGTCCCGGTGCAGCTCGGCCAGAACAAGACCATGCTTGACCAGGGTTTGGTCGGCTACTGGTCGTTTGAGGAAGACGACGGCAACTACGCGTACGACTACTCGGGCAAGGCCAACACGGGCACCCTGCACAACGGCAGCGGCGTGTGCCACGACGGGGACTGCCCGACCTGGACAACCGGAAAATTCGGCTCCGCTCTGAGCTTTGACGGAAGCAATGATTATGTGGACTGCGGGAATGATGAGAGTTTGAATATCACTGATGCGATTACGATTGAGGCGTGGGTGAAGCCGAATTATATATCTACAAGTTGGGGACAGTTCTTTCTTGGAAGATATGTAGCTTTTAGTAGTCCCTGTCATCTCGTTATTGGAACAAGAGATAGACATTTAGATATTGGTAGAAGTACACACTGGTGGACAAACTTTGTCATCGAAGCTAATAATTGGTATCATATAGTTTATACATTCGATGAGAGTTCGGGTGTATCGAAAGCTTATGTCAATGGTGATATGCAAAGTAGTTCATTTGACCCCGGATTATCAAGTTGTGGTTCACATAATTTTTGGATTAATGGTGACCTTCCTGAAGGTGGAAAAGCCCCCCTCAACGGCACCATCGACGAAGTCCGCATCTACAACAGGGCTTTGAGCGCTGAGGAGGTGTGGCAGAGGTACAAGCTCGGCCAGTCCAAGCACGCTCCGGGCAACTACTACTACCGAAACTCGACGTCGGACTCGGTGCTGTTCACGGCGCAGAACATGAAGCAGGCGTACAGGGGTCCCAAAGACGACCCGATCAGTTCCAACTTCAACATCATAGAGGAGGCGAGCAATTCAACCCAGGACCTGCCGAAATTGACATACAACTACTCGTTCAACGCGACACAGAACCAGAATTTCATGTTCTCGCTTGGCTATGCCAAGGCGCAGAACACCGTGAACTTCTCGTCGTGGAACGGCTCGATGTCCCTTGGCTTCAGCGGCGAGGACTTGGAGCAGGTTGCCAAATCCACTTTGACGTACTATGACCTGAAAGACGACTCGCTCGTGGGATACTGGGACTTCGACGACGCGGGAAATTACAGCGGACACGAATACAGCGAGATAATAGAGGTCGGCAAGACCATGGACAGGTCCGGCCACGGGAACCATGGCACGATTCACGGCGCGACCTGGACCCGGGGAAAGTTCGGCTCCGCTTTGAAGTTTGAGGGTAGCGAAGACACTAGTGTTTATGTGGAAGTGCCCGACTCGGCGAGTTTGAAACAAACACGTTATCTTACAGTAGAAGCGTGGGTAAAGGGAAACAATGGATTTATAGCAAAAAAATATGATCCGAGTGCCGACCAACGGAGTTGGTTTTTATGTTTTTCTGGTAGCGACCATGAGATCCTATTTGACATACATGGAGGTACAAGCACTCCCTATTATCAGGAAGAGACACAGACCGGCATTACAGATAATAATTGGCATCATATAGTTGGTGTGGTAGTAGATGCTCAAGCCGAAGATAAAATGAAAATATACATCGATGGTACAGAACAAGCTACCGATGTTTACACCTACGATACAATTGACGAAATATTTGCAGGGACCGCCCCAGTTCAGATTGGCTATGCTTACAACTGTATGGTCACCATCGACGAAGTCCGCATCTACAACAGGGCTTTGAGCGCCGAGGAGATTAGGGCGCACTACGAGGCGGGTCGTGAGGCTCATGACGGCGGAGCGTTTGACACAAACACGACGCTCGGCGCCCAGCACGAACAGGCGCTGAGTTTCAAGTACGGCGGCATCGCAAAGGACGGGCTGGTGCTGGGCATGACCTTTGACGAGGGCAACGGCTCAACCGCTCGCGACATCTCGTTCTATGAGAACGATGGAACGATCAACGGGGCGACGTGGACGACCGACACGCCGAGCGGCCGGGGATACGCCCTGAGCTTTGACGGAGAGAATGATTATGTGGACTGTGGGGATGATGAGAGTTTGAATATTAACGATGAGATTACGATTGAGGCGTGGGTGAAACCATATGAAAAATCTCTCTCTAAATATTATATTGTAGGATTTGAAGCTGATGTAAATCACCTATACGGTTTTGGATTTGATGGGGAAGATTCAGTCAAAAATGGAAAATTGTTTTTTGTGAACTACGGATTTTGGACTCAATACTCCACTCAAGCAGTGATAACAGAATTGAATAAATGGTATTTTATCGCTGTGACATATGACAGAACAAATGTAAAATTTTATAAAGATGGAGTTTTTCTTAGTGCTCATCCTCAGAATGATCCAATCAAAGGTGAAGTTGTATTGATTGGAAAGAAATGGAATACTAATTATTTCAACGGCACCATCGACGAACTCCGCATCTACAACAGGGCTTTGAGCCCTGAGGAGATTCGCGCCCACTATCAGGCGTCGGCACCGCGCCATGCGGTAGAGGACGGGGTCAGCAGCGGAGTTGGCTATGCGGATGACTTCAATGCTGGCGCAAACAAGTTCTTCGGCGTTGAGAACGCGACAAACAACTGGTCGGCGCCGGTTGACTCGTCATGCGTTTTAGCCATAAAGATGGACGAGAACTCCGGGACAACAGCCCACGACAGCTCGGCTTACGGGAACGACGGCACGATTCACGGAGCAAACTGGACAACGGGAAAATTCGGCTCCGCCCTGAGCTTTGACGGAAGCAATGATTATGTGGACTGCGGGAATGATGAGAGTTTAAAAATTAGTAATGAAATTACAGTTGCTACGTGGATAAAACCAGATAGCATGAGCGGTCTGAAAGTTATCATGAGTAAACGTTATTCTTTTGAATTAGATAGAAGTGGTAGTAATAAAATAAATTTCTATATTGGTGATGGTAGTTGGTGGAAAGACCATGTTACAACTACAAGTTCATATACTCTTGATAAATGGACTCATGTAGTTGGAGTTTATGATGGTAGTAAGCTTAAGATATATATAGATGGAAATTTAGACAATAGTAAAAGTACTTCTGCTACTTTTGGAACGAACACTGAACATCTGTATATAGGAAATGGTATTGGAAGTTATTATTTTCATGGTATGATTGACGAAGTCCGCATCTACAACAGGGCTTTGAGCGATGAGGAGATTCGCGCCCACTACGAGCAGGGACTCGTCGGCAACAGGACGACCGGCTCAGGGGGCGAGCACAAGGTCATATCGCTGAGCGACCACGCCCCGTCAGCGCTGGGCAATCAGAGCGCGTTCATCGCTTCTTACAATTTAACCGATACCGACTCCGCCGGCATGCAGAATTATGACCAGCGCCTGTTGAAAATAACCGGCGAGCCAAACCTCAACATGACCCTATCGGTCAGCAAGGCGAGGATCAAGGTTGGTGAGGACTTCGTTTTCAGGGCAAATGTTTGCGCGGTCCACGGGCTCGGCGCGAACAACGTGACCGCGACCATCAGTTATCCGAGCGATTACTTTGAACTGGCGGGCGGGGAGAGCGAGTCAAAAACGAACTCTGTTGCGATACCGGACGGCGGGTGCTACCAGTACAACTGGTCCATGTTCCACAAGGGAACAACCGGAGGCAGCTACACGATAAATGTGACCCTGTCCGCGGAGGACGGGTCGCGAACGGACAGCAAGACCCAGGAGGTAGGCTACGTTTACACGCTCCTTACACTCATGGGAACCGTGTCGGACGCGGGAACCAATGACCCGATTTTGCAGGGCTCGCTCAACATAACCATATACGAGGAGGCAGACCAATCCGGAGGCGTCGCGTGGGGACCATACGTGTTTGAAAACGAAATCGTCAACGGCAGGTTTAATCTTCTCCTTGGCGCCGTGCACGCCATGACGCTCGTCAGCGGCAAGACGTACAACATGTCCATATGGCTGACCAACGAGACCACGTGGATATGCGGGACAAAATGCGAGGAGTTCACTACCGTGTTTACGCCGTAATATGCGCGAATTGATTTTTATATAGTTCTGCGATATAAATTAATCAGGTGATTAGTATGGAAAAAGAAAAGTACGAAACATACAAAGTGAAGTTAAGCCCGACCGGTGAGATAAAGATTCCTAAACCGGTTTTATTGAGTGCTGGATTAAAGGGCGAGGTGATATTAACAAAAACAGATGATAAAATATTATTAAAACCAGCTATAAAACCAAAACATATTAAATTAACGGGATGCGTAAATGCAAACCCAAAAATTGTAGACGAAGTTATTGAAAACGAAGAATTCTATGAGGAGTGGTGAAATGAATTTATCTGAAATAAAAGATAAAATATACATCGACGCCAATATTTTTATTTATACTGCAACTTCGCATCCTCTTTATTCAAATTCTTGCTCTGATTTAATTTTCAAAATAGAAAATAATAAAGTCGAATCATTTACCTCCGCTTTGACTATTAGTGAAACATTGCATAAATTAATAATAATTAAGGTTTCCGAATTAAATAAAATAAAGCCGTATGAAAGTTTAAATTTAATCAAAAAGAAACCGGAAATATTAACAAAATTAAAAGAACCGTATGATGCGATTGATAAAATATTGTCAATTCAAAATCTTTGTATTATTCCATTGACAAGTGAAACAATAAATTTAGCAAACAAATATGTAAAGAAATATAAGCTAATGACAAATGATGCTATTCATGTAGCAACAATGAAGCAAAACAATATCACGAATCTCGCTTCGAATGACTCCGACTTTGAAAGGGTTGGCTGGATTAATTTGTGCAAGCCAAAAGAAGAGCGATGAAGGCGATGCTTTTTTAGTAAAACGCGAGTTGCCATCTGCTTAATTTTTATAAAAGTATATTTTCAATAATATATGCGAACGAAGTTTCGCCCGTTTTTTCTTTCTCCACGTTCTCGTCAGAGTTCACTACCGTGTTTACGCCGTAATATGCGCGAATTGATTTTTATATAGTTCTGCGATATAAATTAATCAGGTGATTAGTATGGAAAAAGAAAAGTACGAAACATACAAAGTGAAGTTAAGCCCGACCGGTGAGATAAAGATTCCTAAACCGGTTTTATTGAGTGCTGGATTAAAGGGCGAGGTGATATTAAAAACAAGAAACCATGAAGTTTTAATTAAATCAATAGACTCAAAAATAAAATCAACAAAAGACCCTGTTGAAAAAATAAGCGGTTCAATAAATTTGAGTGATCCTAAAATTATTGACGAAATAGTTGAATCCGATGATTGGTTATGAAATTATTAGATGATCTGAGCAAACATTCTGTAATATTTGTTGATGCCAATATTTTTATTTATTTGATATTGGGTGATCCGAGATATAAGATGTCATGTAAAAAGTTTTTGAATAGAATTAAAGATAATGAAATAAAAGCATTTACTTCTGTTATAGTGCTAAGCGAAATTTTACACAAATTAATGATTTCTGAAATTGTTAAAAAATATAATGTTGGATATTTAGAGGCATTGAACTATTTTAAAAACAAGCCAAATATATTCTTAAAATTAGAAAAATGTTGGGAAGATATAAAAGAAATTAAATCTATAAATAATCTTGTTATACTCGATGTAACAGATAAAGTATTTGATATTGGAATAAAATATTCAAAAGAATTTAAACTATTGATTAGCGATGCCCTGCATTTAGCAGTTATGAAGCAAAACAATATCACGAATCTCGCTTCGAATGACTCCGACTTTGAAAGGGTTGGCTGGATTAATTTGTGCAAGCCAAAAGAAGAGCGATGAATTCCGGCGCATCAATCGATATTCTTGAGCATCCGGAAAAAATGGAAAAATTAAGTTCAAAAGAGGTTTGATTATATTGGTTGATACAGAACGATATCAAACCAGAATCCGTCCAGTTCGATGTTAAATTTATTTCCCGTCTGGGTGTTTGGCTCAAATGAAAGCTTTTCCCACCAGTCGGCATTGAACTGAATCTTCTGCTCCGACGCGCCGGTTACGGCCTTTATGAAATGGGTTCCTGGCAAAATTATCTGCGGCTTACAATTTTCCGGGACGGCGCACTCCGCGTCAGAATCTACCATTCTTCTGTGAAAAAATTCTTTAACCTCATTTTCGTGTATTGTTGTGTTTGGCGAAAGAGTCCACGTGTCGTCAACCTTTATATACAGGGGTTCTGCATCCAAATAAAATCTTAGTTTGTCTATCACGCCGGACCCCTTGTTTCTTATATAAATGCCGTCTTTGTTGATATTTTCTATGTCAAATAAGATGCTAATCTGTCCCGCAAGTTTTTCCGTTTCATTCCCGACACGGGCTTGTATGCGCTCCTGCGTTGATGATAAAAACAGGAAAACGCTGGATGAAACGGAGATAATGATCATGACCAATAAGACGATGGCGATGATCGGCGATACACCTCTCATAAAAAGATTATATATCAGATGAGAATATAAATATAACTTTATAAATATAATTTATGCGGCGTTTGTAAAACTGCAAAAATTGCCAATGGCCCGATGAGACTTTTGGTTTTCAAAACTTGTAATTGGCGGTGTGTTTTGAATTTTTAAAATAATGACGCACTTGCTATATTTACGATTTTTTGAGGCGAATAAAGATGAGTAAACGATCTCAACGAGGAACTGCAACTATTTTTATTCCCATCTCGATTTTTTTAATTTCATGTATCGGCTTGTTTATCAGCATAATATACACAAATACAAGCTTGACAACAGATTATGTTTTATTCAACGGCGTTATTATAATTCTTTTTGCATGGTCTCTTTACTCATATTATTATGAAAAGGCCGACTACAAACACTATTACTATATTACATACTGGATTTTGGCATTAATTTTCTTGGCAAATTTCATCAGAGAATTAATATTGCTATCATTGCTCGGAGCATAATTTTCTTCAAATATTTCAATTGACTGACATGAAAGATCCTGAGACGAAAGCCTGGCATTATTTTGACGCCGAGCCAACGGGAAATTGGACTCAAAGACGTGCGATATGACAATTGTCTAATTATGAACCGTGAAAAAATTTCTTTCTCTATTTTTACCGCTTCTCTTCTTTTATTTTCATCGCTCGTTTTCAAAAAAATCAAGTAACTAAATTGAGTATAGCAGGCGGTCATTGTTTTATAAAGAAAATGAAGTTTAATAAATTTATGAAGATAGTGGGTTTAGACCTTGCCGGCAAGGAAAAGAATCCGACCGGCTTTTGCCTGTTGAAAATCAATGAAAGAGAAGAAACCGAAATAAAGTTATTATATACAGACAGAGAAATAATGGAAGAAATCCGGAAGATAAAGCCGGACATAATCTGCGTGGACGCGCCGTTATCGTTTCCGTCCGACGGTTATTTCAGAGACAGCGATATCGAGATGAAGAGGCGGGGCTTCAAGCCATTGTCGCCGATGTTCCCTGCCATGCGGCTGCTGGTAAAAAGAGGGATAAAATTAAAAGAAGAGCTCGGCTTTCGTTGCATTGAGGTCTTTCCGAGGGCAACTGAAAAAATCCTCGGCCTGAAAAAAGAGATGGGCGCGAACAAAGACAAGTACGATGCATTGCTGTGCGCCCTGACAGGGAAATATTTTCTGCTGGGAAAATACGAATTAGTTGGAAAAGAGATCGTGGTGCCAAAAATCTAAATTTTGCCAAAAGATTTTTCACCTTAATCACCGAAAGGGGCTATGTCATTCGGTCCGTCCGGCCCGGTGATGGTTGGGTGCATCTCGAGAACCTGAAGACAAGCCACTTCCTCTGGAGGGCATTTTACAAAAGCACGTTCACAAACGACATGGAAATATAGCCGTGCGATGACAACGCGACACCGGTAAACAAAATCACGAAAACCGAAGTTATCCAGTTTATGAATGCGTCTGCCCACGATTCTTTGAAAACCGATTTATAAATGATTAAAGAAAGCAGAAATGAAAATAAGGGAATGAACGAATTTGCAATGAAAAAATTTGAGATGTACCATGCCATATATGCTATTGCGATGTTAAGCGTGCAAACAAAAGTTATCTGCAAAATCATCAATTTTCTTCTCATTACTATAGTAATGATATTTGATAAAATGACTGATGAGAGAATGAACAAAAATAAGTTTGTTATGATATCAAAAATCATTTAGCTTTTCCACCCTTGGAGCCCTTTCTTGTAGCCGGTTTTTTGCGTTTCTTCTTTTCAGCTTCGATCCACTTCAACGAGCCGAGCATAGGCTGCCTCATGGTCAGTCCGAGTTTTGTTCTGGTTTTGCCGAGCGAGACGCTTACAATCCTCGCCCTCACAACATCACCTATTTGCAATTTTTTGCCCGTTCTTTTTCCAGTAAACATGGAATTTTTTTGGTCATAAACTACCCTATCGTTCAATATCTGGCTGACGTGAACCATCGCGTCCATCGGGCCTATTCTGACAAATGCGCCAAATTCTGCTATGTCTATCACGACGCCATAAACGACTTCACGCTCCTCCGGGATGTACGTCAACACTTCAAATGTTGCCGGGTAGTGGATTGACGGGTCGCCCGGCTCTATCGTGCCCTTTCCGAACTCCAGGACATTTGTCACAACCAGAAACACACCTATATCCGGGTCAAGTTTTCCCTCGACCTGCTCTTTCAGGCTTTTGGCTATTGCATCTTCGATCTTCATTCCGAGATATTTTGGCTGCACGCGAACCGTATCGGTTACGTTTAGAATTTTGAACATTTTTTATCACTCTTTTTATTTGGTTTTGTGTCATTTAATACCATATTGCACATTTTTGTGTCATTTGCCGTATAATCATTTTTTTTCATTTCAAACGTCATTAATAACCATAATCTTTCAATATTTATATTTCAATACCTTCTTTGCGGTTTTATCCTGTCTTATGAGTTTGCAAAGTGAATTTATTCTAAAACGAAATATCTTCTCTGCCTTAATCTTATGACATTAACATTTTTTAACTTTAATTTCTTTATAAGTTTTTTGTCATTTGTCGCGACCGCGTCTTTTTTCGGGTCCGCGTTATTCAAAATGGCATTATCAACATAACTTTCTCTTGTTTTTATTATTTTTATTTTATTTCTTTTTATAATTTCAAGTATTAATTTCGATTTTTTCAGTTTTTTTAGTTCTCTCAATGAGCCTTCAAATAATACGATCTCTCCAAATTCCGAGAATTTTTTCAGTTCTTTAAAAATGTCCGTCTTTTCCAATTCCGGTAAAAGGTTTGTATCAACGATTATCATAAAAATATTTTTGCGGCCAGAAAGTTAAATAGTTTCTGACGCCCAATGCATTCCGGTATTCTTTCGCGGGCTGGTTAAATTTTTAAATCATTTGAGAGAAAGTATTCATAGTGCTGGGGTAGCCAAGTCTGGTTACACCGTCTTACGAGACGGGACCATGGCGCAGGCCTGCTAAGTCTGTTTCCGAAAGGATGCGTGGGTTCGAAAGACCTTTTCTTTTTAGAAAAAAGAAAAGACTCTCGGAAAATCGCAGGAGGAGTTCAACAAAAGAAAGATAAAATAATTGAACTCGACGAGAACGGAGCAGGGGGTTTTTGCTAAATAGAAAATAAAATAACAGAAGCCGACGAGAATCGCAGGAGGTTTTCGTCAATTATAAATAAATCTTTTTTCCGCAGGTCTTTTTCAAAACTGAAAGAGAAAGGTATAACGAGAATCCCACCCCCAGCGCTTTAAAATGTTTTATATTAAATGAAGTTAAAATAAATTCATGGTGATTCGGAACGCAATTTTTTTGATATTCGTTTTTCTTATTATTTCGGTTTTATCGCTCTCGGTTCTTTATTTTTACGGTTATAATATAAAACTTAGTGATGAACTGAAAGAAAAAAACTATGCGATACAAAATCTGGAACTGGAAAAATCCGGACTGCAAAATGAAATTACTGCACTTAAATTAGAATTCTGGAGATCGAATCGTTTTGCCAAAATATTTCAGCGGGAAAAGAACTGAGAAACCCAACTTGGAGCGAATTAAAAAATTTTCTTGAGATGGACCAAACAAATAAACTTATTTACAATGAAACATTTGACTGTTCCGGATTTGCGATAGAACTGTTTAAAAGAGCAAGAAATAGCAACTTTAGATGCGCGATCGTTGAAATCGAATCCGAGGAAAATACAACAGGTCACCTGTTGAATGCTTTTCAGACGACCGATAAAGGGTTGGTATTTGTTGACGAAACTGGGAACGAAAAGGGCGGTGGAAAAGATAAAATAGCTTATATAAAAATAGGGAATCCGTATGGAACAATAGAATTGAGTAAGATAAAAGAAAGGCATATAGCATGCGATGTAAGTTGTGACGAATTTGCAAAAGAGTTAACTTATGTTGATTATTCTAATCTTTTTGATTATAATTATTTTTTGGATAGAAAAAAATGCGTGGAATTTTATGAAGAATGCATCGATTCGTATAATAATGCGGTAAATGAGTATAATGAAGGGGGTGGAAAATACGGATATTCCGAGCTTCTGAAATGGAAAGAAAATCTCGAAGCGTTGGAATCGGAGATAAGCGGCGACGGTTTTTATTCTTTAACAGAGGGAAACGCGGCAATCAAAGGTATTGAAATTTATTGGTGATATCTCACCACGCGCAACTCTTCCCAATCGAGTTTTTTCTTGCCGACGATTTTTGATACAAATCCGTTCTTTTTCAAAATACTCTGAACGTCCCCGCTCAGCGAGGAGTACAACAGAATCGCGTTTCCGTTTTTGTTTAAATGAATTTTTGATTCTTTTACAAATCGTTCTATAATATTGCCGTTTTTGCAGAGCATTGACCACCACTCCCCTCCCTCTATTTCATCGCTTACGGGCAGATAAGGAGGGTTAAAGATTATAAAATCAAATTTCTCTTCTATATTGCAGAACAAGTCTGATTGCTTTGCCAAGACCTTTGCGTGGTTTTTTCTTGCGTTAAGGTTCGTGTTTTCAACGGCTTCTTTATTTATATCAACCGCAACTATCTCGCTTTTAGTCAATTTCGATAACAGAACGGACAAAAACCCGCACCCGCACCCCATCTCCAGAATTTTCTTGCCAACGAACATTTTGCGGAACTTTTCCAATACTCCGGCAAGCAATAACGAGTCCTCGTCCGGAAAATACACGCCGTCAAATACTTCAAATTCTAATTGACCGAATCTCGAATTATAAAAGAATTTTATGCATATCACCGAGAAGATATTATTTCGGAAGCATTCTTATTATTTTATTGACTATTTCTTCAATAGGCAGTTCCGTTGTGTCTATGGACACGTCGGCCATTTCTTCAAGGTCAACAGTATTCAGATTATACAATCTTTTCCACATGCCACTTTCGACATTGTCTATATCTTCTATCAATGACGCGGCAAGACTTAACGGAATATTATCTCTTTCCGCTATTCTTTCTGTTCTTTTGTTTTTCGACGCCTTGAGCCACACTCTGAAGTCCGCCAGATTTTTCAGATTATAAACGGACAGTTTCGCATCTATGACTATGTTGTCCTGCCTTGCCAACTCTCTTTGAATTTCATCTATTTTCTTGTGAACCTTTTTATCCAGACCTTGATTTTTCCAGACTTCCTTTGTTTTTACGATATCCGGCAGGTTTTCTTTTGACAGCATCCTGAACACGTCTCCGGCAGAAAAGCATTCAAGTCCCAACCGTTTGGCAAGAATCTTTGCGACGGATGTTGCCCCGGAACCCGATTTTCCAGAAATTGCGATTATGGTCATATTAATAATTTAATCTTTATTTAAATTAAAAATTATGGCGCAACTCGATCGCCAGCTCCGAAGGCCGGCGACGCGAAAATCCGGGTTAACGCAATTGAAATCGATGCCGTTTTTTCAGCGTCATTTCAATGCAAAACTCTCTCTTTTCTGCCGCAACGCTCCATAAAATCTGCACACGTCCTTTACCGGGCATTTATCGCATTTTGGTTTTTTCATGCAGTATCGCTTTCCCAACTCGACGAGCAAGGCATGAAACTCCTTATAAATCTTTACATCCTTTGGCAGGTTGTTTTGAAACAGGTTTTGCAGTTCTTCATAAGAATCTTCTTTGAATCCGATTCTCTTCATTATCCTTTTTGTGTAGGCGTCGATAACAAAATACGGTCTGTCGTATGCATAGAGCAGAATAGAGTCGGCGGTTTCTTTGCCAATGCCCCAGATGCCGAGCAGATTCTCTCTCGTTATCCTGTCTTTGAAATTTGCAACCAGTTTAAGCTTCTTTGCTTTTTGATTGTAATACCCTGCCGGTTTGATTAACATTGCCAGGTCTTTTTCGGGAATGTTTTTAATGCTCTCCTTGCTTAGCATGTTCTTTTTGTCCAGATTTCTAATCGCCTTTTCGACGTTTTTCCATGCAGTGTTTTGCGTGAGTATGGCACCGACTATTATTTCAAATCGCCTGTTTTTAGAAATTGTCGGCCACCATTTTTGCTCTCCGAACTCGGATAAAAGTTTTTTGTAGATTTTCATAAGCATAGAAATCATGCTTATCTAATCGCGGCAAGAAGACCTATTTGCAAGCGGATGAATCGCCGCCAATAAAGTATATTTATTATTATTTTATAATTATAATGGCGATTATGTAACTTCCACCCCTAACATATAATTGACTAATAAGTCATATAAATTTTATTTCCCAATTTAAAATGTTCATGTTATTGTTTTTTATTATCATCAAACCCCTAAAATATTTAGGGGTAGTTTTTAAGTATCATCTTATAATTATAATTTAAAACAATAAATAAACCATGCGAGAGCTAGTTTGAATAATAATTGACGTGTTAATATCTAAAAACTTTAAAAATACGCTTCGCTTCTATAACTTCATGGGGTACGTGGGCAGTTACGCCAGATTTTTTATTGGCTTGTTTCTTTCGCTTGAAGTGATCAGGCAGTTGATAATGGGCCGCCCCGTTTCCGGTCCCGCAACGATACTTGCCGTTCTGTTTATACTTCTCAGCATCATGTTCTTCGTCGAAAAGGCGGTGATTCGCTGACAACGCAAAAACGCATCGCCCTCGCCAAGGCGGGAGCGGTTCACCTTTAAGTATATTAGAAACTAATTCTATTCAATGAACTTCATGATTTTTCTCGGGACAGGAGGCGGAGGCAAGGTTGTCTTTAGCCAGGCAAGGGCAAGCGGAGGTCTTTACTTTAACATGGACAGTGTAAAATTTCTAATAGACCCCGGGCCGGGTTCGCTCGTTAACATGAGGAGTTTGAAGCTAAAGGATCCCGACGGGATTCTGCTTTCCCATCTTCACCCGGACCATAGCACTGACGCAAATATGATATTGGATGGTCTGAAAAATTCTTTTCTCATAGCAGAAGAGCATTGCTTGAAAATATCCAAACGATATTATCCGTGCATAAGCAAATATCAGCAGTCATTGGTAAAATTTTTAAAGCCTGTGAAAGCCGGAGATGTTGTCAAAATACCGGAAAGCGAAATTAGAATAGAGGTAACAAAGGCGGACCATTACGTGCCAACCGTTGGATTTAAAATAATCGGGTCAAAAACTATCGGTTATCCGTGCGACGGCTCGTATTTTTCGGGTCAGGAGAGGCAGTTTGAAAAATGCGACGCGATAATTTTCAATGTTCTCGTGCCTCATGGCAATGTCCCGATGGAGCATAAGCATATGAGCGTTGACAACGTTATTACGTTTTTAAAGAAACTCGAACATAAGCCAGAACTTGTGATTATCCAGCACTTTTCCTTCTGGATGCTCAAAAGCAATGTGTATGAACAGGCCAAAATCATAGAAAAAAATGCGGGAATAAAAACGATTGCGGCAAAAGATTTCATGAAAATTAACCTCGATTTGCTAAAGGAAGAGAAAAGGGGTCTTGGAAAGTTTGTTTAACTTTTTTTCTCTTTCCTCCCCTTCTTAAAAGCCAATGTAATTTTGTTTGATCTGCCTCTTTTCGTGGTTTTTATCAATCCCCTCTGCTCAAGGCTTTGAATTGTGCGGGAGATTTTCGATTTCGAGTAATCAAGCTCGCGGACAATATTTCTCTGGTCAATGCTTCCTTTTGATTTTAAAACCATTTCCATGACCTTTCTTTCCGGCTCATTCAAGACTGGCAACACGTCTTTAACTGCGTTCCTTCTTTTGAAAAAGAGTACGGAAAAAATCATAATCAGAATAACGACGACGGTAATTGCTATTATCACTATTTCCACGAACTCAAATACGGGTTCGTATATAACGGATATTCCGATAGCCTTGCCAAGGGCTGGATTATTAAAAACCCATTTGACATAAATCCGCCTGCCGTCGCTCCCCTCCTCTCCATTTTCAGGACTGAACGGCTTCAAGCCCGTTCCCTCCAGTTTTTCCTTCTCTATGATGCCGGAAGCTAACGGAAGTTTTGCAGTAACCTCAAAGCAATTGATTATATCTGTTATTGGAAATGAATATGAAAACATTTTAACAGCCCTCCCCGGCTTTACCATTCTCTGTGCCGTGAATGAGTACGTAATTTTTTTTTCACGGATATTGTCGCAAACTATGGATGTTCCCAAATCGCTTTCTCTCACGTCACAATCCAGCCTTCCTTGTTCACCGGTGACGCTAACATCAGATATCGTTGACAAAACAAAATAATCCGACTTCGACGTATACTCCGGATACTCAAAGGTAACCGTCCACTTTACGGAGCCGTCTTCGCTTATATCAAGCAAGACCTTCTGACTCTCTATCGTCACGGCGTGCGAAATACCGATTGCCTGAAACAGTAAAAAGCATGCTATCAAAACTAAAATTCTCTTCATAAATAAGACTTATAATATAGAAATATTTAAAGCATTGCGACACCTCATCTGGCAAAACTCAAACAGAAGCTCATCTAACTCGTTCTGTGTTGATACGGAAGAAAACGATCATGCCGTTTTCCAACCACGGTTTATGGGGGCGAAGTTCTGGCTCTATAAACGATGAGTTTCTCTCAAATGTAAAATTGAATTTTTGGATTATAAATTATCTGGTGCGTGATTGGAGAAGCGCGGTTCTATGATACAGAAACTCATGCCTTAAGCCTTCCGGTCTTTTTTAGAACGTCCCTGTGAGTCAAGAATATAGTTCTGCAACAATATTTTTCCAATCCCAGTTCATCCAAAACCTCTTTGGGATCCCTGCCCTTGCCGATTTCTTCAAGATACTTTTTCCATAAATGGCCGATCGGTTTTCCGCATGTAATACAACGCACTGGAATAAGCATATTGCTCACTACTTAATATTTTGTTTTGTTTAAATTTTTAAATGCATTAAAAGTTGCCTTCACAAGATTTGACCTCGTTCTCGTTTCTCCGTATGTTTTTGACCATATATCGGATATGCCGCAAAGTTCCATTATTTTTTTCATTTCAGTTGAGCAGCATAACCCAATTCCCTTTGGCGCCGGCTTCAATTTCACGACCACCGAACCGGCCTTTCCCTCGGTCTGTCTCGGTATCGAGTGCTTTTCGTTGCATGCGCATTCCCATGAGCCGCACCCTCTAAGCACAGGCATGATATTTAGTTTCGCCTTCTGCGTGGCTTTTCTTATGGCAGTTCTATGGTCTTTTGCTTTGCACATTCCCACGCCAAGATATCCGTCTCGATTCCCGACAACAACCATCGCAGAAATTTTATATCTTCTTCCGGATCTGTGCATTCTTGCCGTTCTTTTTGTTGGCGTTCTCTTGCTCCCACCGCCCTTTCCAGGGGACCCTCCTATGTAAATTATTTCGGATTTCAAATCCGGCAATAATTTGTCAATTATTTCGGGTTCCTTAATTTTCTTTCCGTTTTTAAATATTTGGTCTACCGACTTAATAACGCCGGCGAGCACGTCTTTACCCAATTTCGTTTTTGGAGTCCATTTTATCTCTTCTTCTTTCATCTTAAACACCTCAAGGAGACTCCACGCAAAAGCGTGGAGAGGAATTGAGGTAAATGTTTAAATATTTGTTTCTGCAATATATAACTATGCAAGTTGCTAAAGTATCACGCCCATAACGCAGATTTTAATGCATCTGCAAACATTGGCATTAGGGCAACGCTCCCTGATGCCAGAGGGTGCGTAAACCACCCTTTAGGTCTTATGACCTATAAAGCTCCGTGCGTAAGCGGGGAGTAGTTTACACGCCTAACCCTTTGATTTAAAATTATCAATGATCTTGTTTTTAACCTCTTCAAAATGTTTTGAAATGTTTTCCGGTTTTAATCCATTTTTCAGATACGATGAAAATTGTTTTTCGTATCTTTCAAGGTCGTTCTCTTTCAAAAGCCTCGCATAATTTTCAATAGACTTTCCGTTTATTCTTTCTTCAGGCGGAATTATATTTTCGTCTATTGGAATTTTCAAACCAGCATCTTTGCATCCTTTCACGGCGGCATAAATTTTATTTCCCTTCGTAGACATTTGCAGTCCAATATCAAGTATCGCTTCATTGATGCCCTTTTTTAATATTTTGTATCCGGCGAGCAGTCCGGTTAGGTAGGCGGCGGGCAGATTGCATCCGCCGAGCCAGCCAAATTTTTTCAAGTCTTTTGTTAATATGCTCGTTAATATTTTATCGCCTCTCGGTTCGTATTGAACGATTTGCATCAGAACATTTCGAAGCGAAACCCTGACCACTAATCTCGGCTTCCCGGACTTCAATAACTTTAGCCTTTGCGCATAATCGGTTTTCTTTTCTCTCCTTCTTTTTAATCTTTTGAACATGTTATCATCCGTTATTTTGATTTCTTTTTTTGAACAGATCGTTTCTTTCAATATATATTTTTACATGAGCTTTGTTTTTGAAAAATCCGCCCTTCGCTTTCTTATATAAATCCCTGTATGTGGCATTCGTGATCTTTTCATTTTTTTTCAGTAAATTCAGATATTTTCTCAATGCCCTTATCTTTTTTATCCACAACTTTTTTCTCGTTATTTTCGTCCCTTTTTTGCTTCCGGGACCCTTTCTTCTACCCTTCTTTTTCTGTTTCATGACCTCTTTTTTTCTCCCTTTGCTAATACCTTTTTTTTGCAATTTCTTTATTGCTCCGTCTTTTATCAGTGCCTTCACATCTCTTCTTGTTATCGCAGAGGATATATCGGCTATTCTACTCGGAGCTAACCAGACCCTGTTTTCGCCGCACTTTAAAATCTTTGCCGCAATTTTTCGTTGTGTATTCATGTGATATCACACAGTTTAATTAAACGAATTCGCCAAAATAAAATTATGTTAGGCACCATCGTAGGTCTTCAAACTCCTCGATATCCGCGAGAGATAAGATACCGAATTTATTGAACAGAGTCGAGCATCTGGGACATATGAATATGTTTTTTTCTCCCGTTTTTTTACCGAATGCCCAGCATATCGGACACCTGTTTTTTTCTGGCATAAAACGCATCTTTAACACCGATTATTAATTTTTATCTTCTTTCGCTTTTTTACCATCTTTGGGTTTTTCCAGTTTCTTTTCCGGCACCTCCCCGGTTTTCTCTTTTTCTGTTTTCGGCTCCTCCGGTTTATCCGCTTCTTCATCCGGCTTTTCTTTTAACTTCTCTTCTTCGGGTTCTTTCAACACAATAAAAACTTTAATACCAATATTTCCCAACTTTGGATTTGCAACGAAAAATCCTTTTTTGACGGAATCTCTCGTTCCGCTTTTTTCAACAAATCCCGCGGCGAATCTTTCTTTTCTGGCTTTTTCTCCGGATATTTTACCCGCTATTACGATTTCGCATCCCCTTGCCCCGGCATTCATAACCTTTGACAGATAATAATTGCCGACTTTTTTATAATTCAGTCCCCTTTCAATACACACGGCAATATTTTTCGCTATTATGTTTGGATCCAAATCGGGATTTTTTATTTTCTTGGTATCTATTTGCGGATTCTTGAGATCGAACCGTTCTTTAAGTTTTCTCGTCACGCCTTTGATCTTTTCGCCTTTTGTTCCGATAATCATGCCAGGGGACGTCGTGTGAACTACAATTCTTATTCCGAGCGGCGTCTCTTGAATTTCAATATTCCCGCACTTTGTGTTCATGAACTCGTTTTTTAAAAATTCTTTTACTTGGACATATCTCCTCGAATCTGATATAAATAATTTTTCTTTCATAAACACGCGCCTTTAATTTTTAGGTTTCTTTTCCTTATCTTCTTTTTCAGTTTTTTCTTTATTTTTCGATTCTTTTTTAGCGTCTTTCTTTTCAATGAATTTTTTATTAAAAATTTTTATACCAAGTTCTTTCGCTTTTTTTAATATTTCAATGGCTTTTTTCGTGCCGACAGACGATGCGATAATGCCTATCTCTTTTTTTGGATCGATTTTTTCCAAATCTTTCATATTCATTATTCTAACTGGTTTTTTTAACTCTCCTTTTACAATAATCATATTTCTTTCTTTTTTATTTGAACCGAACCCGATTTTTGGTACCGGTTGCTTCCCTTTTTTTTCTTTTTTCAATTTGCTCTGCCTGCCTCTCGGTTTTCTCCATTTTTCTCCGAGCCTTTTCAACCAAAAACACTGCCTCTTGAATTTTTTCTTTTTCAATTGATTCACCTCTCGTTTGTAAATTATTTATCCACCTCTCGTTTAACGAGAAAAATTCCGTCATTAAACACCCTTCTGTCTCTTTTACATACTTTGCATGCCGACTCGATCTTATTGCAGGTCTGACCGACTTTTTCCTTGTCAATTCCCCTTATTATTATTAAATCTCCCTGAATCTGTACCTTCACATCGCTAACTTTAACATTTCTTGGTTCGCGCTCACCCAAAAAATTTTTTATCGATATCTCCGTTTCGTTGTTTACTTCTTTTAATTCCACTTTCATTGGAAAGTGAACGAAATAAATCTTTAACGTATATTTATACCCTTTTGTAACACCGACTATCATGTTGTTTATGTGCGCATAAATCGTCCCCATCATAGATTTTACGCATTTTCTTTTATCTTCCGAAGAAATTATTATTTCGCCGTCAGCTTTTTTTATGGACAAACTTTTATCAAACATGGGGTTTGAAAAGTCCCTTTTGAGTTCGCCTTTCACGCCCTTTACGCCGACGCTTTTTCCGTCAACCTCGATTTCAACATTCTCCGGTATTTTTATTTTTTTAATCATGCAACACCACTTCAAACTGTTTATAGCACTTAATCTTTAATATGAAAAGAAATAAAAATCTATAAATTAAAGAATTCCGCCGTTTTTTAACCGGTCGTTGGGAAACGTGGCCGTAAGCCGCGATTGTAAAGCGGTTGACAGCGGCGTCAGACGGTTGTTTGCAACAGAAACGTTTTATATTTTCACATTCCTCGAGAAAAATGTTCTTAACGAGGGTTTTGCCATCTCTTAGTATATAAATGCCAATAATTTTCCCCCGAGCTTCTTTTCCTTTGCCCGTTTATGACTCATAACCCCCTCCGATGTTGAAACTATCAATATGCCAAAATCTTTTGACGGCAGAAATCTTTTTTCAAATTTTTCATATTCATCTTTTTTGACTGAAAATCTCGGCTTAATTGCCTTGCAATTATTTATTTTGCCTTTTAATTCGATCTTAATCTCTCCGTATTTATTATCATCAATTGCGAATTTTTTTATATAATCGTTCAATTTCATGATTTTTAGAACATCCTTCACCAATTTAGATGACGGGACCACACACCAAGCTTTTCCAACCGATTCGGCATTTCTTATTATCGTCAAAACGTCAGACAACATGTCATGTCTCATTTTTAAGCACCACATTTTTTAAAATACATCCGGTCACTTGCCGTATTTTTTGAATCCCAGTTCTTCGGCGACTTCGCGAAAACATCTGCGGCAATAAAACAGATTATAACGCCTAATCACGCCATTAAGATTTCCGCATCTCACGCACTTGTGAGCGCCTTTTCCAAATTTTCTCTTTACCTCTTTTCTGCGAACCATATAACTCACGCGTTCGTGATTTCTACATCAAAATTGCTTTTCACCCATTCAATTGCCTCTTTTTTTGTTATCAGATGACTTTTTCCGATCTTGCCGGAAAGCCTTCGTTTTTTTATATGATATCCGGGCCTTTCGAGCGTTATGCACACGTCAAGCCCGAACATCTCTATATTTGGGTCGTAACTAATTCCGTGAATCATTATATATTCCGGGATTCCAAAAGCGAAATTTCCAAATGAATCAAAATTCGATGCCTTCAATTTATTTTCAACGGCATCGAGCAGTTTTTTTAGCAGCTCGTTGCAATGACTCCTAACGGTAACCATCGCACCTATCGGCTTATTTTTTGAGACCCCGAAGGTTGTTCTTTTGTGCGTTTTTGTCAGCGTGGCTTTTCTGTTTGTTATTTTTTCCAGAACCTTTGCCGCGTGCTCTGGATTTTTGTCTTTGCCGCAACCGATATTCAAAACGATCTTTTCTATTTTGATTTTTTTCATTGGATTCATACTTCTATCACGGGTTCTTTCTCACCGATGACGAACACGTAATCTTTCGGTACCCTTACATTCTTTTTATCTATTTCCAATGTTACTATATTTGGTTTTGAACTCTTTGTAGTTTCAATCTTTTTAATGATACCTATTTTACCCAGATTGCTGCCCCCGGTTATCATGGCAAGCATGTTTTCTTGGAATTTTAATATGTTTTTTATTTTATTTTGTAATATATCAAACACTATGACATCGTTTGTTTTAAACTGATCATCGCTTTTGCTTATGACAAAATTCTGGCCGTCGTGCAAATTTATCTGGACCCTGTCGCCTTTGATATACGTCTTATTGGCAATTCTGGACAATTTTATTTTCTTGTCTTTTTCTACTATTTTTAACGATAAACCGTTCTTATCGGGAATTATCCTGTAATAGATATCGCCAATGGAAACGATATCCATCAATCCGATTGGAAATTTATAATCTTTTCTTATTTTTTCATTCACTTTTACAATATTTTTATTCAGTATCTCCTTAACCTCTTTCAACGTTTCGGCATATTTCAGATAATCCCTGATTATTACACCGAGCGGTATTGACGTCTTTTTTGTATGCGGGCCGGGCCTCAATGATATGATAAACTTTTTTTTCTTTCTTTCAATTTTCCAAAATTTTGGAGCCGTCAATCTTTTCATTCTCATTTTTTATCCACCTCTTTTGATGTCTTTCTTTTTATTGCTTTTTGCCTCATTCTGTCATCCCTTTTAATTTCAATTATTTTTACGTTGCTCGGGTCTATCGGAACCTGAACATCCTGACCAGATACTTTTTTCCGTTTCGCCGAATCAATATAAATTTTCAATTTTTTCAAATCAACTCTTGTCACCGTGCCAGTCGCGCCTTTAAATTTGCCTCTCATAATTTTTACCTTGTCTTCTCTGCGGACCGGCAAACTTCTCCTGCCAAACGCTTTTTGCAATTTCTTGTCCAGATGCGCCGACACCATTTTTTGTCTCAGATGCAAGGGAGCATTGGCCCTATACTTGCGTTGCTTTCTTATTTGCTTGGATGATTTCCATTTGGTTGAAAATTTTTGTTTCACGACCATCACTTTATTAAATTCAAGTAATTATTCAATACTTTGCCAATGTGCGCATATCAAGCTTAGCAAAAATGTTTTTGGTGATTAGGTTTTTTAAGGTTTGATGGCTCCAAGGCAAAGTCCTTGGGGCTATGCGGTTGCGCAAACCAGCCCTTGCCGGATTTCCAGTCCTGACGAAGGCATAAAGCCCCTCGCGAAAGCTTTGAGCAGTTTACTTTTATCACTCAATACTTGTAAAACTTTTTTTCCATATAATTTTTTATAATTTTTTCACTCGGAGAAAACATCGGGCTCGGCAGTTGATTTAACATGAACCACTTCCATTCGACAATTTCATCAGGTTCCATAGCGGCCGGTTCTCCTTCAAATTCTGTGCACAGCAAACCAATTGTTACGAAATGTGCATCGCTCACGATGTCATTTGTTACGCATATAACTTCTAATTTATTTGCCTTTAATCCGGTTTCTTCTTCGATTTCTCTCTTCGCGCCCTGCTCAAAACTTTCGCCGAACTCTAATTTTCCTCCGGGCAGTGTCCACGTCCCTTCGCCGTGTAACAAGCTATCGGCCTTTTCAGGGTCTTCGTTTCTTTTTCCCAAAAGAACTTTGCTATCTTTTAAAATCATGATTCCGATTCCAATACCCATTTTTTTATTTGGTTCGCTCATCTTATTATCACACAACGATGCTTGCTATCTTGCCTATTGACGCGAATCTTTCAACAACCTCCTTTGCTATGGCTGACCGTATTTCCGTTCCCTGGGGTTCAAACGTTTTTTGATTTACCACAACCGCGGCATTATCCTCAAATTTTATTCTTTCGCCCGATGCCCGGCGATATTCCTTTTTTTGTCTTACAACAACGGCATAAACGACCTGTTTTTTCATTTTTTCATTACCTTTTTTCACGGTGCATATTATAATGTCGCCAACCCCGGCCTTTGGCAATTTGTTTAGCCCGCCTCCGTATCCTCTGACGGCTATTAGTTTCATTTTTTTCGCTCCCGTATTGTCTGCGCAATTCAGCATCGTGCCGAGGCTTATGCCTTTGGTGATTTTTGATGATACTGCTTTCATTTCTCACACCGGCTTTCTATTTTTTTAAGCAGATCGTCAAAATTTATTTCAAATGTTTTTGTATCGATTGCTCTCTCTAAAATACGTTCTACAAGTTCATCGAAAGAATAATTTCCTTTTACAATTTCATAATCCGTTTTATTGGTTTTCAAACTTTCTTCTAAAATTTTATCCAGTCCGTATTTTGGCTCTACGATAACATACGGGCTGCCTAGATATATAATTCCTCCATATTCTTCTGCGTAGACTTCGATAAGCGCTTCCGTAATCTTCGGGTCGATTTCATCTATTTTAAAAACGAAAAATTTTGGCATTCACTTCACCTTTTCAATCACAACAAATTTTTTTGTTTTGCTCAACGGGCGGCACTCGGCTATTCTTACTTTATCTCCTTCGATAACATCGATGCACTGCGGCAAATAAGCATATACTCTTGACCTTCTTCTTTCTAATCTTTCGTATTTAGGAACCTTATGAAAATAATCCCACTCCACCGCTACGGTTTTTTCGCCCTTTGAAACAACCCTACCTGCAAAAATTCTTCCACGCACTTTCAATGAACCGTGCCACGGGCATTTCTGATCGTCGCACTCTTTTTGCGGCGGTTTTGCATCAATCCCGATGTTTCTAACCTTATTTTTTGCCATAACGATCAACATAATTTCTTAAATTAATTATAACTCTTTGTTTATATTCTTAAATATTTAAATAAAGAAGATTGTATTCAATATCCGCATGATAAACGAATTACAAACCTCTCCGAAATTTTTATCAAAAATTTAATCGGGTTTGATATTTCATAATTCCTCTTTGGATATGTAAATCCCTTAAAATAATCCCTTGCTTGGCAACCGCATCTCTTGCAGATATAATTTTACACCATTTTATTTATCATACACGGGTTGAAAAGAATCGGCGGTACGAAACTGTGCATTGGAAAGTTTTTGTAAACTACAATTAGAAGGAGTGGCTGCCTTCGGTTGATTGATAATGCCGCCAACACGGTGACGAAGCCTCCATGCTGTGGTTGGTGCGAATCTTCACCCAATAACCCAGAGCAGTTTGCAAAGTATGCAAGAAGGAGTAACCTTTGGTGAAACTAAAGGAGTGGTGGCGCAATTGAGTGTGAGTTGACTTTGAAGCCGCATATTTCAATAGGTGGTAGTTCGCTGTGATCGTTGGTTTACTGCTAAATAAAATTTAACTGCACATGATCTCGTCATAGTTTCCCGGCGCCGTGACCTTGACGATTTTGCCCGCGCAGTCATATCCAGCAATTGTGCAATCAACAACCTGCCCGGGAAGTATGTCGGTTAAACCCGCGCAAGATTTTGCATTTCCATCCACGTAAATACCGATTTCACTTGACTTTATTTCTTGCGTTCCGATATTTCTTATAGATATTACGGAGTTCGCCCCGCCATTTGCATTGTCAATGGAGATAATCTTTCCGATGGATTGTGTTTGGTTGTTCATACCGGCAGACACGGATTTCATGGCAGATGCCCCCAGCCTCTGAAACCATATCCACGCAAAGCCAACCATGGAAATCGTTATCATTAACAATAGCACGATTGCTATTATTGGCGTAATACCCTTTTTGTTTGCAGTCATGCTTAATCACTCTAATTTATTTGATTTTAGCGCATAAAAAGATTTGTTTTCAGACTCGTATGCACACTCAATGGTTTTTCGTTTTGAAAAGTAGGCCGGTTGCTCATCTTCCAAATCTTCTTGTTCTTTGCTCAAACTCTTTTATGGCATCAAAAAAATCTTTTTTTCTCAGTTCTGGCCACAATGGCTTTAAGAATATAAACTCAGAATATGTGGATTGCCACGGCATAAATCCGCTAAGGCGCTGCTCTCCGCTCGTTCTTATTATGAGTTCCGGGTCCGTTATTCCGCTCGTGTAAAGATACTTAGAAAATGTTTCCGGATTTACGAACTTCAGCCCGGATTTCAATATCCTGTTGCATGCGTCAACGATTTCCTGTCTGCCGCCATACCCAAGAGCGAGATTTAATTTAAACGACTTATACTTCTTGGTTTTTGCTTCGAGTTTATCAAAAAGATTTGCCAATGATTTCGGGAAGAAACTTTTTTTACCAATGATCTTAATACATATCTTATTTTTTTCAATCTTTTCCGATTTCATCATTTCCTTGATTTTATTTTCAAGCAAACCGAAAAATATCTTCTTTTCTATCCCGCTTCTTCTTAAATTTTCTGTTGAAAATCCCCATACGGTCACTATCTTTATTCCAACTTCTTTGCTCCACTCAACTACATGCTCCAACTTCGATATACCCCGGGCATATGACTCCCGAATAGATAAGCCGTGTTTCTTTCCGTATCTCCTGTTTCCATCCGGGATTATTCCAATGTGAACGGGTATCATTAGTGAACACCTTAAAATAATTATTTTTTTATATTTATAAATATTAGGACGGTGGTTCACGAGGACCGCGTTCAATACCCGCGCAACGAACGAACCGCATCGCGCGAATGCCATTGCCCGGATTTTCATTTATCACGCGCGTGTTGAACACAATCGCTCACTCATCTGCTTCGAGGAAGCCCTGTCATTCAGCCCGTCATGTCCGATGATGGTTGACTGCATCGTTAATCACCCGGAGGCGAGTCATATCCTTTGGGTCGGGTAGTTGACAATGTTTTCGTGCATCTGTCTGGTATTAGATGAGAGGGCATCAAAACGGATAAATGAGAAACAGCGCTCCGGCGATCGCAATCACTGCCAGCCAAACTCTTTTATCCCAGGCAAAAACTTTGCTCCCGTCCAATGGAGGAATTGGAATGAGATTGAATAACGCAAGCCATATATTGATCACGGCACCGGAAGAAAAGACGGACAACGGAAAAATAAAATTCAATACAACGAAAGCGCCCGCCAATAGGATATTCATAAAAGGTCCGGCCAAAGAAACTATGGCGTAATTTTTCTTTGATAACGAAACTGGATTTCCCCACAAATCTATTCTCGGATGAATCACAACCGCGCCAGGAGCGGCAAATACAAATCCAAACAAAGAAAACAATATGGCAATTCCAAGACCCTTGGACCACATCTGATATTCGGCATAGCATCCGAATTTCCTTGCCATGTGGCGATGACCCAATTCATGCAAAATAAAGCCCAAAGAAACGGCAATCAATGACGTAAGAATCATGATTAGCACGCCGATTGGATCAAAAGACCTGAAAATCTCAAAAAGACCGCCAGAGAACGCAATGCCAAACGCGACTGCCAACGCGATAGCTGATATAACCAACTCTTTCATTTCTTTCATGTCCATAATATCGCCCGCGAAAAACAAATAAACGGCCCGTCAAACGCTATGCGTTTTCTATTTTTATTTCATTTGTCCCGTTTCCGTATTTCCAGATAAGTTTTACTTTGCCTCCGGCGCAAGAGCTGTTCATAGTCGCATTGAGTCCAACGGCGCACGAGTACGTCTTGTCAGACGTGCTGATTATTATATTCGTGCCGCTAAGTTTTAATCTGTATGCGGAATTTCCAACCTTTGGCGGCAAATCCAGTATCACATACCCCATATCTTCTGTTCTGTTCACGGTTATGTTGCCCGATACGGGTTTATATATTTTTTCCATTGAAGATTTTATTAGCGAACATATTTCATACGACGTCATGTTCCCCACGAAATTGTCATAGTCTTCTCTTATAGAATTCATGGTCGTTGCGACAATCAGAATAAGTATCACGACAAACATAATTATAATCGTGTGTGTAACTATCTGAGACTGCCCGAGAGAAGATATTTCTTTCGCCATATAATCACATCATTAGCCGGTTGATAAAATACTTTTAAGTTTTTGATTTAATAAAAATTTATGGAGCAAAGACAAAGCGCATTTGACATCAAAAAAGTGGCGACGATTGCCAGGCTTAAATTGACGGAAAATGAGATGAAAAAAATTGAAAAAGACGTACGCGAAATACTGAAGGCATTTGGGGACCTGGACAAAATCGAGGCTAATTGCGAACCGAGTTTCCAGCCGATAAAAATCGCTAATGTCACAAGAAAAGACGAACCTGAGAAAACATTGACGCAGGAGCAGACGCTTTCGGGCAGCGAACATAAAGAGAACGGGTTCTTTAAGGGGCCGAGGATAATCTAATTCTTGAGACATTACAATAAGCAAATATTTAGTAGCGGTCTTCTTGCGAAAACACAGAATTTTAATGATGCCGAATAAAGGCATGGAGAGCAATGGCATAGTCGGAAAGAAAATGCGGTTTTGAAACAGAGTAAAGAAATGGGCGATGCTCCGTCCGGGATTTGAACCCGGGTCTCTGGCTCGAGAGGCCAGTTTAAGGGAAAAGGTTTGGGCGGGCAAACCTCCAATTCATTGTTCTATCCTTGCCGGGCTAGACTAACGGAGCATGTTTTATAAAAGGTCTGTAAACTATTTAAAACATTAAACAAATATAAAATAGAGAGGTTGATAAAATGGCAGAATTGCTTGTAGTGCGATCCAAGGTAAAAGCTTTTGCAAAAAAGAAAAAAATGAGACTCAGTGAAAGCGCGGTTTCGGCTTTGAGCAAAGAAGTGGAATATCTCATAGAGAAGGCGGCCAAAAGAGCAAAACTATCAAAGCGCGGAACAATTCAGGACAGAGATATTTAAGTTCTCTTTTTTTAATTTTTTTAATTTTTATTTTTTAGTTGATTTGTAAACTACTCCCCACTATCGCAGGGAGCTTTATAGGTCATAATACCTAAAGGGTGGTTTACACACCCTCTGGCATTAGGGAGCGTTGCCCTAATACCAATGTTTACAGATGCATTAAAATCTGCATCATAATGGTGGTTACAATGTTCGCAAAAGAAAGTTGCACCAGTTCTCAAACCTTGAGAACCACAGAGATGACAGGTTTTAGAAGTATTTTTAGCAGAAACCAGTTTAACTTTTATTCCTTCCCATCCCGCTTTGTAGACAGTGTATTTAACAACTTTACCTCTTGTCCAATTACTAATTCTTCTATTGTTTTTTCTGGAATTTCTGTCTTTAACAGGATAGAATCTCTTGAGATTCTCCATTGCTATCATAGAATTGTTTTCCTTAGCACTATCAACAATTCTCTTGCTAACATTGTGAGCAATCCAATCGTTCATTCTTCTTGTTTTCTTCCACAACCTTTGAATTCTCTTGCTTGTTCTCTGTCCATCTGGCAACGCAGATTTAAGCTCATCAATACGATGCCAGAGCATTCTTATTTTATGCATAAGCTTTCTGTATTTCAAAAATTCAATCTTGGTAATTTTTCCGTTCTTGTAAAGCAAGGTTATAACAGCATTATACCTCAATCCCAAATCTACTCCAATAATACCGTCATAGATCTGCTTAATTTCGACCTCTTTCTTTATAGGAATGGCAAAGTAAAACCAATCATCCATTCTAATCAATTGAAATGCCCCAATTTTATATTCCCCATTCAAAGCACATTTAAGCAATTGTTTTTGCATTTTTCCACACTCAATAGGAATAGTAATCCTTTTATCTCCATTAACTTTTACTTTGAAGAAAAAGTCAAACTCTTTACCTTGCTCAAACACGCTGACAACACGAGGATAATTGACTCTTACAGTAAATTCCTCAACTCTTGGCAAAGACGCTTTTCTACCTTTTCTAATCAATTGAGCATAAGAGTTAATAGTTTCCACAACAACATCTCTGATTTCTTGAACAGTTTGACTTCCAATATCAAAACTTTCTTTGATTTGCCCGTAAAGTTTTTGATGCAGAATGTTTTTCAAATCTTTAGAGGTTATTTCTCTGGAGCAAAGTTTTTCCTTCAGAGAATTCTCAAGAATGTAAGAATAGTAAAGTCTTGCTATGGTTTGATAGGTGTTAAAGAAATTCCTCAAAGAAAGAAATTTATCCTTGTTAATCTTCTTGGAAACTTTCACCGTAATGCTTTTTGCAACCTGCATGGTTATATTTTTAGAAAGAATACACTTAAATGTTTACCTCAATTCCTCTCCACGCTTTTGCGTGGAGTCTCCTTGAGGTGTTTAAGATGAATCAAAGGCATGTCTGGGATTCTGTTGCTGAGTCGTGGGAGCGATTCAGAAAAAAGCCAATGAAAGAAGTTATAGAATTTTTAAAGGGCTTTGATGATAATGTTCTCGACTTGGGATGCGGGAACGGAAGAAATTTCGTGAAGATGAATAACCGCGCCGTAAACGGTGCCGCGTCATTTTCAAACGCAAAAAATACTGATCCCTCCAACGGGGTATCGCATCCGAAAATTAACAAAACCGTATTTGGCATCGATTTTTCTGAAAAGTTGCTCAGATACGCAAAAAGCAATGCCGAAAAACAAAAAATCAGGGCATGCCTGATAAAGGCGGATATTTCCGAACTTCCGCTTAAAGATAATTCATTCAATATAGTAGTTTTTACATCGGCCCTGCATTGCCTGAAAAAGAGCGACAGAAAAAAATGCCTTGAAGAATTGAAAAGGGTGCTAAAGAATAAAGGAAGGGCATTGATTACCGTATGGAACCGGATGCAACCAAGGTTTTTTTTCGGCAAAAAAGAACGTTACATCCCATGGAAAATCGGCAACAAAACCTTCATGCGATACTATTATCTGTTCTCAAAAAGAGAGCTTAGAAAAGTTCTTGAGGAACACGGGTTCAGGATTATTAAAATTTCCGGAAGTAAAAATAAGGTTTTTAAATTATTCCCGAAAAATATTATTGCAGTGATAGAAAAATAAAGCTTTTCAAAGGCGTTTGTCTGCAGAGGTAGCCAAGTGGTCAAAGGCGCTAGGCTTAGATTTTTTTAATCGAAGGGGCGTCGCCCAGGTTTCGTTGAGAAACCTAGTCCCTTAGTGGGTTCGCCGGTTCGAAAGACCTTTTCTTTTTAGAAAAAAGAAAAGACTCTCGAAAAATCGCAGGAAGAGTTCACCAATTATAAATAATATAAAAGTGAACTCTGACGAGAAGAGAAAAAATTCGGGCGAAACTTCGTTTCGCATATATTATTAAGGAGAGAAAGACTATCGGAATCGCAGGAGGAGTTCAACAAAAGAAAGATAAAATAATTGAACTCCGACGAGAACAGAGCAGGAGGTTTTTGCTAAATAGAAAATAAAATAACAGAAACCGACGAGAACGGAGAAAAAATTCAGGCGAAACTTCGTTTCGCATATATTAAAAATTAAAAAGAAAAAGACTCATTAGGAAAAAAATTGTTATAATTTAATATATGCGAGCGGATCGAGTCTGAGTTTCTCTCTTAAAAAGAGAGAAAGGTATAACGAAAATCCGGCCCTCTGCATTTTTAGAAACAAGTGTGAAAAATATTATGATTTTGGCAACTTAGCGACACAAGCATCGTATTATTTTAAATAAAAAATTAAAAAAGAAAAAGAAGATCACTTCTTGCTCTTTTTTTCCTCTCTTTCCCACTTCAAATCCTCAGATTCGATCCATACCACGAGCAGACCGACTGCTATGAGGAAAAAGCCGAACAGACCAAAGAACACGGACACGAATGCCTGCCAAGCGTTTACTCCGACTATCGCTGACCATCCAGTTGCCACATAATCAGCCACATACCAATAAACTCCAGCTATGGCAACTAGCAACCCTATTATTAGTTTTACTACTGCATTCATTTGTTTCACCTTACTATTTTTATTATTTGTTTTCATTTAAATATTTATAATTTCCGTCGCAAGAAGACCACCTCGTTTTAACGGCTGCTGAATTGTGACCACGATTTTTCACCCCATTCTATGTATTTTTTGAGTGGTGGCACAATTGAGTGTGAGTTGACTTTGAAGCCAGCCTATTTCAATAGGTGGTAGTTCACTCATTGAAAAAATAATGAAAATCGATCGCGTTCAATACCAGCGCGACGAACGAACCGCAAACCTACGCGATTTTTATCAAAATTGATTTTATTTAAAACCCTATAGAACCCGAAATTTACAAAATTTTTTGATGGCAAAAATGATCATGAAAATTATTTGCCGTTATCCATAAACGATTTTAAGTCTTTCGAGCTTTTTGATTTCTTCTCCAACCTCTGGTATGACGGCCTTTTTTTCGTCACCGGTTTTCATGTCTCTTATTGTCACCTTGTTTTCTTTCAAATCTTCAGGACCGACTATGACAACATAACATGCGTGTTTGGAATTTGCATAATTAAGATGCTTTGAAAGGCTTTTTGACGCGAAGCCGAGCTCGGCAACGAGGTCGGCATTTCTTAATATCTTGCACACTTCCATCGCACTCTTAATTATGCTTTCATTTACCGGCGCGACATATATCAACTCGCTTTTTCGTAATTTTATTAAATCGCTTTTTTCAAGTACTCTCATAATCCTTTCAATGCCGATGCCAAAACCGACGGCCGGCGTTGCCTTTCCCCCATATTTTTTGATAAGGTCATCGTACCTGCCTCCGGAAGCAACGGAGCCCAGCTCTTCAAAACCTTTAACGAGCGTCTCGAAAATAAAATCCGTGTAATAATCCAGACCCCTGGCTATGGAAAAATCTACTTTTACGAATTTTTTGTAATCGTCATCAAGCAGGTTTATTATGTTTTTCAACTCTTTCACTCCGCCCAACTCTCTCACTTTGGAAATGTCGGACTTTATGAACTTGAAAATTCCCGCGATCTGTTTTGCGTTGATTTCATTTTTCAATTCTTGTTTTACTTCCTTTTCCCCTTTTTTGTCAAGCTTGTCCAATATTCTGAAAACGTTTTCCTTGTTTTCAATTTTCAGCTTTTTCGCAATGGAATCGAGTATTTTTCTGTTATTCACCCGTATTGTAAAATCTTTTATTCCCAATGCGAGCAGACAATCAACCGTTAGCTGTATGATTTCCGCATCCGATGCCGGGTCGTCCGTGCCAGCGAGTTCGCATCCGGCCTGCCAGAACTCCCTATAGTGACCCTTGCCAACATCTTCGTACCTCCACATTCTTGTAATATAATACCATCTTATCGGCTTTGGCAAATCCGGTTTATTGGCGATTATCCTCGCTATAGGAGTTGTCGGCTCGTATATCAGGCCGAGTTTCCTATCCGATTTGTCGGTAAATCTGTAAATATCCTTTACCGCATCGCCGCCGAGCGAACCCTTGCATTCCAAAAGCTCCAGCGACTCAAAAGCGGGCGTTTTAACCTCGCCATATCCGTATTTCTCAAAAACATTTCTGCATACGTTAAAAACCCAGTTCCTTTTTTTCATTTCGTCAGGCAAAAAGTCCCTCGTCCCTTTCGGAGGCTCAAAGCGTATTTTTTGCTTTTTTGGTTTTCCGCTGATTTTCTTGGACTTTTTCATCTTAAACACCTCAAGGAGACTCCACGCAAAAGCGTGGAGAGGTTTAAATATTTGTTTCTGTAATATATAACTATGCAAGTTGCTAAAGTATCACGCCCATAACGCAGATTTTAATGCATCTGCAACATTGGTATTAGGGCAAAGTTCCCTAATGCCAGAGGGTGCGTAAACCACCCTTTAGGTCTTATGACCTATAAAGCTCCGTGCGTAAGCGGGGAGTAGTTTACATACATCATTATATGCTTTCATTGTTTATAAAACTTAGTTTCTTTTTGTTCAGGAGCTTTGAAAAGAAGCAACTCATCCAAATAGATTGGGCTGGATGTTGCTTTATCAAATCCTATTTTGATTCTTTCTTTTTCTGATTCATACCTCATTTTTCATCACCTCTTCTTTTCTTAGGGCTACGATCGGGATTTGAACCCGATTTAGAGGTTCCACAGACCTCTGTGTTACCAATTACACCATCGTAGCCATTTCTATATAATTTGGCATATCCTTTGTCAAACACGAGCTCTATAATCACATCTTTACCTGAGAATAAGCCACAAGTGTTTTCCTGATTTCGACCGGTATGAGAATACGTCCTTTTGAATCAATTTTAAGAGAAAATTTCGCATTACTATTACTAAAAGGATCAGTTTCCAAGTTTTTTGAGATGAACTAAGTTCCTCATTTTTATCACTTCATTATCATTAATTTATTTAAAGTTTATGTGGGAATTGGACTACGATTGTATTCAATATCCGCATGATAAACGAATCGCAAACCTCTCCGAAATTTTTATCAAAAATTTAATCGGGTTTGATATTTCATAATTCCTCTTTGGATATGCAAATCCCTTAAAATCAGAATCCCTTGCTTGGCAACCGCATCTCTTGCAGATATAATTTTGCATCATTTTATTTATCATACACGGGTTGAAAAGAATCGGGCTCGGCGGCTGATTAAAAGTATTTAAATTTTAGCAGTTAACTAATATCTTAAAGTTTTAAAATAAAAAGGAGATTTAAATGGCAGAAAAACCGCACCTTAATTTGGTGACTATAGGTCATATAGATCACGGTAAATCAACATTGGTAGGAAGGATGCTCTTTGACTCGGGAGCAATAAGAGAAGACCAGTTAAGAAAGCTCAAAGAGATTGCGAAAGAAAAGGGCAAGGAAACGTTTGAATTCGCCTTTGTTATGGACATCGCAAAAGAAGAGAGGGAAAGGGGCGTTACAATAGACATCATGCACAGAAGATTCGACACGAAAAAGTATTACTTTACCATCATAGATTGTCCGGGGCACAGGGATTTTGTCAAGAACATGATTACGGGAACATCCGAAGCAGACGGAGCAGTTCTCGTAGTATCGGCAAAAGAGGGTGTTCAGGAACAGACAAAAGAACATGCCTATCTCGCAAAGGTTCTGGGAGTCCCTCAAATGATAGTGGCAATAAATAAAATGGATACGGTAAACTACGATGAAAAGAGATTTAAAGAGGTAAAGCAAGAGGTTGAAAAACTTTTATCCGGCATAGGATACAAAGTGGGTGACATGCAATTCGTGCCGGTTTCGGCATACAACGGAGATAATGTAGTCAAGAAATCGGACAAGATGCCGTGGTATAACGGACCGACAATAATGGATGCATTGGACATGTTCAATGTGCCAGAGAGACCGATCGACAAGCCGTTGAGGCTGCCAGTTCAGGATGTGTATTCGATTACTGGTGTCGGAACGGTTCCGGTTGGTAGAGTAGAAACTGGTGTGCTGAAAAAGGGAGATAAAGTAGTGTTTATGCCTTCCAATGTAACTGGCGAAGTAAAGAGCATTGAGATGCATCACGAAGAATATCAAGAGGCGAAACCTGGTGATAACATAGGGTTCAACGTAAGGGGCGTTAACAAGGATCAAATCAAGAGGGGAGATGTCGTTTCAAAACCAGAAACGGCACCGAAGCCGGTGAAAGAGTTTACGGCTCAGATCATAGTATTGAATCACCCGTCTGTCATATCCAAGGGTTATACGCCAGTATTCCATTGCCACACTGCACAGGTTGCCTGCGCAATAACAGAGATCGTAAAAAAGCTTGACCCGAAGACGGGAGCAGTTGTTCAGGAAAACCCAGACTTCATAAAAACCGGGGATGCTGCCATTATCAAGGTGAAGCCGACGAAACCGTTTGTAATAGAGAAACAGAGCGATTTCCCTCAACTGGCAAGATTTGCCATAAGAGACATGGGACAGACGGTGGCAGCAGGAGTATGCATAGATACCGTGACCGTATAAATTCTTTTTGATTTTTTTCTTTTTTGATTTTATTTAAATATTTCTAGGAGCCAGGCGCTTTTGGGCCGATCCAATAAAACTCAATAAAACCTAGAGAACCCGAAATTTTTGGTTGAAAAAATTGCGCATCCACATTTCAAAGAGTATTGCGGTCCGCGCGGTTCAAACGCAAAGCGTCAAGGTTGATCCAGTTTGCAAAGGCCGGGATAAGTTTAAAAATCTTCAAAAGACATATCTTCTTATGTAGCGGTGCCGCCACTCCAATGGTTTGGTCTTTTATTGTCGGCTGCATAATTTATAATTGACCCGACTTAATAATTAATGGACGAACCTCGCTGGAACAATCTTTTTATCGATCATCGTTCTAATTGCTTTGGGGTTTCCATTAATTGTTATCGACGAAAACTTAAATTTTACGCGTCTAACGCAACTTAAGAAAAAATAATGCGATGGTCAAAATGGATAACAATGAGAAAAATTTTAAATGGATTGGAAAAAATTATAATATGCTTGTAAAAAAATATAATGATAAATGGATCGCCGTGCTAAATGAAAGGGTTGTTGAAAGCGGCAGTTCCCTGGAACCGCTGAAAAATAAAATGAGAAAAAAATACGGGGAAGCGTTTGACGACATCGTTTTTGAATTTATAACAAACAAAAAATTTCCAAGTTTTGACACGGGATGAGGCGATGAGATGGTTTTGCTTGACAATGAAATTGTAAAAGATATTGTATCAAAGGCCAAGAGAATAGACGGAAGAAAATTTGATGAATACAGAAAAATAAACGTACAAAAAGGCGTCGTAGGGAAGGCGAACGGCTCAGCAAGAGTTGACATCGGCAACACAACCGTTATGGCTGGTGTAAAAATAGAGCCGGGCGAGCCGTTTCCTGACACACCGGATGAGGGGGTGCTCATCGTGAACGCGGAGTTCGTCCCCATCGCATCGCCGGATTTTGAGCCCGGGCCCCCTGACGAATATTCGGTAGAGCTCGCGAGGGTTGTTGACAGAATGATAAGAGAGTCAGAGGCAATCGATATGAAAAAAATGGCTATAACGAAAGATGAGGTATGGAAGGTTATGATCGATATTATTATTCTTGACCACGATGGGAACCTGATCGACGCGTCCGGGCTAGCAGCAGTTTCTGCTTTGCTTGACGCCAAGATGCCCGTCTATACAATAGAAAACGATAAAGTTGTCGTCGATTATGAAAAGAATGGAGCGACGCCTCTGCCTATCGAGAGAAAACCGGTTTCCGTGACGGTTTTCAAGATTTCCAACAGCCTGCTATTAGACCTCACGGCAATGGAAGAGCAGGTAATGGACGCGAGGCTTACCGTCGGCTCATTTGAGCGGGACGGCAATATTCTTCTATGCTCCATGCAAAAGGGTGGAAGCGGCGGATTCACGCCGGAAGAGATTGACAGAGCTGTTGACATGGCAACTGAAAAGGGAAAAGAGCTCAGAGCGCTGTTGTAGGAAAATTGCGCCACGATCGCATTGGTTCAAATCCCACGAAGTATAAAGAGGATCCGAAATTCTTAAAACGGAAAATATTTACCGCTTTTCATTGTTTTCATAATTCTCGTTGCCGGGGTGTTCGGCTTTCAATATTATTTTTAATCGCCGAGAAGTGAAAGTTTTTTATAGAACATAATCTAATTTATGATAAGTTGATATCAATGAGAATTAAAGGAGTTCACTTCTTGGATACATCTATCATTATTGGTGCTATTGTTGAGGCAAAAACCAAAAAAGAAAAAGATGAACAAAGACGGTGTGAAAGATACATTGCTCGCCTGAACTATATTTATAAAGGCATTATTTCTATTTCTGTTCTTGGTGAATTTACAGAAAGATGCTTATCCAAAGATTCAATAGATACTTTAAAAGGATTCGATTTTCTTGACGGTTTTATAAAAGATAAAGAAATTGAAATAATTTATCCCGATAATAAAACAATAGAAATATTTCAGCAAATTAAAGAAATTGACCCGAGAATAGAGTTCATGGATGCGATGCACATCGCCTGCGCGAAAAGCAATGGAATTAAAGTTTTCGTAACAATTGATAAACCTTTGATTGAAAATCAAAAATTGCGGGAATATTTAAAAATAGAAATCAAGCACCCGAAAGATTTAATTACCTAAATTAATTCACATGACAGACCTTTTTTAAGTCTTCTTGTGTAAATATTCCTTCTTCTCTAATTTCTCTCATTAAAGCGTCAGTCCTCGGGCTAATAATAAATTCTTTTTTTCTTTCTTTCATCCTCATCACCTAATAATTATTATAACGTGCTATTTATATATGTTTACTCCCCGTGCTTTCCCTAATCACTTTTCTCCACATTTTTTGCATTGTTGATATTTCTCCATTTGTCGTTACAAGTTTCGCAGGCTTCCTCGCGAAGCTGTTATTTGTATCCGCCGATTTTGGGGGAGGAAATTATTTCGGGAAACTACATTCTGAATACCCTACCGAAAACTTTAAATACCACTAAAAAGTAAGTAATAATCATAAAGCTCCCGCCTACAACGGGAGCCGACACCATCCGCGAAAGGTGAGCGCCAATGAAAAACGCCAAACATGATATTGGTTATGCGGGTATAAATGGTTTTAGTCATGATGCCGCGCAAGAAGTGATGCTCGATAACCTGATGGAGACCACGGAGCGGGCAATCTGCGATGCGGACAGGGTTTTGATAACAGCCAATCCGAAGTTGTCAAAATATGAAAAGCGTAGAAGATTGGACGAGCTGGACTATCTGCGCGACCAGATAGTCGAGTTGTACAACGAGGGCTATTCGCTCGAGGAAATGGACGAGCTTATCAGAAAGAGGGACGAACTGGCAATAAAAGAACAGTCCCTGCTTTCAAGGCTATGCGATCGCATCGAGCGGTTCGTCGAAAAACATCAGCCTTATGACCCGGACGACGTGCAAAGGGCAATGAAAAACGAGCAGGCGCTGAAGGAGTTCAAGGACCTGAGCAGGATAAGGGGCGCGGACAAGAGGGTTCTAATGGAAAACTTTGCGAAGGGCTTGACGTATTTTCCGTCCCTTCCAGACCACGAAACGCTCGCCGAGATTCAAAGACAAATCAAAGAGGGCGATTACCCGGCGATGGAGCTGGACGAAGAGACTGCATACTGGATGGGCCTTCCGGAACGCGACGAACTGCCATGGGAAGAGCATAAGCCGAGAACCATAAAGCTTGAAAACCTTGGCAGGGCGGTCACGAGCGACGGTTATGAAATCACGGACAAGAGGATTCTTCGCGAGCTGTTTCCCGAATACTACATGGGCTGGGCAGGCGGAGAGTCGAGCCCGGCAAACGCGAGAAGGATCATATCCGGTTTGACAGACGTTCCGTACGAGATACGCGGAGACGAGATCGTGTTCGAGAAGCGTTTGCCAAAGGACGTTTACGAAAGGGTGCGTGACGAACTGGGCGACTATTTCGTGATAAGGCAGCCAAAGAGCGGACTGCACAAGGCGGCGGCGATCGGCGTGCTCGCCGCGTTTGGTCTCGGCGGCGTTGGGTACGCGCTCGCTCCGAACGACAACCCGGCAAAGCAGGGCATAAAAAGGGCCGGAGACAAGTTCATGGCAGGTTTGGCTGGATTGCCTATCGTCGGTGACCCAGACGGAGACGGAATACCTAACGGAGACGGAATACCTAACTATAAAGACCCGCACCCGAATGTTCATGAGGACAATTTCAAGGATTATGATGGCGACGGAATACCTAACTATAAAGACCCGCACCCGAATGTTCATGAGGACAATTTTGACGGTGACGGGGACGGCATACCCGATTACAAGGACCCGCACCCCAACATTCCGGAAGAGGAATGGAATTTGAAACACACCGATTCTGACGGGGACGGCATGAGCGACTGGTTCGAGAAGAACATCGCCAACTTGGACCCGAATGTTCCGAATGAGAGGTACGCTATATTATGTGTAGACGGCTACCCTATTGATATCGAACATGGCTTTGTTGCAGGTAGTTACAGTGAGATGATTGAAATATATGATTTTCTTATAAATCAATATAGAATCCCTTCCGATAATCTAATAAAAATATCGAAATCCACATACCATGATTTCAAAGATGCAGTTGACCAAATTGCTAAAAAAGCTGATGAAAACGATTTGGTCTATGTTATGATGGCTGGTGATGGAAACTTAGGCATATTTAGTTTTAGTAGTTTTAGTGATAGAAAAGTAGTTACCTATGAAGAGATAGACAATTTGCTTGATAAAATCGATGCAAAAGCCGTGGTAGTAACAGTTGACGCATGCCACTCCGGTTCTGCAATACCGTTTTTGAAGGACGGGCCTTGCCCAAGAGTTGTCATGACGCAATGCAGAGATGACCAGGTAGCAGGAGGTACACGTACGGCTAGGTATTTTTTTGAGTCATTGGGCACTCCTTTCTATTCCCTTTATGGAAAAAATTGCTACAAGGATCAAGCCTTCTGGGGCAATAAAAATGCCGATAAAGATGGAAACGGTTTTATATCAGTAAAAGAAGGACTTGATTATGCAAAAGAAAAAATCATGTCAGAATGGATTGTTGACCTAAACAATTATGAACCATGCGAACCTCAAATAAGCGACCCGGATAATATCGCGTCAGAACTTTATTTGGGTGAGTATAAACCAGAAAAGATTACTGAAAAATAATTTATATATAAATAATAATTTATATATACCAACCAATCATAATAATTAAGTATGAAAACCATAACAGAGCAGCTGTTCCCAACACCATGGTATAAAAAATATTTACTGCCCGTCATAATTCTAATAGTTCTCATTATCGGAATGTTTGGTATCCAGTATTACAATATAAATATATCAGAAGGGCAAGCACAATCATCTCCACAACCATCAAGAACAGAAGTGAATGGAGAAAAAATGACTACTACTTCAACAATACCTGTATCAAAAGAATCCTATAAAATTTTTAATGAGTTTGTAGAATCTGTTTTTGAGTCACAATATATAACAAAAGTAAAGCCAGAATACAGAGTGGGCATGGGTACAAATAACAGTCCAAATGAAAATTTATTTGGAGCAAGATGGAATATCGATGAAAAGCAGTTTTATGCAGGTATTCTTTTTAAGAATAATTCTCAAATACCGGATTTATATAGGGCATCTGTAAGTTATTTGGAATTTGAAAATTTAGATAAAGATTCAGCATTTAATTTGGCAAAAACTTATTTCAAAATTCCTAAAATAAATCTAAGTTGTAAAACTGCTGATTATACTTCTTGTAAGGCAACGTGGACGGATGAACAAAAAAACGAGAATGGAATATTCATCGCATCAGTAGATGTTGCAAAAACTCAGAAAACATTGATATATTATTGTAGTGTTCCTGTTGCAGGAAGTTTATACAAAATAAAATATTGTGTAGATGATTTGTGATGAAGGAAAAACTAATATTAAATTTAGGTATAATTCTTATCTTTTTGGCAACTGTTCCGTCTATTGTTGGTGCTAGTTTGCCGGTTGGTAATTGTTTGAGTGATGCTGATTGCGATATTTGTGATGAATGCACATTGCTTTTTACTTGTAGCCCTCTACCGGCTCCAACAACTTCTTATTGTGGGACTCCAACAACAGGTAATTGTGAGGATCATATATCAGACTTCCCTGATTATGTGTGCAGAGATAGTATGGGGTGGGAGGATGGGACTAAAAATTACATTTGGGGTAGAGATGTTTCTTGTGAGTCTGACATATCTGGAGGTCATTATTGCTATGCTGGTTGTGAGATGATAACATCTTGTAGTTACCCACCCAGCCATACTGGCGGAGCAAGCAGTGTTTGCTGCGATGGTTATTCGTCTTGTGTAAACACAAACACGGACCCAAACAACTGTGGCTGCTGCGGATGCACATGCGATACCGGGCAGTATTGTGATAACGGTGTAATTAAAGATTGTCCTTCATCGTGTTGCTGGGATTCTAGATGGAGATTATATGGATCGGGATGTACGGGCAGTTGTTATACTGGTGGCGGCTGTCCAAGCGGGTGTTACTATAGTCATAAATACGATTGTTCTCTAGATGGTAAAATATGTAAGAATGGAGATTGTGTATACGAAGAAACCACGACCACGACAACCCCTACGACTACCACGACTGTCCCGGGACCGACGACAACCACGACGACGCCCACCACAACCACGACAACCCCTACAACGACAACGACTACCACGACACTCCCTTCTGGTGCTGTGTGTGGCGGTGAAGGTTTCTGCTCAAGTGAAAGTGCTTGGGACGAATGGTTATTCTGGCCGACCTCGCAAATAGGAAGCAAATCAGAATGTGATGCAGTGGGCGGTTCTTGGATAAGCAAGGAGCCGTATTACTGCGACGGACAATCCAGATGCAAGAAAAAATGTCCATGTTTATGTGAAGGTGGTGAGTGCAAGCCACGCGGCGACTGCGATTATCCTGGAGATGTTTGCAATGAAAATGAATATAGATCTGGTTGTGACGGACCGTTTAAAGTGAGATATTCTCCAGACCCTTCTTCTGGAATCTGTGACAGTGAATGCTTTTGTGAGGCACCGACGCCAAGCTCCAAGTATTGTTCCAAGTCATGCGGCGCTCAGTGTGAAACCGTGGATGATTGTCCTGATTGCCCGGCTGGACAGGTGAAGACATGCTCATCGGATACTTGCAAGTGCGGATGTAAAACGTGTGAAAACCACATTTGCTCTGTCAAAAATATCATCTGCCCTGGCACAATAGAGGTTGGGCATGATTTTTCCATCATCTTTGATTATTATCCTGCCATCTCCCCTGCTCCGAACAACAGAAAACTCTACTCTCCGTGGGGCTTGGAGTTTGAGGACGACTCTGCCGTGACGCCGTGCTCAACCGGTTCGGAAACCGTAACGCTCACGGCCCCAAAGAAAGCCGGCACGTATACCTACGAGGCGTGGTGCGACTACTCGTACAAGGAATGCACGGTGAACGTCGTTGACACAACGGCGCCGGTTGTCAGCGTGAACTGCCCCTCGTGCTTTCATGGCAACCCCGTGATTAGCTGGACGACCGACTCAACGGATGTCAAATGCTATGACGTGCAGTACAGGGAATGCACAGACAAAGACCATTGTAGCTCGTGGCAAAACTGGAAGACCTGCGTTGGCCCGGATGTGACGTCTGCCACGTTTACCGGCACACCTGGAAAGTTGTACTATTTCAGGGCGAGGGCTACCGACCTCAGCAACAATCTCGGGGCGTGGAGTTCTGGGAACGATTACGTGAAAATCGCGGGCTCATCGTTTTCAACCTCTTCAAAAACGTTTGACGAGGGAAGCTCTGCGACCGCGAATCTGCCTTACACCGCTCACCTGACCCTGAATAAGAACGCAATTGTCACATCCGCGCCCATTAAAGTGTCTGCCCAAAAGAGCGACGCGCCAAAAGACCTGACCATAAAGGTCGGGAGCAATGAGGTATGGAAATATAACGACACATTCTCTTTTGACGAGAAAGGTCTTTACGGTTTGACGGCAAGTTACTACAATTCGGCGAGCCATCCAGAGGATATTCAGGACTTAGATTCCGATGAAAACAATGACGAGGACGGGTATTACGCAAAGACCGGGAGTTATGATACCAGTGTATCCGACGATGAATTGAAAACCACGGTTTCTGTCGATTTCACCCATTCTTTGCAGAAGATTTTGGATGACGGGTGCCCGACCTGTCAAAGCTCTGGCAGTTATTGGTTGATTCCTATTAAAGTGAGTTCTCAATCGGCCGGGAAAATAATTTTGAACAATTTGAATATTCAAACCTCTGCCGGAACAATCACCACCGCTTTCTCGGACGGTTATTTATCTAAAACAATTGAATTCACGGAAGCCGGTTCTGACTCAACGACCGCGAAAATCAAAATTCTAAAAACCGCCACGATTACCTCGGCAACGGTGGATATGACCGGGGAGAAAAAAGCTCTTACAAAGCGTTTAGCAACAAAAATTTTAAACCCCGGATTTGAAACAAATGAAGGATGGGCATATAACGAAAATGAAGATAGTTTTCAGGGTAGTTATGATAGTGACTGGAAAACAGAAGGAAGCAGGTCTTATAAACTTTTATGGCCTGATTGGGCAACTGCAGAATATTCAGGAACCCATTATGCCGAGGTATCTCAACAAATTGATTTTACTCTTATAACTAAAATAATCTTCGACGCAAGATTATATCAAATTTGCTCTAGCTGGGGCGACGTAAGCAGCATGGGAGCTGTAGTTCGAATAGACAGTAACGAGATTTGGCGAAAAACTGGTGCATCGGAAGAATATCTAGATCAAGAGATAGATGTATCTTCTTATAGTGGGGTTCATACTTTAAGATTCAGATTAGAGACTAATACCATAAAAAGCGGTGTTAGTATTTTTGAACATTATTTCATGATAGACAACATAGGGACAGTAGAGGAATATTACCCCCTCTCCCCGACCCTTGACATCGGCAACGACGGGTCCCTGGAATGGAAGTTCGGCTATACCGAGGTTGAGATACCCCAGGAATTGGTTAAGCCGGTCTTGAAAATCAAGGCAACAGAAGAGAATTCAGACACCCAGAAAATTTATCTGAACGGTGTTGAATATCAATATAATGATTTGAGCGCTGGCAAAGTAGGAGACCCCTCATTTGAAACCGGGAGCGGATGGAGTTCCTACAAATGTTCCGATGATGGCTGTTACGCCACAAGAAGTACTGATTGGAAGACAGACGGCTCTTATTCTTTTAAGCTGGGTGCAAAAGCCGGTTATTATTGCTGTGGTAGTGCCGGGGTTTATAGATATGTTGACTTTACCAATATAAAAACATTAGAGTTTGATGCTCATGTCTCTACTTCTTGTGGAGGAGGATCAGAATGTTTTGTGCAGCTAAAGATTGGTGGAGAAGAGGTTTGGCACTATGGCCAGTCAACGAAAGTTGATGTTTCTCATATTTCCGGCGTCAAATCATTGGAATTTTATGTTTGGGCTAGTGCCAGACCTGGTTGCGCACCATGTTATTATTATGACCCTCATCCAGAGGTGCTTGCCTATTTTGACAATATAAGAACCTATGGATATGAAAAAACATTTGACATTTCTGATGTTTTAGAAGTCAGCGACAAAAATGTCCTAAATTTCAACTCTACCGCTGATTTGAACTGGACGATTTTTGATTTCAAAAAAGTGACGTTTAATCCGGGCGGGGTTTTGAAGGATGTGAAGCTTAGGTTGAAGAGGACGGCACCGATTAGAACTTCGGTTAGTGGCGGGCATGGATATGTAATTGGCAGTGATGATAAACCTCATTATCGTGGAAATACTTCACATTCACACAGAATAGTTATTGACGAAAGAGAATATACAACTGAAGGGCCAAACACTTGGTCGCATTCCCATCCCTTGGTTGATTTTTATGATAGTAATTACGATGAACATTATTATTGGGATTATGCAGGTGAACATACCGAATCTTTAGTGATAAATGGAAAGACATATATATCAAGCATAGGAGGTTCTCATCAACATGAAGCAATTTATGAACATTATAGTAGCGGCGGAGATTATATAGGCAGAAAATGTCGAAAAGCTGAAATACGTGACAGATATTATCTGGATACGTCCTATATGTCTTATCAATGTTATAGTGGCGCTCACTCCCACACCTTCAACATCCCGCCGTTCAATAATCCGACGGTAGAAATAGACGGAACGAAATACGAGGCAGATGTTGATGGAACAATTGTCGCTGGCGACAAGGGCTGGATAGAAATTTCTTTGCCAGATATGGAAGATAAAAATTATGATTTAGTTTTCGTGGCAGACACTCCGAAGGGCTTCAAATGGGAAATCGTCGGCAACAAATATTCGGCGGAGCCTGATACGGATGTTGATTTGCAAGTCAATGGCAGAGTAGACGATGCCAAAATAACCTTCGTTGGCGAGGGGCTGGAAAAAAGAGTAAGTATCGACTCAAAAATTATAGGAGGATATAAAGGCACTCCCACATCAGAGAATTTTAATTTAATAGACGCTTCTCATAAAGGGTATGTTAGGAACGCATATTTCGTTTTTTATGAATATACAACCCCTGAAACTGGCTCTTATACAATATCAGTTGATGGAGAAAATATAGTCAGTGGTAGTTGGACTAACTGGGAAATTAATGAGGCAGGCAAGGCGTATTATTTTAACCCAAACAAATTTAATGACGGAAAAGTAAATATCCAATGGACTGGTACCGCCTTAAAAATAACTATGAAAGTCTATTACACCATCTCTGTCCCGACCAGAAACCCGAGTGTTACGGTGAACGGCCAGACGGTTAGCGCCGGCGAACTCAAGGACTCTTACGGCAACATTCACCAGGCATCATCACCCCAATCAATAACTTTAAATCAGGGCGTAAATAATCTGGACTTTTCAACTGATGGACCAAAAGGTATTCTCAGTGACCCAAAATATGAAATTAAAAGCGATATTGGCTCTGGCAAGTTAAACTGGAAAATCACTAACGGCGCTTTAACTCAAACCATCGACCTGTCATCAGAGCTCAACGCGTATCTGAAAGATTGCGCGTCAGACCCTTGCACGATTCCAGTCACATTTTCATCATCCGGCTCAACGATCACTCTAAGCGACCTGGAGATTGAATACACGACAGACGGCGCGTGTCGCATTGACGATACCACGCCTCCAACAACATCCGTAACATGCGACGGTGCTGCGTGCTCAACGGATTGGTATGGCGAAGATGTTACGATCGAATTAACCTGCTCTGATTCGGGCAGCGGTTGCGATAAAACATATTACTGCATCGACCAGAGCAACGGTTGCAATCCAACAACAGAATACACGGGAAGTTTTGATTTGACCGGAGAGGGAACGAATTATGTCAGGTTCTACTCAACCGATTTGGCCGGGAATAGCGAATCGGTTAAATCGCAGGTCGTGAAGATAGACAAAACCAAGCCAACCGTAAAAATCTACCGCGAACCGCCTTGTTACAACGAAAGCTTTGCCGCGCCAACTGGTTACGGCTATGTTGGCTATGGAGATGTAGATGGAAATGGATTTGTTACGGATAATGATTTCGTTATTGTTGTATGGTATGTTCTTTTTGGATATGGAGATTTAGAAGATTGGCAATTAGAAGCGGCGGATGTAAACAATAACGGTAGTGTTTATGTCGATGACTATGGGGCTATCTTTAATTACATTTACGGCTTCATAGATACCTTCCCTGTCTGCGGAGACGGTAATTGGCACTCAGACGATTTCACGATTAAATATAATACAACCGAAGGGAGGAGCGGATTGGCAGAATGCAAACTCTATACGAAAAGCGCGAGTGATGCAACATGGCAGGACAGGGGAAGCATCGCGTGCTCTGCAGATGGCGGTCCTATAACGATAACGGTTGGCGATACGGGTTATTGCCACGACTCGGGCAAGAATGCGTGCAAGGTTAACATCACGGCAAGAGATAACGCGGGCAATGAGAACTCGACGATTGTGAATTTCAGCATCGATTATACCCCGCCAACCGTAACGATCCAGCATCCTGTCAACAACGAATACTATAGCTCCGACGTTGACCTGAACTACACGGTAATAGAGACACAATGTAAGAATTCGTGCTGGACATCGTGCTACACAGGCAGCGATGTGTCCAAGAGTTGCAACACTCTATGCAGCGAAGCAGGTAAAGTTGCGTGTGCGTGTTGCTCCATCGGCGGTCTTGGTGGGACATACTGCGGATGGGGGCAGGGAGATACGTGTAATCATGCCGGAAATCTCTGGTCTTCTTGCTCATGGCCGCTTAATATTTATGGCCATCCAAGCGGACAATGTTGCTGCTGTAGTGTGACAAGCGGAGTCGACGAATGCAAGTACGAGCTGGACGGGGTAAACTGCACATTGGCATCGTGTCAAAACACCACGATAAAGGGGAATGCAGATATTTCAAATTCATGCATCGGTAATTTCATGGTGGACTACGGAGACAGCATCACCCCGGATTGGCTCTGCAGGTTTAAAGGATACGACGGATGCAAAGAGGCGAGCGGAACATATATCCGCCATACGGGCTGGGGCTGCGGTGGCTATAGCAGTAGTCTCAGCATCTCGAGCTGCAACGATAAAATAGTGAGTTTCAAACCTGGATATGTGATGCAGTCCGTAAGGGTGAGTCATTTAGTTTGCGGAGATACGCTTTCTGATGGTTCCCACACCGTGAAGGTATGGGCAAGGGACAGAGCGGGCAACTTGGGCGTTTCAAGCCCTGTGACGTTCACGGTTGATACCACGGCGCCAAC